>Ga0180222_1000058_pt1 | contig 194576 bp, 156 predicted proteins | sample eDN5th37CKraftOP_FD_151336 | JGI IMG/M metagenome (GOLD analysis project Ga0180222, IMG submission 151336) | Enriched Organic Plus compost microbial communities from Emeryville, California, USA - eDNA 5th pass 37_C Kraft OP (version 2) (version 2) ... | reverse complement strand
CCAGCGACAAGGTGACCGGCTACGACGTCACCTACGAATACCGCGGCCGCACCTACACCACGCGCATGGACCACGACCCGGGCCCGCGCGTGGCCGTGCAGCCCACGATGACGCCGGTCGACGCGGCGCGCGTCGACGCGGCGCCGCCGCGCTGAGCGCCCGCCTGCGGGGAATGCGGCGCGGGCCGCTCAGGCCTTCGCGCCGCCGCCGAACAGCACGCGCCGTTCCTCGTCGCTGAGCGGCTGGCCGGCGGCGGGATTGACCTCGGCGCCTTTCGCGTAGGCGCGCTGCACCGCCGGACGCGCCGCGATCGCCGCGTGCCAGCGGCGCACCTCGGGATACGGCGTGAGGTCCAGCGGCGCCTTCGTGTACGGGTTGATCCACGGATGGCAGGCCATGTCGGCGATCGTGTAGTCGTCGCCGGCGACGAACGCGCGGCCGGCCAGGCGCCGGTCGAGCACGCCGAGCAGGCGCTGCACCTCGCGCGTGTAGCGGTCGATCGCATACGGCACGCGTTCCGGCGCGTAGACGGTGAAATGCCCGTACTGGCCGGTCATCGGCCCGAGGCCGGCCATCTGCCAGAACAGCCATTCGGTCACGGCCACGCGGCCGCGCGGATCGGCCGGGAGGAAGCGCCCGGTCTTTTCGGCGAGGTACAGCAGGATCGCGCCGGACTCGAACACGCTGACCGGCGCGCCGCCGCCCGCCGGCGCATGGTCGACGATCGCCGGCATGCGGTTGTTCGGCGAGATGGCGAGGAAGTCCGGCTTGAACTGCTCGCCCTTGCCGATGTCGACCGGCACGATGCGGTAGTCGAGGCCGGCCTCTTCGAGGAACAGCGGGATCTTGTGGCCGTTCGGCGTCGGCCAGTAGTACAGGTCGATCATGTCGTCTCCGGGTCGTTGGCGGCGCGGGTCAGGGGTTGGGGCGGGCTGGAGGGTTGTCAACGGCGCGCCTCCTCGCGCAGCCGGTCGGCCAGGCCGCTCCAGCGCTCGATGCGGCGCGCCACCGCGGCGCGCACGACCGCCTCGGGCCCGTGCACGACCGCGCGCGAGCGCGCGCGCGTGACCGCGGTGTAGAGGAGCTCGCGGCCGAGCACGCGGCTCGGCGCGTCCGGCAGCACGATCGCCACCTCGTCGAACTCCGAGCCCTGGCTCTTGTGCACGGTCGTCGCGAACGCCGGCTCGTGCGCCGGCAGCGTGTACGGCGCGAACGCGCGCAGCGCCTCGCCTTCGCCGGCGAACCAGACCTCGAGCCGGCCGTCGGCGGCGCGCCAGGCGATGCCGACGTCGCCGTTGAACAGGCCGTGGCGGTAGTCGTTGGCGGTGATCATGACCAGGCGGCCGTGGTACCAGCCGGCGGCGTCGCCGAGTTCGCTCTCCAGCACGCGGTTGATCGCCACGCAGCCGCTCGGCCCGGCGCGCAGCGCGGTCAGGATGCGGAAGCGCGCCGCCGCCGCCAGCGCGTCCTGCGGCGAGGCGGCCGTGGCCAGCGCGCGATGCTGCGCGAACCACGCCGGCGGCGGCGCCGCGGCCGCGGCGTCGTGCCAGGCGACGTCGCCGCCGCCTTCGCGCAGCACGCCGACCGCGGCATCGGCGTCGCCGGCGCGGATTGCGCGCGCGAGCCGGCCGATGCCGCTGGCGCCGCCGAAGCGGTGGCTGTGCTGCAGCTCGACGAACGCGTCGCCGAGCGGCAGCGGCGCGTCCGTGCGCGGCACGGTAAAGCCGGTCAGCGCGCGCAGGTCCGCGGCGGCCGCGGCCGAGTAGCGGTTCGCCGCCTCGCCGCGCGCGCCGATCGAGGCGAGCACGTGGCCGGCCTCGACCGAGGCGAGCTGGTCGACGTCGCCGAGCAGAATCAGCGCCGCGTCGTCGGCCAGGCCGTCGAGCAGGCGCGCCATCAGCGGCAGGTCGATCATCGAGGCCTCGTCGACGACGACGACGTCGGCGGCGAGCGGATGCGCGCGGTCGTGGCGGAAGCCCGCGCGCGGCACGAAGCCGAGCAGGCGGTGGATCGTCGCCGCCTCGTCCTCGCGGATCGCCGCGCGCACCTCGTCGCTGCAGTCGAGCGCGGCCTTGCGCTCGCGGATCGACTCGCCGAGCCGCGCCGCGGCCTTGCCGGTCGGCGCGGCGAGGCGGATGCGCGGCAGCGGCCGGCCCTGCGCCTGCGCGTTCTCGAGCAGCGCGACCAGGAGCCACAGCACGCTGGTGGTCTTGCCGGTACCCGGGCCGCCGCTGATGACCGCCAGATGCGTGCGCAGGCCGAGCGCGACCGCGACCGCCTGCCAGTCGATGCCGCCGCGGCGCGGGAACCAGTGCGCGATGCGCGCGCGCAGGGCGGCCGGATCGGCGAGCAGGCGCAGCCGCTGCGCGCGCGCGCGCAGGCCGTCGGCCACGCGGCGCTCCTGCTCGAAGTAGCGGCGCAGCCAGAGGCGGCCTTCGCCGTCGAAGACCAGCGGCGCGGCGCGCGGCGCGTCCGGCGTGCCGACCAGCGCCGAGGCGGCGAGCGCGGCGCGCAGGGCGGAAGCTTCCGGCAGCGCGACGCGCAGCGGCTCGCCCGCCGGCGCCTGCAGCACCTCGCCGACCGCGTCGAGCGGCAGGCAGCTGTGTCCCTGCGCGACGGCCTGGCTCGCCGCGGCCGCCGCCAGCGCGAGCGCGGCGTCGCCGCGGCCGTCCAGGCGCGCGACCAGGCGCGCGAACTCGACGTCGACCGCGCGCAGCGCGCCGGCCTGCTGCAGGCGGTCGAGCGCGCTCATCGCGCGGCCCCCGGCGCGAGCAGCGCGTCGAGCGCCTCGATCAGCGCGCGCGGCGGCCGGTCGACGTGCACGCCGTGCGAGCCGTCGGCGGCGAGGCCGCGCAGGAACAGGTATACCGCGCCGCCGACGTCGCGCGCGTAGTCGTAGCCGGCGCCGAGCCGCAGGCGCAGCCAGCGGTGCAGCGCGAGCGTGTAGATGACGTACTGCAGGTCGTAGTCGTGCTCGCGCACGGCCGCGGCCAGCGCCGCCGGCGCGTAGTCGGCGCGCCGCGCGCCGAGGCGGTTGGTCTTGTAGTCGACGATCCACCAGCGCGCGTCGTGGCGGTAGACGAGGTCGATCACGCCGGTCATCAGCCCGGCCAGGCGGCCGCGCAGCGCGGCGAAGTCCGTGCGCCGGCGCTGGTAGCCGTGCGCGTGCAGCAGGGCGATCAGCGCGTCCGGATCGGCGCCGCCGATCGCGAAATGGAACGGCATCTCGGCGCGGCGGTCGGCCGGCGCGAGATCGGCGAGGCGAAGGTCTCCGGGCAGGCGCACGTTGGCCGTGGCGCCGACCATGCGCGCGACCACCTGCAGCAGCTCGCCGTCGCGTTCGGGCGCGGCGAGCCCGTGGCCGGCGAGGCAGGCGCGGATCGTCTCGCGCTCGCTCTCCGGCAGCGCGCCGGCCAGGCCGCGCCAGCGCGCGAAATCCGTGCGCTCGAGGATCGCATGCATGGCGGTGCCGAAGCGGTCGCCGCGCGGACCGTCGAGGATCGCGGCCTCGGGCTCGGGCTCGCCGTCCGCCGCGCCGTCCGCGCGGCCGGCCTCGTCGTCGGCGCCGGCGGCGTCGCCGAGCGCGCTGCGCCGGCCGTCGCGCAGCTGCGAGAAGCTGGTGATCCACCACTGCGCGTCGATCGCGCCGTCGAAGCGGCGCGCCGGCGGCAGCGCCGCCACCGCCGGCGCATCGAGACGCTCCGTGCCGGGCGCGGGCAGCGCCTCGACGCGCACCACGCCGCCGGCGGACCCGGCCAGCCGGGCCAGCGCCGCGCGCGCCTCGGCCGGCGAGCCCGGCGGCCGTCCGCCGTGCCAGAGCTGCGCCAGCGCCGGCAGGCGCCCGCCCTTCGCGCCGATCGCGTCCCACGACAGCCAGCAGGCGCGGCGCGCGCGCGTCAGCGCCACGTAGAGCACGCGCACGCGTTCGGCGAGCTCCTCGCGCTCGCAGCGCTCGGCCGCCCCGGCCGGCGCGTCGTCGTCGCCGTTGGTGCGCACCCAGGCGTGGCGGCGGTCGTCGTCGTGCCATTCGACGACGCGCGGGCGCGTCGTGGGCTGGCCCGGCGCCAGCGCGGTGAACGGCAGGAACACGAGGTCGTACTCCAGGCCCTTGCTGACGTGCACGGTGGCGATCTGCACGCGGTCGGCGTCCGATTCGAGGCGCAGCTGCTCGTCCTCGTTGCGGTCGTCGGCGAGGCGGATGCGCCGCTGCAGCCAGTCGATCAGGCCGGCGGCGCCGAACAGGCGCGCCGACTCGCGCTGCAGGAGGTCGGCGAGCTGCAGGTAGTTCGTCATGCGCCGCTCGCCGCCGGGGCCGTCGAGGATCGCCGCGGCCTGCGTCTCGAACACGCGCTCGCACATCGCCAGCACGCCGTGCTGCTGCCAGAGCCGGTGCAGCCCGTCCAGGCGCTGCAGCTCGGCCTGCCACTCGGAGGCGTGCGCCGGATCGGCCAGGCGCGCGACCTGCGCGGCGTCGTAGCCGAACAGACGCGAGGCGAGCGCGGCGCGCAGGCGCGCCTCGCGGCGGTTCTCCAGCGCGGCGAGGAACGCGTGCAGGTCGCGCGCCTCCTCGCTGGCGAACACGCTTTCCTGGCGGATCGTCGCGCTGGCCACGCCGCGCGCGGCGAGCGCGTCCTGCATCAGCGCGGCCTCGTCGTTGGTCGCCACCAGCACGGCGAGATGGCGCGGCGCGAGCGCGACCGCCGCGGCGCCGGGGTGCTCGCGGATCGTCGCCGCGCCGGCGCGCGCCTTGCGCAGCAGGCCGACGATCGCCTCGGCGCAGCCGGCGGCGAGGCGCTCGCGGCTCTCGCTCTTGCCCTGTGCCTCGTCGGCGTCCAGATGCCAGCAGGTCAGCGGCGCGAGCGGCCGGCCGTCGACGAGCACGTCGTCGTCCGCGGCGCGGCCGCCGGCCTCCACCGGATGGAAGCGGATGCGCGGATCGACGAAGGCCTGCGCCGGATCGCCCTGCGCGAACACCGCCTCGACGGCGCGCAGCAGGCCGGGCGACGAGCGGAAGTTGCGTTCGAGCCGGTACGCCGGCGGCGCCTGCGCGGCGGCGCGCAGGTACGTCTCGATGTCGCCGCCGCGGAAGCGGTAGATCGCCTGCTTGGGGTCGCCGACCAGGATCAGCGCGCCGTCGTCGCGCGCCTCGTGCATGCGCAGGAAGATCTCGAACTGGCGCGCGTCGGTGTCCTGGAACTCGTCGACCAGCACGAGCGGATGGCGCGCGTGCAGCGCGGCGGCGAGCCGCGCGCCGCGCGCCGGATCGGCGATCGCGGCGTGCACGCGGCGGATCAGGTCGTCGTAGCTCTGCCGCCCGGCGTGCTGCTTGCGCGCCTCGAGCTGCGCGGCCGCGTGCCGGCGCGCGCGCGCGAGCAGCGCCGGCCAGTGCCGCGCCTGCGCCGCCTGCAGCGCCGCGTCGGCGCCGAGCCAGGCGTCGACGCCGGCGGCGAACGGCAGCGCCGGCAGCGGCGGGCAGCCCTTCTTCACGCGGTCGGCCAGCCGGCGCGCGCCGAAGCGTTCGAGCGTGGTGCGCGCCGGCAGCTGCCCGGCGGCGAACGCCTGCGCGCATTCGGCGATCCAGCCGGAGATCTTGTCCGGCGCATGGCTCTGCCGGTTGAGGTGGCCCTCGCGCGCATGCGCGAGCACCGCGGCGAGATCGGCCGCGCCGCGTTCGCGCCACAGCGCGAGCAACCGCTCGCGCGCGGCGTCTTCCGCGCCGATCGCCGCGACGAGGTCGGCGAGCGTGTCGGCCGCCGGCGCCGCCTCGCGCGGCCAGACGACGAGGTCCGGATCGGCGGTCTGGCGCAGCACGCGCGCGAGCGCGTCGGCCGAGCCGAGGCGCGCGACGAGCAGGTCGAACTCCGCGCCGCGCGCCGGATCGCTGGCGTGCAGGCGCCAGAAATCCGCGGCGACCTGCGCGATCAGGTCGTCGTCGGAGCCGACCAGCTCGCCGGCGTCGATGGCGAACCCGGACACGAACGCATGCTCGCGCAGCACGCGCTGGCAGAAGCCGTGGATCGTCTGGATCGCGGCCTCGTCCAGACTCACCGCGGCGAGGCGCAGCCGGCGCGCGAGCTCGGCCAGCGCCTCGCCGCCGGCGAGCGCGCGCGCGATCAGCGCGTCCGCGAACGCCTGCTCGGCATCTGCCGCCGCGGCCGCGCCGGCGCCGCGCAGCAGGGCCTCGGCGCGCCCGGCGCACAGCGCCAGGCGTCGGCGCAGGCGGTCCTTGAGCTCCTCGGTCGCCGCGCGCGTGAACGTGACGACGAGGATCTCGCCGACGCCGAGGCGCAGCTCGACGATGCCGCGCAGGTACAGCCCGGCGATCGTGTAGGTCTTGCCGGTGCCGGCGCTGGCCTCGATCAGGCGCAGGCCGGCCAGCGGCAGGGTCGAGGCGAGATCGGCCGCGCTCACGACGGCGCTCCGCGCAGCAGCGCGACGAGCGCGCCGTAGACGCGCCGCGCCTGCGTGCGGAACGCATCGAGCAGCAGCGGGTCGGCGAACGGGTCGCGGTCGCGAAACGCCAGCGCGATCCACGGATCGCGCCGCTCGCCGTAGCGGTCGCCGCCGTCGAAGTCCGCGCGCGCGCCGCGCAGGGCGCGCTCGTCGTCGCCGCCGTCGGCCAGGGTCCTCACGTACGTCCAGGCGGACTTCGGAAAGAACGCGAGCGGCGCGCGACGGCCTTCGTCCCAGCCGCGCAGCAGGTCGGCGAGCAGGGCGCGCGCGGCAGCGGCGTCGAGGCCGGCGAGGCGCGTGCCGGCGACGCCGGCCTCGCCCGCGGCGATCAGCGTGCAGCTCGCCTCGGCGAAGCCGGCCGCAACGCGGCGCTCCCAGGCGGCGAACGCGAGGTACTCGATCCACGGCCGCAGCCAGTGGTTGCCGCGCGCCGTGCCCGGCGTCCAGTGCAGCAGGCCGTGCGCGTAGACCTGGCGCAGCGTGCATTCGACGACGCGACCGTCCAGCGCCAGCTCGAACGAGACCGGCGCCGACGCGGCCTCGCCGCGGCGCCAGTCCTCGACCGCGGCGGCGACCGGCACCGCGCCGCGCACGGCGCGGCGGTACGCCTCGGCGCCGGCGCGGCCGACCGGCAGGCCGTGGCGCATGCGCTCGACCGGATCGATCTGCGCGGGCAATGCGCCCTCGTCGAGCGCGCGCTCGGCGAGGACGCGCGTCAGGATCGCCGCATCCAGGTCGCCGAGCGCGAGCGGATCGTCGTCCTCGACGGTCTCGTCGTCGGCGTACAGGTCCAGGTGCAGCGCGTCGCGCAGGAAGCCGCGCGACGGATTGCGCCAGAACTCGACCAGGCGGTCGAGCGCGATGCGCTGCGGCGCAGGCGCGGACGAGGCCGGCAGCGGCTCGCCGGCGAAGAACGCGCGCGCCGCGCCGCTGCGGCGCGCGGTCGCCGCCGCGCGCCATTCGTGGCGGTAGGTGAACACGTCCGCGCGGCTCGCGTCGAACTCGGCGCGCGCGAACGGCTGCAGCGGATGCTCGACGACGAGCGCGCGCCGGGCGTCGCTCGCGTAGTCGCGCTCGAGCACGTCGAGCAGCTCGGCGACCAGCGCCGAGGGCTCGCGCGCCTCGCCGGTGCGCGCGTCGCGGCCGACATAGGACAGGTGCAGCCGGTTCTCGGCCGAGGTCAGGATCTGCAGGAAGAGATAGCGGTCGTCGTCGCGCACCGAGCGGTCGCCGAGGCGGCGCGCGCGGCGCAGGGCCTGCTCCAGGCGGTTGATGCCGCCGGCCGGCTCGCGGCGCGGGAACGCCTCGTCGTCGAGCCCGAGCACGGCGATCACGCGGAACGGGATCGCGCGCAGCGGCACCATGCCGCAGAAGCTGACGCCGCCGCTGAGGAAGCGCTGGTGCGCATCGGCCTCCGCCAGCCGCTCGCCGAGGAACGCGCGCACGGTCTGCCAGTCCAGCGCCTCGTCGCAGCCGCCGGCCTCGGCGTCGGCGGCGAGCGCGGCCAGCGCCCAGCGCACGCGGTCCAGCGCGCGGCGCTCGTCGCGGTCGGGCAGCTCGGCCGGCAGCAGCGCGTCCAGCGTGCGCTGGTACAGCGCGCGCCATTCGCCGGCGCGGCGCGGGGTGCGCTGCGCCGCGGCCAGGCGCTCGAGCTCGCGCAGGACGAGCAGCGCCTGGCCCAGCGCCGTCGCCGCATGGCCTTCGACGGCCGCCACCGGCGCGACGCCGCCGACCGCGCGCTCGTCGCCGCCGGCATAGCCGAGCAGCAGGCGCTCGATGCCTTCGGCCCAGGTGAACGCGCGGTAGTCGCCGGCGCCGAACGCGACGCGCGTGGACGCGTCCAGGCCCCAGCGGATGCCGGCGAGCTCCAGCCAGTGCGCGAGGTCGGCCAGCGCCTCCTCGTCCAGGCCGAGCCGGCGCATGACCGCCGGCACCGCGACGAGGTCGAGCAGCTCGTTCGCGGTCCAGCGCGAGGCCGGCAGGCCGAGCAGCTTCAGGAACACCTCGGCGACCGGATGCTCGTCCTGCGCGCGGCGGTCGGCCACGGTGTACGGAATGCGGCGCGGATCGCCGGGCGGCAGCGCGCCGAACACCGCGTCGATCGCCGGCGCGTAGCGCGCGACGTCCGGCAGCATCACGGCGACGTCGCGCGGCTTCAGCGTCGGATCGCGCTCGAACGCGGCGAGCAGGTGATCGTGCAGCACCTGCACCTCGCGCAGCGGCGAATGGCAGGCGTGCACGCGCAGCGAGACGTCGCCGGCGTCGGCCGGCGCGCGCGCGCCGGGCGGCGGCGTGCGCAGCTCGAGGATGTCGGCCTGCACGCGGCCGAGCAGATGCGCGCGCGAAGGCATGCGCACCAGCGCGCTCTCCTCGGCCGGCTGCACCTCGTCGTAGGAGAACACCTGGTCGAAGAACTCGCGCCCGACGCGGCCCCAGGACGCGAGCAGCGGCTGTTCCGGCGCTTCCAGCGGCGAGGCGCCGGCGCGCAGGCGCTCGCGCACGCTGCGCAGGTCGCCCCAGTATTCGCGGCACGGCGAGGGCAGGTGGAACTCGACGTCACAGTAGTGCGCCACGGTGCCGAGCACGCGCAGCACGTCCGGCGAGACGTTGAGGCAGCCGAACACGCCGAGCCGCGCCGGCAGGCCGAGCGGCGCCGCCGCGCCGCTGCGGTGGCGCGCGAGGAAGTCGCCGATCAGGCGCGCGCGATGCGGTTCGGCGCCGGCGCGCACCAGGCGCCGCCAGGCCTCGGCCTGCCAGTCGTCCGGCTCGGCGCCGCGCTCCCAGGCCTCGAGCAGGTCGCGGCGATAGGCCTGGTAGCGCTCCAGCGCCGAGGCCAGCTCACGCGCGAGCTGCAGCCGCTTCGGCGCTTCGTCCGCGCCGGCGAGATAGCGCGCCACCGGCGCGCCGACCGGCTCGCGCGCGAGCTCGGCGAGCAGCGGCATCAGGCGCCAGCGCAGCACGTCGCGGTCGAACGCCGAGCGCTCCGGCAGGTCCGGCCGGTTCGCGCGCAGGACCTGCCAGACGAACTCGGCCGGCAGGCGGAAATCGACGTTGGCGACGATGCCGAACGCCTCGGCGAGCTCGATCTCCAGCCAACGCCTGAGCCCCGCCTGCGGGATCAGCACGACCGTCGGCGCGAGCGGATCGCCGTCCGGCGCGACCAGCCGCTCGCCGAGCCGGCGCGCGAGCCCGCGCAGATCGTTGCCGTAGTGGAGATGGAACACCGTGGGAGCTCTTCGCGCCGGCGCCGTGACTGAGTCGTGAACGGCCGATTATCCGGCAAGCCGGCGCCGATCCGCAGGTTTTGCGCCGCAAGCCCCCGACGCGCCCGCCGCGCAGCCGTGAACAACGTTCACGTTCTCGGCCCGATCGCGCACGCCGACGCGTGCTACAACCTGCCGGCCGCCGCCTCGGCCGGCGTTCGCCGCCCTGGCGCAGGCATCTCATCCACGACCCGGGAGACCTCCGATGGCAGGCTGGTACGAGTTGAGCAAGAGCAGCGACGGGCAGTTCCGCTTCGTGCTGAAGGCAGGCAACGCGGAAACGATTCTCACCAGCGAGCTGTACCAGACCAAGGCCGCCGCCGAGAACGGTATCGCCTCGGTGCAGGCCAACAGCCCGCTCGACGCGCGCTACGACAGGAAGGCCGCCGGCAACGGCAAGCCGTACTTCACGCTGAAAGCCGCCAATCACCAGATCATCGGCAGCAGCCAGATGTACGCGTCCGAAGCCGCGCGCGATGCGGGCATCGAGAGCGTCAAGGCGAACGGGCCGACGAAGACGGTGAAGGACGGGACGGCGGAGAAGACGATGGCTTGAGGCCGAAGCGCGCACGCGGTGCTGCGGAGTCCATCTGCACACCGCGTGCAGCTCGGATCGTCGTCGGACAAAGCGCCGTTCGCGGATGCGCAGGCGGCGCTTCTCAGGCAGGCCAGTACAGCCGCTTCAGCGGCACGATGCGCTTGGTTTCAGCATCGGTAGCTTCGTAATGCTCGATCAAAGCCCGCACCACATGGTCCAGCGTCCACAACGCCAGCGGGATGGAGGCGCGATCGGCTTCGTACTGGGCGTCCTTGCTGAAGCCTCCGGTGCTGACGTACAGCCCACGATCATCCTTGTGGCGGCCACCGAGGAAACTGCGGATGTCCTGGCTGCCCATCTGCCCCCTGCGGTGCTTGACCTCCACGACGATACGGGGGTGTTCGAAGCCGAAGCCGTCAGGCGAGGCGACGATATCCTTGCCTCGGTCCGAACCAGGCGGGGAGATCTGGGTCTTGTAACCCATGGCTCGCAGGATGCCGGCGACGAGCTGCTGCATGTCGTCCCAGTCGAGCTCGTTGACGCGATCCTTGATGCGCTCCAGCGCTTGCGACTCAATGTCGATCAGCGGATCGATTGCCGCTTCGTCGCTTTCCTGCTCGTCGGGAGGAGGTACTGGCTTGCCCTTGAGCGCCGCCATGACTTCGATCGCCGCGCTCGGCGGCACTTCGAACAACGTCAATGTCGAGCCGAGACTATTCTTGGTGCTCGTGCCCAAGTTGTCGCGCGGTAGCTCCTGTGCTTGCCACTGCACCTTGCGTGCGAGCGGCATGCCTTCTTCTTCCCATTCGGGGTGATGCTCGGCGGGTCCGGCGACTTTTCCGACCAGATAGAGGCGATTCGCGGGCGAGTAGGTCACGATCCAGTCGCCGTTCTGGATGTCGTTGACGAAACGCCAGACCTGCGACGCGCCCGAGATCAATGTGCCTTGCTTCAGTTGCGGCTCGGCCGCCCGGTACAACGCAACCAGCTGCTTGCGCGTGACGCCCGGCTTCGCATGCGGCGCCAGCTGGCCCCAGCCGATCGCGGCGACGCCGCGCTCACGGAACACGTCGTACAGGCTTCCGCGCTCGCCGCGCACCATCCACATCCGCGCCATAACGTTCTCCCCTTGTTTGCGGCCTTTTCTGCGATTCGGCAGCTGCGGGCCTTCGCCGAAGCAGATTACTTCCCGATACAAAACGACGAAAAGATCTCCCCCAGAAGGTCGTCGCTGGTGAACTCGCCGGTGATCTCGCCGAGCGCGTGCTGCACCTGACGCAGCTCTTCCGCGGCGAGTTCGCCGGCGCGGTGGACCTGCAGGGCCTGGTCGGCGGCGGCGAGGTGGTCGCCGGCGCGTTCCAGCGCGGCGACATGGCGCGCGCGGGCGGTGAACGCGCCTTCGGCGGATTCGCCCTGGCCGGCGTGGCGCTTGAGCTCGGCGACCAGCAGGTCCAGGCCGGCGCCGCTGCGCGCGGACAGCCAGACGTGCGTGGCGCCATCGATCGATTCGACGCGCGGCTGGCCCTGCGCGAGGTCGATCTTGTTGTGGACGAGGATGTGGACAACCTGTGTAGGAACGCCGGCGAGCAGCAGGTCGGCGTCGCCGGACGGCGCGCCGTCGTCGACCAGCAGCGCGAGGTCGGCGCGTTCCAGCTCGGCGCGCGCGCGGCGGATGCCTTCGCGCTCGACCGGGTCGCCGGCTTCGCGCAGGCCGGCGGTGTCGACCAGGGTCAGCGCGATGCCGTCGAGGTCGATCGTTTCGCGCAGCACGTCGCGCGTGGTGCCGGCGATCTCGGTGACGATCGCGCGCTCGCTGGCGGCGAGCGCGTTCAGCAGGCTGGACTTGCCGACGTTAGGCCGGCCGACGATGACCACGTGCAGGCCGTCGGCCAGGCGCACGCCGCGGCGTGCGCCGGCGAGCAGCTCGGCGAGCCGGCCACGCAGCGCGGCGAGGTCGGCGGCGAGCTGCGGCGTGGCGAGGAAGTCGATCTCCTCCTCGGGGAAGTCGATCGCCGCCTCGATCCACACGCGCAGGCGCACGACGGCTTCGGTCAGCGCGCGCACGCGGCGCGAGAAGTCGCCGTCCAGGCTGCGCATCGCGGCGCGCGCGGCGGCGTCGGAGCCGCTGGCGATCAGGTCGGCGACGGCTTCGGCCTGGGCGAGGTCGAGCTTGCCGTTCAAGAACGCGCGTTCGGAGAACTCGCCCGGCCGCGCGTGGCGCGCGCCGAGCTCGAGCGTGCGCGCGAGCAGGCGCCGCAGCGCGACCGGGCTGCCGTGGCCGTGCAGCTCGACGACGTCGTCGCCGGTGTACGAGCGCGGCGCGGGAAACCACAGCAGCAGGCCGCGATCGATGGGCGCGCCTTCGGCATCGGCGAACGCGGCGTAGTGCGCGTGGCGCGGGCGCGGCGCGCGCCCGAGCAGGGTGCGGGCGATCGCGCCGGCGGCGGGGCCGGAGACGCGCACCACGCCGACGCCGCCGGCGCCGGGCGCGGTGGCCACGGCGGCGATGGTGTCGGCGCGCGTGCTCACGGCGCCCTCATGGCGCTCAGGCCTTGGCCTTCTCGCCGGCCTCGATGCGCCGCGTGATGATCCATTGCTGCAGCAGCGAGAGGCCGCCGTTGACCGTGTAGTACAGCACCAGGCCGGCGGGGAAGAACGCGAACAGCACGGCGAAGATCACCGGCATGATCTTCATCATGCGTGCCTGCATCGGATCCATGCCGGCGGTCGGCGTCAGGAACTGCGTGGCGACCATGACCAGGCCGTTCAGCACCGGCAGCACGTAGTACGGGTCCGGCGCGGTCAGGTTCTGGATCCAGCCGATGAACGGCGCCTGGCGCAGCTCGACGCTTTCCAGCAGCACCCAGTACAGCGCGAAGAACACCGGGATCTGCACCACCATCGGCAGGCAGCCGGCGAGCGGGTTGGCCTTCTCCTTCTGGTACAGCTCCATCATCGCCTGGTTCATCTTCTGGCGATCGTCGCCGTAGCGCTCCTTGAGCGCGGCGATGCGCGGCTGCAGCTTGCGCATCTTCGCCATCGAGCGGTACTGCGCCTCGCTCAGCTTGAAGAACGCCGCCTTGATCAGCAGCACCAGCAGGATGATCGCGAAGCCCCAGTTGCCGGTCAGCTTGTGCAGCTGCGCGAGCAGCCAGTGCAGCGGCTCGGCGATGACGGTGAACATGCCGTAGTCGACGGTGAGCGACAGGCCCGGCGCGATCTCGTCGAGCGTGCTCTGCAGCTTCGGGCCGACGTAGAGCCGCGCCTCGTCGGTGCGCGTCTCGCCGGGCGCGACGGCGATCGCCGGCGACTTCGTGCGGATCAGGTAGCGCTCGGTGCCGCCGACCGGCACGACGGCGGATTCGTACTGGTCGGTCTCGCCGGACGGCGGAATCCACGCGGCGAAGAAGTAGTGCTGCAGCATCGCCGCCCAGCCGCCGGCGAACTCCTTCTTGAGCGGCTCCTTGTGGAAATGGTCGAAGCGCAGCTTCTGGAACTTGTCGCTCGGGCTGTACCAGGCGGCGCCGGCGAAGCTGTAGCGCTCGATGTTGCTGTAGCCCTTGATGCCGGCGGTGTCGATCACCGGCGGCACGCGCTGGATCTGCCGGTAGGCGTTGCCGGTCCAGCTCGCGCTGCCCTTGTTGGAGATCTCCTGGCGCTGGTCGACCACGTAGCTGGCGCGCTTGAACACGAACACCTTGCGCACGGCCAGGCCCGAGGCGGCGTCGGTCCAGGTCAGCGGCACTTCGAGCGTGTCGGCGCCTGCGGCGAGCGCGTACTCGGTCTTCTCGGCGGTGAAGACGGTCTGGTGGTCGGGCGCGGGACCGGCGGCGCTGACCAGGCCGCTCTGCGCGACGAAGAACGTCGCGTCGCGGTCGTCGAGCAGGCGCACCGGATGGGCGAAGTCCTTCGGCTGCTGCGGATAGGCGAGCAGGTCGGCGACGACGACGTTGCCGCCGCGCGTGTCGATCTCCACGCGCAGAAGATCGGTCGTGACGACGACGCGCGGCGCGTTCGACGCCGGCTGGGCGGCGGCTTCGGTCGGCGGCGCGGGGCTGGCGCCGGCGGCCGGGACGTCGGCATGGCCCGCGGGCGCCGTCGTCGTGGAGGACGCGGCCGTGGACGGCTGCGCGCCGGCGGCGGGCGCGTGGCCGTAGTCCTCCTGCCACTGCATCCAGAGCAGGTAGCCGATGAACAGCAGGGCGATCAGGAGGAAGTTGCGTGGACTCGTCATGACGGAATCGGATGGGCGCAGAAAGAGGCGTCGCCGCTGGACCGCGGTCTGCCGCGCGCGGCGCGGCGCGTCGTCATCGGCGTGTTCGGGACGGGGACGGCGAAATTGCCGCGCAGGCGCGGCCGGATCAGGCGCGCATTGTGCCGACGCCGTCGGCGCCGTTCAATGTCGCGATGCGCTGCCACAGGCGCTCGAGCTCCGCGCGCAGGGCCGGATTGTCTTCCTGGTCGGCGCTGGAGCGGGCGATCAGCAGGACGTCGACGGCGGGCAGGCGGTCGCGGACGTGGCGGAAGCTGTCGCGGGCGACGCGCTTGATGCGGTTGCGCCGGACGGCGCTCTTGGACACCCGCTTGGAGACGGCGAGGCCGAGGCGGGCGGCGCCGAGCGCGTTGGGGGCGACTTCGGCGCTGAAGTGCCGGGTGCCGACGCGCCGGCTCTCGGCGCGCAGGCGGGCGAAGTCCTTCGGGGTCAGCAGGCGCGCCGCTCGCGGGAAGGCGGCGGGCGCCATCGGACGCGTGCCCGGGTCAGACCGCGAGGCGCTTGCGACCCTTCGCGCGGCGCGCGTTGATGACCTTGCGGCCGCCGCGGGTCTTCATGCGCGCACGGAAGCCGTGGTCGCGCACGCGCTTGAGGTTGCTCGGCTGGTAGGTGCGCTTGGTGGCCATGAGCGTAAACGGTATCGAGGAAAAAGGGCGCGGATGGTAGGTGCCGGGTGGCGGCGTGTCAAGCCGCATGCGGGCGGCGCCGCTCCCGCGTGCGCGCGCCGGCGCGGTGGCGCAAACCGGCCGGCCGGCGCGACGGCCTGTCGACGCCTGCCTGGACAACCTGTGGATAAGGCGGACGACGCTGCTAGACTTCCGCTTCTGTCCGGCGCGTCGGGAACGTCCTCGACCTGGCCGGCGTTTCGGAAGCATACCCACGCATGAGCGAGCTTTGGCGCCGCTGCCTGTCCCGCCTGGAGGCGGAGTTCAGCGCGGAGGACATTCATACTTATCTGGCCCCCCTGCAGGTCGGCGAGGACGAATCCGGCCTCGTCCTGTGGGCGCCGAACGCCTACACGATGGAAGCGGTGCGCGAGCGCTTCCTCGAGCGCATCCTGGTCGTGCTCGAGCACCTGGCCGACGGCCCGGTGGCGGTCGAGGTGCAGGTCGGCACGCGCGCGCCCGAGCGCCCGGTGGCCAAGCCCGCGCCGCGCGGCGCGCGCGCGTCCGCGGCGGACCGCGCCGCGGCCGAGCCCTCGGGCCTGGATTCCAGCTACACGTTCGAGAACTTCGTCGAGGGCAAGTCGAACCAGCTCGGCAAGGCCGCGGCCACGCAGGTGGCGATGAATCCCGGCCGCGCCTACAACCCGCTGCTGCTGTACGGCGGCACGGGCCTGGGCAAGACCCACCTGATGCACGCCGCCGGCAACCTGATGCGGGCGAACCGGCCGGACGTGAAGGTGCTGTACCTGCGCTCGGAGCAGTTCGTCAGCGGCATGGTGCGCGCGCTGCAGCAGAAGGGCATGGACGACTTCAAGCGGCGCTTCCGCTCGGTGGACGCGCTGCTGATCGACGACATCCAGTTCTTCGCCGGCAAGAACACGACGCAGGAAGAGTTCTTCCACACGTTCAACGCGCTGTTCGAAGGCAAGCAGCAGATCATCCTGACCTGCGACCGCTACCCGAAGGAAGTGGACAACCTCGAGCCCAGGCTGAAGTCGCGCCTGGGCTGGGGCCTCAGCGTGGCGATCGAGCCGCCGGACTTCGAGACGCGCGCGGCGATCGTGCTGGCGAAGGCGCAGGCCAAGGGTGTCGAGCTGCCCGAGGAAGTGGCCACGCTGATGGCCAAGCGCATGCGCTCGAACGTGCGCGACCTCGAGGGCGCGCTGAACACGCTGGTCGCGCGCGCGAACTTCGAGGGGCGCCGGATCACGCAGGAATTCGCCCAGGAAACGCTGCGCGACCTGCTCACCGTGCACGCCCAGGCGATCACGATCCCCAACATCCAGAAGACCGTGGCAGACTACTATCAGCTTCGTCTGGCTGATCTCCTGTCGAAGAAACGCAGCCGCTCGATCGCGCGGCCGCGGCAGATGGCGATGAGCCTGGCCAAGGAGCTGACCGAGCACAGCCTGCCCGAGATCGGCGACGCGTTCGGCGGCCGCGACCATACGACCGTGCTGCACGCCTGCCGCACGATTCGCGACTTCCGCGAAACCGACGGCAAGCTGCGCCAGGATTGGGAGAAGCTCGTCAGGGTGTTGACCGAGTAGTGAAGGGAGGGCGCAGCGCGCGTCCGGATTCGTCGCGGCAGCGCGAACCGGTCGAAACGCTGTGGATAATGTGTGCGGGGTTTTGCGCGTCTTTTTTATCCACAGCTCGCCCACATTCGGAGCGGCACGTTTTCCCGCCGCAAGAATCATCGCAAGTTTTTGAAAAGAAAGAACTATTTTGAGGTTTCGCGTTCATCCACAGGCGTAGAAACCACCACGATCCCCTAAAGAAAAGCCAAAGACAGGACCGGCAGCCCATGCGATTCAGCATCCAGCGCGAAGCATTCCTGAAACGCCTCCAGCACGTCGTCGGCGTGGTCGAACGGCGGCAGACGCTGCCGGTCCTTGCGAATCTGCTCGTCGTCGCCGATGGCAGCGGCGTCGCGCTGACCGGCACCGACCTCGAAGTCGAGATGGTGGCCCGCACCGAAGCCGACGACATCGAGGCCGGCGAAGTCACCGTGCCGGCGCGCAAGCTGTTCGACATCTGCCGCGCGCTGCCGGACGGCTGCCAGATCCGCTTCGAGCAGAAGGGCGAGCGCGTGACGGTCAGCGCCGGCCGCAGCCGCTTCACGCTGGCGACGCTGCCGGCCACCGAGTTCCCGGTCATCGAGAACATCGAGCTGGTCGAGCGCGTGACGCTGCCGGAAGCGACGCTGAAGGAGCTGATGGACCGGACCGCGTTCGCAATGGCCCACCAGGACGTGCGCTATTACCTCAACGGCATGCTGCTCGACCTGCGCGAGCACGCGCTGCGTTGCGTGGCCACCGACGGGCACCGCCTGGCGCTGGCCGAGACGCGGGTCGAGACCAAGGTGGCCGCGCCGCGCCAGGTCATCGTGCCGCGCAAGGGCATCAACGAGCTGCAGGGCCTGTTCGAATCGGGCGAGGGCACGGTCGATCTCGAGTTCGCGCGCAATCACCTGCGCGTGCGCCGCGGCGGCGTGACGTTCACGTCCAAGCTGATCGACGGGCGCTTCCCGGACTACGAGGCGGTGATCCCGATCGGCGCGGACAAGGAAGTGCGCGTGCAGCGCGACGACATGCGCGCAGCGCTGCAGCGCGCGGCGATCCTGTCGAACGAGAAGTACCGCGGCGTGAAGCTCGAGGTCGGCCCGAACCGGCTGCGCATCGTCGCGCACAACCCGGAACAGGAAGAGGCGGTCGAGGAAGTCGAGGCCAAGACCGGCGTCGCCGAACTCAGCGTCGGCTTCAACGTGAACTACCTGCTCGACGCGCTGGGCGCGACGATCAGCGACGAGGTGCTGCTCTGCCTGCGCGACGGCCAGTCGAGCTGCCTCGTGCGCAAGCCCGATTCCGAGGATACGCGGCACGTCATCATGCCGCTCCGGCTCTGACCGGCCGGAAAGCCGCGGGGCGGTTCGGACGAATCGCTCCGCGATCCCCCGCGTTGGCTTCGCATCCGGGTAAGCCGGCGTGTATCTCAAGCATCTGCGCATCGAAAACCTGCGCCTCTTCGAGCGGCTCGCGCTCGAGCTGACGCCCGGATGGAACGTCTTCGTCGGCGGCAACGGCGCCGGCAAGACCACGCTGCTCGAAGCTGCGTTCCTGCTGTCCCATGGCCGGTCGTTCCGCACCGGCGTGCGCGACGTGCTGCCGCGGCACGGCGGCAGCGGCTATTCGGTGTATGCCGAGCTCGAGACCGGCGACGGACGGTTCCGCCGCGTCGGCATCGCCCGGACCGGCCAGCGCCTGGAAGCCCGGCTGGACGGTGAGACCGTCCCCGCGGCCGAACTGATGCGGCATGCGGCCGTGCTCTGCTTCGAGCCGGGCTCGCACGAGCTGATCTCGGCCGGTTCCGAGGAGCGGCGGCGCTTTCTCGACTGGGGCGTGTTCCACGTGGAACATGATTTCCTGAACGCGTGGCGGCGCTACCAGCGCGCGCTGAAGCAGCGCAACGCGCTGCTGCGCCGGCCCGGCGCAAGCGTCGGCGCCGAGCTGGACGTCTGGGACCACGAGCTCGCCTCGGCCGCGATGCCGCTGACGCGGATGCGCCAGCGCTACTTCGAGCGCCTGCAGCCGGTCATGGGCGAGCTCCTGCAGCAGCTGCTCGGCGAACTCGGCGCGCCGCGCCTGGCGTTCCAGCCCGGGTTCGACGTCGAAAAGCCCCTGGAGGACCTGCTGCATGCCCAACGCGAGCGCGATCTCGCCCGGGGGCATACCGGCGCCGGCCCGCACCGGGCGGGCTGGACCCTGGTCTTCGAGGGCGCGGTGCGGCGCGAATACCTGTCGCGCGGCCAGGAAAAGCTTTGCGCATTCGCGGCGGTGCTGGCGCAGGCGCGGCTGTTCTCGGTCGAGGCAGGGACCTGGCCGGTGCTCTGCATCGACGATCTTGCATCCGAGGTCGATCGCCCGCATCAATACCGTCTGGTCGAGCTGCTGGCGCAGACCGGCGCCCAGCTGCTCGTGACCGGCACCGAAGCCCCCGACGCGCTCGCCCGGCTCGCCGCTCCCGTGACGATGTTCCACGTGGAACATGGGCAGGCGACGCCGCTGCTATAATTAATTGTTCTCAAGCCTGTTTGGATGCGCCTGCCGCCGCAGCCGCGTGCCGGAGCCCTATGAGCGATCAATACGATTCCAGCAAGATCAAGGTCCTGAAGGGCCTCGAAGCCGTGCGCAAGCGCCCGGGCATGTACATCGGCGACACCGATGACGGCACCGGCCTGCACCACATGGTATTCGAGGTCGTCGACAACTCGATCGACGAAGCCCTGGCCGGCTACTGCGACCACGTCGTCGTCACGATCCACGGCGACGGCTCGGTCAGCGTGGCCGACAACGGCCGCGGCATTCCGGTCGGCATCCAGCCGGAAGAGGGGCGGTCGGCGGCCGAGGTCGTCATGACCGTGCTGCACGCCGGCGGCAAGTTCGACGACAACAGCTACAAGGTCTCCGGCGGCCTGCACGGCGTCGGCGTCTCGGTCGTCAACGCGCTCTCGGACCATCTGTGGCTGACGATCTACCAGAACGGCTTCGAGCACCAGCAGGAATACGCGCTCGGCGAGCCGCTGTATCCGCTGAAGGTCGTCGGCCCGACGACCAAGCGCGGCACGACGGTGCGCTTCCTGCCGAGCCCGGCGACGTTCTCGACGGTCGAGTTCCACTACGACATCCTGGCCAAGCGCCTGCGCGAGCTGTCGTTCCTGAATTCCGGGGTCAAGATCGAGCTGATCGACGAGCGCACCGACAAGCGCGACGCGTTCCAGTACGAAGGCGGCATCCGCTCGTTCGTCGAGCACCTGGCGATGCTGAAGACGCCGCTGCACCCGAAAGTCATCAGCTTCAGCGCGCAGAACGAGGGCACCACGGTCGACGTCGCGATGCAGTGGACCGACGCCTACCAGGAAACGGTGTTCTGCTTCACCAACAACATCCCGCAGCGGGACGGCGGCTCGCATCTGGCGGGCTTCCGCGCGGCGCTGACGCGCACGCTGTCGAACTACATCGAGGCGGCGGGCCTGCAGAAGTCGGCCAAGGTCGCGCTGTCCGGCGACGACATGCGCGAAGGCCTGATCGCGGTCGTCTCGGTGAAGGTGCCCGATCCCAAGTTCTCCTCGCAGACCAAGGACAAGCTGGTCTCGAGCGAGGTCAAGGGCATCGTCGAGTCGATCGTCAACCACAAGCTGGAAGAGTTCCTGCTGGAGAACCCGACCGAGGCGCGCGCGATCGCGGCCAAGGTCGTCGACGCGGCGCGGGCGCGCGAGGCGGCGCGCAAGGCGCGCGAGATGACGCGGCGCAAGGGCGCGCTGGACATCGCCGGCCTGCCGGGCAAGCTCGCCGACTGCCAGGAAAAGGACCCGGCGCTCAGCGAGCTGTTCATCGTCGAGGGCGATTCGGCCGGCGGCTCGGCCAAGCAGGGCAGGAACCGCAGGAACCAGGCGATCCTGCCGCTGAAAGGCAAGATCCTCAACGTCGAGCGCGCGCGCTTCGACCGCATGCTCGGCTCGGCGGAGGTCGGCACGCTGATCACCGCGCTCGGCACCGGCATCGGCAAGGACGAGTTCAACGTCGACAAGCTGCGCTACCACCGCATCATCATCATGACCGACGCGGACGTCGACGGCTCGCACATCCGCACGCTGCTGCTGACGTTCTTCTACCGGCAGATGCCGGCGCTGATCGAGCGCGGCCACGTCTACATCGGCCTGCCGCCGCTGTACAAGCTCAAGCAGGGCAAGCAGGAGATCTACCTCAAGGACGACGCGGCGCTGAACGCCTACCTGATCTCCAACGCGGTGGACGGCGCCGAGCTCGCCTACAGCGCGGACGCGCCGCCGGTCAGCGGCGCCGGCCTGGAGAAGCTGATGGCCGCGTATCGCGGCGCGCTCGACCAGATCGAGCGCCTGAGCTTCCGCTTCGACGCCGCGCTGCTGCACGCGCTGCTCGACGCGCCGCTGGCTGCGGAGGGCTGGCAGGACGAATCGACGCTGGCGCACTGGCTCGAGCGCCTGCGCGGCGCACTGGCGGCCTCGGGCCTGGGCAAGCCGCGTTATTCGCTGCGCATCCAGCCGGGCACTGCGGAACACGGGCCCGCGCTCGTGGTCGAACGGGAACAGCACGGCCTGCAGCACACCGAGATCCTGCCGGCGAACCTGCTCGCCGCGCCGGAGTTCAAGCCGATCGTCGAGACGGCGGCGATGCTCGCCGGGCTGATCCAGCCGGGCGCGGAAGTGCGCCGCGGCGGCAAGGCGCAGGCCGTGAGCTCGTTCGCGCAGGCCTATGCCTGGCTGATGGACGAGGCCAAGCGCGGCCGCACGATCCAGCGCTTCAAGGGCCTGGGCGAGATGAATCCCGAGCAGCTGTGGGAGACCACGGTCAATCCGGACACGCGCCGTTTGCTGCAGGTCAGCATCGAGGACGCGGTCGCGGCGGACCAGATCTTCTCGACGCTGATGGGCGACGTCGTCGAACCGCGGCGCGAGTTCATCGAGCAGAACGCGCTGCGCGTGGCGAATCTCGACGTCTAGCCGCAACGCCTCGCCGCGCGTGCGGCGGGGCGTTTTGCGGGGTTCGGCGACCTTCAGGCACAGGGAAGCGCATTTTCGGGCGCCCGCGGTCGCGGCGGCAGGAAGGCCATCCGGACGGCCGCGCGGACACGGACGGCGCGCATCCGGGGCGTGACGAAGGCGCAACGGAGCCGCGCCGATGTTGCGCCGCAGCAACAAAAGGCCGCCGTCGTGCTTGTGCAGTTCGTCGGGCGGGCGGTAACCTCAGCGCCCTTTTTCGGTCGTCCCCGACCTGCGACGGTCTTCGTACGTTCCAACGAGGTGATGAACATGAAGCTTTCCAAACGGCTGCTGGCCGCCTTCTGCGCAACGTGCCTGCTGCTGGCCGGCGCGGCGTTCGCCAGGGACACCCGGGACGCCAAGAAGGTCGAGAACCAGTATCCGAACGCGACGCGGCAGGAGCCCAAGCTCGACATGTCGGCGAACGAGCAGCGCGACCTCAACAAGGCCGCCGACCTCGTCAACGACGGCAAGACCGCCGAAGCGCAGCCGCTGGTCGAGAAGGTCGCCAGCAACACCCGCGCGAGCAAGTACGCGCAGTCGTTCGCCCACCAGCTGCTCGGCCAGATCTACTACGACCAGGACAAGAGCGCGCAGGCGGTCGAGGAATACAAGAAGGCGCTCGAAGTCAACGGCCTGCCGAACGCGCAGCACTTCCAGGTGCTGTACACGATCGCGCAGATGCAGCTCCAGGACGAGAAGTACAAGGAGTCGCTGGCCACGATCGACGAGTGGGAGAAGCTGACCGGCAAGCAGACCGGCGACGAGCTCGCGCTCAAGGCCAACGCCTACTACCGCCTCGACCAGTACCAGCAGGCGGTCGACACGATGAAGAAGGCGATCGAGATCGCCGACAAGCCGAACGACAGCTGGACGCAGATCCTGGTCGCGAGCTACTTCGAGCTCAACCAGTACGACCAGGCCGCGGCGGTCGTGCAGCAGCAGCTCGCCAAGGACCCGAACAACAAGAAGCTGATCAACCAGCTCGCCACGGTCTACATCCAGGCCGACAAGCCGCAGCAGGCGCTCGACCTGATGGCCAAGGCCAAGGGCCAGGGCCTGATCACGACGAACGAGGACTACCTGCAGCTCGCCAAGCTGTACGCCGCGGCCGACAAGCCGAAGGACGCGGCGGCGACGCTGAAGGAAGGCTTCTCCAAGGGCATCGTGCAGCCGACGTTCGACAGCTACAAGCTACAGGGCGACGTGTGCATGCAGGCCGACGACGACGCCTGCGCGATCGAGGGCTACACCAAGGCCTCGCCGATGGCGAAGGACGGCAACGTCGACTACCAGCTCGGCTATCTGCTCTTCTACGCCAGCCGCTCGAAAGAAGCGGTCGAAGCGCTCGGACGCGCGATCTCGAAGGGCGGGCTGCGCCAGGAAGGCGAAGCCTACCTGCTGCGCGGCGACGCCGAGAACGACCTCGACCAGGGATCGGCGGCGATGGCCGACTGGCAGAAGGCCGCCGGCTATCCGAGCACGAAGGCGATGGCCGAGCAGCGCCTCAAGGCCGCGAAGGGCGGTGCGAAGATCAAGCACGCCCCGAAGAAGAAGCCGCAGTAACCGCCGCGGACGACGCGCGTTCCCCTCGCGGCCGGCGCTTCGCGCGAAGCGCCGGCACGGCGGCGGTCGCCGCCAGGAACGCAGGCGTCGTCACGCGGTCAAAAGCAACAAATTCAGTCCACAATCACATGACGGTCGCCCCGGGCAACCGCTTGTCGTGGGGGCACCGGGTGTTGTACCGTGCTTAGCTCTCACGCTCGCGTTCCGGACAGCGACAGGGGCGGAAACGACGGCGTCGCCGAGCGGCCGCAAAGACATTTTCTCGTTGGTCAATACTGATGGCAGACAACAACCAATCGGGCGGCGACTCGTTCAGCTGGCGACGCGTGACTGCGTTCGCGTGCGCGTTCGCATTGCATGCCTTCGCGTTCGCGATGATGATGGCGCCGATCGCGCCGCCCCCGCCGAAAGACAAGACGGTGGACAAGAAAGTGATGGTGGAGTTCATCGAACCGCCGCCGCCGCCTCCACCGCCGCCGCCGCCGCCGCCGGAGCCGCCGAAGAAGCCGCCGCCGAAGGTCATCGAAAAGGTCAAGCCGCCGCCGAAGGCGCCGCCGCCGCCGCCGGCCCCGCCGGTCGTGGTCGAGGAAGCCTCGCCGATGGCGACGCCCGCGCCGCCGCCGGCCCCGCCTGCGCCGCCGGCTCCGCCTGCCGATATCGCGCCGAGCGAGAACATCAGCTACCGTAAGATGCGGCCGCCGAAGTATCCGCCTCAGGCGGTGCGTCAGCGGCAGACGGGCAAGGTGCTCCTGAAGGTGCTGGTCGGCGTCGACGGTACGCCGGAAGAGGTCACGGTCGAGAAGTCCAGCGGCTCGCGTCTGCTGGACCAGGCCGCGATCGATGCCGTGAAGACCTGGAAGTTCAATCCCGGTTCAAAAGGCGGCAAGCCGAGTCGCGGCTATGCCTTGGTTCCCATCGAATTCAATCTGAACGAGTAGGTAGGGTAGCGCTATGCAGCAAGATCCATCTCAGAACCCCGCAGCGGCGCAGCCTGCTGTCGTTCCTGCGCCCGGCAGCGGCAACAACGCCGCGGCCATGAGCCAGATGGGTTTCCACGACCTGATCCAGAACTTCGACGTCCTGGGCTGGATCGTGTTCATCACGCTCTGCGTGATGTCCATCTCTTCGATCTATTTCGTCGTCGCCAACTTCCTGCGCAACGCCATGATCCGCGCGCGCATGGAGAAGGTGATCAACACGTTCTGGGACACGCCGTCGGCGCAGGACGCCGTGCGCTTCCTCGAGGAGCAGCCGAAGGGCGAGCCGTTCTCGAAGATCGCGCTCGACGCCGCCCAGGCCGCGGCGCACCACCAGCGCAACGAAGGCAGCCGCCTGGTCGAGGCGCTGAACCGCTCCGAGTTCATCGACCGCGCGCTGCGCCAGGCCGTCGCTCGCGAGAGCCTGCGCCTGGAAGGCGGCATGACGGTGCTCGCCACGGTCGGCTCGTCCGCTCCGTTCGTCGGTCTGCTCGGCACCGTGTGGGGCATCTACCACGCGCTGATCAAGATCGCCGCCTCGGGCAACGCGTCGATGGAAGCGGTGGCCGGCCCGGTCGGCGAGGCGCTGATCATGACCGCGTTCGGTCTGTTCGTCGCGATCCCGGCGGTGCTCGCGTACAACTTCTTCGTGCGCCAGAACCGCGTGATCTACGCCCGCTTCGACGAGTTCGCGCACGACCTGCACGATTTCTTCGCGACCGGTTCGCGCGTCGAGGCAGGCGCTGCCCCGGTCGCCGTGAGGAAGTAAGCCATGGCAATGAGTACAGGTGGTTCGGGCGGCGGCCCGATGGCGGAAATCAACGTCACGCCGCTCGTCGACGTGATGTTGGTGCTGCTGATCATCTTCATGATCACGGCGCCGCTGATGTCGCACAAGATCCGCATCGACCTGCCGCAGGCCAATCCGAACGTCCAGGAGACCAACCCTCCCGAGCCGATCGATCTCGCCATCAAGGAGAACGGCGATCTGTTCTGGAACGACGAGCCGGTCACCGACGCGATCCTGCAGGCGCAGCTGCGCGTCGCCGCGCAGAAGAATCCGCAGCCCGAGCTGCAGATCCGCGCCGACAAGCTGACGCAGTGGCAGAAGATCGCCGCGGTCATGGCCGAGGCGAAGAGCACCGGCATGGTCAAGATCGGCTTCATGACGACCGGCCAGTAAGCGCCGCCCTCGTCGACGTCATCGAAACGGCGCCGCAGCGATGCGGCGCCGTTTTTCTTTTCCGGCGCCTGGCCGGCCGGCGGCAGCCGGCGTAAGCTCGGAGCCGCGGTTCCCGTTCGGCTGCCGGAGACGACGATGACGATGCGTTCGCTGGAGGCAAGTGCGGTCCGGTCGGAGATCAACGTGACCCCGTTGGTCGACGTGATGCTGGCGATGGTCGTGATCCTGCTGGTCACCGCGCCGCTGGCCATGCACCGCCTGCTGCTGCCGGCCGGCGCGAGCGGAATCGCCGCGCCCGCGCCGGCGCCGCTGAAGCTCTCGATCCTGTCGACCGGCGAGCTCTACCTCGACCACGCGCCGGTCAGCCGCACCCAGCTCGCGGCCGCGCTCGGCGCCGCCGCGAACGCGGCCGAGCCGCCGCCGCTGGAGGTCCGGGCCGAAGCCAGCACGCGCTATCAGGACGTCGCCGCCGCGCTGGCGATGGCGCGCAGCGCCGGGCTCGCCTCGATCCGCGTCGAGGCGGCGCGTGGCGACTGAGCGGACGACCGCTCAGCCCTCGAGAATGCGCAGGTAGTTGCGCACCGTCGCGGCGAGGCCGTCGTAGAGCGCCTCGCCGATCAGCGCATGGCCGATCGAGACCTCGGCCAGGAACGGAATCGCCTGCTTGAGGGGGCCGAGGTTGCGCTGGTCGAGGTCGTGGCCGGCGTTGACGCCGAGCCCGCAGGCGCGCGCCTGCTCGGCCGTCCTGACGCAGGCGTCGAGTTCGCGGCCGTAGTCGCCGGCGGCGAACGCGCGCGCATACGGCTCGGTGTAGATCTCGATGCGGTCGGCGCCGATCTGCGCGACGCGCTCGATGCCGGGCGCGCCGGCATCGACGAACACGCTGACGCGGCAGCCCAGCGTCTTGAGCTCGCGCACCAGCGGCGTCAGGCGCGCGGCGTCGCGGCCGAGATCGAAGCCGTGGTCGGAGGTGAGCTGCGCGTCGCCGTCGGGCACCAGCGTCGCCTGCGCCGGGCGCGCCGAGCGCACGATCTCGAGGTAGCCCGGGTACGTGCCGCGCGGCGGCGCGAACGGATTGCCCTCGATGTTGTACTCGACGCCGCCCAGCACCGCGCCGATGCGCGCGACGTCGTCGACGCGGATGTGCCGCTGGTCCGGGCGCGGATGCACGGTGATGCCCCGGCAGCCCGCCTCGACGGCGACGCGCGCGGCGGCGGCCGGATCGGGCAGCGCGTGCCCGCGCGAGTTGCGCAGCACCGCAACCTTGTTGACGTTGACGCTGAGGGCGGTCATCGCGATCCCTGCTGGAAGGACGCGCGAAGTATATCGGCGGCGTCCGCGACAGCGCCCGTTCGCGCCGGAGCGGGCACGGCGCCGGCGAATGATCTAGCGGCAGGGCTCCGCCGTCTGCTTCCAGGCGACCGGATCCCAGTAGGCGCCGCCCTGCCATTCGTTGCGCTTGTCCGGATCGAGGCGCGCGGCGATCAGCACGGTCGTGTCCGGTGGAACGTCCACGGTCAACGTCTTGTAGCGGTCGCCGGCGCGGCCGCTGTTGCGCAGCCGGTCGTTGAAGCTGAGGTAGCGCGGTTCGATCTTCTCGGCCACCTGCACCGTGTGCGTGCCCGCCTCGACGCGGAACGCGTTCGCGTCGGTCGGGCCGGGCAGGCGTCCGTCGATGCTGATGATCTTGGCCGCGTGCAGGTTCTGCTGGCGCGGCGCGACGTCGAAGTCGCTGATCCGGCCGCAGCCCTGCGCCGCGGCGGCGCCGCCCGGCGCGCGCTTCGGATCGGCGCCCGCCGCGCCGCCGCCGCCGATCGACAGGTGCATCGCCGGCAGGTAGACGCTGGACAGCGTGCCGGAAAGCTTCTGGCTGCGGCCGCCGCGCAGCACGTCGAACGTCAGCGTGCCGCCGTCCGGCAGCGCGTCGACCAGATGGCGCAGCGTCGCCGCCTGGCCGGCCCCGCCGGTCAGCGGCGTGCCGTTCGCGGCGACCAGCACGTCGCCGCCGCGCAGGCCCATGCGCTCGCCGCTGCCGCCGGGCGTGACGCCGAGCACGTGCAGGCCGTCCCGGCTGTCGCTCGCGCTGTCGACGAGCACGCCGAGGTTGCTGACGCGCTGCGCCGGCGCCTCGACGTCCAGGGCGATGTCCTGCGGCGCCCGGTCGCCGAACGCGCCCGCTTCGATCAGCTCGGCCACGACCGCGCGCAGCTCCTCGCGCAGGCGCTGCTCGGGCGGCACGCCGACGGCCGAGGACGGCGCGGCCGACGCCGCGCCGGTGACGGCCAGCGCGACCGAGGCCGTCAGCAGCAGCCGGGCCAGCCTGGGATGATGGAGTGCGTCCGTCATGTCGACCTCACTGCTCTCAGATGCGCGTCACCGCCGGCAGGTTGCGACCGCCGGTCTCCTGGACGCGCGCGATCAGGCCGCGCAGCGCCTGGTTGCGCTGCTGCCAGAGCGGGGCGAGCTCCTCGGCCTCGGCGCCGCGGTCGTAGGCTGCCTGCAGCGCCGCGTCGATGCTGCGCAGGCGCGACAGCCCCGTCGCCGGCCCGCCCGACACGAGCAGGCGATGCCACTGGCTCTCCAACTGCTGCGATTCCTGCTGCGTCGCCGCCAGCGCCTGCTGCGGCGGCGGCAGCGGGCGCGGCAAGCCCAGCGCGATCGCGCAGACCGCGGCGGCCGCCGCGACCGCGAAGCCGCCGCTGCGCAGCCGCCGCAGGCGCACGCGCCGCTGCTGCGCGGCCAGCACGCGCGGCCACAGGGCCGGATCGGGAGCGAAGACCGGCAGCATGCGCAGATCCACGCCGGGAAGCGTCCTGGAATTGAGAAGATCGTCACGCATTGCGCTGGGCCTCTTTCGGCGCGGACGCCGCATCGGCTTCGTTGAGCCGCTTCAGCGCGCGCGCCAGGATCGATTTCGAATAGCTTTCGGTCTGCCCGAACAGCTCGGCAAGCTCCTTGTGCGTATAGCCTTCCACTTCGTGCAATATCACCACGGCACGCGCCCGCGGCGGAAGCCGCATCAGCAGCGTCCATGCGTCGACGCGGTGCTCGGCGTCGGGGGCCGGCGCCGGCATCGACTCGAACAGCGCGTCCGGATCGTCGTCGCGGAAGCGCTGGTGCACCCGCAGCGTATCGATCGTCGCGTTCGCCGTCATGCGCTTGAGCCAGGCGCCGAACGGGGCGTCGCCGCGGAAGCCGCGCAGGCTGTCGAACAGCTTCAGGAACACGTCCTGGACGATGTCCTCGGCCGCGGCCGGCTCGCCGAGCACGCGCAGCGCCAGGTTGTAGCAGGCGCTGCCGAACCGTTCGTAAATGGCCGCATAGGCCGCCATGTCGCCGCGGCGCGCCCGCTCGAGCGTGATCCGATCCAGCGGCAGACCGAACCCGGAATTCACGCGGAAAGATTGTCCGTCGGCCATGTCGACGACAAGGACGGTCCAGCGCCCCGCAGCGTCGCAGCCGATCGGCTCATGCGACCAGCTCGAACGTGCGCAGGCGGCGCGGCGGCCCGCGCCAGGCCAGCGCGCCGAACAGCGTCGGCGCCGGGTCGAGCTGCCGCAGCTGCCAGGCCTGCGCGGGCCCCGCTTCGGCGGCCACGCGGCGGAGCTCGGCCCGCCCGCGCTCGTCCAACGCGAACTCGACGCGGTCCAGGCCGAAGGCGAGCCCCTCGCCGAGCGCCTTGAGCACGGCTTCCTTGTGCGTCCACAGGCGCAGGAACGCCGCCGGCCGGCGCGAAGGCTCCAGGCGCTCGAGCGCGTCGGCCTCGGCGGCGGCGAAGAAGCGCCGGGCGATGCCGTCGATCGACGTGTGCCGCGCGGCGTTCTCGAGGTCCACGCCGAGCGGCTGCCCGCGGGCGAACGCGAGCAGGATCGCGCTGCCGGCGTGGCTCAGGTTGAAGTGGAGGTCCGGCAGCTCCGGGGCGAACGGCTTGCCGTGCGGACCGCGCTCGATCGCCGGCACGCCGGGCGATCCGCCGTAGCCGCCGAGCAGGCGCTCCAGCGCCGCGCGCGCGGCGGCGCCGACCGCGCGCGGCGGCGCGCCCGCGCCGGCGTCCAGGCGCCAGACGTGGATCTCATCGTCGGCCAGCGGCGGCGCCGCCGCGCAGGGCAGGAACGGGGCGTCGTCGGTCGGCGGCATGGCGCGATGCTTGGCGGACGGCCGCGCGCCGTCAAGCCCGCGGCCGCCCGCCGGCGGCCTACAATGCCGCGGACGGCGGAGGTGACATGATTCCCGGTTGGCTGCTGATGCTGGTGTCCGTGCTGTACGTGGCCGCGCTGTTCGCGATCGCGTACTACGGCGACCGTCGGCCGCTGTACCCGGCGCGCGCCTGGCTGCGCCCGATCGTCTACAGCTTCGCGCTGGCGGTGTACTGCTCGTCGTGGACGTTCTACGGCGCGGTCGGCAGCGCCGCGCGCGACGCCCTCTCGTACCTGCCGATCTACCTCGGGCCGATCGTTCTGTTCGTGTTCGGCTTCGGCCTGCTCGAACGGCTGGTGCTGGTCGCCAAGGAGCGCAACGTCACCTCGATCGCCGACTTCATCGGCTCGCGCTTCGGCAAGTCGCACGCGCTGGCCGCGCTGGTCACGATCATCGCGGTGACCGCCGTCGTGCCGTACCTGGCGCTGCAGCTCAAGGCCGTGGCGATGAGCTTCGACGTGCTTTCCGGCACGCCCGGCAGCGCCAACCCGCCGCTGCTCGGTGACAGCGCGCTCTACGTCGCGCTGCTGCTGGCCGTGTTCGCGATCCTGTTCGGCACGCGCGGCATCGACGCCACCGAGCACCACCACGGCATGGTGCTGGCGATCGCCGCCGAATCGATGATCAAGCTGCTCGCCTTCGTCGCCGTCGGCGTCTACGCGCTGTACGCCGGCGGCGGTTTCGAGGCCGCCACCGCGCCGCTCGCCGAGCTGGCCGGGCGCGGCCTGCCGGCGGGCTTCCTGGCCCAGACCTGCCTCGCGTTCGCGGCGATGTTCTGCCTGCCGCGCCAGTTCCAGGTCGCCGTGGTCGAATGCGAGGACACCGGCGACGTGCGGCGTGCGCGCTGGATGTTCCCGCTGTACCTGGTCGTGATCTCCGCGCTGGTGCTGCCGATCGCGATGGCCGGCGCGGCGGCGGCGGCCGGCCGCGCGGTCTCGCCGGACGCGTACCTGCTCTGGCTGCCGCTGGCGAACGGCGACCGCCTGCTCGCGGTGTTCGCCTACATCGGCGGCTTCTCCGCCGCGACCGGCATGGTCATCGTCGCCTCGGTCGCGCTGGCGACGATGGTCAGCAACGACCTCGTCATGCCGGCGCTGCTGCGCGTCAAGGCGCTCGAGCTCGAGCAGCGCGCCGACCTGTCCTCGCTCGTGCTCGGCGTGCGCCGCGTGACGATCGTCGTGCTCGGCCTGCTCGCGTTCGCCTACTACCGCCAGACGACGCAGTCGCAGAACCTGGCCGCGATCGGCCTGCTCTCGTTCGCCGCGGTGGCGCAGTTCGCGCCGGCGATCGTCTGCGGCCTGTACTGGCGCGGCGCGAGCCGCACCGGCGTGATCGCCGGCCTGGTCGCCGGCTTCGCCGTGTGGGTCTACACGCTGCTGCTGCCGTCGCTGGCGCGCGCGGCCTGGCTGCCGACCGGCTGGCTCGAGCACGGTCCGTTCGGCATCGCCTGGCTCAAGCCCACCGCGTTGTTCCAGCTCACCGGCTGGGAGCCGGTCACGCACGGCGCGTTCTGGTCGCTGCTGGCCAACGTGGGCTGCTGCGTGCTGGTCTCGCTGCGCTTCCGGCCCGGCGTCGCCGAGCGCCTGCGCGCGGCGGCGTTCCTCGATCCGTGGGCCGCGCGCGCGACGAACTTCGGCGAGTGGCGCGGCCGCGTGCGCGTGGCGGACCTGGCGATGATCGCCGAGCGCATCGTCGGCGAGAAGCACGCCGCGCGCGCGTTCGCCGAGTACGCGCAGAGCACCGGCAAGCCGCTCGCCGGCGAGGCGGCGGCCGACCGCGCGCTGGTGCAGCACACCGAGCGCGTGCTGGCTGGCGCGGTCGGCGCCGCGTCGGCGCGGCGCATGCTGACCAGCGCGCTGCGCGGCACCGGCCTGGACCTCTCCGAAGCGGCGATCCTGCTCGACGAGGCCTCGCAGGAGCTGCGCTTCAACCGCGAGCTGCTCGCGGTCACGTTCGACAACATGGTGCAGGGCATCAGCGTGGTCGACCGCGAGCTGCGCATCGTGGCCTGGAACCGGCGCTACCTCGACCTGTTCGGCTACCCCGACGGCTTCGTCTACGTCGGCCGCCCGGTCGCCGACCTGATCCGCTACAACGCCGGCCGGCGCCTGCTCGGCGACGGCGACGTCGACGCGCAGATCGAGCGCCGCCTGGCGCATCTGCGCGCCGGCACGCCGCACGTGTTCGTGCGCGAGCGTCCGGACGGGCGCGTCATCGAGACGCGCGGCGAACCCTTGCCCGGCGGCGGCTATCTCACGACGTTCAGCGACATCACGCCGTACAAGCACGTGGAGAACGCGCTGCGCGAGGCCAACGAGACGCTCGAGCAGCGCGTCGCGCAGCGCACCGCCGAGCTCGAGCAGGCGCTGGCCGCCGAGCAGCGCGCGGTGCGCCAGGCCGAGTCGGCCAACCAGTCGCGCACGCGCTTCCTCGCCGCCGCCAGCCACGACCTGCTGCAGCCGCTGAACGCCGCGCGCCTGTTCACCTCGGCGCTGCGCCACCAGCCGCTCGACGACGAGAGCGGCCGCCTCGCCGAGCGCATCGACACCGCGTTCAAGGCGGCCGAGGACCTGCTCGACGCGCTGCTCGAAGCCCTGCGCCTCGAAGCGGGCAAGTACCAGGCGGAGACGACGGATTTCGCCGTCGGCGAGCTGATGGAATCGCTGCAGCACCAGTTCGGCGTGCTCGCCGCGACGCGCGGGCTCAAGCTCCGCTTCGTCGCCAGCGCCGCCTGGGTGCGCAGCGACGCGCGGCTGCTGCGGCGCATCCTGCAGAACTTCCTCGCCAACGCGCTGCGCTACACCAAGAGCGGCGGCGTGGTCTGCGGCGTGCGCCGCGCCGGCGACCGCCTGCGCATCGAGGTCTGGGACACCGGTCCCGGCATCGCCGAGGACCAGCAGCACAGCATCTTCGACGAGTTCCACCGCGGCACGCAGGCCTCGCCCTGGGGCGAGAAGGGGCTCGGCCTCGGGCTCGCGATCTGCCAGCGCATGGCGCGCCTGCTCCACGCGCGCATCGACGTGCGCTCGCGGCCGGGCAAGGGCAGCGTGTTCGCGGTCGAGCTGGCGCGCGCGCCCGCGCAGGCGACGCCGCCGCGCCGCGCGGCGCGCGACGAAGTCACCGTGTCGACGGCCGCGGGCCTGCACGCGCTGTGCCTCGACAACGACCCGGCGATCCTCGACGGCATGGCCGCGCTGCTCGCGCGCTGGGGCGTGTCCTGCGACCTCGCCGCGAACGTCGAGGACGCCGTCGCGGCCGTGCGCCGCCGCCGCCCCGACCTGCTGCTGGTCGACTACCACCTCGAGGCGCAGCAGGACGGCCTGGCCGCGCTCGCCGAGCTGCGCGGCGCCTGCGAGCCGCCGCCGCCGGGCGCGCTGATCACCGCCGACACCGGCGCCGACCTCGCGCTGCGCGCGCGCGCGCTCGGCCATGCGCTGCTGCACAAGCCGGTCAAGCCGGCGGCGCTGCGTGCGCTGATCAACCAGCTGGGGCGCCGGGCGGAGCGCACGCCGACGGTGGCGTAGCGGCTCAGCCCAGGCGCGCCACGCATTCGACCAGCGCCTGCTCGAACGCGTCGCCGCGCGCGCGCAGGGCGTGGATCTCGCCGCGACGCCAGGCGTGCACGATGCGGCCCTCGTGCAGCAGGTCGACGCGATCGGCCCAGTGCTCGGCGATGTCGAGCGCATGCGTGGCCAGCAGCACGCCGCAGCGGCCGGCGTCGGCGCGCGCGCGGAAATGCCGCTTGAGCAGCAGGCTGCTGGAAGGATCCAGGCCGTTGAAGGTCTCGTCGAGCACGATCAGGTCGGGCTCGCCGAGCAGGCCGACCAGCACGCCGACCTTCTGCCGCGTGCCGTAGGACATCAGCGCGACCGGATCGTCGAGCCAGGGCGTCAGGCGCAGCGCGTCGGCGAGCTCGAGCACGTCGGCGTCGATCGCTCCGAGCCGCTTGGCCGCGGCCTGCACGGCGAGGCAGTCGCGCGCGCTCAGCAGCGGCGGCAGGCGTTCGGGCGCGACCGCGTAGCCGAGCCGCCGCTTCGCCGCGATCGCGTCGACGCCGAGCGCGTGGCCGGCGACGCGCAGCTCGCCGGCCAGCGGCTGCAGGCGGCCGGCGCAGCAGCCGAGCAGCGTGCTCTTGCCGCTGCCGTTCGCGCCGAGCAGCGCGACCCATTCGCCGCGCGCGACGCGCAGGTCGACCCCCTGCAGGACGACGCGCTCCGCGTAGCCGGCACGCAAGCCGCTTACCTCGAGCACGGCTTCGCTCATGCAGCGGCGGCCCTGCGCCACGACCAGGCGGCGAATGCCGGCAGCACGATCGCCAGCAGCGGCCAGGCCGCAGCGGCCAGCGCGACCAGCGCCAGCCCGCTCGCGACGAACGCGGGGCGCAGCCGTTCCGGCTGGTGCCGCAGCGCGAGCGCCTGCAGCAGCGCGACCGCGACCCAGGCCAGCCATGCGGCGGCGGCGCCCAGCGCCGCGCCGGCCGGTGCGCCGAGCCGCCAGGCCAGCGCGGCGGCGCCGGCGGCGAGCGCAAGCTCGCAGACGCATACGCGCAGGCACAGGTCCGCAGCGAGGCGCGCCAGCGGCAACGGAGCGCTGCGCAGCAGGTCGGCGGCGGCCGGGATCGTCGCCGCTGTCGCGCGCAGCAGGCCGGCGGCCAAGAAGCCGGCCGCGAGCAGCAGCAGCAACGCCAGTACGACCGTTGCCGGCATGCCGGCCGGGAGCCCGAGCAGCAGCGCGGCCACGACTCGCACGTGCTCGCGCGGCCTGAGATCGGCGAACGCCTGTGCGAACGGCCAGCGCCGCAGCGCGGCGAAGCCGACGGCCGGCGCGGCGCGGCGGCGGGCGCGCAGGCGCGGCAACGCTGCCGGCACGAACGCGCGCTCGCGAGCGCCCGCGCGCCAGCCGCCGACGGCACCGACGGCGATGGCACCCGCGAGCGTGGCGAGCAGCCCGCCCGGCGCGCGGCCGCCGGCGCTTCCGACCGCCGCGATGAGGGCGAGCGGAACCAGCACGACCGGCAGCAGGCGGACGGCGAGCCGTTCGCGCAGCCAGGCGACGACCTCGCCGCGACCGATCGGCGCGGCGGCCAGCCAGGACTCGGCATGGCGCCGCTCCCGCTCGCGCCGGCCGTGGCGCACCGCGGACCCGGCGAGCAGCGCGCAGGCGCCGCCGGCGATCAGGCGGTGCGCGTCCAGCAGCGCCAGCAGCGAGAGCAGCGACTCGCGCCCGCGCGCCGCGAGCAGCGCGATCGCCAGGCACGCCGGCACGGCGAGAGCCGCGGCCAGCCAGCGCCGGCCGCCACGCCGGCGGCGCGCGGCCGCTTCCAGCCGGTGCGCGAGGCGCAGCGCGCCCGTCGGCGCGTGCCGCGCGGCGGTGGCCGTGGCGAAGAAGGACATGGCCGATACGATAGCCGAAGCCGGCCGGGCGCCGGCGTGGCGACGCTCAGGCGCCGGCTTCGCGCGCGACGTCGCCGGCCAGCGCGTCGGCGTCGATCGCCAGGTGGCTGGCCAGCAGCGCGACCTGCGTGCGGTTCGACACGCCGAGCTTGCGCATGATCGCCGTCATGTGCGCCTTCACGGTCGCCTCGGAGACGCCGAGCTCGTAGGCGATCTGCTTGTTGAGCAGGCCCTCGGCGATCATGTTCAGCACGCGCAGCTGCTGCGGCGTGAGCTGGGCGACGTGCGCGGCGGCGCCGGCCTCGTCGGCCTTCAGCACGGCCGTGCCGTGCGCCGCGGGCGGAATCCACAGGTCGCCGTCGACGACCCTGCGCAGCGCCTCGACGATCGTCTCGATCGAGGCGGACTTGGGAATGTAGCCGGACGCGCCGTGCGCGATCGCGCGCCGGATGACGGCGGCTTCCTCGTGCGCGGAGACGACGATGATCGGCAGGCCGGGGTGCTGTCCGCGCAGGTGCACCAGCACGGAAAAGCCGTTCGCGCCCGGCATGTGCAGGTCGAGCAGCACCAGCTCGGTGTTCGGATAGGCGTCGATGCCGGCCTGCAGCGCCGCCACGCTGTCCGCCTCGTGCAGCAGCGCGTCCGGCAGCGCCTGCATCACCGCGCGGCGCAGCGCGTCGCGGAACAGCGGATGGTCGTCGGCGATCAGGATCTCGCGCATGGCGGCGGCGCTCCGCGAGCGGCGGCCGGAAGCCCGCGGCGGCCGGCCGCGGACCGCGTCCGCGCCGCCCGACCCCGGCTCGTTCCGGCAGGCGTCATTTGACCAGGCGCTCCTCGACGAGGTTCTGCACGACGGAAGGATCGGCCAGCGTCGAGGTGTCGCCGAGCTGGTCCGGCGCGTTCTCGGCGATCTTGCGCAGGATGCGGCGCATGATCTTGCCCGAGCGCGTCTTCGGCAGGCCCGGCGCCCATTGCAGGTGGTCGGGCATCGCGATCGGCCCGATCTCCTTGCGCACCCAGGCGATCAGCTCCTTGCGCAGCGCCTCGCTCGGCTCCTCGCCGGCCTTCAGCGTGACGTAGGCGTAGATGCCCTGCCCCTTGATCTCGTGCGGGCAGCCGACGACGGCCGCCTCGGCGACCTTCGGGTGCGCGACCAGCGCGCTCTCCACCTCGGCCGTGCCGAGGCGGTGGCCGGAGACGTTGATGACGTCGTCGACGCGGCCGGTGATCCAGTAGTAGCCGTCCTCGTCGCGCCGCGCGCCGTCGCCGGTGAAGTACAGGCCCGGATACGTGCGGAAGTAGGTGTCGACGAAGCGCTGGTGGTCGCCGTAGACCGTGCGCATCTGGCCCGGCCAGGAATCGGTGATCACGAGGTTGCCCTCGGCCGCGCCGTCGAGCACCGCGCCGTTCGCGTCGACGATCGCCGGCTTCACGCCGAAGAACGGCAGCGTCGCCGAGCCGGGCTTCTGGTCGATCGCGCCGGGCAGCGGCGAGATCAGGATGCCGCCGGTCTCGGTCTGCCACCAGGTGTCGACGATCGGGCAGCGTCCGTCGCCGACCACGCGCCAGTACCATTCCCAGGCTTCCGGGTTGATCGGCTCGCCGACCGTGCCGAGCAGGCGCAGGCTCGCGCGCGAGGCCTTCTTCACCGGCGCCTCGCCTTCGCGCATCAGCGCGCGGATCGCCGTCGGCGCGGTGTAGAACAGCGTGACGCGGTGCTTGTCGACGACCTGCCAGAAGCGCGAGGCGTCCGGCCAGGTCGGCACGCCCTCGAACATCAGCGTGGTCGCGCCGTTGGCGAGCGGCCCGTACAGCAGGTAGCTGTGCCCGGTCACCCAGCCGACGTCGGCGGTGCACCAGTAGACGTCGTCCTCCTTCAGGTCGAACACGCATTCGTGCGTGTAGCTGACGTAGACCAGGTAGCCGCCGGTGGTGTGCAGCACGCCCTTCGGCTTGCCGGTGGAACCGGAGGTGTAGAGGATGAACAGCGGGTCTTCCGCGTTCATCGCGACCGGCGCGTGCTCGGCCGGCTGGCCGTCCATCAGCGCGTGCCACCAGCGGTCGCGCGGCGACTGCATCGCCACCGCGCCGCCGGTGCGGCGGACCACGAGCACGGTCTCGACGCTGTTCGTGCCGGGCCGCTGCAGCGCCTCGTCGACGTTGATCTTGAGCGGCACCTTCTTGCCGCCGCGCAGGCCCTCGTCGGCGGTGATGACCAGCTTGCACTGCGAGTCGGCGATGCGCCCGGCGAGCGAATCGGGCGAGAAGCCGCCGAAGACGACCGTGTGGATCGCGCCGATGCGCGCGCAGGCGAGCATCGCGACCGCCGCCTCGGGAATCATCGGCAGGTAGATCGCGACGCGGTCGCCCTTCTTCACGCCGAGATGGGTCAGCAGGTTCGCCGCCTTGCACACCTCGGCGTGCAGCTCGCGGTAGCTGATGCGGCGCGCTTCGTTCGGGTCGTCGCCTTCCCAGACGATCGCGGTCTTGTCGCCGCGCTGCGCCAGGTGCCGGTCGAGGCAGTTCGCCGCCAGGTTGAGCTCGCCGTCGGCATACCAGCGGATGTGCAGGTCCGCGGCGTCGAACGAGGTGTCCTTGACCTGGGTGTACGGTTTGATCCAGTCCAGGCGCCGGCCGATGCGGCCCCAGAACGCCTCCGGGTCGCGCACCGATTCGGCGTAGTCGCGCAGGTACGCGGCCTTGTCGACGCGCGCGGCCGCGGCGAAACCGGCGGGGACGGGATGGACGGACGGCATGGCGGAACCTCCTGACGCTCTGGTGCCGGGAAAGTGTGCCACGTCCGCATCGGGCGCAACGGCGTGTTCGACTTTGGTCGTGGTTACGACCAATGGCGAATTGGCACCGCCGGCACGCCCGCGCACGCTGCCGCCACCTGACGAACCGGGAGGAGTCGTGATGACCGTACGGGCAGCGGCGACATTCAGGCGCAGCGCGCTCGCGCTCGCGTGCATTCTGGCCTTTCCCGGCGCGGCCTTCGCCGACGCCAAGCGCGAGGCGGCGCTCGAGCAGCGCGTGAGCGAGCTCGAGCGGCAGCTGCACGAGCTGATGGCCGAGGTCAGGGCGCAGCGTGCCGCGCCGCCGCCGCAGGTCGTGCAGGCCCCGGCGCCGGCTCCGGCGCCCGCCGCGCCGGCGAAGGAGGCGCCGCCGACGTTCACGACGGCGCCCGGCGTCACCGTCGCGCTGCACGGCTTCATCAGCGCGTCGATGTTCAGCCAGGACAAGAGCTTCGCGTTCGGCAACGGCCAGAACGCCGAATACCCCACGCCCGGCTCGACCGGGCGCACCAGCGGCTTCGACATCCGCAACACGCGCTTCTGGCTCGACTTCGCCGGCGCGCGGCTGAACGAGGACTGGGCCGGCGGCGGCCGCATCGAGATGGACTTCTTCGGCGGCTTCAACGGCACCGGCGCCTACAGCCGCCAGCAGCCGACGCCGCGCCTGCGCCAGGCCTACATCGACCTGGACAACGCCTCGACCGGCAGCAAGGTCCGCATCGGCCAGCAGTGGGACCTGATGTTCCCGCTCGACAACGTGCCGACCTCGCTCTCGCACCTGGCCTTCCCGCTCGGCTTCGGCGCCGGCTTCGTCGGATGGCGCTTCCCCGGCGTGGTCTGGATGCAGGACCTCAACCACGGCTCGTCCGGAACGAAGTGGCGCGTCGACGTCGGCGCGTTCGACGGCTCGTGGAACGGTCCGGGCAACAACACGAACTACCTCTCCGCCGGCAACGCGGACTTCCAGCCGCAGATCGAGGCGCGCCTGCGCGCGCAGGGCGACGACTGGCTCGCCTACGTCGCCGGCCACTACAGCAAGGTCGACCTGCGCGGCGTCGACGGCAGCGCGCCGACGCCGGTCAAGTCCAGCCTGAAGAGCACCGGCGGCGAGATCGGCGGCATGTGGAAGCCCGGCCCGTGGAACTTCAAGGCGCTGGTCTACGCCGGCAAGGGGCTCGGCGAGATCTTCGGCAACCTGTCGCAGTTCGGCGACATCGGCGAGGTCGGCGGCTTCGCCCAGGCCGGCTACAACTTCACGAAGAACTGGAGCGTCAACGCGTTCTACGCCTACCAGAAGTCCGACGAGGACGACGTGATCCGCTGGCTCGGCAACGGCGCGACGGGCCTGCTGAAGAACCGCCAGGCGGCGATCAGCCTGCAGTACGCCAGCGGCCCGTACCAGCTGGGCCTGGAATGGCTGCACGACAAGCTCGACTCGACCAGCGACGGCATCGCGCGCAAGACGACCAGCGGCAACCAGCTCAGCGTCAACGCGCTGTACACGTTCTGACCGACGCGCCGGCCCGCGCCGGCGCCGCCATTCACCGGAGACCGCATCCATGGCCACCGCTGCACCTTCGCTCCCGTCCGGGGGCGCGCTCACCACGAACCACGCGCGCGTGATCATCGCCTCGAGCATCGGCACGGTCTTCGAGTGGTACGACTTCTATCTGTACGGCTCGCTGGCGGCGATCATCGCCAAGCAGTTCTTCTCCGGCCTGAACCCCACCAGCGGCTTCATCTTCGCGCTGCTGGCGTTCGCCGCCGGCTTCGCCGTGCGCCCGTTCGGCGCGGTGATCTTCGGCCGGCTCGGCGACCTGATCGGGCGCAAGTACACGTTCCTGGTCACGATCGTCATCATGGGCCTGAGCACGTTCCTCGTCGGCGTGCTGCCGACCTACGCCTCGATCGGCGTCGCCGCGCCGATCGCGCTGATCGTGCTGCGCCTGCTGCAGGGCCTCGCGCTCGGCGGCGAGTACGGCGGCGCGGCCACCTACGTCGCCGAGCACGCGCCGCCCGGCAAGCGCGGGTTCTACACGAGCTTCATCCAGATCACGGCGACGTTCGGCCTGTTCCTGTCGCTGATCGTGATCCTGGCCTGCCGCAGCTGGCTCGGCGACCAGTTCGACGTCTGGGGCTGGCGCATCCCGTTCGTCCTGTCCGCGCTGCTGCTGGCGATCTCGGTCTACATCCGCCTGCAGCTCAACGAATCGCCGCTGTTCCAGCAGATGAAGGCCGAGGGGCGCGGATCGAAGGCGCCGCTGACCGAGGCGTTCGCGAACTGGAGCAACGGCAAGATCGTGCTGCTCGCGCTGTTCGGCGCGACCGCGGGCCAGGCCGTGGTCTGGTACGCCGGCCAGTTCTACAGCCTGTTCTACCTCACGCAGACGCTGAAGATCGAGGCGTTCACGGCCAACGTGCTGCTCGCCACCGCGCTGCTGATCGCCACGCCGTTCTTCGTCGTCTTCGGCGCGCTGTCCGACCGCGTCGGCCGCAAGCCCATCATCATGCTCGGCTGCCTGCTCGCGGTGCTCACGTATTTTCCGATCTTCAAGGCGCTCACGCACTACGGCAACCCGGCGATCGAGACGGCCAGCGCGAGCAGCCCGGTCGTCGTCGTCGCCGATCCGGCCACGTGCAGCTTCCAGTTCGATCCGATCGGCAAGAAGACGTTCACCAGCTCCTGCGACGTCGCCAAGAGCGTGCTCGCCAAGAGCGGCGTGCCGTACGCCAACCAGGCGGCGGCCGCCGGCGCGGTCGCGTCGGTGAAGGTCGGCTCGACCGAGATCGCCGCGTTCGAGGGCGGCGGGCTCGACCCGGCCGCGTTCAAGAAGCAGTCCGACGCGTTCGGCGCGCAGCTGAAGTCCGCGCTGACCGCGGCCGGCTATCCGGAGAAGGCCGATCCGGCGCGGATCAACATGCCGATGCTGATCGTGCTGCTGACGATCCTGGTGATCTACGTGACGATGGTCTACGGCCCGATCGCCGCCTGGCTGGTCGAGCTGTTCCCGACGCGCATCCGCTACACCTCGATGAGCCTGCCGTACCACATCGGCAACGGCTGGTTCGGCGGCTTCCTGCCGACCACGGCGTTCGCGCTGGTGGCGCTGACCGGCAACATCTACTCCGGGCTGTGGTACCCGATCGTGGTCGCCGCAGCCACGTTCGTGATCGGCACGCTGTTCCTGCGCGAGACCAAGGACGACGACATCTCGCGGTGACCGTCCGCGGCCGAAAAGAAAAGAGCCGGATCTCGCGATCCGGCTCTTTTCGTTTTCCCCAAAGGCGGTGGGCCGCTAGGCGGCGCGCCGGATCAGCCCGATGATGAACAGCAGGATGATCGCGCCGATCGCGGCGTAGATGATCGCGCCGACGATGCCGGTCAGGCCGAGCCCCAGGCTCGGCAGCAGCCACCCGGCGATGAACGCGCCGACGATGCCGACCACGATGTTGCCGACCAGGCCGAAGCCGTGCCCCTTGACGATCTGTCCCGCAAGCCAACCAGCGACAGCACCGACGATCAACCAGATGATGATTGCAGTAACGTCCACGCTTGCCTCCCTAGTCCGAGCGTCGCGGCACGCGACGCGGGGATTGTGCAGCAGAGCGTGTGACCGCGCATGGCGCGCTGCGGCGAGCGCGCCCGGCTAGCCGGCCGGGTCGCCGCCGCCGGGCTTTCCGGGCGCGGGCGGGACGCGCGGCGGCCGCCGGCGCAGCGCGAGCAGGTCTTCCTTCGTCGCCATCGAGGTTTCCGGCCGCGCGCTGGCCGACACGCGGTCGGCCGCCAGCGCGAACACGAAGCCGAACAGGCCGACGACGGCCGCCAGCAGCCCCAGCGCGAGCAGGGCCGAGGACTTCGTGCTGAAGATCAGCGCGAAACCGATTATCGTCAGGACGAGCATGATCCAGCGGGTCATCGCATTGCCTTCATCGGACGCATTCGCGGCGGCGGCGCGCGCGGGCGTCGTCCCGCCCGGCCATGGCCTCGGGACCGCGCCCGGCCCGCCCGGCCGGCGGCACAGACGCTAGCAGAAACGCCGCCGCCGGCGGATCGCCGCCGGTCGGCGGATCGCTGCCGCCGGGCGACAGCCGGCGCTCAGCTTGCATCGGCCACGATGGCGCGCGGAGGAATCCGATGGAATCGCTTTCGCAGCTCGCGCTCGCCGGCGGCCTGGCCTGGGCCAGCGGCATCCGTCTGTACGCGACGATCCTGATCGTCGGCCTGCTCGGGCGCTACGGCTACCTGCACCTGCCCGAGCCCCTGCTCGTGCTGCAGCACACCTGGGTGCTCGTCGCCGCCGGCGCGATGACGGTCGGCGAGTTCCTGGCCGACAAGGTGCCCGGCTTCGACTCGCTGTGGGACGCGCTGCACACGTTCATCCGCATCCCGGCCGGCGCGTTCCTCGCCTGGGGCGCGCTCGGCGACGCCACGCCGGCCGCGCAGCTGGCCGCGGCCATCGTCGGCGGCCTGATCACCGGCGGCACGCACCTGGCCAAGAGCGGCAGCCGCGCCGCGATCAACACCTCGCCGGAACCGTTCACGAACTGGACCGCGAGCGCCGGCGAGGACGGCCTCGTGCTCGGCGGCCTGTTCCTGGCGATCCAGCATCCGCTGGCGTTCCTGGTCGTCCTGGTGCTGTTCCTCGCGCTGGTGGCCTGGCTGGTGCCGAAGCTGCTGCGCTTCGTCGCCCGGGTCGTGCGGCGCCTCGTCGGCGGCGCGCCCGCATCCTCGTCGGGATCGTCGCCTTCGCGCTAGAACGCACGACCGAACAGGCAGCCGCCGGCAGCGCGGCTCGTCGCAGCGCCGCGCCGGATGCGCCGCGGTCCGTTCAGCCGTGCACGGCGCGATCGGCGTACAGCCAGGCGCCGGATCGGAAGCGCACGCCGGCGAATTCGACCGCACGATCGGCTCGGCCGCCGAACGGGACACGAAGATCCACACGCGCGTCGCAAGGGTCGGCGGTGGCGATCGTCGGTCGTCTCGGTCAGGCGGAGCGCGCATAGCGGCCGTGCATGAACGGCGCGAAATCGGCCTGTCCCGCAAAGCGGTTCTCGATGGCGAACGTCAACGTGCCGTCGGAAAGATCGAAGCGGTAACGGCCTTCTCCGCGCGGCGTGCGCTTGTCGAGACGAAGGACGTCGCCGTCCCAGCGGCCGCGCGCCACCTCGGGCGGGAAGCCGAAGCTGTCGAACCACCACCACAGCACGTCGTTGCTGCCCGGCTCGATCAGGAATACGCCGTGGCCGCGGAACGCCACGCGTCCGTCCTTCTCTTCCTCGTAGTCCTGCAGCAGCGCCATGCCGTCGAGGCCGCCCTTGAACGCGAAGCGCCCGCGCGCCGCACCTCCGGGCCCCCACGGCGACGGGGACAGCATCTCCTCGCCGCTCCATTCGCCGAGCAGGCGAAAGAGGCGGGCCTGTTCCGCACCGGACTTGGGCATGTCCATCGGGAATCTCCGTGAGCGACCGGCGAATACTAGACCAGGCGTGCGACGCCGACCGGCTGCGACGAACCTGGTGCGCGCCGCGGTCAGCGCTCCGAATGCCCCGCATCCCAGGCGTCGCGGCGCGTGAACAGGCCCGGGCGCACCAGGTCGACGAACGCGCGCGCCTCGGCACTCAGGTACTTGCCCTTGCGCACGACGACGCCGTAGCTGCGCTGCGGGAAATACGCCGCCATGTTGCGCACGGCCAGCCGCTCGCGGTCGCCGTCGTCGATGCAGATCCCGGTGACGATCGAGATGCCGAGGCCGAGCGCGACGTAGCGCTTGATGACCTCCCAGCCGCCCACCTCGATGGCGACGCGGAACGGCACCTTGCGCTGCTGGAAGATCAGGTCGACCAGGCGGTAGGTCGTCAGCCGCTGCGGCGGCAGGATCAGCCCGTACGGCGAGAGGTCCTCGAGCCGCACCTCGCGCAGCCGCGCCAGCGGGTGGTCCGGCGGCGCGATCAGCATCGGGTCGTAGGACTGCACGGGTTCGTAGCTGAGGTCGTTGGGTACGTCGAGCATCGAGCCGACCGCGAAGTCGACCTGGTCCGAGCGCAGCAGCGCCAGCCCGTCGCGGCCGGTCACGTTGTGCAGCTGCAGCTTCACGCTCGGGTGCCGCTCGCGGAACGCGGCGACGAACGCGGGCAGCAGGTACTGGATCGTCGAGGTGCCGGCCGCGATGTGCAGCTCGCCGCCGGACAGGCCCGCGCGCAGCGTGCGGAACTGCTGGTCGAGCCCGTCCAGCCCGTCCACCAGCGGCAGCGCCAGCTCGTACAGCGCCTGGCCTTCGCGGGTCAGCACGACGCGCCGGCGCCGGCGCTCGATCAGCCGCGCGCCGAGCTCCTCCTCCAGCGCGCGTAGCTGCAGGCTGACCGAGGGCTGCGACAGGAACAGCGCCTCGGCCGCGCGCGACAGCGTGCCCAGCTTGGCGATCGTGCAGAACGCGCGCAGCTGCCGCAGCCGGCTGCCCTTGTAGTAGAAGCGCGCCGGCGCCGGCGCCGGCGCCGGCACGCCGTCCGCGTGCTCGGCGGCCGAACTTCGCTTCCGCGGCGTTCTGCGCGGCCGGGAGGGCGGCGTCTTCATCGTGTGGAATCAGCCATTTGCATCATGTATTGAAAATGCCAATGGATGCTATTGAAACATATGTTTTGTCAAAACCACGTGACGAGGCCTAGCCTGTGTTGCATAGCGGCAAACAAGGCAGCCCATGGGTCTCTCCGAACACGCGATTCCCGAAGCCGTCCACCTCCCCGCCCAGGCGCGCATGGCGCATGCCGATCTGCTCGACGCCGGCGCGCTCGACTTCCTGACCGACCTGCACCGGCGCTTCGACCCGCGCCGCCGCGCCCTGCTCGCCGCGCGCGCGGAGCGCCAGGCGCGCTTCGACGCCGGCGCGCTGCCGGACTTCCTTCCCGAGACGCGCGCGCTCCGCGAGGACGACTGGCGCGTCGCGCCGATCCCGGCGCCGCTGCTCGACCGCCGCGTCGAGATCACCGGTCCGGTGGACCGCAAGATGATCATCAACGCGCTGAACTCCGGCGCGAAGGTGTTCATGGCCGACTTCGAGGACTCGACCGCGCCGACGCTCGGCAACCTGCTCGACGGCCAGCGCAACCTGCGCGACGCAGTCGCCGGCACGATCGAATACACCTCGCCCGACGGCAGGCACTACCGCGTCGGCGCGCAGCCGGCGGTGCTGATGGTGCGGCCGCGCGGCTGGCATCTGCCGGAGCGCCACGTCCGCATCGACGGCGCGGCGATGTCCGGCTCGCTGTTCGACTTCGGCCTGTTCGCCTACCACAACGCGCGCGCGCAGCACGCCGCCGGCCGCGGCCCGTATTTCTACCTGCCCAAGCTCGAGAGCCACCGCGAGGCGGAGCTGTGGGACGACGTCATGGCGCATGCCGAGCACGTGCTCGGCCTGCCGCGCGGCGCCATGAAGGCGACCGTGCTGATCGAGACGCTGCCGGCGGTGTTCGAGATGGACGAGATCCTGCACGCGCTGCGCACGCGCGTGGTCGGGCTCAACTGCGGGCGCTGGGACTACATCTTCTCGTACATCAAGACGCTGCGCGCGCACGCCGACCGCGTGCTGCCCGAGCGCGGCCAGGTGGCGATGACCACGCCGTTCCTCAAGGCCTATTCCGAGCGGCTGATCCGCACCTGCCACCGCCGCGGCGCGTTCGCGATGGGCGGCATGGCCGCGCAGATTCCGATCAGCCACGACCCGGAGGCGAACGAAGCGGCGCTGGCCAAGGTGCGCGCGGACAAGCTGCGCGAGGTCGGCGCCGGGCACGACGGCACCTGGGTCGCGCATCCGGCGCTGGTGCCGGTGGCGATGGAGGTGTTCGACGCGCACATGCCGACGCCGAACCAGCTCCACGTCGCGCGCGAGGACGCCGCCGCCGGCCGCGACGCGCTGCTCGCGCCCAGTGCCGGCACGATCACGCGCGCCGGCTTCGCCGCCAACGTCGAGGTCTGCGTGCGCTATCTCGCCGCCTGGATCGACGGCCAGGGCTGCGTGCCGATCCATCACCTGATGGAGGACGCGGCGACCGCGGAGATCGCCCGCGCGCAGCTCTGGCAATGGCTGCACCACGCCGACCGCGGCGCGGCGCCGCTCGCGTTCGACGACGGCACGCCGATCGGCTTCGCGGTGTTCGACGCGACGCTGGCGACGCTGCGCCAGCGCCTCGCGGCGACCGCGATGCCCGGCCAGGCGCGCATCGGCGAGGCCGCCGACCTGCTCGGCGAGCTCACGCACGCGCCGGCGCTGGCGGATTTTCTGACGCTCGCGGCCTACGACCGCCTGGCCTGAAACCCCTCCGCGCACGAACCCATCATGGAAGCGAGGTGAACGATGAAGACGCAACTGCCCACCGCCGAACAGATCCGCCTCGACTGGCGCAACAACCCGCGCTGGCAGGGCATCCGCCGCGACTATTCGGCCGAGGACGTCGTGCGCCTGCGCGGCACCGTGCCCGTCGAGCATTCGCTGGCGCGCATCGGCGCCGAGAAGCTGTGGAATTCGCTGCATCGCGAGCCGTTCGTCAGCGCGCTCGGCGCGCTGACCGGCAACCAGGCGCTGCAGCAGGTGAAGGCCGGCCTGAAGGCGATCTACCTGTCCGGCTGGCAGGTCGCGGCCGACGCCAACGTCGCCGGCGAGATGTATCCGGACCAGTCGCTGTATCCGGCCAACTCGGTGCCGCTGGTCGTCAGGCGCATCAACAATACGCTGCTGCGCGCCGACCAGCTCAGCCATGCCGAGGGCGACGACAGCATCGACTACCTGCAGCCGATCGTCGCCGACGCCGAGGCCGGCTTCGGCGGCGTGCTCAACGCGTTCGAGCTGATGAAGGCGATGATCGATGCCGGCGCCGCCGGCGTGCATTTCGAGGACCAGCTCGCCTCGGTGAAGAAGTGCGGCCACATGGGCGGCAAGGTGCTGGTGCCGACGCGCGAGGCGATCGAGAAGCTGACCGCCGCGCGCCTCGCCGCCGACGTCTGCGGCGTGCCGACGCTGCTCGTCGCGCGCACCGACGCCGAGGCCGCGGACCTGCTGACCTCGGACGTCGACGACAACGACAAGCCGTTCACCACCGGCGAGCGCACCGTCGAGGGCTTCTACCGCACGCGCAAGGGCCTGGAGCAGGCGATCAGCCGCGGCCTGGCCTACGCGCCGTACGCCGACCTGGTCTGGTGCGAGACCGGCAAGCCGGACCTGGAGTTCGCGCGCAAGTTCGCCGAGGCGATCCACGCGAAGTTCCCCGGCAAGCTGCTCGCCTACAACTGCAGCCCCAGCTTCAACTGGAAGAAGAACCTCGACGACGCGACGATCGCGAAGTTCCAGAAGGAAATCGCCGCGTACGGCTACAAGTTCCAGTTCATCACGCTGGCCGGCTTCCACGCGCTGAACTACTCGATGTTCCATCTGGCGCACGGCTACGCGCGCCGCCAGATGAGCGCGTTCGTCGAGCTGCAGGAATCGGAGTTCGCCGCCGCCGAGCTCGGCTTCACCGCGGTCAAGCACCAGCGCGAGGTCGGCACCGGCTACTTCGACGCGGTCACGCAGGTGATCCAGCGCGGCCAGTCGTCCACGACCGCGCTCAGGGGCTCGACCGAGGAAGAGCAGTTCCAGGGCGGCAAGTCGCAGGCCGCCTGACGCCGGAGCGGCCGGCGCGCGCCGCGCCGGCCGCGGCAGGAGGCGAGCCCGCGGGGACGCCGGCTAGGCCGCGCGGCCGGCCGGGCGGATCGCCTACGGGGAGACGCGCTTTTTTCCTACGCCGCGCCGCGCAAGCCCCAAATAGGAGCGGGCCGGACAATGGGTTACCATAACCGGCCTTGACGGACCGGGTGGGAGGTTCGTGTGGCCAGCGCCAGCACGGAACGGAACGAGGCTGCGCACGCGGCGGCTCCGTCGCGCGCGGTTCCGCTGCCGCGCCACCTCTCCGGGCAGGAGCTCGCGCTGTTCGAGCGCGCCGGCCGGCGCCGCGAGGTCGCGCCGGGCGACGTGATCTTCCGCCGCGGCGAGCTCGGCCGCAGCATGTTCATCGTCGAGTCCGGCCAGATCCAGCTCGAGTTCGGCGACGGCCTGCCCGACAAGCTGATCGGCCCGCGCGAATTCTTCGGCGAGCTGGTGCTGTTCATCGGCAGCCACGCGCGCGTGGCCAACGCCGTCGCGCTGACGCCGGCCACGCTCTTCATCGTCGACCACGAGACCTTCGAGCAGCTGATCGAAAGCGAGCCGCGCCTGCTCGCGCTGTTCATGCGCCGCTCGTTCTCGTATCTGGTGGCGAGCGAACAGCAGCTGATCCAGAACCTCAAGCGGCGCAACGAGGACCTGATGGTCACGCTCGATTCGCTGCGCCAGACCAGGACCCAGCTCTCCAACGCCGAGCGCCTGGTGCAGACCGACGAGCTCACCGGCCTGTGCAACCGGCGCGGTCTTTACATGTTCCTCGAGCGCCTGCCCGAGCACCGCCTGCCCGGCACCGTGCTCGGCCTGCTGCTGGTCGACCTGGACCGCTTCAAGCAGATCAACGACCGCTGCGGCCACCTGGTCGGCGACCAGGTGCTGCGCGCGATCGCCGAGGAGGTCCAGGGCGCCGCGTCCTCGGTGGACATGCCCTGCCGCCTCGGCGGCGACGAGTTCGCGCTGCTGATGCAGGTCACCGGCGAGGAGGAGCTGCGCGCGCGTGCGATGCAGATCATCTCGGCGGTGCATTCGCTGCGCTTCCCCGGCTGCGGCAGCGGCTTCGGCGTGACGGTCAGCGTCGGCGGCAGCCTGTGCGCCGACGACGGCGACTGGGCGGTGTGGTACAGCGACGCCGACGCGGCGCTCTACGAAGCCAAGGGACGCGGCGGCGACGGGTTCGAAGTGACGACGCTGCGCGCCGCCGAGCCCGACGGGCTGCCCAGCCTCATGTGAAGCCCCGGGCGCGCCTTCGCCGGGACCGGGTCGGCGCGGCCGCGCGCCGCCGCAAGCGCATCGGCGGCCCACGGGCCGGCAACTCCGCTCCTTGCGAGGCGCGGCAATGAGCGATCAGGTCATGAACGCACTCGCACAACCCGCCGCCCCGATCCCGCCCGCCGCGCCCGTGCCGCTGCTGCGCACGCTGGTGCTCTGCGACCTGGTCGACTCGACCGCGCTGGTCGAACGGCTCGGCGACCAGCGCGCGGCCGACATGATCCGCAAGCACGACCGCCTCGCGCGCTCGCTGCTGCAGGCGCACGGCGGGCGCGAGATCGACAAGACCGACGGCTTCCTGGTGCTGTTCGAGCGGCCGATCCAGGCGGTGGCGTTCGCCCTGGAATACCAGCGCGGCCTCGAGCAGCTCTCGCAGCAGGAAAGCACGCCGCTCGCCGCCCGCGTCGGCGTGCACGTCGGCGACGTCGTCACCTGGGACAACTCGCCCGACGACGTCGCCCGCGGCGCCAAGCTGACCGAGGTCGAGGGCCTGGTGAAGCCGATCGCCTCGCGCCTCGCCCAGCTCGCGCTGCCGCGGCAGATCCTGCTGTCCGGCGTGGCCTACTCGCTCGCGCACCGCGCGCAGGGCGAGCTCGGCGACAGGCTCGCCACGGTGCGCTGGCGCACGCACGGGCGCTACCGCTTCAAGGGCATCCCGGACGCGATCCCCGTGTTCGAGGTCGGCGAGGAAGGGCTCGCGCCGCTGAAGGTGCCGCCGTGGTCGGGCAAGGCGCACCGCGAGGTGCCGTTCTGGCGCCGCCCGGCCACGATCGGCTTCGAGCTGGCCGCGCTCGCCGTGCTGATCGCCGCGCCGGCCTGGTACCTGCTCAAGCCGGCGCCGTCCATCGCGTTCGCCAACCGCGACTGGGTCGTGGTCGGCGACCTCAAGAACCTGACCGGCGAGACGCGCTTCGACGAGTCGCTGCAGACCGCGTTCCGCATCGGCCTGGAGCAGTCGCGCCACGTCAACGTCATGTCCGACCTCAAGACGCGCGAGACGATCAGGCTGATGCAGCGCGACCCGGACAGGACGCCGATCGACCGCGCGATCGGCTCGGAGATCGCGCTGCGCGACGGCGCGCGCGCGCTGATCCTGCCGACCGTCGCCGAGATCGGCGGGCGCGTGCGCGTGACCGCCGAAGTCGTCGACCCGAAGACGCAGACGACGGTGTATTCCGAGTCCGCCGACGGCGCCGGCGAAAGCTCCGTGCTCGCGTCGCTGGACAAGGTCAACCAGCAGCTGCGCGTCCGCCTCGGCGAGGCGCTGGCGACGGTGTCGAGCGAATCCAAGCCGCTGGACAAGGCGGCGACGAAGAACCTGGAGGCGCTGCGGGCGTACTCGATGGGCCGGCGCGCGTACGACGCCGGCAACCAGAAGGAGGCGCTCGCGCTGACCGAGCAGGCGGTCCGGCTCGATCCCGACTTCGCCCTGGCGCGGACCGTGCTCGCGGGCATCTACTACAACGCCGGCGAGAACGTCCGCGCGCTCGAGGAGATCGACCGCGCGATGGCGACGCGCGACCGGCTGTCGGCGCGCGACGCACTCTACGTCGAGGCCTGGCGGGCGCAGTTCGGGCCGCCGCTGCAGGCGCTCGAGAAGTGGAAGACGCTGGCCAAGCTCTATCCGGACTTCCCGCTCGGCTCCGGCATGCTCGGCTACATCGCCTGGCAGAACGCCAACCGCTATCCCGAAGCGATCCAGGCGGTGAAGGATTCGATGCTGCCGCGCGCGCCGAGCCAGGGGTGGCACGAGGTCATGCTCGGCATCCTGCTGCTCGGCGACGAGAAGTACGACGAGGCGGAGCGCCATTTCGCCGCGGCCAGGCAGCTCGGCCTGGACGCGAAGGAATCCACCGCGGCCCTGTACGCCGCGCAGCGGCGGTTCGACAGGATCGATCCGTATCTCGTCCAGGTCCGCGCCAGCGACGTTTCCGGCCAGGACGTCACCTCGTCGAACGTGCGCCTCGCCTTCGCCGCGGACCAGGGACGCTGGAAGGACGTCTGGGCGCTTCTGGAAAAGGAAAAATCGCTGCTGCCCAAGGACAAGCCCAGAAGCGCGAGGAAGCTCGACGGCATCGCCGTCAGCCTGCGCGCCGCGGCGCCGGGCGGCGAGGCCGGTGCCGACGCGCTGCAGGCGTTCGTCCGCGGCGAGCAGGCGGCGCTGGAAAGGGAAAAATACGTCGACCGCTCGGAAACGATCTTCCATCTCCTGTTCGCCGCCTCCCTGGCCGCCGGCAAGGGCGATCCCAGGCTGGCCCAATCCGCGCTGGCGCACATCGGCCCGGAGGCGGCGAGCGGCGACTATCCGGTGCTCGGCCGCATGCTCGCCGTCGCGCAGGCGGAGATCGCGCGCGCGAACGGCCGGCCGGACGACGCGATCCGCATCCTGCTCGAGCTGCCGCTCGACGGCACCGAGCTTTGCATGACGCACGTCGCGCTGATGCACGCCTACGCCGCCAAGGGCGACGCGAAGGCCGCGCTGGAGCAGGCGCGCTGGCTGGCGAGCCATCGCGGCCGCGCCTACACCGAATACAACGCCGACTGGGTGGCGCGGCCGTTCAACGTCGTGCAGTCCGACCTTGCGCTGGTGCGGATGGCCGAGTTCTCGCTCGCGCTCGGCGACAAGGCGGCGGCCGCATCCTCGCTGGCCGCGTTCCGCAAGGCCTGGAGCGCAGGCGCGGTGCCCGCGGAGGTGGCCGGGCTCGAGGCCCGCATCCGCTGAATGCGCGCCCCGCGCCGCCCGGCGGCGCGGGCGCGCGACTACTCCGGCGCGTCGAGCCGGACCGTCGGCACCATGAACGACGCGTACCGCTGCGCGACCTCGTCGCTGAGCTGGCGGCTGGCCGCCTGGAACATTTCCTTGCTGCCGAGACGCCTGGGCATCAGGCAGCCCGCCTTGAGATTGACCACGGTGTGAAACGGAATGCCCAATTCCGCAAGCGCCGCAGCGGGTTTTTCCTCGAAACGCTGACGAAAACCGTCGTTCGTCGCAAGTTCGTGAATGAGCCGACGGCTTTGTTCGATCGTCAACGTGGCGTCGCTCATGCGTTTTTCCTGATTTTCAAAATATACATGTCGAGATTTTAGATATGGCACGGCCGTGCGCCGAATCTTGCGATTCGGTCACGGCCTTCGGCTCCGGGAGGCGGCGAGAGTTTAGACCTTCGTAAAATCCCGCGCCAATACGCCCGCGCCGGCCAAAATACATGCGAATCGTCAGGCCATCTGATACGGTAGCCGCTTTTCAAGGCGCCGCAATTGGGCGCGAAGACGAAGTAAATTCGCTTCCGCGGCCGGTCTCGGCGAAATGCACCGCCGGAACCGAATAGGAAAGCCCATGCGCGTACGCCGCTGCGCCATCGTCATGCTCGAGCCGCGCGAGCGCCTCGCGTTCGATCTCGCCCTGCTCGTCGAGGGCGGCAGCGGGCTGCACGCGGTCGTCGAGTGGGTCGCGCTGGCGCCGCACCTGGACGACGAGCTCGTGGTCAGCGCCGAGGAGGCGCGCGTGCTCGGCGAGCTTTCGCCGTCGCGATGGGAGGACCTCGACGCGCTCGCCGCGGCGCACCCGCGCGAGGTGCTGCAGGCGCTGCTCGACAAGGGCCTGCTGATCGGCGAGGACGTGCAGGACGAGGGCCCGGACCGGCGCCTGCGCGGCACGTACTGGCGCGCGGCGGCGGCGGTCATGCACGCCGCGTCGCGCTGGCGCGGCGTCGACACGGAACGGGCGGCGCGCGACTTCGGCGCGCAGGCCGAGGGCAGCCTGCTCGATCACCTGGGTCCGGCGCCGCCGCCGGTGCGCGAGCGCGTGCCGGCGGCGCAGCGGCAGGCGCTGCCGGCGGCCGCGCCGAGCGCGTTCGACGCGCTGCTGCTGCGCCGCGTGACCTGCCGCAACTACGACCGCACGCGCACGCTCGGCCTGGCCGAGTTCTCCACGGTGCTGTACCGCACGTTCGGCGCGCGCGCCGTCGTCGATTCCGCGCCGGGCGTGCGCCTGCTGAAGAAGGGCGTGCCGTCGGCCGGCGGCCTGCACCCCACCGAGGCCTACCTGCTCGTGCAGCGCGTCGACGGCGTGGCGCCGGGCCTGTACCACTACCATCCGGTCGACCACGCGCTCGAGCCGCTGCGCCCGCTCGACGCCGGCGAGGCCGCGGCGCTGGCGAAGCGCTTCGTCGCCGCGCAGGCCTATTTCGCCGACGCGCACGTGCTGGTCGTCGCCGCCAGCCGCTTCCACCGCAATTTCTGGAAATACCGCAACCACGCCAAGGCGTATCGCGCGCTGACGCTCGACGTCGGCTACCTGTCGCACACGATCTACCTGTCGGCGACCGAGCTCGGCCTGGCCGCGTTCATCACCGCGGCGATCAACGAGGTCGACATCGAGCAGGCGTTCGGGCTCGATCCGCTGGAGGAAGGCCCGCTCGCGGTCTGCGGCTTCGGCCTGCGCGCGCCGCAGCGCACCGAGGTCGAATTCGATCCGCTGCACGCGGTCTGGCCGGCCGACGACGCGCTCGGCGCCGCGACCGGCCCCTGACGCGCGCGCCGCGCGGCGCGAACGCTCAGGCCAGGCGGAACGGCAGGCTGCGCAGGCGCTTGCCGGTCAGCGCGAACAGCGCGTTGCCGACCGCCGGCGCGATCGGCGGCGTGCCCGGCTCGCCGCAGCCGCCCATCTTGTCCGTGCTCGGCACGATGTGGACTTCCATCCTCGGCGCCTCCGGCAGCCGCAGCGCCGGGTAGTCGTGGAAGTTGCTCTGCTCGACGCGGCCGTTCTTCAGCGTCAGCTCGCCGTGCAGCGCCGCCGACAGCCCGAAGACGATGCCGGACTGCATCTGCGCCTCGACGGTGAGCGGATTGACCACCGGGCCGCAGTCGATCGCGCAGACCACGCGGTGCACGCGCGGCTTGCCGTCCTCGATCGAGACCTCGGCGATCTGCGCGACGTAGCTGCCGAACGACTGGTGCACGGCCAGGCCCGCGGCGCGGCCCGGCGGCAGCGGCTTGCCCCAGCCGAACTTCTCCGCGGCCAGATCCAGCGCGCGGCGCTCGCGCGAATCCTTCGGCAGCAGCGCGCGGCGGTACGCCAGCGGGTCCTGCCTGGCCGCGTGCGCCAGCTCGTCGACGAAGCTCTCGACGACGAAGGCCGTGTGCGAGTGCCCGACCGAGCGCCACCACAGCACGGGGATGGGGCTGGTCGGCGAGTGCAGGTCGACGCGGTGCGCCGGAATCGCCGCCAGGTACGGCGCATCGGCCGCGCCCTCGACCGAGGTGCCGTCGATGCCGTCCTTCAGCATCGCCGCGGCGAACGGCGTGCCGGCGATGATCGACTGGCCGACGATCGTGTGCGACCACGCGGCCGGACGGCCGTCCTCGCCCAGCGCCGCGCGCAGGCGCGACACCCACATCGGCCGGTAGTAGCCGCCGTGGATGTCGTCCTCGCGCGTCCACACGACCTTGACCGTGCGCTTGGCGGCGCGCGCGACCTCGACCGCCTCGACGACGAAGTCGGACGTCGGCGTCGCGCGACGGCCGAAGCCGCCGCCGAGGAACGTCGTGTGGATGCGCACCTGCTCGGGCCGGAGGCCGAGCAGCTTGGCCACGGTGGCCTGGTCCACGGTCTGGAACTGCGTGCCGGTCCAGATGTCGCAGCCGTCCTTCGCGACCCTGGCCGGGTCGTACTCGACCGTGCAGTTCAGCGGCTCCATCGGCGCATGCGCCAGGAACGGCACCTCGTATTCGGCCTCGATCGCGTTGGGCGCGTTCTTCAGCGCCGCCGCGGCATCGCCGGCCACCTTGGCCGGCAGGCCGGGCGTCGCGGCGAGCGTGCGATATTCCTCGCGCAGGGCCGCCGTCGAGGCGTTCGCGAACGCGCCCTCGTCCCATTCGAGCACGAGCGCGTTGCGGCCCTGCTTGGCCGCCCAGAAATGCGCGCCGAGCACGGCGACGCCGCTCGGCACGCGCACGACGTCGAGCACGCCGGGCACCGCCTTCGCCTTCGCCGCGTCGAACGTCTTCAGCCTGGCGCCGAACACCGGCGCGCGCGCGACCAGCGCGACCGCCATGTTCGGCCGCTTCACGTCGATGCCGAACTGGGCCTGGCCGGTCACCTTGGCCTTGCCGTCGAGGCGCCGCGTCGGCCGGCCGATGAGCGTCCAGTCCCTGGCGTCCTTGAGCTTCACGGCGGCCGGCGCGGGCAGCCTGGCGGCCGCCTCCGCGACCTCGCCGAAGCGGATCTTCTTCGCGCCGTGCACGACGTAGCCGTTCTCCACGCGGCACTGCGCCGGCTGGGCGCCGAGCCGCGGCGCGGCGGCGGCGACCAGCAGCTCGCGCGCGGTCGCGCCGGCGCGGCGCAGCTGGTCGAACGACTCCCAGGTGCTGGTCGAGCCGCCGGTCATCTGCATGCCGAACGCCGTGTGCGCATACGCCGGCGCGGCCGGCGCGTGCTCGACGCGCACCTTGTTCCAGTCGCAGCCGAGCTCCTCGGCCACGACCATCGGGATCGACGTCCACACGCCCTGGCCCATTTCCGAATGCTTGAGCAGCACGGTCACGCTGTCGTCCGGCGCGATGCGCACGAAGGCGTTCGGCGGGACCGGCGGCCCGGCCGGCGCCGGCGGCGGCGGCGCCTCGGCCAGCGCCTGGCGCACCGCACCCGGCAGGAAGCAGGCGACGACGAGGCCGGCGGACGCCGTGGCGGCGTTCTTCAGGAATGCGCGACGTGAAGCATCGATGACGGTGGACATGGCGACTCCGAAGCGGTCGTGCGAAGCGGTCCTGGCGACGAACGGCCGGCGTCCTGCCGGCGCGGCGGCGTCACGCCGCCGAGGCGTCCTTGCGCAGCTCCGCGGCGCGGTGCACGGCCGCGCGGATGCGCTGGTAGGTGCCGCAGCGGCAGAGATTGCCGGCCATCGCCGTGTCGATGTCGGCATCGCTGGGCGCGGGATTGCGCTCGAGCAGCGCGGCCGCGGTCATGACCTGGCCGGACTGGCAGTAGCCGCATTGCACGACGTCGATCTCCTGCCAGGCGCGCTGCACCGGATGCGTGCCGTCCCTGGACAGGCCCTCGATCGTCGTCACCGGCCGGCCGGCGACCGCGGAGACCGGCGTGATGCAGGAACGCACCGGTTGGCCGTCCAGGTGCACCGTGCAGGCGCCGCACAGCGCCATGCCGCAGCCGAACTTCGTGCCGGTGAGGCCGATCAGGTCGCGCAGCACCCAGAGCAGGGGCATGTCGGGCGGGGCGTCGACGTCGTGCGGCTGGCCGTTGACGAGGAGTTTCATCGTTCGTCTCCGAGCGGGCTGGAGGAGCCGGAAGGCTACTCCTCGCCGATCAAGGGCACCAGCGGGTTTGCGCGTGGCGAATCATGCGACGCGCCTGCGCGGCGTCGGTCAGCCGAGGTCGGCCGGCGTGTCCAGGTCGCGCGCGAGCGCCGGCGCGGCGATCGCGGTCACCTCGTCGGCGCGTGCGCGCAGCAGCGCCCGCGCGCCGACGTCGCCGGCGAGGCCCGCCACGTCGGCGAACCAGGCGCGCGGCAGCAGCGCCGGCACGCCGAGCACGCCCGCGTAGGCGCTGGCCGCCGCGCGCTCCGGCGCCGCGCGCCAGGCGTCGCGCAACGCGAGCAGGTGCGCGGCGTCGAGCGCGGGCTGGTCGGTCAGCGCGACGAGCGCGCCGGCGCAGTCGGCGTCGAGCGCGCCGATGCCCCGCCGCAGCGAGGCCGACAGTCCCTCGGCGTGATCCGCGGCGACGACGATGCGCAGCGGCAGGCCGGCGAGCGCCGCCTGCATCGAAGGGGCGGCGTGGCCGAGCACGACGACGAGCCGGCGCGGCGCGGTCGCCAGCAGCGCGCGCGCGGCGCGGCGCAGCAGCGGCTCGCCGTCGACCTCGACCAGCTGCTTGGGCCGCCCGAGCCGGTGCGAGGCGCCGCCGGCGAGCACGATCGCGCCGTGCGCGGGCGATGCGCTCATGCGCGCGCGCCGCGCTGCGCCAGCAGGCCCTGCAGCTCGGCGGCGATCGCCAGCGCGATCGCTTCGGCGCCCTCGCCGCCGAGCGGGAGGCCGACCGGCGCGTGCAGCCGGCCCTGCAGGCGCGCGGCGGTTTCGTCGCCGAGCTCGGCCAGCAGCTCGTCGCGCCGCGTCGCCGGGCCGAGCAGGCCGACGTAGCCGACCTCGGCGTTCGCCAGGTGCGCCAGGCAGCGCGCGTCCAGGTGGTAGTTGTGATTCATGACCAGCGCGGCGTCGAACGGCGCCTGCGCGAGCAGCGCCGGGACCGCCTCCGGGCCGCCGCCGTGCGCCGCGTCGATGCCGCTGCCGTCGGCGAAGCGCCGCCAGCGCTCGCGGTGCTCGACCAGCTCGACGCGCCAGCCGAGCGAGCGCGTCAGCCGCAGCAGCGGACGCGTCTCCGGTCCGGCGCCGAGCAGCAGCACGCGCGGCGGCGGCGCGAGCCTCAGCTCGGTCGCTCCCGGCGGCAGCGCGGCTTCTTCCGCGCCGCGCCCGTGGCGGTCGAAGCGGTAGCGCCGCGTGCCGACGCGGGCCTCGCCGGCGCCGGTCGGTTGCGGCGAAAGGCGCAGCGTCAGCGGCAGGCCGTCGCGATCGGCGTCGCGCAGCGCGTCGCGCAGCGGCGCGTCGCCGGCCGGCAGCGGCAGCAGCAGCACGCGCGTCGAGCCGCCGCAGCCGGTGCCGGAGCCGAACACGCGGTCCTCGTCGCCGCTGGTGTCGAACAGCGCCTCGCCGGCCGCGCCGGCGGCCAGCACCTCGCCGGCGCGGCGCTCCAGCTCGGCCTCGAGGCAGCCGCCGGACAGCGCGCCCGCGCGCACGCCGCCGGCGTCCAGCAGGATCAGCGCGCCGGGCTTGCGGTAGGTCGAGCCGGCCGTGGCCACGACCAGCGCGAGCACGCCGTCGCGTCCGTCCGCGGCCAGGCGCAGCGCCTGCTCGACGACGGCGCGGCGGCCGCCGAGCGGGGCCGGCTCGACGGCGGTCGGCGGAGGATCGGAAACGGCGGCCGGCATGCGGGTCATGGCGTGAACGACGGAAGGAGGGGCGACCATCCGGCGGCGAGGGCCGCGGATCGCTGCAGCGTGACGGCTCGGCGCGGCGGTTTCAATGGCGCCCGAGCCAGCCGGCGAGCCGCGTCGCCAGGCGCGTGGGCCGGGCCAGGGCGCCGCTCAGGCGCTCGAGCTTGAGCCCGACCTTGGCCACGCCGTCGTCGCGCAGCTCGCGCGCGACCAGCGTCACCGGCCCGAGCCGCACGCGGTCGCCGACCTCGATCGTGTGCTCGTAACGGCGCGCGAAATGCTCGGCCAGCGTCAACGGCGCGTCCTTCGCGCGCACCGGCAGGTCGTAGAAGCCGGCCACCTCGCCCAGGCGCACGTCGGCATCGAAGCTGAACTCGCCGAACACCTCGCGCTCGGCCTCGCGCGCCTCGTCGGGCGGCGCGAACAGCCAGTCCAGCCGGTAGACGCGGCCCGGCGGCGCCAGCAGGTAGGCATGGTCGCCGACGGCGAGCGGACCGGCCGCCTCGGGCATCAGGATCGCGCCCTCGCGCACCACCATCGCCAGCTGCGCCCAGCCGGGCAGCGCCGCGCCGCCGAGGATCGCCGCGCCGGCGGCCACCGGGTAGCCGACGAGCTCGCGTTCCAGCGAGCCGGGCAGGTCGAGCTCGACGCGGCGGATCGCGCGGTCGCGGCGCGGCAGCGCCACGTCGAGCAGGCGCGCGGCCAGGCCGATCGTCCAGCCCTGGACCAGGAGCGAGGCGAGCACCACGATGAACGCGACGTTGAAGATCAGCTCCGCGTGCGGCAGGCGCATCAGCATCGGAATCGACGCCAGGAAGATGCCGACCGCGCCGCGCAGGCCGACCCAGGCGACGAAGCCGATCTCGCGCTTGCCGTAGCGGAACGGCGCCAGGCACGCGGCCACCGCGAGCGGCCGGCCGACCAGCATCAGGAACGCGGCGACGCCGAGCGCGGGCCAGAGCGCGTCGTCCAGCGAATGCGGCGTCGCCAGCAGGCCGAGCACCAGGAACATCACGATCTGGCACAGCCAGGTGCCGGCGTCGAGCACCGACAGCAGGTTCACGAAGCCCGGCACGTTGCGGTTGCCGACGACGACGCCGGCGACGTAGACGGCGAGGAACGCGCTGCCGTGCAAGGCGCCGGTCACGCCGAACACGAGCACCGCGCCGGCGATCAGGAACAGCGCGGCGAGCCCGCCGCGCAGCGGCAGCCGGCGCAGCGCCTGCGCGATCGCCAGGCCGCCGAACGCGCCGGCCAGCGCGCCGACCGCGAACTGCGAGCCGAGCTCCAGCGCGAACGCGCCGACGCCGAGCGCCTGCGGCGCGGCCAGGTATTCGGCGAGCAGCGTGGTCAGCAGCACGGCGACCGGATCGTTCGCGCTGGACTCGATCTCCAGCGTGGCGCCGACGCGCGAGCGCAGCTGCAGGCCGCCGGCGCGCAGCAGGAAGAACACCGCCGCCGCGTCCGTGGAGGCGACCACCGCGCCGATCAGCAGCGCCGGGACCAGGCCGAGGTCGAGCAGGGCGTGCGCGGCGAGGCCGGTCAGCGCCGCCGTGATGAGCACGCCCACGGTCGCCAGCAGCACCGTCGGCGCGAGCACGCCGCGGAAGCTCTCGCGGCGCGTGCGCAGGCCGCCGTCGAACAGGATGACCGCCAGCGCGAACGAGCCGATGCGGTACGTCGCCGTGTAGTCGTCGAAGACCAGGCCGCCCGGCCCGTCGACGCCGGCCAGCATGCCGAGCACCAGGAACACCAGCAGCAGCGGCGCGCCGAAGCGGCGCGCGATCAGGCTCGAGCCGATGCCGGCCAGCACCAGCGCCGCGGCGCCGGCGAGCAGCCAGTAGGTGTGGTGGATCGCGTTCATCAGGGGCTCCGGCCCGATCATAGCCGCAGACGTGCGTCGCGCCGGCGTCGGCGCGAGCGTTCGCACGGCGGTTCAGTCGCCGAACCGGCGGTACTGGATGGCCTCGGTGAGGTGGGCCGTCTCGATCGACGCGCCGCCGGCGAGATCGGCGATCGTGCGCGCGACGCGCAGCACGCGATGGTAGGCGCGGGCGGAGAGGCCGAGGCGCTCGACCGCCTGGTCGAGCAGCGCGTGCTGGCGGCGGTCGAGCGTGCAGTCGCGCTCGGTCTCGCGATGGCCGAGCCAGGCGTTGGGCTTGCCGGCGCGGGCGAGCTGGCGCGCCCGCGCGGCGGCGACGCGCTCGCGCACGGCGGCGCTGCCTTCGCCGGGGCTTGCCGCGCGCAGGTCCGCCTGCGGCACGCGCGGCATGTCCAGCTTCAGGTCGATGCGGTCGAGCAGGGGCCCCGAGATGCGCGCGCGGTAGCGCGCGATCGCGTCGGGCGTGCAGCGGCAGCGGCCGCCCGGGTCGCCGGCGTAGCCGCACGGGCACGGGTTCATCGCCGCGACCAGCTGGAAGCGCGCGGGGAATTCCGCCTGGCGCGCGGCGCGCGAGATCGAAATGCGCCCGGATTCGAGCGGCTCGCGCAGCACCTCCAGCACGTGGCGGTCGAACTCGGGCAGCTCGTCGAGGAACAGCACGCCGTGGTGCGCCAGCGAGATCTCGCCGGGCCGCGGCACCGAGCCGCCGCCGACCAGGGCCACGGCGGACGCGGTGTGGTGCGGCGCGCGGAACGCGCGCGTCTTCCACGCGGCGACGTCGTTGTCGTGGCCGGCGACCGAACGCACCGCGGCGAGCTCCAGCGCCTCGTGCTCGTCGAGCGGCGGCAGGATGCCGGGCAGGCGGCTGGCCAGCATCGTCTTGCCGGTGCCGGGCGGGCCGACCAGCAGCAGGTTGTGCGCGCCGGCCGCGGCGATCTCCAGCGCGCGCCGCGCATGCGCCTGCCCGCGCACGTCGGCGAGGTCCGGCGGCGGCTCCGCGGCGGCGGCAGGCGCGGCTTCGGCGCGCGCCGGCGGCAGGTCGGCGCGGCCGGCGAGATGCGCGCAGACCTCGAGCAGGGAATCGGCGACGCGCACGTCGGCGCCGTCCGCCAGCGCCGCTTCGGCGCCGTTGCCGCGCGGCACGACGACCGTGCGGCCGCGGCGCGCCGCCTGCAGCACGGCCGGCAGCACGCCGCGCACCGCGCGCAGCTGGCCCGACAGCGCGAGCTCGCCGATGAACTCGCAGCGCTCGAGCGCCTCGCGCGGCAGGCCGCCGTTCGCGGCGAGGATGCCGAGCGCGATCGGCAGGTCGAAGCGGCCGCCGTCCTTGGGCAGGTCGGCGGGCGCGAGATTGACCGTGACGCGGCGCTGCGGGTAGTCGAGCTGCGCGTTCAGGATCGCGGCGCGCACGCGGTCGCGCGCTTCCTTCACGGCGGTTTCCGGCAGGCCGACGATCGCCGTGCCCGGCAGGCCGCCGGACAGGTGCACCTCGCAGGCGACCAGCGGCGCGGCGATGCCGTCCTGCGCGCGGCTGTAGACGACCGCCAGGCTCATGCCGCGGCCGTCGTGGCAAGAAAAGAGCCCGCTGGCCGTCGTGGGGTGACTGCGCAAGTCAGCGGGCATCCCGGGAAAACTTCGGATCTGCACATGGCCGTTCCCTAGCCAGGGCGTGCGCCGCGTCGGCCGCGCACGCCGACGGCGCCCGTAGGTGCCGTGTCCTCAGTGCTTCGGCTGGCGCGCGCCTTCGCCGATCGCGCGTTCCAGCGCGGCGACCTGCCGTTCGAGCTCCTCGATCTTCTCGCGCGTGCGCAGCAGCACGCAGCGCTGCACGTCGAATTCCTCGCGGGTGACGAGATCGAGCTGGCGCAGGCCCGACTGCAGCGCGCTGCGGAACGTGGCGGTCAGGTCCTCGCGCGCCTGGGAAACGCCCGGCGGCACCATCGCGGCGAGCCGCTGGGCCAGGTCGTCGAGGGAATGCACGTCGATCATCGCTCACCCTTGGGTTTTTCGTGCCGTGAGGCCCGCCCGCTGCGGCGCGCGGACCTCGGGATTCGCGGCGCGCCGCGCCGCGGGGACCTGCCATCCGTGGGGTCGACCGGCGGTGAACGCAAGCGCCCACCGCCGGTCGGAGCCTCCCTGCGGCGCCGTTCCGTCGGCGCGTCTCCCCGCACGAACGAAGTCTAGCGAGCGCGCGGCGCGGCGCCAGACGCGGATTTCGGAAGGATGTGTAGGAAAATTCCTACACGGGCCGATCCGGTATAGTCGCGACGGTCACGTACAGGGAGACGGGCCATGCAGATGGTCATGGCGATCATCAAGCCGTTCAAGCTCGACGAAGTCCGCGAGGCGCTCGCCGACATCGGCATCGCCGGCATCACGGTCACCGAGATCCGCGGCTTCGGCCGGCAGAAGGGACACACCGAGCTCTACCGCGGCGCCGAGTACGTCGTCGACTTCCTGCCGAAGATCAAGATCGAGGTGGCGGTCAGCGACGACCAGCTCGAGCGCGTCGTCGAGACGATCGCCGCCACCGCCAACACCGGCAAGATCGGCGACGGCAAGATCTTCGTCTGGCAGCTCGACCGCATCGTGCGCATCCGCACCGGCGAGCTCGACGCGGACGCGCTCTGAGCGCCGCCTCAGCGCAGCGCGATCCACAGGCCCAGCACCGCGAACAGCGCCGCCGCACCGATGCGCGCCGCCTTCAGCGGCAGCCGCGCGGCGAAGCGCGAGCCCAGCCAGACCACCGGCACGTTGGCGAGCAGCATGCCGATCGTGGTGCCGGCGACCACCTGCCAGAGCGGGTGGTACTGCGCGGCGAGCACGACGGTGGCGATCTGCGTCTTGTCGCCCATCTCGGCCAAGAAGAACGCGACCAGCGTCGCCACGAGCACGCCGTGGCCGGCGCCGCGCGCGGCGCCCTCCTCGTCGGCCTGGTCCGGGATCAGCGTCCAGGCGGCGACGGCGAAGAAGCTCGCCGCCACGATCCATTTCAGCACCTGCGGCGAGAACCAGCCGGCGACCAGCGCACCGACGGAGCCGGCGATCGCGTGGTTGACCAATGTGGCGGCGAGGATGCCGATGCAGATCGGCCACGGCCGGCGGTACTTCGCGGCCAGGATCAGCGACAGCAATTGCGTCTTGTCGCCGATCTCGGCGATCGCGACCGCCGCGGTCGAGACGAGCAGGGCTTGCATGGAAACTCCGGTGGGCCGGGGACGTGGACGCAATGGCTCAGCGCGCGCCGTCCCGGCCCGGGTGCGGCGGCGAGAACCAAAGGTCTTGTCGAGCGGCGCTGCCGCTGCGCGCGCCATGGCGTGTCCGCCAAGCGTGTTGACGCGCGCTCCGCGGCGGTTCGCCGCGGCCGACTACTCCCCGATGGAGCGGCGCGCATCCTAGCAGCTTCGCGCCGCGGCGACGAGCGCGCACGACGACGCGCGGCCGGCTTTCGCTAGGATGCGCCGCATGCCGTCCGACGCCGCAACGCCGCGCCCGCCCGCGATCCTCGCGTTCGAGGACCTGCGCATCGACCTCGTGCGCCGGCGCGTCGAGCGTGGCGGCGCCGTCCTCGACGTGGCCGGCCTCAGCTTCGACCTGCTGCGCTACCTGCTCGCGCAGGGCGACCGCGTGGTCGGCTTCGACGAGCTGATCGAGCGCGTGTGGTCGCCGGCGGTCGTCAACGAGGAGACCGTCACGCAGCGGGTCAAGCTGCTGCGCCAGGCGCTCGGCGACGACGGGCGCAATCCGCGCTACGTCCGTTCCGTGCGCGGCCGCGGCTACCAGCTGTGCAGCGTGCCGCGGCCGGTCGGCGCGCAGGACGCGCCGCCGCCGGCCGGCCGGCGGCGCTGGCTGGCCGCCGCGCTCGCCGCGGCCGCGCTCGCCGTCGCGGCGGCCTGGGCGCTGCGCACGCACGCGCCGGCGCCCGCCGCGCCGAGCGCGCGCGAGGAGCTGCTGCAGCGCGCGCGCTACTACGCCGGCATCGGCCAGGCGGACAACAACGAACGCGCGATCGCGCTGTACGAGCAGGCGCTCGAGGCCGATCGCGACGACGCGGCCGCGGCGGTCGGCCTGAGCCGCGCGCTCAGCGCGCGCATGTGCCTGTACAACGGCGCGCCGGAGTCCGCGCTGCGCGCGCAGTCGCTCGCCGAGGCGGTCGTCGCGCGCGACCCGCGCGACGCCGCCGCGCATTCGGCCCTGGCCTATTCGTTCGACTGCCGCGGCGACGTCGACGCGGCGATCCGCGAATACGAGCGGGCGGTGGCGCTCGATCCGGCCCGCGCGGACAGCCGCGCGTCCGTGGCCAATCTCTATCTCGTGCGCGGGCGCCTGGCCGATGCGCTCGAGGACAACGTCGCCGCCGAGCGGAGCGCCACGCCCCTGCGCTTCCTCGACCTGCAGCTCGCGCGCAACCTCGAGCTGCTCGGCTTCGCGGCGGAAGCCGAGCAGCGCTACGCCAAGCTGTTCCGGCTGTATCCCGACAACGTGTTCGGCAACGCGGCCTATCCGCGCTTCCTGTTCGCGCAGGGGCGCTACGCCGACGCCGAGGCCGCCCTGGCCGAGGCGATGCGCCGCCCGCGCCATCCCGACCTGCTGCTGCTCGCCGGCGAGCTCGCCCTGCTGCACGGCGACCGCGCGCAGGCGGCCGCGGCCTTCGCGCAGGCATCCTCGCTGCGGCCGCACCAGAGCCTGCCGCGGACGCTGTCGCGCCTGTATGCCGCGCCGCCGCCGGAGGCGGCTTGGGCGGCGGCGCGTGCCGCCGACCTCGCCGCGCGCAGCGCAGGCGACGCGCCCGACACCTGGATCGAGATCGCGCTGCTGCGCCGGCACGCCGGCGATGCCGCCGGCGCCGTCGACGCCCTGCGCACGGCCGTGGCCGGCGGCTTCAGCGACCGCGCCTGGCTGCAGGGCACGCCGCTGCTGCAGGGCCTCGCCGGCGAGCCGGGCTTCGCCGCGGTGGTCGACACGATCGCGCGCCGCGTCGCCGGCGAGCGCGACCGCGTGCTCGCGGCCGCGTGGCTGCCGCCCGGGCTGGTCAGCGCGAAGCCGGCAGCGCGGCCAGAATGAAGTCGCGGAAGATCGCCTGCGACTGCGCATGCGCCTGGCGCTGGTTGTAGGCCCGGCTGGTGACCACCGCGACCAGGCCCTGCTCCGGCAGCATGAACACGTAGTTGCCGCCGTTGCCGCTCATCGCCCACACCGCCGTGTCGCGGCCGCGCAGCGGGACGTGCAGGCGCCACATCAGGTAGCCGTATTCGGCGTCGTCGCGCGCCTGCGCGTGCGGCGTCGTCGCCGCGGCGATCCAGGCCGCCGGGACGATCTGCCGGCCCTGCCAGCGCCCGCCGTCGACGACCAGCTGGCCGAGCTTGGCGACGTCGCGGCTGCGGTAGCGCGTGCCGCCGCCGCCCATGACGACGCCGCCTGGCGCGCGGTTCCATTTCGCCTGCGCGATGCCGAGCGGGCGCTCCAGCGCTTCGGCGGCGAACGCATCCAGCGAGGTCTTCGCCGCGCGCTCGACGATCGCGCCGGCGACGAACGCGCCGGCCGTGCAGTAGGCGAACGCGCGGCCGTACGGGCTGTCGGCCGGCTTCGCCATCCACGGCGCGAAGCCCTTGATCGGCAGGTCCAGCGCGAACTGCAGCCAGTCCTCGGTGAGGTACATGCGCTCCTCGTTGCCGGTGGAGAACGCGTTGTCGTCGTCGCACTCCCACAGCGAGCTCATCGTGAGCAGGTCTTCCAGCGTGAAGGCGTCCTTGCGCCGGTCCGGATGCGCGAACGGCTGCTTGTCCGGGAAATAGCCGTAGACCTTGGCCTGCACGTCGGGGATCAGCCGGCGGCCGATCGCGGCGCCGACCAGCAGCGCGGTGACGCTCTTCGTCGCCGAGCGCATGTCGTTGAGCACGTCGCGGCCGCCGCCTTCGAAGTAGTTCTCGTAGACCAGCCGCCCGCGCCGGGCGACGACGACGCTGGTGATGCCCTGGTAGGTCTTGTCGCCGACGCGGTGCTCGAGCTCGGCGAAGCGCGTCGTGTCCCAGCCCTCGCGCGCCGCGTCGGCGACCGGCCAGCCGTCGTCCAGCGCATCGGGGGGCCGGTATCCGGCGGCCGCGGGCAGGCTGCAGCACAGGCCGATCAGCAGGCCCAGGATCGGGGCATGACGCATGGCGGGAACTCCGTTCGGAAAGGAGACCGAAGTCCAGCCGGGCCGCGAATGAAATGCCGGAAGCGCGAATGAAGAATTCTGAAGGCGTGCGCGATCAATGCGTTGCGCGCCGGCCAGCCCGCAGGCACAGGACCTGCGGACCGGCCCGAACGGTCAGAGCGCGCCGGCGCCGGCCGGCTCGGCCGGGCGCACGCGCAGCAGCGCGAGCCCCAGCACGACCGCCAGCGCCGCGAAGCAGGCGCCGGCGAGGAACGCCACCTGGTAGCCCGCGTTGAGCGCGGCCAGATGCTCGGCGCCGGCGGCCATGCGCCCGGCGGTGTGCGAGGCGGCGAGGCTGGCCAGCACGGCGAGGCCGAGCGCGCCGCCCATCATGAACGAGGTGTTGACGATGCCGGAGGCGAGGCCCGAGTCGCTCGGCGCGACGTCGTTCATCGCCGCGAGCAGCACCGGGTTGAATGCGATGCCGGCGCCGAGGCCGAGCAGGACCATGCCCGGCAGCACGTCCACGGCGAAGGTGCCGCCGACCGGCGCGCGCGCGAACAGCAGCAGGCCGGCGGTCGCCAGCAGCAGGCCGCCGGCGAGCGGCAGGCGGATGCCGAAGCGCATGACCAGCTTGGCCGAGAGCCCCAGCGAGAACACCGCCATGATCACGTTCGCCGGCAGGAACGCCAGGCCCACCTGCATCGGGTCGTAGCCGAGCACCAGCTGCAGGTACAGCGCCGAGAGGAAGAACCAGGCGAACATCGCCGCGGCCCAGAGCACGCCGACGACGTTCGCGGTGGCCAGGTTGCGCAGGCGGAACAGGCCGAGCGGCATCAGCGGCGCGCGCACGCGCGCCTCGATCGCCAGGAACGCCGCGAGCAGCGCCGCGGCCGCGGCCAGCAGGCCGAGCGTGCGGCCCGAGGTCCAGCCCGCCTCGTTGCCGTTGACGACGGCGTAGACGGCGAGCATCAGCGAGGCGGTCACGCTGACCGCGCCGGCGAGGTCCAGGTGGCGCGCTCTGGCCGCGCCGCGCGACGCCGGCAGCAGGCGCAGCGACAGCGCGAACACGGCGGCGCCGATCGGCAGGTTGACCAGGAACACCCAGTGCCAGGTGAGCGTGCTCGTCAGCACGCCGCCCAGCATCGCGCCCAGGCTGCCGCCGCCGGCGCAGACGAAGCCGTAGACGCCCATCGCCTTGGCGCGGTCGGCCGGCTCGGTGAACAGGTCCATGATCAGCGACAGCGCCACCGAGGTGACGATCGCGCCGCCGATGCCCTGCAGGGCGCGCGCGACGACGAGGAACGCCTGCGTCGTCGCCAGGCCGCAGGCCAGCGAGGTCGCGGTGAACACGACGATGCCGATCAGGAACAGGCGGCGGTGGCCGTAGAGGTCGCCGAGGCGGCCGCCGAGCAGCAGGAAGCCGCCGAACGTCAGCATGTACGCGTTCACGACCCAAGCGAGCGAGGTCTCCGAGAAGCGGAGGTCGGTCTTGATCGAGGGCAGGGCGACGTTCACGATCGTCGTATCCAGCACGATCATCAGCACGCCCAGGCACAGCACGGTCAGCGCGAGCCAGCGCCGGTCGTGGCCGTGCGCCGGCGTCGGCGCGGTGGGGGAAGCGGAAGCGGGCAGGGTCATCGGACGGTTCTCGGCTGGGGCACGCGGCGGTGGCGCCGGATCGATGGATCGCGGCGGGTTCATCCAGGGCGTCGAACGGGCGGACCCGGATTCGACAGGCCGCGCGCGAGGGCGGCAGCATACGCGGCCGCCGGCACGGCCGGCGGACGGAGCGGACTGAAGGCGTTGTCGCGCCGCCCGTCGCCGAAGCGGCCGCGGCGTCCGGCGGGCCTATCGATCCGGCACGCCGGCCGCGCTGCCGGCCCTGGCCTCGCGGCGCGTGCGCGGGCCGCTCCACTGCTCGCGCCGCAGCGCGAACCGGAGCGCGGGCCTGCCGAACTGCGTGGTCGTGCCGTCGGCACGGAAGCCGAGCCGTTCGAGCAGCGGCGGCACCGAGCGGTTGTCCGGAACGCACAGGCCGATCAGCCCGGGCAGGCCGAGCCGGCCGAACGCGTGCTCGCACAGCGCCGCCCCGCCCTCGAGCGCGTAGCCCCGGCCCCAGGCGCGCGGCAGCAGGCGCGTGCCGATCTCGACCGCGTCCTGCTCGGTGCTCGGCACCAGCGAGAAGATGCCGACGAAGCCGTTGCGGTCGGTGGCGTACCAGATGCCGAGCCCGGGATGCTCGCGGTAGAGGCGCCGGGCATGCTCGACCAGGGCGACGATCTCGGCCAGCGTGTTCAGCGGCGCGTCCAGGATGTGGCGCGCGACGCGGCTCTCCAGGCCCAGGCGCAGCAGGTCCAGCGCCTGCTCGAACGCGAGCTCCGACAGCACGAGCCGCCGCGTGCGCAGGAACGCCGGCGTGGCCGGGATCAGCCGCACGGGTGCGCCGCCGTCGTCGGCGGAACCGGCCTGGACGGCGGAGCGGGGCGGCGCGACGGCTTCGTGCGCGGGCATGCGTCCTTGATAAGCCAATGCACGCGCCGGCGGACCTAGGGCGATCCCGAGGTCGGGCAAGCCCCAGATTGACCCTCGAACGACCGTGCGGACACTACCGCCCAAGTCCGCGTCGCGGACTCCCAGCGGCGAACGCGGCCGCCATTCACTTCAGTTCAAGGAGAAGATCATGGGTCAGGCTATCGGTGGAATCGTCAACAACATCCTCGGCGACGTCGTTGGGAAGCTGCTCAGCACGGTCACCAACCTGCTCGGCAACCTGCTCGGCGGCGTGACCGGCGGCCTGCTGAACAACCTGCTCGGCCAGTCCGGCATGTCGTCCGACGCGCAGCAGTCGTTCCGCGACAACTTCTCGCAGGGCTTCAACAGCGGCTTCGCCCTCGCCAACCAGCGCTGAGCGACGCGATGAACAGCGCAGGAACCGAGGAAGAGCGGCGCGCCTACATGGCCAGCCTGGCCGAGATGCGCGCCAACGATCTGATCAGCGCCGACGACGAGAACGCGCTGATCCGCCACTACGACGACCAAAAGGCGTCGATCGAGGCGGCGTTCGCGAAGTTCCTGCCGGAGTACCAGCGCCGCGTGCGCGAGGACGGCGAGGCCAGCGCGAACGAATGGCTGGCCGAAGCCGCGCGCGAGATGGGACGCCAGGAAGGCGAAAGCGCGCGCCGCGTCGTCGACGGCCTGTCGGCGAACCGCAACGCGGCCGCCTGAACCCGCACGCCGCGCGCAGCGCGCGGCCGGAGACGATCGAGCGACCACGGATGTCCGTGGTCGCTTTTTTCTTGCCTCGCCGATGGCCGCATTCCCGCTCGACGGCCGCCCGGCCGCTACGCCGTTCGGGCGCGCACGCGATGCGCCCATTCGGCCGCCGCCGTGCCCGGCGCCGCAGCGGCCGGCCGCCGCTAGCGGAGCTTGGCCTTCATCCGCTCGATCTCCCGCTGCTGGGACTCGACGATCTCGTCGCAGAGCGTGCGCAGGTCCGGATCGCGCAGGGCGGCTTGCCGGCACATCAGGATCGCGCCGGCATGGTGCGGGATCATCGAGCGGAGAAACTGCCGGTCCGAGACGAAGGCCTGCTGCCGGATCGCCAGCCAGAATCCGGCCATGAGCACGAGCGCGGCCGCGATCAGGATCGCGTTGATGCGCCGGTCGGGATACATCGAGCGCATCAGCACGAGCTCGATCGCCGCCATCGGCATCGCCATCAGGCCGGCCATGTAGAACTCGTTCAGGCTGCCGTAGAGGTTGCCGGCCGAATCGACCATCGCGTACATCAGCACGTACATCGCGGCGAACGAAAGAACCACCATGCCGGCGAGACGCGCATAGGGCGCGCCGGCGTTCTTCGCGTCCGCAGGTTCGTGTTCCATCGATGACCTCCGTCGGATGGCATGGCGGGTCCCGTGCGGCCCTGCAGGTGGACATCTTGCTATGGTTGCGAGGAAGCCTGACGGATATTCACGGACGAATAAGTTTTGGCTGAGGCAAGGGGCTGGAATGTCGGAAGACATGCATCACGATGCTTCGGGCAGGCGCCGATTGCTGGCAGCCTTGCTGGTCGTTTCCGCCGCGGTATTCTCGCTGACTCCTGCATACCAGTTGCTCGAGCTCGGTCCTTTTGGCTGGCATGTGCGGCAGCCCCCAGTGGTTCAAGGAGGAAGCGAGGCGTTGATCCTCGTCTTCCTGTCCATGTTGTGCCTTGCGGCGAACAATAAATATTCGCTCTCCCTGTTGCTGTTGGCGGGAATCGCCTATCTCAGAAGGCATGCGGTCGACGTGGCCTTGCTGTTGGATGTCGTGTATTTCGAAATAATCGTAGGGCTGGGCTTCTTCATCGCGAGAGGGATCGCCGGACCCATGGTCAAGGCCGGAAAGGAGGATTACCTCCGCGCCCTGTCTCTCGGCATAGTCGCTTGGGGCCTGGGAGCGTGGGCCATGGCGCTCCTGAACATGGGTTCGATCGCGGAACTGCGTGCGTATTCCGCATTGCTCGCCATTCCGGCGGTTCTCGGGCGGAAAAAGCCATATGTCCTTCATGCCTTGCAGATGGCGAGAGGGCAGCCGCTGAAAGATCGACTGTGGTGCGGGTTCCTGATCGCATGGGGGCTCGTTCTCCTTGCCCGAAGCAAAGTGGTCGTCGGCTACGACTCTCTCTGGTACGGATTGCGCGGAGAATACGTGCTCGACCCCGGCGCTTCATTCTTGGAGCATCTGAATCTGGTATCTCCCGTCTATTACTTCCCAAAGTTGTACGAAGTGCTCTTGCTGCCTCTGAGCGGGCTTGGCGATTTCAGCGTCATTCAAGGAATGGCCGTCATTCTGCTGCTGCCCGTCGCTGCGGTCAGCCTGGCGCTTCTGGATCGCATGTCCGCGCCGGCCATCATGAGGTGGCCTCTGGTCGCGGCTGCCGTAACGACCCCGGCTCTCTCCAACGTTGCGATAAGCCCAAAGCCGGACGTCATCGCTGCGCTTTTTGTTCTGCTGGCCGGCCTGAAGGCCATCGATTGGAGGAACGGCCGCCGACCTGAAGACGCCTGTTGGTTCGCCGTTCACGTACTCCTCGCCGCTTCCACCAAGCTTGTGGCGATTCCTTACGTAGCAGCCTTGGCAACCGTCGTCCTGGCCGTTGGATTCTTCGCGTCGGCAAAGAGCGCCCCATCGTCCGTGAGCGAGCGGCGTCTGGCCTATTTCGCCCTCGGTGGCGCCTGCCTGCTCGCCACTGGAGTCACCATGCGGACGTGGACGCTCACCGGCATGCCCACCGTGGGACCCGAAGCGCTCGTCAATCTCTGGGAAGGCATGGGCCTTCGTTTCGTGGAGCCCACAGGCTCCATCCGATGGATATTTCCCGTGAATTGGCCCGACATCCCCATCCTTCTGCTCGATGCGATCATGAGGCCGCAGCACCGGATGCCTCACATGATCATCAGCTGGGTCGGCAATGCCTGGGTATGGATGGCGCTGGTCTCGTTCCTTGCTCCCGTGATCCTGCGCGTCCGCAAGAGCGGCTCCGTTTCGAGCCCCATGGCATCCCTGCTGGTGACGGGCTTTCTTCTATTCGCATGCGTCGGCTATGCGGAGCGAGGAAGCGATGGAAACTACTTCATCTGCGCCATCATCCCAGCGATTCTCATCGCCGGAAGCGGAGCGGCGAAGAGTCTCCATGGAAGCCAAGGTCTGAGGCGAACGGCGGAGGTCTGCACAGCCGCGTTCGTCGCTCTCTACGCCAGCTATTCGTTCGTGAGCGCCAGCTGGACGCCCGGTACGCGAGCGTGGGATCTGAATTTCCGCGAGGATTGGCGTGGTGCTGCGGCGCTGAGAGAGCGATCTCTCGGCGCCGCAGGCCTGCAGAAGATCGGCGACTATTTGCGTCAGAAGGCAGGACCCGACGTCCACGTCGTCGGCAGCACTATCGAGACGGCCGGCAATTGGCTGCCCGTCAAATACGAGTCGATAGAGCAGATCAGCTACGCAAGGCCGGACTACATCTCCAGCGAAGAGAACTTCAGGAAGTTCATCGGGCGCTTCGGAATTCGCTACGTGATCGTTCCCACCCCGGCGGAGGAAGCGAAAGCCAATCCGAACACGGCTCCCACTCCGCCTGCGGTGTCGCAAGCCGTTGCCGAGCTCTCGAAGCTCGACAAGGTAACCACGCTCGAGGACCGTCGCCATGTCCTGCTGGATCTCTCGGCATTGACAGCCGACGAATTGATGCGGCCGCAATGACGCAGCCTGCGGACGGCCGCGGCTCGGGCAGGTGCATCGTCATCTTCCGCATCGAGCCTTGCCTTCTCATGCCAGGACTTCTCGACGCGTCGGCATTCGAACGACCCGTCTCGCGATCGGACCATCCGCCCTCGCTCCCTTCAGGACGGGAGATCGATCGTACGCTCAAGGCCGGAGGCTCGCCTGACGACTTGATCCGGCGCGGCGCCGGCGCGACGAAGCGCCCGACCGCCGGACCTAGCGGCTCGCCAGCGCCTCGCAGAGCAGCTGCTCCAGGTCCATCTGCTGGTAGGGTTTCGTCAGCACGGGTGCGTTCGCGTTGGCGTCGGCCAGGTCCTGGCGTCCGTATCCCGTCGTCCAGATGTACGGGATGCCGCGATCCACGAGCACCTGCGCCACCGGGTAGCTGAAGATGCCGGCGAGATTGACGTCGAGAATCGCGATGTCGAACGAAAGGCTGCTCGCCTTCGCGAGCGCCTCGTCGAAACTGGACGCGAGCTCGACGTGGCATCCGGCGCTTTCCAGCAGATCCTCCGTGAGGATCGCAATCAGGGCTTCGTCCTCGACCAGGAGCACCCGTCGTCCGGCAAGGCTGCTTCTCTGCCCGCTCATGGCAGCCTACCGGTGGGATGCGTGCAGCGCTGGCGTCTCGGTGAATCCATGATGCATATCCGCAGCGGGCATCGAGCTCGAGCGACGGGTTGTCGAAGGCGCCGAAGCTCGCGACCGCCTTCGTTCGTGAATACGAAAAGCCGAACCGGCTAGACCTCGCCGATCGCGCGGCGCAGGACGTCGGCGGAAGCGCGGCTTTCGACCGCCCGTTTTTCATACAGGCGGCCCGCCGCGTGCCTGCCCGACCGAAGCGCATCCTCCGCCAGTTTCCGGGTCAGGACTGCGCGCTCCTCGAGGATTTTCAGCGCCACGCGCAGGGCCTCGTCGATGCTTCCCTCCTGTGCGGCCGAGAGCGATTCCGCCGTATAGGCATGGCCCACCTGGCAACGAAACCGGAGCGGCGGCTGCCGTTTCACCTGCGAAAGCACGCCGCCGCATGCCGGGCACGAGATCGGCACCGGATCGGCGAGCTGCGCCACGACGGCGCTGTCCGCCTGCCGTCCGAGCGCGATGTCGATCTCGGCGAGGATGTCGGCGGGCACGTCGACGCGCGGACCTGCGTCCTCGGCCGAGAGCCGGACCAGCACGGACGCCATGTCCGCGATGGACGCGCGATAGTCGACGTCGCAGGTGCGCAGCGCTTCCAGCGGCATGTCCGGCGCGGCGGCATCCGCAGGGCTCTGTACGACGGCGATGCCGCCGCAGCGCTTGAGATCGACCAGCCCTGCGGCGCCGTCGTCCAGCAAGCCGGTGAGCACGACGGCGATCGCCCGCGGACCGTAGGACGCGCCGACCGATCGGAACAGCGGATCCAGCGCCGGGCGCGCCATGTTCTCGCGAGGGCCGCGGCCGAGGCGGAGCACGCCGTCCATGACGAGCAGGTGGTGATCGGCGGGCGCGACGTAGGCGCGCCCGCGCTCGATGGCTTCGCCGTCGACCGCCGTCGTGGCCCGGATCGCGCCGCTCGAGGACAGGATGTCGCCGATGAAATTGTTGCCGGCGGAGCCCACGTGGACGACCACGAACAAGGAAGCCGCCAGGTCGCCGGGCAGCGACGCCCACAGGGAACGCAACGCGTCGAGCGCGCCGAGCGATCCGCCAATCGCGATCATGTCCCGCTTCGTTGCCACCCGGACCACCCTGACCACGGCGTTGGAGCCCAGTCCTCCCGAGACTACGCCCCGAAGCTGAACCGTCGCCGCTGCAACGGGCGCACCGTCGTCCTAAGATGCGCGTTCCAGGCGGGCATTTCATGCGGTGGGCGCAGATGAGCAGGAAGGAGGAGACCTCACAGGTTCGCTGGCGTCCGCCGATCGTCGGAATCGGCGCCTCGGCGGGCGGGGTGAAGGCGCTGCAGAGCTTCTTCGAGTCGCTGCCCGAGCGGCCCGGCGCCGCCTTCGTCGTCGTCGTCCATCTCGACCCCGAGGTCTCCAGCCAGCTCCCGCCATCCTCGCCGCGCGCACCCCCATGCGCGTCACGCAGGTGGAGCGCGCGACCGAACTGGAAAGCAATCACATCTACGTCATCGCGCCGAACAGCCAGCTCGTACTCAAGGACCACACCATCTCCGCGGAGGCCTTCGACGAGCCGCGCTACCAACGCGCGCCGATCGACTTCTTCTTCCGCTCGCTCGCCGAGCAGCACATCGACGGCTCCGCCTACGCGGTCGTGTTGACGGGCGCCGGCGCCGACGGCGCGCTCGGGGTGCGCGCGATCAAGGAAGCCGGGGGCATCGTCCTCGTGCAGGACCCCAACGAGGCCGAGTTCGCCTCGATGCCGCGCAGCGCCATCGCCGCCGAAGTGGCCGACTTCGTGCTGCCCGTGCGCGGCCTGGCCGACCAGCTGGCGCTCCTGCTGAGCGACGAGGATCACGCGCAGCCGCGCTCCGCCGGCGACGACGAGGAAACGCTGCGCAGGATCCTGGCCCACCTGCGCGTCAGGATCGGCCACGACTTCTCGCTGTACAAGAAAGCGACGATCCTGCGGCGGATCGCGCGCCGCGCGCAGGTCACCCGCAGCGCGTCGCTGGCGGACTACTTCGCGTACCTTCGCGACAACGTCGACGAAGCCCAGGCCCTCTTCGCCGATTTCCTGATCTCGGTCACGAGCTTCTTCCGCGATCCGGAGGTGTTCGACGTCCTGGCGCGCGACGCGATCCCGCAGCTGTTCGACGGCAAGGACGCCGGCGGAAGCATCCGCGTCTGGGTTCCGGGATGCGCGACGGGCGAGGAGGCCTACACGATCGGCATCCTGCTGCTCGAGCAGGCCGCGCGGCGCGAGATGCGGACGGAAATCCAGGTATTCGGCTCGGACCTCGACGCGGCCGCGCTCGCCGTCGGGCGCGAAGGGCGCTACCCGGCGACCATCGAGGCCGACGTGTCGGAGGACCGGCTGCGCCGCTTCTTCCAGCGCGAAGGCGATCACTATCGCGTGCGGCGCGAGCTGCGCGACATCGTGATGTTCGCCAATCACAGCCTGCTCAGGGATCCGCCCTTCTCGCGCCAGGACATGATCTCCTGCCGCAATCTCCTCATCTATCTCGACCGGGAGCTGCAGCAGCAGGTCTGCAACACGTTCCACTACGCGCTCAACCCCGGCGGATTCCTCCTGCTCGGCACCTCGGAAAGCGCCGACCAGCCGCCCGGCCTGTTTCGCCAGATCGACCGCGAGTCGAGGATCTATCGCTCGGTCCCGAACAACAGCAGCCGCAAGCCGGCGCTTCCGCTGCTCCTCGGTCCTCGCCAGGTCACGATGCCCGGGCCGTCGGTGACGCGATCGCCCGCGGTCAGCGCGGGTTCGGACGCCACGCTGCACCGGCAGATGCTGGAAGCCGTGGCGCCCCCCAGCATGCTGGTCGACGAAGGCTACCGGGCGATCCACCTGTCGGACACCGCCGGCCGGTTCCTGCACCATTCCGGCGGCACGGTGAGCACGGACGCGACGGACATCGTCCGCGAGGAGCTTCGCTTCGACCTCAGGACGGCGCTGCACCGCGCGTTCGAGCGCGGCGAGGCGTCGCTCAGCATGCCGCTCGCCGTGCAGTTCAACGGCTCCAAGCGCCGCGTGTACCTGCAGGTGAAGCCGGTGCAGCAGGGCGGCGATCCGATCCGCTACGCGCTGGTGTTCTTCATCGAGGGCGACGCGATCGAGGACGGCGCGGCCGAGAGCCCGGCGGCGTCGGTCGACGGCGTCGGCAGCGAGACGATCCGCCAGCTGCAGGAGCAGCTGCAGGTGGCGCAGGACCGGCTGCGCGCGACCCGCGAGGAATCCGAGGCGACCAACGAGGAACTGCGCGCGGCGAACGAGGAGCTGCAGTCCATCAACGAGGAGTACCGGTCCACGTCCGAAGAGCTCGAGACCAGCAAGGAAGAGCTGCAGTCGATCAACGAAGAGCTGCAGACGGTCAACAACGAGCTGAAGCTCAAGCTGGAGAGCGTGTCGCGCGCGCACAGCGACCTGCAGAACCTGATGGCGGCCACCGACTTCGGGACGCTGTTCCTCGACCTCGGCCTGCGCATCAAGCGCTTCACGCCGCGGCTGATGGAGCTGTTCAACGTCACGGCGAACGACGAAGGGCGGCCGATCACCGACTTCACCCACCAGCTCGACTACGACGCGCTGGCGGACCACGCGCGCCTCGTCCTGAAGGACCTGGTGCCGGTGCAGCACGAGGTGCAGAGCCGCACCGGCGCCTGGTACCTCGTGCGCATCCGGCCCTACCGGACGTTGGACGAGAAGATCGACGGCGTGGTCGCCACGTTCGTCGACATCACCGAACGGCGTCGCGCCGAGGAAGCCTTGCGCGAGAGCGAGGCCCGCCTCCGGCAGGAGATGCGGCTGGTCGAGCTGTCGCGGTCGCCGATCTTCGTGTGGGACTTCGACGACGGCATCCATCCAGTGGAACCGCGGCTCGGAGCAGCTCTACGGATACACGCGCCAGGAAGCGATCGGACAGAAGAAGGACCTGATGCTCCAGACCCGGGTGCCCGGATCCACGTTCGAGCGCATGCGCGATTCGCTGCTCGAACACGGCATGTGGAGCGGCGAGCTCCAGCACCGGACGAAGGACGGGCGCGTGCTCACGGTGGAAAGCCAGATCGAATTGGCCACCGTCGGGGAGCGCCGCCTGGTGCTGGAGAGCACGCGCGACGTCACCGAACAGAAGCAGTGGGAGCAGCGCAGGCAGCTCCTGCTCAGCGAGCTGAGCCATCGCGTGAGCAACACCTTGGCCGTCGTGCAGTCGATCGCCCGCCAGACGCTCCGGACCTCGGCGTCCAGCGAGGATTTCGTCGAGCGCTTCGAGGGGCGGCTCGGCGCGCTCTCGCGGTCGCATGCCCTGCTCGTCTCGACCAACTGGCAGAGCGCCGAACTGGGCCAGCTCATCCGCAACCAGCTGTCGGCCTACATGGAAAAGGATGCGCAGCGGCTGCGCCTCGTCGGCCGTCCGGTCGCGCTGCCGCCCCGGCTGGCCACGCCGTTCGGACTGGTGCTGCACGAGCTGGCGACGAACGCGGCGAAGTACGGCGCGTTTTCCACCGAGGCCGGCTGCGTGATCCTCACCTGGACGTTCGACGAGGAAAGCCGGCTGCTCCGCGTCGTCTGGCAGGAGTCGGGCGGCCCGCCGGTGAAAAAGCCCTCCAGGACCGGATTCGGCGGAACGCTCATCGAACGCAGCCTGCCCGGTGCGCTCGTGAATCGGGATTTCGCCGCGACCGGACTCGTCTGCACGATCGAGCTCGAGGTGCCGCCGCCGGAGGCCGGGATCGAGAAATGAGGCCTCGCAGCGCCTCGGATCGTCGCCGCGTCGCCGCCGCGCGAGGCGCGTTCCCGAGCAGCCGAGCAGGCCGGCGGTGCTCGTCCGCCGGGCGGCGCGAAGCCGGAAGGACCATCCGCCAACCGCCCGATTGACTCTCAAATGAGAATCATTATCATTACCGGGCACTCACGAGGCGGGAGCACGTCATGTTCGAACAGCATCTTGCATCGCACGATCCCGGCACCGGCGCCGCCGCGCATCCGGCGCCGCCGGCGGAGCGGCCGCGCCATGCGGCGCCGCGCCGGATTCCCAGCGGCCAGCTTCTGTCGGGCGGCAACGAGCTCGTCATCGAGCACGCGGGCCAGGAATACCGCCTGCGCCTGACGCGCAACGACAAGCTGATCCTCACCAAGTAGTCGCCGGCGCGGCCTCGCCGCGTCGCATCGCGCCGGCGCGCCGCGCCGGCGCGCCTTCTCCAACGCCGCCAGCCGAGCCGGTCCGGCTCCCGCCAGCTCCTTCAACGCGCCGTCGAGCCGACGGACGCCCGGGGAGCTCCATGCAGAACAAGAAGATCCACGTCGGCATCGCCTCGATGCTGTTCGCCGGCGGCGTGCGCGCGGACGAGGCCGGTCCATTGGACATCCCGGTGTTCGACGAGCTCGACCGCATCGTCGTCACCGCCACGCTGAACGAGCGCGCGCAGAAGGACGTCGCCAGCGAAGTCAGCGTCATCGACGCCGACGAGATCGACCGCCGCCAGGTGCAGAGCGTCGCCGACCTCGTGCGCTACGAGCCGGGCGTGTCGGCCACCGGCAGCGCGATCGGCGGCGGGCGCTTCGGCGCCGGCGGCCTGTCGATCCGCGGCCTCGGCGGCAACCGCGTGCGCATCGAGCTCGACGGCATCGCGATCCCGGACGCGTTCGAGATCGGCAGCTTCTCCAGCGCCGGCCGCGACGTGGTCGACGTGGACGCGCTCAAGCGCGTGGAGATCGTGCGCGGCGCGGCGTCCTCGCTGTACGGCTCCGATGCGCTCGGCGGCGTGGTCAGCTACGTGACCAAGGACCCGTCGGACTACGTCGGCGCGGACGGCGGCACGTTCGGCTCGGCCAAGCTGCTCTACGACAGCGCCAACCGCGGCAGCGCGGTCACCGGCACCTGGGCCGGCGCGAACGCGCGCGACGGGCTCGTGCTCGTCGCCACGCACCGCGACGCCAGCCAGACCACGAACAAGGGCGAGGTCGACAGCGCCGATTCGACGCGCACGCGCCCCAATCCGCAGGACGCGCGCAGCGACGCGCTGCTGGCGAAATACGTGCACACCGCCGCCTCCGGCCGCGTCGACCGCGTCACGTTCGACGGCGAGCGCGGCGACGTCGACACCGACGTGCTCACCGGCCGCGCGTACAGCGCGCTGACGCGCGCGCTGACCACCTCGCTGCGCGGCGAGGACTCGCGAAAGCGGCTGCGCCTGGCTTTCGACCAGGCGCTGCCGCTTTCGCGCGCCTGGGCCGACCGCCTCGACTGGAAGCTCTACGTGCAGCGCAGCGAGGTCGGCCAGGACACGTTCGAGGACCGCGTGACGCTGACCGACGCCGGCCCGGTCAGCCCCAAGCAGCGCTTCCGCCGCTTCACGTTCGACCAGCGCGTGTTCGGCGCCGAGGCGGTCGCGCGCAAGGCGTTCGCCACCGGGCCGCTCGACCATGCGCTCACCTACGGCGTCGACCTGTCGCGCACGCGCACCGAGGAGCAGCGCGACGGCTGGCAGCGCGACGTCGCCACCGGCGCGATCAGCAACGTCGTCTCGCCCGACACGTTCCCGGTGCGCGACTTCCCGGTCAGCGACACCACGACCGCCGCCGCGTTCGCCCAGGACGAGATGCGCCTGGCCGGCGGCCGGCTCAGCCTGATTCCCGCGCTGCGCGTCGACCGCTACGAGCTCGATCCCCGGCCCGACGCGATCTTCCGCGACGACAATCCCGGCGTCGCGCCGGCCGGGCTCGAGCGCACGAGCTGGTCGCCCAAGCTCGGTGCGATCTGGCGCTTCGACGACGCGCTGGCCGCGTTCGCGCAGTACGCGCGCGGCTTCCGCGCGCCGCCGTACGACGACGTCAACATCGGCTTCACGAACCTCGCGTTCGGCTACACCTCGCTGCCCAACCCGCATCTGAAGCCGGAGACCAGCAACGGCCTGGAGGTCGGCCTGCGCGGGCAGGGCCGCCTCGGCTGGTTCAGCGCGTCGGCCTACGAGAACCGCTACCGCGACTTCATCGAGTCGCAGGCGCTGGTCGGCGTCGACCCCGCCTCCGGCCTGATGCTGTTCCAGTCGGTCAACCTGAGCCGGGTCCGGATCCGCGGCGCGGAGGCCCGCTACGGCGTGAACCTCGGCGCGCTGCACGACGTGCTCGACGGCTGGAGCCTCAAGGGCAGCTTCGCCGTGGCGCGCGGCGACGACCGCACGGCCGACGTGCCGCTGGCCAGCATCGATCCGAAGCGCGCGGTGCTCGGCATCGCCTACGACCGCCCCGGCTGGGGCGCCGAGCTGGTCGGCACCGCGGTGGCGCGCAAGGACCGGCTGCCGCCGCCGGCCGCGGGCCAGGACCCGTCCGGCCCGCCGCCGCCGGCGCTGTTCGCGGCGCCCGGCTACGCCACGCTCGACCTGTACGCGCACTGGCAGCCGCTGCCGCGCCTGGAGCTGTTCGGCGCGGTGACGAACCTCGGCGACCGGCGCTACTGGAACTGGGGCGCGGTCAGCGGCTTCGCCGCCAGCCGCACGATCGACCTCTACAGCGCGCCCGGCCGCGCGATCCGCGTCGGCCTGCGCGCGACGTTCTGAGCATGAGCGACTACCACGACTTCGACGCCGCCGACCGTCCGCCGCCCGCGCCGTCCGGTGGCGAGTGGCGCGAGGCCGAGCCGCTGCCGCCGGGCGAGACGGCCGTGCTCGACCTGCCGCGCCTGGCCGACGCGCTGCCGAAGCTCGGCGTCGTGCTCTGGCTCGAGCGGCGCGCCTGGCGTGCCGCGCCGCCGCGCGCGGCGATCGGCGCGCACGGCGTGCTCCTGTTCGACCATCCCGCGCTGGCCGTGCTCGGCCGCTGCACGAACGTCGCCGCGCACACCGCGGTCACGCCGCAGGGGCCGCGCGAATGGCTGTGCTTCCGCGACGGCGCCGGCGAGGCCCTCGGCAAGCTGTTCCTGCTGCCCGACACCGACTACCTCGCCTGGGACGAGATGGCCGCGGCGAGCCGGCTCGCGCCGCCGTCGCCCGTGCCGCAGCGCTGGCATGCGCACGGCGCGTTCCTGCGCGGCGCGCTCGCGCGTCTCGGCGGCGGCTGGCGCGCGCGCCTGCTGACGTTCGACGTCAAGCGCCTGCCGTGGCTGCGCACGCTGGGTGCGCGGCCGCCGCTGCGCATCTCGCTGCTCGGCCTCGAGCTCGCGCGCGCGATCGCGCGCGCGGAAGGCGCCGAGCTGATCTCGCCGCTGCATTCCGCCTGATTTCCGACTGGAGATTTGCCATGCGTGTCCTGCCAGCCTTCCTGCCGGCCGTCCTGTTCGCGCTCGCCGGCTGCACCGGCCCTGCGGCGCGGCCGGCCAAGGCCCCCGCGCTGATCGCCGAAGCCGCTCCGCCGACGCATGCGCGTCCGTGCGCGCAGCCGCCGGCGACGCCGCAGGCCGCGTTCGACTGCGACCGCCGGAGCATCCTGGCGATGGCCGGCGAATACCGCGTGCGCTTCGCCTTCGACGAGACCGTCGCGCTCGCCGCCGGCTACGCGCCGCACGCGCCGCAGCGCTCGGGCGGCACCGAGCTGGTCGAGGTCGTCGCCGACACCGGCGAGACGATCTCGCTGCAGCACATCCTCGTGCTCGGCAAGGACCACACGGTGGTCAAGCACTGGCGCCAGGACTGGCACTACCAGCCGCGGCAGATCCTGCGCTTCCGCGGCAACGGCCGCTTCGAGCGGCAGGCGCTCTCCGCCGACGAGGCGCGCGGCGCCTGGTCGCAGACCGTCTACGAGGTCGACGACGCGCCGCGCTACGCCGGTCTGGGCCGCTGGACGCACGCCAACGGCGAGGACGCCTGGACGTCCGACCGCACGCTGCGCCCGCTGCCGCGGCGCGAGTACACCCGGCGCAGCGACTACCAGGCGCTCGAGGTGGTCAACCGCCACGCGCTGACGCCGGCCGGCTGGGTGCACGAGCAGGACAACACCAAGCTCGCGCTCGGCGCCGACGGCCGCTGGCAGGCGCTCGCGCGCGAGCAGGGCGTCAACAGCTACACGCGCATCCGCGACTACGACTTCGCCGCCGGCCGCGACTACTGGACCAGGACGGCGCCGTTCTGGGCCGCGGTGCGCGCCGAATGGGCGCGCGAGGCCGCGGCGCATGCCGCCTTCACCACGCATCCCGAGCCGAACGGCGAGCCGCGCATCGAGGCGTTCTTCGCGCTCGCCGAGCGCGCGCGAAAGGGCGAGGCGGTGGCGGACGGCGAGATCCGCGCGGTGTTCGACCGCTACGTGGCGCCGCGCTAGGCGCGCGCGGCCTCAGCCGCGGCGCTCGACGAGGCGGCGCACGGTATTCCAGCTGCGCGTCGTCGCCGGCATCTGCAGCCGCTTCTCGAGCAGGCCGTTCACGTTGCCGGGGCGGCCGTCCACCAGCCGCGTGAAGCCGAACGCCTCCGCGCCGGCGATGCGGAAGACCTCCAGGTCGCCGCGCGCGCTGCGCAGCGGCAGCGCCGGCAGCGCGGCCGGCGGCGCGGCGAGGAACGTGACGCCGTATTCGTGCACGTCGTCGGCGCGCACCGCCTCGAACGGCGCCGCGGCGGCGAGCCGCGCCAGGTGTTCCAGCGGACGCAGGAAGGCCGGTTCGGCGAGGCCGCAGGCCGCCTCGAGCGCGGCGCATGCGCGCGCCAGCACGCGCCGCGCCGCGGCCTCGCCCGGCGCGGCGAAGACCACGTTGCCGGTCGCCAGGAACGACTGCGCATGCAGGCCGCCGGCGGCGGCGAAGGCCGCCTCGAGCTGTGCCTTGCCCGGCTTGCCGGGGCGGCCGAGGTTGACGTTGCGGAAGAAGACGGCGTAGTTCGCGGCGGCGCGCGGCACGGGACGCTCAGCCGGTGTTCTGCAGCGCCTGCGCCACGCCGTGCACGGTCGAGACCAGCGCGTCGAACAGCTCGCCGTCCGGGCGCCCGGCCGCGCGCCAGCGCGCGAGCAGGTCGGCCTGCACCAGGCTCATCGGATCGGTGTACGGATTGCGCAGGCGGATCGACTGCGCCAGGCGCGGATCGTCGGCCAGCAGCTGGTCGCTGCCGCGCAGGCGCAGCACGGCCTCCACGGTGCGCTCGAACTCCGCCGCCAGCAGCGGATGGAAGCGCGCGTGCAGCGGGCCGGCCAGTTCCGAGAAGCGCCCGGCGATGTCCGGATCGCTTTTCGCCAGGACCATCTCCAGGTCCTCGATCAGCGTGCGGAAGAACGCCCATTCGCGCGCCATCTCCTGCAGCGTTTCGCCGTCGCCGCGTGCGGCGGCGGCCTCGAGCGCGCTGCCCACGCCGTACCAGCCGGGCAGGTTCGAGCGGCACTGCGTCCAGGCGAACACCCACGGGATCGCGCGCAGGCTGGCCACGCCGCCGTCGCCGCCGCGGCGCGGCGGCCGCGAGCCGAGCGTCATGCGTTCGATCACGTCGATGGGCGTGGCCGCGCGGAAGTACTCGACGAAGCCCGGCGTCTGCGCGACGAGGCCGCGGTACGCCGCCTCGCCGTCGGCGGCGAGCCGCGCCATCGCCTCGCGCCAGCGCGCCTCGCGCGCGTCGGCCGGCCGCGGGCGCAGGGTCGCGGCGAGCACCGCGCCGACGGTCTGCTCGAGCGTGCGCAGCGCCAGCGCGCGCACGCCGTACTTCTGGTGGATGACCTCGCCCTGCTCGGTCACGCGCAACCGGCCGGCCACCGCGCCGCGCGGCGCGGCCATGACCGCGCGCGAGGTCTTGCCGCCGCCGCGGCTGATCGAGCCGCCGCGGCCGTGGAAGAACACGACGTCGACGCCGGCCTCGCGCGCGACCGCGAGCAGCTCCACCTGCGCGCGCTGCAGCGCCCAGCGCGCGGCGAGGATGCCGCCGTCCTTGGCGCTGTCGGAGTAGCCCAGCATGATCGTCTGCCGGTCGCCGCGCGCGGCCAGGTGCCGGCGGTACACCGGATCGGCGAGCAGCGCGCGCAGCGTCGCCGCCGCGGCGCGCAGGTCGCCGATCGTCTCGAACAGCGGCGCGACGTCGAGCGCCACCGCGCCGGCCTCGTCGACGCAGCCGCCGGCGCGCGCGAGCGCGAGCACGGCGAGCACGTCGGCGGCGCTGCCGGCCATGCTGATCACGTAGACGCCGAGCGCCTGCGCGCCGTAGCGGCCGCGCGCGTCGGCGAGCGTGGCGAACACCGCGCGCGAGCGGCCGTAGTCGCCGTCGCCCTCGTCGTCGCCGGGCGCGGGCAGCTCGCGCTCGCCCGCGGCGTAGGGCGCCAGGTACGCGGCGCGCGCCGCGTCGTCGTCGGGCAGGCCGCCGAGCGCGGCGGCCAGCGCCGCGGCGTGCACGCGCGCGTGCTGGCGCACGTCGAGCCGCGCCAGGTGGAAGCCGAACGCGGCGATGCGCCGCTCGAGCCGGCGCACGGCGAACCAGCCGGCGTGCACGCCGGCGTGCGCGCGCAGGCTGGCGGCGACCAACGCGACGTCGCCGGCGAACTCCGCGGCGTCGCGGTAGGCCTGCGGCGCGTCCGCGCCGGTGGCCTCCAGGCGCGCGCCGACCAGCTGCAGCCAGGCGCGGTACGGCATGTTCGCGTGGCGCGGGCGGATGCGCGCGGCGGCGTCGGGCAGCCGCGCGCGGTAGTCGGCCAGGCGCTCGAGCAGCGCCGGCGCGACCTCGACGCGGTCCAGCGTCTGGCTGAGCAGGCGCGCGAGCTCGGCGCACTCGCGCCGGTAGCGCGCCAGCACCAGCTCGCGCTGCGCCGCCAGCGTCGCCGCGATCGTGTCCGCGCCGACGTTGGGATTGCCGTCCATGTCGCCGCCGACCCAGGAGGCGAAGCGCAGCGCGCGCGGCAGCGCCGGGCAGGTGCCGTAGACGGCGGCGACGGCGTCTTCCAGCACCTCGTGGAACACCGGCAGCACGCGGTAGATCGGGTCGGCCAGGTAGAAGCCGACGTGCTCCCATTCGTCCGCCACCGACGGGCGCAGCGGCGCCACGTCGGCGGTCTGCCAGCTCGCCGTCAGCGCCATGCGCAGCCGCGCCCAGTCGGCGGCGCGCTCGCGCGGCGTGTGCGGGCCGCTGAGGTCGGCGACGAGCGCGCGCACGATGTCCTGCTCCTTCTCGAGCAGCGCGCGGCGCGAGGCCTCGGTCGGATGGGCGGTGAACACCGGCTCGACGTCGAGCCGCTCGAACGCCGCCAGCAGGTCGTCGATGCCGACGCCGGCCGCGCGCAGGCGCAGCAGCACGTCGTGCAGGCCGTCCGGCTGCGGCGCCGCGCCGGCGATCTCGTATTCGCGCCGCCGGCGCACGCGGTGCACGCGCTCGGCGATGTTGACGACCTGGAAATACGTCGCGAACGCGCGGCTCAGCGCCTCGGCATCGGCCGCGCCGAGGCCTTCCACCTGCGCCGCCAGCATGGCTACCGGGTGGCCGTGCTCGCGGCGCTCGATCGCCGCGCGCCGCGCCGCTTCCACGCGGGCGAAGAACGCCTCGCCCTTCTGCTCGACCAGGAGCTCGCCGACCAGCCGGCCGAGCCGGCCGACGTCGTCGCGCAGGGCCTGGTCGTTCGGCCCGAATTCGACGTCGCGCAATGGCCGCACGGCGCTCTCCGCTCGAAACGAGGGCCAAGCTTAGCAGCCGTACCGCGGCTCAGCCGCGCGGCCCCTCGCGCGCGGCGCGCGGCGGCGGCGCGGAGCGCCCGACCAGCAGGCCCAGGCCGAGGATGCCGGCGACGACCAGCGCCGCGCCGGCCGCGGCGGCGCCGCGCGGCGCCGGCTCGCCGAGGACGAGCACGCCGAGCGCGGTCGAGAACAGCAGCTCGGCCGCCTGCATCGCCTCCACCGCGCCGAGCGCGGCCGGATCGCCGCGCACCATGCCGGTCGCCTGGAAGAACAGGATCGTGGCGATCGTGCCGGCGGCCAGCGCGACGCCGGCGGCGAGCAGCACCTGCGTCGGCGCCGGCGCGCCGGCGGCGTGGCCGGCGTAGGCGGCGACCAGCCACCAGAACGGCTGGCTCGCCAGCGTCATGCCGAACACGCGCTGCGTCGCGTTGAGGTCCTCGCCGGTGCGCTCCAGGTGCAGCAGGATCGCGCGGTTGCCGAGCGGATACAGGAACGCCGCCAGCGTGACCGCGCCCAGCGCGAGCCAGGCGCCGGCGTCGAGCCGGCCGTGGAAGTGGCTGCCCTGCATCAGCGCGACGCCGGCCACGATCACGCCGCCGAGCGCCAGCGCGCGGCGCGGAAGCCGCGCGCGCTCGTCGCGGTAGAGCAGCGGCCCGAGCAGCATGCCGGCGATCACGGTGAGCTGGAACGTGCCGGCGACGAGCCAGGACGGCGCGAACGCCGCGGCCCAGGTCAGGCAGACGCAGAACAGCGCGAAGCCGACGCCGCTCCAGCCGAGCCAGACGAACGGATGCGCGCGCAGCGCCCGCCACGCCGGCGCGAAGCCGCCCTGCCACGGCATGACCGCCGCGAGCATCGGCAAGGTCAGCAGGTAGCGCAGCGAGGCCGACCAGGCCCAGTGCCCGCCGCCGCTCGCCATCGCCCGGTTCAGCACGTAGGTCGCGGTGAAGAACAGCGCCGAGGCGAGCGCGATCGCCACGGCGGCGACGGCGTTACGTCGCATGGCGCGGGCGCGGCTGGCGCGCGTCGTCGCAGCGGGGCATCGGGGTGTCCGTCGAACCAAAGCCGCAGCTTACCGGCTCGCGCGATGCGCGTGCCGGCGTGCCGTACGTCGGCCGCAATCGCGCGCTCGTCGCAGCTGCCGCGAGAAAACGAGATGCGTATCACAGGACACGGAAAGCCGCAGGAAAAGCGATGCAAGAGCGTCGCCGCGAGCGGATATACTTTTTTCAAGTGCACCATTTCCAGTTTTGAGCGGCGTACATCGGCGCCGCGGCGGCCGCGCACGCGCGAGCTGCGCCGCACGCGGGCGACTGCCGCGCGCGTGCGGACACCGACGGTCAGGGTCGCGATGGGTTCTTGCAGGGAGGGTTGCGATGGCTGACATCGAATTCCGGGTCGTCTCCGACCGGCGCGAGGGTCTGCTCCTGGAGCTCGGCCGCCTCGTGATCGCCAGCGGGTTCACGCTGCAGCGCCAGCGCATGGCGCGCACCGACGAGGGCGTCGTGCTGACGATGGTCGTGCGCGGCCCGGAAGCGAACCTGCTGAACCTGGAAGACCGCCTCGGCAGCCATCCGCTCGTGCAGAGCTTCGAGGCGGGCACGCCGGAGGCGCCGCGTCCGGCGGCGGCGCCTGCCGCGGCCGTCGCCGCCGAACCGCCGCGTGCGCGCGCCGCGCCGGAACGGCTCGACGCGCCGGCCTCGGCGCTGCCGGACCATGCGCGCGTCGAGGTGCTGCTGACCTCGCTGGCGCGCGAGTATCCGGACATCTTCAGCCGCGTGCTCGCGTTCGAGCACGACCTGCCGCCCGCGCAGCGCGAGGCGACCACGCGCTACGCCGGCACGCGGCTCGGCGCCTGGATGTTCAAGCGCGACTACGCCCTGGGCGCGCGCCTGAACCTGGCCGACTCGGTCAAGCACATCGCCCTGCCGGCCATGCGCCACCTGCTGCGCGGCTGCGAGCTGACCGGCGAAGGCCTGCGCATCGCCAACAGCCCGTTCGCCGGCATCGGCCTGCATCGCGGACCGAGCTGCCATTTCCTGCGCGGCTGCCTCGAGGGCCTGCTCAACGAGCCGGGGCACCTGGGCCGGCCGCGCGTGATCGAGACGTTCTGCCGCAACACCGGCGCCGACGCCTGCGTGTTCACGTTCGCCGCCTGAGCGCGGCGGGGGAGGATTTCCGGGACGGCGCACGCCGCTCCCGCACGGTCCAGGGACGAGCCGCCGCGGCGCCGCGCCGCGACCACCGGTTTGCAGCCAGCGCAGGGAGCCGGCGCCGCAAACGATCTGCCTGAAGGGGAAGCCCAATGCACGACCACGCCATCCAATGCATCCACGATCCGCTGCTCGCGGCGCTGTCCTACCTGGTCGCGGTGCTCGGCTCGTACACCGCGCTGCAGCTCGCGATCGGCATTCCCGCTGCGAGCAACCCGGCCGATCGCATGCGCGCGATCGTCGGCGCCGGCGCCGCGATGGGCGGCGCGATCTGGGCGATGCACTTCATCGCGATGCTGGCCTGCCAGATGGACATCGAGGTCACCTACGGCGTCGGCCTGACCGCGATCTCGGCGGTGATCGGCATGGTCTCGTGCATGGCCGGGCTCGCCATCGCCGGCAGCGGCGTGTTCACCTGGCCGAAGCTCGCCGCCGGCGGCGTGTTCATGGGCCTGGGCGTGGCCGGCATGCACTACACCGGCATGGCGGCGATGCAGATGGCCGCGGTCACGCGCTACGACGGCGGCATCGTCGGCCTGTCGGTGCTGATCGCGATCATCGCCTCGATCGCGGCCCTGTGGCTCGCGTTCAACATGCGCGGCGCCGCGCAGATGCTCGGCAGCGCGCTGGTCATGGGCGTGGCGGTCTGCGGCATGCACTACACCGGCATGCGCGCGGCGAGCTTCGTGCCGAACGGCGAGAACCCGGCGACGGCGCTCGCCGGCGGCATCCGCGGCGCGTACCTGGGCGCGACGGTGTTCGCCGTGACCACGCTGCTGCTCGCCACCGTGCTCGCGATCAGCCTGGTGCGCCAGCACCGCCGCGCGCTGGTCAGGATCTGATCGCGCGTCCGCGCCGGCCGCGGCCGGCGCGGATCGGTCAGCGCCGGCGGCTGCCGCGCAGGCGCTCGATCGGGAAGCTCGCCACGTCGGCGCCGCCGCGCCGCCGCGGCTGGCCGGGCTCGGGCGCCTGCGCCTGGGCGTAGACCACCTCGTAGGTCGCCGGCAGGCGGCCGTCGCGCCGATGCGCCTCGTACGCCGCCACGACCCTGGCCAGATGCGCCTTGCCGGTCAGCGTGCGGGCGCGCTTCGCGTCGGCGTTCGTCGCGCCGATCGCGCGCAGCTCGCGCATCAGCGTGCGCGCGTCGGCATAGGTCAGCACGAAATCCTCGCGCTCCAGCACCGGGTCGCGAAAGCCGGTCGCCAGCAGCGCGTCGCCGACGTCGTGCATGTCGACGAAGCGGCTGACGTGCGGCGTCGCGTCGACCGCGGCGAAGGCCGCGCGCAGCTCCTTGAGCGTGTCCGGGCCGAACGTGCTGAACAGCAGCAGGCCGCCGGGCCGCAGCACGCGGCGGAACTCGTCGAGCGCCAGGCCCGGGTCGTCGCACCACTGCAGGCAGAGATTGGAATGCACCAGGTCGACGCTGGCGTCGGCCAGCGGCAGCGCCTGCGCGTCGGCGCACACGCGCGCCGCATCCGGCCAGGCGCGCAGGTGCGCCTGCGCCGCCTGCAGCATCGGCACGGCGAGGTCCAGGGCGATCACCTGCGCGGCGGGAAAGCGTCCGGCGAGCGCGGCGGTGCCGCCGCCCGGACCGCAGCCGACGTCGAGCACGCGCTGCGGCGCCAGCGGCAGGTCGTCGAGGCGCTCGCGCAGGCGCGCGCCGACCTCGGCCTGCAGCGGCGCGTTCGCCTCGTAGCTGAGCGCGGCGCGCCCGAACGCGCGGCGCACGTGGGTGCGGTCGAGCCCGGCGCTCACGGCGCGAGCTCCGCCTCGAACGCCGCGAGCGCCGCGGCCACGGCGTCGGCGTGCTCGAGGAACGGGGCATGGCCGCTGTTGAACTCGAGATAGCGGCCCTGCGGCGCGTGCGCGGCGGCCCAGGCCATCGCCGCCGGCGGCACCAGTCGGTCGCGCCGGCCGGCGATCCACAGGCTCGGCACGACCAGGTGCTCGAGCGCTTCGCGAAGATCCGCCGTCTCCAGCGCGCGCAGGCCGTCGACGAGCGCGCCGACGTCCGGCTCGCCGCGCTCGAACGCGCGCTGGCGAAGTTCGCGCAGGTCCGCCTGCGCCTGCGCCGAGCCCATCGTCTCCAGCGCGAGGAAGCGCTCGATCGCCTGGCGGTACTGCGCGTGCAGGTCGGCGCCGAACTGCTCGAACACCTCCGCGGCCACGCCGTGCGGCCAGTCCGGCGCCGCGACGAAGCGCGGACTGGACGCGATCAGCGCGAGCCCGCGCACGGCAGCCGGCGCGTCCAGCGCCGCGCGCAGCGCGACCAGCCCGCCCAGCGACCAGCCGAGCCACAGCGCGCGCGGCGTCGCCGCGGCGAGCCGGCGCGCGCAGGCGGCGACGTCGAACCGCGCTTCGCCGCGGCTGCGCCCGTGCCCCGGCAGGTCGACCACGTGCACGCGGAAACGCGCCGCCAGGCGCTCGGCCAGCGGCGCGAAGATGCCGCCGTGCATCGCCCATCCGTGGATCAGGACCAGGTCCGGTCCGCTGCCGTTCGTATCGATGTGCACGTCAGTTCCCGAGCTTCGAATCGTGGAGGGATCGCGGCGCGCGCCGCGCGGCCGTGGCCGCCGTCATGCCAGCGCCCCGGCCAGCGCGTCGAGCAGGCGCTCGACGTCGTCCTCGCCGTGCTGCGCCGACAGCGTCACGCGCAGGCGCGCGCGGCCGGCGGGCACCGTCGGCGGCCGGATCGCCGGCACGTAGAAGCCGGCGTCCTCGAGCCGGGCGGCGGCCGCCGAGGCCGCCTCGGCGGCGCCGACCGGCACCGGCTGGATCGGCGTGCGCGAGGCGAGCAGGGCGATGCCGCGCGCCGCGGCGCCGGCGCGGAAATGCGCGATCAGGCGCGCCAGGCGGTCGCGCCGCCAGCCTTCGAAGCGCGCGATCTCGACGGCCGCGTGCGCGGCCGCGGCCAGCGGCGGCGGCATCGCGGTCGTGTAGACGAACGGCCGCGCGGCCTGCACGAGGCCGTCGATCAGCGCCGCGCGGCCGGCGACGAACGCGCCGGCGACGCCGAGCGCCTTGCCGAGCGTCGCCATCAGCACCGGCACGTCGTCCTGGCCGAGCCCGGCTTCGGCGACGCTGCCGGCGCCTTCGGGCCCGAGCACGCCCAGGCCGTGCGCGTCGTCGACCAGCAGCGTGGCGCGTTCGCGCCGGCAAAGCGCGGCGAGCGGCGCCAGCGGCGCGACGTCGCCGTCCATGCTGAACACGCCGTCGGTCGCCAGCAGCGCCGCCGCCGCGGGCTGCGCCGCCAGCTGGCGCGCCGCGCTGGCCGCATCGGCGTGCACGTAGCGCTTCAGCGCGCAGCCGGCCAGGCGCGCCGCGTCGAGCAGGCTGGCGTGGTTGAGCTTGTCCTGCACGCACAGGTCGCCGGCGCCGAGCAGCGCCGCGACCGCGCCGAGATTGGCCATGTAGCCGGTGGAGAACAGCAGCGCGCGCTCGCGCCCGGTCCAGCGCGCCAGCGCGTCTTCCAGCCGCGCGTGCTCGTCGCGGTGGCCGCCGAGCAGGTGCGCGGCGCGCGCGCCGACGCCGTCGCGCGCCGCGCGCGTCAGCGCCTCGATCAGCGCCGGATGGCGCGCGAGGCCGAGATAGTCGTTGCTGGCGAAGTTCAGCAGGCGCCGGCCGCCGGCATGTACCACGGCGCCTTCGCAGGCTGCGAGCGTGCGCAGCCGGCGCACCAGGCCGGCCTGGGCGCGGCGCGCGCCCTCGGCGGCGAGCCGCTGCAGCAGGTCCGCGCGCTGCGCGGGGGCGGCGCGCCCGGTCATCGCGGCGTGCTCCGCTCCGGGCGCGCGCGCCGGCCGTGCCGCGGACCGCTGCGCCGGCCGGTTGCGCGTCGCGCGCGCATGCGATCCCGCCGCGGCGCAGGTCAGGCCACGGCGGCCGCGCAGGGCTCGACGATGTCGGCGTGCACGGTGCCTGCTTCGGCCTCGACCTGCAGCGCGTGGACGCCGAGGCGGTCGAACAGCGCGAGGTCGCGCTCGGTGTCCGGGTTGCCCGTGGTCAGGAGCTTCTCGCCGTAGAAGATCGAGTTCGCGCCGGCGAAGAAGCACAGCGCCTGCAGCTCGTCGCTCATCTCGGCGCGGCCGGCCGACAGGCGCACCATCGACTTCGGCATCAGGATGCGCGCGGCGGCGATCGTGCGCACGAACTCGAACGGATCGAGCGCGCGCGTGCCGGCCAGCGGCGTGCCCTTCACCTGCACCAGGCGGTTGATCGGCACCGAGTCCGGATGCGCCGGCAGCGTCGCCAGCGCCTGCAGCAGGCCGGCGCGCTCGGCGCGCGTCTCGCCCATGCCGACGATGCCGCCGCAGCAGGTCTTGAGGCCGGCGTCGCGCACGTGCCCGAGCGTGTCCAGGCGGTCCTGGAACGCGCGCGTGTGGATGATCTCGCCGTAGAACTCCGGCGCGGTGTCGAGGTTGTGGTTGTAGTAGTCCAGGCCCGCGTCCTTCAGCGCCTGCGCCTGCGCGCCGCTCAGCATGCCGAGCGTGGCGCAGGTTTCCAGGCCGAGCGCCTTCACCGCGCCGATCATCGCGGCGACCTTCGGGATGTCGCGATCCTTCGGCGAACGCCAGGCCGCGCCCATGCAGAAGCGCGTCGCGCCGGCCGCCTTGGCCTGCCGCGCCTTGGCCAGCACCGCGTCCAGGCTCATCAGCTTCTCGGCCTCGACGCCGGTCGCGTAGCGCGCCGCCTGCGGGCAGTAGGCGCAGTCCTCGGGGCAGCCGCCGGTCTTGATCGACAGCAGCGTCGAGACCTGCACCGCGTTCGGGTCGTGGTATTCGCGGTGCACCGCATGCGCCTGCGACAGCAGATCGGCGAGCGGCAGATCGAGCAGGGCGAGGATCTCGTCGCGGGTCCAGTCGTGGCGGATAGCTGCGGGCATGCGGACGTCCATCGCGTGTAGAGTGAGGCGGCAAGTCTGTTTCGTGGCCAGGGAGGCTGTCAACTTGAAACGACTGCGTCTGGTTGACGGCATCGCCGCGCGCACGTTGCGCGCGTTGCTGCCGCCGCGCTGCCTGCTCTGCCACGCGCCCGGCGCCGACGGCCGCGACCTGTGCCGCGGCTGCGCGCGCGACCTCGCCGTCAACGCGCCGTGCTGCCCGCGCTGCGCCGTGCCGCTGGAGGCGCCCGCGCCGCTGTGCGGCGCCTGCCTGCGCCGCGTGCCGCCGCTCGCCGCGGCCTGGGTGCCGTTCCGCTACGCGCATCCGCTGGACCTGCTGGAGGCGCGGTTCAAGTTCCGCGCCGACCTCGCCGCCGGCCGCGTGCTCGGCGAACTGCTGGCCGAACGGGCGGCGCTGGAGGCGCCGGCGCGGCCGGACTGCATCGTGCCGGTTCCCCTGCACGCGAGCCGCCTGCGCGAGCGCGGCTACAACCAGGCGCTGGAACTCGCCAGGCCCGTGGCGCGCGCGCTCGGCGTCCCGCTGCGCCAGGACGCGCTGGTCCGCGTGCGCGCGACGCCGGCGCAGACCGGGCTGGACGCGGTCGCGCGGCGGCGCAACCTGCGCGCCGCGTTCGCCGTGCCGGCGCGGGTCGCGCTGCCGGCGCACGTCGCCCTGCTCGACGACGTGATGACGACCGGCGCGACGCTGCACGAGGCCGCCCGCGCGCTGCTGCGCGCCGGTGCCAGGCGCGTCGACGCCTGGGCGCTCGCGCGCGCGGCCGCGCCTGGGCGCTAGCGTCGCGGCGCGAAGGTGCGCGATGCACGCATCGCTCCTGGCGGCGTCCCGCCGCGTGCCGGCCCGGGCCAATGCCCGTGCGCGCGGGCGCCGCGCCGCCCTCTAGTAATGCGTCATGTCCACCGCCAGCCGCCAGCCGGCCTCGGTGTGGCGCCAGATGCGCAGGTAGTACGCCGGGCGCTTGGCGCCGACGTCGGGCGCGACGCCGCCGGTGAAGGCGAGATCGCCGGCGGAAGCCATGCGCACGATCTCGAGGCTGTCCAGCCCGCGCGCCGGAAGCCGCGCCAGCACCGCGTCCGCCGCGGCCCCGTCCAGCGGCAGGTGGCCTTCGCGCAGGAACAGGCAGTCCGGCGTGCGCACCGCGTCGAACGCCGCCGCCGGCTGGGTCGTCAGCGCGCGCGCCAGCGCACGATCGGCCTGCATCAGCGCCTGCAGACGCGTATTGCGCTGCACCGGGAGCGCCGGCGCCGGCACGGCCGCGCCGCCGCCGCGCACGGCCGCTTCCTTGGGGAACGGCACGACGGCGTGATGCACGCCGTTGTCCACCGCGACCTTCCAGGCGCCACGCTCGTCGCGTTCCCAGACCGTGAGGAAATGCCCGCCCGATGCCGGCTTCGACCGGTCCGGCGGCGTGAACGCGAACGGGCCGTAGTCGTAGCCGAAGTCGCCCGACGCCGACATCTCGCCGGCCTCCGGCGTCCACTCCAGCAGGCCGGGCGTCACCTCCGCGCCGTAGTGCCGCGGCCCGTTCGTGATCTTCGGCGTGAACAGGATGCCGTCGTGCGCATAAGCCTGCAGGAACGCCGGCCGGATGCCCTCGCGGCGCGCCTGCGCGGCGAAGGCGCGCTCGGCGGCGATCATGCTGCGCCATGCCGGCGGCGCGTCGGGCTGCGCGTGCAGCGGCAGCGCGCAGGCGGCCGCGATCGCGGCCAGGACCATGCGGGTTTTCATCGTTCGCTCTCTCTCCGATCTGCGGAGAGGACGACTCTAGTCACGCCGCCCGCCGCCGGCGGCGCGTTCGGCGCGGCCGCCGCACGGGCTGGCGCGTATCGCCGCGTGCGGCGCGCCTCGCCGCTAGCGGATCGCCAGCGCCAGCACCAGCCCGACCCAGAGCACCAGCCCGACCCAGTTGTTCTGCCGGAACGCGGCGAGGCAGGCGGCGCGGTCGCGGCCGCGGATCATCCACTGCTGCCAGCCGAGCAGGCCGGCGGCGGCGGCAAGGCCGAGGTAGTACGGCCCGTGCAGGTGCGCGCGCGAGCCGGCCAGCAGCATCGCCAGCAGGAACGTGGCCATCAGCACGCCGATGATCGCGCGGTCGGCGTCGCCGAACAGGATCGCGGTGGACTTCGCGCCGACGCGCACGTCCTCGTCGCGGTCGACCATCGCGTACTCGGTGTCGTAGATCGTCGAGAACAGCACGTTGGCGAGGAACAGCAGCCAGCACAGCGGCGGCAGCGAGTTCGTCACCGCGGCGAAGGCCATCGGGATCGACCAGCCGAACGCGGCGCCGAGCACCACCTGGGCCAGATGCGTCACGCGCTTGGTGAACGGGTACACCGCGGCCAGCGCCGCGCCGACGAACGACAGCTGGATCGTCAGCGCGTTCGTGAACAGCACCAGCACGAACGCGAGCGCGAGCAGGCCGGCGAACAGCGCGAGCGCCTCGCGTTTCGACACGCGCCCGGCGGCCATCGGCCGCCCGGCGGTGCGCGCGACGTGCGCGTCGAGCCAGCCGTGGTCGGCGTAGTCGTTGATGACGCAGCCGGCGGCGCGCATGACGAACACGCCGAGCGTGAAGATCGCCAGCAGGCCCGGCGGCGGGAAGTCGTTCGCCGCGAACCACAGCGCCCACCAGGTCGGCCACAGCAGCAGCAGCGCGCCGATCGGGCGGTCCATGCGCGTCAGCAGGACGTACTCGTGCACGCGGCCGCGGTGCCGCTCCGGCACGTAGCCGAGCAGCCAGTCGAGCACCCGGGCCGAACGCGCCGTGGTGTCGGCCGGCCGTGCCGGCGCCGCGGCGCGCAGGGCGGCGGCGGGCTTGCGTGCGAACGACGGCACCGGCGCCGCGGGCTCCGGCGCGGCCGGCCGATGCGCGGCGGAACCGGCGCCGCGGTCGGGTAGCGGCGCCGGGCCGGGCGCGGGCGCAGGTTCGGTGCGCGCCGCGGCGGCCGGCGCCGGCGCGGCCGTGGCGCGTGTCGGCGCGGCGGAGACGTCCGCAGGTGCAGCGGCCGGTGCGGGTGCCGCCGGCGGCGGCGCCGCGTCCGAAGGCCGCGTGGGCGCCGCCTCCTGCGCCGCACGCGCGCTTCGCCGCCGCGGCGCCGGCGTCGACGCGCGGCTGCGCGCCGGCGTTTCCGGCGCATCGGCGGCGGCCGCTTGGCCCGGCGGCGAGCGCCGCGTCCGCGCCGGCGTCGTGCCCGCGTCGGCGGCCTTCGCGCTGCGCCGCGGCGTCGCCGCGGTGGCGTCCTTCGATGCCGGCTCCTTCGGCGCGGCACGGCGCCGCACGGGCCGCGGTGCGGCTTCGCCGCTCGCGTCGGCGGAAGGCGCGGCCGCGCGCGGGCGCCGCGGCGTCTTCGGGGACTCGGTCTCTTCCATGCGCGCAAGTGTAGCGGCCAATGCGCGGCGGAACGTCGGCTATGCTGCGGCCCGCCGCCTCAGCGGAGGTCTGTCAAGGAGTCGCCGATGGAAAAATGGCTGCCCGCGCGCTATCTCGCGTTCGCGCTCTGCGTGGTGGTGTTCGTCCTGGCCCTGGCCGGCTGGCGCTCCGGCGCGGCCCTGCAGGCCGTCGCGCTGTTCTCCGGCGTGCTCGTCGCGATCGGCGTCGCCGATCTCGCGCAGAAGCGCTCGACGCTGCGCCGCAACTATCCGGTGCTGTCGCACATCCGTTTCTTCTTCGAGGACGTGCGGCCGATGCTGCGCCAGTACGTCGTCGAGTCCGACAACGAGGAAGTGCCGTTCTCGCACGTGCAGCGCGCGATCGTGAAGCAGCGCGCGAAGAACGCGCTCGACGTGCGGCCGTTCGGCACCGAGCTCGACGTGTACGCCGAGCGCTACGAATGGGTGAACCATTCGATCGCGCCGAGCGTGATCGACAGCCACGACTTCCGCGTGACGATCGGCGGCCCGCAGTGCGCGCAGCCGTATTCGGCCAGCGTGTTCAACATCTCGGCGATGAGCTTCGGCGCGCTGTCGCCGAACGCGATCCGCGCGCTCAACGAGGGCGCGCGCCGCGGCCGCTTCTACCACGACACCGGCGAGGGCTCGCTGTCGCCGTACCACCGCGAGGGCGGCGGCGACATCGTCTGGGAGCTCGGCTCGGGCTACTTCGGCGCCTGCGAGCGCGCCGGCGTGTTCAGCGAGGCACGCTTCGTCGAGAAGGCGCGGCTCGAGCAGGTGAAGATGATCGAGATCAAGCTGTCGCAGGGCGCCAAGCCCGGGCACGGCGGCGTGCTGCCCGCGCCCAAGGTCAGCGCCGAGATCGCCGCGACGCGCGGCGTGGCGATGGGCGAGGACTGCGTGTCGCCCTCGCGCCATTCGGCGTTCGACACGCCCGAGGGCCTGCTGCGCTTCGTCGCGCGGCTGCGCGAGCTCTCCGGCGGCAAGCCGACCGGCTTCAAGCTCGCCATCGGCCATCCCTGGGAATGGTTCGGCATCGCCAAGGCGATGACCACCACCGGCATCCTGCCGGACTTCATCGTCGTCGACGGCGGCGAGGGCGGCACCGGCGCGGCGCCGCTGGAGTTCGCCGACCACGTCGGCGCGCCGCTGCGCGAGGCGCTGCTGCTGGTGCACAACACGCTGGTCGGCCTCAACCTGCGCGAGCACGTCCGCATCGGCGCCAGCGGCAAGATCATCACCGCGGTCGATCTCGCGCGCACGCTGGCGCTGGGCGCGGACTGGTGCAACGCCGCGCGCGGCTTCATGTTCGCGCTCGGCTGCATCCAGTCGCAGAGCTGCCACACCGACCGCTGCCCGACCGGCATCGCGACGCAGGATCGCGGCCGCTGGAGCAAGCTCGACGTGCCGGACAAGGCCGCGCGCGTGGCGAGCTTCCACGAGAACACGCTCAAGGCGCTCCGCGACCTGATCCAGGCCAGCGGCCTGCGCCATCCGGCCGAGCTCGGGCCCGAGCACGTGATCCGCCGCGTGTCCTCGAACGAGGTGCGCTCGCTGGCCTCGCTGTACAAGTTCGTCGCGCCGGGCGAGCTGCTCGAAGGCGTGCCCGGGCACGTGGTGTTCCAGCGCTTCTGGGCCGACGCGCGCGCCGACACGTTCGCGCCGCCGCCGTCGGCGCTGGCGCGGCGCGCGACGAAGCTGCGCTGAAGCCGCCGCGGCGCGCGGCTCAGCGCGCGCGCCGGCGCAGCTGCAGCACGAGCAGCGCGCCGAGCTCGAGCACGAGCAGGCCGGCGACCACCGCCATGCCGACGCGCACCGGATCGCGCGCGCTGTGGCGCAGCGCGTAGCCGAAGCCGAGCAGCAGCCCGTTCCACGCCGCGCTGCCGGCCAGCGCGGCGGCGAAGAACGTCAGCGGCTTCAGCCCGAGCATGCCCGCCGGCAGCGGCGCGTACAGGCGCACGACCGGCGTGATCTGGCCGATCAGGCTGACCAGGAACGGCCGGCGCAGGTAGGCGGCGCCGAGCCAGCGGTAGCGCGCCACGTCCAGGTGCACGAAGCGGCCGAAGCGCGCCACCGCCGCCTCGGTGCGCTGCGGGCCGAGCGCGCGGCCGACGCCGTACCAGCACATCGTCGCCAGCGCCGAGCCGAGGCCGGAAGCGAGGATCGTCAGGCCGAGCGCGGTGCCGTCCGCCACGGCCGTCATGCCGAGGAACACGTACAGCACGTAGGAAGGGATGGCCGGCACCAGCTTCTCGACGAACGAGAGGCCGCCGATGCCGACCAGGCCGGCGCCGAGCAGCGCGGCCACCGGCGCGGGCAGGTCCATCACGGGCGGCCTCCCGGCGCCGCGGCGCACATCGCGCGGACGGCGACCGGTTGGGCGCGGCGGACGGCCGCCGTGCGGCGGCGGGAACGGAGCGGCTCGGGCATCGTCGGCGAGGGCAGGGCGGCGGACGGCGCCGCCGCACGCACGCGATGCTCCAGGCGAAGATTGCGCGAGCCTTGCATGCGCCTAGGCCGCACGCGCGTCCGGGAACGACAGCTTGAAGCAGGCGCCGCCCAGCGGCTCGTCGTGCAGCGAGATGCGCCCGCCGTGGCGGCGCATGATCTCGCGCACCAGGTGCAGGCCCAGCCCCGCGCCGCGCTCCGCCGGCTGCACGCGATGGAACGGCTCGAAGATGCGCTCGCGCTGCTCGAACGGCACGCCCTCGCCTTCGTCGGCCACGTCCAGCGTGCCGTCCGCGTGCACGCGCAGGCTGATCGTGCCGCGCCGGCCGCCGTGCTGGATCGCGTTCTGCACGAGGTTGGTCAGCGCGCGCTCGAGCGCGAGCGCGTCGCCGCGCACGAACAGCCGCTCGACGCCGGCGTCCAGCGCGATCGAATAGCCCGCGGCGATCGCCAGCGGCGCCAGGTCCGCGGCGATGCGGCGCGCGATCGCGACCAGGTCGACCGCGGCGAACGCCGCCGCCGGCTGGTCCAGGCGCTGCAGGTCGAGCAGATGCTCGGCGAGGTTGGCCAGGCGGGCCACGTCCTCGAGCAGGCGCTGCGTGCCGGCGCCCGACTCGATGCGCGTCTGCAGGATCGCGATCGGCGTGCGCAGCTCGTGCGCGGCGTCGGCCAGGAAGCGCTGCTGGCGCGCGTAGCCCTCGTCGAGCCGGCACAGCGCCGCGTTCACCGCCTCGACCAGCGGCAGCGCCTCGGCCGGCACGTCCGCGGTCGGCAGGCGCACGCCGCGCTGGTCGACGTCGATGCGCTGCGCGTCGTCGGCGGCGCGGTCCAGGCCGCGCATCGCGCGGCGCACGACGATCGGCGTGGCCGCCAGCGTGGCCAGCGCCATCACCGCGGCGGCCGGCAGGATCAGGATCAGCAGCACCAGCGCGGCGGCCAGCGCCACGCGCCACCACGGCACCTGTCCGCCCGGGCCGGTCATCGCATGCACCGTGCCGGCGGCGGTACGCAGGCGCTTGAAATGCGCGGTCGGCCGCGCCGGATCGCCCAGGTTCCAGCCGAGCCGGCCCTGCCCGACCGCGTCGAGCGCGCCGCCGATGCGCGCGTACTCCGGCGGCACGGCGCCTTCGTAGAGCGAGCGGCCGCGCTCGTCGCGCACGACGAACCACAGCCCCGGCTCGGTCCTGCGCAGCGCGGCCAGCGCCGGCGTGGCGCGCAGCACCAGCTCGCCGCGCGCGTCGCGCGCCACCGCCTCGGTGAGCGCCTCGAACACGGCGTCCTCGGACTCCAGCGACATCAGCGAGCCGCTCATCCACAGAAGGCCGATGATCACCACGAGCATCAGCCCGAGCAGCACCGCCTGCAGCGCCACGATGCGGCGCACCAGCAGCCACTTGAGCGAGTTCGCGCGCGCCGTCACCGCGCCGTCTCGCGCAGCAGGTAGCCCACGCCGCGGATGCCGTGGATCTCCACCTGCGCGTCGGCCTGCGCGAGCTTGCCGCGCAGGCGCGACACGTGCGTGTCCAGCGCGTTCGACTGCACCTCGTCGTCGAAGCCGTACACGGCGTCCTCGAGCGCGCTGCGCAGCACCGTGCGCCCGCGCCGGCGCAGCAGCGCTTCCAGCACCAGCAGCTCGCGCCGCGGCAGCACCAGCGGCACGTCGCCGACGCTGGCCTCGCGGTGCGCCAGGTCGAACGCGAGGCGGCCGATGCGGATCGTGTCGGCGGCGAGGCCGCCCGGCCGGCGCAGCACGGCGCGCAGGCGCGCCAGCACTTCCTCGACCGCGAACGGCTTGGCGAGGTAGTCGTCGGCGCCGGTGTCCAGCCCGGCGACGCGGTCGGCGAGCTCGCCGCGCGCGGTCAGCACGATCACCGGCAGGTCCACGCCCTGCGCGCGCAGCTTCGGGATCAGCGCCACGCCGTCGCCGTCGGGGAGCTGGCGGTCGAGCAGCACCGCGTCGTGCACGCCGGCGTCCAGCGCGCGCGCCGCGGCCGCGGCCGTGGCCACGTGGTCGACGACCACGTCGTGGCGGATCAGCGCGGCGGCCAGCGCCGAGGCCATCTCCGGCTCGTCCTCGACCAGCAGAACGCGCATGCGATGAAGCCTCCCGTCGTCGAAGCCGCGACCGTCGCACCGCGGCATTGCCGCTGCATTGCGCGGCACGCCGCCGCGCGCGGCAACCGTGCCGAAAGTCATCCCTGCGGCGCACCATCGCGCCGCGGCGCCCTCGGCTATGATCCTTCGACTTTCCGGGAGGACACCGATGAGCCTGCTCGCGCAACTGACGCGCCACAAACCGGTCGAACAGCTGCAGGCCGAGGCCGGCAAGCGCGGCGACTTCCGCCGCGTGCTCGGCCTCTGGCAGCTCACCGCGATCGGCATCGGCGGCATCATCGGCGTCGGCGTGTTCGTGCTGGCCGGGCAGCAGGCCGCGGTGAACGCCGGGCCCGCCGTCGCGCTGGCCTTCGTCATCGCCGGCATCGCCAGCGCCGCGGCGGCGCTGTGCTACGCCGAGTTCGCCGGGCTGATCCCGGTCACCGGCAGCGCGTACACCTACAGCTACGCCACGCTCGGCGAGCTGGTCGCCTGGCTGATCGGCTGGGACCTGCTGCTCGAATACGCGCTCATCGTCGCCGTCGTCGCGATCGGCTGGTCCGGCTACGTGCAGGCCGCGCTGGCCAGCGCCGGCCTCGTGCTGCCGGCCTGGGCGCAAGGCGCGATCGGCACCGGCGAGGGACGCGTGTTCAACCTGATCGCGGCGCTGGTCACGCTCGCGGTCGCGGCGCTGCTGGTGTTCCGCACCGAATGGGGCGCGCGCTTCAACACGCTGGTGGTCGCGGTCAAGGTCGCCGCCGTCGCGCTCGTGATCGGCATCGGCATCTTCCACGTCGATCCGGCGAACTGGCATCCGTTCATTCCCGAGCGCGTGGTCGGCGCCGACGGCGTCGGCCATTTCGGCCTGCAGGGCATCGCCACCGCGGCGGCGGTGGTGTTCTTCGCGGTGTTCGGCTACGACACGCTGACCACCGCGGCCGAGGAATCGAAGGACCCGCAGCGCGACCTGCCGCGTGCCGTGCTGCTCTCGCTCGGCATCTCGATGGCGATGTACCTGGCCGTGTCGATGGTGCTGACCGGCATCGCGCACTATTCCACGCTGAACACCGACGCGCCGGTCGCCGACGCGTTCAAGGGCCTGGGCATGCACTGGGTCGCGGTCACGATCTCGGTGTCGGCGGTGTTCGGCCTCATCAGCGTGCTGTTCGCGTTCATGCTCGGCGCCGCGCGCATCTGGTACGCGCTGTCGCGCGACGGCCTGCTGCCGGACTGGTTCGCCAAGGCGCACCCGACCTACGGCACGCCGCACCGCCCGACGATCGCGCTCGGCGTGTTCACCGCGCTGGTCGCCGGCTTCTTTCCGCTCGGCGAGGTCGCCAAGCTGGTCAACATCGGCGTGCTCTCCGCGTTCATCGTGATCTGCGGCTCGGTGATCCTGCTGCGCATCCGCAAGCCGGACCTGCCGCGCGCGTTCCGCACGCCGCTGGTGCCGCTGGTGCCGCTGATCGGCATCGGCTTCTCGATCTGGCTGCTCTCGGAGCTGGCCGCGATCACCTGGCTGGTGTTCGTCGTCTGGGTCGGCCTGGGCCTGCTCGTCTACTTCGGCTACGGCATCCGCCACAGCCATCTGGCGCGGCGCGGCTGAGCCCGCATCGCAGGGTCGCGCGCCGCGCCGCGCAGGCTCACTCGGCGCGATGGCAGACGAACTCGACCAGACGCCCGTCCGGGTCGCGCAGGTAGCCGGCGTAGTAGTGCGGATGGATGTCCGGCGCCAGCGCCGGCGCACGGTCGAGCCGGTGGCCCGCGGCGCGCGCGGTCTCGTAGACCTGGTCGACCAGCGCGCGGCTCGCCGCCGAAAAGGCGAAGTGCACGTGCGCCGACGGCTCGCCCTCGGCGAGGAACACGTCGAGCTCGCTGCCGTTGCCGAAGCCGCGGGCCGGTCCGTCCACTTTCAGCGTGTAGCCGAGCGGCGCGAGCACGTCGCCGTAGAAGCGCGCGTTGGCGTCGAGCTGGCGGGTCCTGAGTTCGAGGTGGTCGATCATCGCAGTCTCCTGTCGTCGGAAAGGCGTCGCCGGCCGCGCCGGCGGCGCAAGGGTTCATGAAAAGGTCCGTGCCTCGGTGCCGACCAGCAGCACGCGCGCGTCGGCGTCGAGGCCGAGCGCGCGCCGCTGGGCGCCGTCCGCGCACGCCGCGATGAGCCCGGCCGCACCGGCCGCGCCGCAGGCCGAGACCGGCGCGCCGGCGCCGGCGAGCTCGTCCGCCGCCGCCTGCGCCTGCACGTCCGAGACGAGCACGAACGCGTCGGCCAGCCGCGCCAGCAGCGCGAACGCCAGCGGCGAGGGTTCCTTGCAGTCCAGGCGGCCGAGCGCCGTCGCCGTGCCGGCGCGCGTGCAGCGTCCGCGGCGCGCGCTCTCGAGCAGGCACGGCGCGCCTTCCGGCTCGACGACGACGAGCCGGAACGCCTCGCCCCAGCGGTCGCGCAGGTAACCCGCGGCGGCCGCGGCCAGACCGCCGACGCCGGCCTGCACGAACACGTGCGTGGCCGGCCCGCCGTCCGCCTCGAGCGCCTCGGCTGCTTCCGCGAACAGGACCGTGTAGCCGCGCATCGCCATCAGCGGCGCGGCGGCATGGCCGCGCCGCGAGCCGTCCGCCAGCAGGCATCCGCCGTGCCCGTCGGCGAGCGCGGCCGCATGCGCCGTGCTCGCCTCGTAATCGGCGCCGGCGCGCACGACCTGCGCGCCTTGCGCGCGCAGGCGCGCGGCCACGTCCTCGCCGACGGCCGCGCTCAGGCACACCACCGCGCGCGCCGAAGAGACGCGCGCCGGCGGCCACCGAGAGCCCGTGGTTGCCGGCGCTGGCGCACACCACGGTGACGGTGCGCGCGATCTCGCGCACCGCCGCGCTGCGCAGCTCGTCGATCCGCACCGGCCGGCGCAGCGCCGCCTGCGCCCGTGCCTGCACCAGCCGCGCGACTGCGTGGACGCCGCCGAGCGCCTTGAAGCTCCCCAGGCCCATGCGCAGCCATTCCGCTTTCAGGTGGATGCGGGCGAGCCCGCAGCGCGCGGCGAGCGCCGGCAGGGGCATCAGCGGCGTCGGGCGATGGGCGGGGCAGAGGTCGAGCAGCGCGCGCACGCCCGCCGCATGCGGCCGGCCGATCAGGGCGCGGTCGCGGGGCGAGCAGGGCGAGCGGGACGGGTTGGCGAACATGCGTCGCTCCGAAACGGTGCGATGCATGATGGCGCCGCGGCTCGCGGCCCGGCCGCAATCAGGCGGCCGATTTCGTTGCCGCGCCGCACGCGGCGGCGCTATCGTGCGGCATGGCCGACGAATTCCTGCTCGACGCGTTCGACCGCGAAATCCTGCGCCGCGTGCAGGTCGACGCGCGCGCGACCGGCGAGGCGATAGGCGCGCAGATCGGCCTGTCCGCCGCCGCCGTGCAGCGCCGGTGGAAGCGCCTGCGCGAGCTCGGCGTGATCACCGCCGAGGTCGCCGTCGTCGATCCGGCGGCGGTGGGCCAGGCGATGACGTTCATCGTCGGCGTCGAGCTCGAGCGCGAGCGCGCCGACATGCTCGATGCGTTCCGCCGCGCCGCGCGCGCCGATCCGAACGTGCAGCAGTGCTATTACGTCACCGGCGCGGCGGACTTCGTGCTGGTCGTCGTCGCGCGCGACATGGCCGACTTCGAGGCGTTCACGCGCCGCCTGCTGTTCGACAACGCGAACATCCGCCGCTTCACGACCAGCGTCGTGATGGGCCGCGACAAGATCGGCCACGTCGTGCCGGTCTAGGCAACGCGGCGCGCGAATCGAAAATGGGACCGTGGGAATGCGCGCGGCGCGCGTCCGATGCGCCGCGCAGCGACGCGTGGAAATGGCGCGCCCGACAGGATTCGAACCTGTGACCCCCACCTTCGGAGGGTGGTACTCTATCCAGCTGAGCTACGGGCGCGTGGTACGGATGATCGGCGGGCGGGCCGCTTCTTCGAGCGCGGCCGCGGGCCCAGCGGCGGGAGTATACCTTACTGCGCGCGATCGCCGTCGGCCGCGTGGCGCATTGCGCCGGAGGCGTTCGCGTCGGCCGCCCGGGCGGATCGGCCGTACGCGCAGCCGCCCATGGCCCTGCCGCTGCGCGGCTTCGCCGCAGTGCAGCGCTTCCGCGCTATCGGCGCCGCCGCTATACTCTTCGGACTTTTTTGCGCGTTCGGCGGCCTGCGGTCGTCCGCGGCGCCTTCACAGAGGTGGTTTCGTGAGCAATCCCATCACCCCGACCGACTCGGTGTTCCTGAAGCACTTCGCGATGCTGATCGGCTTTCTGATGGTCGTCGCGCTGCTGCTGATCGCCCTGGCCGCGCACATCTACGGCGAGAACCCGCCGCCGCAGCACCCGGACAAGCAGAAGGTCGTCGAGCAGCGCATCGCGCCGGTCGGCGGCGTCTACGCCGGCGACACCGGCCGCGCGGCGATGCAGGCGGCGCAGGAAGCGGCGGCCAAGGCCGCGGCCTCGCAGGTCGCCTACGGCGGCACCACCGACGGCAAGACGATCTACGACAATCTCTGCCACAGCTGCCACGAGACCGGTGCCGGCGGCGCGCCGAAGATCAGCGACAAGGGCGCCTGGGCGCCGCGCGTGGCCGAGGGCCTGGAGACGCTGATCAAGCACGCCACCGAAGGCTTCACCGGCAAGAGCGGCGTGATGCCGCCGAAGGGCGGCAACCCGGCGCTGAACGACGCGCAGATCAAGGCCACCGTCGAGTGGATGGTCAGCCAGGTGAAGTGATCCGCGCCGCGCGCGCTGCGCGGACCGCTTCCGGATGACATCGAAACGCCGCCTGCGGGCGGCGTTTTCATGTCCGCGTTGCGCCGCTCAGCCGGGCGGCCCGATGGCCAGGCGCGCGCGCTCGCGTGCCGCATGTGCGGCCAGATCGGGAAGGAACGCCTCGAAATGCCGCTGCAGCGGCGCGGCCAGCGCCTGCAGCACCGGCAGCGCGCCGGCGACCGGGTTCGCGCGCGACAGGCGCCGGCCGAGCCCGTGCAGCACCGCGTCGATCTTCGCCGGCTCGCGGTAGCGCTCGGGCAGGCCGTTCGCCTCGAGGTACGCGGCGAAGCCCGCCATGCGCGGCGGCCGCTCCGCCGCGCGCGCGGCGAGCAGGTCGCGCACGGTGCGTGAGAACGCCGCCAGCGACGGCGTCCCGACGTGGCGCTGCCAGTCGCGCGCCAGCAGGTGGTCGAACCAGACGTCGAGCAGGATCCCGGCGTAGCGCCGGTACGGCGGCGCGAACAGCGCGCGCGCGGCGGCCACCTCGGCATGGGCGTCGGTGAACGCGTCCACCGCGCGGTGCAGCGCGATGCCGGCGCGCACGCCCGGCGCCAGCGCCGGATCCACGCGCCCGCGCAGGAAGTCCGCGATCAGGCTGCCGAACATCCAGTCCGCGTCCGGCGCGGCGAGCAGCGCATGGGCGAGGTGGTTCATCGCGGGACGGCCGGAGCGTTCACGCAGTCACGGTATCATGCGCCGGATGAGTCCCCATCGATCTGACGTTTCCGCGCCGCCGTTCCCCGCCGGGGGCGGCGCGCTCGCACTGCCCGGCCCGGCCGGTTCCATCGAGCTCGCCTGCGCGGTGCCGGCGGCGGATGCCGCGCGCGCCGGCACGGCCGTCATCGCCCATCCGCATCCGCTGCAGGGCGGCACGATGCACAACAAGGTCGTCACGATCCTCGAGCGCGCGCTGCTCGAGCTCGGCCTGGCGACGGTGCGCTTCAACTTCCGCGGCGTCGGCCAGACCGAAGGCGTGCACGACAACGGCGTAGGCGAGACCGACGACCTCGTCGCGATCGGCGAATGGGTGCGCGCGCAGCGCCCGGGCGACGCGCTCTGGCTGGCCGGCTTCTCGTTCGGCAGCTACGTGACCCTGCGCGCCGCGCCGCGGCTCGCGCCGCAGCAGCTGATCCTGGTCGCGCCGCCGGTCGGGCGCTGGGACTTCGCCGACGTCGCCGCGCCGACCTGCCCGTGGCTGATCGTGCAGGGCGACGAGGACGAGGTCGTCGACGCCAAGGCCGTGGCCGCCTGGGCGGCCTCGCTGCAGCCGGCGGTGCAGCTGGTGCGCATGCCGGAGACCGGCCATTTCTTCCATCGCCGGCTGATGGACCTGCGCGGCGTGGTCAGGAACGCGCTCGGCGCGCAGCGCCCGCCGCCGCGCGCCGCGGCCGGATGAGCGCGGCGCCGGAGGCGGCCGCCGGCATCTCGCCGGGCGCGCGCTACCGCGCCGGCGTCGCCGCCGGCGAATGGCAGGACGACCCGGCCCAGCAGGCGGTGCTCGCCTCGCTGGACCGGCTCTGGCGCGAGCTCGCCGCCGCGCGCGCGCCGTCGCTGTGGCAGCGCCTGCGCGGGCGCACCGCGCCGGCGCCGCAGGGGCTGTACCTCTGGGGCAGCGTCGGGCGCGGCAAGACGTTCCTGTGCGACCTCCTGTACGCGTCGGCGTCCACGCCGCGCAAGCGGCGCGTGCACTTCCACCGCTTCATGCAGGACGTGCACGCCGAGCTGCGCACGCTCGAGGGACGCCGCGACCCGCTGGTCGAGGTCGCCGCGCGCATCGCCGAGGACGTGCGCCTGCTCGTGCTCGACGAGTTCCTCGTCGGCGACATCGGCGACGCGATGATCCTCGGCAACCTGCTCGCCGCGCTGTTCGAGCGCGGCACGGTGCTGGTGACCACGTCGAACACGCCGCCCGCGCAGCTCTACCGCGACGGCCTGCAGCGCGAGCGCTTCCTGCCGGCGATCGCGCTGATCGAGCGGCACTGCGAGGTCGTCGAGCTCGCCTCGCCGCGCGACTGGCGCCTGCGCGCGCTCAAGCAGGCGCCGGTGTACTACACGCCGCCGGACGCGCGCGCCGAGCGCGCGCTCTCGGCGGCGTTCCAGCGCGTCGCGCGCGGCGAGAGCCGGCACGACTTCACGCTGACGCTGAACGACCGCGCGATCGCCGTGCGCCGCGAGGCCGACGGCGCGGTCTGGTTCGAGTTCGACGCGCTCTGCGACGGGCCGCGCGGCGTGGCCGACTACATCGAGCTGGCGCGCACGTACCACACGATCCTGGTCTCGAACGTCCCGCAGTTCACGCCGCAGACTGAGGACCCCGCGCGCCGCTTCGTCGAGTTCGTCGACGAGGCCTACGACCGCGGCGTGAAGCTGGTGCTGTCGGCCGCCGCGCCGATCGTCGAGCTCTACGACGGCGAGCGCCTGCGCGCCGAATTCGCGCGCACCGAGTCGCGCCTGATCGAGATGCAGAGCGAGGACTACCTCGCGCGCGACCATCGCGCCTGACGATTGCGCAGCGCAGCGGAGCGCCGGCGCGGAAGGATCGCCGCGCGCCCGCGCGATCCCGCCGCGCCCGCACGCCGCCGGACCCATGACGTCTGGCCGATGTGCCGTGCCGCGCAGGCGCTATCTTGTGCACCGCAACGCGCCGCTTGATCCCCCTGGATGGCCTCGGTATTATTGAACTGATTAGTTCAATAATTGGTGTGGTCATGTCCGCAATCCGCCCGCGTCGCCGCGCCGCGCGACCGACCGGTTCGACCCTGCGTCCGCCGCTGCTCGCCGCCGCCGTCGCCCTGAGCCTGGCCGGCTGCGCCGCCGGCCCCGACTTCCGCACGCCGCCGCCGCCCGCGGTCGACGCCTACCAGGCCGACGCGCTGCCGCCGGCCACCGCCGCTGCCGCGGCGCCGACCGGCGACGCGCAGCGCTTCCTCGAAGGCGCCGACGTGCCGGCGCGCTGGTGGACCACGTTCGCCAGCAGCGAGCTCGACCGCCGCATCGAGCAGGCGCTCGCGCACAGCCCGACGATCGCCTCGGCCCAGGCGGCGCTGCGCCAGGCGCAGGAGAAGACCGGCGTCGCGCGCGGCGCGCTGTTCCCGGCCGTCGACGCCAAGGCCGGCGCGACGCGCGGCAATGCCAACGGGCTCGGCGTCGTCGCGCCGGGCCGGGACGCGGCGTTCACCGTCTACAACGCCGGCGTCGACGTGTCCTACACGCTCGACCTGTTCGGCAGCGTGCGCCGCGGCGTCGAGGCGCAGGCGGCGCTCGCCGACTACCAGGCGTTCCAGCTGCAGGGCACGTACCTCGCGCTCGCCTCGAACGTGGCCACGGCGAGCTTCCGCGAGGCCTCGCTGCGCGAGCAGATCCGCGCCACCGAGGAGATCGTCGAGGTCTACCGCAAGCAGCTCGCGCTGGTCGAGCGCCAGCACGAGATCGGCGCGAAGTCGCTGGCCGACGTGCTGGTGATCCGCACGCAGGTGGCGACGGCCGCGGCCGAGCTGCCGGCGCTGCGCCAGCAGCTGGCGCAGACCCAGACCCAGCTCGCCACGTACCTCGGCCAGTTCCCGTCGCAGGCGCAGCTCGCCGCGGTCGAGCTCGACGCGCTGACGCTGCCGCGCGACGTGCCGGTCAGCCTGCCCTCGACGCTGGTGCGCCAGCGCCCGGACATCCGCGCCGCCGAGGCGCAGCTGCACCAGGCCACGGCCGCGGTCGGCGTGGCCACGGCGAACCTGTTCCCGCAGATCACGTTGCAGGGCAGCCTCGGCTCGCAGGCGCTGCACGCCGACGACCTGTTCTCCTCCGGCACGAAGGGCTGGAGCCTCGGCGCCGGCCTGCTGCAGCCGATCTTCCGCGGCGGCGCGCTGCGCGCCGAGAAGCGCGCGGCCGAAGCCGGCCTCGACAAGGCCGCGGCGGACTACCGCACGACCGTGCTCGCCGCGTTCCAGAACGTCGCCGACGCGCTGCGCGCGCTCGAGCTGGACGCCGAGAACCTCAAGGCGCAGGCCGAGGCCGAGCAGTCGGCCGGGCGCACGCTCGAGCTCGTGCGCACGCAGTACAAGGACGGCGCGGCGAGCTACCTGCAGGTGCTCGACGCCACGCGGCAGTACCAGCAGACGCGCATCGGCCTGATCCAGGCGCGCGCGGCGCGGCTGGCCGACACCGCGGCGCTGTACGCGGCGCTCGGCGGCGGCTGGAGCGGCGGTGCGGACGCGCCGCTCGCCGCCGCCTCACACGATTCGAACTGAAGGAGATGCGCATGGCTACGCGCACCGAACGCAAACCGAGCACCACCAAGCGCATGATCGTCATGCTGATCGCGGTCGGCCTGCTGCTGTTCCTGCTGGTCGGCTGGAACGTGATGGGCAAGATCGGCATGAAGAAGTTCATGGAAAGCATGACCGAGCCGCCGCAGACGGTGACCACGACGAAGGTCGGCTTCCAGGAATGGCAGCCGGCACAAGCCGCGGTCGGCTCGCTGCGCGCCGTGCGCGGCGCCGACCTCGCGTTCGAGGTGTCCGGCGTCGTCACCAAGGTCAACCTGAAGTCCGGCGGCGAGGTCAGGGAAGGCGACGTGCTCGTGCAGCTGCGCGACACCGACGACGTCGCCCAGCTGCGCCAGTACGAGGCGGCCGCGGCGCTGGCCGAGGTCACGTTCGCGCGCGCCAAGCAGCAGCTCGCCGCGCAGGCGATCAGCAAGGCCGACTACGACACCGCCGCGGCGGACCTCAAGGCCAAACAGGCCGCGGTGCAGCAGCAGCAGGCGGTGATCGCCAAGAAGCAGCTGCGCGCGCCGTTCGGCGGCCGCGCCGGCATCGTCACGATCAGCCCCGGCGCGTTCGTCAACGCCGGCACCCCGATCGTCACCGTGCAGCAGGTCGACCCGGTCTACGTCGACTTCTACGTGCCGCAGCGCAACCTCGGCGAGCTCGCCGTCGGCCAGCGCGTCGCGCTGACGCTGGACGCGTTCGCCGGCAAGGCGTTCGAGGGCACGCTGAGCGCGATCAATCCGAAGGTCGACGGCGACACGCGCAACGTGCAGGTCGAGGCGAGCGTGGCCAACCCCGAGCGCCTGCTGGTGCCGGGCATGTTCGCCAACGTCTCGGTCGACATCGGCAAGAAGAGCCGCCAGCTGACGCTGCCGCAGACCGCGGTGACGTTCAATCCGTACGGCGAGACCGTGTTCGTCGTCAAGCCGTCCGGCAAGAAGGACGACAAGGGCAAGGACCTGCCGCCGGTCGCGCAGCAGGCGTTCATCACGACCGGCGCGCGGCGCGGCGACCAGGTCGCGATCGCCAGCGGCCTGGAGGAGGGCGTCGAGGTGGTCACCAGCGGCCAGCTCAAGCTCAAGAACGGCACGCCGCTGATCGTCGACAACAGCGTGCCGCCGCCCAACGACCCCAACCCGAAGCCGCAGGAGAAGTGATGCCTGCGCTCGCCGCGCCGAGACGCGCCGGAGGCTCGAGGAGCCCGTCATGAATTTCACCGACATCTTCATCAAGAAACCGGTGCTGGCGATCGTCGTCAGCCTGCTGATCCTCGTGCTCGGCCTGCGCTCGATCAGCGACCTGACCGTGCGCCAGTACCCGGAAACCGAGAACGCGGTCGTCACCGTGTCGACCGCCTACTACGGCGCCGACGCGCAGACCGTCGCCGGCTTCATCACGCAGCCGCTCGAGCAGGCGATCTCGCAGGCGCAGGGCATCGACTACCTGTCCTCGTCGAGCCTGTCGGGCGTGTCGACGATCACCGCGACGCTGCGCCTGAACTACGACGCCAACCGCGCGCTCACCGAGATCCAGACGCAGGTGAGCTCGGTGCGCAACCAACTGCCGGCGCAGGCGCAGCAGCCGGTGATCTCCGTGCAGCTGGGCGAGACCACGGACTCGATGTACCTCGGCTTCTACAGCAAGACGCTGCCGACCAACAACATCACCGACTACCTGCTGCGCGTGGTCAAGCCGCAGCTCGACTCCATCGACGGCGTGCAGACCGCCGAGCTGCTCGGCGCGCGCCAGTTCGCGCTGCGCGCGTGGCTGGATCCGGCGCGCCTGGCCGCGCACGGCGTCACCGCCGCCGACGTCTACACCGCGCTGTCGACGAACAACTACCTCGCCGCGGTCGGCGCCAGCAAGGGCCAGGCGGTCACGGTCGCGCTGACCGCGTCGACCGACCTGCACTCGGTGGAGGAGTTCAAGAAGCTCGCGATCAAGCAGAAGGACGGCGCGATCGTGCGGCTCGAGGACGTGGCCACGGTCGTGCTCGGCGCCGAGGACTACGACTCGGCCGTCGCGTTCGACGGCCAGCAGTCGGTGTTCATCGGCATCAAGTCGGCGCCGGACGCGAACGTGCTGTCGGTCGCCGAGAAGGTGCGCCAGCTGTTCCCCGAGATCGAGAAGCAGCTGCCGACCGGCCTCACCGGCCGCATCGCCTACGACGCCACCGACTTCATCAACACCTCGATCGAGGAGGTCGTCAAGACGCTGGTCGAGGCGCTGGTCATCGTCACGCTGGTGATCTTCCTGTTCCTGGGCAGCTTCCGCGCGGTGATCATCCCGGTGGTGGCGATGCCGCTGTCGCTGATCGGCACGTTCTTCGTGATGCTCGCGTTCGGCTACTCGATCAACCTGATCACGCTGCTCGCGCTGGTGCTGGCGATCGGCCTGGTCGTCGACGACGCGATCATCGTCGTCGAGAACGTCGACCGCCACATGAAGGAGGAAGGCAAGTCGCCGATGCAGGCGGCGCTGCTCGCCGCGCGCGAGCTCGGCGGGCCGATCCTGGCGATGACCGTGGTGCTGGTCGCAGTCTACGTGCCGATCGGCTTCCAGGGCGGCCTCACCGGCGCGCTGTTCACCGAGTTCGCGTTCACGCTGGCCGGCGCGGTCACGGTGTCGGCGGTCATCGCGCTCGCGCTGTCGCCGATGATGTGCTCGCGCTTCTTCAGCAGCGACCAGGAAAGCGGCCGCTTCGTGCAGTTCATCGACCGCCAGTTCGAGCGCCTGCACCGCGGCTACGAGCGGCGCCTGCACGGCACGCTGGAGACCTGGTCGGTGCCGGTGGTCATGGGCGTGCTGCTGCTCGCCGGCACGGCGTACCTGTTCACGAACTCGAAGTCGGAGCTCGCGCCGGAGGAGGACCAGGGCATCGTCGTCGGCATGTCGATGGCCGCGCCGAACGCCTCGCCCGCGCAGACCGCCGGCTACCTCGACCAGGCCTACGGCATCGCCAAGCAGCTGCCCGAGACCGACCACGTGTTCCAGTTCACCGGCTTCTCCGGGCCGAACTCGGTGCTGACCGGCGTCGTGTTCAAGAACTGGGGCGAGCGCGAGCAGAGCGCGCACGTGCTGCAGCAGGAGCTGCAGCAGAAATGGGGCGGCATGGCCGGCACGAACACGGTCGCGTTCCAGTTCCCGCCGCTGCCCGGCGCGACCGGCATGCCGGTGGAGGTGGTCATGTCGACCACCGAGCCGTTCGAGAACCTCAACGAGGTGGCCCAGCGCGTGCTCGACAAGCTGAAGAAGAGCGGCATGTTCTTCTTCGTCGACACGAACCTGAAGATCGACAAGCCGCAGAGCACGGTGAAGATCGACCGCGACATGGTCGCCTCGCTCGGCCTCACGCTGCAGGACGTCGGCGCCTCCCTCGGCGCGGCGCTCGGCGGCGGCTACGTCAACTACTTCTCGATCGCCGGGCGCTCGTACAAGGTGATCCCGCAGGTGCTGCAGACCGAGCGGCTGAACCCCGAGCAGGTGCTCGACTACTACATCCGCGCGCCGGACGGCTCGGTGATCCCGGCCTCGACCGTGGCCACGATCGAGAACGAGGTCGTGCCGCAGGCGCTGACGCGCTTCCAGCAGCTGAATTCGGTGACGTTCCAGGGCGTGCCGGCGGTGGCGCAGGGCGATGCGATCGCGTTCGTGCGCGACACGATCCGCGAGCTCGCGCCGAGCGGCTACCAGGTGGACTACTCGGGCCAGGCGCGCCAGTTCGTGCACGAGTCCGGCGGCTTCATGCTCACGCTGCTGTTCGCCGTGGTCATCGTGTTCCTGGCGCTGGCCGCGCAGTTCAACAGCCTGCGCGATCCGGTGGTGATCCTGGTGTCGGTGCCGATGGCGCTGTTCGGCGCGCTGGTGTTCATCAACGTGCTGCCCGGCCTGGTCGGCATGGGCGCGCTCGGCTTCGGCTGGAACACCTCGCTCAACATCTACACGCAGGTGGGCCTGGTCACGCTGATGGGCCTGATCTCCAAGCACGGCATCCTGATCGTGCAGTTCGCCAACGAGATGCAGCGCAGCGGCATGAGCAAGCGCGAGGCGATCGAGCACGCCGCCGCGGTGCGCCTGCGCCCGATCCTGATGACCACCGCGGCGATGGTGCTCGGCGTGATCCCGCTGGTGCTCGCCTCCGGTGCCGGCGCGGCCGGCCGCTACAACATGGGCCTGGTCATCACCACGGGCCTGACGATCGGCACGCTGTTCACGCTGTTCGTGGTGCCGGCGTTCTACATGCTGCTGGCCGCCGACCACCACGCCGAGCCGGCCAGGCGTCCGGAAGCCGGCCTCGACGAGGCGCTGCCGCAGGCCTGATCCGCGCCCGCCGCCCGCTTCGTCGGGCGGCGGGCCGCGCGAGTCCTTAGAATGGCCGTCGACGCGTCCGCGCGACGCCGACGGCAAGCCCGATGAACGCACCGCACGATTCCCCCCTCGGCAAGAGCGCCCGCTACCCCGACCGCTACGACCCGGGTCTGCTGTTCCCGATCCCGCGCGCGGCCAACCGCGCCGCGCTCGGCATCGGCGCGGCGCTGCCGTTCCACGGCGTGGACGTGTGGAACGCCTACGAGCTGTCCTGGCTCGACCGGCGCGGCAAGCCGCAGGTGGCGGTGGCGGAGCTGCGCATTCCGGCCGCCTCGCCGGCCATCGTCGAATCGAAGTCGCTCAAGCTCTACCTCAACGGCTTCAACGGCGAGCGCCTGGAAAGCGCCGACGCGCTGCGCGCGACGCTGGTGCGCGACCTGTCGGCCGCGACCGGCGCCGCCGTCGCCGTCTCGCTGGTGCCGCCGGGCCGCTTCGGCGAGCTGCGCCTGGCGGCGCTGGACGGCGAATCGATCGACGACCTCGCCGTCGACGTCGACGACTACGGCCCGCCGAACCCCGGCTACCTGGTGGTAGCGGACGATGCGGGCGAGGTCGAGGAAACCCTGGTTTCCGACCTGCTCAAGTCCAACTGCCCGGTCACCGGCCAGCCGGACTGGGCCAGCGTGCAGATCCGCTACGCCGGGCCGCGCATCGACCGCGCCGGCCTGCTGCGCTACCTGGTCTCGTTCCGCGACCACGCCGAGTTCCACGAGCACTGCGTCGAGCGCATCCACACCGACCTGATGCGCCGCTGCCGGCCGGCGCGGCTCGCCGTGTACGCGCGCTACACGCGCCGCGGCGGCCTGGACATCAACCCCTGGCGCGGCACCTTCGCCGACGAACCGCCCAATCCGCGCACCGCGCGCCAGTGAATCGGCCGCCGGCACGCGCCGGCCGCGATGCAATTTGTAACGCCGATGCGCAAGGCTGCGCTCACTCGCCGTTAAGCGCGGGTAAGTGTAATGTGCGTTTCTCGTAGCGGAGAGGAGACGGGACGATGGCCAACCAGCCGAACAAGCCGGACTTTTCGAACGTACAGAGCGGCTCGGAAACGACCGCGCCGAAGGCGGACTTCAGCAACGTGCAGTCGGGCAGCGCCTCCACCGCGCCGACGGCCGACGCCCCGGCCGCGCAGACCTACACGGTGGTCAGCGGCGACAGCCTGTCGAAGATCGCCAAGAAGTACTACGGCAACGCCAATCGCTGGCGCGAGATCTTCGAGGCCAACCGCGACCAGCTCGACAACCCCGACCTGATCAAGCCCGGGCAGGTCCTGAAAATCCCCGCCGACGCGGATTCCAAGTCCTGATCACATTGGAGGGTACGATGAAGACTCAACGCAGCCAGCACCTCACCCTGATCGTTGCCATGGCCGGCGCGCTCGCGCTCTCCGCCTGCGGCAAGAAGGAAGAACCCGCGCCGCAGCAGACCCCGCCGCCCGCCGCCACGCCCGCACCGGCCCCGGCTCCGGCGCCGACCACGCCGCCGCCGGCCGCCGCCGCTCCGCTGACCGTCGTCTCCGTCGACCTCGGCACCGCCGTCGGCCCGGACCAGAAGGTCACTTCGCCGACCACCGAGTTCACGCCGAAGGACACCATCTACGCCGCCGTCTCCACGACCGGCAACGCGCCCGAAGCCGTGATCGGCGCGAAGTGGACCTACCAGGACGGCCAGACCGTCAACGAGTCCAGCCAGAAGGTCGCGCCGAACGGCAATGCGGTCACCTCGTTCCACATCAGCAAGCCGGACGGCTGGCCGGCCGGCAACTACAAGGTGGAGATCACGATCGACGGCAAGTCGGTCGCGACGAAGGACTTCAGCGTCAAGTAAGTTCAGCATCAACTCATCCCGTGTCGGCCAGAATGGCGCGACACGGGAATCGCTCGATCCGCGGCCAGGACGGCCGGTGATGCGGGTCGATCGGAACGTGCGGCCGGGAAGGCCGGCGCGCGGGCCCCAGGGCCCGCCGCGTGCCGGCAGGGACGCCGGCGGCAGGGAGGCCGGAACAGACGGGCGCGGCGCGAGCCGCGCCCGTTTTTCGTTTCAGAACGCCGCGTCGTCGCTTTCCGCGGCAAAGCCGAGCGTCACCGCGCCGGTGCCGACGTTCACCATGCCGGTCATGCTCATCGGCGCCTCGTGGAGCTCCACCGCGTGCTCGGCGCAGGTCTGCCGCAGCGAGGCGTAGCCGGGCAGGTCCTGCAGTTCGGCCAGGTCGCCGCCGTAGCTCACGCACAGCGTCGGCGTCAGCAGGCCGCCGCGCACGCGCCGCGCGGCGTGGTCGAACAACGCCCGTGCGCCCTGCTCGAAGCCGCGCACCTTGGCCACCGCCCCGGTCTCGCCGCGATGGCCGCGCAGGATCGGCTTGATGTCCAGCGCCGTGCCCAGCGCCGCGCTCAGCCAGCCGACGCTGCGGTCGCCCTTCTTCTGCGCCCGCGCGCGCAGGTAGTACAGGTCGCGCGGCAGCATGTAGCCGTAGGTCTGCCGCGCCAGCATCTCCAGGCGCTCGCGGATCTGCCCCGGCGCCTGGCCGGCATCGCGCAGCCGCACCGCCTCCACCGCGGTGATGCCCTGCGCCGCGAACAGGTTTTCCGTGTCCACCACGCGCAGCAGGAACGGCCCCGGCACGTTCGCCGCCTGCCGCACCGGGCGGTAGTCCTTGAGCACCGCGTAGCCGGCCTGGCTCGCATGCGCGTGGATCGGGCTGCGCGACGCCGCGATCGTCAGGCAGAACACGCAGTCGTAGTCGATCACCAGGCGGTCCAGAAACAGCGCGCGGATCTGCTCCACGCTGCACGGCTCGGTCTCCGCCGCATGCCCGCGCGCGCCGAGGTTCTCCGCCAGGTAGCGCTGCGTCGTCTCCGGATCGCGGTCGTCCAGCAGCGTCGTCCCGCCGAGGTGCACGCCGATCGGCAGCACGACGAGCCGGTGCCGCTCGATGAACTCGCGCGGCAGGTCGCAGGCCGAATCGACGACGATACCGATGCGCATGGAATCCCCCGGCGCTCCGCCCTTTCGGCAAAGCTACCACCGACCGGGGGTGGGGGATTTTTGCGGCGCAGCGTGGGGGGGCCTGCCCGGCAGCAGTGCGCGGAAGAACCGAGGCGTGAAGCCTCGGATGACGAGCCGGATCACCCAGCGCTCCACCCCGCCAAGCGACTTCAATGATGCCGAGGCCTGAAGCTTCGGATGACCTGGTCTGCACCTGGTGGGACGCGGCTTACACCATGCTTCAATGATGCCGAGGCTCGAAGCCTCAGATGATGTGGCGCTACGCGACCGATTTGCTGCGAAGTCTGTCCAGCTTCAATGATGCAGGGCTCGAAGGATGACTGGCCTGAGCATCCTCTGCGGATCCACGTTTCAGCGGCTTCAACGATGTCGAAGCCTGAGGCCTCGAAGGAACGATTTTGAAGCAGGGGTGAGGTGCCAAGCCGGCCTGTGCTCTAGATGATATCCAGATACTTGGCTTTTACCTGCATTCCAGATAATATCATTTTATCTGAATTCCGGATACTAGCCATGCCGTCCACACCGCATCTACTGGTCACTGCCGGCCAACTGGGCGCGGTACTACAGGCCACGCGCAAGGCGCAGGGGTTGACCCAGGCGGCGCTGGCGGCTCGCATCGGGTTGAGTCAGTCGCGGGTTTCCCATCTGGAGCTACATGCCCATGAGATGAGCGTGGAGCAGCTCCTGGCTTGGTGCGCGGCGCTGGGCCTGGAGTTGGCTATTGGGGCTCGGAGTGGCGCAGCGGTGCCCGTGACATCGACGGATTGGTGATGGGGCGCCGATCGCACAGCCGCAGCCTGTCCATCTGGACCAATGGCGTTCGCGTTGGCCGGTGGACGATTCCCGCCCGCGGCGAGATGGAACTGCATTACGACCCGGCGTGGGTCGGGGCCGACGTCGGCCGGCCGCTGTCGCTGTCGCTGCCGTTCAACTTGCAGAACGTGCCGCTCAAAGGCGAGAAGGTGGCCCATTACTTCGACAATCTGCTGCCTGATAGCGATGCCATCCGTCGTCGCGTGGCCGAGCGATTCAGGACGGGCTCGATGGAGCCGTTCGATTTGTTGAAGGCCATCGGACGCGATTGCGTGGGTGCCGTGCAGATCCTGGACGACGACGAGGCGCCGGAAGGCTATGACCGCATCGAAGGCGTGCCTTTGACCGAAGAGGACATCGAGCGGCACATGATCGAGACCGTCTCGCCACAGGCCTTCGCGGCGCGGCGCGATCCGGAAGCGGATTTCCGCATCTCGCTGGCCGGGGCGCAGGAGAAAACGGCGTTCCTGTGGTGGGACGGACAGTGGCTCGCGCCGCGTGGCGCCACACCCACGAGCCACATCTTCAAGCTGCCGCTCGGTTTGATGGGCGGGCGGCAGGCGGATTTCAGCACCTCCGTCGACAACGAATGGCTGTGCCTGCGACTGCTGAAGGCGTACGGATTGGCCGTGGCCGATGCCCGTATCGCGACCTTCGGCCGCCAGCGCGTGCTGGTGGTGGAGCGTTTCGACCGGCGTGTCGCGCCCGATGGGCGGTGGCTCATGCGCTTGCCGCAGGAAGATTTTTGCCAAGTCGAGGGTTGCTCGCCCTTTCGAAAGTATGAAAACGAGGGAGGGCCCGGCTTGAAGGCCCTGTTCGGCACGTTGCGGCAATCGGTGAACGCCGACGCCGATATGCGGACATTGATGGCCGCGCAGGTGATGTTCTGGCTGCTGCGCGCGCCCGATGGCCATGCCAAGAATTTCAGCATCCAGCTGCTGCCGCGCGGCCGGTTCCAGTTGACCCCACTGTATGACGTGATGTCAGTGTATCCGGTGCTGGGCGATGGCCCGAACCAATGGTCGCCGCGCGAAGTCACGTTGGCGATGGCGCTGCTGGGCAAGAACCGGCACTACGAGATGCACGGCATCCAGCGCAGGCATTTCAACAGCACCGCGCGGAAGGTCGGTTATGGTCCGACCGCCGAACCGATCATCGAAGCGCTTCTCGCCCGGACCCCGGAGGCCATTTCCGAAGTGCGAGCCGAGTTGCCGCAGGACTTCTCGCCGCGCGTTGCCGATACCGTCTTAGGTGGCCTTGAGCAGGCTGCGAAAGTACTCGGTGGAATGGTCCCGTAAATTGAGGAGATCTCGGCGTGCAGGGCGGCCCAGGCGCGCTTGACGTGATCCGCCGCATCTCCGATCCATCCCGAATTGCTTCAACGATGCCGAGGCGTGGAGCCTCGGATGACCGGCACCGTCATCCCGGGCGTGATGATCGGCGGCGTGCTTCAATGATGCCCGAGGCTCGAAGCTCGGATGACGCCTTGCTGACGCGGTAGACGCCGGAATCGGCATCGCTTCAATGATGCCGAGGCTCGAAGCCCCGGATGACAGCCCCTTCGGGAAGCCATTGATCGAAAGGGGTCCGAGGTCGATGACCAGCAGAGCGCGTTGGCGTGTCGCATCTCGGCGATGAAGCGCCGGGGTCACCCTGCCCGTACCGTCAACCTTCGATACGACCGGACGCGGCAACCTCGCAAAATCGGCGAGTTCCGGGTCACCCTGCCCGTACCGTCAACCTTCGATACGACCCCCGTCGTCGCCTGGCTGCGGGCGGTTCGGCATCAAGCCGATCTGCGATGCGATCTTCTCCACGTCCGCGGGCGTCGCGGGGTTGTAGACGCACATGCTGAGGTCCGTCCGGCCGTCGACCGAGAAGATGGAATATTCGAAAGCCAGCGGGCCGAGCACCGGATGCCGAATGCGCTTGATCGCTTCGCCCTGGATTTCGCGCACGTCGTTGTCACGCCACATCGCCCTGAACTCGGGACTGAGCCGCGAGAGCTCATCGACGAGAGGCTCCACCTCCGCTGCCGCTCCGGCACGTGCGGCATCCACGCGGAATGCGCCGATGACGTGGCGCGCCACGCTCTCCCAGTCGTACTGCACGGCGCGGGAGCGCGGATCGAGGAAGATGGTGCGCAGCACGTTGCGCTGGTGCGGTGGCAGCGAGCCGTAGTCGCCCAACATGACCGTGGCGGCCCGATTCCAGGCAAGGACGTTCCAGGTGGCGGTGCGAATGAGGGCGGGGCTCGGTTCCAAAGCGTCGAGGACGCGCTGCAGACGAGGCGTGACGCCGTCCTTCTCCCGATAGCGGGCCACGGGCGGTCGCCCAAGGCCGAGCAGAAAGAGGTGCTCGCGCTCCACGTCCGTCAGCATCAGGGCTTGCGCGATCCGGTCCAGCACATCGGCCGAAGGGGCGCCGCCGCGACCCTGTTCCAGCCAGGTGTACCAGGTGGGGCTGATATGGGCGCGCTGTGCCACTTCCTCGCGGCGCAGCCCGGGCGTGCGCCGACGCCCCGGAGGAAAGCCGAGTGCCGCCGGGTCGAGCTTCATGCGCCGGTCCCGCAAATAGGTCCCGAGGAGGTTTTCGTTCGCCGGTTGCACGGTGATCCTGGTAATCATCTTAATAGGATGACGTCTCTCATTTACCAGGATAGTCGCGGCGCCTAGATTTGTCTCCAGGCAGAACCTGGAGATCGGATCATGCGTGTTTTCGTTACCGGCGCCACGGGATTCGTCGGCCTTCCCACCGTGAAGGAGCTGATCGCCGCCGGCCACAAGGTGCTTGGCATGGCGCGTTCGGAGGAAGGCGGGAAATCCCTCGCGGCCATCGGCGCGGACGTCCATCGCGGTTCGCTCGAAGATCTCGAGAGCCTGCGCACCGGCGCAGCGGCGGCCGACGCGGTCATCCATCTGGGATTCGTTCACGACTGGTCGAACTTCGCCCGGTCCTGCGAGATCGATCGCCGCGCCATCGAAGCATTGGGTTCGGCCCTCGCGGGATCGGACAGGCTTCTCATCGTCACGGCGGGCACGGCGGGATTGGCCGGACCGGGCCGGGTGGCTACCGAGGACGACGACGTGCCGCCTGATTACCCGCTTCCCCGCGTCTCCGAGCAGACGGCGCTGTCGCTGAAGGGCGTGCGTGCCGCGGTCGTGCGCCTTCCCCAGGTTCACGACACGACGCGGCAAGGCCTGCTGACCTATGCCGTCGCCGTGGCGCGGGAGAAGGGCGTGTCCGCATATGTCGGAGACGGGCGCAACCGCTGGGCAGCGGCGCACATCTCCGATGTCGCCCGTCTTTACCGGCTCGCGCTGGAAAAGAACGAAGCGGGCGCGAAATATCATGCGGTGGCCGAAGAAGGCGTACGGATGTTGGATATTGCCCAAGCCATCGGCCGCGGGTTGAACGTGCCCGTAACGTCCGTATCCGCAGAGGAGGCGCCGGCGCATTTCGGCTGGTTGGCGACGTTCGCCGGCCTCGATCTTTTGGCCTCGAGCGAGAAGACGCGGAAAACGCTGGGCTGGAATCCCACGGGGCCGGGCCTGATCGCCGATCTCGAGCGGGTTGACGCTTGAATCGCCGAGACCCGTAAGCCAAACGCCGGCAGCATCGTCGGCACTTTGTCCTTGCTCGTCGTCTGCACGCGCGAGATCGGCGCATGGTCGACGTATGCAAGCCCCATTCGTGCTGCATACGCGAATTCGCATGAGGCAAGGTCGTGAGAAAGGAGCTCGCTATGGTCGTCCCAGCCTAGCGCCGTGCTCGGCGCGTCAAGGCCAAGCCCTTCGGGCGCGCTGCGCGCGGCCTTGACGCACCTGCGCGCGGCGCTGTGGGGACATCGCCCACAGCGACCCCTCCCGGATCGCGGGCGAACCGGAGAACGGCCATGCTCGAAGACGACCAACTCCTCCTGCTGATCGAAAAGCTGCGCTATGCGCTGGCGTGTCACATCCCGGCGATGAAACGCCGGGTCACCATCCAGACCGGCTACGGCTTGCTGGACTTCCACGGTCCGCAGGCGCGCAAGATCACCGCGTTGTGCGAAGACCTGCTGCGGCGGCAGCTGCAGCGCCTCGAACGCAAAGGCGGGTTGCGCCGCTAGCGCATCGCGCCGGGCGGCAGTGTGCCGCCCCGTATTTTCTAAGTTCCGAGCTTGTTTAATGACGCCGAAGCCTGAAGTCTCGGATGACAAACAGTGGCTCGGCGATTCCCCGCGCGTATTCCCAGCTTCAATGATGCCGAGGCTGCACGCCTCAGAACACATGCGCGTGTCGTTCTCGACGCTGGCGAAGAACTAGCTTCAATGATACCGAGGCTGCACGCCTCGGAACACTCGTACTGCTTGCGGGTGCTCTCGGCCAGCTCGTCGGTGCTTCAATGATGCCGAGGCTGCACGCCTCGGAACACCGGCGCGGCCTGCGGCTCGACGCTGGTGCGCCTGCTGCTTCAATGATGCCGAGGCTGCACGCCTCGGAACACACAGCGAACGCATCCGAGTTGGTCGAACACGTAGCCGCTTCAATGATGCCGAGGCTGCACGCCTCGGAACACTGCATCCGCTGGGTCAGCTCGCGGGTGCCCTTGTCGCTTCAATGATGCCGAGGCTGCACGCCTCGGAACACCGAAATCGAGGTACGGATCGCTCATTCGGCACGCTCGCGCTTCAATGATGCCGAGGCTGCACGCCTCGGAACACGTCCTCCCGTGATTCACTGGCGGTAACCGCTATCGTCACCTCGGGAGGAAATCCGGACCTCGGTGCTGAGCGCGCGAAAGTCCTCACTGCCGGACTGGTCTTTCGTCCGCAAGCTCTGCCTGGGGCCTCAGTTGAGCTTGGTTGGTTCAATATCGACTATAGACCGTGTAGACGAGGGTCTTGCGCCCTTCTGCCTTCTCCCGCCTGCAGATCTCGATCAGGTCCCGTTCCTTGGGCATCACGGCCAGTTCGTTGAACTGAGCCGGGACGAACGCCAAGGTGTTGCGCGAGCGCGGATGAACCACGGTTTCCGATCGGAAGCAGCAATCCGGCCAGGCCAGCAAGACGTTGAGGACGACACCGAGCAGCGTGGTGTTCCTTGTTCGCGCGGAGCATGTTCGTGGCGTCAAATTACAAGGATATTCCGAGGGAAAAAGGGGGTTTTTCGTTGGCGCCCGGCGCTCGCCTTGCGCGCGCAAAACGCCTGTTTCAGAGGGTCCGCCCGAAGTCCGTTCGGAACGGCGTGACGGCCGAAAAACGCGATGGTTGTGCGATCCGTTGCGTCTCATACGATCCGAGACAGTTGTATAAAACCTGTGTTAGCTTCGGAATCAGGCGCTCTCTCCAAGGTCGGTTGGGGGTTCCACTTTCCCGACCTTTCGGATGATCGGCGCCCTTGCACAGGGAGGATCATCGTGCGATTCGAGAACGTGTATCCGCCGCGGTGCTTTACCGCGATGCTGCTGACTTCATGTCTGATCGCTAAATCGGCCCAGGCCCAGGAGGCTTGCGGCTTGCAGGACGTGAACTTCGATACGATTTTCGTCGATGGCTTTGACCCGGCGACAACTGGTGGCGGCATAGGGCCGCCCGCCCTCATCACGCCGGCGCCGACCCTCGGCATCACGCCTACCATCGCGATTACCTGGCCGACGGCCGGAACGACGCTGCCCGCCGGCAAGGTGCAGGTGGTCGGCACGGTCACGGGGTCGGTGAACACCGGCGTCGCCGTGGCGGGCACCCGCGCCTACGTACACAACGGCGTATTCGTGACGCCAGAGCTGACGCTCGATTCGTCGGCAACCAGCCTGGTGGCAACGGCGACGACGATGGATGGCCTGACCGCATCGGCCAATGTCGCCGTGTCGGCCACGAGCACCGAACCCGACGTGTCGCTATCCACCGGAACGCCCGTGGGCTTCTCGCCGCTCCCCGTCCTGTTCCACCTCGATGTGAAGAGCGGCCTGACCGTGCAGTCGGTAGCGGTGGACTTCGATGGCAACGGTAGTACCGATTACACCGGGACCGCGGCGGGTGACCTACCCATGTTCACCTATCCGGCACCTGGGGCATACACCGCCACCGCCAACCTCACCTTCACCGGCCACGCGCCGGTTACGGTGAAGTACCGCGTGATGGTGGTGGAGCTGGCCGAGCAACGCACGGCGATCTGCTCCACCTACGCGCATCTGCGCGCGCGGCTGAGCGCCCAGGACGTGAACGGGGCCGGCTACGCGCTGATGGGCAACCTCAGGTCGCGATTGCTCCCGCTGTTTACCGCGCTGGGGACGCGCATGCCGGGGGTGGCGTCGAACCTCGGCACCCTGGCGGATGGACTCATCGGCTTCGATGCAGCGGACATCACTGCGGTGCGCGACCTGACCAGCGAGGTGCGCGGCTATCCCGTCCATTTCGCGCGCGATCAGAGCGGCGTGTGGCGCATCGACTCGATGTAGCTCGGACGACGATCAGCGTCGGATCAACATAGAGGGGACTGCCGTGAATGCTGAAAACAGCCGTCGACCGCTATCGAGCGGGCTGCGCATCGCGGGCGCCATCGTCATTCTGGCTACGGCCATCGTGATCGCGGTCGGCTTGCTGGGGCTGCTCGCTCCCGGCTTGCTCACCTACTCCCGCCACGCAGAGGGGTGGGTGATTCGGATTCTTGTCACGAGCCTGATCGTATGCGGAGTGGGTGGGCTGTTCATGGCAGCCCAGACAAAGAATCCGTTGTGGCTCCTTTCACTCCTTCTCACCGGAGGAATGGTGGCGCTATGGCTTTTGATTGCTGGGGCGATGGGGCCGCTGATGCACTAACGGGCGGCTTACATGGAACGTTTGAATGAATGAGGACACGAGGATGAGAGGCAAGCGACCTGGCCTTTGGCCTTCTCTGGCGGCGATGATGTTCGTCGCCTCGACAGCAGGAGCTTATGAGATCACGACGCATGCTCTGATTGCCGAGCATGCGTACCGGGATTCCGTCCTGAATCCGGCGAACGCCAACAGCATTGCTCCGACGTTGGGGTTTGACCGTCTTGATCTGGACTATCCGTTCGAGTTCTCCGATGGCACGGAGGGAATGCAGTACCGTGACGAGGCGGCCTTGCCCAACCCCGCTACCACGCTGCCGTCTCCAGGCCCCTATTACCGAGTGGTGCAACGCCAGGAGCGCGATGTACTGGATTCGCTGATTTCCAAAGGGTTCGTTCCCGGTCTCTCGGGCAAAGCAGTTGAGCAACGCATACGGTCTTGGCTGCTCCGAGGAGCGGTGCGCGAGGACGATAACGATGTCATCTTGCCCGTGATCGGTTGGTACACCGGTGACCATCGTGATCTCGACCCCTTCGGACGGATTCTTCGCGCGACCAAACACTTCTACGACCCGCTCGACGACCGCGCCTTCGATTACCCGGATTATTGCGCGACCTATGGCTGCGTAAAGTCCATTCTCTGGGCGCTGGGGCGTACGAATCCGCTCGTTCCGGGCTCCGACGCGGACGACACCAGTCGCCGAAACCACTTCACCTGGCAAGATGCTCGCAACAGTTACTGGTGGGCGCTAGTGCTGAAACGAGACGCCTTGGGAGATGGCTATGACTTTGCCGACTCCGTGCAAGATGGTTACGAACGCATGGCGCGTTGGGCCAGCGTGATAAACGATCTCGGTCATGTCATCCACCTGCTCCAAGACACTGCCCAGCCGCAGCACGTGCGAAACGATGCACACGGGCCGCCGCTCGCCGCCGCATGGCCGGAAGGCGAGGCCGATGCTGCGTTCGAGGCATATACCGACTACCGCGTTCTGGGCGATCGGTCGCTCGCCTTGGAACCGGCCTGGGGTGGCAACCCCCTGCGTCGCATGTACGACGACACGTTGCCGACGGAGAACAATCTCCCTGCGATTCGGCTCGGGCAATCTAACTACTACCCAGGCGGGAACAACCACGTGCAGTTCAGCACGCCGGTGAAGTTCTTCACGACGCGCCACATCGAAACCGGTACGGACGACAGCAGCCTGCGCAGCCGGCGCGGGTTGGCCGACATGTCCAACCGCAGCTTCTTCACGGCAGGCACCCTCCCCGGCTTTCGCGAATGTCAGCCGCCTGGAACGAGTGGGTGTGTGCCGACGTCCGGACCGACCTATCCGCTGCCGCCGAACGACCTGACCACATCGGGCTACACCGAGGTGTCGGTTCCCAGTGGGCTGCGCGTGCATGGCCGGGTGGTGCATTTGGCGGAGTACGCGTATCCGATCACGGACAAGGTGGCACCCAACTACGACCAGTCCGCGGGCACGCTGGCAGCGTACGGCGGCAAGGCACCGCTCGTCACCAAGGGCATCTGGCACGACATCATTCCAGACGATCTCCAGCCGCAATATCTGGAATCGACGGGCTACCTCATCACCTACAACAACATGCGCTACATGGCGGACGTGATGGTGCCCCGCGCGATCGGCTATTCCGCTGGCATGGTCGATTTCTTCTTCCGCGGGCGCCTCGAGGTGACGCCGATCGACCAGTCGATATTCGCGGTGATGAACCAAGGCGACCCACACACGATGGACGCAGAGGGATACCCGCGCAAAACCAGCCAACCGGCGAAGGTGTTTGGTTTCGAGGCGGTGCGCCTCCGGGTGCGCAACACAACACCGGCCATCGTCGAAAGCGGTACGGGCGTCAACGTGCCGCAGGGCACGGGCGGGACGGGTGCACGACTGATCGCGATCGCGCGCTATCACCGCAATGCTTGCTATAAGCCGGACATGGGAGGAGAGCGGATTCAGCTCTACGGCGGCAACGTGATTGAGCCTTCGTGCGCGAGCAATCTTCCTGTGCGGACGGACTATCAGGAGATTTCGGTTTCCGCGCCGCTTACCGTCGCCGCGGGCGAGTTGGACGGCGCAACGCCCGTCGAGAAGATGTTCGACTTCTCCGCCGACCCGATCCCTGTGAACGCGACGGACCTGTTCATCCAGGTGGCGTATCGCGGCCAGCTGGGCGAAGAGCCGGACGGCATCGCCGTGGGCAGCTACGACGTGAGCGAGCCAACGTTCGCCGCGGCGTGGAACAACACCGACTACTTCTGGAACGGCTCGTCGTGGATCGCTCAGAACGGGAGCAACCCGCAGCGTGGCGTCTACAGCTATTGGGCCTGCGCCGGCGTTCCCAGCAAGTTCGTGTACCGCTATGGCGGAACGACGGGCGCGTTTGCCATGTCGACGCCTCCCAATCCCGGTTATGTGCGTCTCGCGCTGCTGTTCGGCAAACCGTCCAGCCCGACGTCGCGCTTTGCGGTGCGATCGGTCCCGATCATGCAAACCTCGCCGTCGGCGCAGTTGCGCTCCGGGTTCACGCGTGGGCAGATTCGCCAAGCCAACAAGGAGATCGTGGCTCCGGCCACGCTGGCTTCGCCGTTTGCCGGATGCTTCGTGTCACCTCCGTCGGCACCGGAATACTGGTGCTTCGACCCCGTGCAGAAGCGACGTGGCATCGCGTGGGGCGACATCGCGCAACCGATTTACTACAGCATCACCGATGGCACCGATGTGGATTCGGTTCCGCTGCCGGCTTGGGCGACGGCCCAGGTGCGAGACGGCGGCGACAACAAGTTCAACGAGGCGGGTGCTCTCGCGAACTGTCCTCAGCAGCCCACGGCTGCACCGGAGGAGATCGAATATCTGGAATGGCTGGAAGAGGCCGAGTTGCTCGGCCAGGAAGGATGAGGCGCTGAAGACCACGCGACCTGTGCTGACCTGAAGTGAGCGATGTTCGCTGACGTCTGCGGGGCAGGGTTTGGCGTGCGGGGTCTTCAACCTCCCGTTGTACCGCCACTCCCGATGCTGTGTGTTCGGAAGAAAGAGCCCGGCGACCTTGCGGTCGCCGGGCGTAAGGAATCAGGCTGCGAGGAGCTGTCGGGCCAGAGCGACTTCGACTGAGTCGCCATCCTGGTTGAGCACGTCGAGTCCGGATTCGGGCACGTCGCCGGAGGTGGATTGCGACACCATGATCTTCTTCGCCATCAGGCTGAGACAGCTCATTTGCGACGAATCGGCGTAGCCGAGGTAAATCACCCTTACCGGCAGCCTCTGGCCGATGCGCCACGAACGGCGCGCCGCCTGCTGGAGCGAGTAGACGTTGTAGCCCGACTGCATGAAGACGATCGTCGGGAACTCCAGCAAATCCAGTCCCGTCTTGACCAGCTCGGGATTGGTGATGAGCACGTCGATGCCGCGATCCAGCTGCTCGGCGAGGCACCGCGAGCCGGCGGTATAATTCCGGTATTTTTTACCCCACCGATATAGTTAACAGTCGCGCCAGCGGTGAAGTTCGCGCGTGACCAGTTCGCGCTGAACCTTCCTTTGAATTTTGGAGGAAAAGCCACTACGCCCACGACGTCAACCCTGGGCGTGCCGTCAACGAGCGCCTGCTTGCTTTTGGCGATATAACTACCGGCAGCGTTGAGGAACCAAAGCCCGCCCCATCCCGCAACCGAGTAACGAGCGTCGAAGTCGATACCACGGACGAGTTGCGAGGAGGCGTTAAAGTAGTAGGTCTTGAATAGCGCAACGACGTTCGCTGGATCGTACGCGGCGCCGGAGTAATTGGTAAAAGAGGTCGAGTCCCGAATTATCTTTTCCTGTTCTTCCGTATTTGGGTTCTGCACGATGAAATTCGCATAAGCCGGATTATTCATCGCCTGGCCAAACTGCGAGTAAGGAATCAGGAATACGCCGTCTCGCTTCAATGATGCCGAGGCTGCACGCCTCGGAACACGATCGGGAACCGTTAGCACGCTGGACGAGGCCATCGAGGCTTCAATGATGCCGAGGCTGCACGCCTCGGAACACTTGCACGTGATCGCGGGATCTTCCCCGCCGGGATCGCTTCAATGATGCCGAGGCTGCACGCCTCGGAACACAGAAGCGCCATTGAGAGCCAATGCGATCAATGGATTAGCTTCAATGATGCCGAGGCTGCACGCCTCGGAACACAGAAGCGCCATTGAGAGCCAATGCGATCAATGGATTAGCTTCAATGATGCCGAGGCTGCACGCCTCGGAACACGCGAAGAGCACAAGGAAGCCTACGACACATTTGTCGAGCAGCTTCAATGATGCCGAGGCTGCACGCCTCGGAACACTGGTCAGAAGTCGAGCCATACGAGCGAGCTAAGCGTGAGCTTCAATGATGCCGAGGCTGCACGCCTCGGAACACACTTTCCGGCGAGTAGCCCGTGCAATGGCGGAAGTGGCTTCAATGATGCCGAGGCTGCACGCCTCGGAACACGCCGCTGACCCGCAGCAGCCGCCGCTCAACCTCGACGGGCTTCAATGATGCCGAGGCTGCACGCCTCGGAACACCCACGTGCCTCCGCCGCGAATTGAAAGGCTATCAGGAGCTTCAATGATGCCGAGGCTGCACGCCTCGGAACACCCGATCCGTTACCGTGACGGTTTCCGCGCGGACGTCACCGCTTCAATGATGCCGAGGCTGCACGCCTCGGAACACCTGGGATCGTTATCAGGCGGCCACGTCGAGCAATTCGGCTTCAATGATGCCGAGGCTGCACGCCTCGGAACACCTTGCCGTAGACCTGCAGGCCGCGACCGAGCCAGCCGCTTCAATGATGCCGAGGCTGCACGCCTCGGAACACTTGCACTGCCGTCAGGCATAGGACCATAAACATACGAACCGCTTCAATGATGCCGAGGCTGCACGCCTCGGAACACCCTCGATGCGCAGCCACGTCACGGCGCAGCCTCCAATTGCTTCAATGATGCCGAGGCTGCACGCCTCGGAACACAAGGCCCGTAAAGCCAAGATGGTGGCGCCTCTCTAGCTTCAATGATGCCGAGGCTGCACGCCTCGGAACACATGCGCCATTTTTCATCGGCACCACCTCTCAACTGAACTGCTTCAATGATGCCGAGGCTGCACGCCTCGGAACACTTGGTGCGCCACTTGTAGACGGCCTGAGGACTGACCCGCTTCAATGATGCCGAGGCTGCACGCCTCGGAACACGGGTTTGGATATCGGAGGAGGAAGTGTGGCTACTAGCTTCAATGATGCCGAGGCTGCACGCCTCGGAACACCTATCGAAGAAGCCATGCGCGCCGCGGAGAAGACACTCGCTTCAATGATGCCGAGGCTGCACGCCTCGGAACACACATTGCGTCGCTCCCCCGAAGGCTAATTAGACTTTGCTTCAATGATGCCGAGGCTGCACGCCTCGGAACACTACCCGCGAACCGTCCACGCCGAAGTCAACGCAATCATGCTTCAATGATGCCGAGGCTGCACGCCTCGGAACACTCGCTCGCGAAGTGAATGACGATGCGACGGCCCAAACGGCTTCAATGATGCCGAGGCTGCACGCCTCGGAACACACCTACGGCCGCACGTAAGACGACGCGCGCGAAAAAGGAGCTTCAATGATGCCGAGGCTGCACGCCTCGGAACACCCCTTTTCTCTTTCGGCAGGCTATCGAATTCCTGAATGCTTCAATGATGCCGAGGCTGCACGCCTCGGAACACCTTCCTGCACCGTGAATTGCGCTCCGCGCGACTCGCTCGCTTCAATGATGCCGAGGCTGCACGCCTCGGAACACATCGGCAAGACGATCGCAAAGAACCGCAGACGACCGGCTTCAATGATGCCGAGGCTGCACGCCTCGGAACACCTTTTTGATCTGGCTACCACGCGGGTTGACGATTCCGCTTCAATGATGCCGAGGCTGCACGCCTCGGAACACTCCACGCAGTGCTCATTCCCGGCTTCGTCGTGCGAACAGCTTCAATGATGCCGAGGCTGCACGCCTCGGAACACTGGTGGAATGAAGAAATCATCGAAGAAGCCACAAACGGCTTCAATGATGCCGAGGCTGCACGCCTCGGAACACGCCCCAATTCACACCGGCGAACAACGCCACATGCCTGGCTTCAATGATGCCGAGGCTGCACGCCTCGGAACACCGCCAGATCGAGCGCGATCTGCTGCAACTCAACACGCTTCAATGATGCCGAGGCTGCACGCCTCGGAACACTTTTTTTTCGGGGGAATGACATGCGAGGGACGTATGGCTTCAATGATGCCGAGGCTGCACGCCTCGGAACACGAACCTGCCGGAACCGGCGGCTGCGCAGCGCAGTTAGCTTCAATGATGCCGAGGCTGCACGCCTCGGAACACGGGCCGCGGGTTCGAGGTAGCGAACACCAACAACCTGCTTCAATGATGCCGAGGCTGCACGCCTCGGAACACAAGACGAAGTGCTGGATCGGCTCGCCGGTGGCGGCGCTTCAATGATGCCGAGGCTGCACGCCTCGGAACACCCAGCCGCGCATCCAGCAGCACATGACCCAGAACCCGGCTTCAATGATGCCGAGGCTGCACGCCTCGGAACACCGGACCAACGTCTCGCCCAACCCCTCGCCGACCTGCTGGCTTCAATGATGCCGAGGCTGCACGCCTCGGAACACGCACTTCAACCATCGCCACAGCCGGGAGGCTATCGGTATGCTTCAATGATGCCGAGGCTGCACGCCTCGGAACACAGCTCAGGAATCGCCGGCTCCAGCGTGCGAGCCCACGAGCTTCAATGATGCCGAGGCTGCACGCCTCGGAACACCGCTCATGCGGGATCGGCCGCTCGTTGGAGTAGCACGCTTCAATGATGCCGAGGCTGCACGCCTCGGAACACTGTCGTCGGCACTGGCGTATTCGACCGGTTCGACTCGCTTCAATGATGCCGAGGCTGCACGCCTCGGAACACCTTCGGACTCGTCCTCCACCAATGCCCCTCCCCCTGCGGCTTCAATGATGCCGAGGCTGCACGCCTCGGAACACGCTGTTTCGCAATTCACGACGGGACACGGCTAACCCTTGCTTCAATGATGCCGAGGCTGCACGCCTCGGAACACATCGAGACGATGCTGCCGAAGTTCGCGAAGGACGCCATGCTTCAATGATGCCGAGGCTGCACGCCTCGGAACACCCGCAGGCTGGCCGGGGAAGGCGCATGAGCGCGGCGTCGCTTCAATGATGCCGAGGCTGCACGCCTCGGAACACGCTGCAGCACCTGGAAAGCGCGCTGGGCGCGGCGGGGCTTCAATGATGCCGAGGCTGCACGCCTCGGAACACTGGCGATCGTCATTTCGTATCGATAGGGCCGCCGTGACGCTTCAATGATGCCGAGGCTGCACGCCTCGGAACACTCCATTGAAGTGCGGAGGACGATGTGGTGGAGGACGAGCTTCAATGATGCCGAGGCTGCACGCCTCGGAACACGAGCATGACGTCGTGGTGCATGTCGTGACGTCCGTCGCTTCAATGATGCCGAGGCTGCACGCCTCGGAACACATCTCGATGAGAAGTTCAAGGCGGCGTTTGCCGCGATGCTTCAATGATGCCGAGGCTGCACGCCTCGGAACACGCCACGCGTCCGAGTCCGCGTGAGTAGACGCAGGCTGCGCTTCAATGATGCCGAGGCTGCACGCCTCGGAACACCGAAACGCGCGCAGGAGCACGCCTGCATCGCGAGGCTGCTTCAATGATGCCGAGGCTGCACGCCTCGGAACACCGGAAGGCTACATCGAGCTGCTGGCCGAGCACCTGAACGGCTTCAATGATGCCGAGGCTGCACGCCTCGGAACACCCCTGGTGTACGGCGTCGTCCGCGCGCAGTTCTACGGGCTTCAATGATGCCGAGGCTGCACGCCTCGGAACACCGCGCCTTTGGCGACCTTGCTTCGGGAACGATTCGGCTTCAATGATGCCGAGGCTGCACGCCTCGGAACACGGACGAGGGCCAGATCGATAAGGCGGCCAAGGCGTGGCTTCAATGATGCCGAGGCTGCACGCCTCGGAACACGCGCGTTGTTCACCCGCGAGGACGGGAGCATGTCGCTGCTTCAATGATGCCGAGGCTGCACGCCTCGGAACACGCCGGCTCGGCGAGCTGGGTCACGCGGATTCGCCCCGCTTCAATGATGCCGAGGCTGCACGCCTCGGAACACGGCCACGCTGGCGCCGAGGATCGCGGTGACGCGGTAGCTTCAATGATGCCGAGGCTGCACGCCTCGGAACACATCGGATCCCAACAGAACGGCATCGACGTCGGGCCGAGCTTCAATGATGCCGAGGCTGCACGCCTCGGAACACCAGGAAGACTGGACCCGCTAAGGCATCCTCCGCTCTTGCTTCAATGATGCCGAGGCTGCACGCCTCGGAACACTGGCGCGTTCCAGTTTTCCGCGCTCGCACAAGCTGCGCTTCAATGATGCCGAGGCTGCACGCCTCGGAACACTGGCTCGACTTTTCAAGGCTTGACCGGCTACGTCTCGCTTCAATGATGCCGAGGCTGCACGCCTCGGAACACTCGCCGAAACCAAGAGGCATAGTATTGCCGAGAATCTGCTTCAATGATGCCGAGGCTGCACGCCTCGGAACACCTGTTCAAGAAAGGAAAGATCACTGGGGAAGAATACCTGCTTCAATGATGCCGAGGCTGCACGCCTCGGAACACGCGATCAACGTATAGATCGCGGAATCCTTATCCCTGCTTCAATGATGCCGAGGCTGCACGCCTCGGAACACGAAGTGAACCAGTTCGACGCGTACGTGCGCCGCCGGCTTGCTTCAATGATGCCGAGGCTGCACGCCTCGGAACACGAAAAAGGCCCTCAGGGCATCGCGTCGCCGCGCCCTGGCTTCAATGATGCCGAGGCTGCACGCCTCGGAACACTGGTCGCGTACGGCTGTGGCATCCGCTGCATCGCCTAGCTTCAATGATGCCGAGGCTGCACGCCTCGGAACACTGCATTCCTGCGCCGTCATCTCGACCGAGAACCACAGCTTCAATGATGCCGAGGCTGCACGCCTCGGAACACACGATCGCATCCTCCGCGCCTGGGCCGCGCATCGCGGGCTTCAATGATGCCGAGGCTGCACGCCTCGGAACACCGCCGAGATCACGCAGCACGGCAAGGTGCTGGACGACACGCTTCAATGATGCCGAGGCTGCACGCCTCGGAACACGCCGGCGCCGGCCGAACCAGCCGGCCGGCCCGCGCTCGCTTCAATGATGCCGAGGCTGCACGCCTCGGAACACGCGCCAGCTCGAGGGACATCAGAGCGAAACGGGCATCGCTTCAATGATGCCGAGGCTGCACGCCTCGGAACACGAACACCTGTGCCGCGATGTCGAACGCGCCGACCATGCTTCAATGATGCCGAGGCTGCACGCCTCGGAACACCCGAGCAGATCGTCGCCAAGCTCGGGATCGCCGGCGTTGCTTCAATGATGCCGAGGCTGCACGCCTCGGAACACGCCAAGGAGGCGCATCGTCATGAGTGAGCAGGCAAAGAGCTTCAATGATGCCGAGGCTGCACGCCTCGGAACACTGCCGGACCGCGCTGGTATCGCTCGTGCATCTCGGCGCTTCAATGATGCCGAGGCTGCACGCCTCGGAACACCACACCACGCTACCGTATGGGGATTTGCCGACATCGCTTCAATGATGCCGAGGCTGCACGCCTCGGAACACAGCCCCCGCGCAAGCCCTTGTGGAGGCTGGTCTTACGTCTGTTGCTGCGAGCTCTCGGAGAGCTGGCTGCGTTGCGACCAGCCAGAGCTCCGGTGAAATCGCCAGTGTTTAGCATAACTATTTGGTTTCCAAACAACAAATTGATGCGAGCGGTGCTCAAGGTCCGCTGCATCACGAGACCGCTCGCGGGGCAGTGGCGAACCAACCGACCGGCTGCTGCGAAGGAAGCTAGACGATGACGGGCTCGCGCACGACGGGTTCGAATTTGTCGCCGAGGCTGACCACGCGCGGCTTGATCTTGTCCGCAGGTCCAAGGTCGATCACGAGCAAGGCATCGATGCGCCGGTTTATCGCTCCGTCCAGGAGCTGGATCATTTCCGCGTGCCGGCGTTTGCTCAATCGGCACTGGAAAACCGACAGCTGAAGCCATTTGCCGAATCCTTTCATCAGCTTGAATACCTGGCGCCAGCGCTTGTCGTCGCGAATGTCATAGGTAACCAGATACAGATGCTCGTCCATCGGCGTCTCCTCGTCTGCGATCGCGTCAGCGCGTGGTGAAGTTCGGGTAGTCGTCGAGTTCGCCGAGGAGAAAGCGCCCGAGCAGGCGCGCCTGCAGTTCGAGCAGGCGGCGGTAACTCAATCGATAGCCGAACAGAGGGTGCGTGACTTCATGGCTCAGGCGCCGTTCGAAAGCGGCGATGAAGCGCTTGCGCCCGTTCGGCGCCATGTTGACGCTGCCGGCCGCACTGACGAAGTCGCTTGGGTGGACCTCGCCGTTGTTGATGACCTGTAGGACAGTCGAGTCCGCCAGCAACGGGCGGAATGGTTCCATCAGGTCCAGTGCCAGGGCGGGGCGGCCATAGCGCGGCTGATGGTAAAAGCCGCGAAACGCATCGAAGCCAACGCCCTGCAGCGTCACGCTGAACGTCCGCGCTAGCAGCGTGTAGGCGAAAGACAGCATTGCGTTGACCGGATCAGTCGGCGGCCGGCGATTGCGCTGCGTGAAATCGAAACTCAGAAGGGCTTCGTCCCCAGGCGTTGTCGTTTTCAGCATGCCGCGAAAATGCGCGAAGTAGATCGCTGCGGCGTTTCCTTCCAGCCCGAGCAGAGTTTCGAGGCTGTCAGCCTTCTCAATCTGCTTCTGGATGCGCTTGAGATCTGCCAATGCGCGCTCCGGCTTCTCGTCGGACTTCCAGCTTCTGCGCAGTTGCGTACGGGAATTGGCGACCTTCGCCGCAACCAGTCCACGTGCGATGCGTAGGCAGACGTTCTCGCTGAAGCTGGCGCGGTACTGCGCAGTGCGAAGTTCGACGTTCTTGTGTCCGTTTCCGACGCTATGCCCGAAGAACCAGCCGCCGTAGCTGTGCCAACTGATCGGAATATCGCGCTGCATCAGTTCTTGCAAGCACGGGGCGGTGATGTAGACGTTGCCCATCACCACCACCTGCGAAACCTCGCCGATGCGCGCGGTTGCGAGCACCGTGTCGTCCTTGCTGATCTCGAGAACCTCTCCATTCTTCGCAAGCTTCGCGTTGAATTGCTGGATGTAGAGCGGCAACGCCTCGACGTGCGGCACGGCGAGCGGGCGCGGCGCGAGTTCGGCGCGGCGGAAGTACTGAACTTCATCCGGCAGGCAGATCGTGACTAGCGAACAGCGAGGACATTTCGGGCTGTCGACGAGTGGCGGAGGGATCTGTCCGCCGCTCGCCATGGCGCGCAGCGTGGAAAGCGCATTGCGTGTCATCGAAAGCAGCTCGTCGTCGAACGGTACGCCGACGCGCTCCTTGCTTTCGACGTAGTAGATGGCGCCTTCCTCGCAGACGTAGCCGTGCTCGCGCAACAGCAACCCTTGCGCGCAGAGTTGAACGCGTTCGGGGTCGTAGACGCCTCGCGCAATGTGCGGCCGCTTGCCGCGTTTGTAGTCGACCGGCGTGACGACGTCGCCTTCGCCCTCGATCAGATCGAGCTTTGCAATCAGCCCGAGCTTGTTCGACGACAGCGTGATCGAGCGCGCATGGATGTCGACGCGCTCCTCACGCGCCGTTTCCGCATCGGGCAAGTTGCCGCTCGGCTTGTCGACACGCTTGTGCCGATGGCGGCCTTCCACGGTATCGGCCGAATCGGCCCATTCGCCTTGTACCCATTCGAGATAGGCCAGGCGCGGGCAATAGACGTGCTCGTTGAGCATGCGCGCCGGAATCAGCGGCTGGTCGCCACCGAGCTCCGGGAAGGGCAATTCCAGTTCCGCTTGCTTCGGTTCCATCCGCGCCCCTTGTGGCCGTCGGATTTCCGCAAGGCATTGAATCACAGTTTGGGGAAGGTGGCGTCGATGCGTGCGAGGACCGGATGCGCACGGAGCCTGCGAACGCTCCGGCATCTTTCCTCAGCTGCAGCGGAATCACGCGCAATGCGCGGCGGCAAAGTGGTATGGGCCGGAGACGACGGAGCCGCGAAGCGGCTCCGTGCCGTCGCTCACGCGTGCGAAACCGCCATCCCCATCGTGAAATTGCGGAACTTGCCGGTGGTCAGGCGGCGCGCGCGGTACACCTCCGCGATGCCGCGCGCGGCCAGTCCTTGCGGCGTCGCACCCGGGCGGTCGCTGCGATGCACGTCGGCCATGTCGAGCAGGGAGCGCACGGTGTCGAGTCCGGCGGGTGCGTTCCAGATCGGCCAGGTCCAGTGCGTCCTGCGTGCGCCTTCGGTGTGGAAGCCGATGGTTTCCAGTTGCCGCCGCGTCGGCATCGTCGGGAACAGCGGCAGCGCCTCGATCGCCAGGCGATTGGCGCCCCACATCGAGCCGATCGACTTGCGGTCCGGATCGCCGCTGGGATTGGACCAGCGCAACGCGTAGCGGTTGTCGTCGGACGGATCCCAGCGCAAGGACATGTTCTGCACCGGGTCGTCGTAGCGCCAGTCCTCGAAGAGGGCCTTGCGCAGGTGCTCGGGCTGCGTCTGTGCGATGAAGTTGCGCATGAACTTGATGAAATACTGGTTGCCCGCACCGCTCATCGTGCGCAGCGCGGTATCCGGCACCTTGCCTTCTTTGTCCGGCGGGTACTCGCCGGCGAATGCGGCGGCGAAATCCGCCCGCGTGCGGTCGCCGTTCCAGGCGGCCTCGATCGCCGCCTGGGCATGCCCGCGGAACACCTCGAGCGGGACGGAAGGATTGTCCGCGGGCAGCAGGACGTCCTCGCCCGCCTTGCGCGCCAGGCCGGCGACCAGCTGCGCGACGAGCGCGTCGGGTTCGAGAGGCTCGCGCGTCGCCAGCACGGGTCGCCAGGCGTTGGCGTGTTTCCGCCAATGCAGGCGTACGTCCTCCGAAGTGGAAGCCAGCGTGCGTAGTACGCCCAGCGCGGCAAGGAAGCCGAGCGGGTTCGCGCCGTCGATGCCCGGAAGCAGAATCTCATTCGCCATGGCCGTTCTCCTTTCCGGATTCCCTCTCGCCGGCTTCCCGTTCCTCGTATTCACTGCACCGATGATCGGCGAGCCGGTGGATCGCTTCGAGATACGCCAACCCCCACCAGCCGTATCGGCGCACCAGGCGCCAGAAGCGTTCGCTTACGCCGCTGTCGATGCGCTCGGCCGCGGTCGGTCCGGCGTGGCGATACGTACCGCCCGCGTGCTGGAAGGAAAGCTCGCAGCCTCGCGCGTCCTCGACGACGGGCGCGAACGGGCGGCAGCGGCCGTGATGGCTGGCGATCAGGTGCAGCACGAGATCGCGGTCGTTGGCCTGCGCGAGCGCGTCCGCGCTGGATTCGGCGAGCCTCAGCGACAGCAGCTCGTGCCGGCCGCCATTGGGATAGCCGGACCGCTGGCGCGCGCGATCGCGCGCGCGCCGATCCTGGGCGCCGCTCGCCTTCGCCAACAGGCCGTCCAGGGAGCCGGAGGCGAACGCCGGCGCGCCGCCGCGCAGCATCGACTGGAAGCGCGGATCGGCCTTGCCCAGATCGTGCAGGCTCGCCGCCAGCGCGAGGTCGGAGACCAGGGCGTCCGGCATTCCGCAGGCGCGCGCGTAGGCACGCGCGAACTTGGCGACGCCGGCCAGATGCTTCGGCAGCAGAACGGGCACGGTGAACGAGGCGCTGTCGTCTTCCGTCGTGAAGTCGGCGACGTGGCTGCCTTCGCCGACGTTCTTCATCGCCTCGCGCGGCAGCGGATGGCGCCGCTCGATCACCCAGCCTCCGCCGGGATGCTTGCGCACGCGAAAGCGCCAGCGCTCCTTCTTCGGTTCGAGCGCCGCCGCGGCGATCGAACGCCAATCGGATGCGTCGCCGCCGGAGGAAGGCGCCAAGGCCTCGGCCACTGCCTCGAGCACGTCGTCGGGATCGGGATCCGACTCCTCCTGGCTGGCCTGCTGCTCGAGCAGGCCCGCAATCCGGTCCTGTGCCGCGCCTTGCGGAAAGCGGTCGAGCAGGGCTTCATGCACGCGCACGCTGATCCGCCAGCGTGCCCGCAGCATGGCCTGCTCGGCGATGTCCACATCCTTTGCGTCGCCGGCCTGGGGCACGTAGCCGAGGGCGTTCCAGCCGCCGGTCGCGGACGGGATCACCACGGTATGGCCGGCCAGGATCTGGCGTGGCGCGTCGGTGGGGAAACTCCGATCGCCGCGCCAGACGAGCACGGTCCGGTCGGTGACGTCGTCCTCGGGTCCGGCGGCCTCCTCGGGCGCATCCAGGCCTTCGACGTCGCCGGCGCTCACGTCCTTTTCGCCGCGCAGCCAGCGTCGGAACTGCACCAGCGGCACGCTCATGCACTCGCCGGCGCTCGGCGGGCACAGCGCGACGATGTCGGCCCAGTCTTCCGGCTTGTCGCGATCGAGGTCGGCGCGCCAGCAGACCTGCACGTCCGGCGAATCCGCGCGCGCGCCGTGCAGGAACAGCGACGGCTCGGCCTCGTGCTCCGGCTTCGGGCTGGTCTGTACCCACTGGTCGAGATACGCAGGCAGCAGGCTCGGCGCGTCGTCCGTCTCCATCAACGTCGGCTTCGGCGCGCCGCCGGCCAGCCGCTGCCGCATCGCGTCGATGCCGAAGTCGATGCGGCCCTGCTCGTCGGCCTGCTCGTCGAGCCATTTCCAGGTCTCGCGCAACGCAGCGCCGTAGATCGGATCGTCGTCCTTGAGGCCATCCTTTGCGATGACGACGATGCCGGGCGGGTGCGCAGCAGGGTCCGCGCCTGCGGGCTCGCCGAGGCGATACAGTCGGCCGAAGCGCTGGCGCAGCGCGTCGAGGCTGGCGCATTCGGTGACCAGGCCGTCGAAATCGAGATCGGCGCCGACCTCGATGCACTGCGTCGCGACGACGAACACGGGCGCGTCCAACGTCACGGCCGAATCGCTGCGCAGCACGTCGCGCCAGCGCTTCATGCTCGCGTCGCGGTCGAGCGGCCGCATGCGGCCGATGAACAGCGCCTTCTGCGAAGCCGGTACGGCCAGATGCTCGAAGATCAGCCGCGCGCTCTGCACGCGGTTGACGATGATGCCGATGCGTTTCGAACCCGCTTCGGCCAGCGCTTTCGCCTGCTCGATCAGGCGATTGGCGAACGCCGACGAGGCGGTGCGCTCGCCGAGCTCGACCAGGCGCGCCGGCTTGCGCGCGCGCAGGCGGCGGCCGAGCGCGTCGTCGGCGAAATCGTTTTCCTCGAGCTCGAACGGCGCGGGAGTCTCCGCGCGCGCGTCCTCACGGGCCTGGCGCGGCGTTGCCGACAGCAGCGCATAGGCGAACGGCACCTTCGGTGCATGCTCGCCGGCGCATTCGCGATATCGGGCGATGGCTTCCAATGTCTGCCGGAACGGATGCGAGCAATGCGCCTCGTCGAGCAGGATCAAGGTGTCGTTGGCCACGAGTCCGGCGTGCACCGGCTGCATTGGCTCGCTGACGCCGTAGCCGCGAAACAGCAGGCGCGAACCGACCTGGTCGACCGTGGAGCAGACCACGGTCGGCTGGCTCGGCGTACGCGCCCACGCATCGTCGCGATAGATGCCGCCGCGCAACTGGAAGCAGGCCAGCGGGTCGTCGTCGCCGCCCGGGTCCTCGCCGCGTCGCGCGCGCAGGCCGTCGGCGACCTCGCGCAGGATGCCGTCGCGTGCCTCGCGCAGGCATTCTGCGATGCGGTTGGCCCGGTCGAACGCCTCGTCGACGACGACGCGCCGATCGACCACGAACAAGATGCGTCGCGGCGCATGTGGCGCACCGGCGGCGAGCGCATACAACGCGATCTCGATGCACGAGGTCTTGCCGCTGGCGGTCGGCAGGGCAAGCTGCAGCGGCCAGGCGCCGGCCATCACCGCGTTGCACAGGCGTTGCTGCCAGGGAAACGGATCGCGGCGGTTCAAGGCCGCGAAGAATTCCGCGAAGCGTTCGGAGGTCAGGCTCATGCCCCGGCCTCCGTGAAGGGCATACACAGCCCGTAGCCGCGGAAACGCCCGGCGCCGATCAGCACCGGCCCGCGTACGCGCTCGGCGAACTCCAGATACACGTGCACCTGCTGGCGCTGGCTGCCGTCCTTGCGGCGCAGCGCTGGCACCGAGCGTGCGTGCGGTGCACCGACGAGGAAGCTGGCCGGCGAGAGCGCAATCTTCGTCGGCCGCGGCAAGCCGACGTGCTCGCAGGCCCGTGCGACCTGCTCGCGCGTTTCGTCGTCGAAGCAGCCGCGCCGGCCGTGCCGGTCGAGCGCCACCGGCGTGACGCTGGCCCAGGCGGTCGCTCCATCCGGCTTGCCGCACCAGCGATCGGCCTGGAAGGCCAGGCGTTCGGACTCGCCCAGGTCGAAGACGACATCGATGTCGAAGTCGCGGCCGTGGTAGATCGGCAGCGACTTCGGCTGGCCGTCCTCGCCGAAGTCGAACAACGGATGCAGGCAGCGTCCGATCTCGTCGTCCGGGATCTCGCGCGGTACCGCCAGCGCCACGCCCATCACGCGGCCTTGCGCGTGAGGCTGGCCGACGTTGGCGATCGGCAGCACGGCCAGATGGGGCCGGGCCGCCGGCGTGCCGTCCGGACGATGGCCGGACACCCACTCCGGCGGCGGCTGCACGACGCAATGCGCCATGATCGTGTTGCGCCACGCGGCCATCAGCAGGGGCAGGTTGTCGAGCCACAGCCGCTTGTCCGCGGGGCCTTCTCGCTCGATCTCCTTCGTGCCCGACTTCTTCGTCGGGCGGCGCGGCACCTGCCGGAACATCAGCAGGCGCTCGCTGAAGATCGATCGTGCGACCAGGGGCTTCGGCTCGTCGACCAGTGCGTACGCGACCGACAATGCCGGGCGTGGACGGCGCATTTGCGGTGCGGTCGCGCCGAAGCGCGTCTTCTGCTCCTCGCGCAGCTTCTTCTTCGCCGCGCCCTTGGCCGAGGCGATCGCGGTTTCGAGCGCGATCCAGGCGAGGCGCTCGCTCTCGTTGTATGCGTACTCGAGGTCTTCGAGCTTGCCGGCTTCCGGCACGCGCAGGCGCAATCCGGTGCCGTCCGTCGGACGCAGGTTCGCGGCGGGTGGCGTCGAGGTGACCCAACCCTGCACGAGCGAGGCCGAGTGGCCGAGGCAGGTCAACTTGGCCGCCAGCGAAGCCAGCGCAGCACGGATGTCCTCGTCCGCTTCGGCCTCGGGCCAGATGAAGTGCACGCGGTCGTCGGCCGGCACGATCACCGGAAATTGGCGCGCCTGGCGCAGGCGGCGCTCCGGGAGCAGCAACAGGGCTTCGGCGACTTGCTTCGCGCTGGCGTCGTCCGCGGAGCGCGGAGCGGCCACGTCGTTGACTGGAACGTAATGCGTGACGATCGCGCGCTGCGAAACGTCGAGGCTGGCGTGCAACTCGGGCGCGCCCTGCCGTTCGAGCCACAGCAGCGCCGCGCGCTCGCCGGGATCGCGGTCGGTTTCGAAGTAGGCGGCGGCCAAGGCCATGAACAGGCGATCGGGGTGCGGCGGCCACTCCGCCGCCGACTTGTCCGATCCGTCCGCCGCTGCCGCCATCGACCAACCGTTCAGATAACGGATGCCGATGGCGATCATCAGGTTTCCTCCGCCTCGATCGTGGCGACGGCCAGGTCCTGGCTCTTGCGCACCAGCGCGGCGAGCTGCGGCGAAGGAACGAGTTCCAGCGGCGCGTCGAGCCAGGGCAGGCCGGCGGCCTTGGCCGCGTCCACCGCTTCGCGATACAGCGCGATCGCGTCGGCGCGATCGAGCACGTACGACGCCGGCTCCGCGCCCGGCGCGTCGAGCAGTTCCCAGCGCGCGGCCTCGACCGGCACCAGATGACAGCGCGAACGCAGGTCGCTGCCGGCGGACTGCGCCAGCGTCGCGCCGCACAGCGCGAGCGCCGCGAGCGCCGTCTGCGCGGCACGATCGCGTGCCGCATCGCGCTGGCCGTCGATCGGGAAGCGCAGGCGGCGCAACGCCGGCAGCGACAATGTGCTGGTGCGCAGCGCGTAGGCGAGCGTGAAGCCGCCGTCCGCGATCGTCGGCGTCACGTTGCCGTGGTTGACCTCGGACGGTTTGCCGTCCTTGCCGGCCTTGACCGGCTTGCCTTTCTCCTTGGCGGCTTCGTTCTCGTCGAGCGTCCAGTCGCCGCCGGCGCGCAGGTAGACCGGACCGGCGCCGAGACGGATTTCCACAGGATCGATGCGGCTGGAGGTCTTCTTGCCCGGCACCGCGTCGATGCCGACCACCTCCGAAACGAAGGCGCGCGCGAACTTCGCGCCGAGGCCGCCGCGCGGGCCGGTGGAATCCCACAAGCCGAACACCAGTGCGGTGGGGCAGAGTTCGAACAGCGCCGTCGCGTTGCGCAGGTCGACGTGGTCGATCTTGCTGCCCTGGGGAGATTTCCGGAACTCGACGCCGTCGAGCAGGCTGTCGCGCAGCAACGCGTCGGCGATGCGATGCGGCGCCTCGAGGCTGGTCACGCGCAGGTCGCGGCGCAGGCCCTGGCCAGCGAAGTCGACGGCAATCACCGGCAGCGGAATTTCCTTGTCGTTCCACGCATCGAGCAGGGCGAGCTCGATGTGATTGGCTTCCGACTGTACCGAGTTCAACACGACGCACGGCACCGGTGCCTCGTAGCCGGGCAGGCGGCGACTTTCGGTCGCATAGACAACCTTTTTGTCTTCATTGTACGTAGGTGGAAAAACAGGGCTGCCTTCGCCACCCGCCGGCTGGAGCTTCTGCCGGCAGCGGAACGCTGCGGCCGAGCCGGCGATCGCGTTGCGGACGAGATCGAGCGTGAGCTTGTCGTTCATTTCTACTCCCCTGTTGGAAATGTCCGAGGTCGGACGGATGGACTCTTTGCCAAACACTGATCTCAAAACTTGAGAGGCGGCACCCTTGGAATGTGCGAGATCGAATCGCGAAGCCTTTCGTAGGGCCAACAAAGCAGCCAAACAGCAATCGCTTCAATGAAGCCGAGGCATGATGCCTCGGATGGATTCGCACGATTGCGCCGAAGGCCAAGGGCGCCGCTTGAACTGGTGAGATTACCTCAAACCTAAGCAAAACAACAATCGAACTTAAAAATTTTGCATCCGCCCGCAAGAACGTACTATGATGCACCCGGCGGCGCGTGCGCCGCCGGGGTGCCCGCACGCATCAGGCGGATGATGTGTGCACGCTGCGGACAACAGCCTCGCGAGTATAGCTCCGGGTTGGCAGGGGAACCTAATCCGCGTCAGCCTTCGGAGATCGCTATGGGTAACCGTGCGCCAACGGAATTAGCTAATTAGCGGTGGGCGATCAGGGGTTGCATGGGAAGCAATCCGCCTGCCGGTGAAACATTGGCGCCGCTCGTGCAGGAGCCAGGTAGCGGCGCCTCTCACTTCGCCTCAATATTCCCTTCCGGTCAGCGGATCATGCCGCCTTTTGCCATGCTCCGAATCCAAATCGCATTTGCTTTGTAAAGAGCAAAGGTCGGCGACTCCTCTAACGGCACGCGCTCGCTCCATCAACGCATGCCGGACCGAGCAAGTCGATTGCGAAGTGGTGGCAGCACGGCGATCTGCATTTCCTATTTCTCCAGCCACGGATCGATGACGGTCAGTCCGCAGTGGAGAAAGTCGGCGACATTGCGCGTCGCGAGAGCCGCGCCGCGCGACTTCGTGATCGCGGCAATCTGCGCGTCGAACTGGCTGATCGGGAGTCCGCGTCGTCTGCGGCTGAAAGCGATGTCCGCGAATTCTCGCGCGGCCGCTTCATCGAAAGGCAGCAGGCGGTCGGCGAAATCCTGCTCGAACAAGCCGTCGACGGCGAGGCTGAGACGGTCGCGCCGCTTCCCTGCTGGAAGCAGCGCCACGCCATAGAGGATTTCCGCCTGCGTGACCCTGGTCACGAACAGGCTGCTCGCGGGCCACGCCGCAATCCAGCTTTCCACGGGCGCCCGGCCCGACGTGCACGAGCTCCGACAACATGTTGCTCTCGAGAACGATCACGGCCTGAAGCGCGGTGGATCTCGCAGCGCTTCGCGCATGGGCAGCGGCAGGTCGACACTATCGACCTCCGCGAAGCGCCGGCGCGCGCTTTCGGCGAGATTGGACCCGGAGCGATGCCCCTCCGCGAGTGCGGCGGCGAGGATTTCGCGAGCTTCCTCCTCCATCGAACGCCCATGCCGGGCCGCGCGCCTGCGCAGACGTTGCATCAATGCGTCGTCGAGATTGCGAATAGTGATGTCGGCCACACCGATTGCTCCTTCAGGAAGCGGGGACAGAGTCTGCAATCATCGACTGCCGATTGAGCACGGCGGGCGGTGCAACGCAAAGCTCGGCTGCGAGACACGCGCGACGTCGCTCCGCGCAATCCAGGTCGCGCCCTGTACTCCAGCCGACTTCATAACCACCCCCGAACGCGCGACAATACGCGACTGTCTCCCCGCCCGGCCGCCCAGCGGCCGCGCTTCCCAGGCCCTTGCTGGAGAATTCCATGACGGATACCTCGCCCACGCCGCCCGCCGGCGGCGCCAAGATCACCATCGCCGACGGCGTGCTCAACGTGCCGGACAACCCGATCGTCCCGTTCATCGAGGGCGACGGCACCGGTCCGGACATCTGGCGCGCGTCGGTGCGCGTGCTCGACGCCGCGGTCGCGAAGGCCTACGGCGGCCAGCGCAAGATCCACTGGATGGAAGTGCTCGCCGGCGAGAAGGCGTTCAACCAGGTCGGCAGCTGGCTGCCGGACGCCACGGTCGAGGCTTGCCGCGAATACCTCGTGTCGATCAAGGGGCCGCTGACGACGCCGGTCGGCGGCGGCATCCGCTCGCTGAACGTGGCGCTGCGCCAGATGCTCGACCTCTACACCTGCCTGCGGCCGGTGCGCTGGTTCAAGGGCGTGCCCTCGCCGGTGAAGGATCCGTCGAAGGTCGACATGACGATCTTCCGCGAGAACACCGAGGACATCTACGCCGGCATCGAATTCCAGGAAGGCAGCGACGACGCCAACAAGTTCGCGGCGCTGCTCAAGGAGCACTTCCCGGACCGCTACAAGAAGATCCGCTTCCCGGCGACGTCGGGCTTCGGCATCAAGCCGGTCTCGAAGGAAGGCACCGAGCGCCTGGTGCGCGCGGCGCTGAAGTACGCGGTCGACAACGACCGCTCCTCGGTGACGCTGGTGCACAAGGGCAACATCATGAAGTTCACCGAGGGTGCGTTCCGCGACTGGGGCTACGCGCTCGCGCAGCGCGAGTTCGGCGCGGTCGAGCTCGACGGCGGCCCGTGGTGCACGTTCAAGAACCCGAAGACCGGCAAGACGATCACCGTCAAGGACGCGATCGCCGACGCGTTCCTGCAGCAGATCCTGCTGCGCCCGGCCGAGTACGACGTGGTCGCCACGCTGAACCTCAACGGCGACTACCTCAGCGACGCGCTCGCCGCGCAGGTCGGCGGCATCGGCATCGCGCCGGGCGGCAACATCAACTACGTGAGCGGCCACGCGGTGTTCGAGGCCACGCACGGCACGGCGCCGAAGTATGCCAACCAGGACAAGGTCAACCCCGGTTCGGTGATCCTGTCCGGCGAGATGATGCTGCGCTACATGGGCTGGACCGAGGCCGCCGACGCGATCATCGCGGCGATGGACAAGGCGATCGCGGCCAAACGCGTGACGTACGACTTCGCGCGCCTGATGGAAGGCGCCACCGAAGTGAAGTGCTCGGAGTTCGGCGACGCGCTGATCGCGGCGATGTGACACGGCCCGCCGCGCCTTCGGCTGCGAAGGCGCGGCGGCTCTCTTCATGCGGCCGTCCGGCCGCTCCGCGGCATCCCGTCGCGCCCGCCGCGGTGCGGCATCGGCGCCGTTTCCGTTCCGTTACCGCGAAGTTTCCGTTCCGTGCCGACAGCGCGCGCGCCGGCGGCGAACCTGCCGGCGAGCGGGCGTTTCGCGCCGCCGCTGCCGCCGCACCGGACACCCCAGCCGGGCGGCGGCACGCCGGCGCGAAGAGCCGGCCGCCGGGGCGAGGCGGCCTCGTCCGCTCGGGCCTTCGGGCCATGCAGCCCCTTTCCGTTCCGGGGCGCCGCGGCGGCCGGTCGTGCACGATGCGCGACCGGCCGGAGCGGTTTTCGACGGCTGGCCCGCAGTGGGCCTCCAGGGCCGCCGCGTGGCGGCCTTGGCCTTTTTCCCGATCGGCTAGACTCGGCGCGATGGCGCCGCCCACGACCCGCCAGGCCAGTCCCGCCGACCCGATGCCGGCGCGCGCCGCCGCGCTGATCCTCGACGCGTTCCTCGACTACAACGAGCGCTTCGCCGACGTCACGCGCCGCGCCAAGCGCCACTTCGAGCGGCGCGACTGGCGCCAGGCGCAGCTCGACGCGGTCGCGCGCATCGACCTCTACGACGTCTGCGTCAGCGAGACGCTCGCGCGGCTGGAGCTGCTGCTCGACGACCGCGTGCGCTCGCGCCCGCTGTGGGCGGCGATGCGGCTGGACTACGAGCGCCAGGTCGAGACGCTGCTCGACCAGGAGCTGGCCAAGACGTTCTTCAACACGCTGTCGCGGCGCTTCTTCCTCACGCGCGGCGTGGACGCGGAGATCGAGTTCGTCGCGCTCGACCGCGAGCCGACCGCCGGCATCGGCACGTCGGTCGCGCTGAGGCGCTACGTGGTCGAGCGCGACCTCGCGGCGGCCTGCGCGGCGATCCTCGCCGACTATTCGTTCGCCACCGGCTACGTCGACCCGGCGCGCGCCGCCGCGGCGATGGCCGGCGAGATCGCCGAGCGCATGATCGAGGACGGCGTGCCGATCCGCGCGATCGAGCTGCTCGAGCCGGTGTTCTACCGCGAGCGGCGCGCCTACCTGGTCGGTCGCATCGACGACGGCGGCGACGGCACGCCGCTGGTCGTGGCGCTGACCAGCGGCGAGGCCGGCGTGCGCGTCGACGCGGTGCTGACCAACCTCAACCAGATCTCGCTGCTGTTCGGCTACGCGCGCAACGCGTTCCAGGCCGACCTCGCCACCGTCGGCGACGCGGTCGTGTTCCTCGAGCGGTTGATGCCGCACAAGCCGGTCGGCGAGCTCTATTCCGTGCTCGGCCGCCTCAAGCAGGGCAAGACCGAGCGCTACCGCCATCTGTTCCGCCACCTGGCCGCGCATCCGCACGAGCGGCTCGTGCGCGCCGACGGCGACCGCGGCATGGTCATGGCGGTGTTCACGCCGCGCGGCTATCCGGTGGTGATCAAGGTGATCCGCGACCGCTTCGCCTACCCGAAGGACATCGCGCGGCGCGAGGTCGAGGAGAAATACCGCCTGGTGTTCCGCTACGACCGCGTCGGCCGCCTGGTCGACGCGCAGGAGTTCCGCAACCTGCGCTTTCCGCTCGAGCGCATCGAGCCAGGCCTGCTCGCCGAGCTCACCGGCGAATGCGCCGAGAGCGTGGCGGTCGACGGCGGCGAGCTGGTCGTGCGCCATTGCTACGTCGAGCGCCGCCTGCGGCCGCTGAACCTCTACGCGCGCGAGGCGCCGCCCGAGGCGGCGCTGCGCGCCGTGCTCGACTACGGCCAGGCGATCAAGGATCTGGCGCGCAGCAACATCTTTCCCGGCGACCTGCTGCTGAAGAACTTCGGCGTCTCGCGCATCGGCCGGGTGATCTTCTACGACTACGACGAGCTCTGCCTCGTCGAGCAGTGCCGCTTCCGCCGCCTGCCGTCCGCGCGCGACGGCGACGAGACGCGCCCGCTGGAAGACTGGCTCAGCGTGCGCGACGAGGACGTGTTCCCGGAGCAGTTCCCGCGCTTCCTCGGCCTGCCGCAAACCCTGCGCGATGCGCTGCTGCGCGCGCATCCGGAAATCTACGACCCGGCCTGGTGGCAGACGCTGCGCGAGCGCTTCCTGGCCGGCGACTACGGCGACGTGCCGCCGTATCCGGCCTCGGCGCGGCTACCGGACTAGGGGGAAGCGGCCATTCGGCGCGCATGCATGCGGCCGTCCGCGCGCGGGGCGCGCGACGCCGGAGCGGGCGCCGGCATGTCTCTGCGCGGGACGGCGGCGCCGCGCCGCCGCTTCGCCGCGCCGCACGGCACGTGCCCGCGATGCCCGCGGCGAAGGCGCTGTGCTAGGCTCGCAGGCCGCGCACGAGCGCGCCGCCTGCGCCTGCGCGCCCCCGAATCGAGGACGTCTCATGAAGAAGATCGCCTGCCTGCTGCCGCTCGCTTTCGCCCTTGCCGCCTGCGGAGCGCCCGAAACGCCCGCGCCGGCCGCCGCGCCGGACAAGGCGCCGGTCGACCAGCCGGCCTCGCCGCCGCCGCCGCAGAGCGCGCAGGCGATGTTCTCCGCCAAGCTCGACCAGGTGCTCGCCGGCGACTGGCGCTCGCCGGCGAACAAGGCGCGCGACGCCTACCGCCATCCGAAGCAGACGCTCGAGTTCTTCGGCCTGAAGCCCGGCGACACGGTCGTCGAGATCACGCCCGGCGGCGGCTGGTACGCCGAGATCCTCGCGCCGCTGATGAAGGGCAGCGGCACCTACGTCGCCGCGGTCGCCAAGCCGACGCGCCCGGACGGCGAGGCGGCCAGCGACAAGGCCAAGCTCGAGCAGCGCTTCGCCGGCGACGCCGAGCGCTTCGGCGAGGCCAAGGTCGTCGAGTTCGACGGCAGCGCGCCGGTGTTCGGGCCGGCCGGCTCGGCCGACGTGGTGCTGACGTTCCGCAACGTGCACAACTGGGTCGCCGGCGACACCGCCGCGGCGAAGTTCAAGGCGTTCTTCGACGTGCTCAAGCCGGGCGGCACGCTCGGCGTCGTCGACCACCGCGCCGCGGCCGGCGCCGACCCCGAGAAGCTCAAGGACAGCGGCTACCTGCCGCAGGACCTCGTCGTCAAGCTGGCCACCGACGCCGGCTTCGAGCTGGTCGACAAGAGCGAGATCAACGCCAACCCGAAGGACACCAAGGACTATCCGAAGGGCGTGTGGACGCTGCCGCCGACGCTGGCGCTCGGCGACCAGGACCGCCAGAAGTACCTTGACATCGGCGAGTCCGACCGCATGACGCTGAAGTTCCGCAAGCCGCAGGGCGACCGCATCTTCCAGAATGCGGACGGCCAGCCGCACTGAGAAGGGCGCGCAGCGCTGCTGACAGGCCCTGTCAGCAGCGCAGGCATACGCTGTCGTCCCTTTTCGATGGAGCCATGCCATGCGCCTGCACTACAGCCCGTATTCCTCCAACGCGCGCCGCGCGCGGCTCGCCGCGGCCGAGCTCGGCGTCGAGGTGGAGCTCGTGCTGGTCGACCTGGCCAAGGGCGAGCAGCGCAGCCCGGCGTTCCTGCGGCTGAACCCGTGCGGCCGCGTGCCGGTGCTCGAGGACGGCGACTTCGTGCTGCCCGAGTCGCACGCGATCATGCAGTACCTCGCCGAGCGTACCCCGGGCCAGACGCTGTACCCGGCGGACGTGCGCGAGCGCGCCGAGGCGAACCGCTGGCTGTTCTGGTCCGCGCAGCATTTCCAGCCGGCGGTCAGCGTGCTGAACTGGGAGCGCGCGGTGAAGGCCTTCCTCGGCCTCGGCGCGCCGGACCCGGCCGAGCTCGCGCGCGGCGAGCGGCTGTTCGCCGACTGCCTGCGCGTGCTCGACGCCCAGCTCGCCGATCGCGACTGGATCGGCGGCGCGCGCCTGACGCTGGCCGACCTCGCGATCGCCGCGCCGCTGATGTACGTCGAGCAGGCGCAGCTGCCGGTCGCGCCGCATGCGCACGTGCGCGTCTGGTTCGATCGCGTGCAGGCGCTCGATGCCTGGGCGAAGACCGCCGGCTGAGCGCACCGCGGCCGGACGGCGGCAGATGCTGATCGCGTTCAACAAGCCCTACGGCGTGCTCTGCCAGTTCACCGACCGCAGCACGCCGCCGCGCCGCACGCTGGCCGAGTTCGTCCGCGAACCGGACGTCTATCCGGCCGGACGGCTCGATTACGATTCCGAAGGCCTGCTGCTGCTGACCGACGACGGCGCGCTCGCGCACCGGCTGACCGATCCGCGCCACAAGGAGGCCAAGACCTACGTGGTGCAGGTCGAGGGCGCGCCGACGCCGGCGCAGCTGGACGCGCTGCGCCGCGGCGTCGTGCTGAACGACGGGCCGACGCGGCCGGCCGAGGCCGCCGCGCTCGACGCGCCGCCGGGCTGGCTCTGGCCGCGCGATCCGCCGGTGCGCTTCCGCAAGCACGTGCCGGACGCGTGGCTGCGCATCACGCTGCGCGAGGGGCGCAACCGCCAGGTGCGGCGCATGACCGCGGCCGTCGGCCTGCCCACGCTGCGGCTGATCCGCACGCAGGTCGGGCCGCACGCGCTCGACGGACTCGCGCCCGGCGAGTGGCGCCGGATCGACGTGCCGGCATCGCCGGCGAGGAGACTGCGATGAGCTTCAAGGACCATTTCTCCGGCCACGCCGCCGGCTACCAGGCGGCGCGTCCGACGTATTCGGACGCGCTGTTCGACTGGCTCGCCGCCGTCGCGCCGGCGCGCGAGCTGGCCTGGGACGCCGGCTGCGGCAACGGCCAGGCCAGCGTCGCGCTGGCCGCGCGCTTCGCGCGCGTGCACGCCAGCGATCCGAGCGCGACGCAGGTCGCGCATGCCGAGGCGCGCGCCAACGTCGACTACCGCGTCGAGCCGTCCGAGCGCTGCTCGCTGCGCGATCGTTGCGCCGATCTGGTCACCGTGGCGCAGGCGCTGCACTGGTTCGATCTCGACGCGTTCTACCGCGAGGTGCGCCGCGTGGCGAAGCCGGGCGGCGTATTCGCGGCCTGGGCGTACGCCGACTGCCGCACCGGCGTCGCGGCGATCGATGCGTTGAAGGATCACGTCTACGTCGACCTGACCGCGCCGTACTGGCCGCCCGAGCGCGCGCTCGTCGAGACCGGCTACCGCAGCCTGCCGTTTCCGTTCGAGCCCATCGCCGCGCCGTCGTTCGAGATGGTCGTCGCGTGGACGGCCGACCAGTACCTCGCGTATCTGCGCTCCTGGTCGGGGACGCAGCGCTACATCAAGGCCCACGGCGAAGACCCGGTCGCGACGATCGACGCCGACCTGCGCAAGGCCTGGGGCGGGGCGGACGAACGCCGGCCCGTGCGCTGGGATTTCCACCTGCGCTGCGGGCGCGTCTAGCCGGGCCGGCCGCCGTGCACGTCGACGCCGAGCAGGCGCCATCCGGCGGCGCCGCCCGCATCGAGCGCCAGCGTGCGCTCGCGCCCGCCGCGGCGCAGCCAGCGGCGCTCGATGAGCCGGCGCGTCAGCTCGCAGCCGAGCGGGCCGGCCAGATGGAAGCGCCGTTCGGTCCAGTCCAGGCAGGCCAGGCCGCGCAGATGCGCAATGTCCTCGCCGGCGTCGAGCAGGCCTGCCTCGCGCAGGCGCTGCGTGCCGGCTGCGGCGAGCCGCACCGAATCGGTCTCGAGCGTCAGGGCGCCTTGCGCGCGCAGGCCCTCGAACAAGCCGACGCCGAGCCGGCCGGCCAGGTGCCGGTAGCAGGTGCGCGCGAACGCGAGCGCGGGCGGAATGCGCGCAACACGCGGCGCCGGACGCGCGCCGCCGCGCGCGGCGATCAGCGTCTCGAGCAGGTGCGCGGCGTCCTCGCCGGCGAGGTGGTAGTAGCGGTGCCGGCCTTGCGCCAGCACCGCGAGCAGGCCGCCTTCGCAGAGCCGGCGCAGGTGCTCGCTGGCGGTGGACGCGGCGACGCCGGCCAAGGCCGCCAGCTCGCCGGCCGGCCGCGCGCTGCCGTCCATCAGCGCCAGCAGCATCGCCGCGCGCGCCGGATCGGCGAGCAGGCTGCCGATCTCGGCGAGCTGGAAGCGCGTGACGGGCGCGGAGGCGGACATGGCCCACAGCCTAGCGCGGCGCGCGCGCCGATGCTTGGGCCGGCGACGAAACGTCGGCAGCGATCGCGCGCGACCATGGCGGCGGCGGCACGTGCCGCTGCCGCATTCTTCTGCGACCATGCCGGCGCGCGCCGCACGGCCGCGCCAGGGACGAGCGAGGAACCGCCATGACCGATCCGATCGAGGCCGGCCGACCCGTGGCCGCCGACTGGCGCACGCCCGTCGAGCTGATCGCGCTGGGCGCGATCTGGGGCGGCTCGTTCCTGTTCATGCGCGTGGCCGCGGCGGACTTCGGACCGCTGGCCCTAGTGGAGGTGCGCGTCGTGCTCGGCGCGCTGATCCTGCTGCCGTTCCTCTCGCGCATCCGCGCGCAGTGGACGCGCGCGCTGTGGCTGCGCTTCGCGATCGTCGGCGCGCTGAACTCGGCGATCCCGTTCCTGCTGTTCGCCTGGGGCGCCGAGCGCGCGCCGGCCGGCATCGGCGCGATCGCCAACAGCCTGACGGTGCTGTTCACCGTGCTGGTGGCGTTCGTGCTGTACCGCGAGCGCATCGGCGCGACGCGCGGGCTGGCGATCCTGGTCGGCTTCGTCGGCGTCGTCGTGCTGATGAGCGGCAAGACCGAGGGCGACCACGTCGCCGCCGCCGCGCTCGCCGGCACCGCCGCCTCGCTGTGCTACGGCTTCGCCGCCAACTTCACGCGCCGCTGGTTCGCCGGCGTGCCGCCGCTGGCCGCGGTCGCCGGCACGCTGGGCTGCTCGGCGCTGATGCTCGCGCCGCTGGCCGCGTTCGCCTGGCCGACGGCGCCGGTGCCGCGCGCGTCCTGGCTCAGTGCGATCGCGCTCGGCGTGCTCTGCACCGGCATCGCCTACGCGTTCTATTTCCACCTGATCCAGCGCGTCGGCGCCGCGCGCGCGTCCACCTGCACGTACCTCGTGCCGCTGTTCGGCGTCGCCTGGGGCTGGCTGCTGCTCGGCGAGACGCCGACGCCGACGATGCTCGCCGCCGGCGCGCTGATCCTGGGCAGCGTGATCGCGAGCCAGCGCAGGGCGGGGGCGCCGCGGTCGTGAGATGCACTTGCTGGCCTCAGCGAGGCCAGCGGCATACTGATGGCTGAAAGAAAATGGTTTGACGGAAACGATAAATCTAGCCGAACATATCGATATTTCTATTTGAGGCCATTTATAGCCGGCCGCTATAGAGGGATCGCCACCGATATGTATTTTGCATACTTCGATGAGTCTGGTGACTCCGGCATGGTTTCGTCACAGACAAATATTTTTGCGCTTTCCTGTATTCTCTTAAGCGATAAGGATTGGCTTTCTGCTCTAGATCAGACGATCGCGTTCAGGCGTTATCTGTACAAAAATTTTAATATTTCACCGCGCAGCGAGCTGAAAGCTAGTTGGTTAATTCACAACAAAGGCGATATCAGAGCCGCTGGTCTGACTTATGCGGCGAGAATGGCTGCATACAGGGCGGCCATGCGATTCCAACGCAAGCTTGGTCTTTTCCAGATCTTTACAGTCATAATCGTTAAAGATCGCATCGCTAAGCGCGACAGCGACGTGCGCGAAATCACATGGAGGTATGCGATTCAGCGCTTGGAAAGATTTGGTACCGCTATGAAGGACAACATCCATGTTCTCCCTGACGAGGGACATGGTGAGTTCATACGAAAAAAGATACGTGAGATGCGGCGCTTTCACTTTGCGCCTTCTGCTTTCGGAGATGGATCGCTTGAACGAAAGGCAGAGAACATAGTTGAGGACTCATCAGATCGACGTTCGCATGAATCCTTCTTCGTTCAGTTCTCCGATCTCAATGCGTACGCGGCTTTTCGTAGAGTCTTTCCAGGTCCAACATTTGGTGCGGACATTTGGGAAGAGCTTGGGTCTGCACGCGTTAGCGAGGTCAACCGCTTCTCTGGCGGACCTACTGGTATCGTAGTATGGCCATCCAAATAAAAAGCCCGCCTTGCGGCGGGCAGGGGAAATCCTACTACCGACCAAGGGGCGCGGCCTCAGATTCCGGGAAGGACATTAGCAACAGTGTAGATAACTTGTCAATAATAAGCAGCGAACCGCTGCAATGAGTTATGCAATTGGACCGCTCAATGTTGCGATGGTTGCTCGCGCCAAGTGCAGAGCGTTTCCGAATCGACCTCTCACCGGTTCGTCAGCTGGATCTCGATGCGCCGGTTCTTCGCATAGGCGTCCGGCGTGTCCGCGTCGTCCAGCGGCTGGAACTCGCCGAAGCCGTTCGCCGACAGCCGGTGCGCGGGAATGCCCTGCACGACGAGGTACTTCACGATCGCGGTCGCGCGCGCGGTGGACAGCTCCCAGTTCGACGGGAAGCGCGGCGTGTTGATCGGGCGCTTGTCGGTGTGGCCGTCGATGCGCAGCACCCAGTCGATGCTCGACGGGATCTCGGCGGCGACCTCGCGCACGGTCTCGGCCAGCGAGGCCAGGCGCGCCTGCGCCTCGGGCCCGAGCTCGGCGGAGCCGGAGTCGAACAGGATGTCGGTCGGCACGACGAAGCGGTCGCCGACGATGCGCACGTCGCTGCGGTTGCCAAGCGCGGCGCGCAGCTTGCCGAAGAACTCCGAGCGGTAGCGCTCGAGCTCGCCGACGCGGTTGGCGAGCGCGACGTTGAGCTGCTTGCCGAGGTCGGCGATCTTCGCGTCCTTCGCCTCGATGTCCTTGTTGGCGATGTCGAGCGCCGCCTGGATCTTGCCGAGCTGCTCGTTCAGCGCGGCGAGCTGGCGGTTGAGCAGCTCGACCTGCGCGGCCGCGGCCGAGGTGAGGTCGGTCTGCTTGACCAGCGCCTCCTTGGAGGTGTCGAGCTCCGCGCCGAGGCGGGCGACCTCGGCCTCGAGCTGCTGCTTGAGCGCGCTCAGCGCGGCGACGTCGGCGTTGAGCCGCGCCGCCTCGGCGGTGGCGCCGTCGAGCTGCGTCTTGAGCGCCTCGCGCTCGCTGCTGGCCTGGCCGAGCGAGGCGGCGAGCTCGGCCACCTTGGCGTCGAGCAGGCGCTTCTGGTCCTCGGACAGCGACAGCGTGCGCGCGAGCTCGGCGACTTTCGAATTCAGCGCGTCGAGCGCGCGGTTCTTGCCGGCGAGCGTGTCGGACAGCACGAACTGGCCGATCGCGAAGATCAGCAGCACGAAGATCATCGCCATGATCAGCGACGTCAGCGCGTCGACGAAGCCGGGCCAGATGTCGAAGGCGGCGCGCCGGCGGCGCAGCGTGCTCATGCGGACGGATCCCGGGCGGCGGCCGCAGCGGCCGCGAGGCGAGGCGCGGCGCTCATCGGCGCGGCTCGCGCTCGGCGACCATGCGTTCGGCGACCATCGGCGCCGGCGCGCGCGGGCGCTGGCCGTCCAGCGCCGCGGCGATCGTGCGCGAGAGCAGGCGCAGCTCGCTGCGCAGCTCCTCGGAGAGCTGCGCGGCCGGCTGCGCCTGGGCGGCGATCTGGCGCAGCACGGTCTTGAGCTCGTTCTGCACGTCGGCGGCGGCCTGGCGCTCGCGCGCGTCGCGGCCGAGCAGGTCGGCCAGCCGGCCGAGCTGCGCGCCGAGTTCGCCGAGCTGCTGGTTCGTGCCGTGGCGCTCGCGCTCGTTCTCCACGATCGCGCGCTGCATGCGGTCCAGCCCGTCGGCCGTCTGCTCGAGCAGCGCCTGCACGTAGGCCGGCACCGAGGCGTCGGTCTCCAGCGCCGTGCCCGACGACAGCCGCGTCATGCCCGACAGCCATTCCTCCAGCTCGTTGTAGAAGCGGTTCTGCGCATGCCCCGCCTGCAGGTCGAGGAAGCCGATGACCAGCGAGCTGGCCAGGCCGAACAGCGAGGTGGAGAAGCTGGTCGACATGCCGCCGAGCGGCTCCTTGAGGTTCTCCTTGAGCGCGCCGAACATCGTCACCGCGTCGTTGCCGACGTTCAGCGTGCCGATGATGTCCGACACCGAGCGCACCGTGACCAGCAGGCCCCAGAACGTGCCGAGCAGGCCGAGGAAGATCGCCAGGCCGATCAGGTAGCGCGACAGGTCGCGCGATTCCTCCAGGCGCAGCTGCACGCTGTCGAGGATCGTGCGCATCGACGGCGCCGACAACGCCGTGCGGCCGCGCTCGCGGCCGTCGAGCATGCGCGCCATCGGCGCGAGCAGGCGCGGCCGGCCGGGCGGCTTCTGCTCGGGATTGGAGCGGCGGAACGCCTCGATCCAGGCGACGTCGCGCGAAAGCACGAGCACCTGGCGCAGGTTGACGACGATGCCGGCGGCGAGCACGGCGAAGATGACGCCGTTGAAGAACGGGTTGGCTGCGAAGATCGCGGCCAGGCGCGGCGCCAGCGCCGCGCCGAGCACGCCGACGGCCGCGAGGAAGGCGAGCATCCAGGGCAGGACGCGGGTGGGTGAGCTCATGGCGATTCGCTTCCGGCTGGAGAGAAGGCGTTCCCGCTTGCGACAGGACGCGCGGCGGTTTGGTTCCGGGCGCCGGCGGGACGACGCGGCATTGTCCGGCCGCGCGCGAACGGCGGGCAACCGCGCAGGCGCCGCTCGCGCATCGCCGGTCGGCGCGCGTTAAGCCGCGCCGGCCGGCGGCCGCGCCGCTGCGCCGGCGCACGCCTGCGGGCGCTCACGAGCGCGGCTTGGCCCGATGCGTCGGCGTGGCGGTCCACGGGTCGTCCGGCCAGGGATGCTTCGGGTAGCGGCCTTTCAGTTCCTTCTTCACTTCCGGGTAGGTGCGTTCCCAGAAGCTCCTTAGGTCCTGCGTGACCTGCACCGGCTTGCCGCCCGGCGAGAGCAGGTGCAGGGTCAGCGGCACGCGGCCGTTGGCGATGCGCGGCGTGTCGGCCAGGCCGAACAGCTCCTGCAGCTTGACCGCGAGCACCGGCGGCGCGTCGGCGGCGTAGGTGATGCGCCGCTCCAGCCCGCTCGGCACGCGGATCGCGACCGGCGCCTGCTCGTCGAGCGCGCGCCGCATCGAAAAGTCCAGCCGCGCGGCGAGCGCGGCCGACAGCTCAGCCGGCTCGAGCGCGTCGAGGCGCCGCTTGCCGCCGAGATACGGCGCGAGCCAGTCCTCCAGCGTGGCCAGCAGCGCGGCGTCGGAGACGTCCGGCAGGCCGAGCTCCGGGCACCAGGCGCGCAGCGCCTGCACGCGCAGGCGCAGCTCGCGCGCCGCGTCGCTCCAGGGCAGCGCGTCGAGGCCGAGCTCGCGCACCGCGGCCAGTAGCGCGGGAACGGTGTCCGCGGGCGTGGCGGGCACTGCGCGGCGTTCCAGCACGATCGCCTCGAAGCGCCGTTCCTCGAACGCGTCCACCGCGCGCGCGTCGCGGTTCCAGCGCACGGTGCGGCGCCGGGCGAACGCCTGCGGGAAATCGCGCTCGAGCCGGTCCGCGTCGAACGGGGCGGCGGCGAAGATCAGGCTGTCGCGTTCTTCCTGGCGCAGGTCGATCACGACCAGCCAGGGCTCGCCGTACAGCGCGCTCTCCTGCAGCAGGCGCGCGCCGCGGCCGTTGGCGAGCTGGTAGCGCTGCGGGTTGTTCGCGTCCTGACGCGCGATGCGGTCGGGGAAGGCGTGGATCAGCACGTCGCCGGCGGCGGTGGCCGCGGACGCGGGCGCCGCATCGCGCGCCTCCGCGCCGATGCGGCCGGCGCGCGCGAGCCAGCTGCGCGCGGCCTGGTCGATCGCGGCGAGCGCGGCCGGATCGGCGCCGGCCTCGCGCGCGCCGGCCGCGCGGCGCGCGCGCCAGGCCTCGAGCGCGGCGAGGCGGACGCGGAAATCGTCATTGCGCGCGCCGGCGCCGCGCAGCGGATCGCGCGCCTCGACCAGCGCCGCCAGGTCGCAGGCGAGCGGGCGCAGCGCCGCCGGCGCGCGCAGCACCGCGGCGCCGAGCCGCGGATGCGCGCCCAGGGCGAGCATGCGCCGGCCCGGCGCGGTGATGCGGCCGTCGGCATCGAGCGCGCCGAGGCGGCGCAGGAGCTCGCGCGCCTGCGCCAGCGCGCCGCCGGGCGGCGCATCGAGCCAGCGCAGCGCATCCGAGCCCCAGGCGGCGAGCTCGAGCGCGAGCTGCGACAGCTCCACCTGGGCGATCTCGGGCGTGCGCTCGGCATCGAGCCGGCGGCTCTGCGGCCACAGCCGATAGCAGAGGCCGGGGCCGAGGCGGCCGGCGCGGCCGGCGCGCTGGTCGGCCGAGGCCTGCGAGACGTTCACCGTCTCCAGGCGCGTGAAGCCGGTGTTCGGGTCGAAGCGCGGCTCGCGCGCCAGGCCGAGGTCGACGACGGCGCGCACGCCGGGCAGCGTCAGGCTGGACTCGGCGACGTTCGTCGCCAGCACGACGCGGCGCGTGCCGGCCGGCGCCGCCGCCAGCGCGGCGTGCTGCTCGGCGAGCGCGAGGTCGCCGTGCAGCGGCACGACCGCGAGCGCCGTCGCCTGTCCGGCCGGCATGTCCTGCTCGAGCGCGCGGCGCGCGACGTCGATCTCGCGCTTGCCGGGCAGGAACGCGAGCACGTCGCCCTCGCTTTCGGCCAGCGCCGACTCGACCGCGCGGCGCAGGTGGAACGGCCAGCCGCGCCCGGGCCAGGCCTCGTCGGCGCGCGCCGGCGGATGCTCGATGCGCACGGGAAAGCTGCGGCCTTCGCTGGCGATGCGCGGCGCGTCGAACCAGCGCGCGACGCGCTCGCCGTCCAGCGTGGCCGACATCACCACCAGGCGCAGGTCGGGGCGCAGGTTGGCCTGCACGTCGAGCGCGAGCGCGGCGCCGAGGTCGCCGTGCAGATGGCGCTCGTGGAATTCGTCGAACAGGATCGCGCCGACGTCGGCGAGTTCGGGATCGTCCTGGATCTGCCGCGTGAGGATGCCTTCGGTCAGCACCTCGATGCGCGTGGCCGCCGAGACGCGGCTTTCGAAGCGGATGCGGTAGCCGACGCCTTCGCCGACGCGCTCGCCGCGCCGCGCCGCCATGAACTCGGCCGCCGCGCGCGCGGCGATGCGGCGCGGTTCGAGCAGCAGGATCTTGCGCCCGGCCAGCCACGGCGCATCGAGCAGCGCCGGCGGCACCTGCGTGGTCTTGCCGGCGCCGGGCGGAGCTTCGACGACCAGCCGCGTGTGCGCGGCGAGCGCGTCGAGGATCTGCGGCAGGACGGCGTCGATCGGCAGCGCGCCGCGCGGCGCTGCGGAGGCGGATGGGCTCATGCTGCGTGTCGCGGAGGAAGCATGCGGGCAAGAATCGTCGCGTCAGAAACGCCGACGGCGCGGCCCCGAAGGACCGCGCCGCCGATGCATGCGAAAAGGCGTCGCCTTATTCGCAGGTCAGGCCGTTCACGTTCGTCAGGCGCGTCCAGGTCCGCTCGCCGCTGCCGGAAGGCACGCCGGCCGGCAGGCCGCCGTTCGACTGGTACGTGAACTTGATCGTGTTGCAGTCGATGAACTGGAACGTCACCGTGCCCCACGGGTTGAGCACCGTCGACTGGAAGTTGCCGGCGAACCCGCCGCCCGTGCGATAGCCGGTGCCGGCCGAGACCGACAGCGGGTTGCTCGGGTCGACGATGCCGTCGCCGGCAATCCAGAACGGAATGCCGTTGGCATCGAACGTGTACCAGTCGAACACGAACGGGCGCACGACCTGGCCCGCGCTGTTCACTTGCTCGGCGACCTCGATGACGATGCCCTCGCCGGCGTGGTCCGGATCGTACCAGTTGCCGGACATGTAGCCGTCGATCGGCAGCGGCCCGAACGCGTCGGGATACGTGGACTGCGTCGGCTCGTAGGCCGGAACGGAGATGTCGATCGGACTGACGCCATTGAGGCGAGGATCGACGCGCAGCGTGAACGCATCGCTGAACGTGAAGTAGCCCGACCCCTCATACGGATAGTTCTCGAGCACGTACGTGGTGCTGACGTACAGCGGGCTGTTGAAGCCTTGCTCCGAAATGACCGTATTGGGCTCGGTCGCCGGCCGGATGAGGCTCTTGGCGCTGTCGAAGCCGATGCTGCCCTGCGAGGCCTGCACCAGCGGGAACGTCGGCACCATCGACTGGTTGTCCGAAGGGCGATCGATGCGCATCAGCGTGATCGCGTTGTAGGCGCCGGTAGGATTGTAGGTCGTCGGGTTGCCCGTGCTGCTGCAGGCGAGTCGCCACACGGTCACGGTCACGGTCTCGGTCGTCGCCCCGCCGATGAGCGGAACGTAGAGCGGCACCTGCTTGGAGAAGTACGGCCCGCTGGCCTTGTCGGGCAGCGGGTCGGCCGCGCAGCTCGGCGGGTAGGCCCGGAACGGGTTGGCTTGCGGAGAGCCGGGGTACGTCGAGTTTCCCATGGCCTTGGCGCGTGCCTTGGTCGAGGAAAGCTGCGACCGCATGTCCGTGACTTTGGCGACTTCGGCCTGGTGGTAGGCCACGTCGGCAGCCGACAGCTGCGGCGCGTCGGCCGCGAACGCGGAAACGGAGGCTACGCCCGCGAGCGCGAGCGTCAGGCGGATCAGGTGGTTCATCGGTACATCCCCATCGAAATGACCTGCGCGAGCATGGTCGAAAAGCAATGAATTCGCAGTGAACCGCGTACGTGCGCGAAGCGCCGATTCCTTCCATAATCGCGCGTTTCCCAGCCGCGGTGAACCTGCCCGTGATCGACATCGGCGCCAACCTCACGCACGAGTCCTTCCGCGCCGACTTCGACGCGGTGCTCGAGCGCGCACGCCGGCACGGCGTCGTCGAGATCGTCGTCACCGGCGCCAGCGCGGGCGGCAGCCGCGCGGCCTGCGAGCTGGCCCGTGCGCATCCGGGCTTCCTGCATGCGACCGCCGGCGTCCATCCGCACCATGCGCACGACTACGACGACGACACGGACGCGCTACTGCGCGATCTCGTCGCACGCCCCGAGGTAAAGGCCGTCGGCGAGACCGGCCTGGACTACTTCCGCAACTTTTCCCCGCATGCGGCGCAGGTCGCCGCGTTCGAGCGCCAGCTCGCCATCGCCGTCGACAGCGGCAAGCCGCTGTTCCTGCACCAGCGCGACGCCCACGCGGATTTCGTCGCCTGCCTGGACAACGTGCGCGGCCGCATCGGCCGCGCGGTGGTGCACTGCTTCACCGGCGAGCGCGACGAGCTCGTCGCGTACCTGGACCGCGGCTTCCACATCGGCATCACCGGCTGGATCTGCGACGAGCGCCGCGGCGCGCACCTGCGCGACCTGGTGAAGCTGATCCCGGCCGAGCGCCTGATGATCGAGACCGACGCGCCCTACCTGCTGCCGCGCGACCTGCACCCGAAGCCGTCGCATCGGCGCAACGAGCCGATGTACCTCGGTCACGTCTGCGCGGCGGTCGCCGCGGCACGCGGCGAGGACGCGGCGGCCGTCGCCGCGGCGACCACGGCCACGGCGCGCGCGTTCTTCGACCTGTAGGCAAGCGGCGTCGGCCCGGGTGCCGTCGGGCGCCGCGGATCGGTCGCGACGTTCACGCCGCGGCCGAAACCGCCGCCACCGGTGCGCCGGATCCAAGCCGCCGCAGCGAAACGGCGAACACCGCGCCCAGCAGCCCGGCCAGCAGCCAGGTCGAAAACTGCTTGGCGAGCACCAGCGCTTCGACGATCCGCGCCGGCCAGGCGCCGCCGGAGCGTGCCTGCACGCCGTCGAGCAGCCGGCACGGCAGTTCGGCGCCGAACGCGAGCGCGGCCAGCGCGAGGATCGCGATGCACGTGCGCCGCCAGGACGGCTCCAGGTCGCGCCGGCGCAGCAGCGCGATCGGCAGCGCCAGGCACGGCAGCCAGAGCACGAAACGGTAGTCGTAGCTGTCCTTGAGCAGGAACAGCGGCACCGCGGTCAGGAATGCGACCTGCAGCAGCGCGGTGCGGCGCGGATGTCGCCGGCCGAGGCAGGCCGAGGTCGCGCCGGTGCGCAGGGCCCGCCATGCCGTTGCCGCCGCGACCAGCGCGCAGGCCAGCGCCGCCGCGGCCCAGCCCGCGCCGTACTGGAGCAGCAGCCAGTGCGCGCCGGTCGAGAAGCGCGTGGCGCCTTCCGGCGCGCCGCGCCCGAGCGCGCGGATGGTGTCGAGGCCGAGGATCGCGATCGCCGAGCCGGTCGCGGCGGCGGCGCAGGCGAGCGCGAAGAACCGCGTGCCGCGGCCGAGCAGCCCGGCGCAGGCGCTGGCGAGTCCCATGTAGATCTTCAGCGCCGTGCCGGCGCCGAGCGCGCCGCAGCCGAGCGCGACGTACGCGGGCCTGCGGTCGGCGAGGCCGTAGGCAGCGAGGCAGAGCAGGGCGCAGGTCAGCAGGTCGAAGTTCGCGCGCTCCACGGCGAGCTGCACGGCGGCGGAGAACAGCAGGCCGAGCAGCAGCAGGGCCTCGCCGATCCCGGCGGGACGGAACGCCAGGCCGACCGCGAGATAGAAGAGCCCGATCAGCGTGACCGCGACCGGTTCGTAGAGGTCGCTCGTCAGTCCCCAGCGCTGGAAGCTGAGCCAGGGCTCGTAGGTCTGCGAATGCGTGACCGCCTCGACCGACGGCAGGAAGCAGGCTCCGGCAATCCACTGCCCGGCGCCCGCGGCGCAGGCGTCGGCCGCGACCAGGTGGGCGGCGGCGTCGGAGAACGGCGGACGCTCGGCGCCGATCGGCGGCACGCCGAGCCAGATCCAGCCGCGCGTCGCGTGCAGCGCGGCGGTGGCCAGCGCGCACGCCGCCAGCACCGCGACCGTCCAGCGCCGCGCTGCGCCGGGCCGCACGGCTCAGGAACGCAGGCCGATGCCGCGGTCGAGCAGGTACAGGCCGATCGCGGCGAGCACGAGCGCGAAGCCGAGCATCACCGCGAACGCGACGCCGAGCGACACGTCGGTGATGCCGAGCAGGCCGTAGCGGAACGCGTTGACCATGTACAGGATCGGGTTGGCGTGGCTGATCTCGCGCCACGGCGTGCCGAGCTGGTTCACCGAGTAGAACACGCCGCCCAGGTACGTGAGCGGCGCCAGCACGAACGTCGGCACCAGCGCGATGTCGTCGAACTTCTTCGCGTAGACCGCGTTGACGAAGCCGGCCAGCGAGAACACCGCCGAGGTGAGCAGCACGGTCGAGAGCGTGACCCAGGGGTGGTAGAGGTGGATGCGCGTGAAGAACAGCGAGATCAGCAGCACGATCGCCGCGACCATCAGCCCGCGCAGCATCGCGCCGGCGACGTAGCCGGCCAGGATCACCCAGCTCGGCATCGGCGAGACCAGCATCTCCTCGACGTGGCGGCCGAACTTGGCGCCGAAGAACGACGAGGAGATGTTGCCGTAGCTGTTGGTGATCACCGCCATCATGATCAGGCCAGGCACGATGTAGTCGATGTAGCCGATGCCGGGCACGATGTCGCCGATGCGCGAGCCGACCATGCGGCCGAAGATCACGAAGTACAGCGTCATCGTGATCGCCGAGGGCAGCAGCGTCTGCATCCAGATGCGCAGGATGCGGATGACCTCGCGCCGCGTGATCGTGGCGAACGCGATCAGGTTCGCGTGGCTCATGCCGCCTCCTTGCCGTTCTCGACCAGGCGCACGAACAGCTCCTCGAGCCGGTTGGCCTTGTTGCGCATCGAGCGCACGACGATGCCGTGCGCCGACAGCGTGGCGAACAGCGAGTTGAGGTCGTGCTCGCGCGACATCTCCGCCTCGATCGTCGCCTCGTCGACGCGGCTGAGCCGCACGCCGGGCACCTCGGGCAGCGCCGCGGCCGGCGCGGCGAGGTCGAGCACGAACGTCTCGACGTCGAGCTTGGCCAGGAGCTGCTTCATCGAGGTGTTCTCGATGATGCGGCCGTGGTCGATGATGGCGATGTTGCGGCACAGCTGCTCGGCTTCCTCGAGGTAGTGCGTGGTGAGGATGACCGTGGTGCCGGCGGCGTTGATGCCGCTGATGAACTTCCACATCGAGCGGCGGATCTCGATGTCCACGCCCGCGGTCGGCTCGTCGAGGATCAGCAGCTTCGGCTCGCTCATCATCGCGCGGGCGATCATCAGGCGCCGCTTCATGCCGCCGGACATCGCCCGCGCCGGCTCGAACGCCTTGTCCCAGAGCACGAGCTGGTGCAGGTAGCGCTCGGCGCGCTCGCAGGCGACCGCGCGCGGGATGCCGTAGAAGCCGGCCTGGTTCACGCAGATGTCGAACGGCTTCTCGAACATGTTGAAGTTGAGCTCCTGCGGCACCAGGCCGATCAGGCGCATCGCCGTGCTGCGCTGCTCGCGCACCGAGACGCCGAACACGCGCGCGTCGCCGCCGGTCGCGTTCACCAGCGAGGACAGGATGCCGATCAGCGTCGACTTGCCGGCGCCGTTCGGGCCGAGCAGGGCGAAGAAGTCGCCGGGCTGCACGGTCAGCGAGACGCCCTTCAGCGCCTCGACGCCGTTGGCGTAGGTCTTCTTGAGCTCGACGACGTCGAGCGCGGGGACGTGGTTCATCGGGTCGGCAGGACTGGGGCCGCGCGGCCGGGCCGCGCCAGCCTGCTAGTATAGCGGGCTGGCGTCGCCCCGGCGCCGATCGAACGACGCAATGGAACACTTCACGCTTCGCCTGGCCGCGAGCCACATGCTCGCCCCTTCCGTCCGCCATCTCGCCTTCGAGCGCGCCGACGGGCAGCCGTTCGCGTTCGTGCCGGGGCAGTTCATCCAGGTGCACTTCCACTACGCCGACGGCAAGCCGACCAAGCGCAGCTACTCGGTCGGCACGGTCGGCGACGGCGGCGGTCCGGTGCAGCGCCTCGAAATCGCCGTGTCCTACGTCGAGGGCGGCGCGGCCACCGCGCTGCTCTCGGCGCTCGACGAGGGCGACACGATCGACGTCAGCGGCCCGTACGGGCGCTTCTGCCTGATGGACGCCGACACCAACCGCCGCTACCTGCTCGTCGCCACCGGCACCGGCGTCACGCCGTACCGCGCGATGCTGCCGCAGATCCGCACGCTGACGCAGACGCGCGGCTGCACGTTCGCGCTGGTCTACGGCGCGCGCACCGAGGCCGAGCTGCTCTACGGCGAGGAGTTCGAGGCGTTCGCGCAGGAGGTGCCCGGCTTCACGTTCCATCCGTGCTTCAGCCGCACCCCGCGCGCGGTGCCGCGCCCGAACGACCGCAACGGCCGCGTGCAGGTGGCGCTCGGCGAGCTCGCGCCGAACGCGGCGAACGACATCGCCTATCTGTGCGGCAATCCGGACATGGTCGACCAGACCTTCGCCATGCTGAAGGAAGCCGGCCTGCCGGTGCCGCACATCCGCCGCGAGAAATACGTCTCCTCGCGCTGAGCGCCCGGCCTCGCTTCCGAGGAGCAGCCGATGCTTCGTCTTTCCCGCTTGCGGGAAGGCCGATGCGCACGCGCCAGGCGCGAGCACGGCGCGGCACGTCGGGAGCGCCCTCCGCCTGGGCGCCCTCTTCCGCGAGCGGAGAGAACGCGCGGGAGTTCGTCGATTCCTTACTCGGCGAGCGCGACGAAGCGCGCGGCCCGGATGTAAAGCATGCTTGACAGACGCGACCGCCGCCCGCTAGCCTGGCTGTCAAGTTCGCTTGACAGGTGCGCCGATGTTCAGGGAGTTCTGGTTCGCCGGCGCGACGCGCCGGTACTGGTGGGCGACGGCGCTGCTGATGGCCGGCTACGTGCCGGTCCTGCTCCTTGCGATCGAGACGGCGCCGCGGATCGCCTCGCCGTGGCTGCGCGGGCTGGCCGCGCTGGCGCCGGTGCCGTTCCTGGCCGGCTTCGCCTGGCTCGAATACGCGCGCATCCGCCGCACCGACGAGCTGCGCCAGCGCATGGAGCTGGAAGCCGGCCTGCTCGCGCTCGTCGCCTCGGTCCTGCTCACGACCGTGCTCGGCCTGCTCGACAAGGCCGGCGTGGTGCGCCTGCCGCTGCTCGCCGCCGCGCCGCTGGCGTGCGCGCTGTACGTCGGCGCGCAGGCCTGGGCGCACAGGCGCTACCGGTGAACAACCGCGTGCGCGCGCTGCGCGAAGCCGAAGGCTGGTCGCAGGGCGAGCTGGCCGAGCGCCTCGGCGTCTCGCGGCAGACGGTCAATGCGATCGAGACCGGCAAGTACGATCCCAGCCTGCCGCTCGCGTTCCGCATCGGCCGGCTGTTCGGCAAGCCGATCGAATCGGTCTTCGACCCGGGGGAATGATGGCAATGGACAGACGCAGCCTGCTCAAGCTCGCGATCGCGGCCGCCTTCGTCGTCGCGGTCGGCGTGCGCGAATGGACGACGTCGCGCGCGCCGTCGCGCCAGGCCGAGTCGAGCGCGGGCGCCGCGATCGTGCAGAAGCCCGGCGAGCGCGGCTTCCGCCTCGGCTCGCTGGCCTTCGCGCCCTGCGAGCTCGCCGAGCGCAACTCCGCCGCGACCACGCCGGCGTTCTGCGCGCCGTTCCGGGTGCCGGAGGACTGGGACGAGCCGGACGGACGCACGATCGACCTGCATCTCGCTCTCGTGCGCAGCGAGGCGCCGGCGGCGGCGCGCGACCTGGTCGTGCTGCTCGCCGGCGGGCCCGGACAGGCCGCCACCGAGGCGTATCCGCGCGTCGCCGGCGCGTTCGCGCCGCTGCTGCGCCGGCGCAGCGTCGTGCTGATGGACCAGCGCGGCACCGGCGCCTCGCATCCGCTGACCTGCCCGCAGGACCTGGACGACGAGGACGCGTCCTCGGCCGGGACGATCGACTACGCGAAGATCCGCGCCGCCACGCAGGCCTGTCTCGCCGAGGTGTCCAAGCACGCCGATCCGGCGCAGTACACCACCACCGCCGCCGTGCGCGACCTCGAGGCGCTGCGCCAGGCGCTCGGCGCGCCGCAGTTCGACCTGGTCGGCGTGTCCTACGGCACGCGCGTCGCGCAGCAATACCTGAAGCGCCATCCCGACGGCGTGCGCAGCGTCGTGCTCGACAGCCCGGTGCCGAACGAGACGATCCTCGGCGCGGAGTTCGCCGCGAACCTCGACGACTCGCTGAAGGCGCAGTTCGCCGCCTGCGCGAAAGACGCCGCCTGCGCGAAGGCGTTCGGCGACCCGTACGCCAGCCTGTACCGCCTGCGCGACCGGCTCGCCGCCGAGCCGCAGGAGGTCGCGCTGCGCGATCCGCGCACCCATGCCGTCGAGACCAGGCGCCTGGGCGCGCTGCGCCTGGCCGGCCTGGTGCGCCTGTTCGCCTACACGCCGGAAACGAGCGCGCTGCTGCCGCTGGCGATCGACCGCGCGCTGAAGGGCGACTACGCGCCGCTCGCCGGCCAGTCGCAGTACATGACGGGCGAAGTCGCCGACCTCGCCGGCAGCGGCATGCAGCTGTCGGTGATCTGCGCCGAGGACGCCGACCGCCTGCCGGAACGGTCCGCCGACGCCGGGCTGATCCTCGGCGAGGCATTCGTGCGCGTCGTGCGCGAGCAGTGCTCGATCTGGCCGCGCGGCGCGCGCCCGGCCGACTTCCACGCGCCGCTGCGCAGCGACAAGCCGGTGCTGATCCTGTCCGGCGAGTTCGATCCGGTCACGCCGCCGCGCTACGGCGCGGCGATCCTCGCCGGGCTGCCGAACGCGCGCCAGCTCGTCGCCGCCGGCCAGGGCCACAGCGTCATGGGGCGCGGCTGCCTGCCGAAGCTGGTCGCGCGCTTCGTCGACGAGCTCGACGCGAAAGGCCTCGACGCCGGCTGCCTGGCCGATTTCGGCCCGACGCCGGCCTTCATCGACTTCAACGGAGCCAGCCCATGATCGAGGTCAGCGACCTGCACAAGCGCTTCGGCGAGGTGAAGGCCGTCGACGGCGTGTCGTTCGTCGCGCGCGACGGCGAGATCACCGGCCTGCTCGGCCCGAACGGCGCCGGCAAGACCACCACGCTGCGCATGCTCTACACGCTGATGCGGCCCGACGCCGGCACGGTGCGCGTCGACGGCATCGACGCCGCGGCCGATCCGCTGGCCGTGCGCCGCCGCCTCGGCGTGCTGCCGGACGCGCGCGGCCTGTACAAGCGCCTCACCGCGCGCGAGAACATCGACTACTTCGGCCGCCTGCAGGGCCTCGACGCCGCCGCGCGCCGGCGCCGCGCCGACGCGCTGATCGCCGCGCTCGACATGGCCGACATCGCCGAGCGCCGCACCGAGGGCTTCTCGCAGGGCCAGCGCGTCAAGACCGCGATCGCGCGCGCGCTGGTGCACGACCCGAAGAACGTCATCCTCGACGAGCCCACCAACGGCCTCGACGTGATGGCGACGCGCGCGATGCGCGCGTTCATGCGCACGCTGAAGGACGAGGGCCGCTGCGTGCTGTTCTCCAGCCACATCATGCAGGAGGTCGGCGCGCTCTGCGACCGCATCGTCGTCGTCGCGCGCGGCCGCGTCGTCGCCGACGCCACGCCCGCCGCGCTGCTCGCGCAGACCGGCCAGGCCAGCCTCGAGGACGCGTTCGTGAAGATCATCGGTTCGGAAGAGGGACTCGCCGCATGAGGTCCGTGCTCGTCGTGTTCGCCAAGGAGATCCGCGAGAACCTGCGCGACCGCCGCACCGTGCTCAACACGCTGCTGACCGGCCCGCTGTTCGCGCCGCTGGTGTTCGTGCTGATCTTCAACGTCGCCGTCACGCGCCAGTTCGACAAGGCCGAAAAGCCGCTCGACGTGCCGGTCGCCGGCGCCGAGCACGCGCCGAACCTGATCGCCGCGCTCAGGCAGCAGAACATCGTCGTCAAGGACGCGCCGGCCGACCCGGAGCGCGCGGTGCGCGAGCAGGACGCCGACCTCGTGCTGCGCATCCCCGGGAACTACGGCGAGGCCTGGCGCAAGGGCGAGCCGGCGCAGGTCGAGCTGATCTTCGACGCCTCGCAGCGCGACGCGCAGGGCTCGGTCGCGCGCCTGCAGCGCGTGCTGGAAGGCTACGGCCAGCGCACCGGCGCGCTGCGCCTGCTGGCGCGCGGCCTGGCGCCGGACCTGATCCGGCCGCTGGTCGTCGCCGCGCGCGACCAGTCGACCGCGCAGAACCGCAGCAGCGCGATGTTCGGCATGCTGCCGTACTTCTTCATCCTCGGCGGCTTCGTCGGCGGCATGGCGCTGGCCATCGACACCACCGCCGGCGAGCGCGAGCGGCAGTCGCTCGAGCCGCTGCTGGCCAATCCGGTGCCGCGCGGGCAGATCCTCGCCGGCAAGCTCGGCGCGACCAGCCTGTTCGCGCTGGTCACCGTGCTGCTCAGCATCTTCGCGTTCTCGGTCGCGGGGCATTTCCTGCCGACCGAGAAGCTCGGCGCCTCGCTCGACATCGGCGCGCGCTTCGCCGCGCTGACGATGCTGGTGATGCTGCCGCTCACGTTCCTGCTGGCGACGCTGCAGACGCTGGCCGCGGCGTTCGCCAAGAGCTTCCGCGAGGCGCAGACCTACCTGTCGCTGCTGATGTTCGTGCCGGTGATCCCGAGCCTGCTGCTGTCGATCTTCCCGCTGAAGACGCAGACCTGGATGTACGCCGTGCCGCTGATGAGCCAGCAGGTCGCGATCACGCGCTTCCTGCGCGGCGACGCGGTCGCGCCGGGCCAGCTCGCGCTGTGCTTCGCCTGCACCGCCGCGGCCGCGGTCGCGGCCTACGGCATCACGGCCTGGGTCTACCGCAGCGAGCGGCTGGCGATATCGGGCTGAGGCCCGCGCTCAGCCCGGCGCCTTCGCGCCGCGCAGCCAGCGCGCGCGCACGAACGCGGCCGGCACCAGCACCGCCATGAACACGCCGTAGGCGAGCAGCGTGGCGACGATCTGCGGCCAGAGCCGGCCGCCGGCGCCGGCCGATGCGGCGAATCCCCAGCGCATCGCCGCGATGCTGAGCGCGCCCGCGGCGAGCACCGCCGCGGCGTCGGCGACGCGCCGCCAGGCCGGGCGCGGCTGGCGCGGGAACGCGACGTACAGCGCGCTCAGGATCGCGAACGCCGGCAGGAACAGGATGAAGGCGAGGCCGGTTTCGATCTGCGGGTTCATCGCTCGCTCGATGGCGGTCAGTCGAGGCGGATGCCGTGCAGCGCGTCGACGTCGCTGGCCGAGGCGGTCGCGCCCTGGCCGCCCCAGCGCGTGCGGATCGTGTTCGCCAGCGCGGCGATCTCGGCCGAGCCGAGCTGCTGCACGAACGGCGGCATCGAATGCGGCCGCGGGTTGCCCTCGGTCGTCGGCGGCACGCCGCCGTAGAGGATCATGCGCACCGCATTGGCCGGATCGGCGGCGGTGACCGCCACCGCGTCGACCAGCGGCGGTCCCTTGTCGGTGCCGCGTCCGTCGGGCGCGTGGCAGCTCTCGCAGTGGCGCCGGTACAGCGCCTCGCCTTCCTGCGTGCCCGCGTGCATCGCGACGGTCGGGGCGAGCGCGGCCTCCGGTCCCGGCCGCGCCGGCACCGACTTCAGGTAGGCGGCCATCGCCGCGGCGTCCTCGGCGGTCAGGTGGCGCAGGCTCTGGAAGATCACCTCGGCCATCGGCCCGTAGGCCGAGCCGTGCGGCGAGGTGCCGGTGCGCAGGTACGCGGCGAGCTCGTCGGCCGAATAGCGCTTGAGCTGCCAGGCGTCGAGCGGCGGCGCGTACCAGCCCAGGCCGGGGATGCGCCCGCCGGCCAGGTCGCCTGCGTCCGGCGGCGAGCTCATCGGGCCGTAGGTGCCGTGGCACATCGCGCAGTGGCCCAGGCCTTCGACCAGGTAGCGTCCGCGCTGCGCCGGCGTGCCGTCGTCGCCGGCGGCGGGCGGCTCCGGCCGGTACAGCAGCATGCGCCAGCCGATCAGCGCGGGGCGCCAGTTCGCCGGGAACTCGAGCCGGTTCGGCGTCGCCTCGCGCACGCTCGGCGGCAGGCTGCGCAGGTAGGCGAACAGCGCGTCGAGGTCGGCGTCGGTCAGGCGCGCGAACTGCGCATACGGGAACGCCGGGTAGAGCACGCCGCGCCGGCTGACGCCGTGGCGCATCGCGTGGCGGAACTCCGCCGCCGACCAGTCGCCCAGGCCGGTGCGCGGGTCGGGCGTGAGATTCGTGCTGTAGATCGTGCCGTAGTCGCTGGGAAACGCGCGGCCGCCGGCGAACGGCACGCCGCCGCGCGCGGTGTGGCAGCCGGCGCAGTTGCCGAGCTCGGCGAGGTACTCGCCGCGCGCGACCTGCTGCGGCGCCGGCGCGCCAGCCGGCGGCCCGCCCGCGGGCACGCGGTACGGGGCGAAGCCGCCCTGGCGCAGGAACAGCGCGCCGCCGACCGCGAGCACGGCCAGCAGCGCCGGCACCAGCGCGAACGACAGCATCAGCAGCCGCCGGCTCATCGCGGCACCTGCGCGTACGGCAGCGTCCCGCAGGCGAGCGGCGGCACGAACGCGCCGGCTGGCGCCGGGCGGCGCTCGTCGGCGTGCGACTGCCGCGACAGCCAGACCGCGACCGCGCGGATGTCCTCGGGCGCCAGGCGGCGCGCGATCTCGCCCATGCAGTCGGGCTCGCTCGCGCGGCGGATGCCGTTGCGCCAGTTGCCGAACTGCGCGACGAGGTATTCCGCGGGCAGGCCGACCAGCGCCGGGATGCCCGGCTCCAGTCCGGTCAGCTCGCGGCCGTGGCAGTCGGCGCAGGCCGGAATGCCGCGCGCGGCGTCGCCGCGCAGCACCAGCGCCTCGGCGCGCGCCTGCATGCCGGGCGCGAGCGGCGCATCCGCATCGGCGGCGCGCGTGCGCGGCGGCTGGGCGGCGTAGAAGCGCGCGATCTCCTCGATGTAGGCGTCGTCCATGAACTGCACCAGCCAGGTCATCTGCGCATTGACGCGGCGGCCGTCGCGGAAATGCCTGAGCTGCTCGGCGAGATAGCCGGCCGGCTTGCCGGCGAGATGCGGGTAGTACTCCGAGCCGCTGACGCCCTCGCCGCGCGCGCCGTGGCAGGCGGCGCAGGCGGCCAGGCGCTCGCCGAGGTCGTCGTCGGCACGGACCGCGCCGGCGGCGAGCAGGACGGCGGCCGCGAGGCCGGCCAGGCGCCGCCGTGCGGGCCGGGCGGGACGCGCGAGCGGGCGGCGGCTGCGGCGCACGTCAGCCGCCGATGCCGTGCGGGCGGATCCAGCCGATCCAGATGCCGAAGATCACCACGGCGATCAGGGCGACCGACAGCGCGATGCGGCGCGTCAGCGCGTGCAGCGTGCGGTCGGTCGTGCCGCGGTCGGTCATCATGTAGTAGAGGCCGGCGCCGAGGTTGTAGAGGATCGCGACGAAGGCCGCGACGATCACGAGCTTGCCGAGCATGGCGTTTCTCCCGATGGGCGCGCGCGGCGCGCGGGAACGCGCAGGCGCGATCGCGCGGCCGGCATGATGCGGCCGTCGCCGCGGGACCGGACCGTGGCGCTTCGTCGCACCTGCACGGGAACGAGTCTGGCGAGCCGCGCCTGAACGCCGGCAACGCGCCTGCGCCGGGTCACGCCGAGGGCGCGCCGCCGATCCAGGTGCGCCGCACGGCGCAGCGCGCGTCGATCGCGACGAGGTCGGCGCGCAGGCCCGGCGCGATGCGGCCGCAGCGATCGGCCAGGCCGAGGAACTCGGCCGGATACGTCGACGCCATGCGCGCGGCCTCGTCCAGCCCCAGGCCGAGCGTCTCGACGCTGTTGCGCACCGCCGCGGCCATGTCGAGCGCCGAGCCGGCGAGCACGCCGTCGGCCGTCTCGCAGCGCCCGCCGCGGCAGGTGATCGTCGCGCCGGCCAGCACGTAGGTGTCGGTCTCGGCGCCGACCGGCGGCATCGCGTCGGTGACCAGCAGCAGCTTGCCGCGCGGCTTGGCCGCGAGCGCGACGCGCAGCGAGGCCGGGTGCACGTGGTGGCCGTCGACGATGAGGCCGCACCAGCTCGCCCGGTCCTCGAGCGCGGCGCCGACGACGCCCGGCTCGCGGCCCTGCAGCGGCGTCATCGCGTTGTACAGGTGCGTGAAGCCGCGCACGCCGGCGTCGAGCGCGGCGCGCATCTGGGCGTAGGCGGCCGCGGTATGGCCGGCACAGACGATCACGCCGCGCGCGGCGAGCGCGCGGATGCGCTCGGCCGGCACGCACTCGGGCGCCAGCGTCAGCACGGTGACGCCGCGCCGCAGCGAGCAGACGAGGTCGAGCTCGGCGTCGTCGAGCCGGCGGAACTTGGCCGCATCGTGCGCGCCGCGCCGCGCCGGCGCGATGTACGGTCCTTCGAGATGGATGCCGAGCACGCCGGGCACGCCCTCGGCGATCGCCGCGTCCACCGCGGCGATCGCCGCGCGCATGACCTCGGCGTCGTCGCTGATCAGCGTCGGCAGGAAGCCGGTGGTGCCGAAGCGCCGGTGTGCCGCGCCGATGCGTCGGATCGTCTCCACGCTGGGCACGTCGTTGAACAGCACGCCGCCGCCGCCGTTGACCTGGCAGTCGACGAAGCCGGGCAGCAGGTGCAGGCCGGCCAGGTCGTGCACGCGCGCGCCGCGCAGGCGCGCGTCGTCCGGCGCGGCGAGCGCGGCGATGCGCCCGTCCTCGACCAGCACGGCGACGTCGTCGCGAAAGCCGTCCGCGGTCAGCACGCGGGCATTGATCAGCGCGTCCATCTCGGCGCGTCTCCTCAGAGCGTCTCGGTGACCTTGCGCAGGTGCGGCGGCCGGTCCGGGTCGCGGCCGCGGCGGATCGCCAGCGCGTTGATCGCGCCGTAGCAGCGGTGCACGGCGGCGAGCGGCGCGATCGCCGGGTCGAGCGCCGGCGCGAGCGGCAGGTCGCCGCCGTCGCCGGCGACCCAGACGCGCGCGCCGCGCGCGCGAAAGCGCGCCGCCACCTCCAGCGTGCTGCCCTGCGTGTCGTCGCGCTGGGCGAAGAACAGCACCGGAAAGCCGGCCTCGACCAGCGCCATCGGCCCGTGCTGCACCTCGGCGGCGCTGAACGCCTCGGCGTGCAGCGCGCAGGTCTCCTTGAGCTTGAGCGCGACCTCCTGCGCGGCGGCCAGGCCCAGGCCGCGGCCGACGACGAACAGGCTGCGCGCCTCGGCGAGCCCGTCGACCAGCGCCGACCAGTCCAGCGGCCAGCCGGCGTCCAGCGCGGCGGGCACGCCGGCGAGCGCGGCGCGCAGGCCGGCGTCGTCGGCCCATTCGGCCGCGAGGTGCACGATCGCCGCCAGCGAGCACAGGAAGCTCTTCGTCGCCGCCACGCTGAGCTCGGGGCCGGCGTGCAGCGGCAGCACGTGGTCGGCGGCCTGCGCGAGCGGCGCGTCCTCGACGTTGACCATGGCCACGACGCGCGCGCCGGCGCGCCGCGCCGCCTCGGCCTGCGCGACCAGGTCGGGGCTGCGGCCGGACTGCGAGATCGCCAGGAACAGCGCGCCTTCGAGCCGGGGCGTGACCGCGTAGATCGACTGCACCGACGGCGCGGCCGAGGCCGTGGCCAGCCCCAGGCGCGTCTCGAACAGGTACTTGGCGAACGTGGCGGCGTTGTCCGAGCTGCCGCGCGCGCCGGTGGCGACGAAGCGCGGCGGATCGCGCCGCAGCGCCGCGGCGAGCGCGGCCACGCGCTCGCGGTTCGCGGCGAGCTGGCGCGCGATCGCCTGCGCCGACTCGCCGATCTCCTGGTACATGCGGGTGGCTGCGGCCGCGGGCAGGGCCGGGGACGGCGTCATCGGCGAACGCTCCTTGGCGTCATGGCGCGGGCTTGCGCACGCGCGCGGTGGAATCGCGGATCACCAGCTGCGGGCTGAAGCCGCGGTTGACCGGCGCGGCGCCGCTGCCGGACGGCCGGAGCTCGGCGATCAGCCGCAGCGCCGCGTGGCGCGCGATGTCCTCGGTGGCCTGCTTGGCGGTGGTCAGCGCCGGCCAGGACTGCTTGGAGAACGGGCTGTCCTCGAAGCCGGCGATCGACAGCTCGTAGGGCACGTCGATGCCGTTGGCCTTGGCCGCGGCGAGCACGCCGGCGGCGATCTCGTCGTTGCTGCCGAAGATCGCCGTCGGCCGGTCGCGCAGCGCGAACAGGCGCCGCGCGCCGCGGAAGCCGTCGTCGAACGAATAGTCGCCGGGGATCACCAGCTTCTTGTCCAGCGGGATGTCGTAGTCCTTGAGCGCGCTCTCGTAGCCCTTGAAGCGTTCCGGGCTGGAGCGGTGCGCGGCGTTGCCCCAGAGGAAGCCGATGCGCTGGTGGCCGAGCTGGATCAGGTGCTCGGTGATGTCGTAGGCCGCGTCGCGGTCGTCGACGTAGACGCACGGGAAGCCGTCGTCGGGATCCTCCGCGGCCGAGATGATGCGCACGCAGCGGATGCCGTGGTCGGCGAGGTAGCGGATCAGCTCCATGCGCTCGGACATCGGCGGCGCCAGCACGAGCCCGGCCAGGCGCATGCGGCGCACGAAGTCGCGCAGCTCCTCGGCGAGGTTCGGCACGCTCGAGTCGCACGGATGGATCTGCAGGCCGAAGCCCTGGTCGTGGCAGGCGGCGAGCACGCCGTTCTGCACGCTGATCACGTAGTACGGGTTGGGGTTGTCGTAGACCAGGCCGAGCGAATGCGAGGTCGCGCTGCGCAGGTTGCGCGCGGCCTGGTCGGGCTGGTAGTTCAGCGCGTCGATCGCGCGCTGCACGCGCTCGCGCGTGTCCTCGCGCACCGACGGCTCGTTGTTGATGACGCGCGAAACGGTCTTCAGCGAGACGTTCGCGCTGCGCGCGACGTCCTTGATCGTGGGTCGGTTCACCGGGTGTGCCTTGCGCCAGTCGGATCATCGTAGCCGCCGTGGGCGGATCGTGGAACCGTTCACATTCGCCGGCCTCCGCGGGCGGGACCTTAGGGTTTTTCCCAGCTAGGCCGTGCCCGGGCGCTCTGCCAAGCTGAAGGCATCGTCCGCGAAAAGGGCCACTGCCATGTCCGCGATCAGCGCCGCCTACAACTACGCCGCGCAGCTGCCCGCCTCGCCGCCGCCTCCGCCCCCGCCGCCGCAGAACCCGCCCGTGCCGGTCGGCGACGGCCGCTTCAGCAGCCAGGTCGGCGGCACGCAACCGCAGCAGCAGATGGACCTGCAGCTCGCGCAGATGGCCAACGATTCCTACACGCTGCCGGACGCGAGCACGCACGCGACCGGCACGCAGTCCGAGGCCGAGCTCAAGGCCGCCGGCTGGACGCGCCTGCAGCCGGCGCCGGGCGAGAACCCGGACCACCTCGTCGACGCGAACGGTAACCGCGTCAACATCGACCCCGCGGCGCTCGAGGATCCGTCCACCGGCTTCCGCGCCGCGATCTACCAGAACGCGCAGGGCCAGTACGTCGTCGCGTTCGCCGGCACGAACCCGTCGGAGATCGCCGACATCGGCACCGACGCCTCGCAGGCGTTCGGGCTGGACACCAAGCAGTACAACCAGGCGATCAGCCTGGCCAAGAAGGCCGAGGTCGCGTTCGGCGACGGCAACGTCGTGTTCACCGGCCATTCGCTCGGCGGCGCGCTCGCCAGCACGGCCGCGCTGTCGACCGACGCCAGCGCGGTCACGTTCAACGCGGCCGGCGTCAGCAACCAGACGCTGCGCGGCCTGGGCTTCAATCCGAACGCCGTGCGCGACCAGGTCGCCGACAGCGGCCAGGTGCGCCGCTACACGGTCAATTCCGATCCGCTGACGCTGGCGCAGCAGGACGTCCCGGCGATCCCGATCCCGATCGGCGGCGTGCCGGTGCCGCTGTCGCCGCCGAACGCGGTCGGCCACGAGCTGCGCATCGCGCTGCCGGAAGGCACCACGCCGATCATCGGCGCGCACGGCGGCAGCGGCGACGGCACCTCGTACGTCGAGGCGCTGCGCACGCGCACGCCGTACGAGCCGAACGCCCCGGGCCTGCTGCCGAACACGCTGCAGAACGCCGGCGAGCTGGTGTTCAACTCGCTCGGCACGGCGATCGGCGGCGTCAAGGACGTCGTCACCGACGGCATCAACACCGTCAAGGACACCGCCGGCGAGATCCGCCAGACCGCGCGTGACGACTACGGCGACGGCAAGTACATCCAGGGCACGGTCGGCATCGCCGGCGACGTCGTCGACGGCGGGCTGGACCTCGCCGGCAAGGTCGTCTCCGACGGCGTGTCCACCGTCGGCCAGGCCGCGCGCAACGTCACCGACGCCGGCGGCCAGCTGGTGCGCGACCTCGGCAAGTCCGTCGGCCTGGAGAAGCCGGCCGATTTCGTCGCCGGCCTGATCGAAGGCGGCGGCAACCTGCTCAGCAAGGGCACCGACGCGCTCGGCAAGGGCATCGCCTGGGGCACCGACAAGCTCGGCGACGGCCTTAACTGGGGCCTGGACAAGCTCGGCCAGGGCGTGCAGTGGGCCACCGACAAGGCCGTCGACGGCGCCAAGTGGACCGGCGAGAAGATCGTCGACGGCGCGAAGTGGACCGGGGAAAAGATCGTCGACGGCGCCAAGTGGACGGGCGAGAAGATCGCCGACGGTGCGCAGTGGGCCGGCGACAAGCTGTCCGACGGCGCCAAGTGGGTCGGCGACAAGGTCAGCAAGGCGATGCCCTGGAACTGGTAGTACGCCCTGCACGTGCGCATGGCGAAGCCCGCGGGCTTCGCTATGCTTGAGCTCCCCGTTCGACACGCCGGCTCGCGCCGGCGCCTCCCGATGAATCCGCGTCGCTCTCCGCTCCGGTTCTCGTGCGCGATTCGCCTCGCGCGCGGAGCTTGCCTTATGCTTCTGCTGATCTGCGGCATCGCCTGCGGCCAAACAGGATCCCGTTCGATGACGACCCAGCAAACCTTCACCGACCCGTCCGCGGCCGCGCTCGCCGACGCGGCCGCCGCCGGCGACGAAGTCCGCATCCGCAAGCTCGTCGCCGACGGCGCCAACCCGAACGCGCAGGGCGCGCGCGGCCTGCCGCTGTTGCAATGGGCGATGCTCAAGCAGAGCCGTCGCGGCTTCGAGGCGCTGCTCGCCGCCGGCGCCGATCCGACCCGCGGCGACGCCGGCGGCACCACCGCCGTGCACCTGGCCGCGCAGGCCGACACGCCGTACTGGCTCGAGACGCTGCTCGCGCGCGGCGTCAGCCCGGACACGCCCAACACCGTCACGCAGGCCACGCCGCTGATGGCCGCGCTGATGGCCGAGCGCCCCGAGAACGCCGACCGGCTGATCAAGGCCGGCGCGCAGCTCGACCGCGCCGACCGCCAGGGCGATACCGCGCTGCACGTGGCCGCGCAGATCAACGACGCCGGCCGCGTGCTGCAGCTGCTCCAGGCCGGCGCGAATCCCTCGCTCAGGAACGTGCAGGGCGTGACGTTCCAGCGCTACCTGTTCATGACCAAGGACTCGGTGCTCGGCGCCGACGTGCGCCGCCAGCGCGACGCGGTGAAGGCCTGGTTGCAGCAGCACGGCGTGCCGCTCGAAGGGGCGCACTGACGCGGCCTCGCCCACGCCCGCCGCCGGCGCCGGTCAGCGCGCGCCGGCGCGGTGGCCGCGCAGCGCGTAGTACAGGATGTACAGGTAGCAAGGCACCACGATCGCGGCGAACACGAGCTGGAAGTCGTAGCGCTCGCGCAGCAGCGCGAAGCACTGCGGCACGATCGCGCCGCCGGCGATGCCCATGACCAGCAGCGCCGAGCCGGTCTCGGTGAAGCGGCCCAGCCCGGCGATCGCCAGCGGGAAGATCGCCGGCCACATCATCGCGTTGGCGAAGCCGAGCGCGGCGACGAAGCCCACCGACACGTAGCCCTGCGTCAGCAGCGCACCGACCGCGAGCGCCGCGCCCAATGCGGCCGACAGCGCCAGGTAGCGCGCCTGCGAGAGCAGGCGCGGGATCGCCGCCAGGCCCGCCACATAGCCGAGCAGCATCGCCGCCAGCGTGAACGAGGTGAAGAACTTCGTCTCGTCCGGCGGCAGGCCGAAGCCGCGGCCGTACGTGCCGATCGCATCGCCGGCCATGACCTCGACGCCGACGTAGACGAACAGGCACAGCGCGCCCAGCCACAGGTGCGGGAACGCTAGCAGGCTGCCGCCGCCGGCCGGCACGTCTGCGCGCGCGCGGTTGGCTTCCTCGGCGCGCAGCTCCGGCAGCGGCGAGCGCGCGATCCACAGGCCGAGCGCGCCGAGCACGCCGGCCATCGCCAGGTACGGCAGATGGATGCGCGCGGCGAACGCGTCGAGCAGCGCCGCGCGCGCGGCCGCGTCCGCCGCCTGCACCTCGGACTTGAGGTCGCCCAGGCCGTGCATGACCAGCGCGCCGAGCGCCAGCGGCGCGAGGATGCCGGCGACCTTGTTGCAGATGCCCATGAAGGCGATGCGCTGCGCCGCGCTCTCGATCGGGCCGAGGATGCTGATGTACGGATTGGCCGCGGTCTGCAGCAGCGCCAGGCCCGCGCCGATCACGAACAGGCCGCCGAGCGCGCCCGGGTACCAGCGCCGCAGCGCGAACTCGCCGAACGCGACCGCGCCGGCCGCCATGACCAGGAGGCCGGCGGCCATGCCGCGCTTCATGCCGGTGCGCCGCAGCAGCGCCGAGGCCGGCAGCGCGAAGAAGAAGTACGACAGGTAGAACACCATCAGCACGAGGAACGCGTTCACCGTGTCCAGCTCGAACGCGAGCTCGACGAACTGGATCAGCGGCCCGTTCATCCAGGTGACGAAACCGAAGATGAAGAACAGGAGCCCGATGATCAGCATCGGCGTGCGCCGATCGCGGGCTTTCGACGAGGCGGCGACGACGGCTTGCATCTGCGGCTCCCCCGGCATGGTGCGCGGCTCGGCCGCGTCTTCAGGAACGTACGAGGATCAACGTTGTCAGCGCGGGCGCCGGCGTTCCGCTGCCGCGAAGCACCTGCGCGTTCGCCGGCGATTCCGCCGCTGGCTGGCATGCGGCCGGCGGTCGCCGGCCGCGCGGCGACTATAGGCCGGTCGCCCGGCGCGGGTCATTTTGCAGCGCACATTGACAACGTTGTCAGCCCTGCCGAGACTCGCCCGTCATTCGCGCGGACCGCGCGAGCCGCTGCGGGGAGACAGAACGCATGGCCCACCGTCGCCGCGAAGCCTCGGCCTTCGCGCAGGACGCGCCGCTGATCGCGGCCGACGTCGGCGGCACGCATGCGCGCGTGGGCCTGGTCGGCCGCGCCGACGGCGACGGCGCGGCGCTCTCGATCCCGCACTACCGCAAGTACGCCTGCGCCGACTTCCCGAGCCTGGCCGCGATCCTCGACGAGTTCCGCCGCAGCGTCGCGCCGGCCGGCCGCGTCGCGCTGGCCATCGCCGGCGTCGTCGTCGACGACGCCGTGGTCAACGTGAAGCTGCCCTGGCCGGTGTCCGTCTCCGGTCTGCGCGCCGCGCTCGGCCTGGACGACCTCGCCGTGATCAACGATTTCGAGGCCGTCGCGCACGCGATCGGCCACGTCGATGCGGCCGGATCGACGCTGCTCAGCGGCCCCGACGCACCGGCCGGAGGACCGGTGCTGGTGATCGGCCCCGGCACCGGGCTCGGCGCGGCGCTGCGCCTGCCGCAGGCCGGCGCGGCGCAGGTGCTCGCCATCGAGGCCGGGCAGGCGACGCTGGCGCCGGACACCGCGCTCGAGTTCGACCTGCTGCGCCTGCTGCGCGGCCGCGGCGCGCGCGTGCAGATCGAGCACGTGCTGTCCGGGCCGGGCCTGGCCAACCTGCATGCCGCGCTCGGCGCGCTGCGCGGGCGCGCGCCGGCGCCGCTGACGCCGGCGCAGATCAGCGCCGCCGCGCAGGCCGGCGATGCGCTGGCGCGCGAGACGGTCGAGGTGTTCTGCGGCTGGTTCGGCGCGGTGCTCGGCGACCTGGTGCTGCTGTACGGCGCGCGCGGCGGCGTCTACCTCGCCGGCGGCGTGCTGCCGCAGATGCGCCCGCTGCTGCTCGGCAGCGCGTTCGTCGAGCGCTTCCTCGACAAGGGCGCGCTGCGCGAGGCGCTCGCGCGCACGCCCGTAAGGCTCGTCGATCACGCCCAGCTCGGCGTGCTCGGCGCGGCGAGCTGGTACTTCGCCCGCGGCGCGCACGCGCGGGCGCAGGCGACGATCGGAGCGGTATCGACCTAGGGATCGAATCGAACCGGCGCACGGCGCGCGGCGGGCGCGTCCGCGCCCATGACACGCAGAGGGGAACGACCATGAAGTACCCGAGAACGATGCTCGCGGCGGCCATCCTCGCCGCATTCGGCCTGGCCGGCGCGGCGCGGGCCGGCGAGGCCACGGCGGCGGCCGAGGCGCCGGCGGCGCAGGCGCCCGACGACGCCGTCGCAGCGCAGGAGCCGTCCGGCGGCGAGGCGCAGCAGATGGAGACCGTCGTCGTGCACGGCATCCGCGAGAGCCTCAAGCGCTCGCTGGAGACCAAGCGCGATGCCGACGCCATCGTCGACGCGATCACCGCCGAGGACATCGGCAAGTTCCCCAACACCAACGTCGCCGAGGCGATGGTCGTGATCCCCGGCGTGACGCTCGACCGCCGCTTCGGCCAGGGCGAGCGCGTCAGCATCGACGGCACCGACCCGAGCCTGAACCTGTCGTTCCTCGACGGCCATCCGGTCGCGCAGGCGATCTGGCTCTACGGCGAGCAGCCCAACCGCGGCTTCGACTACACGCTGCTCGCGCCGGAGATCCTCGGCCGGCTCGAGGTCTACAAGTCGCCCGAGGCGCGCCTGCCCGAAGGCAGCCTCGGCGGCACGGTGATGATGCACACGCGCAATCCGCTCGACCTCGACGCGAACACGCTGTCCGGCACGGTCGGCTACAGCTACAACGACCAAGCCAGCAAGGGCCGCCCGAACGCCTCGATCTTCTACAGCTGGAAGAACCCCGAGAGCACCTGGGGCTTCGACATCGCCGCGCAGCACTACGAGGAAAGGGTCGACCGCCAGGGCGTGGAGATCTTCGGCTACCACCCGGTGTCCGAGTACGCCGAGCACAGCGCCGCGGTCGCCGCGCAGGTCGCGCGCGGCGAGCTCGATCCGAACGCGCTCGTGCCCGACGAGATCAACGCGGCCTGGTTCCAGCAGACGCGCAAGCGCAACAGCGCGGTGGCGAACCTGCAGTTCAAGCCCGACGAGTCGTTCGACCTGACGCTGAGCGGGCTCTACATCCGCGAGGACTTCGGCAGCTACAACCAGTCGGTCTACAACTACCTGCATTGGAACGCCGCCACGATGGCCGCGGTCGACCAGCTCGTGCAGGGGCCGAACGGCCTGGTCACCGGCGGGCATTCCTCGGGCGAGAACGCCGGCATCGTCTACGACAACCAGCTGCGCGAGTCGATCGTCACCACCAAGGGCCTGGACCTGCGCGGCGCGTACCGCGGCGACGGCTGGAGCCTCGGCGGCCAGGCCGGCGTCAGCAAGTCGGAGAACCCGGACATCGGCCAGTGGCTGCTCGAGCCGGTCTACTACGGCAGCTTCAGCTGGGACGACCGCCACGGCTACCGCCTCGACGATCCGGCCTCCGGCCGCGATCCCTCGCGCTGGGGCGGCGGCTGGCTCGGCAACCACGGCGTGTTCTCCGCGCACGCGAAGGACACCTACGGCCAGCTCGACTTCGCCAAGGACCTGGGCGGCTTCCTCAACCAGCTGCGCGTCGGCGTGCGCTACAACAAGCACGACGAGGACTACGCGCTGAACGTCTACGGCGGCGTCAAGCCCGGCACGCTCGCCGACGTCGGCACGATCGGCCTCACCGACATCCTCGACGAGTTCGGCGGCTTCTCGCCCGACCACGGCCGGCACATCCAGGTCGGCGCCGGCAACATCCGCCGCTGGATCGGCGCGAGCCCGATCGACTGGGCGCATCCGGACCCGGGCAGCTATCTCAACAACACCTGGAGCCTGGTGCAGAAGAACAGCGCCGGCTACGTGCAGCTCGACTTCGGCAACGACGCCTGGCGCGGCAACGTCGGCGTGCGCTTCGTGCACACCGCGACCGAAGGCTCGGGCTTCAACCTGCCCGGCAGCGTCGCGCCGGTGCTGCCGCCGCCGCCGGGCTGGTGGCAGACCAAGGAATCGACGGTCAACAACTGGCTGCCGTCGTTCAACCTCGCCTGGGACGCCGCGCCCGACGTCGTGCTGCGCCTGGCCGGCGCCAAGGTCATCGCCTGGGCGCCGTACAACCAGATGGTCAACAACACGTTCCTCAACGACACGGTGCTGACCGGCAGCGGCGGCAACGCCGACCTCGAGCCGTACGAGTCGGTCAACGTCAACCTGTCGGCCGAGTGGTACTTCGCCGAGCAGTCGGTGCTGGCGCTGTCGCTGTTCCACAAGAACGTCATCAACTACATCGACACGACGCCGGCCGTCGAGCGGCACTACAACTCGATCCGCGACACCGATCCGGGGCAGTGGAGCTCGCTGGTCGGCAGCCACGGCTGCACCGCCGACGGCTTCTGCGACTACAGCGTCTCGCGCCCGCACAACGCCGGCGGCGGCCGCATCAAGGGCGTGACGCTGACCTACCAGCAGGCGTTCGGCGAGACCGGCTTCGGCCTGGTCGCCAACTACACCTACGCCGACGGCAGCACCAGCCAGGGCAATCCGATGCCGTACCAGTCGAAGAACTCGGCCAGCGTCGGGCCGTACTACGAGCACGGACCGCTCAGCGCGCGCCTGAACTACAACTGGCGCAGCCACTACCTCGCCGGCGGCTACGTCGCGGGCGCGCCGCCCGCGGTCGTCGGCAGCTACGCCGACCTCAGCGGCAGCATCGGCTGGCGCTTCGACGATCACTTCGCCGTGACGCTCGACGCCATGAACCTGCTCAACGAGAAGTATCATCAGTACGGCGTGGGCAACGAAAGCCAGCTGTTCGGCGAATACACCACCGGCCGCCGCTACATGGCCACGCTGCGCATGAACTTCTGAAGGGCTCCAACGCAGGGGGCTCGGCGGGCCGAATCCGGACCGGCCCGCCTTTTTTTTCCGGTCCGGACGCGGGGGTTTTCCGGGATGGTCGCCGTGCGGGGCTTCGCAATGGCGCGCTTTCACCTCTCCCGCATGCGGAAGAGGTCGGCGCGCGGCGCGCGCCGGGTGGGGGGACGATCGCGATGGCCTTCAAAAGCTCCCTCATCCGCCTTCGGCACTTCTCCTGCAAGCGGGAGAAGGGAAGGGCTCGTGTTCACCTCTCCTGCGCGTGGAAAAGGGAAGAGCTCGTCTTCGCTTTCGCCTCTCCCGTGCGTGGGAAAAAGGAGGGCCTCGCTGCGGCGCCCTTGCCGGGCGGACGAACGAAGCCGGCCTTCGGCGCCTGCATGGAGCCGGACCGTCCATGAGAGAAGCCGGACCGCCATGAGACCGGCACGCACCCGCGGAGACCATCGCATGCCCGCTCGCCTGCTCGCGCTTGCCGCGCTCGTCGTGTTCGCCTGCGCCGGCTGCGCGTCGCCGCCGCGGTCCGCGGCTGCTGCGCGCGCCGCGCCGGCGCTGCTGCCGGCGCCGGCGCGGCTCGATCTCCGCCCCGGCCGCTTCACGCTGCGCGACGGCGCGCCGCTGGTCGTCGCCGCGGACGACGCGCGTGCGCGCGCCGTCGCGCGGCAGTTCGCCGAGCGGCTCGCGCAGACGCGCGGCTTGCGGCTGGCGCTGCGCGAGGGCGGCGCGGCCGACGCGCCGGGCGCGATCGTGTTCGCGTTGACGCCGGAGCGCGCAGCGGCCGGCGCCGAGGCCTACGCGATCGACGTCGACGCGCGCCGCATGCGCCTCGAAGCCGGCGATCCGCGCGGCCTGTTCTACGCCAGCGTCAGCGCCTGGCAGCTGCTGACGCAGGACGCCGCCGAGGCCGCTGCCGTCGACGTGCCCGCGCTGCACGTCGAGGACGCGCCGCGCTTCGCCTGGCGCGGCGCGATGCTGGATTCGGCGCGCCATTTCCAGCCGCCGGACTTCGTCAAGCGCTTCATCGACCAGCTCGCGCTGCTCAAGCTCAACACGTTCCACTGGCACCTGACCGACGACCAGGGCTGGCGCATCGAGATCCGGCGCTATCCGCGCCTCACCGAGGTCGGCGCCTGGCGTCGTCCGGCCGGCGCCGCCGGCACCGACGCGGCCGGCCGCCCGGTGCGCTACGGCGGCTACTACACGCAGGACGAGATCCGCGACATCGTGCGCTACGCCGCCGAGCGCGGCGTCACGATCGTGCCGGAAATCGACCTGCCCGGGCACATGCAGGCGGCGATCGCCGCGTATCCGGAGCTCGGCTCGGCGGGCGACGCGCCTGCCGTGTCGGCGGACTGGGGCGTGCACGGCTACCTGGTCAACGTCGACGAGGCCACGCTCGCGTTCGTGCGGAACGTGCTCGACGAGGTCATGCAGCTCTTCCCCGGCCCGTACGTGCACGTCGGCGGCGACGAGGCGGTCAAGGACCAGTGGCGCGCCTCACCGGCGGTGCAGGCGCGCCGGCGCGCGCTCGGGCTCGCCGACGAGGCCGCGCTGCAGGGCTGGTTCATCGCGCGCCTGCAGACGTATCTCGCCGCGCACGGGCGCCGCCTGGTCGGCTGGGACGAGATCCTCGAAGGCGGCCTGCCGCCCGCGGCCGTGGTGATGTCCTGGCGCGGCGCGCAGGGCGGCATCGATGCCGCGCGCGCCGGCCACGACGTGGTCATGGCGCCGTCGCCGGACCTCTATCTCGACCACCTGCAGAGCGACGCCGGCGACGAGCCGCCCGGCCGCGGCGGCCTGCGCACGCTGGCCGACCTGTACGCGTTCCAGCCGATGCCCGCCGGCATCGGCGCCGCGGCGGCGAAGCACGTGCTCGGCGCGCAGGCCAACCTCTGGACCGAGCACATGCGCACGCCGGCGCGCGTCGAGCACGCCGCGTTCCCGCGCCTCGCCGCGCTGGCCGAGGTGCTGTGGTCGCCGCCCGAAACGCACGACTGGCCCGGCTTCGTCGCCCGGCTCGTGCCGCAGATGCGGCGCTGGCGGGCGCTCGGCGTCGATGCCGCGACGAGCGCGTTCGCGGTGCGCGTCGAGGCCGAGGAGCGTACGCCCGGCGAGGTCGCGGCCACGTTGTCGGCGCAGGTGCCGCTGGCGATCCGCTACACGCTCGACGGCAGCGAGCCGAGCGCGGACTCGCCGCGCTACGCAGGCCCGCTCTCGCTGCGTCCGGGCGCCACGCTGCGTGCGGCCACGTTTCTCGGCGCCGTGCGCGCCGGTCCGGTGGCCACGCGCGCGCTCACGCGCGCCGAGCTGCTCTCGCGCGGCAGCGAGGCGCTGCGCCCGTGCAGCGGCAAGCTCCTGCTGCGCCTCGAGGACGACGCGCCGGCCGACGGCGCGCGCGCGGCGTTCGACGTCGACCTGTTCGACCCGTGCTGGATCTGGCCGCAGGCGCCGCTCGACGGCGTCGCCGGCCTCGCCGCCGACGTCGGCGCGCTGCCGTTCAACTTCCAGCTGTCGAAGGACGCGGCCAACGTCGTGCCGCGGCCGCCGCGCACGGCCGCGCACGGCGAGCTCGTCGTGCGCCTGGACGGCTGCGCCGGCCCGGTCCTGGCGACGCTGCCGCTCGACGCCGCCGCCGGCAACCCGGCGGTGACGCGGCTGCAGGCGCCGTTGCCGGCGACCCGCGGCCGCCACGACCTCTGCTTCACGTTCAGCGACGCCGGCGACGGCGCGCTGTGGGCGCTCGGCCGCGTCAGCCTGCAGCCGCGCTGAGCCGCGCTCAGCGCGCCGGCGCCGCCTCGAAGCCGTCGGCGAAGATCGCGTCGTCGCCGAGCGGCGTGGCGACGAAGCTGCCGACGTCGATCTCGCCGACGCGGCCGACGCCGACGATCGTGCCCTGCGCGTTGATCGCCGAGGCCTTCAGCAGGTAGGCGAAGCCGGCGTCGCCATCGGACTGCGCGAGCAGGTCGTAGGCCGCGCCGTCGGCGAACACGAACGCCTTGAACGCCATCGTCGCGAAGTCCTGCGCGCGGCCGACGATCGTGCCGGCCGCGTTGATGCCGAACGCGCCGCCGGAGGACAGCCCGAGCAGCGCGCCGGGGATCGGCTCGGCCACGCCGCCGGAGAACGTCACCGGGACGACGTTGCCGCTCGCGTCGACGTCCATCTCGCCGACCGCGACGCCGGCGTCGTTGACCGCGTGCGCCATGCTGGCGACGTCGTCGACGCCGTCGGCGATCGGGCCGATGCCGGGCACGCCGAACTGGCCGACCGTCGCGTGCGCGACCGCGAGCGGGTAGTTCCAGCCGCCGACCAGCACGCCGGCGTTGTTGATCGCCGACCAGTACGCCTGCGTGGCGTCGCCGTGCGGCGGCACGCCGTCGTCGACCAGGCCCCCGCCCGCGGTCCAGGTGAACGCGCGGAACGCGCCGTCGTACGAGGCCAGGCCCGCGACCACGCCCTGGTCGTTGATGTCGGCCGGGTTGAGCTTGGCCGACGGGTCGTCGCCGATCACGACGTAGCCGGCCGGGGCGGCCGCGTCCCAGAGCAGCGCGGTGACCTCGGCGCCGTCCTCGGTGTAGGTGGAGGCATAGCCGACGATCTGGCCGGCGGCGTTGATCGCCGTGGCCATCGCCTCGTCGCGCCCGGCCGGCCGCGGCAGCGTGGTCACGCTGCCGTTTTCGTACAGGAACGCCTGGTTGGCGAAGTTCTCGTCGATGTAGTAGCCGACCGCCTGGCCGGCGTCGTTGATGTCGGCGACGTAGACGCCGGAGGCGCCGGGGATCTCGATGCGTGTCAGGTGGTAGCGCGGCGGCTGGCCGGCCTGGACGGCGAACGCGGCGAGCAGCAGGCAGGCGGGGCTGAATCGGACGAACTTCATGGACGGGCGGACCTCATGCGGAGCGGAAAGCGCCCGCGGCCGCGGGCCGGCCGAGCATGCCGCGCGCGGCGCCGCGGCGGGATTCGGATCGCGCTCGGATCGCATGCGGATCGCGTGAAACACGGCGCTAGCTAGCCGGCCGGCGCGCCGACCAGCGCGCGCGGGATCTCGCGCTCGCCGGCCAGGCGCTGCGCCGCGGCCAGCGCCTGCTCCCAGGCATCGCGGCGCCCGGCGGCGTGGGCCACGCGCAGCTGCACCAGCGCGGCCTCGTAGTCGTCCGCCGCCCAGACGGCCACCTGGCCGGCGACCACCGTGGCCAGCGCGGGCTCGCCGTGGGCGAGCAGGAACGGCACGTAGTCGGCCGCCACGCGCACGATCGTCACCGCCACGCCTTGCGCCTGCGCCAGCGCGAACGCCGCCTCGAACGCCTGGCGCGCGCCGGCGGCGTCGCCGCGCGCCCAGGCGCGGTTGGCCGCGGCCAGCCGGCGCAGCGGCGTGCGCGCGTTGACCGCCGCCGGATCGGGCGCGAGCGCCGTGGCGTCCGCCGCCGCGGCCGTGCGCGCCGGCGCTGCGTCGGCGCCGGGCGCCTCGAGACTGCGCAGGATGCGCGCGCGCAGCAGCTCCACGTCGGCGCGGATCAGGTCGCTGTCGGCCGAGGCCAGCGGCGCGTCGGGAATCGGCGCCAGCAGTGCCAGCGCGTCCGCGCCGCGGCCGCGGCGCCAGTCGAGCTCGGCACCGAGCAGGCGGATGCGCTCGGTTTCGGCGACGTCGGCCGGGCGCGTGTCGTTGGCCGCGTCGAGCAGCTGCGCGGCCTCGTTGTGGCGGCCCTGCTGCAGCAGCGCGCCGGCGCGGTAGAGCTGCATCGACAGGCGCGAATACGGGCTGACGATGCGCTCGCGCTGCGCCCACGACGCCTCCATCGCCGCGAACGCCTGCGCGTTCTTGAGCTGCGCGCGCAGCGCCTCGTAGAGCAGTTGCAGCTCGCCGATGCGTTCCTGCACCAGGCCGAGCTCGCCGAAGCGCTCGATCGCGCCGGCCAGGTACGGCTCGGCCTGCGCCGGGTGTCCGCGCAGCAGCTCCATCGCGCCGATGTTGCCGTCCACGCGGGCGACGCCGCCGGCATCGCCGGCGCGCTCGAAGCCGGCGCGCGCCAGGCCGTAGTCGAACAATGCGCCGGCGTAGTCCTCCAGCGAGGTGCGGCCGATCGCGCGGCCGTTGTGCAGCCGGCCGAGCAGCAGCGGGTCGCCGGCGTCGCCGACCGCGTCGATGCCCTCGCCGAACAGCCGCGCCGCGTCGGCGTAGCGCCCGGAGCGCACCGCGATCGTGCCGAGCGCGGCGAGCAGCTCGGCGCGGAACGCCGCGTCGCCGCCGGCGCCGGCGAGCAGCGCGTCGAGCGTGGCGCGCGCGGCGTCGAGCCGCCCGGCGCGGATGTCCACCTCGGCCAGCTGCTGGCGCAGGCGCGGCTCGTCGCGCGCGAGCGCCGCGTCGGCGAGCAGGATCGCGCGCGCCGCCTCGGGCTGGTTGGCCAGCAGCGCCGCGCGGGCGCGCTGCAGCGTCTCGGCTGCCGCGTCACCGGTGGCCTGCGGCGGCGGCACGCGGCCGAACGCCGCGCTCAGGCGGTCGGCGGCGCCGCGCAGCGCGCCGACCGGCGTGGCGTCGTCGAACGCCGCCTGCAGCCCCGGCGCGTCCCTGGCCGCGGCGGCGAGGCGCGCATGCCAGCGGCCGTCCCGCCGCTCGATGCGCCCGTCGACGATCGCCGCCGGCGGCGCCGACGCGCGCAGCGCGGCCGCGGCCTGCGCCGGGTCGCGCGGCTCGCCGCCGGGCAGGCGCTGCAGCAGGCCGATCGTGACGTCGCTCGGCTGCACGCCCAGGCCGCTGCGGCGCAGGCGCTCGGCGACCAGGTCCATGCCGCCGAGGCGCAGCCAGCCGGCCTCCTCGTCGGCGTCGGTGGCGAGCGGCAGCACGATCACGCGGCCGTCGGCCGGCGGCGCGGAACGGCCGCGCAGGCCGAACGCGGCGAGCAGGGCCAGCGCGACCACGGCCGCGGCGGCGCCGGCGGCCATGCGGCGAGGCAGGGCGGACCGCCGGCGCGGCGCAGCCGCCACGACTGGCGGCGCCGCCGGCGCGAGGTCCGGCACGGGCGCGGCGGGCGCCGGCGCCGGAGCGGGCGGACCGTCCGCCGCCGGCGCCTCGTCGGCGCCTTCGGCCAGCGGCGCGACCCAGCGATAGCCGAAGCCGGGCACGGTGCGGATCGCCCATTGCCGCTGGCCGTCGTCGTCGAGCGCGCGGCGGCACTGCACGATGAGCTGTCCGAGCTGCACGTCCGAGGCGGCGCCGTGGCGCCACAGCGCGGCGATCAGCTCGTCGCGGCCGAGCGCGCGGTCGTGGTGCCGGATCAGCAGCAGCAGGCAGGAAAACGCGCGCGGCGGCAGCGCCACGCGCGCGCCGTCCTTCCACAGCTCGCGGGCGGCGGGATCGAGCCGGTACGGGCCGAAGCGGTAGGCGGGTTGCTGCATGCGGAGACGTCGGGCGCCGGCGGCGGGCGGCCGGCCGGATCGCCCATTCTAGACGCTGGCGCCGGCCGACCGCGGCCCGGCGCCGTGCGCGCAGGCAGGCCGTCACGCGGATCGCGATACGGGCGCGGCCCATTCCGCGGAGACGGCCGTGCGCGCGCTCCTGCTCGTTCCGTTCGCCGCCTCTGCGCGCGGTTGCACGAGGCGGGCGGCCCGGCGCGCCGGCGCGCGCCTACAGGCACTCCAGCGCCGCCACCGAACGCATCAGCCGCGGCGACAGGTATGCGTGCGAGCCGCACGGCAGCAGCCCGGCCTCGACGAAGCGGCGGCGGTACCACGCCGGCGGGCGCGCGATGAAGCCGTCCAGGTCGCCCGAGGCCTGGTCGCGCGAGGTGAACACTTCCAGGAACGCCAGCCCTTCGAGCAGGTCGCCGAAGCCGGACAGCCCGCGGCGCAGCTCGCGCGCGTCGACGTAGTGCAGCACGTCGCTGCAGACGATCAGGTCGAAGCGCGTGTCGAAGCGCAGCTCGGCCAGCTGGCCGAACGTCGCCTGGCCGATGTTGCGCGCGCGCCCGTAGCGCGCCACCGCGTACGCGCTCGAATCCAGCCCGCGATAGGCGAGCCCCGGCCGCAGCCGCAGAAGCGGCGCGCGCCACAGGCCCTCGCCGCAGCCCACGTCGAGCACGTTGCGCAACGGCCGCGCCAGGTAGTACTCGGCCAGATGCACCACCATCGCCACCTTGCGCAGGCGCTCGGCCTGCGAGCCGACGCGGTGGCGCGCGTCGCGGTACCACTTCTGGAAATAGGCGCGGTCGTACTGCTTGGGCATCCCGGCGGATCGGCAGCGCAAAAGGGCGGGAATGATAAACGCCGGCGGGCGCCGGACGACCGCGACCGCCGCGCAGCAGCCTTGCCGGCATGCGCGTTCGTCCTGCGTCCGGGGCCCCGAGCCGCGAGACCAGGCCCCTGGGCGCGGGGTGCGCGTAGGAAATTTCCTACATGTCGCGGCCATGATTTCTTACAGGTCGTGCCGCCTGGCTGCCGTTTTTGCCTTCTACAATCCGGCCTGGCGATCGGCGGAATCGCTGGGGAGAGGCGAAGCATCGCCGGACCGCACGGTGCATCGAACCAAGGGGCAAGGCATGAAGGGCTGCAACACGCCGCACGGCGGCGCGCACGCGCGCGCGGACATGGAGCGGGTATTGGCATCGTACGGGGCGAAGGGCGGGAGGGCGGCGGCGCTGCTGGCGTTGCTGCTGGCCGGTGGTACCGCGAATGCGCAATCAACCGATGATCCGCCACTGCCGCCGAGCGGCGGCCAATGGCTGATGGCTGGCGGTGCCGTCCAGCCATATCAGGAGTATGCGGACAAGCTGCGGACCAGCGAGCAGCTCGGCCCGCTGACGTCGGAGCTGTTCGGCGACAGCACATCGCTGTACAACGGGCAGACCGAGTTCTCCGGAGTCGATCTCGATATTCCCGGCAACAGTGCCTTGCCGGTCCAATTGCGTCGGCGCTTCGCGGTCGTTCCGCTCAAGCAAGATTCGGTGCCCGAGCCCTTCGGCGGATTCGGCAACTGGGATATCGACGTGCCGTACATCTCTGGCGTCTTCGATGGCGTGCAGGGGTGGGGCGCGAACCGTTGCACGACGCTCTTCCTGCCCACGCCCAGTCGTTCCGGAATCAGCCGCGGAGAACTGTGGTCTGGTGTCAGCGTGCACGTTCCCGGTAAGGGAGAGCGCGAGCTCCTGTGGCTGGCCGGAGAGGGCGCCACGCCGACGGATGGCACTTATTACTGGGGAACCAGCGATTTCGACGCCTTCTCCTGTTTGCCGACGGTAATCGGCGGTGCAGGCGAAGGTTTCGCCATGCGTACGTCGGAAGGCGTCACCTACACGTTCAACCGGCTCGTCACGCGCGCCATGCCGCCGATGGCGACGCGCTCCGGGGACCAGAATCCGCGAATTCGCGTGTATCTGCTGGCCACGGAGGTCAAGGACCGCTACGGCAACTGGGTCCGGTATTCGTACGATGCGGGCGGCCATCTGCAAAGCATTACCTCCAACGACAGCCGTACGATTACGCTGAGCTGGACGGGAGGCAACGTGACGTCGGCTACGGCCAATCCTACGAGCCCGGCCAATCAGCAAAGGACGGTGAGCTACACCTATTCGACGTACGCCGTCGACAACCTGCCCCGGCTGACGGGGGTCGCGCTCCCCGATGGATCGGCTTGGGGATTCGCGTACAACAATGATCTCTACGCCGATTACAGCGCGTGGGACGGCAACGAAGGTTCGAGCTGCGGCAGCGCGCCGCCGCCTATCGGACAGTTCACGTTGAACATCACGCATCCATCGGGAGCCCAGGGCGCTTTTTCGTTCCAGGTCGAGCGCCACCGCCGCAGCGGGGTGCCGCGCAGCAACTGCATCAGCGACGGTAACGGACGCTACCACCTGGCAGTCTCTCATTATTCGGACGTCTACAGCCTCCAGGCCAAGACGATTTCCGGGGCGGGTTTGCCGTCGTACCAATGGAGCTACGACTACGGCGACATGGGAGGCATCGGTCTCTGGAGCGGCACGGTGGTGCCGTGCTCGCCGACGGTCTGCACCAACGACAAGACCGTCACCGTAGACCAGCCGGACGGCTCCAAGGCGAAATACCGTTTCGGCATCATCTTCGGACTCAACGACGGCAAGCTGCTCCAGAGCGATGTCGTGGATGGCAATGGAGTTTTGCTGCGCTCGCAGACGACTACGTACGTGAACGCGGCTGGCGTCGTCGACCATCCGTTCCCCAGCATCTACGGCATCATGAGCGGCGGCAACGATCCCGCCGCCAATCAGCTCTGGGCGGTTCAATCCACCACGACCACGCAGCAGGGCGTTACGTTCTCGCGTTCGACGGATCCCACGGTGGCCGGCAGCTTCGATGCCTTCGCGCGTCCGCTGGTGACCAGGCAGTCCAGTAGCCTGGCCTGCACGGCTTGCACTCGCACCGAAGAGGTCACCTATGCGGACGATCTCGGCCTGTGGGTACTCGGACGGATCGCGACCGTCACCGACAAGACGGGCGCCTCGCCGATCGTGAAGGTCCAGAACACCTACGGCGCGCCCAAATCGAGCCTGCGCAGCATCACCGAGTTCGGCCGCCTGAAGCGCTCGATGACCTACGACGACGTGGACGGCACGCTCAAGACGGTGACGGACGGCGCGAACAAGACGACGACGCTGGGCGCGTTCAAGCGCGGCATTCCGACCAGCGTGACGTATGCGGACGGGACCTCGCAGAGCGCGGTGATCGACGATGCCGGTTCGATCCGTTCGGTGACGAACGAGATCGGCGCGACGACGACGTACGACTACGACCCGATGGGTCGCCTGAAGAAGATCATCTATCCGATCGAAATAGACGGGTCTACCTGGAACGACACGACGATCGACTACGTTCGGACGTCGGCGACGGACATGGGCGTCACCGGGCCGCACTGGCGGCAGGTCACGACCACGGGCAATGCGAAGAAGGTGGTCGAGTACGACGGCCTGTGGCGGCCGGTGCAGACCTGGGAGTACGACAGCGCGAACCCGACGGCCACGCAGCGCAGGACCCAGCGGAGCTACGACTATGCCAACCGCGAGACGTTCGCCTCGTACCCGTATGCGACCAGCGGCAAGGCCCTGCCGGGCGTGTGGACGGAGTACGACGCGCTCGGCCGCGTGAAGACGGTGACGCAGGATGCCGAGTCGACCTTTACCGGCAGCCAGCTGATCACGCAGACGCTGTACGACGACAACTTCCAGAAGGTGGTCACCGATCCGCGCGGCGTGGTGACGCGGACGAGCTTCCAGGCGTTCGACGAGCCGAGCGAGGACGCGCCGACGACGATCGTGGCAGCGGAGGGCTTGCCGGAATCCGTGACCACGACGATCCAGCGCGACGTGTTCGGCAAGCCGACGAGCGTCACGCGCAGCGACTCGACGGGCGCCGCCGTGGTGCGCCTTTACGTCTACGACGCCAACCAGCTGCTGTGCAAGACGATCGAGCCGGAGATCGGCGCGACGATCCAGGACTACGACTTGGCCGGCAACGTCGCCTGGTTCATCAAGGGTT
>Ga0180222_1000057_pt1 | contig 195202 bp, 182 predicted proteins | sample eDN5th37CKraftOP_FD_151336 | JGI IMG/M metagenome (GOLD analysis project Ga0180222, IMG submission 151336) | Enriched Organic Plus compost microbial communities from Emeryville, California, USA - eDNA 5th pass 37_C Kraft OP (version 2) (version 2) ... | reverse complement strand
CTTTACCGCCATGTCGGCGACAACTTCAAGGTCGGCGTCGGCTACAACTTCGGCCGCTTCTCCGACGACCTCCGCGACCTCACACTCGACGACCAGGGCGTCTTCCTCAACGTCGTCGGAAAATTCTGACCGAAAAATCAAACCCCCGCCGCGCGAATCCAAGCGGCGGGGAAAATTGGAGGTGATCGCGGGCAATCTCACGGGGCGGGATGAGAATGCAACCGACATGGAAATGTGACGGATGCGGCAAGGAGCAGCGGTTCAAGGCCAACCACCAGTTCCGCTGGGTCTTCCTGCACCGCGAGCACAACGGGCAGATGTGGATCCAGCTTTGCCCCTCCTGCCGCAGCCGGTTGGACCCGCAACTGTCTTCGATCTCCTCGAAAAGCACCGCGAGCCAACGCTGATTATCACTCAAGTTATGAGGCTCTGCCGGTGCGCCCTCTGCAGCTGAAGCGCTAGACCGTCATAGCAGCTGTCCGGGAGACCGCGAGGCAAGGGCGATTGCGTGGCTGACTTCGTCATATTTCCGGTCGAGCATGCTTGTGCCAATTCGGATGAAGCCGCCCCCGTCGAGAAAGCACTTTGCACCGGGCAGAACGGCGATTTTGTGTGCAGCCAGGGTGACCATCGCGTACGCCTCCGACGGCACTTCCAGCCAAATGCAGAGACCGTCTCCTCGAAAAGCTTCGATGCCGTGCTTTTCCAGCGCGTCGATCAGCGCGGTGCGGCGCTGTTTGTAGACCTCCCGGGCCATGTCAACCTCACGTGCGGTTCGTTCGCTCGACAGCAGTGAGGCGGCCACATTTTGCAGAAGCCGGCTGGTCCAGCCCGCGCTGAACAATCTGTAGGATTGGACCTTCTCCACGATCTCGTCTGGCGCCGACATAACCGCAAGACGCAGATCGGGACCGTAAGTCTTGGAAAAAGACTGCACGTGGATGACGCGTTCCGGAAAGCGCGACCCGAGGCTTTGGGATGGATAGGCCGAAATGTCGCCAAGCCCGTCATCTTCCAGGATCAGGACATTGCTCGATGAAAGCAAGTCACCAAGGGTGCCGAGCCGTTCGGGCGTGACATGCCGGCCTGTCACCGAATGCGTACGGGGCTGATAGACGAACAAAACCGGCTTGAGGCTGAGTGCTTCGCTGAGGCTCGCGGGCAACGGACCGTGATCGTCGCATGCCACTGGAATGATCTTGGCGCCGGCGTCCTCGATGATGTCGAGCAGGCGAATCGCGGTAGGCTCCTCGCAAGCGACAAGGTCGCCTGGCTGCACCAGCGCATGCACTGTCGCATAGACGGCATTGTAGCCGCCATTGGTTGCGAGCAGTGCCTCATAGCCATAGGGCCAGCGAGCTCTCAGGGCCTCCTCGAGCGCGGGTTCGATCCGAGAGCGCTGATAGCTGTTGAGGGATGCGCTCTGCGCAGCGGTTCGCAGCGCCTCGGTCAAATCGGGGAGCAGAGCGGGATCGGGCACCGCGAAGCTAAGATCCAATGCATCGGAAGTGTAATGGCCCATACGGCCAGTACGCGCCGGTGCTTTGCCAATCGTCTTGCCGGTGATCAGCGTACCATTGCGTCCGCGCCCTGAGATCACCTTTTGCCTGCGCAATTCCGCCCATGCGCCTGACAGGGTAGCGGGACTGATACCGAGGAAAAAGGCCAACTCACGCAATGCCGGGAGGCGGGCGCCCACCGGGATCTTCCCGGTGCGAATTAGCCGCGCAGTTTCGACCGCAATGCCTTTGGCGTTGCGGCCTTCCAGCAGCTCCGCCAGCCACTTCGCTTCGATTCTCTGCATGAAGCCCTCCCAACAATTAAATGTTCAATAACATAATAACACTTGTGCCAAAGACTTGAACATTTAATTCTCGTCGCACGTCAAGAATGGATGAGAGGTTATGCCGGTTCAATTGCGCATCGCCATGAGAGACTGGGACTTCCTGACGCCGATCCTGCTTGGGGATGTTTCCGATGAGAGGTTCGATCTGACGCTGGAGCGTGTGGCGACGCTGCCCGGCAATCCATCGCAGGTGAATGACCTCGACGGGGCCGAGGTGTCGCTCAGCCGTTTTGTTCAGCAGCGGGTCGCCGGGCATACGGACGATATCGGCATTGCGAATTTCCCGATGCGGGCGTTCCGCCATCGCTGCATCATCACGCGCAAGTCCCACTCGGCGCGCAGCCTGACCGATCTGAAGGGTGGGTCCATAGGCGTGACCGGCTGGCAGGATTCGGGCAATATATGGACACGCCATGCGCTGCTCGACGCCGGTGTCCGGCTTGAAGATGTACGCTGGTTTGCGGGGCGCCTGACGGAAAAGCATCCCTCGATCGACAGGCTGGGACCGTTCGCGCAACCCGGCTGGATCGACGCGATCGATAACGACACACCGATGCTCGACCTTCTTCGGTCAGGGGAACTCGACGCGGTCTTTACCCCTTTCATGCCGGAGGGCTTTTTCAGTCCTGGCTCCGAATTCCGGCCGGTTCTTGATGACATTCCCGCAGCCGAGGTTGCCTACTTCAAGAAACATGGCTTCGTGCCGGGCATTCACACCATGGCGCTGACGGCGGAGGTGGTCGACCGGCATGCGTGGCTTCCGCGGGCATTGAGCGATCTTCTGGACCGGGCGTGGGAATTCTGGGCGGCAAAGCGAATGCGCTATTCGGATACGTCGCCCTGGCTGTTCGATGAACATCTTCGTTCCCAGCGTCTCCTGCCGGCAGGCTGGCATCGCAGCGGCATCGACGAGAATCGGGCGATGATCGAAGCGTTCGTTGAAGCCGCTTACGACCAGAGGCTGATCCCGGCGCCCATTGCACCCGAGAACATCTTTGCATCGCCGGCAGAGCAGGCTGAAGCCAGAAACTACGAGGAAGACAAGGTATGAAGGTTGCGCTTGGCCAATTCGCGGCAGCGAACGAATGGCGTAGGAACGCGGGGACAGCCACCGCGATCATGGCGAAAGCCAAGATTGCAAAATGCGACCTTCTGGTTCTCCCTGAGGGTATTCTGGCGCGCGATATCACCGATCCCGACATCGTCCTCAAGGCCGCACAGCCCTTGGACGGTCCGTTCATGACCGAGATGCTGCGGGCCAGCGAAGGCTCTCAGATGACGACCATGTTCTGCATTCATGTGCCGATCGAGGGCGAGACGCGCGTGCATAATGTGCTGGTCGCATTGCGCGATGGCAAGATCATCGCCGCGTACAGAAAGCTGCATCTCTACGACGCCTTCGCCGCCCTGGAATCGACGCATGTCATGCCGGGCACGGCCATTCCGGATCTCGTGGAAGTGGCCGGCTTCAAGGTGGGGCTCATGACCTGCTACGATGTCCGCTTTCCCGAATTGGCGCGTCATCACGCAGTGGCTGGGGCGGACGTGCTTGCCCTGCCGGCGGCATGGGTCAGGGGCCCCGGCAAGGAACACCACTGGGAGACCCTCGTTACAGCGCGGGCGTTGGAGAACACCTGTTATGTGATTGCCGTTGGCGAATGTGGCCCGCGCAACATCGGTGCGAGCATGATTGTCGATCCGCTCGGCGTGGTGACGCATCGGGCCGGCGAAGACCCGACGCTGATATTTGCCGATATCGAGCGCGAGCGCCTTACCCACGCAAGAAGCGCCTTGCCAGTGCTTGCCAACCGCCAGTTCGCACAACCGCAACTGGCTTAATCGCTTCAGAGAGAGGAAAGGGAGGAGAAACATGTCAAATACCATGCTGAAATACGGCGTTGCCATACTCGTCGCTGGTTTCATGGCTGGTGCCGCACAGGCACAGGACGGCGAACTTCCCGCGCAGGAGATGAACAAGGAGCTGAATGCCCAATTGCCGGAGAAGATCCGCGAGAAGGGCTATATGACGGCCGTCAATTCCAGCTCATTTGCGCCCTATGAATTCATCGAGAGCGCTAACAAGGTGACCGGTGCATCCGCGGACATGGCCAATGCATTGGGGGGTATTCTCGGCATCGAAATCCGCCACGCCACGGTGGCTGGCTTACCGGCACTGCTGAGCGGCATCGGCGCCGGGCGCTACGAATTCTCCATGGGGCCGGTGGGCGATTTCGTGTCGCGGCGCGAAAACAACGATTTCGTCGACTGGGTGCAGGAGTATGTCGTTTTCGCCGTGCGCGCGGGCAATCCGACCGGCATTGAAGGCCTCGACACTGCATGCGGGAACCGGATTGCCGTGCAGGCCGGAGGCTCCGCTGAACGTGTGATTATCGAGCAGGCCGCGAAATGCGAGGCGGATGGCAAAGAGCCGCTTGAGGTGAAGACCTACGCTGACCAGCCGACGTCGATTCTCGCGGTTCGGTCCAATCGGGCGGATGCATTCTTCTCCTCGCAGGCGCCGTTGACCTATTTCGTGCAGCAGTCCGATGGAGAGCTGGAACTGGCCGGCGTTGGCAAGAGCAACGGCTTCAAGGACCTCTTTCAGGGCGCCGTCGTGCCGAGCGGTTCGCCGCTTGGACCAGTGCTCTTATCGGCCTTCGAGATTCTTCATGAGAACGGCACTTACGACACGATCATGAAGAAGTGGGGCCTTGAAAACAACACGCTAGCCAAACCCGGCATCAACCTGTCGACCTGGTAAGATGAACACCACGGCACAAGACATTAGCGCGTCGCCCGGACAAAGCGCTGCGCTGCGCGTTTCGAGGAATGTCGCCGACGCCTACAAGCCCTTCCCGATATGGCGGCTGGTGGCGTGGCTCGTTCTCGGCTGGATCGTTCTGGAAGCGGTCATGCTGGTCGGCCAGAATCCGAATTTCGGGTGGGCGACGGTCGGCGAGTACCTCTTCCACCGGAACATTCTGGATGGCCTCAAGATCACACTCGGTCTGAGCGTCGTCTCGATGGCGCTGGGCATCCTGTTCGGGCTGGTCATCGCCTTGATGCGCATGTCGCCGGACCGGCTTCTGTCCGGCTTTGCAGCCGGCTTCCTGTGGTTCTTTCGCGCCGTTCCGCTGCTTGTGCAACTGATCTTCTGGTACAACCTCTCGGCGCTCTTTCCGGAAGTGAAAATCTCGATACCGTTTGGTCCCGAGCTGGGAGCATGGGAGACGAACAGCTTGATTTCGCCGCTCACGGCGGCAATCATCGGCCTCGCGCTTCACGAGGCCGCCTACATGGCCGAGATCATTCGAGGCGGTCTGCTTTCGGTCGACCGCGGACAGATCGAAGCGACACAGGCATTCGGCATGTCCCGCGCGCGGGCCTTGCGTCGGGTTATCCTACCGCAGGCCATGCGATTCATCGTGCCGCCGTCGGGCAATCAGTTCATCTCCATGGTAAAGGCGACTTCGCTCGTCAGCGTCATCGCGATGTCCGATCTGCTCTACTCGGTGCAGGCCATCTACAATCGAACCTTCGAGGTCATTCCGCTGCTTCTGGTCGCCGCGGCCTGGTATCTTTTTATCGTTTCGCTTCTGAATGTAGGCCAGGAGTTTCTGGAGCGGCATTTCGGTCGCAGCGAACGCGGCGTGGTCGATGACGACGCTCTTTCCGAAGAGGCTGAGAGTTAAAAATGAGTTCCGACGCACCCATTGTCAGCGCCGTCGACGTTCACAAGTCCTTCGGCAACAACAAGGTCCTCAAGGGAATCAACATGGAGGTTTCCACCGGGGAGGTGGTAACGGTGCTCGGTCCTTCCGGTTCGGGAAAATCGACCTTCCTGCGTTGCATCAACCAATTGGAGGAGATCGACAGCGGGGCGATCTTCGTCGATGGCGAACAAATGGGCTTCGAGTTACGAGGCGACCGGCTCTATCATCTGCCCGACAGCGCCGTGCGCCGCCAGCGCCGCAAGATCGGCATGGTATTTCAAAACTTCAACCTGTTTCCGCACATGACGGCGCTGCAGAACGTGGTGGAAGCGCCGATCGGCATTCACGGCCGCGACAAGACCGAGGCGCGCGAAGAGGCCATGGAATTGTTGCAGCGGATTGGATTGGCGGAGAAAGCGAATTCCTATCCGCGGCAGCTTTCCGGCGGCCAGCAGCAGCGCGTGGCGATCGCCAGAGCCTTGGCGATCAAGCCGCGGCTCCTGCTCTTTGACGAGCCGACATCGGCACTTGATCCGGAGCTTGTCGGTGAGGTTCTCACGACAATGCGGGATCTCGCCGAAGGTGGTTTGACGATGCTGGTCGTCACGCATGAAATTAGCTTCGCGCGCGAGGCGGCACATCGCGTGGTTTTCATGGATGGCGGCGTGGTGGTCGAAGACGGCAAGCCGGATGAGGTGCTGAACAATCCCCAGCAAGCACGCACGCGTCAGTTCCTCAATCGCTTTATCTAATTGCGACGGCGCATGACTGAAAGCTCCGGCGCGGGCGTTATGGCATCGTGTCGGTCCGCCAGTATTGCAAGTAAAAGGTCGGGATCCTTAGCGTTCCCGCTTAAACGATTAGTATCAAAGTCAGATTAGTTCACAGGCACCGGGAACCGCGAAAGTTTATTACGGAAAATCGCGTCGATTCGATGCCTTCTTGCCAGCTTTACCGGTGCCTGAATTCCAATTGACAGTATGCGTTATTTCCATGCCTAATCTGGCCTCTTGGCTCATGGCGCGGGGGCCTGGCTCGCGCGCGAAGAACAGATGCGGAGGGTGGAGAAGGGCATGCAATTCGCCTTTTCGACCGATGAGAGCGGCGAAAGCGGCAGAGCTTTCCCGCAACATCCCTCCGCCGCGTCCTGTGGCGTCCTCTTCCTGACAAGCGACAACAACCTGCTGCCGCCAGGCGGTCAGACATAGCTGACGGAGGGAACGGTACCAAGCAGCCACAGGTGCGTTTAAGCAACAACAAAAACATGAACGCGAAAGATGATGGGAGCTTATCATGCTGAAAAGTGCGGGAATCCGGCCCCTGATGGCCGGCGCTCTGGTGATGGCCGGAGTGTTTTTCGGTGCAAGCACGGCGCTTGCCCAGGTCACCTATATCCGCGGCAATGACGCGAACCCCGAAACTTTGGACCAGCACAAGACTTCGACAATCGCCGAGGCGAATATCCTGCGCGACCTCTATGAGGGGCTGGTGATCTACAGCGCGAAGGCGGAGGTCATCCCCGGTGTCGCAGAAAGCTGGGAAACATCCGATGACGGCCTAGTCTGGACATTCAAGCTGCGCGACGCGAATTGGTCGAACGGTGATCCGGTGACGGCGGAGGATTTCGTCTTCTCCTACCAGCGGATATTGAATCCGGAGACCGGCGCGAAATACGCCAACATGCTCTACGTCATCAAGAACGGCGAGAAGGTGAACAAGGGCGAGCTTGAGCCCGGCGAGCTAGGCGTGCGCGCAGTTGACGACAAGACGCTGGAGATCACGCTCGAAAATCCGACGCCCTATTTCCTCCAGCTCCTCACCCACCAGACGAGCTATCCGGTGCACAAGGCGAGTGTCGAGGAACACGGCTCCGATTTCGTGAAGCCGGAGAATATGGTCACCAATGGACCCTACAAGCTCGTCTCCTTCGTACCCAACGACAAGGTGGTGCTGGAGAAAAATCCCGAATTTCGCGAGGCGGACAAGGTTTCGATCGACCGCGTGGAATTCGTGCCCTTCGAGGAGCGTGCGACCTGCGTGCGCCGCTTCGAGGCGGGCGAGGTGCTGAGTTGCTCCGACCTGCCGGCAGAGCAGCTCCAGTCGCTCAAGGAACGGTTGGGCGAACAGGTGCATGTGGTGCCCTATCTCGGCACCTATTATTACGCGCTCAACAACAAGAGGGACGATCTGAAGGACCCGCGAGTCCGCCAGGCGCTTTCCATGATGGTCGACCGCGAGTTCATCGCCAACGAAATCTGGTCGGGCGCCATGCTGCCTGCCTACACCTTCGTGCCGCCTGGCATCGGCAATTACGAGGGTGGCGGGCCGAAGGTGGAATGGGCCGATCTTGACCCGCTCGACAAGGAAGACCAGGCGATCGCCCTCATGAAGGAGGCCGGCTACAGCCCCGATAATCCGCTGGAGCTGGAGATCTCGTATAGCGCGGGCGAAAACCACAAGAACACGGCGACGGCCATCGCCGACATGTGGAAACCGCTGGGCGTCAATGTGACCTTCAACGTCCGCGACGGCTCGGCGCATTATTCGCATCTGCGCGACAGCGACGATTATGAGGTGGCGCGCGCCGGCTGGATTGGCGACTTTTCGGACCCGGTAAATTTCCTTCAGCTCTGGGAAAGCGACAATACGGGCTTCAACTATTCCAAATACGAGAACCCCGAATACGACAAGCTGATGGACCAAGCGGCCGCCGAAAGCGACCTTGCAAAACGCGAGGAGATCCTGCGCCAGGCGGAAGCCCTTCTCGTGGAGGATGCCGCCGTTATCTCGATGCTCTATTATTCGTCCATGTCGCTCGTCTCGCCCAAGCTGAAGGGCTGGGAAGACAATATTCAGAACGCTCACGCCACGCGCTGGATGAGCATTTCCGAATAGTTCCTGCGTCCGCGGGGCCGCGCAGAAAAGCGCGCGGCTCCGGGACCTGACGAGAGCAACGGCGATGCTTGCCTATGTTTTGCGGCGCCTTTTCGGCGCGATCCCGACGCTATTTGTCATCATCACGCTATCGTTCTTCCTGATGCGCATCGCGCCGGGCGGTCCGTTCGACCGCGAGCGCGCGCTCGAAGCGAAGGTGCTGGAAAACCTGAACCGCGTCTTCCATCTCGATCGCCCCCTGTGGGAGCAATATCTTTACTATCTTGGCAACCTTGCGCGCGGTGACCTGGGACCGAGCTTCATCTACCGCGATTTCTCCGTGCAGCAGCTGCTCGGCAGCGGACTGCCGATCTCGATTCAGCTCGGCGCAAGCGCGCTCTTGCTGGCGCTCCTGATTGGTTCGGTGCTTGGCACGATTGCGGCGCTGCGCCAGAACTCCTGGATCGACTACGGTGTGACGGCAGTCGCCACCTTCGGCATCACCGTACCGAATTTCGTGGTGGCGCCCCTCTTGTCGCTGATCTTTGGCGTGTGGCTCAGCCTGCTGCCGGCGGGCGGCTGGGGCAATGGCGGTCCCGCCAACATGCTCCTGCCGGTGATCACGTTGGCTCTCCCGCAAGTGGCGATCATTGCTCGCCTTATCCGCGGCTCGATGATAGAGGCGCTGCGCTCCGATCACGTCCGCACTGCGCGCGCCTATGGCCTGCCGGCGAGAATGGTTGTGATCGTCCACGCGATGCGCGCTGCCTGCCTGCCGGTGGTCTCCTATCTCGGCCCCGCCGCGGCTGCTCTTTTGACCGGCTCGGTTGTGGTGGAGACCATATTCGGACTTCCGGGGATCGGCCGCTATTTCGTGCAGGGCGCGCTCAATCGCGACTACACGCTGGTGATGGGAACCGTGATCATCATTGCCGTCTTCGTTGTGGTCTTCAATCTGATCGTCGATCTGCTTTACGCCGCCTTAGACCCGAGGGTGCGCTATGACTGATATTGCAACCAACACATCTGAGCTTGCCGCCGGCACAGCGGTAAAGGGGCGATCCCTCTGGGCGACAGCGCTGATGCGGCTACGCCGCAACAAGGCTGCCATGGTGAGCCTTCTCATTCTCATACTGTATATTTTCGCCGGTATCTTTGGCCCAATGCTATCGCCGCATCACTACGCGACCGTCTATCCCGAGTATGTGCGAGTGCCGGCGAGCCTCGAGGCATATCCGCGTGCAGAAGAGATCATTCCGCAGGCGGAAAGCGTGCTCACCCGTACACGGCTCCAAATCGACGCGATTGAGGTCAACGGAAACACGCTGCGCGTCGAGGCCTCGTCCGAGCGTGAGATCGATCCGCGTATGACCCGCTATCTGGAACGTTCCGACATCTTCTCCAATGCCCGGATTGTGGAAACGAGCGGCGACAGCCGCTCGGTCGTTATGGAGGCGGATGTGGAGCGGTTGCATTTCCTCTTCGGGACCGACGCGAACGGAAGAGACCTGCTTGCCCGCATCCTGGTCTCCATCCGCATCTCGCTTATGATCGGCGCGCTGGCAACGGGCGTGGCGCTTATCATCGGCGTTGCCTGGGGGGCGACGGCAGGCTTTCTCGGAGGACGCGTCGACAATGTGATGATGCGCGTGGTGGATGTTTTATACGCCCTGCCCTTCACGTTCTTCGCGATTCTGCTCGTGGTCTTCTTCGGCCGAAACGTGGTGCTCATGTTCGTTGCCGTGGGAGCGGTGGAATGGCTCGACATGGCGCGCATCGTGCGCGGACAGACCATCTCGCTGCGCAGGCGTGAATTCGTGCAGGCGGCCGAGGCGCTGGGAGTAAGCTCCGGCGGCATCCTGCGCCGGCATATCATTCCCAACACGCTCGGCCCCGTCATCATCTATATGACGTTGCTCATCCCGAAGGTGATCCTGCTAGAGAGCTTCCTCTCCTTCCTTGGCCTCGGAGTGCAGGAGCCGCTAACAAGTCTCGGCGTGCTGATCTCCGAGGGAGCCCGCAACATGCGCAGCGCGCCCTACATGCTGATCTACCCCTCTATCGCGCTGACGCTGCTCCTCTTCTCGCTCAACTTCCTGGGCGACGGCCTGCGCGATGCGCTCGACCCGAGGGACCGCTGATATGAGCGCCGAACGCATTTTCGATATCCGCAACCTTCAGGTGACGTTCGATACGCCGGATGGCCGCGTAAATGCCGTGCGCGGCGTCGACATGCATGTGAATGCAGGAGAAACCGTCGCCGTGGTTGGAGAATCGGGCTCTGGGAAGAGCCAGGTGATGATGGCGGCCATGGGCCTGCTCGCCTCCAACGGGCGCGCAGAGGGCGCTGTCTCCTATCGCGGGCAGGAGCTGATCGGGCTGCCGAAAAACAGGCTCAACCGCATCCGGGGTGCCAAGATCACCATGATCTTCCAGGAGCCCATGACCTCCCTCGATCCGCTCTACACGATCGAGCGGCAAATTTCCGAGCCGATCATGGTGCATGGGGGCCTCTCGCCTTCCGCAGCGCGCAGAAAAGCGTTGGAGCTCCTGAAGCTGGTGCACATTCCCGACCCCGAGCGGCGGCTTAAATCCTATCCGCACGAACTTTCAGGCGGACAGCGCCAACGCGTGATGATCGCCATGGCGCTGGCGAACGACCCTGATCTCCTGATCGCCGACGAGCCGACCACCGCCCTCGATGTGACCATCCAGGCGGAGATCCTGCGGCTGCTGGCCGAGCTTCAGAAGAAGCTCGGCATGGCCATCCTCTTCATCACGCACGATCTCGGGATCGTCGAAGCCTTCGCCGACCGGGTTTATGTGATGCAAAGCAGTGAGGTGGTGGAGGAGGGAACGACCCGGCAGATCTTCACCCGCCCCGCCAAGGACTACACCAAGATGCTTCTCGCAGCCGAGCCGGAAGGATCCAAGCCGCCGGTTCAGGACGATTCTCCGGTCCTTCTCGATGCGAAGGGAGTGTCGGTGACCTTTACGGCGGGAGGAGGATTCCTCTCGCGCTCGGCTTTTGAGCTCAAGGCTGTGCAGGACGTGACGCTTTCACTGCGGGCAGGCCAGACTATCGGCATTGTGGGCGAATCGGGCTCGGGCAAATCGACGCTCGGGCGTGCGATCCTGCAGCTCCTGCCGTCGGACGGCCGCGTGGTCTACCAGGGCGTGCCGATCCAAGGTCTCGACCGGGCCGGCATGCGGCCCTACCGCAAGAACCTGCAAATGGTCTTCCAGGACCCCTATGGCAGCTTAAGCCCGCGGATGACGGTGGGGGAAATCGTCACAGAGGGCCTTCTGGTGCACGAACCGCAGCTTTCCGCGCGCGAGCGTGATGAAGCGGCGATCAAGGCGCTGAAGGAAGTCGGCCTCGACCCCATCGCGAGGAACCGATTCCCGCATGAATTTTCAGGCGGTCAGCGCCAGCGCATCGCCATCGCCCGCGCGGTGATCCTGAAGCCTACGGTCATCGTGCTCGATGAGCCCACCTCAGCGCTAGACCGCTCCATACAGAAGCAGATCATCAACCTGCTGCGGCAAATCCAGAAGAGCTACGGGCTTTCCTATATTTTCATCAGCCACGACTTGGCCGTGGTAAGGGCGCTTGCGGACTATACGATCGTGATGAGGACCGGCAGAGTGGTGGAGGAAGGACCGACGGAGGAGGTCTTCCGGACTCCTAAGAGCGATTACACCCGCGCGCTCATGCAGGCGGCCTTCAATCTCAAGGAGGTGCTGAGCCGGCAAGCGGTGGCGCCCGCATAGCGGGCGCCGGGAACGGGTCAGGCTTGCAACGCCTCCACCAGCCGGCCGGCGCCGTGGCGGAAGGGGTCTACCGTGGGAAGGCCCATCCGATCCTCGATCTCGCGCAGGCACTTCTCCGCGTCGGTATCCGAGAGCGCTGCCGTATTGACCGAAACACCGGTCACGCGGACATCTGGATTGACGATGCGCGCCGTTTCCAGCGCAAGGTTCCGCAGAGCCTCGAGCGTGGGAAGCTTGTAATGCGGCAGACCACGCATATGCGTGCGGGTGGGCTCATGGCAGAGCACCAGCGCATCCGGCTGGCCGCCATGGACGAGCGCCATGGTGACGCCGGAGAAGGAGGGATGGAACAGGCTGCCCTGCCCTTCGATCAGGTCCCAATGGTCGGCATCGTTATCGGGCGTCAGCCATTCGACCGCGCCGGCCATGAAGTCCGCCACCACGGCATCGAGCGGAATGCCCGTGCCGGTGATGAGAATGCCGGTCTGGCCCGTGGCGCGGAAACTGGCCTTCATGCCACGGGCGCGCATGTCGCGCTCCATGGCAAGTGCGGTATACATCTTGCCCACTGAACAATCCGTGCCGACGGCGAGGCAGCGCTTGCCGCTACGCTTCCTTCCATCGGCAATCGGGTATTCATGCTGCGGCACGCGCACATCGAACAGCCTCGTGCCGGCGCGCTGCGCCGCTTGGACGAGCTCAGGTAGTGCCGCCAGCTGATTGTGCAGGCCGGAGGCGATGTCCATTCCGGCTTCCGCCGCGGCAATCAGCGTAGAAAGCCATGCCGGCGAGATGACGCCGCCGCGATTGGCCGCTCCAACCACCATGGTTTTCGCGCCGGAGATCCGGGCCTGTTCCACCGTCATCTCGGGCAGGCCAAGATCAGCCTTGCAGCCAGGGAGGCGCAGCTGGCCCAGGCAGAATTCCGGACGCCAATCCTTGATACCCTGGGCCACCTTGGCGGCGAGCTGATCCGGCGCATCGCCGAGGAAAAGGAGGTAGGGGGTCTTCAGCATAGCATGCTCCGTGAGGCAATAAGGCAGTGGGCAGTAAGGCAATAGGGGGACCAAAAAGGCAATAGCGCCAGTGGCGCTAAGGATCAGGATGCGGCTTGCTGATCTCCCTCGTCACCTTCCACCGCACCGCCCCTATTGCGCTACTGCCGCAATCTGCGTTGATTGCATCGGCGGGTAGGGTTAACCATGGGTTAACGACAATGCGAGGGAACCGGATTTGGAAGTCGTAAAAAAGGCGATCAGAACCGCCCTGGAAAAGGGCGACGCGAACGACCGCGCTTTTCGCGAGAAGGTGTACCGGCAGGCCTTTGCCGCCCTCGAGCGTTCGTTCCAGGCGCGCCGTGACCTGCCGGAGGAGGACATGCACCGCCGCCGCGAGCAGATGAAGGCGGCGATTATTGATGTGGAGCGAGAATATGTCGCGGCGGAGTCGAACCAGACGCAGCCATTCCCGACCGCGCCCTCCCCCACCGACCGGCCTTCAGGCCAGACGCCGGAAGAGGCGGCATTTGAACCCGACTTCGTGCCCCGTATCGAGCGCGAAGAGCGACTGGAGAGACGCGGCGGCACAAGACCAGACTATTCTCCGCTCAATGAAGTGCGAACGCCTGTTGCCGGCGAGCGGAAGAGGCGGCGCCCGCTCGCTTTTTCTTTGTTCATCCTCGTCCTGCTGGCGATGATCATGCTTGGCCTCTGGTGGACCATAGGCGGGATCCCAACGCCCCCCACTGCGTCAGGCGACGATACGGCAAGCTTCGGGGAAAACAGCAATGCGCCGCCCCGTCTTGCCGAAAGCTCCGCGGAAGATCAGGATTGGATCACAATTTTCTCTCCCGCCGACCCGACCACGGTGGAAGCACCGGCAGGCGGCAGCGCGGAAGCGTTGCAGCAGGGCGAGGAAGCCTATCTCCAGATCGGCGCGGAAAATCCGGGGACGGCGATTGGCTTCGATATCGGGCAGGGAGTGCTGGAGCAACTTGCCGGAAAACGTGCCGTCTTCAGCTTGAACGCGCAGGCGGCGGAAGGCGAGACGGAAATCTCCATTTCCTGCGATTTCGGCCCATTGGGCGGCTGTGGACGAACGCGCTATCAGGTCGGGAATACTTCCTCCGAATACCTTTTCGAAGTAGAGCTGCCGGACCAGCAGCCAAGCGGCGGCGGCCGGATTTCGATTACGCCGGATGTCAGCGGGCAACGCAGGATGTTGAATGTTTTCTCATTAAGGGTGCGGGAAGCGGAGTAAAAAGCGAGTAGCGAATGGAATGAAAGGAACGGAGGCCATCAAGCACCTGTGCCCTTTGGTATCATCGCCTCCAGCGTTTCGATCCGGTCCGCCTCTCGGCTCGGCTTATCCCAGCGCAGGCGCGAAATGCGCGGGAACCGCATGGCTATGCCGGATTTGTGCCGCGTGGAACGGGCAAGGCCTTCGAAGGCCACTTCGAGCACGAGCCCATGATTGCGGTCCGCGCGCACCGCGCGCACGGGGCCGAAACGCTCTGTCGTGTTATCCCGCACATATTTGTCGATCTGCTTCAGCTCCTCGTCGGTGAAGCCGAAATAGGCTTTTCCCACCGGCACCAGCATCGGCTCCTCCTCCGGTCCGGCCCATACCCCGAACGTATAGTCGGAGTAAAAGCTTGACCGCTTGCCATGGCCGCGCTGGGCATACATCAAAACCGCGTCCACCGTGAAAGGATCGCGCTTCCACTTGAACCAGGGTCCTTTCGGACGGCCCGGCAGATAATGTGAATCCCTGCGCTTCAGCATCACCCCTTCGATAATGGGATGCGGCGGGTTGCAGCGTTTGTCGTCAAGATCCTCCCAGGTCTCGAAGGAAATTGCGGGCGAGAGGTCGAAGCGATCAGGTGGAAGCGTGGTCAGGAACTCTTTCAGAAGCTCGCGGCGCTCCGCATAGGCCAGCGGCCGCGTATCGCGCCCGCCGAGCGACAGGACATCATAGCAGCGCATGAAAACCGGATAGTCCCTGAGCATCTTCTGCGAAACGGACTTTCGGTTTAGCCGCTGCTGCAGGTCAGAAAAAGTGCCGGTCCTCTCGCGCGGGTCGCCCACCAGAAGCTCGCCGTCGAGGGCTGCTTCAAAATCCATGGCCTCAGCAAGGTCGGGAAAGGCGCCGGAAATATCGTCGCCCGTGCGGGAATAGAGCCTGCGCACGCCATCTTCAGCCACGGCTTGCACGCGAATGCCGTCCCACTTCCATTCGGCGGCATAGTCCGCAGGCTTAAGATTGGCAAAGTCCGCCTCCTCGATCGCATGTGCCAGCATGACGGGCCGGAACGGCGCCTTGGCGGCATTTTCCGGCTTGGGCCCTCGCTTTTCCAGCCAGGCGAACAGTTCGGTATAGGGCGGCCAGAGCCCGTGCCAGAGTTCTTCGATCTCCTGCACATCCACCTGGCCGAAATCGGCGAGCGCCTGCTTTGTGAGCCTCGCGGAGACGCCGACGCGCAGGCCGCCCGTGGCAAGCTTGATCGCGGCGAAGCGGCCGGAGGGAGAAAGCTGGTCGAGGAGCCGGGCCACCACCGCCGGCGCATCGGAGCGGCTTGCCTGCGCTAGCCGCTCCACCACTTCCGAGAGCGACGGCGCCTCCGCCTCCTCGTTTTCGCCCGCCGGCCAGATGAGCGAGACGGTTTCGGCAAGATCGCCCACATAGTCATAGGAATAGCCGAAAAGCACAGGGTCGACCCGCTCCATCACCAGCATGCGCAGCATGGCCGGCTTCACCGCGGGAAAGCCGATGCCCCCGGTGAGTGCAGCGAGCCCATAGCCGCGGTCGGGGTCGGGCACGGTTGCGAAATAGTCGGTCAGGAGCCGCAGCTTGCCGTTTCGCGATGGCGTCAGCACCAGCCGGTCGAGGAGTTCGGCGAAGCGTTCCACTATTCCGTCTCGTCCTCGTAGCCCGCAAGATGCAAGGGCTTCGCCGCGATGCCATTGATCTCGCACCAGCGAACAAGCGCCTCCTCACGACCATGCGTCACCCATACCTCGCCGGCGCCCGTTTCGCGGATGGTCTGCGTCAGCTCTTCCCAGTCGGCATGGTCGGAGATGATGAGCGGCAGTTCCACTCCCCTCTGGCGCACGCGCTGGCGGATGCGCATCCAGCCGGAGGCGAAACAGGCGAGCGGATCGGCGAAGCGGCGAGACCAACGGTCGTCGATCGCGGCCGGAGGCGCCACGACAATCGAGCCCGCGGGGGGTGCCGCGCCGCGCTCTTCCATCGTCGCAGGCTCCAGAATGCCGAGCGGCACGCCAGCGCTCTCGTAATATCCGCAGAGCTTGGAAAGCGCGCCGTGAATGTAGATGGGTTCGTTGTATCCCGCCTCGCGCAGCAGCGCGATCACGCGTTGCGCCTTGCCCAGCGTATAGGCACCTACGATGTGCGTACGCTCGGGAAATTGCCTGACCGATTTCAGCAGCTGCCCGATCTCGTGCGATGCCTGCGGATGGGTGAAGACCGGCAGCGCGAAGGTGGCTTCGGTAATAAAGATGTCGCAGGGGATAGGCTCGAAGGAAGCGCAGGTGGGATCGGGGCTGCGCTTGTAATCGCCGGAGGCTACGATGCGCGTGCCGTTGGCCTCCACGCAGATCTGCGCCGAGCCCAACACGTGGCCGGCTGGGTGGAAGGTCACCGCCACGCCGCCGATCGTCACGGTCTCGCCTAGCCCTATCTCCTGCGTGGAGCCGGCGAAGCCCGGACCATAGCGCAGCGCCATGATGTCCAGCGTCTCTCGGGTGGCAAGCACCGCGTCGTGGCCCGCCCGCGCGTGGTCGGAATGGCCGTGAGTGATCAGCGCCCGCTCTACCGGTCGCACGGGATCGATGAAAAAGCCCCCCTCGGGACAGCAGAGACCTTGCGGTTGGGAGCGGAGAAGCGGAGCCATGCCGTGAAGATAGGCGTTTTTGCGCCGAACAAAAGGCGCTTGCAAATGCCGCATTTCTCCAGCATAAGCCGCGCGCTTCCTCCCGGAACCCCTCTGCATGATCCCCCTTTCCTTCTCTTCGGGCAATCTGCTGGCCGACCGACGCGCCGACTATGCCGAAATGCTTTTCGAAACCGGCGAGCACAAGGCGGCCGCTGAGCTTATGGGTGAAGCGCTCGCGCTCGCGCCCGAATGGGTGGCGGGCCATTTCCGGCACGGCGAGATGCTGGAGCAGGCTGGTGAACTTGCCGCCGCCATCGAGGCTTGGCGCAAGGTGCTGCGACTCGATCCGGAAGACCGGCTGGGCGCAGGGCTGAAGCTGGAGTTGCATGGCGCGCTGGCGGGCCTGCAGGCCGCTCCCAGCGCATTCGTGGAGACGCTTTTCGATCAATATGCGGAGAATTTCGACGAGGCGCTGGTCGAAAAGCTTGCCTATCGCGTGCCCGAACTGCTCTGGCAGGCCCTGAAAGACCTCGGACGCGAGCGCTTTGCCCATGCGGTAGATCTCGGCTGCGGAACCGGCCTGATGGGCGAGCGGCTGAGGATTGCCGCAAGCTTTCTCGAAGGCATGGACATTTCCGGCGAGATGCTGAAGCGGGCCGAGGCCAAGCGCATCTATGACCGCCTTTCGCGCGAAGACCTGCTGACGCTCGGCGCCCTGCCGCGCGAAGCCGATCTCGTCACGGCGGCGGATGTGTTCATGTATGTGGGGGCCTTGGCCCCCATTGTTGATTTGGTGGCCGCGAGCCTGCAGCCGGGAGCGGTCTTCGCCTTCTCGGTCGAAACCCATGAAGCGCCGGAGGAGATGGTGCTGCGCCCTTCGCGCCGCTACGCCCATTCACCAGTTCATGTCCAGGCGCTGCTTGCCGCTGCCGGCTTCGACATTGCCTCCTTCGAAACCGCCACGATCCGTATGGATCGCGGCGAGCCGGTGCAAGGGCTCATCGTGGTGGCGGTGCGGGCGGGAGCGGCTGCGGTGGCGGGTGATGTCGTGATGCCTGAAGAAGCAGCCGAGCGGACTGAGTCGCAGTAGACGGAAAGGCCAGCTCCCTTCCTCGCCCCCCCTCTGGCCTGCCGGCCTAACCCCATAGAAAAGGATGATGCCCCCACTTGGCCGCCGATCTGTTCTGCATTAGTTCTAGTTGCCTTGGAACAGACGGATCTCATCGACGGCGACCGCGCCGCCCTCCTCCCCACGCCTTTCCGCGAATGGTTCGCCGCGCGCGGATGGTCGCCGCGCCCGCATCAACTTGAACTTTTAAGCCGCACGCGTGAAGGTTGCTCGGTGCTGCTCATCGCGCCAACGGGGGCAGGCAAAACGCTTGCAGGCTTCCTGCCCTCGCTCGCCGATCTCGCCCTAAGGCCAAAGCGCAAGCCGGGTGAAGCGCATCGCGGCATCCACACGCTTTATATCTCACCGCTGAAGGCGCTCGCCGTCGATATCCAACGCAACCTGATGAAACCGGTGGAGGAGATCGGCCTCGATATCCGCATCGAGACACGCACCGGCGACACGCCTGCGTACAAGCGCCAGCGCCAGAAATATGCTCCGCCGGACATCCTGCTGACGACGCCGGAGCAACTTGCCCTGCTGATCGCGTCGGCGGATGCCGACCGCTTCTTTGCCGGCTTGCGCTTTATCGTGCTGGATGAGCTGCACTCGCTCGTCACTTCAAAGCGCGGGCACCTTTTGTCGCTGGGCCTCGCCAGAGTGCGGAGGCTGGCTCGCGGAACGACAGGCATCGGCCTTTCGGCCACGGTGACGGAGCCGGACGCGCTACGCCGATGGCTCGTGGACCAGACTCCGCCGGGGGCCATGGCCGACATCGTCACAGTGGCGGGCGGTGCCAAGCCCGAAATCACGATCCTCGATACGGACGAGCGCGTGCCTTGGTCCGGGCATTCGGCGCGCTATGCCATTCCCTCGATCTACCAGGCCATCAAACGACACAAGACGACGCTGCTCTTTGTCAATACGCGCAGCCAGGCCGAGCTTCTCTTCCGTGAGCTCTGGCATATCAACGAGGATAACCTGCCGATCGCGCTCCATCACGGCTCTCTGGACGTGGCACAGCGGCGTCGCGTGGAGAAGGCGATGGAGACGAACAGCCTGCGCGCGATCGTGGCCACCTCCACACTCGACCTCGGCATCGACTGGGGCGATGTGGACCTTGTCGTGCATGTCGGCGCGCCAAAGGGGGCGAGCCGGCTTGCACAGCGCATCGGGCGTTCCAACCACCGCATGGACGAGCCGAGCCAAGCGATCCTCGTGCCCGCTAACCGCTTCGAGGTGATGGAGTGCCGGGCGGCGCTCGAGGCCAACTATCTCGGCGCGCAGGATACGCCCCCCTTAGGCGGAGGGTCTCTCGACGTGCTGGCACAGCATGTGCTGGGCCGCGCCTGTGCCGGCCCCTTCGACGAGGACGAATTTTACGACGAGATTCGCAGCGCCGCACCCTATTCCACGCTCGACCGCGCCACCTTCGGCCGCGTCGTCGAATTCGTTGCGACCGGCGGTTACGCGCTGAAGAGTTACGAACGCTATGCCCGCATCCGCAGGATGAAAGACGGCCGCTGGCGCATCTCCCATCCCAATGTCGCCCAGCAATATCGGCTCAATGTGGGTACGATCGTCGAGGCGCCGATGCTCAATGTAAGGCTCACGCGCAGGCAGGGCGCGGGCGGCAGTGTACGCGGCGGCCTGCTGCTCGGCCAAGTGGAGGAATATTTCCTGGAGACGCTCGCGCCGGGCGACACATTCACATTCTCCGGCCGCGTTGTGCGGTTCGAGGGCATTCGCGAGAACGAGGCCTTCGTCACCAACGCCGCGGACCAGGACGCAATGGTGCCCTCCTATGCCGGCGGCAAATTTCCGCTCTCCACCTACCTGGCCGCCGAGGTGCGCGCGATTCTGGCCGACCCCGCCCGGTGGAAGGCGCTGCCCGACCAGGTCTCAGACTGGCTTAGGATCCAGCAGGAAAACTCCGTGCTGCCGCGCAAGGAGGATCTTCTCATTGAGACTTTTCCGCGCGGCGACCGGTTCTACATGGTGGCCTATCCATTCGAGGGCAGGCTTGCGCACCAGACGCTGGGCATGCTGCTCACGCGCAGGCTGGAGCGTTTCGGCGCGAGGCCGCTCGGCTTCGTGGCGACGGACTATTCTCTTGCCATCTGGTCGCTGGAGGACATGGGATACATGATCCGCCGCGACCACATCTCTCTCGGCCGGCTCTTCGACGAGGACATGCTGGGGGAGGATCTCGAAAGCTGGCTCGCCGACAGCTGGCTCTTGAAGCGCACCTTCCGCAATTGTGCAGTCATCTCCGGCCTGGTGGAGCGGAACCATCCCGGTAAGGAGAAGACGGGGCGGCAGGTCACGGTTTCCGCCGACCTTATTTACGACGTTTTGCGCACCCATGAGCCCGATCACATCCTGCTTCAGGCCACATGGCATGATGCGGCGACAGGCTTGCTCGACATCGGGCGCCTCGGCGAGATGCTGTCGCGCATCCGCGGCCGAATCATGCATAAGGATCTGGAGAGGATTTCGCCGCTGGCAGTACCTGTAATGCTGGAAATCGGCAGGGAGCAGGTTCCCGGCAGCGCGCATGAATCATTGCTGGGCGAGGCTGCGGAAAGCCTGATCAAGGAGGCCATGGGCGGATGAATGTGGCACAGGGGATCGCGTGGGAGGCGGTGGAAATCGCCATCGCCGGCGAGCGCGCGGTCTGCGATCCCTCCGGCACGCTTTATCTTCCTGCCGATCGGCTGCTCATCGTCTCAGACCTGCATCTGGAGAAGGGCTCGTCCTATGCCCGCCGCGGCAGCTTTCTGCCGCCTTACGACACGCTCGCCACGCTCAAGCGCCTTGCCGCCGTCATCGCGCGCTGGCAACCTTGCGCAGTCATCAGCCTGGGCGACAGTTTTCACGACGCGGGCGGCTCGGGCCGCATGCCGGCGGCCTTCCGCGAGCATCTGCTGAGCCTGATGGCGGGGCGCGACTGGTATTGGATTGCGGGAAACCACGATCCCGTCCCGCCGGAAGGCCTTCCCGGCCATTGGGTAAGCGAGCTGGCGCTGGGCAGCCTGGTCTTGCGTCACGAACCGGCGCAGGGTGCCGCGGGCGAGATCGCCGGGCATCTGCACCCCGGCGCGCGCATTGTGCAGCGCGGGCGCTCCGTGCGCCGCGCATGCTTTGCCTGCGACGGCCTGCGCATGGTGATGCCTGCCTTCGGGAGCCTCACCGGCAGCTTGAATGTGCTAGACCGCGCCTTTGCGGGCTTGTTCAGCCGTGAAACGCTGACGGCCTATATGCTGGGCCGTGACCGGGTGTATCCCATCGCAGGCGCATTACTGAGAAGTTGACCGCTTAATCCCTTCTGAACACCAGCCTGCCGATCCAGCCGGTGATCATCGCAAGCAGAACGGCAAAAAGGCCGTAAGGCAGGCTCCGCTGCTGGGCGAATTCGAAAATCTGCTGCTCGACGCCAGCCTTTCGAATGCTGAGAGGCGCGGAGGTTTCCCGAAGAAATGCGCCATTTCGGAATAGGAAGGCGCGGGCCTTGTGCGTTCCGACCGGCACGTGCGGCGCGAGATAGAGCGTTGCGCGAAACAGCGTGCGCGAGAGGAACTGCACCCCACCGACATTCTCCACGTAAAGGGCGGCCGCCTCCTTCTGTTGGCGAAGCGCTTCGGTGAATTCCTCTATCGTTACGGGGCTGTCGCTCTCATCAAGCGGGCGTATGTTGATATTGTCGACGCCGAGCGCCAGCCGTTTGTAGCTCGCGGGGTCTGTAATATCCTGCGGGGGACGCGTCGTGGCTACCGAATAAGAAGCAGGCACATCCCGGAACGCCACCGATTCGGTATTAATCCACATACCGAGCACGCGCGTCTTCTTACGCACCACCGTAGTGCGCGGCGGCCCCTCGAGCACCACGATCACGTCATATCGTCCCTGCCGGCTCACCAGCGGGTCGGCGTTATCGAGCGCGCCGAAGATCGTAAGATTGGTGCCGGAGAAGTCTGACGTGATGGCCACGCTGTCTGTGGAAAGTCCGATCTGAATCCCTTCCGGCTGGGGTTCCTCCTGCTGCGCGAGTGCCTGGCCACCTAAGCAAAGCCCGACGATAAGGACGGCAACGCGGGGAGAAGGCATCAGACCCCTCCCGCGAGCGAAAAGACGCTGGACGGCCGCACGAAAAGATCGAATGCGAGCCTGATCGCGACCGCAAGGACCAGGAGGGCGAGCAATGCCCGGAGCTGTTCGCCGCGCAGCTTTTGGCCAACCCGCGTGCCGTATTGCGCGCCCGCGACCCCGCCTACCATGAGCAGGAAGGCAAGCACGACGTCCACCGTTTGGTTCGTATACGCGTGTGAAACGGTGGTGAATGCCGCGACGAAGATGATCTGGAAAAGCGACGTCCCCACGACCACGTTGGTCGGCACCTTGAGCAGGTAAATCATGGCAGGCACCATGATGAAGCCGCCACCAACGCCCATTAAGGACGCGAGAAATCCGATCATTGCGCCAAGCGCCAAAATCGGAATCACGCTGACAAACAGTTTTGACGCGCGGAAGCGCATCTTGAGCGGCAGGCGGTGGATCCAATTGTGCTGACCCGGCCGCCGGAGCGACGCCGCCTGGCCTGCGCGCGAGCGTTGGATCGCACGCACGCTTTCGACCAGCATAAGCCCGCCGACGGAGCCCAGCAGCACCACATAAAGCAGCGATACGGTGAGGTCGAGCAATCCGAGCTGCCGCAGATAGGCGAAGACATAGATGCCAGCGGCGGAGCCAATGATGCCGCCCACCAGCAGCACCAGCCCAAGCTTCACGTCCAAAGTGCCACGCTTTAGGTGGCTAAGCGTTCCGGAAAAGGACGAGGCGATGACCTGATTTGCGCCGGTGGCCACGGCAATGGCTGGCGGCACATTGTAGAAGATGAGCAATGGCGTGATCAGAAAGCCGCCGCCGACCCCGAACATGCCCGAGAGGAAGCCAACGGCACCTCCCATGGCGAGCAGGACCAACATGTTAACGGACATTTCCGCGATCGGGAGATAAATGCCCACCCGCGACACCAATAAAAGCAAAAGGCACGATAAGCGACGGGACCGCCGCGCATGATCAATCGACTGTTTCGTTCTTGCGCCCACAATCGAGCGAAGTCAAACGCACAGATCAGAAAACCTTGAAAAGTCGCAGAAATTTAGGCGGCGGAAATTACTTTCCCCCGGCATGGTTACCATGAAATTTCAGAGGCTGGACCCAGCGCGCTCAGGATCCCGAGTTGTTCCGCTCCAGCAATGCCCGCACGAGCGGCTCATCTATTTCGCCCGTCTCCTCCAGGCCATTCTGCTTCTGAAAAGAACGAATCGCTGACCGCGTCTTCTCACCCATTACTCCATCGGCTGGGCCGGGATCATACCCGATCCTGGTGAGGATGAGCTGAACATTCGAGATCGCCTTCTTCATGTCGACGGTTGCGGTGATCTCCTGAGACGGTGTCCATTCGGAGGGAATGGAAACCACATTGGCCATCGGGTTGCCTTCCCGCGCAGTCCAAAGCTTCGCCCTTCCTTGCGCCTCGGTCAGATCTTCGGGTGAAAGGGTTTTAGCGACCTCATCACGCTTGGCCGCAGCATCCGCATCGCCCGTCCGGGCTACGATATCGAACCACTTGTGGGCCTCGATCAGATCGAGCGGGACACCGGCCCCCTTTGCCGCAAGGATGCCCAGGTTGAATTGGCTATCGGTAACGCCCAAGTCGGCAGCCTCCTGAAACCATTGCGCAGCCGAGCTATTGTCGGCGGCTCCATCGACCCCGATGGCAAAGAGGACGCCGAGATTATGCATGGCGTTGGCGTTCCCCTGGTCCGCGGCAAGACGATACCACATCTTGGCCCTGGAGAGATCCCGCTCCACGCCCATGCCCTTTTCGTATAGGTTGCCTATGCGGTATTGCGCGGGCGCCAGGCCACGTTCGGCGGCGTGCTCATACCACTTGGCCGCCTCGCCCATATCGACCGCTACGCCACGGCCTTCAGCGTACCGGCTGGCGATTTCGTAAAGCGCCTCCGGCTTGCCACTGGCAGCGGCATCACGCAGAGCCGCTGGCTCGATTTCCGCAGGAATTTCCGGTAGCTGTGCGTTCCAGACCGGATCAGGAGCTGTCTGCAACGGCTCGGAGGTAGTCAGGGACGTTGGAAGCTGCACTCCCTCCGGTGAAGACAACGAAGGAATATGCTCATGCGGCAACGCAGGCTGCTCGGAGATCAATCGGGCGACACTGTCCGGCTCGTCCGCCTCTTGATGCGCATTCAGCCGCGACGTCTCTCGCCGGGCATTGTTTGACTCCGACGTTGAGGCTGAAGAGAACTGTGAGGTTATCTCAGGGATTTTTTCTGCGGCCCTGTCGCTCTTCGCAACTTCCGCAGGCTGAGCCGCCGCTGGCGCGGAAGGTGCCGGTGCCGTTTGCACCTTTATAGGATCGACATTGAGACTAGTCGATTCAACCACTTTCGGCAGGCTGTCCTCCGTCTGGAAGATCGCCAGGTTCTGGGTCGCACGGATGACGCCTCCGCCGAAATAAACCCCTCCTGCGAGGAGAACCCCGGCTCCCATCGTCAGCAGAAGTTGCTTTTTATGCCGGCCAAGAATTTTAGCGGAAGCGCCGCGTTTGCGACGTCCCTTACCCTTGCCGTTGAGTTCCGCTTCCGCGGCAGCCGCCTGGGCGGCGCGCCTCGCGGCTGCAATGAAATCCGCTTTTGTAACTTCATCGACCGAGCGCCCGCGCGCGTCATGCTGCTCACGCACGCGGCGCATGATCGCGTTAATGTCGGGTTTCCCTGAACCCGGTTCCAGGGGTTCATTCAGGCGCTCCAGATCGATATCCAGATCGTCATCGGCGAGAATTGGATCTTCCCGCGGCGCATCCAGCTCGCCGCGCTTGTCCGAAAAAGCGCGTGAAAGGCCGGCCAAAAGCCTGCGAGGCTCCTGCGCTTCCTCCTCGACTTCGTCATCGCTGAGCTCAGATGCCGCGGCAGGTTCGCCTGGTGCTCGCTTGACCGCCGCTGCCGTAGGTGACGGAGCGACACGCTCATGGAGAAGCCGTATCCCAGCGTCGGGCGAGGAGGTCTCGTCGGCGGCCCCATGTTTCTCGGCGCCGGCTTCCAGGGAGCTCAAACGATTGACGATCTTGAGAAGTGTATCATGTATGGCGTCAAAGGTTTTGATGTTGCGCTCGTCGGATTTCCTGGTGAGCGTCTGCAGCTTTTCCAGCTCTGCCCTTAGCCGGTCATCCTGCGGGCGTGCCGCGGTCAAACGTTCGGCGACCTCCTCGGCGGCCCGACGGGCGGCATCCAACACAGCTGCCCGGTTTTGCTCGATAGAGCGCTCGATTTTTTCCAGGCGCGGTCGCAAATCCTCGAGAGCCGGCGGTTCTCGGCCCGGGCGCTCCAGATGCGCAGCAAGGCTCGCTACCTGCTTTTGCAGATTTCTGATCACCTCCGGATCGACCGAGGCAGCCGCGGCCGAGGTCTGGAGCCGGCCGGAAATATCGTCAAGACGGGCTTCCAGTGAATGAAGTCTGCCATCGCCGCCCGGATTGTGCCGGGCGTTGCTTAGATGAGCGGCGAGTTCGGCAAAGCGATCATCCAAAGCGGCGATCAAGCCATTTTCGGTGTCGATGGTGTTGGCGCCCTGTTCGAGCCGCTCCGCCATCTCCTCGAGCCGGCGCTCCAGATCCTGGAACAGAACGTGCCCCTGCTGGATGGTTTCCTGGGCACGGCGAGCGATGAGCTCCGACAGATGGGAGAAACGATCCTCCAGACCGCGGAACAGCCGATCTGCCTGGCGCTGCGGGGGGGAGGAATCGAGCTTTTCGCTGATCTGGGCGATCAGGCTGGTCACCCTATCCATTGCCTGCTCGGGCACGTTGATACGGCGCGCGATTTCATCGACGCGCTCATAGAGGGCGCCCAGCCGTTCGGCGATCACCCCGTCCGACCTGTTCTGCACCAGCTCTTCAAGCTGCGAAGCCAGCGATGCGATTCGCGCTTCGACACGCTGTAGCTGGGCTGCATCAAAGGCCGGTGAATGGGCCAGTGCGGCCGATGCGGTGATTGCGCGCGAGATCTCGTCCAGGCGCTCTTCCACCAGCGCATAAAGATCCGGTCCGTTCTTGTCGCGCTGCTCGACGAACCTGTCGAGGGCGACGGCCAGCATCCGCACTCCATCCTCCAATGAACGGAGGGAAAGCGATTCCGGCAGGGAATTGATGGCGGCGCTGATCTCATCCAGCCGTGCTCCCAGTCTCTCCAGGAGAGGATCGGAACCGCGCAGTCGATTCTCCAATGAGCGCACCGTATCTTCGCGGGCCATATCGGAAAGAGCGGATTTTACCTGTTCGAGCTCGAGCCGCATGAGCTTCGTGCCCTTGTCGTCGCTGCGCTCGACGAGCCGTTCGATGGCGTTGGACAAACGCTCGAACTCGTTATGCATTTCGTGCGGCAATGAGGAACGTTGGGTTGCGGCGATCCGATCAAAATCCTGCCGCAGGCCGCTCAATTCGTGCCGGAGGTCCGAATTCCCGGAACCCAGCATTTCCTCTCTCAGCGCCTTCAGTTCCGTTGCGATACCGCCGATGGATGCAAGCTGATCCTCCTGGTGGCGCGAATTTTCGATCTCTCGTGCGATCCACTCCAAATTGGCGCGAGGGGAGGTATCATTCTGCGTTGATGGCTGCTCCTCCGAGCGACGAGGCTTGCCGAAGCGTTTCGAGAGGAGCTCCATGCGCTGAGCGATATTGCTTTCGTTCCGGCCGTTGTGTTTCCCGGCGTCCAAAGCACGTCCTAACCGCCCCTCCAACTGGCTCAATGTCCGGCTGATATTTTGGCTAATATCATCGGGCGCAGGCCCCGGCCGGCGCTGACGCCCGGCATTGACATTCTCCAGGTACGACCGCTTGCTTGTCATCGAGTTGTCCGCTTCTGCGCGGCTGACGGTCGCCGCATTTAGAACGCCACGCAGGGTACTTGGACTGCACCGCGCGCGGGCAGACATCCTGGAGACTATTCCCCCGCGATCGGAAGACCGTGAATCGACGCGACACACACTGGCAGTCCGATGCGGAGACTTTCACCAATCATGGTAAACAAGAAGTTAATTTTTGCTTCCGTACACCGGAAAGTGAGCGCGAAGTGCGCCAGCAAAGCCTTGAAATAATACGCCGATAAATGAAGACTCCCGGCGGGCGGTATCTACCGCCCGTATTTTAGTATCGGCCGGGGAATTTTCCCACCGCGGTTTGCGGTAGAGGCCATTAGCCCGAAAGGGAAAAGGTGATGGACGCAGATATTGCAAGGGTAACCAGTGGCACGCCTGTGCGCAGAACGGCCCCCAAGCAGCTTTCCTACATCCGCATTGGCGAATTGGCACGAGAGTTCGATGTGACGCTCCGTACGCTCCGCTTCTATGAAGACAAGGGGCTCTTACGCCCCAAAAGAAAGGGCCTGACGCGGCTCTACAGCGAAAAAGACCGCGAGCGCCTCAGAATTATCCTGCGGGGCCGGAAGATCGGCTTTCCGCTGCGCGACATGAAACAAATCCTGGATCTATACGGCTCGACAACCGTAAGCGCGCCCCAGGTCAGGACATTTCTTCAAAAAGCAAAAAAGCAGATGGATTGGCTGGAACAGCAGCACAAGGAAATCGAGGAAGCGGCAAAAGAACTGTCAGATATGGTCCGCGATCTGCGCAATCGGCTCGGCCACGATAAGCCGGCATTTGCACGCCAGGTTACAGCTTCGAATTGAGCCGGAATGGGATTGCGGGGCTCACTCGCAATCCCCTCGAAATTCTCAAGCCCATTTTGCGTCAATGTCCGCTTGCCCTGGCGAGGATCGCGCCACGGAACTTCTGTCCGTGGATTGGATTGACGTTTACGCGCACGTTAGCCTTTGCTATCTATCATTGCCGCGTCGTTCACCGGTACGTCCAGGAGCAGCAGCATGACCATCTACAGGGCGCCCGTGCGGGAAACCGCTTTTGTTATCCGCGATTTGCTGAATTATCAGCGCTTCGGAAATATTGCCGGGTTCAGCGACATTTCGCCGGACATACTGGAAGCGATTCTGGACGAAGGCGCCAAGCTTGCCGAAAACGCGATGCATCCGCTCAATCGTGTGGGCGACATGGAGGGCTGCACGCGCCGCGAGGACGGCTCGGTTGTCACCCCGAAGGGCTTCAAGGCAGCGTACCGTCAATATTGCGAAGGCGGCTGGATGGGCCTCTCCGCGCCTGCGGAATATGGCGGCCAGGGGCTGCCCTATCTGGTGCATACGGCGGTAGGAGAATATCTCTCCTCCGCCAATATGGCGCTGATGATGTATCCGGGGCTCACGCAGGGGGCTATCGCCGCCATTCTCGCGCACGGCACGGACGAGCAGAAGAAAACCTATCTGCCCAGGATGGTGAAGGGTGTCTGGACCGGCACCATGAACCTGACCGAGCCGCATTGCGGCACGGATCTCGGCCTGCTTCGCACCAAAGCCGTGCCGAACGGCGGCGGCAGCTACAGGATTTCCGGCCAGAAGATCTTCATCTCCGCCGGCGAGCACGACATGGCCGAGAACATCATTCATCTGGTGCTGGCCCGCATCGAGGGCGCGTCGGAAGGCACCAAGGGCATCTCTCTTTTCATCGTGCCGAAGCTCAAGCTCGACGACGCCGGCAATCCCGCCGGCCCGAACGGCGTCTCCTGCGGCTCCATCGAGGAGAAGATGGGCATCCACGGCAACGCCACCTGCGTCATGAATTACGACGAGGCAGAAGGCTTCCTCCTGGGCGCGGAAAATGGCGGGCTGAAGGCCATGTTCACGATGATGAACGAGGCGCGGCTGGGCGTGGCGCTCCAGGGCCTCGCCGTCGCCGAAGCCGCCTACCAGAATGCTGCCAATTATGCGCGCGAGCGGCTTCAAGGCCGTTCCCTTTCCGGTGCCAAGGCGCCGGATAAAAAGGCCGATCCCATTATCGTCCACCCGGATGTCCGACGAAACCTGATGACGATTCGAGCCTTCAATGAAGCAGGGCGGGCGCTCCTCCTCTGGACGGCTCTGCAATCCGACATCGCCCATAGCAGCGAGGATGAGCAGGCGCGGCAACTGGCCGAAGACTATCTCGCATTGATGACGCCGGTGTTGAAGGGCGTGCTAACCGACAAAGGATTCGAGCACGCGGTGATGGCTCAACAGGTCTTCGGCGGCCACGGCTACATCGAAGAGCAGGGCATGAGCCAGTTCGTGCGTGATGCGCGGATCGCCATGATCTACGAGGGCGCCAATGGCATCCAGGCGCTCGATCTCGTCGGCCGTAAACTCCCACAGGACGGCGGCCGCGCGGTGCAGGCATTCTTCAAGATCGTGGGCGATTTCTGCGAGGAGCACCGCTCCGACGAGAAAATGGCGCCCTACACAAAGGCGCTCAAGAAGGGGCTCAACGACCTGCAGGCGGCAACGCTATGGCTCATGCAGAACGCGGTGCAAAGGCCGGAAAACGCCGGAGCCGCCGCCTATGATTACATGCATCTCTTCGGCCTAGTCGCGCTCGGCTTCATGTGGGGCCGCATGGTCAGGACAGCCCAGGATCAGTTGACAGCGGGGGCCGGCGGCAACGCGGAGTTCCTGCAGCAGAAGCTGCTTCTCGGCAGCTTCTTCATGGAGCGGTCGATGCCGGAAACGGCGGCGCATCTGGCGCGGATTTCCTCCGGCTCCGAGACGATGATGGCTATGACCGAAGCGGCGTTCTAGAGTAGCGCGAGCAGGTAAGGATCGAGGAGACGGGAATGCCTGATGCCTATGTCTACGATGCGGTGCGAAGCCCGCGCGGCCGTGGCAAAAAGGACGGCGCGCTGCACGAGGTGCCGGCGGTTCGCCTGGCGGCGAAGATGCTGGAAGCGGTTCGCGACCGTAACGGGCTCGACACAAAGCTGGTGGACGACATCATCTTCGGCTGCGTCGATCCTGTGGGCGAGGCAGGTGCGGTGATACCCCGCTCGGCGGCCTTCGAGGCGGGTTACGACAACCGCGCGCCGGGTATGCAGATTTCCCGCTTTTGCGCTTCCGGACTTGACGCGATCAATCTCGGGGCGGCCAAAATTGCGGGCGGCTCGGACGAGATCGTGATCGCAGGCGGCGTAGAGTCGATGTCGCGCGTCGGCATGGGCATGTCGGGCGGCGCGTGGTTCATGGACCCGTCCGTCGGCCTGCCCGCATGGTTCATGCCGCAAGGCGTCTCCGCCGATCTTATCGCCACGAAATACGGCTTTTCCCGCGACGATGTGGATGCCTATGCGGTGCAAAGCCAGAAGCGGGCGAAAAGGGCCTGGGACAAGGGCCATTTCAAGAACTCGGTGGTCTCCATCAAGGATCAGAACGGTCTCACCATTCTCGATCAGGACGAGCACATGCGCCCAGACACGGATATGCAGTCGCTGGCCTCGCTCAACCCGTCCTTCGTGGTGCCCGGCGAAATGGGCGGCTTCGATGCGGTAGCAGTGCAGCGATATCCCGAACTCGAGGGCATCAACCACGTCCACCATGCCGGCAACTCATCGGGGATCGTGGACGGAGCGGCAGCAGTGCTGCTTGGCTCGAAAAAGGCCGGCAAGTCGATGGGCCTGAAGCCGCGCGCGCGGATCCGTGCCTTCACCAATATCGGCTCGGAGCCGGCCATCATGCTCACCGGCCCGGTGGACGTGACCAAGAAGCTTCTGAAAAAGGCAAAGATGAAGCTTTCCGATATCGATCTCTTCGAGCTCAACGAGGCCTTCGCCTCGGTGGTGCTGCGCTACATCCAGGCCTTCGACATCGATGGCGACAAGATCAACGTGAATGGCGGCGCTATCGCGATGGGCCATCCGCTCGGCGCCACCGGCGCCATGATCTTCGGCACGGTACTCGACGAATTGGAGCGGCGTGACCTGAACACTGCGCTCGTCACGCTCTGCATCGGCGCCGGAATGGGCACGGCCACCATCATCGAGCGGGTCTAGACGGGAGAGGGCAATATCATGGCTGGCTACAAGAACTTCACCGTCGAGGTCGATAGCGAGGGTATCGCACTCGTCACCTGGAACATGCCGGACCGCTCGATGAACGTCTTCACCGAGGAGGTGATGGGCGAGTTGGACAAGATCATCGACCAGGTCGCAGGCGATGCCGGCATCAAGGGCGCGGTCTTCACCTCCGGTAAGGAGACCTTCTCCGGCGGCGCGGATCTCTCCATGCTGCAGAACATGCTGGGCCGGTATCAAAAAGAGAAGGCGAAAAGCCCCGAAAAGGCGACCAGAGAGCTCTTCGACAGGGCCGGAAGCATGAGCAAGCTCTGGCGCAAGCTCGAACTTTCAGGAAAGCCCTGGGTTTCAGCCATTAACGGCACCTGCATGGGAGGAGCGTTCGAGCTTTCGCTTGCCTGCCATGGCCGTGTGGCGGTGGATGATGACAGCGTGAAGCTCGCCCTGCCCGAGGTGAAGGTCGGCATCTTCCCAGGCGCGGGCGGCACCCAGCGCGTGCCGCGGCTTACCAACACGCAAGAAGCTCTGCAGATGCTCACTTCCGGCCAGAACCTCTCGCCGCGGAAGGCGAAGGCCATGGGCCTGGTGCATGAGATCGTGCCTCGCAAGAAGCTGGTCGATGCGGCGAAAAGGATGATCAAGGACGGACTAAAACCCGTCCAGCCCTGGGACGAGAAAGGCTTCAAACTGCCTGGTGGACCGGTCTATTCGGCCGCCGGCGCCAATCTCTGGCCGCCGGCCATCGCCATTCTGCGCCGCGAGACCTACGGCAACTATCCTGGCGCAACAGCCATCTTGAAGTGCGTCTATGAGGGCCTTCTGGTCCCCTTCGACACGGCTCTCCGCATTGAGCAGCGTTATTTCACGGAGATTATGCAGTCGAAGGAGGCGGCGGCCATGATCCGCTCGCTCTTCATCTCGATGCAGGATCTGAACAAGGGCGCGCGCCGGCCGAAGGATGTGCCGGCCAAGAAGATCAGGAAGGTGGGCGTACTTGGCGCGGGCTTCATGGGCGCAGGCATCGCCTACGTGACAGCCAAGGCTGGAATCCCTGTGGTTTTGATCGACCGTGATCAGGAATCGGCCGATAAGGGCAAAGCCCATTCGGCCGGGCTGATGGATAGTCTCATCAAGAAGGGCCGCGCCACGGCGGAAGAGAAGGAAAAGCTTCTCTCCCTCATCACCGCGACGCCGGACTATTCCGCGCTCGAAGGCGCCGAACTCGTAATCGAGGCGGTGTTTGAGGATTCGAACGTGAAGAAGGAAGTGACGGAAAAAGCAGACGCTGCGCTGAAGTCCTCGGCCATCTTCGCCTCCAACACCTCCACAATACCAATCACGAGCCTCGCCAAAAATTCGAAGCGGCCGAAAAACTTCATCGGCCTCCACTTCTTCTCGCCGGTCGACAGGATGATGCTGGTGGAGATTATCCTGGGCAAGAAGACGGGCGACAAGGCGCTGGCGCTCGCGATGGATTACGTTCGCGCCATCAGGAAGACGCCGATCGTGGTCAACGACACGCGCGGCTTCTACGTGAACCGCTGCGTGCTGCGCTACATGCAGGAAGCCTATTCCATGCTGATCGAGGGCGTGCCCGCGCCCATGATCGAGAACGCCGCGAAAATGGCCGGCATGCCGGTTGGGCCGCTAGCGCTCACGGACGAAACGGCCATCGATTTAGCTCAGAAGATCATGAAGCAGACGATCCGCGATCTTGGCGAGAAGGCAGTCGATCCGCGCCATATGGAGCTGATCGACATGATGGTCGACAAGCACGGCCGCCACGGCCGCAAGAACGGCAAGGGCTTTTACGAATATCCCGCCAAACCGGCCAAGAAATTCCTTTGGCCGGGGCTGAAGGATTTTTACCGCCAGCAGGACCCCGACGAGATCGACGTCGAGGAGTTGAAGGCGCGCTTCCTCTATGTGATTGCGCTCGAGGCCGCGCGCGTGATGGAGGAGGGCATCGTCACCGATCCTCGCGAAGTGGATGTGGGCTCCATCCTCGCCTTCGGGTTCGCGCCTTTTACAGGCGGCGTCCTCTCCTTGATCGACGGCATTGGCGCGGCGGAATTCGTAAAGCGCGCCGAGCGGCTGCAGAAGAAATACGGCAAGCAGTTCAAGCCGCCCAGGCTTTTGCTGGAAATGGCTGAGAAAGGCGAGACCTTCTATGACCGCTTTGCGCCGGAAGGCGTTGGCGGATTCAAGGAGGCCGCCTGATCGGGCGCCGGCCCTTCAGCCGCGAAGGGCCGGCGCTTTTGCAACGCGGAGCAAGTTTCATGTATGTCTGGTTCAGGCTCCTGCGGCTAGCAGCGACGAGTCGCCGCCGCGGCTCTTACAGAATAGGCGGAGAAAGCAGGATTTCGCTTCGCTGCCTGCCTTCCGACATCGATATGAATTTCCACCTGAACAATGCCCGCTACATGATGCTGGCGGATCTCGGGCGCATGGACATCTTTTTCCGCAGCGGCCTGCTGGCGACCGCACGCAAGCATGGCTGGAGCCCGATGCTAGGCGGATTGCAGGTGAGCTATGTGCAGGAAATCCGCCTGTGGCAGCGGTTCGAGCTCGTAACGACAATCGAGACCTGGGAGGGCACGCAGATCATCGGCCGCCACCGCTTCATGCTGGCCGATGGCCGCACGGCTGCGATCATCCTGACCACAGGCGGTGTCTACGACTTCCGAAACCGTCGCTTCCTCGACGTAGGACAAGTGATGACGGCCATGGGACACGATCATCCCCCACCCCCGCCGAGCCAAGAAGAAAAGGCATTCATGGCTTCTCACAAAGGGCTGCGCGCGCTGGCGAAAAATCTCACTTGAGGACTTCCCCGTCCCGCCGTCTCCCTCTACCCTTTTGTTTTTAACGTATGGAAGGGTCCATGCCTGCCACCGTCGACTACTATATGACGTCCGTTTCCCCTTTTACCTATCTCGGGCACCAGACCTTTCGCGCCATCGCCCACAAGCATGGCGTTGCGGTGCGCGTGAAGCCGGTGAATCTCGGGCCGATCTTCGAGAACTCGGGCGCGCTTCCCCTTGCGCAGAGGCCCGCCATACGGCAACGCTATCGCAAGATAGAGTTGCAGCGGGTGGCGGAGTATCGCGGGCTGCCAATCCACACCAAGCCAAAGTTCTGGCCGGTCGATCCCAGCCTGGCAGATCACACAATCATCGCGCTGGTAGAAGCCGGCGAGAACCCACTGAGCTATATGGAACGCGTGTTCGCGGCGGTGTGGGCCAACGAAGAGGATATTGCGGAAGCAGCTACGCTGGCCACCTATCTGAAAGCGGAGGGTTTCGACGCGGATGCAATTCTGGAGGCGGCGGCGAGCCCTCAAACATCCGATATTCGCGCGCGAAACACGCAAGATGCGATTGCTGCCGATGCTGTGGGCGTGCCCACCTGGATCCTGAACGGAGAGCCGTTTTGGGGTCAGGATCGGCTCGAACATCTTGACCAGGCGCTTGCCGCCGGGCGAAAAGCCTTTTCAGCATAGCCAAGCGTTTGTGGACAAGCACATACGTAAGAGTTAAAAAAGCTGTTCTACGGGTAATTTCCGCCCGTGGAGCAGCAGTCTGCGGAGGAAGAGGGGCGTGCTTTCTCACGAGAAGGTCTGGGCGGCTATTGACGCGCTTGCTGCGCGGCACTCCCTATCCGCCTCAGGTCTGGCCAGGAAGGCAGGTCTGGACTCCACCGCCTTTAATCGCTCCAAGCGCCATTCTCCGGATGGCAGGCCACGCTGGCCATCAACGGAATCACTTGCCAAAATCATGGATGCGACCGGTGTCACGCTCGGCGAATTCACGGCGCTGATCGAGGAAATGGCGGAGTCGGGACGGCGCAAGCCGGGCCGTATCAGCGTGCCGCTGATCGGTTTTGCGCAAGCAGGTGCCGGCGGCTACTTCACCGATGCAGGCTTTCCCGTCGGACAAGGCTGGGAGCAGGTGGAGCTTCCTGGTCAGGTCAGCGAGGCCGCCTATGCTCTGGAGGTGCAGGGCGATTCCATGCTGCCGCTCTACCGCAACGGCGACGTGCTGGTGGTGGAGCCGTCGGCCCCTGTTCGGCGTGGCGATCGTGTCGTGGTTAGGACGCTGGATGGGGAGGTCATGGCAAAGATCCTGCTGCGACAGACCTCCCGCCAGATGGAGCTCCTGTCTCTTAATCCGGACCATCCGAACCGAGTGCTCGGGCATGAAGAAGTGGACTGGATTGCCCGAATTGTCTGGGCTAGCCAATAGCCCTCCCCGTCCCCTCGCGGAGACGGAGAAGAATGATTATCCTGCCAGCTCTCCGGCCAACGCCTTTTCGATCAGCGCCCGCGTCTCCGTGACGCCGTAAAGGGCGGCGAAGGAGCCGAACCGCGGCCCACGCTCCTGTCCCAGGAGAACCTGATAGAGCATCTGGAAGAAGGCCACGGAAACGCCCGGCCCACCGCTCGGGCTTTGCTTGGTGTGGTCCTGGTACCGTTCGATACCACGCGCCACGTCGAGGACTAGGTTTTGGATCTCCTCTCCGTCGGCGCCTTCAGGCAGGGCAGCGAACTTGTCCCTTAGAGCTTCGAGCGCCTGTCGTTCAACGGCATCCGGTTCACGGAACTTCTTCGCGGGCTTCACGAAATCATCGAAGTAGCGGATGGCGTATTCCGTCAGCCGATCCAGTTCGGGATGCGTCTGCGGTGTGACGCCAGGCGCGTAGCGCGAGATGAAGCCCCAAAGCACGCCCTTCTCGTGCGCATTGGAAGCGCTCACAAGATTGAGCAGCAGCGCGAAAGGCACAGGCAGATCGATCGGCGGCGGGTTGCCGTCGTGAATATGCCAGGCCGGATTGCCCAGCCGGTTCTGCCAGTCCTGGCGGGAATAGGCCGAGAGGAACGAATAGTAGTCGTCCACCGCCTTTGGAATGACATCGAAATAAAGCTTTTTCGCTGTCTTCGGCTTCTGGAACATATAAAGCGACAAGCTCTCCGTCGGCGCGTAGGCGAGCCACTCATCGATGGTCAGCCCGTTGCCCTTGGACTTCGAGATCTTCTGGCCCTTCTCGTCCAGGAAAAGCTCATAGTTGAAGCCTTCCGGCGGCGTACCGTCGAGTACGGTGCAAATCTGCGCCGCGAGTTTCACGCTGTCGATCAGGTCCTTGCCGGACATTTCATAGTCGACACCGAGCGCCGCCCAGCGCATCGCCCAATCGGGCTTCCACTGCAGCTTGGAATGGCCGCCGGTCACCAGCGTCTCGAAGCGCTCACCGCTTTCAGGATCGCGCCAAACGATCGTGCCTGCGTCGAGCTTTCGCTCCTCAATGGGCACCTGCATCACAACCCCGGTTTTCGGGTGAATAGGCAGGAAGGGGGAATAGGTCTGTGCCCGCTCTTCGCGCAGCGAAGGCAGCATGACCGCCATTACCTCATCGAAGCGCTCCAAGACTTTCAAAAGCGTCGCGTCGAAACGACCCGAGGCATAGTATTCCGTCGAAGAAGCGAACTCATATTCGAAGCCGAACTGGTCGAGGAAGGCTCTCAGCCGCGCGTTGTTGGCAGCCCCGAAAGATGGATACTGGTTGGAAAACGGGTCAGGCACGCGTGTCAGCGGCTTGCCGAGATGGGCGCGCAGCATCTCCTGGTTCGGTACATTGTCAGGCACCTTCCTCAAACCGTCCATATCGTCCGAGAAGCAGAGGATCTTTGTCCTAACCTTATCCTCGGTGATCACACGGAAGGCGTGGCGCACCATGGACGTGCGGGCCACCTCGCCGAACGTGCCAATGTGCGGCAGGCCCGACGGACCGTAACCGGTCTCGAAAAGCACCGTCTCGGGAAAACCCCTTCCCTCATAACGTTTGACGATCTTGCGCGCCTCCTCGAAGGGCCAGGCTTTGCTTTCCGCGGCGGCCTGCAGCACTTCCGGGGTAAGTTCGAGCGCGTTTCCAAGCGTGATCGTCATCTGCTGTATCCGGTAAATGATGGATGTTCCGCCTCCGGCACCGCGATGGCGGCGTTTCGGGACCGGTTCACCGCTTGGCGTGTAAGCCCACCTGCGCCATGCGTCAATCGCGACGCGATTCTTCGTTGCAGCCTGCCACCGGCACACCTACCTTCGTCCCTCACGAAAACGGAGACGAATGGCATGAACGAGAAGCCGTCCCCCCAGGAAGCACTGGTCTATCTGATGGTTATCGTGTCCGCGGCAGACCGGGACATGACCGACGCCGAGTTGGGCAGTATCGGAAGGCTTGTTCGAACAGTGCCCGTCTTCGACGGCTTCGACCAGGAAAGCATCATTCGGACCGCGCAGGAATGCCAAAAGCTACTGCAGCAGGAGGATGGGCCGGAACGTGTGCTTGATCTCGTTCGCGATACGGTGCCGGCAATTCTCTACGACACCGCCTATGCCTTGGCTGTCGACGTTGTGGCGGCCGATCTCTATGTCGAACCGGAGGAGATGCGCATGCTGCAGATCGTGCGCCGGCGCCTGAAGCTGGAGCCTCTGGTCGCAGCCGCGATAGAGCGGGCGGCGCGCGCCCGGCATCGCACGATGGAAGCGGCTCTCCGCGTCGATCAGTAAAAGCCGACCGGAAAGTAACGCAAGTAGAGATCTGAAAAAGTACCGTCAGCCTCTATCTGCTGAAGGGCGTAGTCGAATGCGTGCGCCAGCTGGGGCCGGTCGCCTTCCACCGCAATGGCCAAGCCTTGGCCAAGATATTCCGGCGCCATATATGCCCCGCCGACGAAGGAGCAACAGCCCTTCGCTCCATCGCTGAGGAGCCAAAAGGAAAGGCGCATGCCGTCTCCGAAGATGGCATCGACCTTACCTTCCGCCAGCGCGCGGGTGAGTTCTGCTTCCTCTGGAAAGCCGACGATTTCAGCCTCGGCGAAGAGGTCGCGCAGCATGGCTTCATGAGCCGTCCCTTCGGCAACGCCGACCCGCTTGCCGGAGACCGCTTCATATATGGGCTCTCCCATTTGAGTGTCCTTCCGCGCGACGAAACGCGCCGGGAACATCAGATAGGAATGTGAAAAGAGCAGCTTCCGTCGACGCTCCTCGGTGATAGCAAGTCCCGCAATCACGGCCTCGCCCTCGCCACGCTCAAGGGCGGGCTCCAGCTCCTCGAAGGGAAGCGCCTGAATCTGGCAGCGGTCGAGCATGCCCAGCTCGCTGCAGATGGCCCTTGCAAGGTCGATGTGCAGCCCGTTGAGCCGACCGTCGGCATCAAGAAAATTGAACGGAAAAAAATCGGTCGTGGTGAGGAAGCGCAGCCGCTGAAGGCCTGCGGTGTCCGGTTTTACCAGACGCTGCTTCCCGTCCCAGAAACTCGGCAAGTCCGATTGGGCCAGAGCTGAGTGCCCGACAGAAGCGGCCAGCATGAAGGCCAAAATGGCGCTTAAGCAATTGCGCAAGAGCAACCTCCATCGTCTGGCGTCATAAGTTTATACCTCTGGCCCAACCCTGCGGCAGAAGCAGAATACCGCAAAGCCACAGGTGAGGATCGCCGGCAAGCGATAGCGATTATACTTTTAGGTAAGCTGCCCCATTGACTGTGGAAAACAAGTTTAACAATATGTGAAGTGAGGTGACCAGCAGGGGCTGTGGGGGTCCGGTCACCGAGAGGGGTCATATGAAAAACTCGCCTTGGGTTGACGGCGGATGCGTGCGCATCCGGTCCGGAGCTAATCGCTTGCATCTTCCTTCCCATCTCGAACGCAGCATGGCCTGACAAGGTCTGCCGATGATCTGGCGGAGCGTCGAAAGCATCTGAAATCAGTGGAGCTAAGTGCCTCATGTATATGGGTGGCGCGAGTGGTGTTTTGCGTGCTGAAAAGATGTCGGGGCGGGGCGACTTTCCATGCCGTAACGAACCATTGGATGTGTCTCCATCTGGCCTTGCCGACTGGCAGCCAATTCTGGAACGGCTGGGTGTTGCCTATCGTGAGATGCAGGATATCGAACGGAGGGCGAAGCTTGCGGGAGTGCCTTATCAGATCGAGCTTCAGTGTTCGGGGGCAGTCGGAGAACGCGCGCTCTTTCGCGCATTGGCGGCACATCTAGACCTTCCTTTCGATGACGAAATTGCCCCTGAGACCATCTTCCTGCCGGAAGAAAAAGGCCTGGAAGCGCTGCGCCTGCCCTATGGGATAGGTCCTGTCATCGCCCTGGAAGATGCTGATCGAACAATTTACCTTGTCGCGCCGGAGCGCTTGGATATCGCTGCCATGCAGCGCTTCCTCCGCAAGCATCGTGAGATCGCGGACCGAATAAGGATTGTGGCTCCATCGGTGCTGCGCCGCGCCTTGAGAAATCGTTCCAGCGAACGCTTGTCGCGCATGGCGATTAACGGCCTGTTCGAAGCAAAGCCCGAGTTTTCAGCGCGTCACGTCCTTAATGGATGGCAGGGCGTCGCGGTTGGCAGCATCGGCGCACTTATCATCGTTGCTTTCGCACTGGCCCCATTCTCCGCACTCGTCATTTTACATCTTCTGCTTTCAGTTCTCTTTCTTGCCTGCGTGCTGCTGCGCGTCGCGGTCAGCCAGGAGGCGCGCGAGCCTTCTCCACCCGCCGTCCTGACGACTATGCGGCCTGCCGAGATGCCGGTCTATACAGTGCTGGTGGCGCTCTACCGGGAGGCCGACGTAGTACCGGAACTGCTGGTGTCTCTGGGACGGATCGTTTGGCCGCGCAGCAAGCTGGAGATCAAGCTTGTCTGTGAAAGCGACGACACGGAGACCCTCGCCGCCATCCGAGCACAAGAGCTGCATTCCTATATCGAAGTGATCGAGGTGCCCCCTCACGGCCCGCGCACCAAGCCTAAGGCGCTTTCCTATGCCTTGCCCCTGGTCACGGGAGAATTCGTCGTATTGTTCGACGCTGAAGACAGGCCACATCCCATGCAGCTTGTCGAAGCCTGGGAGCGCTTCCGCAGCAATGAATCAGGCGACCTCGCATGTCTGCAGGCACCCTTGATGATCACGAACAGGGGCGAGAGCTGGATCGCCTCGATGTTCGCCTTCGAATATGCCGCACTTTTTCGAGGCATTCTGCCGTGGCTGGCCAAGCGCGATCTCGTTCTGCCTCTTGGAGGCACCTCGAACCATTTTCGCCGCGCTTTGCTTGAACGTGTCGGCGGCTGGGACCCATGCAATGTGACCGAGGATGCCGATCTCGGCCTCAGGCTTGCCCGGATGGGATACAAAACGGGCACGATCAGCTCGCCCACCTACGAGGATGCCCCAACGACCGCGTGCATCTGGCTGCCGCAGCGGACCCGCTGGTTCAAAGGCTGGATGCAGACCTGGCTGGTGCATATGCGTGACGTGCCGCGCCTTTATCGCGAACTCGGAAGAACATCCTTCCTGGTCACGCAAATCCTCACGATGGGGATGTGGGTCTCGGCCCTCGCATATGCGGCTTTTCCCATAAGTGCCGCTGTCCTGCTCGTCATAATGCTCGCCCAGGATAATCCCGTAAACCATTATACCGCGTTGCTTGCCTTGGATGCAGTCAACGTGATTTTCGGCCACGGTGCATTCCTGGCGCTCGGCTGGCGAACGCTCCCAAAGACGGAACAGCACGGCCTGTGGCGGCACATGATGTGGATTCCAGTATACTGGGCGTTGCTCTCAGCGGCCGCATGGCGGGCTCTCTGGCAGCTTTATCGCTGCCCCCATGTCTGGGAAAAGACGCCGCACCGGCCCAGCCTATGGAAGCTCAGGGACATTCAGCGCAGGAAGCTCGCTCCGAACCCGACAAGCCTTGGATCTTCTTCACCAATCGCGTCTTCGTCGCGGCCCGTATAGGGGAGTGAAAGCAGGATGCGGCGAATGACAGCGAGTCGCGCACGCCTCTTGTCGTTGGCAAGTACAATCGTCCAGGGAGCGTGCTGCGTATGTGTTCGCTCGATCATGAGATCACGCATGCGCGTGTAATCGTCCCATTTCTCCATTCCGGCGATATCTATCGGGGAGAATTTCCACCATTTCAGTGGGCTGTGCCTTCGGTCGTGGAACCGCTTCAGCTGTGTTTCCCGGCCGATGTTGAGCCAGAATTTGAAGAGATAGATCCCGTCGTTCACGATGGAGCGCTCGAACGCGGGTGTCTCCTCAAGAAAGTGTTCATGTTCCGCGGGCGTGCAGAAGCCCATTACCGGCTCCACAACGCCACGATTGTACCATGAGCGGTCGAAGGTGACGAACTCACCTGCCGACGGAAAATGCGCGATGTAGCGCTGATAGTACCATTGACCGCGTTCGGTTTCGGTCGGCTTCGACAGCGCCACGTTGGGAGCGCTACGCGGGTTCATGTTCTGCCTTAAATGGTGAATGGCGCCGCCTTTGCCGGCCGCGTCGCGCCCTTCAAAGAGAGCCACCACGCGGCCGCCGGTTGCCTGTAACCAGCTCTGCAGTTTTACGAGCTCGATCTGAAGCGTCTTCAACTGCTTCTCATATTTTTTGCGCTGCAGCTTTTCGTCATAGGGGTAACCGCCGGCTGTAAGGACCCTTTCTTCCACCCAACGCGGAAGAGTTGGATCATCGATGTCAAACTCGCGTTTCACACCGTCGATGACGAGTTTCATCGGCTTTGAAGGTGGGAGTAAGGGTTTATCCAAAGGCTTATTCATAAACTTTATCCTTTGCGACAGTAGGTTTGATGCTAGCCGTCACGATCAAGGCGGTCTAGTAGCAGGTCGGGGGCAGGAGATGACGGACACCAAAACAAGGCCTTTGTTGCGGAACCTGCTGCTGGCGGCGCGCGAGCGGCTTGCTCGCCACGGCACCGTGCTTGCCGTCTCCGCGGCTGCCTGCCTTGTGCTCGACCTTTCCTTAGGCGGCAGCGGACTGGGTGCGGCGATTGCGATTGCGGTTATTGTACTGATAGCTCTTTTTCTTCCCCAAAAAACGCAGGGGATAGAACCTGAAGAGCGTCGAGAGGGCGGCGGGCGCCGAATGGAGACGCTGCTTGCCCTTGACTTGGCGGCAGCCGTTCACGACCCCCTGATCTTCTGCGACGCGAATGGCGATGTCGTGCACGCCAATGAAGCAGCGTCGCTCGCTTTCGGCTCGCTTGCGCCCGGAATGCCCCTGCAACTGAAATTCCGCGCGCCGGAAATGCAAAACTTCATCCTCCGCATAATGGAAGGAGGAGCGGGCCCCTTTGGCATAGACTATATCGAGCGCGTCCCTGTCGAGCGCGCCTATCGGGTATCGGCAACGCGGATCAGTGACGGCTCTGGACTTTTCGTGCTGCTGTTCAAGGACCAAAGCGAAGCTCGGCGCATCGACCGGATGAGGGCCGACTTTATCGCCAATGCGAGCCATGAGCTGCGGACACCGCTTGCCTCAATCGCCGGATTCATAGAGACGCTGCGCGGGCCGGCACGCGATGACGCCAAGGCACGTGACAGCTTTTTGCAGATCATGCAGGATCAAACCTCGCGCATGGCCCGATTGATCGACGATTTGCTTTCGCTGTCTCGCCTGGAGGTCAAGCCCTACGGGAAGCCCACCGAAAAGATAGACCTGCGCCCGGTTATCGGCGGGGTGCGGGATGCGCTTGCGACCCTCGCCAAAGATTCCGGCGTCACCATCGAGCTCGACATGCCTGACGAGCCCCTTGAGATACTCGGCCACCAGGACGAGCTTGTGCAAGTGTTCGAGAACCTGCTCGAAAACGCCTGCAAATATGGCAGCTCCGGAGGGCGTGTTATCGTCTCGGCCGGCAAACCTGTCGAAGGGCTGGAGAGGACGGTCACCGTTACCGATTTCGGGCCGGGAATTCCGGAAGAGCATATTCCCCGGATTACGGAGCGTTTCTACCGCGTCACTGTCGAAAAGGGGCGTGCCCCGAAGGGGACCGGCCTCGGCCTTGCAATTGTCAAGCACATCCTGACGCGCCACGACGCGCGGCTCTCGATCCGCTCCAAGATCGGGGAGGGATCGTCCTTCACGATCCATTTCCCCGCTCCCACTCACGCCTGATGGGGACTGAACACAGCCTCTACCTGGCTGAAAATCTTCTCCTGGAGCTATTTCTTTTTTCCGTCATGTAGCTAGCCTACGTCATGACAGGGGTGATTTGCGCCAGGAGGCTCCCAAAAATGCAGAGCCAGCATACTATCCGCTCCTTTGATGAGGAGCTGCGCTTTCTCGCCAACCAGATCGGCGGGATGGGCGGCTATGCCGAACGGATGGTGGATGAGGCCGTCTCAGCGCTGGTATCAGGCGATACGGCACTGGCGCGGAAAGTCGTTTTAGACGACGCCTTTCTCGATGAGAAGGAACGCGAAATCGGGGAAAAGGCGGTCATCATTATCGCCAAACGTCAGCCCATGGCGGCCGACCTTCGCGAAATTCTGGGTGCAATCCGCATCTCCGGCGATCTGGAGCGAATAGGCGATCTCGGCAAGAACATCGCGAAGCGGGTCGTCGCCATCACGGAAGCGCGCCAGCCGGTGCGCCTGTTGCGCGGGGTCTCCTCTTTGACCGAGCTCGCTTTGACCCAGCTCAAGGAAGTGCTCGACGCCTATGCCTCCCGCTCGGCGGAGAAGCTCGGCCTCGTGCGCGATCGCGACGAGGAGATCGACGCGATGTACACCTCGCTGTTCCGCGAGCTCCTCACCTATATGATGGAAGACCCGCGCAATATCTCGGCGTGCACGCATCTGATTTTCTGCGCAAAGAATATCGAGCGCATCGGCGATCACGCGACCAATATCGCCGAGACCGTCTATCATATAGTGACGGGCGCCTCGATGCCGCCGGAGCGCCCCAAAGAAGACCAGAGCCACAAAGTGGTGGCGCCAGTGCCGACGGAATTGTCTAGATAGGCAACCTGTAGCACCATGCGTCCTTTAGGGACGCTCAAGGGGCTAACATCCGGAATTTACGCATCGCGCTTTCCGAAACCGAGCCTGTGTTCAGGCGATGCGCCAGAACTCGTCAGAGTTCCCGAGACGGTAGACCGCTTGAGAAAAGGAGGGCGGCTAAAGCCGCCCGAGAGGATCGGTCCGCTCGTTGTTGCCCCGTCCTTATCTGCTGCGGCGGCGTTCCCACGCCGGCTGATAGGCTAGTCGGGAATGATAGGTGCAATAGGGACCCGAATCCGCGGTATCGCTTCCGCAGAAGCTGAAATCCTCCACCAGCGGGTCCCCGTTGGGCCATTTGCAAGTGCGTTCCGTCAGCTCGGTTAGCTTCAGATTTCGTGAAATCGGAACAACCACGTTTTCGATCGGGCGCAGGTACTGATGGGCGACCGCATCTTCTTCGAACTGCAGCTTGAGGGCGGTCGCTCCGATGGAGGCCGTGACCGGCCTAGGACTGGCATTGCGCTGCTTGCGCGCGCCAGCCGCAGCGGCAGCGCCGCTGGCAGAAGCGGCTGTCGCCGCCTTCTTGCGCCGCGCCGGCGCAGCCGTTGCCCTGCCCCGGGCGGAAAGCTTCAATCGATGCACCTTGCCGATAACAGCGTTGCGGCTGACGCCGCCCAACTGCGCCGCAATTTGGCTGGCACTCAGCCCCTCCGACCAAAGCTTCTTCAACTGTTCGACCCGTTCGTCAGTCCAATTCATCAGGACACGCTCCTGTGCAAGCGTGCGGAATCCCTGCCCTCTCCCCTCGGCAAAATGCCGAGTAGATACCATATCTACATGGTTCTGAAGGTCCGCCGCACGAAATCTAGTCGTTACTCAGTAAACCTACCTTACTGATTGACTCCATGACAAGAGTCCGACTCGGATCGCGAATCGCTTTTTGCGGTTTTCCCCAACTTGGCGAAAATCGTTCATCCTTCCTTCGCATTCCACTTCGGTGCCGCAGGCCCTCTTTTCGTTGACTTCGTGAAGGAAAATGCTGATAAAAAGGCCGCTTGCCGCCCTTGGGGCGGCATTTTGATTTCATCGGCATCGCGGCTTGGTGCCGTCGAGCAGAATCCCGAGGAATGTGCGCATGAGCGGTTCGGCGCTTTTTGATACTTTTGCGAGGCTACCCCTTTCTTTCGAGCGGGGGGAAGGATCGTGGCTGATCACCGCCGACGGGACGCGATATCTGGATTTTGCCGCGGGAATAGCGGTCAATTCCCTGGGTCACGCCCATCCGCATCTGGTGGCCGCCCTTACCGAGCAAGCCGGCAAGCTGTGGCACGTTTCAAATCTTTACGAGATTCCCGGTCAGCGCCGCCTGGGCGAGCGGCTTGCCGAGCATAGCTTCGCAGACAAGGTGTTCTTCACCAATTCGGGCGCGGAGGCGCTCGAATGCGCCATCAAGACGGCGCGGCGCTATCATTACGTCAACGGGCAGGAAAACCGCTTCCGCATCATCACTTTCGAAGGCGCATTCCACGGCCGTACGCTTGCGACCATCGCTGCCGGCGGCCAGAAGAAATATCTGGAGGGCTTCGGTCCAAAGGTCGAAGGTTTTGACCAGTTGCCCTTCGGGGAACTGCGGGCCGTTGAAAACGCCATCACACCCGAGACCGCCGCCATTCTCATTGAGCCGATCCAGGGTGAGGGCGGCATCCGTATGCCCCCCGCCCAGTTCATTCAGGGATTGAGGGAACTCTGCGACAAGCATGGCCTGCTGCTGATCTTCGACGAAGTTCAGACAGGAATCGGCCGCACCGGAAAGCTCTTCGCCTATGAATGGACTGGCGTCGCACCTGATATCGCGGCCATCGCGAAAGGCATCGGAGGCGGTTTTCCGATGGGCGCGTGCCTGGCGACGGAGGAAGCCGCAAAGGGAATGACCCCAGGCGTGCACGGCACGACCTTCGGTGGCAATCCTCTCGCCATGGCGGTTGGAAACGCAGTTCTGGACGTGGTCCTGGAGCCTGGTTTCCTCGATGAGGTGAGCCGCAGGGGCCTGCTCCTCAAGCAAGGCCTCGCCGCAATTGCCGACACCTTCCCCGATATCGTGGACGAGATCCGCGGCACCGGGCTGCTGCTCGGAATTCGCTGCAAGAGCCCCACTTCCGCGCTGCAGCAGGCTTTGCGCGAGGAGGGGATACTTGTGGCGCCGGCCGGAGAAAATGTGCTCCGCCTGCTGCCGCCGCTCAATGTCACTGATGAAGATATTCAGGAGGGGTTGGAGCGTATCCATCGCGCCATGGAAAGCTTGGTATCTGCGTCCTCAATTGCCACAGCGACAAAGGTGTGACTGCCTTGGCACGCAATTTCATCGATCTTTCCGCCGTTTCTGCCGCCGACCTGCGGACCATTCTGGACGATGCCAAGGAGCGCAAGGCGCTGCTGAAATCAGGGAAGGCCGGCAAGCCCTTCGAAGGCAAAGTGCTTGCGATGATCTTCGACAAGCCTTCGACCCGCACGCGCGTTTCGTTTGATGTGGCGATGCGCCAGCTCGGCGGCGAAACGATCATGCTTACCGGCACGGAAATGCAGCTCGGTCGCAGCGAGACGATCGCCGACACGGCCAAGGTGCTTTCGCGCTACGTCGATGCCATCATGATCCGCACCACGGCCCATGAGAGGCTTCTGGAGCTTGCCGAAAACGCCACCGTACCCGTCATTAACGGGCTCACGGACGACACGCATCCGTGCCAGATCATGGCTGATATCATGACATTCGAGGAGCATCGCGGCGATGTGAAGGACCGGCTCTTTGCGTGGTCGGGCGATGGCAACAACGTGCTGCATTCCCTCCTAGAGGCGTCGGCACGCTTCGGTTTCAGGTTAAACATCGCCACACCGGTTGGCAGCGAGCCCTCCGCTCACTATGTGGAGTGGGCAAAGACGAATGGCGGACGCGTGACCCTCACCAGCGACCCGGAAGCGGCGGTGCGCGGGGCCGATTGCGTGGTGACCGACACCTGGATCTCAATGGGCCAGGAGCACCGCGCGCGAGGACACAATGTGTTCCAACCCTATCAAGTGAACGAGAGGCTGATGAGCTTCGCGAAGAAAGAGGCACTTTTCATGCACTGCCTGCCCGCCCATCGCGGCGAGGAGGTGACCGACGGCGTTATCGACGGCCCCCACTCGGTGGTGTTCGACGAGGCGGAGAACCGCTTGCACGCCCAGAAAGCCGTTCTCGCCTGGTGCCTCGGCCAGTGAACGACGATACGGCGAAATTGGGCGACTTCGGCTTCGCCGGAGACGATCACGTCGTGCCTTTCGAGGTAGAGATGCTCGACGTGCGCGGGCGCGCCGTGCAGGTCGGTGCGATGCTCGACCAGATTCTGGAGCGTCATGCCTATCCGGAGCCGGTCGCGCGGCTCTTGGCCGAAGTGATCGTTCTGACGGTCCTTCTCGGCAGCTCGCTGAAATTCGACGGCAAGTTCATCGTCCAGACGCGTTCCGACGGCCCGGTCGACATGCTGGTGGCCGACTTCTCCACGCCCGGTTCAGTGCGTGCCTATGCCCGGTTCGATGAGGCTCGGCTTGCCGACGCAGTCGAGCAGGGGGCGGCTTCGCCAGAGGCATTGCTCGGAGAGGGCATTCTGGCTCTTACGATCGACCAAGGACCCTATACCCAGCGTTATCAGGGCATAGTGCAGCTAGACGGCTCTACATTGGAGGACGTGGCGCGCAGCTATTTCCGCCAGTCGGAGCAGATCCCGACCGAGGTGCGCCTTGGCGTGGCTCGCATTGTCATGCCGGGCGAGAGCGGAAAGGGGCGCTGGCGCGCCGGCGGACTGCTTGTCCAGTTCCTGCCCTCCGTGTCCGAACGTGCCCGCATGGGCGATCTACCGGGCGGCGACGGCGACGAAGAGAACGAGGGCAACGGCCACCCCGACGACAATGCCTGGCAGGAGGCACTGGCGCTTCTGAACACCGTCGAAGTCGACGAGCTTCTAGATCCCACCGTCGGCGCTGAAAGGCTTCTCTATCGCCTGTTCCACGAGCAGGGCGTGCGCGTCTATGACGGCGTGGACGTGATCGACAACTGCTCCTGCTCGCGTGAGAAAATCAAAACCATCCTCGATGGCTTCACTGCCGAGGAAATCAAGGAAAGCACCGAAGACGGCATCATTCGCGTCAACTGCGAATTCTGTTCGAAGGAATATCTCTTCGATCCCGAGGAATTCGATGGAGAGCAGGATTCCAAGGCTCAGTCAGAAGACTGACGCCCTGCTTAGAAGACGGGTCGTTCCACCGCGCCATACTAAAATCGATCTCCAGCGCTAGCAGGCCCGGATACCTCTGAAATCACGCCCTTTTACCGCTCACGGAGCGGCAATGACGATGGCCTTCCCAATGGACAAGAAGCGTTCACTGGGCTAGCCAAGGAGGATTTCGAGAGAAGGGATAGGCCATGGCGATGATCATCGAAGGAGAAGAGCGGATCTCAGCACCGGTCGATGCCGTCTGGCGCGCATTGAACGATCCGGCGGTGCTGAAGGACTGCATTCCCGGATGTGAAGCGCTGGAAAAGAAGTCGGATACTGAGTTTTCCGCCGCCGTTTCCCTCAAAATCGGTCCGATCAAGGCGCGGTTCAACGGCGAGGTCGAGCTGACAAATCTCAACCCGCCCTACTCCTATACGATTTCCGGAGAGGGAAAGGGCGGGGTGGCCGGCTTCGCCAAAGGCGGCGCCGATGTGACACTCAAGGAAGACGGCGCGGATGTGACCATCCTATCCTATCAGGCCAAGGCGGATGTCGGCGGCAAGATGGCACAATTGGGCGGACGCCTGATCGAGTCCACGTCCAAGAAGCTTGCCTCCCAATTTTTCGCTGACTTCAACGCACGCGTGAGCGGCACGAATACTGCCGAAAGCGCCTGACCCCGAAAATCCTTGAAGTAAGGAAAAACACCCAATGGAAGCCAGCCGGCCCGTCAAGATCGCGCCCTCCATCCTCGCCTCCGATTTCTCGCGCCTGGGTGAGGAGGTGACGGCAGTGGCCGCGGCCGGCGCGGACTGGATTCACCTGGACATCATGGACGGGCATTTCGTTCCCAATATCACGTTTGGCCCGTCCGTCGTGAAAGCCATTCGCGACCGGACAAACAAGGTGTTCGACTGTCATTTGATGATTGCGCCGGCGGACCCTTATCTCGCGGCCTTCGCGGAAGCGGGATGCGACGTGCTGACGGTCCATGCGGAGGCTGGTCCGCACCTCCACCGGTCGCTGCAGACGATCAGGAAATTGGGCAAGAAAGCGGGCGTTTCGCTCAATCCGGCAACGCCGGAAAGCGCGATCGAATATGTGCTGGACGATGTTGACCTGATCCTGATCATGACCGTCAATCCCGGCTTCGGCGGGCAGGCCTTTATTCCTTCTGCGGTGGAGAAGATCCGGCGTGTGAGACAGATGGTGGGCAATCGGCCGATCGACATTGAAGTGGACGGGGGCATCTCCGCCGAAAATGCGGGGGCAGTCGTTGCAGCCGGTGCCAATGTGCTTGTGGCTGGCTCCTCGATCTTCAAAGGAAATGGCGAGGACGCCTACCGGCAGAACATTGCCGCCATCAGGACGGCCGTTGAATAGCCGCTGTTTCAGGCCTGTTTCGGCCCGTAACGGACAATCTCGAAGCGGCAGGCCAGGGCGTCGTAAAGGAGCAGGCGCCCTATCAAGGGGTCACCGATGCCTGTGATGAGCTTGATGGCTTCCATCGCCTGCAATGTTCCCATGACACCGGTGAGAGCGCCGACTATTCCCGCTTCCGCGCAGGTGGGCACCATTCCAGGCGGCGGGGCTTCCGGGAACAGGTCCCGATAGGAAGGCAGCGGTCGGCCATCCGCTGTCGTTTCATAGGGCTTCAGCACAGTGAGGGAGCCGTCGAAACGCCCCACCGCCGCCGTGATCAGCGGCACCTTCTGTTCCGCGCAGGTATCGGCGAGCGTATAGCGCGTCTCGAAATTGTCGGAACCATCCACCACCACGTGATAGCGCGCGATCAGCGGACCGGCATTCGCGGGACCGAGCCGAAGGAGGTGCGTCTCGACTTGTGTGTAAGGATTGAGGCGTTCGATAGCGGCCTTCGCGCTCTCAGCCTTGGTTAGACCGACAGCTTTCGTCTCATGGATGATCTGCCGCTGCAGATTCGACAGCGAGACATGGTCGTCGTCTACGATGCCGAGTGTCCCCACGCCTGCGGCCGCCAGATACTGCAAGACGGGAGATCCAAGCCCGCCTGCGCCCAGCACCAGAACCCGGGCGCGCTTCAATTTCTGCTGGCCCGCGCCGCCGATCTCGGGCAGCACGATATGGCGCGCGTAGCGCTCCAGCTCTTCGTCGGAAAGGATCGTGTCGCTCATGGGCGGGACCATACTTCGCCGAAGGCGGCTTGTCAGGTGCGCCGCACTCAAACCGACTGAATTGCCCCGCCCGATACGGCGAGAAATTGGGCCCGGCCCTCCAGGCTGGAGAAGAGCGCGCGTTCCGTACCTGTCATGAAGGCCTGGCAGTTGAGATCCTCGAGGATGTCGAAGAGGGCCGCGCGGCGATCGGCATCGAAATGGGCGGAGATTTCGTCCAGGAGCAGAATTGGCGCCATGCCTGAAAGCTCAGCGGTCAGCCGTGCATGGGCAAGCACGAGCCCAACGAGAAGCGCCTTTTGTTCTCCGGTCGAACAGCTTTCCGCCGGCATGTCCTTGGGCGCATGGCGCACCAGGAGCTCGCTGCGGTGCGGCCCTTCGAGCGCCCGCCCCGCCGCGCGGTCTCTCGGGCGCTCTTCGCGCAAGCGAGTACGGAAATCCTCCTCAACCTCGACGGCGGGGTTTCGTGCGATCGCCTCGTCCACCGTGCCTTCTAGCGCGAGCAGCGCCTTGGGAAAGGGACTGCCGGCAGGAAGACGCTCAATCATTGCGGCAAGCAGCCGCAACATCTCGGCACGCGCCGCGGCAATCGCCACGCCGGTTTCGGCCATCTGCATCTCGATGGCATCGAACCAGGCATCGTCCCGCACATCATCCGCGAAAAGCCGGTTGCGGGAGCGCATGGCTTTTTCATAATCCGCCGCCCGGCGGCCATGCGCTGGATCGATTGCCAGGACAAGGCGGTCCAAAAAGCGCCTGCGATCAGCCGAAGCCCCGGTGAAGAGCGCGTCCATAGCCGGGGTAAGCCAGATCACCCGCAACCAATCGAGCATGGCTTCAGCGCTGCGCTGGGGCTCGCCATCGATGCGCACACGTCGCCCGGATTCTGATCCCTCAGCTGCCGTACCGGCCGTTCCCGTCCCAATCCGACAGGAGCCATAAGGTCCTTCCACCTCCGCATGCACCGCAAAACCGTCTCTGGAGCCGATGCGCATCGCCTCTTCCAATGTGGCGCGCCGCAGTCCACGACCGGGGGAGAGAAAGGAGATTGCTTCAAGCAGGTTCGTCTTGCCGGCGCCGTTCTCGCCGGTAAGCACCACCGCGCCAGGCTGCAGGCCGAGCGAGAGCGAGGCGTAGTTGCGAAAATTCGATAGCGTCAGCTTGGCGATATGGACCTGCGCCGGCCGCTTTTCCGGAGTTCCTGTCGTGGCCGTCGTCGTCACACCCGCATCGGCATCAGGACGTAAAGCACGCGCTCGTCGGACGTATCCTGGATGAGCGTCGGCGAGCCGGCGTCGGCCAGGAGAAACTTCGCTTCACTGCCCGACAGTTGCGCTGCAACGTCCAAGAGGTAGCGCGCGTTGAAACCGATTTCGATGGGATCCGCGTTATAGCCCGCAGGTATTTCTTCCGTCGCGCTGCCCGAATCCGGATTGTTGACCGTAAAGGTCACCTGACCGTCCGAAATGGAAAGTTTTACCGCCCGTCCGCGCTCCGAGGAGACGGTGGAGACACGATCGACCGCCGCCGAGAAGCTCTGCCTGTCGATGAGCAGTTCCTTGTCGTTGCCTACCGGGATGACGCGCTGATAATCGGGGAACGTGCCGTCGATCAGCTTGGACGTAAGCACAACACTGCCGATTGTGAAGCGGATTTTCGTGTCCGAAAGCTCCACAGTGACGGCAACATCCGGATCATCCACCAGCTTCTGCAATTCGCCAACGGTTTTGCGCGGTACAATGATGCCGGGCATCCCTTCCGAACCGGCGGGCGCCTCGATCTCCGCGCGCGCAAGGCGGTGGCCATCGGTTGCCACGGCCCGAAGCTTGAGCGCTCCATCCGATTCCAGCGTGTGAAGGAAGATGCCGTTCAAATAATAACGCGTCTCCTCGGTCGAGATGGCGAACTGGGTCTTCTCCACCAGGCTGCGCAGGACGGCGGATTCCATGCGGAAAATATGCGAAAACTGGCCAGCCGTAAGGGCCGGGAAATCCGCCTTGGGCAGGCATTGCAAACGGAAGGTGGAGCGGCCCGAAATGACCGACATGGTCTGGCCGTTCTCATCCACCTTCAACATCACCTCAGCACCGTCCGGCAGCTTGCGGACGATATCGTAGAGCAGATGCGCAGGCACGGTGGTGGCGCCTCCCTGCTCGACGGAGGCCGGCGCTGCTTCCGTCATCTCCAGATCGAGGTCGGTCGCTTTCATCTCCAGGCTCGCACCATCAGCTGAAAGCAGCACATTGGAGAGAATGGGAATGGTATTACGCCGTTCCACCACCCGATGAACATGGCCGAGCGACTTCAGAAGATTGGAACGTTCAAGGACTACGCGCATAACCTCTGTTCTCGCCTGATGAGGAGCGGCGCGGCGAATGCCGTCACGGCCCGCCTCGACCTGATAGAAATTGCGCCAAACTGACAGGAAAACCGGAAAAAAGGCAAGCCCGCGAAAAGGCGTTAGCCGATTTCCGCGGGCTTTCTGGGGATAACGCTTCTACGAGCGTTTTTAGGCGCACTCCCGCTTAAGCTTGATCGCTGATCAGCCTCTTCAGAAGCTCGATCTCCTGCGCAAGCTGCTTGTCGTCCCCCGACATGCCTTCGATTTTGCGCACCGCATGCAGCACCGTCGTGTGATCGCGACCGCCGAAGCGGCGGCCGATCTCCGGCAGCGAGCGAGGCGTCATTACCTTGGCAAGGTACATTGCCACCTGGCGCGGCTTCACGATGGAACGGGTGCGCCGATTGGAAAGAAGCTCCGTCTTCGACACATTGTAATGCCGAGCGACGATGCGCTGGATATCCTCGATGCGCACGCGCCTCGGCTCGCCGGTGCGACAGACGGGACCCAGGATTTCGTCGATGCGCTCAAGCGTGATCTGCGGTTCGAAGGAATGGCGGAAAACGAGCTGGTTGAACGCACCCTCAAGCTCGCGCCCGCTGCCGGTCACCACCTGTGCCACATGCTCCAGCACTTCCAGAGGGATATCTAGGGAAGGATCCTCGACGCGAGCGCAGGCGAGACGCTGCTTAAGCATGGCCAGCCTGAGGTCGTAATCCGGCGTGAGCATCTCGAGAGACACGCCGCCGTTCAGACGCGACTTTACGCGGGGCTCCAGCGACTCCAATTCCGATACCGGCCGGTCGGCTGCCACGACCACCTGCCTGGCGCTGTCGAGCAACATATTGAGAAGGTGGCAGAACTCGTTCTGTATCGATTTGCCCTGCAGAAACTGCATGTCATCGATAATGAGGAGATCGATGTCCCGGAGTTGTTCCTTCAGGGTAAGCGCGTTGTTGTCGCGTATCGCAGTGGCAAAGCGCCACATGAAGTATTCAGCGGTAAGATAGACAACGCGCGATTGCGGGCGCCGCTTCAAGGAAGCCGCGGCGACGGCCTGCAAGAGGTGTGTTTTCCCGAGGCCGACCGAGGCATGAATGAAGAGCGGATTGAACCTTATGGCCCCTGCCGCCAGTTCCGCCACCGTTCGGGCGGCCGCATAGGCAACACGGTTCGAGGCGCCTTCAATGAAGGATTCAAAGGTGAAGCGGCTGTCGAGCGGCGATCCGAACATGCTGGGCCGCATCGCCTGGTCTGCTTTTGCCGTAGGCAGGGGCGTGACCCGGGCCCCGTTGACCCCGACCGACGCGAGCGCCTGCTGAGGCTGGCCACCTGCCTTCCGCGCCGGCACGGGCTTGACATCCGCCTTGACGGGCGATGTGCGCGTCGCCGTGCGAACCACAATCTCCACCTTCAAGGTGGACGGATCCTCCGCCTTCCAAAGACTGGTGATCAGATCAAGATAGTGGCCGTTGATCCAGGCCCTCAGAAATGCCGTCGGGACAGAAATGCGAACTACACCTTTGGAGGTCTCCGCCAGCTTCATGCGCCCAAACCAGCTGGAATAAACCTCCGTACCGAGCCGGGCCTTCAGTTGCGCCCGAACCCGTTCGAACACCGCCATGGCCTCTCCGGAGCTCTCCGCTTCTTCATGAGCCGCCGAGCCGTGAAAAGAGAACCCTCCCCCGACTTCCCTCTCAACGCCGCTTTGCATCCTCGTTTCCCTGTTAAAAAATGCTTCTATTTTTAATTCAAACAGACGGTGATTATCCCCGCCCTGCTACAGGCGACCGCCCGCAAACTTCCCTATCGGCACTGCTGCCTCTCCGCACTTTTGATACTGGTGACTAACTGCAAACCTTTACCCCCGAGCTGGCACTAATCCGCAGCCCTGGTTTCCAACCGGAATACAGCCCCCTTCAAACCAATCCGGTACCCCTTCTCCGACCACACGCCGACACGAGCGCGAATTTCTCCGCGCCGCAGCAGCTGCGTCTTTTCTCTGGTTTTCTGGGCGGCCAAGCCTGCCCTCTTTGATGGGGAGGACATTACCGAAAGTCGTGCAGGCAGAGCAAGTGCGATACTGTTGCTTTTTTGCCCAGTTGCGGCACTCCGTGCATCGATCCGCAGGCACGGAAATGCTTAACTCGTTTTGATTCCAACCGCTTTTGCCAGCAGGGTTTCCGAGGCATGCGCGAAGAAAAAAAGTGAAAAAATCTGCTTGACATTCGCTCGCCCCATCACCCCGCCACGCGACACTTTTTTGCTGTGGATAAACTTTTGTAACCAATTGATTATGTTATAGAAATCTATTCTGCCCCTATTGAGGGGGCAGTCATTTGTATGACAGTTTTCCTAAGGCTGAAAGAAAAACGCCGGCAAAATAAATAATGAGCATAGCTACACCCCCTCACGGAGGTGAAGCCAAGTCATTGCACGGCAAAGAAAAACCCGGCGTTAGGCCGGGTTGGAGATCCCAGGCCGGGATCTCAGGCGTTCAAGGTCTTAACACGACGAGCGAGTCGAGAAACCTTACGCGCGGCTGTATTCTTGTGAAGAACGCCCCGGGTGGCGGCGCGCATCAATTCCGGCTGAGCTGCCTTGAGCGCGGCCTCCGCAGCGCCTTTATCACCAGAGGCAATCGCCTCCTCGACCTTGCGGACATAAGTACGGACACGCGAACGGCGGGTCTTGTTGATCGCCGTACGGCGGGCGATCTTGCGCACCGCCTTCTTGGCCGAAGTGGTGTTGGCCATAATTCCTCTCTCGTTCTAATCCTAGCCACCAGCTCAACCTCACGGATGAGCCAAGGCGCAAAACAAAAGGGCAGCCCCAAGGGCTACCTCAGTCGAGGCGGCTTATAGTCGAGGGATCCCAACGCGTCAACGGTTACGGAATTGCGGAGAGCGCTTTTCCGTAAAGGCGGCCATGCCTTCCTCCCGGTCATCAAGCGCAAACAGGGAATGGAAGGCCCGCCGCTCGAACCGCAGGCCTTCCGAAAGCGTCGTCTCATAGGCGCGGTTGACGGCCTCCTTCGTCATCATCACCGCGGGCATGGAAAACTCTGCAATCTTGCCGGCCACCTCAAGCACATCCTCAATCAGTTCTCCCAGAGGTACGACACGGGAGACCAGGCCACAGCGCTCAGCCTCCTCCGCATCCATCATGCGGCCCGTCAGGCACATCTCCATGGCCTTGGATTTTCCAACGAAACGAGCAAGGCGCTGGGACCCGCCCATGCCCGGCGTGACACCAAGGGTGATCTCCGGCTGGCCGAACTTGGCATTGTCAGCCGCTATGATGAAATCGCACATCATCGCCAGCTCACAGCCGCCCCCAAGCGCATAGCCGCTTACCGCAGCGATGAGAGGCTTGCGGACACGGGTGAGCCGCTCCCAATCCGAATAGAGGTCTTCCATATAGACATCAATGAATGTCTTGGGCTGCATCTCCTTGATGTCGGCCCCGGCGGCAAAGGCCCGCTCTGACCCGGTAATAACAACGGTCCCCACGCGCGGATTGGCGTCGAATGCCTCTGCCGCGCCGATCAACTCCTCCATCATTTTGGTATTGAGCGCATTCAGCGCCTTCGGGCGGTTGAGCGTGATGAGACCCACCCGCCCACGCGTCTCCACCAGAATCGTTTCATAGGCCATAGAGCTTCTCCCCGTGCAAACCCTCACCAGCTAGCGCTGACATATAGGGCAATGGAATGTAGAGCGGCCTCCCTGCACGAACCGCTGGATCGTGCCTGAACAGCCTTCTTTGCGGCAGGGCTTCCCCTCGCGATCATAGACGCTGAAGCTATGTTGAAAATAGCCGAGCGAGCCGTCTGCCTGGACATAATCCTTGAGGGATGAGCCTCCCGCCGCGATGGCCTCGGCGATAACCGTGCGGATCGCCCCAGCCAAACGCTCGCTGCGTCCCGTCGATTTGCCCTCGCGTGTCGCGATCGTAGCGGCGATACGGCGCGGTGAAAGACCCGCGCGCCAAAGCGCCTCGCATACATAGATGTTGCCAAGGCCAGCCACCAACCGCTGGTCCATGAGCGCAGCCTTGAGCGGGGCACGCTTTCCAGCAAGCAGCCGGGCCAGAAGCGCGCCGTCAAGCGCATTGCCGGTGGGTTCGACGCCGAGCCCGGCAAAAAGCGGGTGCGCTTCCAGATCCGCGCTGTCCAGGAGAAGCATGAAGCCGAAGCGCCGCGGATCATTGTAGATGACGCGGGCCGAGCCGCCTTCGTGCCGCGCCAGGTGGAAGACGACATGATCGTGCTTCTCGGCCTTTGAACGCGCGTAATGGAAGTCACCGCGAAGCTTGTCCGACCCGCTCTCCTCGATGCGAAAAGAGCCGGACATGCCCAAATGGCTTACGAGCACCCTGCCGTTTTCCAGGTGGAGAAGCAGATATTTTGCGCGGCGCCCGAGAGCCTCGATCCTGCATCCTTTCACGTGTTCGGAAAAGCCGGCGGGAAAGGGAAAGCGCAGATCGGCGCGGCGCTGCTCGACGTGGATTATCCGCGCGCCTTCCATCACAGGCTCCAGGCCACGCCGGACTGTTTCGACCTCTGGAAGCTCAGGCATGTTGCAGAGCGTTCAGGAAAGAAACGCCGTGCCGGCCGGCGGGAAGCGCCAAATGCGAGGCGATGGTCTCGCCTATGTCGGCATAGCTGCGCCTGCGGCCAATGGACCCTTTGGCCAATCCCGGTCCTGCACCCAGGATCGGAACGCATTCGCGCGTATGATCCGTACCCCGCCATGTGGGATCGCAGCCGTGATCGGCGGTAAGGATCAGGAGATCCCCCGCCCGCAATTTCCCAAGCGCCTCCGGAAGGCGGCGGTCGAATGCTTCAAGCGCGGCGGCATAACCCGCGACGTCGCGCCGATGGCCATAGAGCGAGTCGAAATCGACAAAGTTGGCGAAGACAAGGTCTCCCTCTCGCACATCGTCCATCGCACCGAGCGCCGCGTCGAAAAGAGCCATGTTGCCGGCCGCCTTGCGCACTTCCGTCACGCCCTGATGAGCGAAGATGTCGCCTATTTTGCCGATACCGATCACCCGCCCGCCCGCGGCCTCCACCCGGTCGAGAAGGGTTGGCTCCGGCGGGGGGACGGCATAATCGCGCCGGTTCGCCGTGCGCTCGAAAGTCTCGGCACTTTCGCCGACGAAGGGGCGGGCGATGACGCGGCCGATCCTGTAGTCATCCACCAGTCTGCGCGCCGTCTCGCATACCGCATAGAGCCGGTCCAATCCGAAATGTGTTTCGTGCGCCGCAATCTGAAAGACCGAGTCCGCCGACGTGTAGCAAATGGGCTTGCCCGTACGGATGTGTTCTTCACCCAGACGGGCGATAACTTCCGTTCCCGATGCGTGGCAATTGGCGAGGATGCCCGGCAGGCTCGCTTCCCGTATCAGCCTGCCCGTCAACTCGGCCGGGAAAGCGGGTGTGGTCTCGGGGAAATAACCCCATTCAAAGGGCACCGGGACACCAGCGATCTCCCAGTGGCCGGAAGGCGTATCCTTCCCGGTCGAACGTTCCTCGGCGGCGCCGAAGAAACCCGTTGAAGCGAAACCGCGCTCGGGCTCGCGCCCTGCGGCAATGGCTGCCGCGGCGTTCAAGCCGAGGGACTGCATGTGAGGAAGATCCAGCGGCCCTGTTCGCAAACCAGCCCGGTCGGCTCTTCCCGCCGCGCAGGCGCCTGCGATATGACCGAATGTATTCGCGCCTTCGTCGCCAAAGCGGGCAGCGTCCGGCGCATGACCGATGCCAAAAGAATCGAGAACAAAAAGAAAGGCGCGCGCCATCAGCTCAAAAATCCATCTGGTGGCAGAAATAGGGAGAGCCGGGCGGCTTGGCAATCTCCGAGAGGCCTTAACAATTTCCGCAGGGAATGGTTGGAGTCTGACGGGGGTTGTAGTATTGGCGCGCGCTCATTGAAATGTTGTCGAACGCTGCCGTTAAACCCATCGCCTCCTTGCCGTCGGCGCTCCAGAGGATCATCGGCCGATAATCGAGATTTGCCTCCGCGCGGATGAGGAACCTGCCGCGCGCCAGAAGACTGTCCGGGAGCTCGGTGATGTCGCCCGGTCGCTCCGCGTAAACAAGGGCGTCGCCAACCAGCGCACGTGACCAGACCACCTTCGGTTTGGGCTTGTCCTCGTCTGAAATCTGGATGGCGGTGACCGTAATCGTCGGTTTGCTGCGGCGGTAGGGCTCGAGCGCCGCCCGGCCGATCATCATAAGCGCAAGGAGTTCGTCCTTCGTCACTTCTTTCTGCTGTGTAACCAGATCGGCAACCTGATTTGCCAGCCGGCCCACCCTTCTATTGGCCTCCAAAGCCTGGGTGGCCTCTAATGTGAGAAAGAAGAGCGCCAGCATCAGCGGCACGACCAAAGCGAATTCGACCACCGCGGCACCACTGGCTTCCTTGGAAAAACCGACGAGGTGGCGCATCGCCTCACGGCCCTGCTTCCGCAAACGTGCAATCATGCGCTCCTCCTCCTCAGCCACCTTACTGGGCCGCGGCCGCAAAGGGCTCGTTTTGCCAGGTTTGACTGGTAAAGAGCAGCATCTTTCCGGCGGGAAGGTTCGTCAGGCGGTCATGCATGATGTTCGTGAGCACCGGCCAGAAATAGAAGATGCGCAGTACGTTTTTCTCCTCCGCGCCGCCGGGATCGAACAGATAGGCAGACGGCAGGACCGGCCCATCGAAGATCTCTGCTGCCTGCGCGAAAGTTTGAAAGCTCCGCAGATCAACCCGCAGACCGGGACAGTCACTCGGAAAGAGCACGCGCATGCGCTCGCACATAAGGTCGCGGACGATTTGCTCGTTGACGACGCCGGCCCTGAGCCGGCCGGTACGGAACTGGCGCGCAACATCATCGGCGGCATTGGTCAACAGCTCCTGCGCCACAAACGCGACCGCACTCTCAATGATTGCAAAGAGCACAAGCAGAAACGGGAAAGCGAGAAGCGCAAACTCTATCGCAGTCGCGCCTTTTTTCTCGCGCCCGAAGCGGCGCAGCAGCGCGGTCGCGGTGATGCGCCTGCCTGTCCCGAGATTTGCCCCAAGACCACCCATTTTCAGCTCCCTTCCCTCGGGACCGATTATTGCAGGGAGCCGTTGCTGCCTCGTTTTTCAGACCGTTAAATTATCTGCGGCGAAAGAAGCCTTCCATTAACGCTCAGGCCAAACACCAGCAGGTCTTATCAGTTGCGCATCTCGGCTTCGGAGATTCGCTCGGCTTCGGACTTGTAAGCGCTTTCGCAGAAGGGCGTGCACGACAGGGTCTGCACGTCCGAACGGCGGTAGATGCGGACAGAATCGACGGTCTGTCGGGAAACCCTCACTTGCTCGTCCATGATGGGCCGCCCTTCGACATCGAGCGCGACTATATTGGTCACACCAAAACCCTTGCCCGTGAGCACGATCGTCTGGGCATCCTGCACCACCGCATCTGCAATATCCGGATTGCCGATCACGACCGTGTCAGCGGGACGGACGAGCTTGATGATCTTCGCCTGGTTCATGACGATGCCGATATCGGCGCGAGCTTCGGCACCGGCTGTCGCCGCGGCGAGCATTATCGCAAAAAAGAGTGCTCTTTCGCCAAATGGCCGCAACGCGCCGCCTCCAGTGTTTCCCATCAAAAATGAACATAAATGGTAAAGTAATAGTTAAAACCCTCTGCCGGAGAGACCTCACTCTCAACAAAGACCAGCTCCTGAAACGTTCAAAATTTAAGCAAACGATGATAGTGTTCGTAACTATATTATTGAGATCACGATCTAAATTCTTTGGTAACATTGTTTTTTAAGAGCACCGAAAGTGACCAGGCGTAAATCTCCCTCCATCCGATCGACACAAGAGAAAGTCGGCGGGGTGCTGAAAAAATCGGAGCTGAAGGAGATCTCTTATGTCCAGTCTTTTTGCGCGTTTTCTGAAGGATGAATCCGGCGCGACAGCCGTCGAGTACGGCCTGATCGTTGCACTGATAGCCGCTGCGATCATTACAATCGTCGGCATACTGGGCGGTCAGATTACCAGTGCGTTCACAACGGTGTCGGAGGGGCTCACCCCCACGCCGTAATAGCAGGGTTCGCTTTGGTTCGCTTTCGCAAGGCCGCCTGCAGCAGCAGGCGGCTTTCTCATTGCCATCGGTTGCGGAGTTCTCTTGACCCGCCCAATCTTCACAGGCGGTTAAGTTCGAGAGGCTATTCTTTCGTCTCTTCACAAGAGTACTATCATGGTTGAAGCAGCCATCCTGGTCATCTTTCCTTTCTGCATGGCCTTTGCGGCGGTCTCCGACATGATATCGCTGACGATAGCCAATCGCGTATCGATCCTGCTCGTCCTCTCCTTCGCAATGCTTGCACCGCTTATCGGCATGCCCGTTGCGGAAGTCGGGATGCATTTCCTGCTTGGGGGAACGGTGCTCCTCGCAACATTCGCAGTCTTCGCGATCGGCGGTATGGGAGGCGGAGACGCGAAGCTGATGGCTGCGAGCGCGGTGTGGTTCGGCTTCAATCCCGGTCTGATGGATTACCTGCTGGCGACCGCGCTTTTGGGCGGAGCGCTCACGCTCGCGCTTGTATCTTTCAGGCGATCGGCTTTCTCGCCACTGGTCGCACATCATGTTCTGCTGCGCCATTTCGCGGAAGAAAAGTCCGGCATCCCCTATGGCGTGGCACTCGGATTGGGTGGCCTGATCTGCTTTCCGCAGACACCACTGATGCAATGGGCCATGGAGCGCCTCGCGGCTGGGTAGACTAGTGAGGCCGCGGCACGAAGATTGCCCGCGGCCTTACTTCTTTCGTTCAGCACTCGCCTCTGTGGATGATGCGGTAGTCTGCCGATTCCGCCTCGCAGGTGTTCCCGAAGGTGCGCATCCGCCCGTTTCTCACGCCGCAAACTGGCGCATACTCCTTCGTGCAGAAGCGTGGGCCGTCATCCACCGGGGGGCGGCCACCGCCGCATTGACCGGGATATACCGGCCGATAGCCTTCGGCTTCAGCTATGCAGGAATTGGGGAAAGTGCGCTCGCGGCTGCCGCGCACCGCGCAGACCGGGCGGTATTCGCGCGTGCAGGCCTGCGGCGGCATCTCCGGCGGGCGGGAGGGTCGGCATTCGCCGGGATGCACCGGCCGGAAGCCTTCGGATTGCGCAATGCAGGCGTTGGGGAAGGTCTGTTCGCGTCCGCCGCGCGTGGCACAGACCGGTTGATATTGCTGGGTACAGATGCGCGGCCCATCCGGCGGCGGCGGGAGCGGGCGACCCGGCTCCTCTTCGACGACGACGGTGCAACTCCACAGGAGAAGGCCAGCAAAGGCCAGAGCACTCAGCCGAGCAAGGTCTTTCAGCAATTTCACGATGAGCCCTCCTAATACAGCGCGGCTCAACCCGCTTTTTCAGCCGGCGCCGCGATTCTCCTTACCTCATTTGGCGGACGAGGTCTCTATCGGGGAAGCAGGTGGGCGGGCGTCCGGCCTTCTCTTGCCACAGGCCGATTGAACGGCGGGTCTTGAAGCCGGCCAGCCCGTCGGCACCTCCCACATCATGACCGGCACGTTCCAGCGCGCGTTGCATGGCGGCAATATCGGACCGGAGCATGGAATCGACCCTGCCCCACTGCCCAGAAAATCCCGCTGTGCCATACATGATGCGATCACCCGCATGGCCGACGAACAGGGCATAAAGATCGCTCTCGTTATAGTCTTTGAGGCGATAGAAATTCGGCGTGACGATAAAAGCCGGCCCATGGCGCCCCGCCGGCATCATCAAATAACCTTCCTCGCGCAATTCGTGGTCTGGGAAAGGCTTGCCGTTCGCGCGGGCAATTCCCATGGCAGCCCAATCAGCGATGCGCCGGCCCTGGTCCGGGCCTTCAAGCGCACAGGAAATGTCCTTGGGGAGAATCACCTCGAAACCCCAATCCCGGCCCTGCACCCAACCATGGCCGGCGAGGTAATTGGCGATCGAGGCAAGCGCGTCCGGAACGGAATTCCAGATATCCGCACGGCCGTCGCCGTCGAAATCCACCGCGTATTTCAGGTAGGATGTGGGCATGAACTGCGGCTGGCCCATTGCGCCTGCCCAGGAGGAGCGCATCGTTTCGGGCGGGACACGGCCCTTGTCGACCATCGCCAGCGCGGCTAGCACTTCCTGGCGGAACATCTCCTTGCGGGTGGCAAGGAAGGCTTTCGTGCCCAGAACCTCGAAAGCGTTATAGGGAATCTTGGCGCTGCCGAAGCCGGATTCGCGGCCCCAGATTGCGAGCAGCACGCCAGAAGGCACGCCGAAGCGCTTTTCGATTGCCGCAAGCGTCGCGGCATGGGTTTTCGCCCTGCTCCTTCCCCCGGAAACGACACCATCGATATGAGCGAAATAGGCTGATGGCGCCCGAAATTCCGCCTGATGCTGCTCCGTGGAACGGGGCGCCTTCTCGCCTGGCAGAACAAGGTCCGGCAGCTTCAGATTGGGCTTCACGCCGGAGAAAGCGGCCTTGAAGCTCGCCTCGGATATGCCGCGGGACCGCGCCTCAGGCCAAAGGTCCCGCGCGAGCCAATCCTGGAAAAGCGCGTTCACGTCGGCAGCCCGCGCAGGCAAGGAGGCCAAGCACAAAATTGCCAGGGCAAGCACAAAGCCCCTTCTTGCTCCTTGCAGCATCGAGCAGTTCCCTTGTTCAGAAAGCTGTACGCGACTTCAGCGCAGCAGCGAGAGTCCCCTCATCCAGATAATCAAGCTCGCCACCAACCGGCACGCCATGGGCGAGCTTCGTGACCCTGACCTCCAGCCCCACAAGCTGGTCCGTGATGTAATGGGCGGTCGCCTGCCCCTCGACGGTGGCATTCACGGCAAGGATGACCTCCGAAACGCCGCCCTCCGCGATCCGGCTCACCAGGCCTTTGATGTTGAGATCGTCCGGGCCGACGCCGTCGAGAGGCGAAAGCGTCCCGCCAAGCACGTGGTAGCGGGCGTTCAACGCGGCGGCACGCTCCAATGCCCACAGGTCGGATACGTCCTCAACAACGATCAGCGTCGCAGATTCGCGCCGCGGGTCCGTACAGATTGTGCAGGGGTCGGAGGTATCCACATTGCCGCAGACGGAGCAGACCCTCACCTTCGCCAGCGCTTCCGCCATCGCCGTGGTTAGAGGCGAGAAAAGCTGCTCCTTTTTCTTTATGAGGTGAAGGGCAGCCCGCCTGGCAGAACGTGGCCCCAAGCCAGGCACCTTCGCCAGGAGCTGTATCAGGCGTTCGATCTCAGGACCGGCGATGCGTTTCGACATTAGCGACCGTCATTTCTCGAATAGGGGGAGCAATAGCATCCATCCTTGCCTGCTGAAAACAGGCCTTTGCCGGCACGAGTGAGCCAATTCCTACAGGAGCCGCAAAGCAAAGAAGAAGAGCAGCAGGGCGATTACCCATAACGCAAGATGGCCCGCACGCTCATATCTCGCCCGCGCGCGGCCGATCGCCCGCGTGGTCTCCGTTTCGAGGCGGAGTCCGCTTTCGAGAAACGCTTCCATGCCTCGGCTTACATGGTCGAGACGAATCGCCAGTTCCGGCGCCTGGCGAACGAGCATCATCAGCGCATGAGCTCCCTCCCGCGCGTCCATGAAGAGTCCCTGCGGGCCAAGATTCTTCTCGATCCACTCGGAGACGACAGGCTCTGCCGCGCGCCACATGTTGAAGTGCGGATCCAGAGTGCGTGACACGCCTTCGACGACGACCATGGTCTTCTGCAGAAGCAGTAGTTCGGGCCGCGTCTGCATGTCGAATAGTTCCGTCACCTCGAACAGGAGCGTAAGCAGCCGCGCCATGGAGATCGTTTCGGCAGGCTGGCCGTGGATCGGCTCCCCGATCGCCCGGAGGGCCTGGGCGAAGGCGGCCACGTCGTGGTGGCTGGGCACATAGCCCGCCTCGAAATGGACCTCCGCCACACGGCGAAAGTCCCGCGTTATGAAGCCATAGAGAATCTCGGCGAGAAACCGCCTTTCCTTCCGCCCGATGCGGCCGACAATGCCGAAATCGACGGCGACAATGGTTCCATTCGCCTCGACAAAAAGGTTTCCGGGATGCATGTCGGCATGGAAGAAGCCGTCGCGAAGCGTGTGCCGCAGGAAGGACTGGATCAATGTCGTGGCAAGACGCTCCAGATCGTGCCCGGCGGCGCGCAGCGCTTCGGTGTCCGACATCTTGATGCCGTCGATCCATTCGAGCGTCAGCACATCCCGGCCGGTGCGCTGCCAGTCCACCCAAGGCACCCGGAAGCCTGGATCCTCTTTCGAATTCTCATGGATCTCCGAAATGGCGGCCGCCTCAAGCCTCAGGTCCATCTCGATTTTGGTCGTCTGAGCCAGAGTCTGCGTCACCTCGACGGGGCGCAGCCGGCGTGATGACGCAATGAAGCGCTCCTGCAGGCGAGCCGCGAGAAAAAAGGATTCCAGGTCATTATAGAAACGGCGGCGCACCCCGGGCCTGATCACCTTGACCGCAACCTTCTGGATCTCCCCCTCGCGGATGATCTTCGCTGGGTGCACCTGGGCTATCGAAGCTGCCGCAACGGGCGCACCGAACTCCCGGTAAAGCGTGCCCACCGGGGCGCCCAGTGAAGCCTCGATCGCCATGACGGCGCGCTCCTGCGGGAAAGTGTCCATCCGATCTTGCAGCGAAGCCAGATCGCGCGCCAGTTCGTGGCCGACAACGTCCGGACGTGTCGCCAGGAATTGCCCCAGCTTTACATAGGACGGGCCAAGCCGGTCCACCGCGATGGCAAGGCGTTCCGTACGAGCCCGGTGGCTCGAGCGACGGCGTGATAAAAGTCGCGCCAGGCGCCATCCGAAACGCGGCATCCCTTCGAACTGGTCGCCGGGGAAAGCTGCAATCACACCCTCCCGCAAGAGAATCCAGCCCGCGCGGGCAAGGCGAAGATATGCGCCTAGCGTGCTCATTCGCTATCAGATTTTCCAGCCGGAATGGAGGGCGGCAATACCACCCGAATAATTCCGCCAGGTAACGCGGTCGAAGCCAGCCCGCTTGATCATGACGGCGAAATTATCCTGATTGGGGAACTTCCGAATGGATTCCACCAGGTAACGATATGGCTCGCCATCACCTGCCACGGCCTGGCCGATGCGAGGAATGGCGTTGAAGGACCAGGCCTCATAGACTTTGTCGAGAAGAGGCACGTCCACCTCCGAAAATTCCAGGCAAAGGAAACGTCCACCCGGCCGCAGCACGCGGTAGGCTTCAGACAATGCCTTGTCTATCTGCGGCACGTTGCGAATGCCGAAAGCGATCGTATATGCATCAAAGGCCGATGAAGGAAAGGGAAGTTCCTCGGCATTGGCTTCGACAAAGCTCAGATTCTGAGCAAGCCCACGTTTCTCCGCCCGATCACGGCCCACGGCCAGCATGGAACCGTTGATATCAAGCACGGTGACCTGCGCTTGGCCGCCGGAAGCCTCCACGATGCGGAAAGCTATGTCGCCAGTGCCTCCAGCCACGTCTAGCGCCTTGAAGCCAGGCTGCTTTGGTGGCGAGAGCCAGGAGACCATCCCGGCCTTCCAGAGCCGATGCAGGCCGCCGGACATCAGATCATTCATCAGGTCGTAGCGTTCCGCCACGCGATGGAACACCTCGTTGACGAGGCCCTGCTTCTCGCCTTCTCCCACGTTTCGGTAGCCGAAGGCGGTCTCCATCCCGCCTGAAGCCGTAGTGCGCTGTTGCGACATATCTTCTCGCTCTTGAAAACCGGCGCGACCATAACCGAATGCCGGCTGCTGCGCCATGCGTTCAAAGCCACCTAGGGCAGAAAAGCGCGCAATAAAAAAGCGGGGCCGAAGCCCCGCTTCTCAATGGCAAACCGCCTGCGTTCAGGCCGTTGGCTGCTTGGTTTTGCGCAAATAGGGAAGAATGGTGTCGAAAGCGCCGAAGCGCTTGACGGCATCCTCGTTGGAAACCGCGGCGGTGATGATGACGTCCTCGCCCTGCTTCCAGTTGGCTGGAGTAGCCACCTGGTGTTTCGCGGTGAGCTGGATCGAATCGATAGCCCGCAGGATCTCATCGAAGTTGCGGCCGGTGGTCATCGGATAAGTGAGGATCAGCTTGATCTTCTTGTCGGGACCGATGACATAAACCGAGCGAACCGTCGCGTTGTCAGCGGGGGTGCGCCCCTCGGACGAATCACCCGCCTCAGCGGGCAGCATGTCGTAGAGCTTGGCAACCCTCAGGTCCTTATCCCCGATCAGCGGGTAATCTACGCGGAAACCTGTTGCTTTTTCTATGTCGTCCTTCCAGCGCAGATGATCCTGGACGGGGTCCACCGAAATGCCGATGATTTTGGCATTGCGCTTCTTGAACTCGCCTTCCAGGCCCGCCATCGCGCCAAGCTCGGTCGTGCAGACGGGTGTGAAATTCTTTGGGTGGCTGAAGAGGACGGCCCAGCCATCGCCGATCCATTCATGGAAGTGGATGGTGCCATGCGTTGTCTCGGCGGTGAAATCCGGTGCGGTGTCGTTGATACGAAGGCCCATGGCGTTTTCTCCCGGTCATAAGTTGTTCTAAGATAGGGCTCCGGCGAGCAGGTATTGAGCATTGAAATATGCGCGAAAAGCCTGTCCGGAGAAAATCAGACTAAAATGCAGGCCCGCCTAAAAATTTCCTGCTCCAGATAGGAGGCCTATCATCTTTCAAGCGTAGGACGAAAAGAAGACTCCTTCAATCGTCCTCGCTTTGCGTATCCCGGAATGGATGGCCTTCATAAACGCCGAGCACCCGCACTTCGTGGGAGAAGAAGCGAAGCTCCTCCAATGCCAATGCAAGGCTTCGGTCTTCAGGATGTCCCTCCACATCCGCGTAGAAAAGGCTGGAAAAAAACTTGCCGCCGAGCTGATAGCTCTCCAGCTTCGTCATGTTGACGCCGTTTGTGGCAAAACCGCCGAGCGCCTTGTAAAGCGCAGCCGGAACGTTTCGCACCCGGAAAATAAACGTGGTCACCATGCGCTGGTCTGGAGACTTGCGCTGCGCCCAAGCCTTTTCTTTCGAAAGCACGACGAAGCGGGTGACGTTGTTGTCCGTGTCCTCGACGTTTTCCGCCACGATCTGCAGGCCGTAAAGATCCGCAGCCAGCCGTGGCGCAAGCGCCGCGTTCGAGACCACCTTTTCTTCGGCCACCACTCGCGCCGCGCCCGCCGTGTCGCCGGCCACCATGGGCTTCCACCGGTGCTTGCGAATGATCTTCCGGCACTGCCCAAGCGCATGGATATGGCTGTAGACGGCCTTGATCTGCGATATATCGGTGCCCGGAAGCACCATCAGCTGGAAATGAATGGGCAGAAAGTACTCGCCCACAATATGAAGCCGGGATTCAGGCAGAAGGTGATGAATATCGGCGACGCGCCCTGCGATCGTGTTCTCGATCGGGATCATGGCGAGATCGGCCTTGCCCGTCTCTACTGCGTTGAAGGCATCCTCGAATGTCGGGCAAGGCAGCGGCTCCATGTGCGGAAACATGTCGCGACTGGCGGTATCGGAATTGGCCCCCGGCTCTCCCTGGAAGGAGATCTTGTTCGTTTTTCGCGCAATCATCATCGGCTTTCGGTTCTAGCGGAGAGAAGTTGGCGGGCGCGCTCAAGATCGGCAGGCGTGTCGACCCCGAGCGGCACCGAGCGGACGATCTCGGCCTCTATACGCATCCCCGCTTCCAGGGCACGCAATTGCTCCAGCCGCTCGCGCATCTCAAGCGTTCCCGGCGGCAGCGCCACGAATCGTTCCAGCGCACGGCGGCGATAGGCATAGATGCCGATGTGATGGAAAAGTGGCCCCTCCCCCCACGGGGCAGTCGCCCGCGTAAAGTAGAGCGCGCGCAGCCGCAGTGCATCTGACGCAGTTTTGACCGGCACGCCCACGATCTTCACCACGTTCGGATTGGCCTTTTCCTCTTCATCCGAAATCTCGACACCAAGCGTGGCTATATCAGTGTCCGCATTTTCCAGCGGACGGACGACAGCGCGGATATCTTCCGGCGGGATCGTCGGCAGGTCGCCCTGAAGATTGATCACGATCTCGGCCGTTGCTCCAGGATCGATCGTCTGCAACGCCTCGAATATGCGGTCAGAGCCGGACTGATGATCGGCACGCGTCATCACAGCCTCAACGCCTTCGGCTCTAGCGGCTGCGGCGACTTCCTCCGTGTCCGTTGCCACGACAACGCGTCCCACGCCGCTCTCAAGCGCCCTCGCGACGACCTGGGCGATCATGGTTTTTCCGGCGATGTCGGCAAGCGGCTTTCCAGGCAGACGCGTGGAGGCCATTCTGGCGGGGATAAGAATTATAGAGGTCATGGGACAGCTGTCGCGGCGGGTTTTGAAAGTGGCAAAAGGTCTCAGTTGCAAACAGCCTTATATGTGTTGCGTTGATCGAGCAAAAGACCTAGTTTCCGCGCGATTTTTGGCAGCAGCCGAACGCGGGAACCCGATGCGCCGGACGGAAATGGCGCGATGCCCGCGGAGGATACGGAGAAGGGGGCCTTAGGGCGCATGGATTCTTTCGAACTCAACAAATTCATCGGCGCATTCCTCGGCGTTGTTTTCGTGGTATTCTCCATTAGCCTATTGTCCGATGCCGTCTTTTCCTCTCCCGAGCCGGAAACGCCTGGTTATGCCATCGCGGTGCCCGAAGGCGGCGCTACCGAAGGCGGCGGAGAGGCCCAACCGGCTGCCGAATCAGTGCTGCCGCTTCTTGCCTCTGCCGACGCTTCGGCAGGTGAGGCCGTTTTCAAGCGCTGCGGAGCCTGCCATACGGTCGAGCAGGGCGGCCCGAACAAGGTGGGCCCCAATCTGTGGAGTGTTGTTGACCGCCCGATCGCAAGTCATGAGGGCTTCAGCTATTCGAGCGCGTTGACGGAGTTCTCGGAAGGCGGCCAGAAGCTCTGGACTTATGAGAATCTGGACCACTTCCTGGCCAGCCCCAAGGGCCTCGTTCCGGGCACGGCCATGTCCTTCGCGGGCCTCAGCAAGGTGGAGGATCGGGCCAACCTGATCGCCTATCTGCGCACGATGTCGGACCAGCCTGTTCCGCTGCCGGAAGCAGCGCCCGCGGGTGAAGAAGGTGCCGCCGCGCCCGCGGAAGGCGGCGAGCAGACGCCGCCTGCGGAGGGCGAGGCAGCCCCCCCGGCCGAGGGTGCCGCTCCGGCGGAAGGAACGACAGCGCCAGCCCAAGACGGTGCTGCGCCCGCGGAAGGCGCGCCTGCCGGGGATACACAGGCTCCAGCCCAGACGGAAGAAACCACTACGCCCCCAGCTACGGAAGGCGAAGCTGGCGGCGGCACAGGCGAAACACAGCCCGCTCCCGCTCAATAGTTGATCTAAAATATCCCGACGAAAAGCCGGCTTATGCCGGCTTTTTTATTTTTGCCGCGCCTCACCGATTGCCATCAGCCGCAGATGAACTACCTTCGGCAAAACGGAACGGGAGATGTGCCGCATGCTGGCTAAGGTCATCGAACAGGGGAAAAAGCTAACCCTTGTCGGTCTTGGGATGTTCTTACTGGTCGCGAACGCAAGCGCGCAGGAGTGGCGCACCACAAGTTCGCTGGTCAATCCTGAGGCGGAGACCAAGCCCTTTGAACGCTACAGCTATGTAAATCCTGAAGCACCGAAGGGCGGCACTCTGAACTCCGCCGTCTTCGGCACATTCGACAGCTTCAATCCCTTCATTGTGCGCGGCACGCCGGCGGCGGGCCTCACCTATTTCGGCGGCATGTTGTGGGAAACGCTCATGCAACAGTCGCCCGAAGATCCGGGCACCAGCCATCCGTTAATCGCCGAGGCGTTCAAATACCCGGAGGATTATTCCTCGGCCACCTACCGTCTCAATCCGAACGCCCGCTGGCATGACGGCAAACCTGTCACCGTGGAGGACGTGATCTGGTCGTTCAACATGCTCAAGGAGATCAGTCCGCAGCACAACCGCTATTTCGCGAATGTCGAGGAGGCCGTCGCGCTCTCCGACACAGAGGTCGAATTCCGCTTCGACCAGGGCGGAAACCGCGAGCTGCCCCATATCATGGGCGACCTTCCGGTCCTTCCCAAGCACTGGTGGGAGGGGACGGATTCCCAAGGCAGGCAGCGTAATCTCAGAAATCCAACCCTGGAGCCGCCGCTCGGCAGCGGACCCTACAAAATCGCGAGCTTCCGCCCCGGCTCGGAAATCATATGGGAGCGCGCCGAAGATTATTGGGCTGCGAATCTGCCGGTCAATATCGGCCGGTACAATTTCGATCGCATCCGATACACGTATTTCCAGGACGACAACGCCGAGTTCCTGGCGTTCCAGAAAGGTGGCATCGAGGATGTGCGGCGCGAACTGAGCACACGGCGCTGGTCGCAGGAGTATGACTTTCCTGCCGTGCAGGATGGCGACGTCATCAAGCGTGAATTTACCAGCACGGCCATCGAGGGGATGCAGGCCTTCGTCTTCAATATGCGGAGACCTCGGTTCCAGGACAGCCGCGTGCGCGAGGCTCTTACGCTGGCATACAATTTCGAAGAACAGAACAGGACACAGTTCTTCGGGCTCAACAAGCGCTTCAGCAGCTATTTCGAGCGCTCGGAGCTGGCATCGAGCGGTCTGCCCCAAGGGCAGGAGCTGGAAATCCTGGAGGAATTCCGCGATCAACTTCCGCCGGAAGTTTTTACCGAAGAGTTCAAGCTGCCCGTCTATGATTCGCCGCAGTCCGAACGGCAATATCTGCGCGAGGCGGTTCGCCTCTTCAACGAGGCCGGGTGGGAAATCCAAAGCGGCCGGATGATCAGCAAAGAGACAGGCGAGCAATTCCGCATCGAGTTTCTTGGAGCATCGCCGACCGCCGAGGTCATCACCGGCGGCTTCATGGCCAATCTACGGAAGATCGGGATCAATGCGACGCTGCGCATCGTCGACACGTCGCAATATATCCAGCGTGTTCAGAGCTTCGAATTCGATGCCATCACAGCCCGCTTCCCCCAGTCCAACTCTCCGGGCAACGAGCAGCGGGATTACTGGAGTTCAGAGGCCGCCGACATTCCGGGTTCGCAAAACGTGATCGGCATCAAGGATCCGGTGGTGGACGCCTTGGTGAACAAGATCATCTACGCCAAGAACCGCGAGGAACTCGTCGCGACGGTTAGGGCGCTCGATCGCGTGCTCCTCTGGAAGTACTACGCGATCCCGCAATACTACCAGCCCACCCTTCGCTATGCCTACTGGAACAAATTCGGCATACCGGAAAAGCAGCCGGGCTATGCGGGCGTGGATGTCGATTCCTGGTGGGTCGATCCCGAGCTCGAGGCGGCGCTCGAGGCGAAGTACTAGCCGGAATGACCATGGATTTCTTCGCGCTCACCCGACGCCGGTTCCTGGAGCTCTCTGGAGCGGCAATAGCCGCTCCGGTTGCCGGACGCGTCGCCTTTGCCCAGGTGAACACGGGTACGCCGCTGCATGGGCTGTCGGCCTTCGGCGACCTTAAATATCCCGCCGGCTTCGAGCACTTCGATTATGCGAGCCTGGATGCGCCGAAGGGCGGCACTTTCAACTTCTCGCCCGGCTACTGGTTCTATAACCAGAACGTCCAGACCTTCAACACGCTGAACAGCTTCGTTCGTACGGGTGACGCTCCGCCGCGCATGGAAATGTGCTTCGACTCGCTCATGATAAGCGCCTGGGATGAGCCGGATGCGGTCTATGGCCTCGTGGCGGAAAGCGTGACGGTCTCCGAAGACCGAAACAGCTTCACCTTCAAGCTGCGGCCGGAGGCGCGCTTTCATGACGGGTCGCCGATCACGGCGGAGGATGTCGCCTTCAGCTACAATCTCCTCAAGGAGAAGGGCCACCCGACATTCGCCCTGACCCTTGCGGAAATGGCGGCAGCGGAGGCGCTGAACCCGCAGGAATTCCGGCTTTCCTTCACCGGAAACCAGTCCGAACGCACGATCCTCGAAGTGGTCGGGTTCCCTATACTTTCGAAGGCTTCTCTGGAAGGAAAGTCCGTCGGCAGCTCCACACTCGAACCGCTGCTCGGGTCAGGACCCTACAAGGTCGGCAATCTGGCCGCCGGGCGGTACATCGAATACGAGCGCGTGGAGGATGATTGGGCGCGGGATCACCCGGCACGCCGAGGCCTTTATCATTTCGATCGCGTTCGCATCGAGTTTTACAGCGATCGGAATGCCGCTTTCGAAGCCTTCAAGAAGGGTGAGATCTCTTGGCGCGGGGAATTTACCGCGCGAGTATGGGCCACGGGATATAATTTCCCAGCCGTGGAGGATGGCCGCGTTGTCAAACGCGAGTTCCCTTCCGAGCTGCGGCCGTATTTCTATTGCAAGGCGCTCAACCAGCGCCGGGAACGTTTTCGCGATGCGCGCGTACGCGAAGCCATTGCGCTCTGCTTCGATTTCGAATGGATCAACGAGAACCTGTTTTACGGCCTCTATACCCGGTCCCATTCTCCATTCGAGCAATCCCCCTACAAGGCGGAAGGGCTTCCAAGCGAGGAGGAGCTCGCCTTGCTTGAGCCTTTGCGGGGCAAAATCCCCGATGCCGCATTCGGAGAAGCCGTCACACAACCCGCTTCCGATGGTTCCGGCCGCGACAGAGCCATGCTGCGCCGCGCCCGCGAGCTGTTGGATGCGGCCGGCTGGCAGGCACGGGATGGCGTTCTTCACAACGCCGCGGGGGAGAGGTTCACGCTTGAATATCTCGTCAATGACGAGACGTTCCTGCGCGTGGAACCGAGCTTCATCGGCAATCTGCGCGCGATCGGAATTGACGCCCGAATGCGCCAGGTGGACCCGGCTCAATATCAATTGCGCCAGGTGAGCTTCGATTTCGACCTCATCGAAATCGCTTTTTCACTGGGCGCGACCCCCACCCATGACAGCCTCGTGCAGTTCTTCCATTCGCGCACGGCAAATGTCGAAGGATCCTACAACTACGCCGGCACAGCCGATTCCGCGGTCGATGCACTGGTCGATGCGGCTGGCAAGGCCCAGACGCGACAAGAATTCACCGTCGCGATGCAGGCGCTCGATAGGGTCTTGCGCGCCCGACGCGACTGGATTCCAAATTGGCATGCAGCGAATCACCGGGTTGCCTATTGGGACATGTTCGGCTTCAACGAGCCGAAACCCGATTATTTCTTCCCGGTCGAGGCCCTGTGGTGGTACGACGAGGAAAAGGCCAAAACGATTGGAAAAGCGTAAAATCGGCGTGACTGTCATCCTCGCTGGAACATCACCGAATGGGGCAATCGGCTGATGGGAGCCTACATCCTCCGCCGCCTGCTTCTTATGATCCCGACCCTGTTCGGCATCATGGCCATTTCCTTCATCGTCATTCAGTTCGCGCCGGGTGGCCCGGTAGAGCAGGTCATAGCCCAGGTCACAGGCCAAGGAGGCGGGGCCGATGCCCGCATCGGCGGTGGCGGAGGAGACGCGGGCGCTCAGAATTTCGAGGCGGCGGGCGGCGCGAATTCCCGCTATCGCGGCGCCCAGGGGCTTGATCCCGAGTTCATCGCACAGCTTGAAAAGCAGTTCGGCTTCGACAAGCCTCCCCTGGAACGCTTCGGGCTGATGCTCTGGAACTATATCCGGTTCGATTTCGGGGAGAGCTATTTCCGCGACATTTCGGTGGTCGACCTGATTCTTGAGAAGATGCCGGTCTCGATCTCGCTCGGCCTTTGGATCACGCTGCTCTCCTACGGCATTTCCATTCCGCTCGGCATCCGCAAGGCCGTGAAGGACGGAACGCCCTTCGACGTCTGGACCAGCGGGATTGTCATTGTCGCCTATGCCATCCCGAGCTTTCTCTTCGCGATTCTGCTCATGGTTCTCTTCGCCGGCGGCTCTTTCTTCGACTGGTTTCCCCTGCGCGGACTGACATCGGACAACTGGAGCTCGCTATCCTGGCCGGAACGAATCCTGGACTACTTCTGGCACCTTGCCTTGCCGCTGACGGCGCTTGTGCTATCCGCCTTCGCCACGACGACGCTGCTCACCAAAAACTCCTTCCTCGATGAGATCCGGAAGCAGTATGTCGTCACAGCCCGCGCGAAAGGCTTGTCAGACCGGCAGGTGCTCTATGGACATGTTTTCCGCAACGCCATGCTGCTTATCATTGCCGGCTTTCCAGGAGCCTTCATCTCCTCCTTCTTCACCGGCTCGCTCCTGATCGAAAGCATCTTTTCGCTGGACGGGCTGGGCCTGCTCGGCTTTCGCTCCGTGATCGACCGCGATTATCCCGTGGTGTTTGCCACGCTCTATATCTTCTCGCTCATGGGCCTGATCATCAGTCTTGTCTCCGACCTCACCTACACGCTCATCGACCCGCGCATCGATTTCGAGCGGAGGGATGTCTAGATGTCTGAAATACAGGCGAAGGCACAGGTGGAGAGGGTGCGCGAGGAAGTGTCGCGGCCCTGGCTTTCACCCATCAACCAACGCCGCTGGCAGAATTTCAAAGCAAACAAGCGCGGTTACTGGTCCTTGTGGCTCTTTCTGGCGCTGTTCATTCTCTCGCTTTTCGCCGAGTTCATCGCCAACGACAAACCCATTATCGCCTCCTACAAGGGAGAAACCCTTTTCCCCGTTCTGGTTGATTACCCGGAGGAGAAGTTCGGCGGCTTTCTCGCCGTGACGGATTACAGAGATCCTTTCATCCAGGACGAGATCAATGCGAATGGCTGGATGATCTGGCCGCCGATCCGCTATTCCTACCACACGGTCAACAGCGAAATACCGGAAGCCGCGCCCGCGAAGCCGTCCTGGCTCTACACGAAAGAGGAGCGCTGCAGCCGCTACCCGCAGGGGGTGGACGACCCGAACTGCGTCATCGGCAACTGGAACTGGCTAGGCACCGACGATCAGGCGCGGGACGTGCTCTCACGCGTGATCTACGGCTTCCGCATCTCAGTCCTGTTCGGCCTGGTTCTCACCGCGCTCTCCGCCATGATCGGCGTGTCGGCCGGCGCGATCCAGGGCTATTTCGGCGGCTGGACGGACCTGCTCTTCCAGCGCTTTATCGAAATTTGGTCCTCTATACCCGTACTCTACCTCATCCTTATCATCGCCGCGGTGCTGCCGCCGGGCTTCTGGATTCTTCTCGGCATAATGCTGCTCTTTTCCTGGGTGGCTTTTGTCGGCGTCGTCCGGGCGGAATTCCTGAGGGCACGCAATTTCGAATATGTGAGCGCCGCCCGCGCTCTGGGCGTGCGCAATCGCACGATCATGTTCCGCCATCTTCTGCCAAATGCGATGGTTGCGACACTCACCTTTTTGCCCTTCATCCTGAACGGCTCGATCACGACGCTGACTTCGCTCGATTTCCTGGGTTTCGGCCTTGCGCCCGGCTCCCCCTCATTGGGCGAGCTCCTTCGCCAGGGCCAACGCAATCTGAATGCGCCCTGGCTCGGCATTACCGGCTTCCTCACTTTGTCGATCATGCTCTCGCTGCTCATCTTTGTCGGCGAGGCGGTTCGTGACGCCTTCGATCCGCGGAAGACATTCCGATGAGCGCACCCCTCCTCTCGATACGCGACCTCTCGGTTGCCTTCACGCAGGGCGGGCAGGAAACCCTTGCCGTCGATCACGTCTCCTTCGATATCCAGCAGGGCGAGACCGTGGCTCTTGTGGGCGAGTCGGGCTCCGGCAAGTCCGTGACGGCCCTTTCGGTACTGAAGCTCCTGCCCTATCCATCGGCAAGCCACCCTTCCGGACAAGTTCTCTATCAGGGGCAGGACCTGCTCGACAGCGACGAGCGCGACCTGCGCCGGGTGCGCGGCAACGAAATCAGCATGATCTTTCAGGAGCCGATGACCTCGCTCAACCCGCTCCACAGCATTGAGCGGCAGGTGGGCGAGGTGCTGAAGCTCCATCGCGGGTTGGGCGAAAAGGCAGCGCGGGAGCGCACGCTTGAGCTTTTGAACCAGGTGGGCATCCGCGATCCGGAAAAGCGGCTGGACGCCTTTCCCCACCAGCTTTCCGGCGGGCAGCGCCAGCGTGTGATGATCGCCATGGCGCTCGCCTGCGAGCCGAAGCTGCTGATTGCCGATGAGCCAACGACGGCGCTCGACGTCACGGTGCAGGCGCAAATTCTGGAACTGCTCGCAAGGCTGAAGCGCGAGCAGAACCTTTCCATGCTCTTCATCACCCATGATCTCGGGATCGTGCGCAAGGTGGCGGACCGGGTCTGCGTGATGACCAGGGGCAAGATCGTTGAGGGCGGCCCGACGGCGCAGATCTTCTCCGATCCGAAGCACGAATATACCCGGCACCTCTTGGCCGCCGAGCCGAAGGGAGAGCCGCCGAGGGCCGATCTTTCGGCCGAGAAGGTGATGGTGGGGAAAGACGTAAAGGTCTGGTTCCCGATCAAGAAGGGCTTCATGAGGCGGGTGGTCGACCACATAAAGGCGGTCGACGGGGTTGATGTCACCGTCAGGGCCGGCCAGACGCTGGGCGTCGTCGGCGAATCCGGCTCGGGCAAGACTACGCTCGGGCTTGCGCTCTCGCGCATGATCTCCTCAGAAGGCGAGATCCGCTTTAAAGGCGAGCGAATAGACGGACGGTCGTTTCGCGAGATGCGGCCTTTGCGGCGGCAGATGCAGATCGTCTTCCAGGATCCTTTCGGGTCTTTGAGTCCCCGCATGTCGGTGGCGGAGATCATTCAGGAAGGCTTGAGGGTGCATGAGCCCAGGCTTTCCCTTGAAGAGCGCGACGCGCAGGTGGTCGCCGTACTCAAGGAAGTCGGGCTCGACCCGGAGGCGCGTTTCCGCTACCCGCACGAGTTCTCGGGCGGCCAGCGGCAGCGCATCGCAATTGCGCGGGCGATGGTGCTCAAGCCCAACTTCGTGATGCTGGACGAGCCGACCTCCGCGCTCGATATGAGCGTGCAGGCGCAGGTGGTGGATTTGTTGCGCGACCTGCAGAAGCGGCACAACCTCGCCTATCTCTTCATCAGCCACGACCTGAAGGTGGTGCGCGCGCTCGCCAACGAGGTGATCGTGATGCGCAACGGCAAGGTGGTCGAGACCGGCACCGCGGACCAGATCTTCCACACGCCAAAAACCGACTACACCAAAGCACTGATCGCCGCCGCCTTCGACATTGCGACGGCACCCACAGGTGTCGTCAGCGATTAGTGAAGGGGGGAATGATGACAGAAAAGCCGGCCTCCAGCCGCATCCTGCTTTCCGTTACGGGCATGTATCCGCGGCGTTGGCACGACGCACTTTCCAAGGCAAGGACCGTAGTGCTGGAGCCTGACGGCGAAGCAGACCCGACGATCGAATATGCGGTGGTGTGGAAGCAGAAGCGCGGCGTCTTAAACGGGCTTCCCAACCTAAAACTGATCTTCTCGGCGGGAGCCGGCGTCGACCACCTGCTCGCCGATCCCGAACTGCCGGCGGGTGTGCCCATCGTGCGCGTGGTGGCAGAAAACCTCACGCAACACATGGTCGAATATGTCTGTTGGCGCGTGTTCGACCACCACCGGCAGGGCATGACCTACCGGGTGCAGCAGGTTCAGAAGGTCTGGCACGAGCCGCTCCAGCCGCCGGCAAATGAAGTGGCCGTTGGCATCATGGGCCTTGGCGAACTTGGAAGCGCCGCGGCAAAGGCGCTTCTTTCGCTAGGCTTCAAGGTGAACGGCTGGAGCCGGCGCGAAAAGCGCGTCGAGGGTGTTTCCACCTTTCATGGGGAAGCCGCGCTAACCCCGTTCCTCAACGCCACGGACATCCTTGTCGTGCTCCTGCCGCTCACCGGGGCAACTGAGGGCATCATCGATTTTTCGGTGCTCGACAGGTTGAGGAAGGACGGGCCACTCGGCGGCCCCTGCCTTATCAATGCAGGGCGCGGGCAGTTGCAGAAGGAAGCGGATATTTTGCGGGCGCTCGACCAGGGCGTGCTCAAGGAGGCGAGCCTAGACGTGTTCGAGCAGGAGCCGCTCGACCCTAAAAGCCCGCTCTGGACGCATCCAAAAGTGTTCGTCACGCCGCATGCTGCGGCAACATCCGATCCCGCGCATCTGGTGCCGCTGATGCTTGAGCAGATGGACGCCTTCGAGCGTGGCGAGCCGCTGAAGAACCTGGTGGACCGCGAAGCGGGCTATTGAGGCGACCACCCTGATCCGCTTCGCGGATCGGCTCTTGGTTTGCGTGGTGCCGGCACATCATTTCCGATAGCGGCTGAATGCCGCAGAGAGCGATGGGAACCGCGCGGTGGACAACGCGCAAGCCGGCCCTAACTTCCCATATCATCGGCAGCAAATCCTAACGCACCAGCGCGAGCAGGCCGGTTGAAAAAGGTGCGGCGAGGCGAGGGGATCAGTGAGCGTCATTCAGCGAAACAACATAAAAGTGCTGGGGTCAGGCGAGAAGGCGATGGTCTTCGGCCATGGCTTCGGCTGCGATCAGAACATGTGGCGCTTTATCTGGCCGGCCTTTGCCGAGGAATACCGCATCGTCCTCTTCGATCACGTCGGCTGCGGCGGCTCCGACCTCAAGGCTTACGACGCGGGTAAATACAGCTCGCTCGAAGGCTATGCGGAGGACATCATCGAGATCTGCCGCGCGCTGAGCGTCACGCATGGCGTCTTTGTCGGCCATTCCGTGAGCGCCATGATCGGGGCCATGGCCTCCGTCAAGGCGCCGGACATCTTCGACAACCTCGTTATGATCGGCCCCTCGCCGCGCTATATTGACGACGCCGAGTATATCGGAGGCTTCACCGAGGCGCAGATTCACGAGCTTCTGGACTTTCTCGATTCCAACCATATGGGATGGTCGCAGGCCATGGCCCCGGTCATCATGGGCAATCCGGACCGGCCGGAATTGGGTGAGGAGCTGACCAACTCCTTCTGCATGACGGACCCCGAGATCGCCAAGCGCTTTGCCCGCGTCACCTTTCTTTCCGACAACCGCGCCGATCTGCCGCGCGTCACCGCCCGCTCGCTGGTGCTGCAATGCTCGGAGGACGTGATCGCACCTCAGGCCGTGGGCGAATATGTCCATCGGCATCTTCCCGGCAGCGCCTATGTTCTCCTGCAGGCCAGCGGCCATTGTCCCAATCTCAGTGCCCCGGAGGAGACTATCGCCGCCATGAAGACCTTTCTTGAAACTGGTGCCGGTTGAGCGCACTGGGGACCATGGGCCACGAGCTCGACGATCTTGAAGACCTGTTCGAGAACGCGCCTTGCGGCTACATTTCGGCCGGGCCGGATGGCCGGATCACCAAAGCGAACCTGACCTTCGCCAAATGGCTCGGTCGCGACCGCGGCGAGTTCGTCGGCCGGCGCTTTCAGGATTTCCTGAACATCGCGGGCAAGATCTATTACGAAACCCATTTCGCGCCCCTGATGCGCATGCAGGGCTTTTTCAACGAGGTGGCGCTCGATCTGGTGCGCGCCGACGGCACACTGCTGCCCGTGCTCGTCAACGCTGTGGAGCGGCGTGACGATACCGGCAAGCTTCGCCTCATCCGTATCACCATTTTCAACGCGTCCGACCGCCGCCGCTACGAGCGCGAGTTGCTTGAAACCCGCCGGGCCGCCGAGAAGGCCAACGCCGAACTTCTCGAGCTCAACCGCACGCTGGAGGAGCGCATCGCCGAAGCCGTCGAGGCCCGCATGAAGATTGAGGCCGCGCTCCGGCAGGCGCAGAAGATGGAGGCCGTCGGTCAGCTCACGGGCGGTATTGCCCATGACTTCAACAATATGCTTGCGGTCATCATTTCCGCACTCAACCTCATCGAGCGCCGCGTCGCCCAAGGGGAGGACTTCGCGGAATTTATCGAAGCCGCCAAGGACGGCGCGGCCAGGGCCGCCTCCCTTACCCAGCGCCTTCTCGCCTTCTCGCGCCAGCAGGCCCTCTCGCCCGAGCCGCTCAACGCCAACCAGCTGGTTGCCGACATGTCGGAACTGCTCCGCCGCTCTCTGGGCGAGACGGTGCGGCTTGAAACCGTGCTCGCCAGCGGGCTCTGGAGGGTGCATGCCGACAAGAACCTGCTCGAAAACGCCATCTTAAACCTTGCCATCAATGCGCGGGACGCCATGCCCGAAGGCGGCCGGCTCACCATCGAGACCGCAAACCGCCACCTAGACGAGGCTTACGCAGCCGAGCACGATGCAGTGGCCGGCCAGTATGTGATGATCGCCGTTACCGACACGGGAATTGGCATGACACCGGAGGTCATGGCCAAGGCGTTTGAACCTTTTTTCACCACCAAGGGACCGGGCAAGGGCACGGGACTTGGCCTCAGCCAGGTCTTCGGCTTTGTGAAGCAGTCCGGCGGCCACATAAAGATTTATTCCGACCCCGGCCGGGGCACGTCGATCAAAATCTATCTGCCGCGCCTCTACGGGACGGGTGATGCGCCGAAGCGCGCCCGCGCCAAGAAGCTTGCCCGCGGGGCTGTATCCGAGGTGGTGCTGGTTGTGGAGGACGATGAGCAGGTGCTGTCGCTCACCGCGCAGATGCTTCGCGACCTGGGCTACGGTGTTATTGAGGCGGGGGACGGCGCGGAAGCGCTGGCCGCGCTGTCGGACAACCCGGAGATCCGCCTTCTCTTCACCGATGTCGTGATGCCGGACATGAACGGCCGGCGGCTCGCCGAGGAGGCTCAAAGACGCCGGCCGGGCCTGAAGGTGCTCTTCACGACGGGCTACACGCGCAATGGGGTGGTGCATGAGGGTGTGCTCGACCCGGGCGTAAACCTCTTGCAAAAGCCGGCTTCACTCGAGCAGCTCGCGGCAAAGATAAGGATGGTGCTGGACGGCTAACGAAGCCGGATTAGCGCCTGTTGCAATCCGGCTCCTTCAATAGTGGCGATTGTGAAAACCGCCCGGCTGCTCAATCCCCCATTTTAAGCGCCTGGATGAACGCCTCCTGCGGGATCTCGACCTTGCCGAACTGGCGCATCTTCTTCTTGCCTTCCTTCTGCTTTTCCAGAAGCTTGCGCTTTCGCGTGACGTCGCCGCCGTAGCACTTGGCGGTCACGTCCTTCCTCAGGGCGGAGATGGTCTCGCGTGCGATGATCCTGCCGCCGATTGCGGCCTGGATCGGGATTTTGAACATGTGCTGCGGGATCAGCTCCTTCAGCTTCTCGCACATGGCGCGGCCGCGCCGCTCGGCCTGCGAGCGGTGGACAAGCATGGAGAGCGCGTCGACGGGCTCATCATTGACGAGGATGGACATCTTGACCAGGTCACCCTCGCGGTAGTCGGTCAGGTGATAATCGAAGGAGGCGTAGCCGCGGCTGATCGATTTCAGCCGGTCATAGAAGTCGAACACGACCTCGTTAAGCGGCAGGTCATAGACCAGCATGGCACGGCTGCCGGCATAGGAGAGGTCCGCCTGAACACCACGGCGGTCCTGGCAGAGCTTCAGGATGCCTCCCAGATGCTCATCGGGCGTGAGGATGGTGGCGCGAATCCAGGGCTCCTCAATTTCCGCGATCTTGACCGGGTCTGGCATATCGGCAGGATTATGCAGCTCGACCGTTTTGCCGTCCGTCAGGTTCATGCGGTAGACAACCGACGGCGCGGTGGCGATGAGATCGAGATCGAATTCGCGGGTGAGCCTTTCCTGTATGATCTCCAGATGCAGAAGGCCCAGGAAGCCGCAGCGGAAGCCGAAACCGAGCGCGGCGGAGGTCTCCATCTCGTAGGAGAAGCTGGCGTCGTTGAGCCTGAGCTTGCCCACGGCGGCGCGCAGATCCTCGAAATCGGCGGCGTCGACCGGGAAGAGGCCACAGAAGACCACCGGCTGGGCCGGCTTGAAGCCGGGAAGCGCGGCGGCCGTCGCGCGCTTGTCCTCGGTGATCGTGTCGCCCACGCGGGTATCCGCGACCTCTTTGATGGAGGCCGTGATAAACCCGATCTCGCCAGGGCCGAGCGACTCCACCATCACCATCTTTGGCGTCATGACGCCGACACGGTCGACCGGATAGCGGGCGCCCGTGCCCATCATGCGAACGGTCTGTCCCTTCTTCAGCACGCCGTCGATGATGCGCACCAGCACGATCACGCCGAGATAGGCGTCGTACCAGCTGTCGACCAGAAGCGCTTTAAGAGGGGCGGAGGCGTCGCCCTCATGGGGCGGAGGAAGGCGCGTGACGATGGCTTCCAGCACCTCGTCCACGCCGACGCCCGTCTTGGCCGAAATGGGGATGGCGTCGGATGCGTCGAGGCCGATCACGTCCTCGATCTGCGCCTTGACGCGCTCGGGCTCGGCAGCGGGCAGGTCCACCTTGTTGAGGACTGGAACAATCTCGTGATTGTTGTCGATGGCCTGATAAACATTCGCCAGGGTCTGCGCCTCCACGCCTTGAGAGGCGTCGACGACCAGAAGCGAGCCCTCGCAAGCGGCGAGCGAGCGGGAGACCTCGTACGCGAAGTCCACGTGGCCGGGCGTGTCGATCAAGTTCAGCACGTAGTGCTCGCCGTCACGGGCATCATATTCGAGACGGACGGTGTTTGCCTTGATGGTAATGCCGCGCTCGCGCTCGATATCCATCGAGTCGAGCACCTGCTCCTTCATCTCCCGCTCCTCCAGCGAGCCGGTCATCTGGATGAGCCGGTCGGCGAGCGTCGACTTTCCATGGTCGATATGGGCGACGATGGCGAAGTTGCGGATGTTCTTTATTGGCGTGTTCGTCATGCGCGGCATGTAGCAGTGCCGCCAGGGGCAGGCAAGCGAGGAAGGCGCGCGGGAGACCCGGGAATCAGCGATGCGCACCGGGCTGACAGGCCCGCGCAATCTTTTCAGCCGCTTGCGCGTCTCGAGGGTTGCGCCGGGGCGATCCTACTTGCCTATTCTCTTCGGCAACTTATGCGAGACTTTCCGGCAAACCGCGCAGCGCCATCGAGGCGTTGAGGTAGGCCGTGTCGCCCGTGACCTCGCGCCCGAGCCATGAAGGCAAATCGGCATCCTCCACGATTTCGGGAGTCTCAAGTTCGGCAAGGATGAGCCCGGAAAGGGGGCCGGAGAATTCATCCACCTCATAGACGCGGCCGCGGTGTGTGACGATGTGGCGCGTCTTTTCTACAACGAAACCGAGCGCGAAGGCCTCCATCTCCAGCGCATCCTCAATCGTGATCTCATATTCGAATTCGTCCCGCACGCGAGCGGCGGAGCCCAGTTTGAGTGTAAGCGTCGCCCGGCCCTCTTTCAGCCGTACTCGTAAGCCACGATCCTCGGACGCGACGAGATAGAATTGCCTAATCGCGACGGACGCTGTGGCCAGTTCGCGCCAGGCATTGCTGCTTACGAGGAATTTGCGTTCGCTTTCCTTGGCCATGCTGCCTCTCCTCAAGACTAGTCAAAACCCGTGGGAGAACTTGCGCAAGAGCATTGACCAAAATCAATCGACTGATTAAATGGCCGGCTATGGAAATCATTCTTGGTACTGGTGACGGAAAACCCCTGCGTCTCAGCGGGGCTGATCGAACACGCGAAGCGCTGATCCGCGCCGCGCTCCGGCTCTTCGGTGAACAGGGATTCGACGCCACCTCGACGCGTGCGATCGCCGCCGAGGCGGGAGCGAATATCGGCTCCATCGCCTATCATTTCGGGGGAAAGGAAGGGCTTCGAGCGGCCTGTGCCCGCTATATCGTCGAAAGAATCGCGGCCGTCACCGATCGCACCCTTGATGATTTTGCCGAGGGCGACGAAAAGGTCTCCGCCACTCCGGAGGAAGCCCGCGCCCTGCTCTGCCAGGTAATCGACACGCTTATGGGCTTTATCGTAGCTTCACCTGAAGCCGGTGAGTTCGTGCAGTTCCTGCTGCGGGAGATGACACATCCGACCGCAGCACTCGACATCATCTATGACGGGGTGTTCGAGCCGACGCATCTGCGGCTCTGCAGACTGTGGGAGGCAGCCACCGGCGAACCCGCCGAGAGCGAGCAGACCAGAATCGCGGTCTTTACCATTATCGGTCAGGTGACCTATTTCAGAATCGCGCAGGAAGCAGTTCTGCGGCGCATAGGCTGGGAGCGGATCGGCCGCCGCGAAACCGCCGCGATCTCCGAGATTGTTAAGGGCAATCTGAAGGCCATCCTGGATCAACGCAGGTTAAAAGTGCGGCAAAACAGCCTTGCGACGCAGGCACTTCCCAATCCTTGACGATTTAAAAGGGGAGACCTAGTTTAGAATTATTCTAATCAGGTGGGGTTCCCCGTTATGTTCAATCGCCTCTTCGGGTTCAACCGCCGGTCTTTCTCCTCCCTTTCCGAACAAGAGATCCTGGCTCTGGCGATTTCGTCTGAAGAAGACGACGCGCGAATCTATCGCGCCTATGCGGACGGGCTCGCGGCGGATTACCCGCACTCGGCCGCTATGTTCGAGGAGATGGCGGCGGAAGAAGACGAGCACCGGGAAGCGCTGATCGACATGCATCGCAGACGATTCGGCGAACGGATCCCGCTCATCAGGCGCGAACATGTGCGAGGCTATTACCAGCGCCGGCCGGACTGGCTGGTGCGGCCACTTGGCCTGGAGCATGTGCGCGCGCAGGCGGCACAGATGGAGGAGGAAGCGCAGCGCTTCTATACGGAAGCTGCAAAGCGCACCGAGGATGCCGCCACGCGAAAGCTGCTGGGCTTTCTCGCGGCAGCCGAGCAAAAGCACGAGACGCTTGCCGAGCAGCTGGAGAAAAAGCATCTGGGGCCCGAGGCGCGCAGTGAGGAAGAGCGGACCGAGAGAAGGCAATTCATTCTGACCTATGTCCAGCCGGGGCTTGCAGGCCTCATGGACGGTTCGGTCTCCACGCTCGCGCCAATTTTCGCTGCCGCCTTCGCCACAGGCGACACGTGGCAGACATTCCTCGTGGGGCTTGCTGCTTCGATCGGCGCCGGCATTTCGATGGGGTTCACGGAAGTGGCTTCCGATGACGGCATCATCTCGGGACGGGGGTCACCCATAAAACGCGGCCTCACAACCGGCGTCATGACGGCACTTGGGGGGCTTGGCCACGCCTTGCCCTATCTCATCCCGCATTTCTGGACGGCGACCATAATCGCCTTCATCGTCGTCTTCTTCGAGCTTTGGGCGATCGCGTTCATCCAGAACCGTTACATGGAGACGCCCTGGAGCCGGGCGACGTTCCAGGTCGTGCTGGGAGGAGCTTTGGTCTTCGCTACGGGGATGCTGATCGGCAACGCGTGAACGGAGGCGGGTATGTCAGCATGAAATAGCCCTCCTCCACCAGCCAGCGGCTACGGAGGAGGGCTCGCGGTCAGTCAGCAGGGAGATTATTGCACTGCGGCAAGATTGATTCGGCTTTCGGCAAGTTCGGTAAGCTTCTGGTCGGTCGCCTTCTCCTCGGCAAGGTTGCGCTTCAGGATATCCGCGCATTCCGACATGCCAAGCTCCTGTGCCCAGGTGATGAGCGTGCCATAACGGGTGATCTCATAATGCTCCACGGCCTGAGCAGCCGCGATAAGCGCGGCATCGAGCACCTTCGGGTCCTCCACCTCGCCGGCAATCTCGTCCGACTCCTCAATGATGCCGTCGATGGCCGGGCAATCGACGCCCTTCGGCTCCATATTCATCATCTGGAAGACCTGCTCCAGATTGCGAATGTGGCCTTCTGTTTCCCTCAGATGCTGTTCAAATCCTTGCTTCAGCTGCTGGTTGCTGGCCTTCTCCATCATCTTGGGCAAGGCCTTTGTGATCTGGTTTTCGGCGTAGTAGATGTCCTTGAGCGTGTGCATGAACAGATCATCCATGCTCCTGATGTCGTTCGAAAACAGACCCATCTTTTTTGTCCTCTTCTTGTCGCGTTACGACCCGCGGGGCTCCCCGCGCCGGTCCTCTAAGGACTAACCCTGCTCCGGGCACTCTGTTCCACGCCAAGGGCGGATGGGGACGCCATTTTCTGTGGCATTTTGAGCACAGGAGGAAGAACAAAGAAGCTTGCCACGCCGCCGCCAAAATCGCTCCCATTTTCCGCCATGGAGCGATGGTGTCTGGCCTCTATCGAAGCAAAGCGTTCACCCGGCATTCATCCGTTTTCCGTAGGATCTCATTCGGGAGGGACGTTCGAAGAGCCAGGACACGGGACCATGGGGTTCATCAAGTTGATCGTTGCCGGCGTGAAGGCCGTCCGTGATTTCTTTGCACCGCGTTATCGCCCGGAGTGCCACTATATGCGCGGTCCAGGACCAGCCTGCGCCCGGCGTGAAGGCGACAGCCCCTCGGCCCACGCTTAGAGCCTTACACCGCCAGACAGAATTCAAGGACAATAGCTGACGACGATCGTTGATCCAGGCCGGCCGCCAAGCGCATGGCACGTCCCGGCCGCGCAAAGTGTCCAGGCGCTCTGCGTCGCGCCGGAAGCAGCAAGGCGCAGTTCCGGAAGGAGGCCAACGTCCGGCCTATAAATCCACCAGCCTCGCTCGTAACGGGACCCTGGTGGTGGCTCCATGCCGGCACCAGACCCCTGAACGCGGGCCTCAACGATCTCCACACCGGCGGGCGAGGCCCGCCACGTCTCCTGCCACTCCACCTGCTCAACCGAATGGGTCCAGGAGAGGGTGAAAAGATTTGCGAGGATCACTGTCAGCTTCCCGCCAGCGAGGATACAGAGACTCATTCGGCCGCACTGCCTGTTTCAGAGCCGGCTCGCTTGGTTCGCGAGGTCTGGCGCCGAAGAAATACGATGGCAAGAAGGATGGCCGAAAGACCAAAGCCAATCTCGTCCGTTATCGGCAAGGCTGCAACCAGCGTGAAGGCCGCTGCTGCGGCAAGGAGCCGCTCCCACCAGGAAAGCGGGCGGTTCAGGTAGCCGATGACGGCCGCGCCCCAGAGGCCGATCGCAAGGCCTGCTTTTACGATGATGTAGGCGACCGCCAACGGATATCCGAAGGCGGCTGCAGTCGGCCCGCCATCCTGGAGCATTAGTACGGGCGAATAGACGGCCATAAACGGAATGACAAAACCGGCCGTCGCGACTTTTATGGCTTCCATGGAGATCTTTAGCCCACTCTCGCGCGCAATCGGACTTGCCGCGAAGCACGCAAGGGCGACGGGAGGCGTGAGATCGGCCAGGATGCCGAAGTAGAAGACGAACATGTGGCTGACGATGAGCGGAACGCCGAGCGCGAGCAAAGCGGGACCGGCGATCGAGCCGGTAATGATGTAATTGGGGATCGTCGGGATGCCCATGCCGAGAATGAGGCAGGTGATCATCGTCAGGATGAGCGACAGGAATAGGCTTTTTTCGCCAACCGAGACGATAAACTGCCCGAATGTGTTGGCAGCGCCGGTCAGCGTCAGGGCGCCAATGACGACGCCCACGATCGCGCAGGCTACGCCGACTGGAAGCGCCGCTTTGGCGCCTTCGGCCAGTGCCGCGCGACAATTGTCAATCGTCTTGATCCCGCCCTCGACCGCAAGATTGGCAAGGATGAGAGCCAGCCCTGCGAGAAGAACGACATTGATGCCGAAACGAAAGAAGCTGGCCGCCACAAGGCCCAGCCCCACCCAGAAGATGACGCGCAAAACATAGGAGGGCAGGCCGAGCGCCACCGATCCGCCCAACACCAGGAGGATCGTAAGCCCCAGGCCGACCGTGCCCGCGTAAAGCGGCGTATAGCCGCTAAAGAGAAGATAGACGAGCACCGCGAGCGGAAGGATCAAATACCAGCCTCTGCGCAGCGCAGCGACCGCCGAAGGCAGTTCGGCGCGGGGCAGGCCGTGCAGCCCGCGCTTGCCCGCTTCCAAATGCACCATCCAGAAGGCCGAGGAAAAGTACAGCAAAGCCGGAACGATTGCGGCCTTGACCACCTCGTAATATTCGATGCCGAGCGTCTCGGCCATGATGAAGGCGACGGCTCCCATCACGGGCGGCATGATCTGCCCGCCCATCGAAGCGGTGGCCTCAACTCCACCGGCAAAGGCCGGCCGGTATCCGAAGCGCTTCATGAGCGGAATCGTGAACTGGCCGGTGGTGACCACGTTCGCCACGCCGGAGCCCGAGATGGTGCCCATGAGAGCCGAAGTAATGACGGCGACCTTGGCGGGCCCGCCATGGGCGTGCCCGACAAGCCCGAGCGAGACATCGGTGAAAAGCCGGATCATACCGGCACGCTCAAGAAAGGAGCCAAAGAGAATAAAGAGAAAGATATAGGTGGCGGAGACGTAGATGGGGATGCCGTAGATCCCCTCCGTGCCATAGGCCATATGCTCGATCACCTGCGAAAAATCATAGCCGCGATGGTTGAGCGGGGCGGGAAGATACTGGCCGAGCAGGCAGTACAGCAGAAAAGCGCCGGAGATGATGGGTAGAGGCGGCCCCATCAGAACATAAGACGCGGCGAAGACGGTGACGAGCGCGATCACGCCTACGACGATGTCGAACTGCGTGGGATAGCCGGCACGCAGGATTAGCGGCTCATATTCCACGAACTGATAAAGTGCGACGGCGACGCCCGCGAAAGCAAACAGCCATGCAAGCGCCTTCACCGGACGGCCGGCATTCCTCGCCGAGGCAACGACAGGGAAGACGAGGAGCAGCAGAAACCCAACGTGAATAGCCCTGACGATCTGGCTCGGCAGGTTGATGAGATGCGCCGCCGTACCGATCTGAAATACCGAGAAGGCCACGGCAATCCACATGAGAAGCCGGCCTTCGATCGTACGCTTGAAGTCGCCGTGCGTGGGATCGAGAAGCTCCGGTTCCAGCGCAGGGGGAGAACTGCTCTCGGCTGTCGTCATTGAATAATTTGGCCTCCCCTATTGCATCCCAGGCCAGCTCGACCGCTAACGCTTTCGCGCTTTATGGCGGGCAGCCAAGCGCGAAAGACGGCGTTATGCGGCAGCATTGGCCTTCCGCTATACTTGATCGGCTAGAGCAGACCCTTTTCCTTATAATACCGTTCCGCGCCGGGGTGCAGCGGAATCGGAAGGGCCTTGGCAGCGTTTTCCAGCGAGATGTCCCTGGCGGCGGCGTGGGCGGCCGTCATCTCATCCAGATTCTCGAAAAGCTGCTTGGCCATCTGGTAGGCCACCTCGTCTGAGACATCCGAATGCGTGACGAGGATATTGGTGACGGCCAGCGTCGGGACGTCCTCCGTCTGGCCCTCATACGTACCGGCCGGAATCGTCGCCGACTGGAACGGCGCGCCGAGTTTCTCGGCGACTTCAGCGGGAACGGCCACCATGTTGATCGGCATGGAAACCGCCAGATCCTTGATCGAGGCCACGCCGAGGCCCGCCGACTGGAGGGTGGCGTCGAGCTGCCGATTTTTCATAAGTTCGACGGATTCGCCGAAGGGCAGATATTCCGTCTGCGACAGATCGTTATAGCTCATGCCTACAGCCTCGAAGATCTGGCGCGCATTGAGCTCCGTACCGGATTTGGGCGCGCCGACTGACAGGCTCTTGCCCTTCAGGCCCTCCAGGTTCTCGATGCCCGACTCCTCGGATGCCACGATCTGGATGTAGTTCGGATAGATTGCCGCGATGGCCCTGAGCTTGTCGAGCTTCTGCGGGAAGCCGGCTTCTTCGTCGCCCTCCCAGGCTGCCTTGACGGAATCGCCAAGCGAAAAGGCGATCTCGCCCCTGCCCTGCTGCAGAAGGTTGAGGTTCTCCACCGAAGCCTTGGTTGCCTGCACCTGCGTGCGAATACCCTCGATATTGTCGCCATAGATTTTGGAGAGCGCGACGCCGAGCGGGTAATAGACACCGGACGTGCCACCGGTGAGCACATTGACGAATTCCTGCGCGCCGGCGGCAGCCGGATGGAATCCGAGCCCGAGCGCCACGGCTGCGGCGGCCACATGTTTCCTGTTCAAGCCAATCATCTCGTCTCCTCCAAATCTCCCTGACTATCCCTGCATGGCAAGGACCGTCGATTCACGGTGATTTGGCCAACCATAAAGGCAAGCGAGGAGGCTGGGAACTGGTCACGACTGCGACTTTCGGATCAAGACGCGGCGTGCCGCCCGGAATTTCGAAAATCTATTGGTCGATAATAAGCGCCTCCGCCAACAGATCCGCCCAGAGCGGACATTGCTGTCGTCTGCTCCATCATTATCAAATTTGGTTGCCGGACGGGCACCTGTGGTGGAGAGCACTTAATGGAATTCGATCCAGTCCTGCTCGCGCGCATACAATTTGCCTTCACCGTTTCCTTCCACATCATCTTCCCCGCTTTTTCAATCGGCCTGTCTGCCTTCATCGCCGTGTTGCTGCTCTCATGGAGGTGGACGAAGAAGGAGAATTTCCACCGCCTCGCGCGCTTCTGGACAAAGATCTTCGCCGTTTCCTTCGCCATGGGCGTCGTGTCCGGCATTGTGCTCAGCTATCAGTTCGGAACGAACTGGAGCCGCTTTTCTGAATTCAGCGGCAATGTGATTGGCCCGCTGATCGGGTACGAGGTGCTGACGGCGTTTTATCTGGAAGCGACATTCCTCGGCATTCTCCTGTTCGGCTGGAACCGGTTTCCCGCCTGGCTCATCACTATTGCAGCCTGTCTCGTTGCTATCGGAACGTCCATCAGCGCATTCTGGATCCTCTCGGCCAACAGCTGGATGCAAACTCCCGCCGGCCATGAAATTCGCAATGGGATCGCCTATCCCGTCAACTGGCTCCAGATCATCTTCAACCCGAGCTTCCCCTACCGCTTCGCGCATATGGTGAATGCCGCCTATCTCGCGACAGCGGTCGTGGTGCTTGCGGTCGGCGCACGATATCTGCTCGCGGGACGGTATTCCGAAGAAAGCCGCACCATGCTCAGGATGGCGATCGGCATGATTGCCGTCTCGGCCACCCTGCAGCTTTTCATCGGCGACCAGCACGGGCTCAACACCCTTGAGCACCAGCCGGCGAAGGTGGCGGCCATGGAAGGGCATTGGAGCGGACAGGATCCCGCGGCACTGGTCCTTTTCGGCATCCCTGACAAGGAGGCGCGAAAGAACCATCTTGAGATCGCCATTCCCAATCTCGGCTCGCTCATCCTCACCCATGACTGGAATGGGACTTATCCAGGGATGACCGATTTCCCCGAGGACCAATGGCCGCCGGTAGCCAAGATGTTCTTCGCCTTCCGCATCATGGTGGGAATAGGGCTTCTCCTGATCGCGGTCGGCTTCTATGGCCTTTATCTCTGGTGGCGGGGACGGCTATTCGAAAACCGGCTCTACCTGCGAGCCACCTCCTATATGTGGCCACTTGGCTTCATCGCCATCCTGGCCGGTTGGTTCGTCACGGAGCAGGGACGGCAGCCCTGGCTCGTTTACGGTCACCTGCGCACCGCCGACGGCGTTTCGCCTGTGCCGGGCGCAAGCGTGGCGAGCACGCTTGCCCTGTTCGTCTTCATCTACGGGATCGTGTTCGCCACCGGCATTTACTACATCAACCGGCTCATCAATGCGGGGCCGAAGGGCCAGGCGACCGAGGCCGCCGCAGGTGTGCCGAACCGCCCGCTTTCGGCCGCTGAGGAAGCCACGCGCGAAGCGACCGGCCGATCACCGGGCGACGGCCCGGGCGCATCGCTCGCCCCGCCGAAGGGATGACTGCGATGGAATGGTATCTCCCTGCAATATGGGCAGGCCTCATCGGCACTGCCGTGGCGATGTATGTAATCCTCGATGGGTTCGACCTCGGCATCGGCATCCTCTTTCCTCTCACGCATGAGGAGGAGGAACGGGATCAGATGATGAATTCCGTCGCTCCCTTCTGGGATGGCAACGAGACCTGGCTGGTGCTGGGCGGCGGCGGCCTTTGGGTGGCATTCCCGACAGCCTATTCGGTGATCATGCCCGCGCTGTACCTGCCTGTAATGGGAATGCTCCTGGCACTGGTGCTCCGCGGGGTGTCTTTTGAATTCCGGTGGGTTGCAAAGCCAAGCCACCGGATGTGGGACATCGCCTTTGCAGGCGGCTCCATTATTGCCGCTTTTCTGCAGGGCGTGATCCTCGGCGGACTGCTGCAAGGGATCCAAGTAGCGGACAGGCAATATGCCGGCGGTCCCCTGGATTGGCTGACGCCATTTGCCATCTTCGTGGGTCTTGCCGTGGTCGCGGGATACGGTCTTCTAGGCTCAACCTGGCTGTTGATGCGCACGATCGGGCCAGTACAGGAACTGGGACGCCGCTACGCGCCGATATTCCTCCTTGCCGTGCTGGCCGGGATGGGGATTGTAAGTCTCTGGACGCCGCTTTTGATCGACCGGATCGCGGAAAGGTGGTTCAGCCTTCCAAACTTCTATGTCTTGTGGCCCGTACCGGTCGCGGCAGCCCTGGTCGGCTATGGCATCTGGCGCTGGCTGGCCGAAGGGCGCGAGGGACTTCCCTTCTTTGGCGCGATCGTCCTTTTCCTGCTCGGCTATGCCGGCCTTGTCATCTCCACCGTGCCCTATCTGGTACCGCCGCACCTCACCTTCTGGGACACGGCAGCGGTACCGGCTTCCCAGATCTTCCTGCTGATCGGGACGGTCTTTCTCCTGCCGCTCGTTTTCGGCTACACCATCTTCGTCTACTGGGTCTTCCGTGCCAAGGTCGGCCCTGGCGAGGGGTATCACTGAGCCGTGGCGGCGCTCATTGATCGCCGATCAGCAAGGACGCGCCGACGACGCCCAGGAAAACGAGACCGAAGCCGAAGACGGTGACCAGAAGGTGATTGTGAGAAAGGCCAATCGGCGCCCACCGGCCATAGAGGGCAGGATAGTAGATCGCCGCGCCCAAAGCCGACCATCCACCAGTCGCAACCGAATAAAGCCGTTCGATCGCCTTTGCATTGGGGCGTAAGCCGCGCAGCGCAGCAAACGCCATCATCACCGCCGCACAGATAGCTGCCAGAGCAGGGACCATTTTCCTTCGCCTTCTCGCAACGGCCGCATCTTGTCGCAGCCGGGGTTCCTTTACTACGGACCGCCTGCTCTTGAAAAGGAAGCTCAAACGGGCGCGGAAAACAAATTCTGCAGGCGCGCGAAGGGCATGACTTCGCGGGCATAGGCAAAGCTGCCGCGCGAAAGCATCTCGGCTGCGGCCCTTTCCACGGCGCCGAAGGCCAGGGTCGCCAGTTTCGAGCCGAGCGAGATGCGCTTCACGCCCGCCTCCGCCAGTTCCGTCACGGTGAAACTTGCCACGGTCAGCACATTTACGGGCTTTTTGACAGCCTGGCATATTTCCCGCACCTGCTCGATATCGCTGAGCCCCGGCGCGTAGAGCACATCCGCACCGGCGCTTTCAAAAGCCTGCAGGCGACGGATGGTGTCGTCGAGATCGGGCCGGCCATGGAGAAAGTTTTCCGCCCGCGCAGTGAACACGAAGTCACCCTTGAGCGCCCGGGCGGCCTCGGCGGCGGCCGTCACCCGCTCCACGGCGAGCGAGAAGTCATAGATCGGCCGGGCCGGATCGCCGGTGGCATCCTCGATGGAGCAGCCGGCCAGCCCTGCCGCTTCCGCCGCGAAAATCGTCTCGGCGGCGCTGTCGGCGCTATCGCCCTTCCCGCGCTCCAGGTCGGCCGAAACCGGCAGCGGTGTTGCACCAACGATCTCGCGGCAATGCTGCATCATCTCTTCAAAGTTTACCCCGCCATCCGGCAGTCCGCGCGAGAAAGCATAGCCTGCGCTGGTCGTGGCAAGCGCCTTGAAGCCGAGCGAGGCAAGCAGCTTCGCCGTACCGATATCCCACGGGTTGGGAATGATGAAAATGTCCTGATGCAGGGCGCGAAAAATAGAGCCTTTCCCGGTCATGGCCGTCCCTCCCGATCGCCTGATTTCAATGAGGGATCCACAAGCCGGCCGAGTCAAGAGCCAGCAAGAGCCGTCGTGGCAGATAGGCTGTCAGACAGTACCGGTGGAGCCGAAGCCGCCCGAGCCGCGCCGGGTTTCGCCGGCGCTGGCACGCTCCTCGATGGTAGCGCGGGTAATTGGCGCGATCACAAGCTGGGCGATGCGCATGCCGCGCGTCACGGCGAAATCTTCCTCGCCCAGATTGACGAGCAGCACTTGGACCTCGCCCCGGTAGTCGCTGTCGATCGTGCCGGGCGTATTGAGGCAGGTAATGCCATTGCGCAGAGCCAAGCCGGAACGCGGGCGAACCTGCCCCTCGAAACCCTCCGGGATCTCGAGAATGAAACCAGTGGGCACCAACGCCCGCCTGCCCGGAAGCAGGATGATCCGGCGGTCCTCCGCCACGGCAGCACGCAAATCCATCCCCGCTGCCCCTGCGCTCTCATAGGAAGGAAGCGGCAAGTCTTTGGCGTGCGGCAGACGGACAACGCCGATAGCGGGACCGATGACAGGCATGGAAACGGGTGAACTGGTCATAACTCCTATCTGACGCCGGCAGCCGGACTCGTCAATTCGCCCGCCGTCTTCAGGCAGATTTTTTCAACCGATTTCAAACGATCGTCTTTTCCACCATTTCGGCATAGTTCCTGAGCAATCCCACCCAGCCGCCTTCAGAATCGAAGGTTCCGCGCGCGGCCTCTGCTTCTCCGCCGAAATTCTCCAACAGGCGATGTTCAAGCTCCACACGCGTGGAGTCGGATGTCACCGACACGAAGCGGACCTCTACTTCGGTGTGCAAATCGGGATCGTATTTCCAATCCATGCCGATGCGCCAGGCGAGAAGCACGCGCGATGGCGGTTCCCATGCGAGCACTTCCCCCCACTCGCATTCGCTGCCGTCTTCGCCCGTTTCATACCAGCGGCCGCCCTCGCGCGGTTCGATCACAGCCGATCTAAGCGGCGAAGAACCGATGCTGTGGCTTGCCGGCCACCAGCGGCCAAAGCCGGATGTAAATACTTCAAAGGCCTTGTGCTGAGGCGCCTTCACAGTGACGGAACGGCGCACCGGCGCCGGGATACTGGTCGCATTCATTTATCTCTCCACTCCTGTTCCACCTGTTTCTGGAATTCTTGCAGCGCGGAGCCCCAAAACCTGTCCAACCACGCGCGCATGCGTACAAGCCCGGCCGGATCGACGTGGTAGATATTGCTCGCCCCCCTGGGCTCCGAACGCACGAGCTGCGCTTCCCTCAACACCTTGAGATGCTGGGAGACTGCCGATTGCGTGACCGGCAGCGACCGCGTGATCTCCGCCACCGAGCGCGGCTGTTCCGCCACAAGCTCGAACACCGCCAGGCGGGTCGGATCGGCAAGCGCCGCAATCTGCGACATTTCATTAGCCATTACTAATGATTAGTGAAGACTGATTATTCTGTCAAGCCCGGCCTGGATCTTGCGATGCTACAATTACGGCCGAGGCTTCCTACATATGGATTTCTGTTCGACAGCGGCGGTCATGACTGGTAAGAGGCCGCCGTCAAAAGGATTTCCGGATATGCCAGAGAGTTTGGCCGACGCTGTGGCGCGCCGCCGTACCTTCGCGATCATTTCGCACCCCGACGCGGGCAAAACGACGCTCACCGAAAAGCTGCTGCTTTTCGGCGGGGCCATCCAGCTTGCCGGCGAGGTGAAGGCAAAGAAGAACCGTATCCAGACCCGCTCGGACTGGATGGCGATCGAGCGCGAGCGCGGCATCTCCGTCGTCACCTCGGTGATGACCTTTGAATATGGCGGCCACGTCTTCAATCTGCTCGACACGCCCGGCCACGAGGATTTCGCCGACGACACCTATCGCACGCTAACGGCGGTCGACTCGGCCGTGATGGTGATCGACGCCGCGAAGGGTATCGAGCCGCGCACGCTGAAGCTCTTCGAGGTGTGCCGGCTGCGGGACATTCCCATCATTACCTTCGTCAACAAGCTTGACCGGGAGAGCCGCGACCCATTCGAGATCCTTGACGAGATCGAACAGAAGCTGGCACTCGACACGGCGCCCATCACCTGGCCGATCGGAAGGGGAAAAAGCTTTTCGGGAACCTATCACCTGGCGAACAACACGATCCGGCACTCGGATGACGATGTCGAGCCGATCAGGGTGAACGGGCCGGAAGCGGAAGCCGTTTCCGGCCTCCTGCCCGAGCACGAGCGCGATACTCTGGTCGAGGAGATGCTGCTGGCAAAGGAGGCCTGCAAGCCCTTTGATCGGCAAGCGTTCCGTGAGGGGCATCTGACACCGGTCTATTTCGGCTCGGCGCTACGTAATTTTGGCGTCCGCGACCTGATAGAGGCGCTGGGCGCCATCGGCCCTGCCCCGCGCGCCCAGGATGCGGACTCCCGCAAGGTGGAGGCGACCGAGGAGAAGATGACGTCATTCGTCTTCAAGATTCAGGCCAATATGGATCCGAACCACCGGGATCGTATCGCCTTCGTGCGCGTGTGCTCCGGCAGGCTGGAGCGCGGCATGAAGGCAAAGCTCGTGCGCACGGGAAAGCCCATCAGCCTTTCCGCACCGCAGTTCTTTTTCGCCAAGAACAGGATCACCGCCGACGAGGCCTTCGCCGGCGACGTGGTGGGCATTCCCAACCACGGCACACTCAGGATTGGCGATACGCTGACGGAGGGGGAGGACATCCTCTTCCGCGGTGTGCCGAATTTCGCGCCCGAGATCCTGCGCCGCGTACGGCTCTCCGATGCAATGAAGGCGAAGAAGCTGAAAGAGGCCCTGCAGCAAATGGCCGAGGAAGGCGTGGTGCAGCTCTTCTCGCCCGAGGACGGCTCACCGGCGATTGTCGGTGTCGTCGGCGCGCTGCAGCTCGACGTGCTCAAGGAGCGGCTGAAGAACGAATACACGCTGCCGGTGGATTTCGAAATGGCGCGCTTCACGATCTGCCGCTGGATCTCGGCTGAAGACAAGGCTGAGCTCGAGCGTTTCATTACCGCGCATCGCGGCGACATTGCGCGGGATCTCGACGAGGACCCGGTGTTTCTGGCGCCACACGAATTCGGCCTCAAATACGAGGCGGAGCGCTGGAAGGCGATCACCTTCACCGCGGTCAAGGATTATCAGGTGAGGGAAAAGGCCAAAGCGGCGTAGCTCATTCCGACTAGAGGCTGCTTTTGATCTTCTCGGCCAGCTGATGGAGCTCTTCCCGCCGGTAGGGCTCGCGCACGCCGTGGCCCCAGACCGGACCCGGCCAGGCGGGGTCGCCCTCGTTGCGGGCGATGACGTGAATATGGGCCTGGCGGACGATATTGCCGAGCGCGCCGCAATTTATCTTGGTGCAGCCGGTCAGATCCTTGAGCGCTTTCGACACCAGATTGGTCTCGAAGCTGAGCATTGCCTGATCGAGGGGCGTAAGATCGTGGACCTCCTCGATATCCGGGCGTTGGGGGATAAGCAGAAGCCAGGGCCAGCGCCGCTCGTCGCGCAGGCGCAGCTCGCACAAGCCCAGCCACGCGACGGGAAGGCTTTCAGCCTCCAGCCGCGGATCAAGAACGAACCCTCCTTTGCTGCCCGGCAGCATTGCCTCCTCTCCTGTTCAAGCAGGGGAAGCTAGAGTGGTGCTGAGGCGCCTGCAAGCCTTTCCTTCATGCTTGGCCTTGCATTTGCCCGCGGGATTGACGATATGGGGTGCGGGAGGTTGGTGGTGGACGCGCCACTCGCCAACCGGGTCAGGTCCGGAAGGAAGCAGCCCTAACGAGCTCCGGCACGGGTCACCGTGCCAGCCTCCCGCCTTTCCTTCCCGCTGCCCATTGACGCGGCTCCCCATCCAAGGGGAAACTCGCCGTCGGGCGAGGACCCGCATCGAGGCCCACATCACGGGAGCGTGGACGAGCAGATGAACGATGTCGCGCAGACGGCAGAAGGCAAGGCCGCCTACCGCGTGCTCGCACGCAAATATCGCCCGCGTGACTTTTCCCAGCTCATCGGCCAGGAGCCGATGGTACGCACGCTCACCAACGCATTCGCAGCCGGCCGTATTGCGCAAGCCTGGATGCTGACCGGAGTGCGCGGCGTGGGCAAAACCACCACCGCCCGCATTCTCGCACGCGCGCTCAATTACAGGACCGAGGCCGTCGACCGTCCGTCCGTCGACCTTTCCGTGCCCGGCGAGCACTGCGAAGCGATTCTCGAGGGGCGCCATGTCGACGTGATCGAGATGGACGCGGCCTCGCATACCGGCATCGACGACATCCGCGACATCATCGAGCAGGTGCGCTACGCGCCGGTTTCCGCGCGTTACAAGGTCTACATCATCGACGAGGTGCACATGCTCTCCAACCAGGCCTTCAACGGCCTGTTGAAGACGCTGGAGGAGCCGCCGCCGCACGTCAAATTCATCTTCGCAACCACCGAGATCCGCAAGGTCCCGATCACTATCCTCTCCCGCTGCCAGCGATTCGATCTGAGGCGGATCGATTCCGGCCTCATCAAGCAGCATCTCGCCCATATCGGCGAACTGGAAGGCGTGGATGCCGATAGTGACGCGCTGGCGATGATCGCGCGCGCTGCCGAAGGCTCAATGCGCGACGCCCAATCCATCTTCGACCAGGCAATCGCCCACTCCTCGGGAAAGGTGACGGCTGAGACCGTGCGCGACATGCTGGGGCTTGCGGACCGTGCACGCGTGATCGACCTTTTCGAGCATCTGATGAAGGGCGATGTAGCGGCAGCGCTCGCCGAATACCGCGCGCAATACGATGCAGGGGCCGATCCGGCCGCCGTGCTCACCGATCTGGCTGAGTTCAACCATCTTGTCACGCGCATGCGCTTCGTGCCCGATGCGGCGAATGACGGCTCACTGCCGCAGGAGGAGCGCACGCGAGGACTGGAGTTTTCGAAAAACCTTTCGGTTCGTGTGCTCTCGCGCACCTGGCAGATGCTGCTGAAGGGCATTCAGGAGGTGCAGGGATCGAGCCGCCCCATCTCGGCGGGCGAAATGGTGCTGATCCGCATCGCGCATGCGGCGAATTTGCCTACACTCGACGAAGCGCTAAAAACGTTGGAGGGGCTGCCCGCGGGGAATGGAAGCGGGCGCTCCTCAGCCGGCTCTTACGCTCCCTCGCCGCCGGGCAATGGAGGAGCGCAGGCCATATCGAGCCAGCGCATGCCTTCGGGCGGCGGCGGACAGACGATGCGGCTGATCCAGTCTTCACCGGCCGAATATGCCGCGTCTCCCCAGCCAGCGGAAGCCGAAACGCCGAGCGTTCCCGTGAAGTCGCTGGCCGACATCACCGAGCTGGCGGATGCGAACCGCGATATCGCCTTCAAGGTGCAGTTCAAGCGCTGCGTACGCCTCGTCCAGATCGAGCCGGGCAGGCTCTCGGTCAATCTTACCGAGGACGCGCCGAAGACGCTTCTGGGCGACCTGACAAATCGCCTGCAGAAATGGACCGGGCGGCGGTGGATCGTCTCGCTTTCCAACGAGCCCGGCAGCAAGACGCTGGCCGAGGAGGAAAGCGGGCGTCGCGAAACCGCGCTGGCCGATGCACGCGCCGACCCGACTGTGGCCGCGATCCTGCAAAGCTTTCCCGGCGCGCGTATCCTCGACGTGCGGATACCAGACGCGGCGGCTGAAGAACTAGCCGAAGGCGCGCCGCCCGAGCCGGACCTTGGCGACGATGACGATGATGATCTCTGATTGGAGAAGAGAATGCGTGACCTGATGAACCTGATGGGCAAGGCGAAGGAAATGCAGGCCAAGTTCCAGGCCATGCAGGAGGAAATCGCCCAGTTGGAAGCGGATGGCCAGTCCGGCGGCGGCGCCGTGAAGGTGACGCTTAGCGGCAAAATGGAAATGAAAAAGCTCCAGATCGATCCATCCCTTTTCAAGGAAGGGGAGGTCGAAATCCTCGAAGACCTGATCCTGGCGGCCCATAATGACGCCAAGACGAAGGTGGAGCAGACGATCCAGCAGCGGACGCAGGAAATGACAGCCGGTCTGCCCCTGCCTCCCGGGATGAAGCTGCCATTCTGAGGCCTGCCGCAGCTTTGCAAGGACGCCGAATTCGGCCATACCCTATGCGCCAATTGAAACCAGGCGTGAAGGGAACTTCCGTTGAGCCTTTCCGAAAAGCGCATCCTCCTCATCATCGGCGGCGGAATCGCAGCCTATAAGTGCCTCGATCTGATCCGCCGCCTGCGCGAGCGCGGGGCGAAGGTGCGGTGCGTGATGACGCAGGCTGCGCAGGAATTCGTCACGCCCTTGTCTGTCGGCACGCTCTCGGCGGACCACGTTTTCACCGATCTCTTCGACCGGCAGGATGAGCAGGATGTCGGCCATATCCGGCTGTCGCGGGAGGCCGACCTAATCGTGGCTGCGCCGGCGACCGCCGATCTGATGGCAAAGCTTGCAACGGGCCTTGCAAACAATCTTGCCGCAGCGGTGCTGCTTGCCACTGACAAGCCGGTGCTCATGGCGCCTGCCATGAACCCGAGAATGTGGATGCATCCCGCGACGCAACGAAACTTGACGCAGCTCAAGGCCGACGGCGTGCGCTTCGTCGGCCCCAACAGCGGCGAAATGGCCGAAAGCGGCGAGGCCGGCGAAGGGCGCATGGCCGAGCCGCTGGAAATCGTGACGGCCATCGAAACCATTCTCGACGGCGGCAAGAGGCCTCTTACCGGCAGGAAGATCATCGTCACTTCGGGACCTACCCGCGAGCCGATCGATCCGGTGCGCTACATCGCCAACCGCTCCTCCGGCAAGCAGGGCCATGCGATTGCCACTGCACTCGCCGAGCTTGGGGCGGAGGTGCATCTCGTTTCAGGTCCGGTCGCCATTCCCGACCCTAAGGGCGTGGCGACAGTGCATGTGGAGAGCGCGCGCCAGATGCGTGACGCGGTGGAAGCGCTTCTGCCGGCCGATGCGGGCATCTTTGTCGCGGCGGTCGCAGACTGGCGCCCACTGACGGAAGTCGGGGAAAAGATCAAGAAGGACAAGGGGGCGAACCCGCCTCCCCTGAAACTCGCCGAGAATCCCGATATCCTGGCCGGCGTGGGCCATCACGAGAACCGGCCGCGCCTCGTGATCGGCTTTGCCGCGGAAACGCAAAATCTGGTCGAGAATGCCCGCACGAAGCTCGCCAAGAAGGGCGCCGACCTCATCGTGGCCAATGATGTTTCCCATGATAGCGGCATCGGCCGTTCCGGCGTTATGGGCGGCGACCGGAACAAGGTGCATATCGTTACCCGCGACCGCGTCGAGGAGTGGCCGGAGGCAGGCAAGGAGGAGGTCGCGCGGCGGCTGGCGGCCAAGGTGGCGGAAATCCTCAACTCGAAGGCCAGAATGTGAGTGGGCTGAAGCGGAGGGCTGAGCCAGAGCCTGAAGGGCAGAGGAAGCGGAATCCCCCCTTCCCGCATCGCCGCTATCGGCGTCTCCAAAATTCTCAACCCCCGTCGGCGTCGCGTGCCGCGCTTCACTTCTGAATGTTGCAGCAGGCAGAAACCGTCGTGAATAGGCCTGTTCTGGGAAACAGGGCGTTCAAATAATCGTCCTGGAGCTTCACATATTTTTCGAGCGAGTCGTAGTCGACGCCGGCAATCTCGAGCGCATTCTTTTTCTCTTCGGAAATGCCCGGGTAAGTAAGCCTTGTCTTTGCTTCTATACCCGCCTCTTTCAAGATCCTGTCCTCCAGGTAAACGACGCCCCCCCGTTCCCCCAACCCGAACTGTTGAATTGCTTCGGAAAGGTTCTCTTGATCGAACCAATCGGAAAGGGAAGGATCGAGCTTCCCGGTCAGCATATGGATCGCCTCATGGAGAATGACGCGGCGGCCATTTGGAGCGAAAAGCTTCCCATTGCTCGATAGAAGCTGTTTGTCAGCGATAAAGCTTAGCTCGTTTACCTCGATGTCTGGAACCGTCAGGATCCTAGCCTGAAAATCGCATTCCGGCCTGCATGCCTGATCGCCGCAGACATGGATCTGCCACTTGGCGTCCTCCCCGATTCTGCCGCTGTCAACGGCGCCATTGTAAAGCGATCTAAATGTTTCCGATGTGTCGTAAAGTTTCCGAAGGAAGGCGGCTATTCCTGCCGCGTCTTCGGACGAGAGAACCAGCTTTCCATCCGGGTGCATGCGGCTGACAGAGATATGCTGATTGAAAGTTTGTTCTACGATCCCCGGCTCATGGCGCAAATCTTGATACCCACGTAGTATCTGCTCCACAACCCTGACAGTTTCCGTTCGTGAGACGATCACCGGCCGCGTGCTTTGTTCTGCTTGGAGAGAGGCGGGCAGCGACGGCGCCCTTTCATGCCAGTGCCTGCGTGCATAGGCTTCGGGAACAGCGACATCCAGCGCCTCGGCGGCTGACTCGGAAATGATTCTCAAGACTTCCTTGGGTGCACCGCCTCTGAGCCCGGGCGCATCGCGTGCAGTCTGCCATTGTCCATCAACCTGCTGGAGGCGAATTCTACGGTCCCGGCCGTTGCCTGTCGGATCCACGGGGTTCCAAACCGGCCGCTCCGGAACCGAGGCGGCCGCGTCAAGGGCAAGGCGATAAAGATGAGGCCCGATCTGGGCGTAATGCGCCAGCGTCGACGGATTTTGCCACGTCCCATCCTGCCGGCGCCTCATAAGCTTGGGAATCTTTTCGGGAGGTACCGGCACCATGCGATCGGCAACCTTGGCGATCTCCGAAGAGAGAAGATGCGAGGCATCCAATCCGCCTCCGGCAATGCCGTAAGGATCGCCGACGCTCCCGTGTTTGCCAGTCTTGTCGGTGAGCGCCAATGCACGGTCTTCAACACCAAGGTCTGCCAACGCTCGTAAACTATGCTGCGCTTGCAGCCGGAGTGGCGAAGGCAGCTCCTGGTGCGAAAACATGTGCGGCGCCACCAGCCCCCCCGCTATTTCTGCATGTCCTACAACACGGCTGTTTATCGCCAGATGGCCTTCGCCGAAGGTCACGAAGTCCAATCCCAGGCCCAGCGCGCCACCCACAACCTCCGCGGCGTCGCCATCGGCCAGACCGTGAACGATCACATAGCCCGCTCCCAAAAACGGAACCATTGTGATCAATGCCGTTGCCGCACGCTCTCCATCTCCAGCGGCTACTCCATCCACGGCATTGTATATATTCCCCAAAATCGGAACAGCGCTGATTATCTCTTCCGGACTCCCATGAACAATGCCTTCGGCGACGCCCATAACGCTTGATATGATGGGCATATTGTCGAGCCAATGCTTCAATTCTGAGAGAGAATTGCTGTTGCCCTGCTTATATTGAGAGGCGATTTCATTGATCCTCGCCGTCAACACATCAGGGGTTAAATTCGCGTTTTCGCGACGTAGAGCCAAGCGGGCGCTTGCTGCAAACCAAGGGTGCTGCGGCAGCGCCGCATTGAACTGCGCTTTTGCCGCCCTATACTTATTGATTTCCTCCAGCCCGACGCTTCCATAACCACCGTTGAGGTATGGCACCGGCACATGGGGCACGTTTCCGGGCGTGGGAAAAAACTTCTCCGCTGTATCGATGAAGTAATCGAGCAGAGTTTCACCGCCAAAGCGCGGCTCGAAATCCAGTTCACCTTTTGGCAGCTTTGTCTTTTCTTGCAGGATTTCTAGCGCGACCGCCCTTCGATCAAAGCGCGGCGGTCCGTCCGCTTCGGTGAGAAGATCCTTTATCACCCCACTCAGACTGGCCAGTCGCTCAGCGGCTGTTCCGCTAAGCTTGATTCCCTGGGTTTTGGCGAGATGCAGCCCAAAGAGGACCCGCGGGTCGATCAGCGTGCTCTCCTGTGAGGGCCACTGCTGCACCAGATTGGAAAATGCCTGATCTAAAGCTTCCTGCGATGCGTATGCGGCAGCAGGCGCCTTACCGCGGGCCATCGCCGCGGTCTTGAGGACGGATGCCATTGAGTGCGCAATCGTCCCGATTGGATATCGGGTATCTTGACCGTGAGCGTCCATCCAGCGCGTCACCATCTCGCGGCGCGCGGATTGCGTCAGGTTCGCAAAGGCAGGCAGCCGCATGAGCGCCGGATCGTCGGCAAGCTCCAGGATTGTCTTGCCAAGCGCGTTGACGATGGCGTTCCCGTCGAAGTAAACACTGCTGGCTCGTTCGCTTGCACTCAGATTGTCAGGCAAGAACAGACGCTGTTGCAGACGTTCATCTTTGAGTGCGCTCACGAACTCTAGCCGCCGCTGAGCGGTCTCGCCGCGGGATCGCTGCTTCAGCGGCGTGTCGCTGCCCACTTGGCGGCTGGCTGAGTAGAGCCTGGCTGCTTTGTTGACCAGCTTTTTCGATCCGACCAGCTTGGCGAGCCGCGAAGGCGCCATATCCATCGCATGATCCAGCTCGGCAATCACCTTCTCGACCTGCTTTGTATGACTGCCCGCATGACGCATCACCGCGATCAGTGCCGCAGTCGGCGTCTCGATACGCGGGCGGGCGCGGGTCAGGTCCAGCCATTTTGCCTTTCCCAATGCAGCCGAAGAGGATGTTTGTGGATGCGCCTTAGGCGCGGAGTGAATTTTCACCTTTCCGCGCGGAAACTCCGAATCCGTACTGCCGATATTCGGCGCCAATTCCCAGGAATCGAACTGCAAGCTGCGCGTCAGTCTGATGCTGGAAAAATTCGAGCCCTCTCGCGCTGCCGCGCCCCCATGATCGCGAACTTTCATTGCATGCGATTGAGGCTGCGTTGGCCGCGGCTTACGATATCCTTTCATGTTTGAGGCGGCGTCAGCACCCGGCAAACGCCACGACGACAGCAGCGTTGCCAGGGTCAGCACGGCTTGCGCCTTTGAATTTAACGGCTTTTGTTTTGGCAGGTGCGTTCCGAGATGATTAGCGTCGAGGGGGTTCTGCCGGGCAACGGCATCGAAGATCTGTCCCGAAGAATGGGGGGCCGGCAGTGTAAAAACCTGTGGCCGCGCCTTTGAAAGCGCGCCGGTATGGCGCTGTGGCTTCTCCGAAAAGTGACCATGCCAGCCCTGGCTCTTCCTCGCCGTTTGCACTCTGTCATCTAAAATGTGCGAAGTAATTTGTGATTGCTGGCAAATTCTGTTCATTTATTGCTCTGTTACTTGGCGCCGCAACAATTGACGCACACCACGATTATTCAAAAAATAGTTTCGTCCAGCATTGCGGCGTGCAATCCCGGCACGGCAATTGTGCGGTTCACCTCACCTTCAGGATGGCGAAGCAATGCCCGTTGCCGCGGCGAACCACACTCCGGCCCAAAGTAATTCTCCGGCGTCCTATGCGGCCAAGAAAGGAAAACTGGCGTGCTACGCGCCCGGACCCGTTGGTGATCAATAGGTAAACGATATTATCCTGGGTGCTGGGGCAACGGAATTTGCAATTTCCTAGTTGAATATAACGCCACGCAGTGCGGTTTGGGCAGTCCGGCGGAGCGCGTAGCCCATCGACAGCGCAGTGCTCAAGCCGGTTGCGGTCTGGATTTCGGTTTAGGCAGCCGACACGCCGGTACTCTCCCGGTTCACAAGCAAAGCCACATGGGCTAGGGGGAGGGCAGAGAAATCTCCGGTCGCAGCCTACCCGGTAAAAACAAGGACCCTGCTCTGTGAAGACTTTCGTTATCTGCTCTGGCGGATTGGACTCGGTTTCGCTTGCCCACAAGGTGGCGGTCGAGAAAACCCTCGCTGGTCTCATTTCCTTCGATTATGGCCAACGCCACAGAAAAGAACTCGATTTCGCCCGCGCCTGCGCACAGCGGCTCGATGTCAGGCATATGATCATCGATATTCGCGCCGTTGGTGAGGGGCTGACCGGTTCGGCTCTGACGGACGAGATCGACGTGCCCGACGGCCATTATGCCGAAGACACCATGCGGATCACCGTTGTGCCCAATCGCAACGCCATCATGCTGGCGATCGCCTTCGGCGTAGCTGCAGCGCAAAACGCTGACGCGGTGGCGACTGCCGTGCATGGTGGGGATCATTTCATCTATCCCGATTGCCGCCCCGGTTTCATCGAGGCCTTTCAGGCGATGCAGGCGCAAGCTCTCGACGGCTACGCCAAGATTGCTCTTTACGCGCCTTATGTGAACCTTTCCAAGGCCGATATCGTCTCGGATGGGGTACGCCACCGCACCCCGTTCGAGGCGACGTGGTCGTGCTATAAAGGCGGCAAGCATCACTGCGGCCGCTGCGGCACCTGCGTCGAGCGCCGCGAGGCGTTCGATCTCGCCGGCGTCACCGATCCCACCACATATGAGGACGCTGCGTTCTGGCGCGAGGCCGTCGCGACGAAGGCAGGCTGATGTTTAGGATCACCAAGCAGTTCCACTTTTCGGCCTCACACCAGCTCTTGCGATTGGCCGAAGACCACCCTTGCAAGCGTCTGCACGGCCACAATTACATCGTCGAGATCGAACTGACTGCCGACGCGCTCGACGAGAACGGCTTTGTTCGTGACTATCACGACCTTGCGGCGTTCAAACGCTATGTCGACGAAACGCTGGACACAGACACCTCAACGATGTCTTCGGCCACGACACGGTCACGGCCGAATGGCTGGCCAAGCACTTTTTCGACTGGTGCCGGGAGAGGCTGCCCGAGACGTCCTGCGTTCGCGTCAGCGAAACGCCCAAGACCTGGGCCGAGTATCGGCCATGACCGCCGACAAATCCGAAACGCATATCCGGGTGGCGGAAATCTTCGGGCCGACCATTCAGGGCGAGGGACCGCTGATCGGTCTGCCGACGGTCTTTGTGAGGACGGGTGGATGCGACTACCGGTGCGCTTGGTGCGACAGCCTACATGCGGTCGATGCCCAATACCGGCACGATTGGGAGTCCATGACGGCAAAGGCTGTTTGGGAGAAAGTGCAGGCGCTTTCGGCCAACACTCCGCTCATGGTGTCGCTCTCCGGCGGCAATCCGGCGATACAGCCGCTGGGTGACCTCATCGCATTGGGTAAATCATCGGGCTACCGTTTTGCGCTGGAGACTCAAGGATCGCTGGCGCGCGAGTGGTTTTCCGAGCTCGACGTTCTGATTATCAGTCCCAAGCCTCCCTCCAGCGGCATGGAAATGGATTGGGCGAGGTTAAGCGACTGCATCGCCCGTGCGGGAGAAGGAATCGAAATCGCGCTCAAAATCGTAATCTTCGACGAGGCCGATTACGCCTTTGCGCGCGCGGTTTCGGCCCGTCATGGCGGCTTGCCGCTTTATCTTCAGCCTGGCAATCACACTCCGCCAGCAGCCGATGCTCATGACGCGCCGATCGACATTGAGGGCGTGATGCGGCGCATGCGCTGGCTAATCAACAAAGTTGCCGCAGATGCGTGGTTTTCAGTCCGGGTCCTGCCCCAGCTGCACGCCCTGGTCTGGGGCAACAAGCGCGGCGTTTAGGCGGAATCTGCGTTGATCGGCAACCAAGAGGGTCGCGGGCACTGACCAAATTGGATGTGCCCGCATGGATTCCTCCATCACCCCCGCTCCGCGAATTTTTTTTCGCATATTCCCTTTCCAGCCTGGCATGAGTGGACCAGAAGCCACGCGGCTCCCGGCCCGACAGGCGATCCTCCAGGATGCCCAGATGCGCCTCCCAGCCGCTGGCAACGCTGATCATTATCTCCGCACCCTCCAGTCGGCGATGCGTAAGCACGAGCCGCACATTCGACCCTTCCGGGAAAAGCTCGAAGGTGACCTCGCTCTTTCCGCCGTCCCCCGGCCAGCTATAGGTGATGAGGCGCGGCGGATCGCATTCGATCACTTCACTGACCATCGCCGGGCTCGTCTCGTAATGCTTGTAGCGATCAGGTGTCGGTTCGGAGGAAAGCTCACGGTGGCGGAACAGGAGCTCCACCTTGCCGCCCGGGAAAAGCTCCATCCCGCCCGCGGCAAGCCATAGGCGGCGCTTTTCCGAATCCGTCAGGTAATTCCAAAGGCGCTCGGCCGGTCCAGGCAGCAGCCGCTCGATGCGGACGGTTCCAGGGGCGATCGCCTCGCCTGTCGCCATGAAATCATGCGTTTTCATTCGAGCCTCCTGCGATTGTGCGCCGAGCCCATCGGAAAGCGGTCGGCGACGAGGTTAGCTGCTGGAGCACGATGCTTGCACCGGCGGGTGACGTTCACCGCGAAGGTGTTCGGGGTCATTTCCCCATCTTCCCTGCTCTTTCATCCTCGGCGCGCAGCAGCGCCTCGAGTGTATCGAGGCCGCGGGTCCAGAAGCGCTCATAGTAACGAAGCCATGCGTCAGCCTCGGCGAGGCGATCCGCAATCAAGCGGCAATAATGGGTGCGGCCCGCGATGCGGCGCTGGACGAGTCCCGCCTGCTCCAGCACCTTCACATGTTTCGACGCACCGGCGAAGGACATATCAAACGGCGCAGCCAGTTCCCCGATGCTCCGCTCGCCCTCCGCCAGATCGCGCAGCATGGCGCGGCGCGTGGTATCGGAGAGCGCATGAAAGATCGAGTCCAGAATAACGGGATGTTGTTCAACCATGTGGTTGATAATAGCGCATCAGCGCGGATAGTCAACCATTTGGTTTAAAATTTGTTGTGATACGAAAAAGGCGGCTCAAGGCCGCCTAACTCGTTAACTGAACCCATGCCTGAACACGGAAATCGCGCCAGCGATCAAGTATCTACTCTGCGTCCTTCGCCGAGTCGGCGTTAAGGAGGCCATATTTTTCCTCTCCAATGGAGTCGAGCAGCTGAAGCTGCGTTTCGAGGAAGTCGATATGCCCTTCTTCATCCGCCAGCAGTTCTTCGAACAGCTTCATGGAGATGTAGTCGCCCGCCTCATGGCAAATCTCGCGCGAGCGCTTGTAGGAGTTGCGGGCGTCATACTCGCCGGCGAGATCGGCTTCCAGCACTTCCTTGACGTTCTGGCCGATACGCAGCGGAGCGAGCGTCTGCAGGTTTGGATGACCTTCGAGGAAAATGATGCGCGCGATCAGCTTGTCGGCGTGGTGCATCTCCTCGATGGACTCGGCGCGTTCCCTAAGGGCGAGCTTGGTGTAACCCCAGTCTTCCAGCAGCCGGTAATGCAGCCAATATTGATTAACGGCTCCGAGCTCCAAAAAAAGAGCCTCGTTAAGCCGCTCTATGACCCTTGTATCGCCTTTCATTAAATTTGCTCCCGAATTTATCCCGCAAAGCGCGGACACGATCCAAATATGTCACGATCTTCTCGTCGCCAGTATCCGAAGCGCGGTGATAATTTTCGGTTACCCGAATGATCGTTTCCACCAAGCCCGGAAAGCAACCGCAGCAACGTCCACGCTTTGCCATCGAGTGATAAACCTTGGCGGGGACGATGAGTTGCCACGGATCCTCATCGAGCATCGCGACGATAGCCGCCTCGATTTCCTTCTGGGTGATGAGGTTGCAATGGCAGACGAGCATGGCTTCCGGCTGACTGGTTCTTCAGGAGCAGGCCCGAAGCCTGCATTCCCTCACCTGAACATCGAACCTTGAACTACCTTCCGCTGATGCCGCGCTTAGCGGCCTTTCCGGTTGGAGTCCTTCAATCGAATGGGTTCAAGGCCCAGACATTTGGGAACGCATCCTTCGGACGGGCTCATAAAAGCGTTTCAGTGGGATGTATGTCAACCTAAACTTGACTTTCAAGGTCATGGTTGACCAGATGAGGAAAAAATGCCGCAGCAATTCTAAGCTAACCACCGAAACGGGGGCGATATTCAGGCATGGATTCTCCGGACAAGCGCGACCTCCACCAATAGGGCCGCGCCTCACGGGGTTTTGAGGGCCGCTCCATTGATTCCGAGGCGCGGGCGGTGCTCTATCGCGGGCAAACTGGGGAAGAGGAACCGCCGTGCTGAAGCATTTCCTAGCTGCCGCACTCCTTTGCACCGCCAGCTTTCCGGCGCATGCGGAGGATTTCACCGCCGCCGACTGGAACAAGGTGCTTGAAGAGGCGCGCGGTCAGACAGTCTATTTCAACGCCTGGGGAGGAGCGCAGAACATCAATGCCTATATCGGATGGGCGGCGGGCGAACTCCGCGACCAATACGGCGTCACCTTGAAGCAGGTGAAGCTCGACGACACGGCTCACGCGGTGGCAACCGTCCTTGCCGAAAAGACGGCCGGACGCGACGAGGGCGGCTCGGTGGACCTCATCTGGCTCAACGGCGAGAATTTTGCCGCCATGAAAGAGCGCGGACTGCTGCTGTCCCCCGGCTGGGCGCAAGATCTCCCGAACTGGCGCTACGTGGACCACGAGAACAAGCCCACCATCACGACTGACTTCACCATTCCTGTCGAAGGACTGGCAAGCCCTTGGGGAATGGCACAGCTTGCCTTCTTCTACGACGGAGCCCGCATGGACGCGGCGAAGCTTCCTCGGACTGCCGATGAGCTGCTCGCCTGGGCGGAAGCCAATCCAGGACGCTTCTCCTATCCCCAGCCGCCTGATTTCACCGGCACCTCTTTCCTGAAGCAGGTCCTCTTGGAAAAGGTGACGGACCGGTCCGTTCTGGATCGGCCGGTGGAGGATGACGTTTTCGCCGAGGTGACAAAGCCGCTCTTCGACTATCTCGACACGCTGCACAAAGTTGCGTGGCGAAGCGGGCGGGCCTTCCCACAGAACTATCCCGCCATGAAGCAGCTTCTGGCAGACGGCGAACTGGATATCATCTTCGCTTTCAACCCGTCGGAAGCTTCGAGCGCGATCGCCAATGGCGAGCTGCCGGATACGGTGCGCTCCTTCACCTTCCCCGGCGGCACGCTCGCCAACACGCATTTCGTGGCAATACCGTACAATGCTAATGCCAAGGCCGGCGCTCTCGTCACGGCGAATTTCCTGCTATCGCCGCAAGCGCAGGCGAGAAAGCAGGACCCGGCCTTTTGGGGCGATCCGACCGTGCTGTCCATGGAAAAGCTCGATCCCGCCGCGCGCGCAGGTTTTGAGGCAATCGACCTCGGCGTCGCGACACTGAAACCGGAAGAACTCGGCCCCGCGCTGGGCGAGCCGCATCCAAGCTGGATGGAGCGCATCGAGGAAGAATGGAACCGTCGCTACACGGCCGAGAATTGAGGAAACCGGGCGCCGGTTGGCGGCTGTCGCGTCTCATCGGGCCCGTTAATTGCGACACAACCCCCTTCCGGCCTGCAGGCTATCTCCAGGATGGGGAGGGTGGAATGTGCCCGTGCTAAGCCGGCTGGGCCCTGCGCTCGTTATCCTGCTTTTGACCGGGCCCATTGCCTTCGGACTGGCCGGGACGGTGCTGCCTGCATTCGGCTTCCTGCCTGTGCTGGGCGGCATGGAGATTACGCTCAGGCATTTTCGCGACCTCTTTTCCGAGCCGGCTATTTTGAGGTCGGCGAGCCTAAGTCTCACGATGGGGCTTGCGACCGCTTTCATTTCCCTCCTTACAGTCATGCTTTTCGTAGCAGGCTTTGCGGGCACCCGGGCTTTCGGCCGCGTGCAGCACCTGGTCTCGCCACTGCTTTCGCTTCCGCATGCGGCCGCAGCCTTCGGGCTTGCCTTTCTAATCGCGCCATCGGGGATGCTCGCGCGGCTCATCTCTCCGGAACTCACTGGCTGGCAAAGGCCGCCAGACCTCCTGATCGTCAACGATCCGATGGGGCTCGCGATGATGGCAGGGCTGATCGTGAAGGAGATTCCCTTTCTCCTGCTGATGACGCTTGCAGCACTCCCTCAAGCGCCGTTGCCGCAGACGCGGATGCTTGCCGCTTCGCTTGGCTATGGGCGCATGGCGGGTTTCCTGCTCGGCCTCTGGCCGGTGATTTACCGGCAGATCCGGCTGCCGGTCTTCGCGGTAATTGCCTTTGCCTCCTCCGTCGTCGATGTGGGGATCATCCTCGGCCCAACGCGTCCCGCGCCCCTTGCGGTGCGTCTTGTCGAGTGGATGGACGATCCGGATCTTTCCATGCGCAATCTGGCCAGCGCCGGTGCGCTGCTGCAGCTTGGCGTGACCGGGCTGGCGCTTGCGCTCTGGATGGGTCTGGAGCGGCTTGGCGCAGCGCTTTGCACACGCATGGCGATGCATGGGTGGAGGTTTCGACGCGATGCGCTCATCCGCGCAGCAGCGCTCGCGGCAATGGTGCTTGCCGCAGCTATTGTTCTCGCTGGGCTTTGCTCGCTTTTGCTTTGGTCCTTCGCCGGGCTCTGGCAATTTCCCGATGCGCTGCCCTCCTCCTTCACGCTCAGAACCTGGATGCGGACCCTGCCCTCCATTTTGGAGCCGCTGCGGATGACGCTGCTTGCCGGTCTTCTCTCAACGCTGATCGCCTCCTTGCTTGCGATCCTTTGCCTGATGAATGAGGACGAGACTCGGCGAAGGCCGGGCCGTGGAGCGCTCACCCTGCTTTATCTGCCGCTGCTAATACCGCAGGTCGCTTTCGTTTTCGGCCTGCAACTCTTCCTAGTCTATGCAGGCATGCTCGCCACGCTGCCGGCGCTGGTGCTAGCGCATCTCGTTTTCGTCATGCCCTATGCATATCTGTCGCTGAAGGACCCATGGTATGCCTTCGACCGCCGTTACGACCAGATCGCGGCGGGGCTTGGCAAAAGCCGAGCGCGAAGGTTTTTCTCTATCCGCCTGCCCGTCATGCTGCGCGCGGTTCTCACCACCGCGGCGGTGGGCTTCGCCGTTTCAGTCGGACTTTATCTGCCCACGGTATTGGTCGGCGCTGGCCGGCTGACAACGGTGACAAGCGAGGCGGTGGCGCTCGCTTCGGGCGGCAATGCGCGGGTGATCGGAGCCTATGCCTTCTGGCAGATGTTTCTGCCCGCGGCCGGCTTTGCCGTTGCAACCTTCATGCCGACACTGATATTCCGGCGCTTCCGCGGCATGCAGGTTTAGGAAGACACGTTGAAGGAGAAGGGGCTTTTTCTCGATGGCGTGAAAATCACGCTCGGCGGGCGCACGCTCATCGAACTTTCGCGCCATGTGCGTCCGGGCGGAGTGCTGACCGTCATGGGGCCTTCCGGCTCGGGGAAATCCTCCCTTCTCGCCTATCTCGCCGGCTTCCTCGATCCGGTTTTCACGGCGTCAGGCCGGGCGCTGGTCGACGGCATCGAGATAACACGCCTGCCGCCTGAGGAGCGCCATGCGGGTATCCTGTTTCAGAACCCGCTTCTCTTTCCTCATATGAGCGTCGCCGGCAACCTGATATTCGCCTTGCCGGAAAGCCTCAAGGGGCGGAGCGAGCGCAGGGCGCAGGCGGAGGCAGCGCTTGAAGGCGTTGGCCTTGACGGCATGGGCGCGCGCGACCCGGCGACACTTTCGGGCGGGCAGAAGGCGCGCGTGGCGCTTGCCCGCGTTCTCCTTTCAGAGCCGCGCATGCTGCTTCTGGACGAACCCTTCTCCAAGCTCGATATGGATCTGCGCCAGCAGATGCGCATGCTCGTCTTCGACAAGGCCCGTGAGCGCGGCCTGCCCGTTCTGCTCGTCTCCCATGATGAGGCAGACGCCGAAGCCGCCGGCGGCGAAACCGTGCGGATTGGAGAATGAGCGCTATCCACTCCCTCTCCCGTGTTCATCCCCTCGGCCGGGCTGAAAAGGATTTCAACAGCTTAGCTGAAGCGAAGCGAAAGCTAAGTGTTGGAAATCCCAAGAGAGGGGGTGCGAATGTCCGCGGACGCTAAACTGCTCCCCGAACTTCCGGTAAGCGCCGTGCTACCGGCGCTGAAGGATGCGCTGGACCGCGAGGGGAAGGCTGTGCTCGTCGCCCCGCCCGGTGCCGGCAAGACGACACTCGTGCCGCTTGCGCTGCTTGACGAAACGTGGAGCGCTTCGGGCAAGATCGTGCTGCTCGAGCCTCGGCGGCTCGCCGCCCGTGCCGCGGCGCGGCGGATGGCTGCGCTTCTCGGCGAAGAGCCCGGCGGCACAGTTGGCTATGCCATGCGCATGGAGCGGAAGGTTTCCGCGCGCACCCGCATCCTCGTGGTTACGGAAGGCGTGCTCGCCCGCATGATCATTGACGACCCGGCGCTGGAAGGCGTCTCAGCAGTCATCTTCGACGAGTTTCATGAACGCTCGCTCGACGGCGATTTCGCATTGGCCTTGGCGCTGGACGTGAAGGGAGCGCTCCGGCCCGACCTGCGCCTTATCGTCATGTCCGCCACGCTCGACGGCGCACGGGTGGCGAGCCTGCTCGACGGCGCGCCGGTGCTTGAAGGCGAGGGACGCAGCTTTCCCATCGAGGTACGCTATGCCGAGCGCGCGCCGGATACCGCGATAGAGGAGGCGGTAGCCAGCGCGGTGCGGCAGCTCATTGCGGAGGGAGACGGCAGCGTTCTCGCCTTTCTGCCCGGCCAGCGCGAGATCGCCCGGACACAGGAGCTCCTTTCGGGCCGATTGCCTCAAAATGTGGATCTTGCGCCGCTGCACGGCGGTCTCGAAGGCCCTGCGCAGGATGCCGCCATCCGGCCGGCAGCACCGGGCCGGCGAAAGGTGGTGCTCGCGACAGCAATTGCTGAGACCTCCGTCACCATCGATGGAGTGACAGCGGTGGTGGATAGCGGACTTTCGCGGCTTCCCAAATACGAGCCCGACACGGGACTTACGCGGCTCGAGACGGTGCGCGTCTCCCGCGCTTCGGCAGACCAGCGCGCCGGCCGCGCCGGGCGCACGGCGCCGGGCATTGCGCTCCGGCTCTGGCGCAAGGAGCAGACGGCCGCACTGACCGCCTTCACCCCGCCAGAGATCCTGGAAGCGGACCTTTCAGGTCTGCTGCTCGACTGTGCCGCCTTCGGCGTCACAGATCCCACGACACTCGCCTTTCTCGACCCGCCGCCCGAGCCGGCATTGAACGAAGCGCGGGCGCTAATGAAGACGCTCGGCGCATTGGACGAGGCCGGCAGGCTGACGCCCGAGGGGACGGCCATGCGGCGGCTGGCGCTGCCGGTGCGGCTTGCGCATATGGTGACCGTCGCCGCGGCCAAGGGGCAGGCTAGCGCGGCGGCGAGGCTTGCCGTGATTGTTTCCGAGCGAGGGCTCGGCGGCAACAGCATCGACCTCGACGAAAGGCTCTCGCGTTTCTCAACGGACCGCTCGCAGCGCGGCAAGGCGGCGCGGGCGCTGGCAGACCGGTTGGCGGAAGCGGCGGGTGGTCGCAAAGACGAGGTTGATTGTGCCGCCGGCTCGCTTCTCCTGCATGCCTGGCCGGATCGCGTGGCAAAGGCGCGCGGCGAATATGGACGTTTCGTGCTCGCCAATGGGTGCGGCGGACAGGTAGACCCCGGCGAACGGCTTGCTCGCGAGCCCTATCTGGTCGTAGCCGACCTGCAGGGCAAGGCGCGCAACGCCCGTATCGGCGCGGCCGCCGCCATCAGCGAGGCTGAAGTGATCGAGAGCCTGGGGCAGCGGATCGAGACCCATACCGAGACCTTGTTCGACCGCGAGAAAGGCACCGTGCGCCAGCGCGAAACGAGGCGGCTTGGCGCCATTGTCCTCGGTGAGCGTGCGCTGCCAGCCCCGAAAGGACAGGAGGCCGATCAGGCGATACTCGACGCGGTGCGGGAGCATGGACTTGCAATCCTGCCGTGGAGCAAGGAGTCGATAAGTTTGCGCGCGCGCCTTGCCTTTCTGCACGCGGCGGAGGGGGAGCCCTGGCCGGAGATTTCAGACGAGGCGCTTCTTGCCCGGCTGGAAGACTGGCTGCTGCCTTATCTGCGCGGCGAGCCGTCGCTTTCCGCCATATCCGGCAGTGCGCTCGCGGAAGGGCTGATGGCGCTCGTGCCCTATGACCTGCAGCGGAAGGTCGACGCGGAGACGCCCAGCCACTTCACAGCGCCGACGGGAAGCCGGGTGCCGATCCGCTACGAGAATGGGGAGGCGGTGCTGGCGATACGCGTTCAGGAGCTTTTCGGGCTGAGGGAGCATCCCACTGTGGGGAATGGCGTCCCGCTCACGCTGGAGCTTCTCTCGCCAGCGCACCGGCCGATCCAGAAGACGCGCGACCTGCCCGGCTTCTGGCGCGGCACATGGGCCGATGTGAGGGCGGATATGCGTGGTCGCTATCCCAAGCATGTATGGCCGGAGAATCCGGCCGAAGCAGCGCCGACAAACCGCGCGAAGCCGCGGCAAAAATAATGCTTGGTAAGGAGAAGTCCGCTGGCTCATAAAAGCTTCATGCTGGAAGAACAAAGAACGCCGAACAGCCATGTCAGCCGGAGCCTGAGGCTAAAGACGCTTATCCGGCTGAGATGGCTTGCGGTTGTCGGGCAAAGCGCCGCGGTCCTGGTTGTCTGGATCGGGCTTGGCTTTCCGCTGCCCGTCATTCCCTGCTTTGCGCTTATTGCAGCGTCCGCCGCCCTCAACATCTATCTCACTTTCCGTTATCCGAGCGCCCATCTTGTTCCACCGGCGGCCGCGCTTGCGATCCTCACCTTCGATGCCTCGCAACTTGCCGGGCTGCTCTTCCTGACCGGTGGGCTCACAAATCCATTTTCGCTGCTGATGACGGTACCGGTCGTCATCTCTGCCACGTCCCTGCCGCTCATCTGGACGGGCGTGCTCGGGGCCTATGTGGTGGTCGTGGCCAGCTTGCTTGCCGTTTTCCACCTGCCGCTTCCCTGGTTTCCGGGGACCGAGCTTGCCATGCCGCTGATCTATGTGGTGGGCATGCTGATCGCGGTGGTTTCGTCCATCGCATTCACCGGCATCTATGCCTATCGTGTGGCGGAGGAGGCGCGGCTGCTTGCCAACGCGCTCGCGGCCACGGAGCTGGTTCTGCAGCGCGAGCAGCACATCTCGGCGCTGGACGGCCTGGCAGCGGCAGCGGCCCATGAACTCGGCACGCCCCTAGCCACGATCGCCCTGGTGGCGCGGGAAATGGAAAAGGCATTGGGAGATGACACGCGCTTTCGCGAGGACGTCACGCTGCTGCGCTCGCAAAGCGAACGCTGCCGCCAGATCCTGAAGCGGCTTACCAGCCTCTCCTCGGAGGGCGAAGCGCATCTGGCGCAACTGCCGCTTACCTCGCTTATCGAAGAGACCGCCGCGCCACACCGCGATTTCGGCATCGAAATCAAGCTCGCAGCCCAGGAGATGGAAGGGCCTGAACCCGTCGGCCGGCGCAATCCCGGTGTCATTTACGGGCTCGGGAACCTGGTGGAGAACGCGGTCGATTTCGCCCGCAGCACAGTGAACATCAGATGGTGGTGGAATGCGGAATTGGTTCGCATCTCCATTACCGACGACGGGCCTGGCTTTCCCGCCGAAATCATCGATCGTATCGGCGAGCCCTATATGTCGCGGCGGCCGGCGGGCAGCTCGAGCGGTGGTGGGCTGGGGCTTGGCCTTTTCATAGCGAAAACGCTTTTGGAACGCTCCGGGGCTACGGTGCAGTTCGCGAATGCGGGTGGCGAGGGCAAGGGCGCAACCGTGGAAATAAGCTGGCCGCGAGAAAGATACCTCGCCGGAGGCGAAGCCTCCGCGCAAGGCTATCAGAAATAACAAAAGCTGGAAAAACGCGGCTTCCTTTCCTAAATTCTTGCATATATCAGCGGGGCCATGATGAACGATACGACAGCCGAACAGGCCAATAATATTCCCGGCGAGGATCGCACCCTTCTCATTGTCGAAGACGATCGGCCTTTTCTTGCGCGTCTTGCGCGCGCCATGGAGGGCCGGGGCTTCATGGTCGACACAGCCGAAAGCGTCGAGGAAGCAATCGCCAAGGTGAAGGCGGCGCCGCCCGCCTTTGCGGTGATCGATATGCGGCTTGGCGACGGCAACGGGCTCGATGTTGTTTCCGCTCTCCGCGATAAGCGGGAGGATGCCCGCGCAATCGTGCTTACCGGGTACGGCAATATCGCCACGGCTGTGACAGCGGTGAAGCTCGGCGCCATCGATTATCTCTCCAAGCCCGCCGACGCGGACGATATTTACGCCGCACTCATGCGCATGCCAGGTGTCAAGGCGGAGCCGCCGGAAAACCCGATGTCGGCCGACCGGGTGCGCTGGGAGCATATTCAGCGTGTCTATGAGATGTGTGATCGCAACGTTTCGGAAACGGCGCGGCGGCTCAACATGCATCGCCGCACGCTGCAACGCATCCTAGCCAAGCGCGCGCCGCGCTGAACTCTCCCGCTTAAAAATCTTCGCGATCCAGCATCGGCACGGGAACACCGGCAAGCTCGGCCGCGGTAAGCCGCGCGGCCCCAACGCGGGCAAAGCGCAGCATGAGCGCCTTGCGCGTGGCCGGCGGTAGCCGGTGCTCTGGCGCGTCGCGCAAAATCTCCGCGCCATAACCGTCGGAAAGGATGAAGCCGCACTCTTCCGGAAAGATGTCGCCGGGCACATCCGGGTGTGACGCGAAGAAGAAGCGATCCGAGTGCAGGCGATAGTCCGGCCATTTCCGGTCCACCCGGAAATCTTCCACGGACGACTTTATTTCGATGATCCAAATGTCGCCTTTCGCCGTTAACGCCACTAGGTCGGCGCGGCGGCCGGTGGCGAGCGACAGCTCGGGCAGAACAACCGCCCCCATCTGCGTGAGCAGACGCTGCACGCCCCGTCGAATGACAAGGGCCCTATCTGACTGGCGGCCATCCAGGAGCGGATTGACGGGAAGTGGCGAGACGATCGGCATAATCGGAAAATGCCAGCAATACGAGAAGGAATAAAGGCCTAAAGCCGCCTTTCATTCGTGACGGCCACTAGGCTGAAGCCCCCGCGATATCTTCAAGGATCGGGCAGTCCGGGCGGTGATCGCCATGGCAGGCCGCGATCAACTTCTGCAGCGTGGCACGCATGGATTCCAGCTCCCGTATCTTGTCCTCGATCGCCCGCACATGTGAAACGGCGATCTGCTGGACGTCATGGCTGGCGCGCGTTTTATCCCCGTAAAGCTGCAGGAGCTGCCGGCATTCCTCGATGGAAAAGCCGAGGCTGCGCGCTCGTTTCAAAAAGGCGAGGCGATGCACATCCTCGTTCGAATAGGCACGATAGCCGTTCCCCGCGCGGGCGGGTGAAACGAGCCCGATCTCCTCATAATAACGGATCGTCTTGGCAGGAAGGCCGGAGCGGCTGGCCACGTCACCGACATTCATCGCTTCACCTCTTTCAAACACACTGCCTTTAATTGGGGATGATTGTTGCGGGAAAGCAATAGCCAGGGCGGAAATGACGGATAGGCATCACCGGACGCTTAGAAAATCTTGGCGGCTCGTTAACCTTGATTTTAAGAATAGCGGCGAAAATCAGGTATTGTTAACACCTGGGTAACGGGGATCGGATTTTTCATGAAATCGAAAGCTGTTCTTCTTGCCGCCGTGCTGGGGCTTGCGGCGGTACTGGCCGGTTGCAGCGTTGACGGTACTCAGCGCATCTTTACCTCCGAATATGGATCGGTGAAAGACGCCGGCTATCAGTTGCCAAAGATCCCGGTTTCCCGCGTGCCGCGCCAATATCACCGGCAGATCATCAGCTACCAGACCGATGAAAAGCCCGGCACGGTTGTCGTCGATACCAAAGACAAGTTCCTTTACCTCGTGATGGAAGGCGGCAAGGCGATGCGCTACGGCATCGGCGTGGGCCGCGAGGGCTTCTCCTGGTCCGGTACGGCGCGCGTGGCACTGAAACGCGAATGGCCCACCTGGACGCCTCCGGCGGCGATGATCAAGCGCCAGCCTGAATTGGCGAAGTGGGCCGGCGGCATGCCGCCCGGACTGTCCAACCCGCTCGGCGCACGAGCCCTCTACCTCTTCAACAAGAACGGCGATACCGGCTACCGGCTGCACGGCACACCCGAATGGTGGTCGATCGGGCAGGCGATGTCCTCGGGCTGCATCCGCCTTCTGAACCAGGACATCATCGACCTCTATAACCGCGTGGAGGTCGGCGCAAAGGTGATCGTGAAGTAAGCGCCGCGCTGCGCTTTACTCCAAAGAAAAACCGGGCCTGCGTGGCCCGGTTTTTTTCTTGGGAAGGATCTTGCCTGCTTAAGCGACCTGCTCGACCTGCTGCACCTCGGGAACGAAGTGGTGAAGGAGGTTTTGGATACCGTGCTTAAGCGTCGCGGTGGAGGATGGGCAGCCGGCGCAGGCGCCCTTCATGTGCAGGAATACGGTGCCATTCTCATAGCCGCGGAAGGTGATATCGCCGCCGTCCTGGGCAACTGCCGGACGGACGCGGGTCTCCAGAAGTTCCTTTATCGTGGTGACGATCTCCTCGTCGGCCTCGTCATAGAACTCGCTGCTGGCCGTTTCACGCTCACTGCCGTCATTTGCCGCCATCACCGGCTGGCCCGACATGAAATGCTCCATGATCGTGCCTAGAATGGCGGGTTTGAGGTGCTGCCAGTCCGCCCCGTCCTTCGTGACGGTGATGAAATCGAAACCGAAGAAGACGCCGGTCACGCCCGGAACTTCGAACAGCCTTGCGGCAAGCGGCGAAACTGCCTGCGCGGAGTCGGCCGAGCGAAAATCCGCCGTGCCTTCCTCCAGGACCACCCTGCCCGGCAGAAATTTCAGGGTTGCGGGATTGGGGGTTGCTTCCGTCTGGATGAACATCGGCGGAAATCTCCGTGCTGCTTTTTTTGGAACAATTCTAAAATAGGCCGAATAGCCCGACCATTCAAGCGGCATATGGGATATGGAAGGCGCTTATGCCAAGCTTTCGATTTCCTCGTCCGTCAGGCTATGGGGCACCACAGTTACAGGAATCGGGAATGCGGCTCCCTTTCCGGCGATGGAGGAGACCAGGGGTCCCGGACCCTCCTTAGCCCCGCCCGAGCCAAGAACAAGAATGGCAATGTCCTGATCATCTTCGATGAGCTTGTGGATCTCATCGACGGTTTTGCCCTCGCGCACAACCAGTTCGGGCTCGATGCCCACCGTTTCGCGGATTTTGGCGGCATAGCCGTTAAGAGCAGCCTGGGCGTTTGTGGTCGCCTCCTCGCGCATGATCTGCTCGACGCCGAGCCAATGCTGGAAGTCGCCGGGCTCTATAACGAAAAGCAATACCACCGACCCGTTCGTGGACTTTGCCCGCCGCGAGGCATAGGCCACGGCGCGGTCGCATTCCGGCGTGTCATCGACGATCGCCAGGAACTTGCGTTTATGGCCGGCCTCCCGGCTCAAACGTTTGGAAACCATGCGTGTCCCTTCCTGCACGGGAGCCGCCCACCAAGCAATCTGCCACCGAGCGGGGCGGGCGGCAAGGTGGAGTTCTCACGGATCAGTTCACCAGCAGACCGATAATTTCGTGCACATGCTTCATGGTCGCCTCAGCCTTGACGGACGCACGCTCGCCGCCCTCCCTGAGAACACTGTCGATGTAGGCCGGATCGGCTTTGAGGCGGCGCATCTCCCCGCCGATGGGCGCGAGCTTCTCCACGGCAAGATCCGCAAGTGCGGGTTTGAAATCGGAGAACTGGCGCCCGCCAAACTCGGCGATTACGTTTTCCCGCGGCATGCCGGCAAGTGCGGCGTAGATACCCACCAGATTATCGGCCTCCGGACGTCCGGCGAGACCTTCGACATCGCCCGGCAACGGTTCCGGATCCGTCTTTGCCTTCCTGATCTTGCGCGCGATCGTGTCAGCATCGTCCAGGAGATTGATGCGCGAGAGGTCCGATGGATCGGATTTCGACATCTTCTTGGAGCCGTCGCGCAGGCTCATCACGCGCGGCGCAGGCCCCTCGATAAGCGGCTCCGTCAGCGGGAAAAAGCCGTTCACCTTCTCCTCGCCCACCGTCATTTCGACGCCGTAACCAAGATTTGCGATTTTCTCGGAGAAGTCGTTGTTGAACTTCTGGGCGATGTCGCGGGTCAATTCCAAATGCTGCTTCTGGTCCTCGCCGACGGGCACATGGGTGGCGCGGTAAAGAAGTATGTCGGCGGCCATCAGGCTCGGATAGGCGAGAAGGCCGAGCGAGGCATTCTCGCGGTCCTTGCCTGCCTTGTCCTTGAACTGCGTCATGCGGTTCATCCAGCCAATGCGGGCGACGCAGTTGAATATCCAGGCAAGCTCCGCATGTTGCGGCACGCGGGCTTGGTTGAAGATGATGTTTTTCTTGGGATCGAGTCCGCAGGCGAGATAGGCCGCGGCGATCCCCCGCGTTTGGTCGATGAGATCGTCGTGAACCAGCGTGGCCGTCAGTGAATGCATATCCACAACGCAGTAGATGCATTCGTAGCTATCCTGCAGGGCGACGAACTTTTGCAATGCGCCTAGATAATTGCCGAGATGGAGATTGCCGGTGGGCTGCACTCCGGAAAAAACGAGCTGCTTGAATTCACTCATGGGAACACCCTGAAAGCCGACCGCCCCGCGGGCGCCGTAAACGTCGCGCTTATGGACGACCGGGAAAAGGCAATCAAGCCCAAAGCCGGTCAACCTTGCTGCGTGGCCGGATTCGGCCGCGGGCGTCTGCGAAGAGCCGATTTAAGCTCTGCCCGGTCAATCGCGCCTGTGAGAATGGCAAGGGCGAGGTAAATCACGCCCGCGATAGCGACGATGAAGAGCACTCCGAGACCCCGCAGCAGCACGGATGCTTGCTCCAGCGGCCCGGAAAGAACGGCATTGAGCAGATAGGCGACCGCGCCCATGGCGGCGCTCGCGAATATAATCATGGCTACCCGGCGCCAGGTGACTGGCGAAGGGCGAAAATCATTCCGCCGCCAAAGCGTGCCCGCCAGCAGAACGACATTCAACCACGAGGAAAGCGAGGTGGCGAGCGCGATCGCCACATGGCCATAAACCGGGAAGAGCGCCAGGCTCAGGCCAATATTGGCGATCACCGAGGCGAGCGAGAACCACATGGGCGTTTTCATGTCCTCGCGGGCGAAGAAGCCGGGCTGGAACACCTTTATCAGCACATAGGCCGGCAAGCCGGAGGCGAAGGCGGCAAGCGCCGCCGCTGTCATATGCGTGTCGAGCGCGGTGAACTCGCCGCGTTCATAGAGCAGGCTTACGATCGGGGCCGGCATCACCATGAGACCGATGGCGGCTGGAAGCGTGAGGCCAAGTGCGAATTCCAGCGAGCGGTTCTGCAGGTGCTGTGCATCGGCAAAATCGCCCGCTTTCAAAGAACGCGAAAGCTCGGGCAAGAGCACCACGCCCACCGCCACGCCGATGACGCCGAGGGGCAGCTGGTTGATGCGGTCGGCGAAGTTCAAGAGCGATATCGCCTTGTCCTCGGTAGACGCGATGATCTGCCCCACAAGCAGATTTATCTGCATGATGCCGCCGGTGATGAGCGCCGGCCCCATCAACACCAGGAGGCGGCGCACAGCGGGAGTAAGCTTTGGCGCGCGCAAACGCATGGACAAGCCCGTGCGGCGGACCGCCACAATCAGTATCGCAAGCTGGGCGATGCCCGAAATGAAGACGCCCCAGGCAAGCATGAGGCCCGATCCGCGCCCGGAGAAGGAGCCAAACAGGCCTGCAAGCAGCACTGCGATGAGAATGACGTTGAGGAGTACCGGAACGAGAGCCGCCAGGAAGAACTTCCGCATCGAGTTCATGATGCCCGAGAGCATCGCGGCCAGCGACATGCAGGTCAGGTATGGAAACATGATGCGGGTCATCGCGACCGTCAGGTCGAACTTTTCCGGCGTGTCGGCGAAGCCCGGCGCAACAATCGTGCCTACCAGCAGAGGCATGAAAATCATGGCGAGTGCGGAAAGACCAATCAGAACCGTGAGCAGAACCGCCAGCACATCCTCGCCGAAACGGCGCGCCGCCTCCATGCCTCCGCCTTCTAGTTCCTTGGCAAAGAGCGGGATAAAGGCGGTGTTGAATGCGCCCTCGGCAAAGAGCCTGCGGAACAGGTTGGGAAAACGAAAGGCCGCATAGAACGCGTCGGTAACCGGTCCTGCGCCAAGCGCCGCCGCGATCAGCGCCTCGCGCGCGAAGCCCAGGATGCGGCTTGCCATCGTCGCGCTGCCGACACTGGCGAATTTCCCAACGAGGCTCATGAGTGGGAGGCCTCGCGCGGCTTTGAAGGAGGGCGGCCATATGGAAGAGCCCGCGCCCCACGTTGCCCCCCTCTGGCCTGCCGGCCATCTCCCCCACAAGGGGGGAGATCAACCCTCATGCCAGCTTTCGCCAATCGCCAGCGCTGCAGGGTGGGCGGTGGTAATGCGACAGCCAATCTCCCCCCTTGTGGGGGAGATGGCCGGCAGGCCAGAGGGGGGTGTGAAGGGAAACCGATATTTCCGAACGTGATTGACGCCACCATCACGCCGCCACCGTTTTAGCCTTCGCGCGACCGTTGCGCCGGGGCGGACCGTTCTCAATCGTCTCGATGAGTTCGCGCCGTATGACCTCAAGCCGATCAGGATTATCAACCTTCGACCCGGTCAGATCCGTTACATAGAAGGTATCGATCACCTTCTCGCCGAAGGTGGTAATATGCGCGGAGGCGATATCGAGCGACAGGTCGGAAAGAACGCTGGTGACCTCCGAGAGAAGGCCCGGACGGTCGAGGCACTCGATTTCGATCACCGAGAACCGGTTCGACAAGGCATTGCGGACATCCGCGCGGGGCTCGATGCGGAAGGCTTTCGTGCCGCGGCGTGGTTTTGTCCGCTTCTCTATAACCTCGGGCAAATAGGCCGTGCCGGACAGCACGTCCTCGATCAGCCGGCCCACGCGCTGGGCGCGGCGCAATTCGTCCTCGTCCATCTCGAATTCGCGGCCGATGAGGATCGTGTCGAGAGCCCGGCCGTCGGTGGTGGTGAAGATCTGAGCATCGACAATATTGGCATTTGCGGCCGCGCAGGCACCGGCAATAACGGAGAGCAGGCGCGGATGGTCGGGCGCGAGCACGGTGATTTCCGTCACAGCCTCGAATGCGTGCGGCTTCACCATGGTCGAAAGGGCCTTGCCCTCCCGATCCGCGGCACGAATGAACTCGGCATGGCGGATCTGGTCATTCTCGTCCACAGCAAGCAAGTAATTCTCGTAGTGAAGCGCGATGTACCGGCGCGCATCCGCCTCTTCCCAGCCGGTTTTCTGAAGCTCTTCCGCCATGGCATTTCGTGCGGCCTCTGCCCGAGCCGCGCGCGAGGCTTCCGAAAAACCGCCGGTGAGCAGGATCTCAGTCTCGTAATAAAGCGTACGCAAGAGCTGGCCCTTCCAGCCGTTCCAGACGCCCGGACCCACGCCGCGGATATCGCAGACGGTAAGCACCAGAAGCAGCTTCAGCCGATCGACCGACTGAACGATGTCAGCGAAATCCTGAATAGTTTTGCGGTCGTTCAGATCGCGCGTCTGCGCGGTCATGGACATGGTGAGGTGCTGCTCGACTAGCCACGACACCATTTCCGTCTCGGCTGCGTCAAAGCCCATATGCGGGCAGAGGCGGCGGGCGATACGGGCGCCGGCCTCGGAGTGATCTTCCGGCCTGCCCTTCGCGATATCGTGGAAGAGGAGCGCGGTGTAGAGCACTGCCCGCCAAAGCTTCAGGCTGGGCATGATGGAATGCGTGAGCGGATGGACTTTTTCGGCGTCTCCGCGCTCGATCTCGGCCAGGATGCCGATGCAGCGGATCAGATGCTCATCCACCGTATAGTGGTGATACATGGAAAACTGCATCATCGCCACGACCTTGTTGAAGTCAGGGATGAGCTTTCCGAGCACGCCAGCCTCATTCATGCGGCGCATGTTGAGCTCGGGATCCCGGTCAGAGGTGAGAAGATCCAGGAAGAGCCGGTTTGCCTCCTCGTTCCGGCGCAAATTGCGGTCGATCAGGTGGAGTGACCGCGTGAGCAGCTTCAGCGCATCGGGATGGTATTCGAGCCCATGCTTGTCGGCGAACCAGAAGAGCCTGAGCATGTTGACGGGGTCGCGTTCGAAGACGCCCTCGTCCGCGACATTGATGCGATGATTGTCGATGACGAAATCGCTGGTGCCGGCGAGTTTGCGCTTGCGCCGCTGGAAGGTGAGGAAGATGCGATTAAAGCCCGGAACGTGCTTGGCTTGCTCTTCCTCAAGCGCGGCACAGAAGATGCGCGTCAGATCGCCCACGGACTTGGCGACCAGGAAGTAGTGTTTCATGAAGCGTTCGACGGGCGATAGGCCCGGATGACTTTTGTAACCCAGCCGTTCAGCGATATCGCGCTGAATGTCGAAGTGCAGCCGCTCTTCCGCCTTGCCGGTCAGGAAATGCATGTGGCAGCGCACGGCCCACAGAAAATCCTCGGCCTTGGCGAACTGACGGTATTCATTGCGGGTGAAGACACCCTTCCCCACCAGTTCCTCGGCTTCGCGCACGCGATAATAATACTTACCGATCCAGAAGAGCGTGTGGAGATCACGCAGGCCGCCCTTTCCATCTTTGACGTTCGGTTCCACCACATAGCGGCTCTCCCCGCCCTTGGCATGGCGCGCATCGCGCTCGGCAAGCTTTGCCTGGATGTATTCCGCGCCGGTATCCTTGACGATCTCCTCGTCGAACCGGGCGATCAGATCGTTAAAGAGCGCCTCATCCCCACAGATGAAGCGGGCCTCCAGCACAGCCGTGCGGATGGTGATATCTGAACGGGCTTGGCGGATGCACTCGTCCACATTGCGCGTGGCATGCCCCACCTTAAGGCCAAGATCCCAGAACATATAGAGCATGTATTCGGCGATCTGCTCGCCCCAAGGCGTTTGCTTATAAGGAAGCAGAAAAAGCAGATCGACGTCGGAGCCCGGCGCCAATGTTCCCCGCCCGTAGCCGCCTACGGCAACAACCGCCATTCGCTCGGCGGCAGAGGGATTCTCAGCCGGGTAGACATGGTTGGCAGCAAAATCGTTCAGCGCTCGGGCGATCTCGTCCATAAGATGCGAAAGCCGTGTGGCGCAGGCCGTGCCGCTGCCATCTTCAGCCAGCAACTTCTCCGCCAATTTCCTGCCAGCCGACAGCCGCGCTTTCAAAAGCTGCAGGACATTGCTGCGCGTGGCAGCCGATGCCGCGCCGTCTTTCGCGACCATGGCATCCAGCTCCGCACGCAGGCTTGCGGGCTCGATGATCTGATCCAGCTTTAATGAAACTTTGGCCATCGTTTTTCCGCCTTGGGCGGCCGCTGTATAGCGTGTTTCCCGCCGACAAGAAACGGCGTCTTGCACCAATCGTGGGCAGCGATTATTTGGCGGGCTTCCCTGGAGCCACACCTTATATGGAACTTCCCCCCAAGCTGCGCCAAGCTGTCGACCGGATGCTGGAGGGCACGCCTCTGGCAGAATTGCAAAGGGCCGCCAGCCTGCTTTCCCAACGGTATCGTAGCGAGACGCGGGACGGAAGGCTGCATGTTTCCGATGCGCTGGCCGCAAAAGCCTATCTGGCCACTCGGCTTCCCGCGACCTATGCCGCTGTGCGCCGGGCGATGAGCCATGTAGCGGCATTAAGCGTGGAGATGCCGAAGAGCCTTCTGGATATCGGCTGCGGGCCGGGAACGGCTCTTTGGGCAGCGCTCGATGAATGGCCGGAGCTAGAAGATGCCGTGCTTGTCGAGGCGAGTGCTGCCATGCAACGAGTGGGTGAGCATTTGGCGCGTCATATAGGGCCGGCGCGGCTTTCCTGGCGCGGCGCCGCCGTGGAAGACGGTCTTCCCGGGACAGAGCCGGCGGATCTGGTAACGCTCTGCTACGTGCTGGACGAGTTGGCCCCTCCGGCAGCCGAAGCGCTGATTGGCCGGCTATGGGCGCTAACGAAGGGAACGCTGCTTATCGTCGAGCCGGGAACGCCTGCGGGCTGGCGGCGCATCCTCAACGCGCGGCGGCAATTGATCGATTCCGGAGCGCGTATCATAGCGCCATGCGTTCATGAACGTACCTGCCCGATCGCCGAGCCTGACTGGTGCCACTTCTCCCGCCGGGTCGCCCGCTCCCGTTTGCACCGGCTGACAAAAGGCGGCGAGGTGCCGTGGGAGGATGAAAAGTTCATCTATCTTGCAGCTTCTCGCGCGGCCGCGAGCATACGTGGAAATCGTGTGCTCGCGCCGCCGAAGGTGGCAAGCGGGATCGTTCGGTTGAAGGTCTGCAATCCCGGCGGAAAGGTGGAGGAGCGGCTGGCCACGCGGCGAGATGGTGCAGCCTTCAAAGCAGCCAAGCGGCTTGAGTGGGGGGACATCGCCGAGGAGTGATGGCCCGGATCACCCCTCGATCACAAGCCGCTTAAGCTTGTAGAGAACCTCCAACGCTTCACGCGGGGTCATGTCGTCGGGATTAAGCGCGATAAGCTCCTCGCGCAGATGGTCTGGGGCTTTCGATTTCGGCGGCTCCTGCCGCATGGCTGCGGAGAAAAGCGGCAGGTCGTCGACAATGGGCGCAGCCTTGGTGCCCGTCTCGCCCTCTTCCAGCCGGTGCAGCACATCGCGAGCGCGCTCGACCACCGTCTGTGGCAGGCCGGCGAGGCGCGCCACCTGAATGCCGTAGGAGCGGTCGGCGGCGCCGCGCGCCACCTCGTGCAGGAAAATTACCTCGCCCTCGAACTCTTTAACGCGCATGGTGACGTTGACGAGCCGCGAAAGCTTTTCCGTAAGAGCCGTCATCTCATGGAAATGGGTTGCGAACAGGGCGCGGCAGCGATTCTTTTCGTGGAGATATTCCACGGCCGCCCAGGCGATGGAGAGCCCGTCAAATGTGGCGGTGCCCCGGCCGATTTCGTCGAGGATGACAAGCGAGCGTTCCCCCGCCTGGTTCAGGATCGCGGCGGTCTCCACCATTTCCACCATGAAAGTGGAGCGCCCGCGCGCCAGATCATCGGAGGCGCCAACACGGGAGAAGAGGCGATCCACCACACCGATACGGGCGGAGCGCGCCGGCACGAAGGAGCCCATCTGTGCGAGCACCGCAATAAGCGCGTTCTGGCGCAGGAAGGTGGACTTGCCGCCCATATTGGGGCCGGTGAGGAGCCAGATCGCCCCAGCCTTCTCGCCCTCGGCCGGCGAGAGATCGCAGTCGTTCGCCACGAAGGGCTCCCCAAGCTGCTTGCGCAGGGCCTGCTCGACAACCGGATGGCGACCACCTTCGATATGAAAATCCAGGCTCCCGTCCACAACCGGGCGGCAATAGTCCTCGCCTTCGGCAAGGCAGGCAAGCGCGGCCGACACATCGAGGACGGCAAGAGCCTGGGCGGCCGCGCGCAGCGGCTCCGAAGCCGCCACCACCTCCCCCACCAGGCGCTCGAAGACGGCAAGCTCAATTGCAAGCGCGCGGTCGGCGGCATTGGCGATCTTGGTTTCAAGATCAGCCAGCTCGGTCGTGGTGAAGCGCATGGCATTCGCCATGGTCTGCCGGTGGATGAAACGCGCCTTCGCTTCGTCCGTGCCGTTGAGGGCGCCCGCGTTGTTGGCCGTCACCTCGATATAGTAGCCGAGGACATTGTTGTGCCTGATCTTGAGCGAGCGGATGCCGGTTTCCTCGATCAGGTCCCGCTCCATGCCGGCGATCACCCGGCGCGACTGATCGCGCAACGCGCGCATCTCGTCGAGTTCGGCATCGTAACCCCCGCGCACGAAGCCGCCGTCGCGCTTCAAAAGCGGCAGATCATCGGCAAGTGCGCGATCAAAGTGCGATGCCAGCGCTGCGGGAAGGGACAGCAATGTCGAGAGCGCAGCGGATATTTCAGAGGGCGCTTCCTTCCCCCGCAGGAGATCGGCTGCCGCCGCGGCCGCCTCAAGCCCGGCTGAAAGGGCGCCGAGATCGCGCGGCCCGCCACGATTGAGCGCCAGCCGCGAGAGCGCCCGGCTTATATCGGGCACGCCTTTCAAAAACTCGCGCAACCTATCGCGCAAGCCGGGCTCATCGAGGAAGAAAGACACTGAATCCAGCCGTTCGGCGATGACCTGCGGATCAGTGAGCGGCGACATCAGCCGCTCGGCCAAAAGCCTGCTCCCGGCGCCGGTTACAGTACGGTCGATCGCCTTCAGGAGACTGCCCTCGCGGCTACCTGAAAGGGTGCGCGCAAGTTCAAGATTGGCACGGGTCGATGGATCGATGAAAAGGCTTTTCCCCTCCTCGTCCCGCTCCGGTGGGGCCAAAGGCGGACGCTCCGCCTTCTGCGTCTTCTCCACATAAGCGACGGCGCCCGCAATGGCGGACAGCTCCGCACGGGAAAAACGGCCGAAGCCATCAAGCGTCGCGACGCCATAGAAACGGGAGAGCCGCATGGCGGCACTCGCCGAATCGAAGAAGACCGGCGGCTGCGGTACGACAACACGGCCCAGCATATCGAAGACGGGGCGAAGCTCCGCATCCTGGTAGGCTGGCTCGGCCACGATCAATTCGCGTGGGTCGATGCGTGAGATATCGGCGAGCAGCCGATCGGGCGCGGTGGAGGCCACCCGGAATATCCCGGTGGAAATGTCGATCCAAGCGAGGGCCAGTTCCTCGCTGCCTTTCACCCGACCGAGCGCCATCAAATAGTTGGCTTCGGAAGGGTCGAGCAGCTTCTCCTCAGTGATGGTGCCCGGCGTGACCAGCCGAACTACGTCGCGGCGCACCACCGATTTGTAGCCGCGCTTTTTTGCTTCCGCGGGATCTTCCATCTGCTCGCAGACAGCGACGCGATGCCCGAGCGCAATGAGTTTCTGGAGGTAATCATCAGCCGCATGTACCGGCACGCCGCACATGGGAATGTCCTCGCCACGATGCTTGCCGCGCTTCGTCAGCGTGATGCCCAATGCGCGGCTGGCCACTTCCGCATCGTCGAAGAAGAGCTCGTAGAAGTCGCCCATGCGATAGAAGAGCAGACAATCCGCATTCGCAGCTTTGATCTCGATATATTGCTGCATCATGGGCGTGGCGCCCTCGGTCGCGGGCACCGCGGAAGCTTCACCTTGAAGGATTGGCGTTTCCTGATTCAAAATCCGCCCCACGGAAAAAAATCTGGTGGCCCATTTACCTACCGCAAATGTGGCCTTATGCACCCGTGTTCGGCAGAACTCCACAAGAAGCCGACGGGAGAGGCGGATTTAAATGGCCGAAGCTGACAAGAACGACAGGGTGGGCCCCTCGGTGAGTGCGCAGGAAGCGCTTGAATTCCACGCCATGGGGCGACCCGGAAAGCTGGAAATCACTCCGACCAAGCCGATGGCGACGCAGCGCGACCTGTCGCTCGCCTATTCCCCCGGCGTGGCCGTGCCTGTCAAGGCCATCGCGGAGGATCCGGCTCGCGCCTTCGATTACACGACACGCGGCAATCTCGTCGCCGTCATTTCCAACGGCACAGCCATTCTCGGCCTCGGCAATCTGGGCGCATTGGCCTCCAAGCCGGTGATGGAAGGCAAGGCTGTGCTCTTCAAGCGGTTCGCCGACGTGGATTCAATCGACCTTGAGGTGGAGACGGAGGACGCAGACGAGTTCGTCAATTGCGTCAAGCTGCTGGGTCCCTCCTTCGGGGGCATCAACCTCGAGGACATCAAGGCGCCGGAATGCTTCATCATCGAGACGCGCCTGCGCGAGCTCATGGACATCCCGGTCTTCCACGACGACCAGCACGGCACGGCCATCATAGCCGTCGCCGGCCTCATCAACGCCCTGGATCTCACCGGCCGTGACATGAAGACGACGAAGCTCGTCTGCAACGGCGCAGGAGCGGCCGGCATTGCCTGCATCGAGCTTGCCAAGGCGATCGGCTTTGCGCCGGGGAACATCCTCCTCTGCGACACGAAGGGCGTGGTCTACAAGGGCCGCACGGAGGGCATGAACCAGTGGAAGTCGGCCCACGCGGTGGAGACCGACAAGCGCACGCTGGCCGAGGCACTTGACGGGGCGGATGTCTTTTTCGGCCTTTCGGCAAAGGGGGCGCTCACGCCCGCCATGGTTCAATCCATGGCCAAAAACCCCATCATTTTCGCCATGGCCAATCCCGACCCGGAGATCACGCCGGAGGAGGTGGCCGAGATTCGCACGGACGCCATCATGGCGACGGGCCGGTCGGACTACCCGAACCAAGTCAACAATGTGCTTGGTTTTCCCTATATTTTCCGCGGCGCTCTCGATGTGCGCGCCACGACCATCAACGACGCGATGAAGGTGGCGGCAGCCGAGGCGCTCGCGGCTCTCGCACGGCAGGACGTGCCGGACGATGTGGCCGCCGCCTATCAGGGAAACCGGCCGAAATACGGGCCGAACTACATCATTCCCGTGCCCTTCGACCCGCGGCTCATCACGGCGGTCCCGGTGGCCGTGGCCAAGGCGGCGATGGACTCGGGCGTTGCGCGGCGGCCTATCCTCAACCTGGAGCGCTACGAGCAGGAGCTTTCCGCCCGCAGGGACCCGATCGCCTCGACGCTGCAGCGCATCTATGACCGCGTGCGCCGCCAACCCAAACGCATCGTCTTTGCCGAAGGGGAGGAGGAGCAGGTGATGCGCGCGGCGGTCTCCTATGTGAACCAGCGGCTCGGCACGGCGATCCTGCTGGGGCGCGAGGAGCGCATCCGCAAGACGGCAGTAAATGCGGGAGTCGATCTCGCCCGATCCGGAATCGAGATCATCAATGCCAGGCTCTCCCGCCGCAACGGCATTTACGCAGACTATCTTTATGAGCGCCTGCAACGGAAAGGCTATCTTTTCCGCGACTGCCAGCGGCTCATTAACAACGACCGCAACCACTTTGCTGCCTGCATGGTGGCGCTTGGCGATGCCGACGGCATGGTGACGGGCGTGACGCGCAACTATTCCACGGCTTTGGACGACGTGCGCCGCGTCATTGATGCAAAACCCGGCCACCGGGTGATCGGTGCTTCCATCGTGCTGGCGCGCGGACGCACCGTCATCGTCGCGGATACCGCCGTGCACGATATGCCGGATGCGCAACAGATCGCCGACATTGCCGAGGAGTCGGCAAATTTTGCCCGTCGCATGGGTTACGAGCCGCGCGTGGCGATGCTCGCTTATTCCACCTTTGGGCATCCCGCCGGCGAACGATCCGAACGCATCCAGGAAGCGGTGAAGATTCTCGACAAGCGGCGCGTGGATTTCGAGTATGACGGCGAGATGGCGGCCGACGTGGCGCTTAATCCGCAGATCATGCAGCAATATCCGTTCTGCCGCCTTTCCGGGCCCGCGAATGTACTGGTGATGCCGGCATTCCACTCCGCGTCGATCTCGACCAAGATGCTGCAGGAGCTGGGTGGTTCCACGGTGATAGGTCCGCTGCTGGTGGGCCTCAACAAGCCGGTGCAGATCGTTTCGCTCAATGCGAAGGACTCAGACATCGTGAACATGGCCGCGGTTGCGGCCTACACAGCGGGCGGATGAGCGCGGCGGTTTCTCTGGAACATCGCGCCACATAGGCTGTTTTCAACGGCAGCGGCGACAATGGTCGCGGCGTGCCAACGGAAGCAGGTTTCCCGCGATGAGCAGGAATATGATGATAGCAATAGCGGCCGCGATCCTGATCGTGCTCGCTCTTTTCCTCTTCCTGCAGCCGAGGGGCGGGAACGAGGCCGGAGGTCAGCCGCCGCACGCGACGACAGGCGGCTGATCCGAGAACAGGTTCACAACTGCTCCGCGAACCTATTTGCAGGTTGCGCGTTGAAGCCTCGTGACTCACGTGGGCAAAGGGACCTGGATGAGGAGCGAGGTCTTTCAGGAAGACGCGCCGGCTTTCGGCGCGCGCGGTACGGTGCTGGCGCCGGGCCGCAACTGCCAGCAGATCGCGATGGCTCATCGGGCCGCCTTTCTCATCGACGCGGACGCCTATTTCGCGGCGTTGGATGAGGCGCTCAGGAGCGCTACCCGCTCCATATTCATCATCGGCTGGGACTTCGATGCCCGGATTCAGCTCCGGCCGCAGGATGGAGAGGATGCCCCCAACCTGGGTACTTTGCTGCGGAAGCTGGTTGAGGAACGGCCAGAACTCGAAATCCGCATTCTGGTATGGAGTCTTGCGGCGCTGCATGCGCCGGGAGCAACCATTCCGCTGGTTTTCGGCGCGGAATGGGAGGAGCACCCGCGCATTCGCCTCCGGCTCGACACGCACCATCCCATCCATGCGGCGCACCACCAGAAGATCGTCACCGTTGACGATTCGCTGGCCTTCATCGGCGGGATGGACCTGACGGTCGGCCGCTGGGATACGCCGAAGCACAGGAAAGACGATCCACGCAGGAATGGGCCCAACGGACTCTTATGCAACCCCGTTCATGATCTGCAAATGGCGCTGGACGGGCCTGTCGCCCGCGCCATCGCGGAGGTGGCCCGTGACCGATGGACGGAGCTGACCGGCGAGAAGGTTCCGTTCTCAAAGCCTGCCGAAAGGTGGCCGGAAGATCTTGCCACTGATTTCAACGATGTTCCCGTGGCAATTGCCCGGACCATTCCCGGGTTGGGCGGGGCAAAAGGGGTGGAAGAAGTAGCGCTTCTCACGGGCGATCTGCTCAAATCCGCCAAGCGCACTGTGTATATCGAAGCACAATATTTCACCGCCAAACGCCTGCGGAAAATCTTGCGCCGGGTGCTTTCACGCCGGCACGGACCGGAAATCGTCGTCATCTGTACGCGCCACGCCAACGGCTTCATAGAGCGCTTCATCATGGGCGCCAATCGCGAGCGTCTTCTTCGCAGCTTGAAGCGCTGGGACCGCTATGACCGGCTGCGTGTCTACTATCCCGCCCTAGACGGGCAGGAGGACGACGGAATCCTCCTCGTCCACGCTAAGCTGATGATCATCGACGACCGGTTCCTTCGGCTAGGCTCGGCCAATCTGAACAACCGATCGATGGGACTGGATACCGAATGCGACGTTGTCATCGAAGCGGACAGGCCCGAGACTCGCCAGGCGATCGCACGCTGCCGCGAACGCCTGATCGCGGAGCATCTGGACCTTGATCCCGCCATGGTTCGCGAAACCATGCGGCAGGAAAATTCGGTGATCCGCACGATCGAAAAGCTCAACCGCCAAAGCGGGCGCTGTCTTTGCCCGATCGATGTTCGTCCAGGACCGACGCATTCGTTTCCCGGAACGCGCCTGCTCGATCCGGAAAGGCCGTTCCGTCTGGTTGAATGGCTGCGTTCCAAGTGGCGGCGCGTCTTCAGTCAAGACGCCGTTTCCGCGCCCGGCCGGGACAGCAACGCTTCCGACAGGACGAGCAGGATGCTGCCTATGAAAAGCGGCAGAAGGAAATAGGCGAAACGGAAGACGAGCACGGCGCCGATAAGATGGGCTTGCGGCAGCAGATAGAGCACGACGCTTTCGATCACGCCGAGCCCGCCCGGAGCGTGGGTGATCAGCGTTGCAACATTCGCACTTACATAGACCGCGGCCACTTCCAGGTAAGCTACCTCCGCCAGAGCCGAGATCGCCTGGTGAAGCGCTGCGGCGACCAAGGCAAAATTGAGCGTGCCGATAACGGTCTGGGCCAATGCCAGCCTGAAACGCGGCATCTCCAGCCGCCTGCCGCGAAGGTGGACCGCGCGCCCGCCCAAGAACCCCGCGAGCAAGATGTAGACAGCCGGCCAGGCAAGACAGATGCCGCCAATCAGATAGACCGTCTGGTGCCGGATGCCGATCACTCTTTCAGCCAGGCCAGGATTGGCAATCAGGCCTATCCCGCCGAGGATGGATAACCCGAGCCCCACCGTAAAACCGCAGAATACGATGACCTTTGCGACCTCTTCGGCGCTCAACCCCCATCGTGAATAGAAGCGATACCGGATTGCGCCGCTGCTTAGGGCGGCAAAGCCGATATTGTGACCGAGCGAGAGGCTGGTGAAGGAGGCAAGTGCCGCGCGCGGATAGGCTAGCGGGTGGCCGGCATAGCGCAGGGCCAGCCAGTCGAAACCCGTGAGACAGAGATAACTAGCGGCTGTGAAAGCCAGCGCGAAGGCCATGCGCTGGAGCGGAACGGCGGTGACGGCTTGAACCAACTCGTTCCAATCATATTTCGACAGCGTGCGGTAAAGCAGGTAGCCGGACAAAATGACGGCGACCACCGCGATCGCCCAACCGAGAAAACGTTTCAACGAGCTGCGCCCAGAGGATTTCTTCAAAGCCTACTCTCTCGTGGATGACCGTGAATGCAACGCGCGGGACCAGCTTTCAGATCCGGGCCGCTACAAAAACTCACCCGCCGTTCAACAATCCGGCGGCTCATGCGTTGAGCGGAAATGAGAGTACAGGACGTGAATGAGAAAGGCCCCCGCCATGGGCTGTCCGGGCATACAACCATGCGGGTGATGACCTGGAACATCCATGGTGGAGTTGGTCCGGACGGACGGCGCGACCTGCAAAGGGTTGTGGATCTCGTCCGCAAGCACGATCCGGACCTCGTGGCCCTGCAAGAGGTTGGCTCCAGGCGCAAAGTCGCGGATGCGGCCGAGGCTTTCACATTTCTCCTCAGTACGCTTGGCAACCATGCAACCGAGACCCGGCTCATTACGGCGCCGGACGGGAACTACGGCCACGCCCTGATCTGCCGGTGGCCGCTCCGAAGTACGGTCTGCCACGACATTTCCTACCGCAAACGTGAGCGCCGTGCGGCCATAGAGGCGGTGGCCGAGACACCATTCGGCCCCTTGCACGTGGTTGCCGCGCATCTCGGATTGAGCTTCAGGGAACGCAGACACCAGGCACAATTGCTGGCAGATCTGGTACGGTCAGGATCGGCGCCGACCGTTCTCATGGGCGACCTCAACGATTGGGTTTGGAGCGGCTCCGTGCAGACCCTGCTCAACCGTCTCTTCCCTGGCCATACCCATTTCAAGACCTTTCCCGCATTCTGGCCCGTTTTCGCGCTTGACCGCATCTATTGCCGGCCAGGCGGAATGCTGACGCGGCAATGGACCGATCCGCAAGCACGAACCGCATCCGACCACTTGCCGGTGATCGCCGAATTACGGATGGAAGAAGGTCTCTCGTCAGGGAGGACCGGGAAGACCTTATTCGAAGATGATAGCGGGGGCTGAACCGGCGGCCGCCTTCTCCGACTCCAGTCTCTCCAGCACCTTTTGCGCTACGGCGCGGTAGGTTTTCGCCTGCGCGCCTTCGGGATCGGATACCACCACGGGGGTTCCTGCATCGGACATTTCACGCACGTCCATGGTGAGCGGCACTTCGCCCAGGAAGGGCACACCCAAACGCTCGGCCTCTGCCCTTGCCCCCCCATGGCCGAAAATATCGTAGCGCCGGCCTGTATCGGGAGCGATGAAATAGCTCATATTCTCTACGATCCCGAGAACCGGCACCTCGACGCGCCGAAACATATTGAGGCCCTTGCGGGCGTCGATGAGGGCGAGGTCCTGCGGCGTGGAGACGATCACAGCGCCGGCAAGCGGCACCTGCTGGGCCATGGTGAGCTGCGCGTCGCCGGTGCCCGGCGGCATGTCGACCACCAGCACGTCGAGCGGGCGCCAGGCCACGTCACGCAGAAGCTGCCGCAGCGCCGACATGACCATCGGCCCGCGCCAGATCATCGGCGTCTCCTCCTCCACAAGGAAACCGATCGACATGACCTGAAGGCCGTATGCGTCCATGGGCTTCAATGTCTTGCTGTCGATCATCTCCGGCTTGCCCTTGATGCCGAGCAGGCGCGGCATGGAGGGACCGTAGATATCCGCATCGAGAATGCCGACTTTTAGCCCGAGCGATTGCAGGCCGAGCGCCAAGTTTACTGCGGTCGTGGACTTGCCCACACCGCCCTTCCCGCTCGCCACGGCGATGATGGCCTCAACGCCCGGCACGCCAGCCTTGGCGGGCTGGCGGTCTTGTGGCGCATGGGCGCGCTGCGGCTGCGAGGCAGGCTTTGGCTGTGGCGCAGCTCCCATGCCGCCTTGCCGCTCCGCCGTGAGCGCCACCACGGCGCCGGTAACACCGGGCAGGCTCTTCACCGCCCTCTCCGCCGCCTCGCGCAGCGGCTCAAGTTCCTGCGCCCGCGCGGCGGGAACGGTGATGGAGAAGAACACCTTGCCGTCGGCAATGAAGATCTCGGAGACCAGGCCGAGCGAGACGATATCGCTTTCGTGGTCCGGACCCTTAACGGTGCTCAGCTTTTCCACGACGGCTTGACGGCTGACGGTCATTTTCTTCTCTTCACTTGGACTTTTCGCTTGAGATAATGCAGTTGTGGCCGGGAACCAAGCAGATATCCCGCCGTGACGTGTCTGCACATCGTGCTTTTCGAACACATGCCGGTTTTCACGCCGATGCGCCAGCACCAGCCATAACCGATAAGCTCCAAGCTCGACTTTACCGCTAACTGGCTAGGGATTCACCTTCCTGAATCTGCGCCAGCAATGCGGAGAGATCGCCCAGATGCGCGAGCTCTCGAAAGCGGGGTTCGTCCACGGGTGGGTTTTCGTGCTCGAATGCCCATGTCAGCTCATGCGGAACGAAGATGCCCCAGGCGCCGGCGCGGATGGCCGGGACAATATCGGATTTGAGTGAATTGCCGACCATCGCGCTCTTCTCCGGCCCGTCACCGTAGCGGGCGAAGATGCGCGCATAGGTGTCGGTCGTTTTATCGCTGACGATCTCCACACCGTCAAAAAAGTCGCCAAGCCCGGACTGGGCAAGCTTACGCTCCTGATCGAACAAATCACCCTTGGTGATGAGCAGCAGCCTGTAGCTTCCAGCAAGCGCCTCGAGCGTTTCGGTGGCATGGGGCAGCGGCTCGATGGGATGCTGGAGAAGATCGCGGCCGATTTCCATGATGCGTGCGATGATGGACGAAGGCACCTTCCCGGCTGTGACATCGAGCGCCGTCTCTATCATTGAAAGCGTGAAACTCTTGATGCCAAAGCCGTAGAAATTGAGGTTGCGCATGGCCGCTTGCAGCAGATGCTGCTTCAGATTTGCGGCATCGGCATAATTCTCCAGAAGCTCCACGAAGCGATCCTCCGTCAAGCGGAAGAATTGCTCGTTCTGCCAAAGCGTGTCGTCGGCGTCGAAACCGATCGTCGTGAGCCGCATGACCTCTCTCCCGCAACGGAACCACGCACGCCAAAGGCATAACGGGCAAGCGCGGCGGTGTCCACGATAGGGGAGCGTTACACGTAAGGCAGCCGCCCCAATGAGGAAAAATGCTCGTTGAGAGAGTCGAGTGACTCCAGATCGCTTTTTTCGAGGGTAAAGTCGAAGACGGAGATATTCTCTTTCATATGCGAACGAAGGTTGGCCTTGGGGATGGGCACTGTGCCGCGCTCCAGGTTCCACCGGATCAGCACTTGAGCCGGCGTCTTACCGTATTTTTCCGCTGTTTCGCATAGCGCCGCGTCATCGAGCCGTGTGGCCCGCGTAAGCGGGCTATAGGCCTGAATGACAATGCCGTTGAAATCCGCGTAATGCTTTAGCTCCAGATCGTGTCCGAACGGGCTCCACTCCACCTGGTTGACCACCGGTATTTCGCCGGTCGCGTCGACCAGTTCTTCGATCAACTCGATCGAGTAATTGCTCACGCCAATGTCCCGCGTCAGCCCGTCCTCTCGCGCGCGGATGAGTGCGCGCCACAATTCCTCACCTGCGCCATGCCGCGGCGGACGGTGAATGAGGATGAGATCGGCATAATCCAAGCCCAACTCGCGCAGATTCGCCTGCGTCGCATTATAGGCATCTTCGGTTTCTTCGACCTTGGTGACCAGGTAGATATCGTCACGGTCCAAGCCGCTCGCCCGGATCGCCTCGCCGATGGCGCTCTGCGTTCCGTAGTCGCCGGAGGTGTCGACCATACGGTAGCCGAGATCGAAAGCGGCCCGGACCGTCCGCGCCGTCTCATGGGTAAGCTGCCATGTGCCCAGCCCCAAAATGGGCATCCGATTTCCCGTATGGAGCTGAATGAGAGAAGACAGGTCCAACGATATCCTCACGGTAAAGAAATATAACAGAAAGTAACGTTCGCATGATTTATAAGTTCCGCATCGCAGGAAAAAACCCTGTTCCGCGATCGCGCTATTTCCTTGAGGAAAGGCTGGAAAGTGCTGGCCGGCAGATCATAAATGGCCGGCGGAGGCTCGCAAATCGGCGCTTTCCCGCGCGGCAATCATCTTATGCAGATGCACCATCATGGCGGCGGCAAAGAGCGGTGTCAGCAGATTGAGCAGGGGCACGGCTAGGAACGCGGCAACAACGAAGCCGGCCAGGAACACGGTTCCGGCGTGGCGCCGTCGCAGAGCCTTTGCATCTGCCTCGCTGCGGAAACGCATGGCTGCGAACTCGAAGAATTCACGGCTTAGCAAATAGGCGTTGATGATGAAAAAGGCGACCAGGTTCACACCCGGCACGAGCAGCAGCGTCAGGGCGATGATATTGCCGATGATGACGACGCCGAAAAACTTGAGCGACAGGATTATCGCCGGGAACAGCGGCACCGCCTTGCCTGGCGGATCCTGCGGATAGCTCTCTCTCTCCACTGCCTCGGCCACGTCGTCCAGGAAAATACCGGCGACGATGGCAGTGATGGGCGCAACCAGCAGCGCCAGCGCAACCGCGAGCCCTATGCCGGCGATAATCGCCGCGAGCAACCCGAGCCAGCCGGCCCAGGAGGGCAGGCCCGGCAGAAGTGCATCGAGCCACGGCATGGCGTAGATCTCGAACAGCTCCCTGAGGCCGAACCAGAGGCCGGCGAGGATGAGCAGCGTAAGGCCCAATGTCTTGAAGAAGGCTTCGCGAAAGGGAGGCGAGAAGAGCTGGGCGGCTGCGGCGCGCGCGGCGTCAAAGATCATCTGTGCGAAAGCCTCTCGTCAGCTAAAAGCCCCGTGCAGGCGAGATAAGGCCTCGCTCAAGGCAGCGCAAGCGCCGGAGTGTACTTGCAAATCCCGGTCGAGACGGTAAACCCCTCATATTCCCCCTGCTGTCCGCCATCCTGGAGTTTCTGATGAGCCAATATGACGTCCTGTGCATCGGCAATGCCATCGTGGACATCATTGCCCGATGTGACGACGCCTTTCTGGTGGAGAACGGCATAATCAAGGGAGCGATGAACCTCATCGACGCCGAGCGCTCGGAGCTCCTCTACGAGCGCATGGGGCCAGCGATCGAGACTTCGGGGGGCAGCGCCGGCAATACCGCGGCAGGCGTTGCGAATTTCGGCGGCACCGCCGCTTATTTCGGGAAAGTGTCAAACGATCACCTGGGCGCGATCTACAGGCACGACATCCGCGCGCAGGGTGTCGCTTTCGATACACCGTCGCTCGATGGCAATCCGCCTACGGCGCGCTCCATGATTTTCGTCACGCCGGATGGCGAGCGTTCGATGAACACCTATCTCGGCGCCTGCGTCGAACTCGGGCCCGAGGACGTGGAAGAAGAGAAGGCGCGGAACGCCAAAGTCACCTATTTCGAGGGATATCTATGGGATCCGCCGCGCGCCAAGGAAGCGATCCGCAAAACGGCAGAGATCGCGCATGCGGCGGGCCGCGAGGTCTCGATGACCCTGTCCGATCCCTTTTGCGTCGACCGCTACCGGGCCGAGTTCCTCGACCTCATGCGGTCGGGGACCGTTGATATCGTTTTCGCCAATGAACACGAGGTGATGTCGCTCTACCAGACCGCTTCACTGGATGCCGCCATATCGGCCTTTCGGGAGGATTGCAGGCTGGGCCTGATAACACGTTCGGAGAAGGGTTCCATCGCGGTTACGCGCGAAGAGACGATCTCGATTAAGCCGGTACCCGTCTCAAACCTGGTAGATACCACGGGCGCGGGCGATCTCTACGCAGCCGGCTTCCTTTTCGGTTATACCCATAATCGCAGCATAACCGATTGCGGCAGGCTAGGCTCTCTTGCAGCCGCGCTCTGCATCGAGCAGATCGGCCCTCGCGTACAAGTCAGCCTTAAGGAAGCGGCCGAGCAGGCGGGACTTCTTTAGTCCAAGCATTCAAACAATGTCTTCCGGCCTGCGGCCGGGACGTGGCTTGTAGCGCGGAAAGGCCCATCCGAATTTCAGTGCGCCGCCGCGCACCGCAAAGGCAGCGACACAAGCGATGGCCGCACCCAGCGGCGCCGCAACACCTGCAAGATCGGCCAGGGTGAAAACCGCGGCACCGGTCAAAGCGGCCGTGATGTAAATCTCCGGCCTGAGCAGGACCGAGGGTTCGCCTGCCAGAAGATCGCGCAGGATGCCGCCAAACGTTCCGGTCATGACTCCAGTCATGACGGCTACCGTTGGCGATCCGGTGGCGCCGAGACCCTTGGCCGCGCCCATAACGCAATAGGCCGACAGCCCAATCGCGTCGAGCCACAGCAAGAGCCTGAAGCGCGATTCGACCAGATGAGCGGAGAAGTAGACGACGACACCCACGACCGCGCAAACGATCAGATAGGCCGGATTGACGACCCAAAACACAGGCAGGCCGAGCACCAGATCGCGCAGGGTGCCCCCGCCCATGCCGGTTACGCCAGCGAAGAAAAGGAAGCCGATGATGTCGAGCTGCTTACGCGATGCGGCGAGCGCTCCTGTGGCAGCGAAAACGGCCACGCCGGCATAATCGAGAAGAAGAATCAGATTCATCGCAGCCTCCCGCCAACGGCTACAGCGCCGTGCGTCCCTTAAGATGCACAAAGGACGCTGTAAATTACTGACTCTACGCATCGGCCCGAAAGCCGATTTCGGTTTTCGGGCCGATACGTAAGAGCAAGGCTACGGCAAAGGAAAGCTGAGCTTCTGCCAGCGAAGCTGCCGCATTGCGAGACGCTCATCCGAGCGGCTTCGGATCGGAGTGCGCTAGGCGCTCTCCGGCCCTTGGGCTGCCTGCTCGGATGTGGCGGCAGGCGTTTCCGCCTTTGGGCCGCCCTTGGCGACGCCAACCATGGCCGGCCGCAACACCCGGTCGCCGATCACATAACCGGGCTGCACAACCTGAACCACCGTATTGTTCGGCACGTCTGCATTGGGCACTTCGAACATTGCCTGATGGAAATGCGGATCGAACTTCTCGCCATTCGGGTCAACCCGCTTCACGCCGTGGCGCTCAAGCGTAGCGAGCATGGCGCGCTCCGTCATCTCCACGCCCTCGACAAGCGCCTTCAGGCCGGAATCGGCCTGGGCGCGCGCTTCCTCGGAGACAGCCTGCAGGGCGCGCTGCAGATTATCGGAAACGGTAAGCATGTCGCGCGCGAAGTTGGCGATGCCATACACGCGCGCATCAGCCACGTCGCGTTGGGTGCGCTTGCGCAGGTTTTCCATTTCGGCTGTCAGGCGCAGCGCGCGTTCTTTCAAATCCTCATTCTCCTTCGCGAGGCGTAGGAGCACATCCTCTTCGGAGACGGGCGTGGCGCGGTCTGCAGCCTGAGCCGCTTCCGCACCATTCTCCACGGCCATATTTTCGGCCTGGCCGTTTTCCGGCGCGCGTTCGTCCTTGGGGTGTGTGTTCATTGCAAATCCGTCATTCATTCTGCCAAAGCCGCGCCGGATATCGAGGTTTGCGATTGCAAAATCAAGGGGTACGGACGAGGAAGCTCAGCGGGGCAAGCCCACGCCACCGACGGGGACAGTGCGTACCTGACTGTCAAAACCGGCGATCAACGGCCGCGCCTTGGCGATTGCCGCCTGAACCTGTGGGAGGGTGAGCGAAGCCTTGTGACTTGCCTCCGTTTCCCAGACTTCCGTGATCAAAATCGCGTGCTCATCGTCCTCGGCTTTGGCAATCACATAGCTAAGACAGCCGGGCATCCCTTCCGTGGAAGACAACAGGATCTCCAACAGTGCATCCCGCTTGCCGGGTTGGGCGCGCATCTTCCCTATGAGGCCGAACATTTTTCCCCCTATCTGGTCTCAGCGAAGCAGGCGGCCCACGAGCTGGGCCGTATAGTCCACCATCGGCACAATTCTCGCGTAGTTAAGGCGCGTCGGGCCGATGATGCCGAGAGCGCCGATCACACGGGAATCCTGGTCGCGATAAGGCGCGACAATGAGGGAGGAGCCTGAAAGGGAGAAAAGCTTGTTTTCCGAGCCGATGAAAATCCGCACGCCCGGCCCTTCCTCCGCCAATCCGAGAAGCTGGATGAGCGCTTCCTTGGTTTCCAAATCATCGAAAAGATGCCTCAAGAGCTCGAGATCAGCCTGGGCGGTGACATTTTCAAGCAGGTTGGCACGGCCGCGGATGATAATGCGGGCCGGCGTGTCGCTTTCCGCCCCAGCCCAAATTGCAAGCCCCTGTTCCACCAGCGATTGGGAAAGGCTGTCGAGCGCTTCCCGTGTCTCTTCTTTCAGCCGTGCCATCTCTGACTTGGCTTCCGCCAACGTCCGGCCGCGAATATGCGCGTTGAGAAAGTTGGAGGCTTCCACCAGCTGCGAAGCCGTGACGCCTGCGGGCAATTCAATCACCCGGTTTTCCACGTCTCCATTCTGCGAGACGAGAATTGCCAATGCCTTACGCGGCTCCAGCTGGATGAATTCGATGTGCTTGAGGGGCGCCTCGGTCTTGGCCGCAAGCACGAGGCCCGCACCGCGGGAGAGGCCGGATAGCATCTGGCTTGCTTCCGTCAGCATGTGGTCCAGCGACTGGCCGCGCCCGGAAGCCTTGATCTGCGCTTCGATAACGCGCCGCTCCTCCTCGGAAAGATCTCCGACCTCCATGAAGGCATCGACAAAAAAGCGGAGCCCCTGCTGGGTTGGAAGACGGCCCGCGGAGACATGCGGCGCATAAATGAGGCCCAGATGCTCCAGGTCGCTCATGACATTGCGTATGGTTGCCGGCGAAAGCTGGGTGGGCAAAAGCCGCGACAGGTTGCGCGAGCCTACCGGCTCGCCGCGCTGCAAATAGCTTTCGACGATCAAGCGAAAAATATCACGCGAGCGCGCGTCAAGCGATTGAAGCGACTGGTCAGCCACCGGTTTGGTCATGCTCCTGACTCCATCCCGTAAAAATATATGCGTGTCGAAGACGAACACAACTGTTGGCGGTCGTTCACGAACATGCTTTTCCTTTTGCGTCGGCAAGCCGTGGCAGATACAAGCCGGCCCAATACAAGCAAATGCGAGCGGGAGACCCGACATGCGACCATCAAGACGGCAACCGGACGAGATGCGCGCAATCAGCTTCGAGCGTGGTGTATCGAAACATGCCGAGGGCTCCTGCCTCGTGAGGTTCGGTGACACCCACGTATTGTGCACGGCAAGCCTGGAGGAGAAGGTTCCCGCCTGGTTGCGGAACTCCGGGAAGGGCTGGGTGACGGCCGAATATGGCATGCTTCCACGCTCAACCGGAGAACGAATGCGCAGGGAGGCGGCGAGCGGCAAGCAGGGCGGGCGCACGCTGGAGATCCAGCGCCTGGTCGGCCGCAGCCTGCGTTCAGTCGTCGACCTTGAAGCACTCGGAGAAATGCAGATCACCGTAGACTGCGACGTCCTGCAAGCCGATGGCGGCACGCGCACAGCGGCGATCACAGGCGGGTTCGTGGCGCTGCACGACTGCCTAAGCTGGATGCAGGCGCGCCAAATGGTTACCGTCGAGCGCGTTTTGAAGGACCATGTCGCGGCGATCTCCTGCGGAATATACGACGGCACGCCTGTGCTTGACCTCGACTACGCCGAGGATTCAGCAGCCGAAACCGACGCGAATTTCGTAATGACCGGCAAGGGCGGCATCGTGGAGATCCAGGGAACCGCCGAAGGCGCACCTTTCACGGAAGAGGAATTCCATGAGCTCCTTCGCCTGGCCAGGAAAGGTATCTTCCGGCTGGTGGAACTGCAGAAGATGGCGGTCTCGTAAAACGGATGAAGCCTGGGGCCATACTCGAAGCGGCGCTCTATGTGAACGATCTTGCGGAAGCCGAGCGCTTCTATGGAGAGGTGCTGGGCCTCGATCTTCTCGCCAAGGCGGAGGGGCGGCACGTCTTCTTCCGCTGCGGCGACGGCGTGCTGCTTCTTTTCGATCCCAAGACGACGGAGGCTCCGCCCGAGCCGGGCGCCCGCCTGCCTGTGCCTCCCCATGGCGCCCGCGGGGCGGGACACCTGTGCTTTTCGGCGAGTGCAGAGGAAATCGATCTGTGGAAAAAGCGGCTCGAAGGACACAACATCGCCATAGAAGCTGATTTCGTGTGGCCGAAGGGTGGCAGATCCATCTATTTTCGTGACCCCTCCGGCAATTCTCTGGAATTCGCGGAGCCGCGCATCTGGGGTTTTTCGTGAGGCCAATAGACAACAAGAAGTTCGTGCTTGCCAGCCACAACAAGGGCAAACTCGATGAGTTCGCCGGTCTGCTGGCGCCGTTTGGCTACGAGATACGCTCGGCAGCCGAGTTGGGCCTGCCGGAACCGGAAGAGACCGGCACCGAATTCGAGCAGAACGCCTATATAAAGGCTTCGGCTGCCGCAAAGGCGACGGGGCTGCCGGCCTTATCGGACGATTCCGGGATGTGCGTGGATGCGCTGGGCGGCGCGCCGGGCGTCTACACAGCCGACTGGGCGACATTGCCTGATGGGCGCCGCGATTTCGGGATAGCCATGGAAAAAGTGGAAAAGCTGCTGCGCGAGAAAGTGGCTACGTCCCCTGAACAGCGGCGCGCGCGATTTGTGGCAGTCCTGTGCCTGTGTTTTCCCGACGGCGAAGCTGAATTCTACCGCGGCGAGGTGGAAGGCCATCTCGTCTGGCCGCCGCGCGGCGGGCTTGGGTTCGGTTACGACCCGGTGTTCCAGCCCGATGGCCACCAAAGAACCTTCGGCGAGATGACGGCGGCGGAAAAGCACGGCTGGAAACCGGGGGATGCGCAGGCTCTTTCGCATCGTGCCCGCGCGTTTCAGAAATTCGCACGGGCGAGGCTGGGCGTCGCATGAACAAGCCGCTCGACGAGGGGCCTGGCTTCGGCGTTTACGTTCACTGGCCCTTCTGCGCGGCCAAATGCCCTTATTGCGACTTCAACAGCCATGTACGCCACCAGCCGGTAGATCAGGAACGCTTCGCCGCCGCGTTCAAACGCGAGCTCGCAGCGATGCGGGCGCGAACCGGTCCGCGCAGCGTATCCAGCATTTTCCTGGGCGGCGGCACACCCTCTCTGATGGACCCGAAAACAGTTGGCGCAATCATCGACGCGGTCGCTGCGAGCTGGCACGTTCCGATGGGCGTGGAAATAACGCTGGAGGCCAATCCTTCCTCCGTGGAGGCGGACCGGTTTCGTGGCTATCGCTCGGCGGGGGTCAACCGCGTTTCCATGGGGATCCAGGCGTTGAACGACCGGGATCTGCGTTTTCTCGGCCGCCTCCACAATGTGGAGGAGGCGCTTGGCGCGATCCGGCTCGCGCGCGATCTCTTTCCGCGCATGTCATTCGACCTGATCTACGCTCGGCCGGGCCAGACGGTGGACGCCTGGAGAGCTGAGCTGGAGGAAGCGGTCGGCTACGCCGCCGATCACTTGTCGCTTTACCAGCTCACAATCGAGGAGGGCACGCCCTTTTATGCGCTGCGCGCGGCCGGAAAGCTTACCGTACCTGATATGGATCTCGCGGCGGATCTCTATCAGGTGACGCAGGAGATTACGGCTGCGCGCGGCCTTCCCGCCTACGAGATTTCCAACCACGCCAAACCGGGCGCGGAGAGCCGGCACAACCTGATCTACTGGCGCTACGGCGAATATGTGGGCGTCGGGCCAGGCGCCCATGGACGCTTCATCGAGGATGGGCGGCGGGTCGTGACCATGACCGAAAGAAATCCGGAGACCTGGGCGGCGCTGGTGGAAGCACGCGGCTCAGGCGTGACGGGCGGCGAGATGCTCACGCGCTCGGAAGAGGCGGACGAGTTTCTGCTGATGGGGCTGCGGCTGGTGGAAGGAATCGATCTCGATCGCTACGAGAAGCTGGCCGGATTTCCGCTTTCCCCGCAACGCGTCGCCATCCTGCGCGAGGAAGGGCTGATCGAGCCGGTCGGCAATTCTCGCTTGCGTGCTACACCCGCAGGGATGGTGGTGCTCGACGCGCTCGTGGCGGACCTGGCGCGCTGAAGCCTCAGCTTGCGCCGGCAAAACTCGACGGTGGGGGGCTGATGAGCCGGGCGGCACCGTCCATCACCTCATAGACCGCATAACCACGCTCATTGGTTCCATCAGGGCGGAAACGGAATGTGCCCGTCGTGCCTGCGAAGCCTGCCGGGATTTCGAGATTGGCCCTCGTGAAGGCGGCAGCACCTCCCTGGCGGGCAAAGGCAGCGGCGAGGATGACGGAATCATAGGCCAGCGAAGCGGTGACCGACGGCTCCGTTCCAAAGCGCTGCCGGTAGCGGCCCTTGAAAATGTTAAGGCGCGCGTGGTCGACATCGGCAAACCAGCCGCCCTGAAGGGCCTGATCGGCCAGATTGGCGCTTGTCCACTGACCGTTTCCAAGCAGCTTCTTGCCCGAAAGATCGATGCCCATGCCCTTGAGGGCCGAAACGATGACGCTCGGCGTGTTGCCGCCGTCAGGTATGAAGATCGCATCGGCTTGGCCGATCTCCAGCGCCACCTGCTGCAGCGCCGCCATGACCGAAGCATTGTCGTAGCCATAGCGCCCGATCGCGACAACATCACCGCCCGCGGCCTGAAGGATGCGGCGGGCCTCGGTTTCCGCAAGATCGCCCGCCGGGCCATTCGGCACGAGCGCGACCACCCTCCTCACCCCTTGGGATACCGCATAGGACATGATCCGGCGGACGAGGTCTTCCGGCAGGAAGGAGTTGAGATAGGTGCCGGGCGCGGCCACGTTACGGTCCGAGGAGAAGGCAAGGATGGGCGGATGTGACGGGCCAAGCGCCGTGGAAGCTGAGCGCACCTCGGCCGCAAAAAGAGGTCCAATGATCATTGCCGAGCCTTCGGCTCCGGCGCTCGCGGCGGCTGCGGAAGCGCCGGCCTCGTTCCCGCCGGTATCCTTCACCACGATCTGGAGAGAATCGAGCCCTGCATCCTCGAGGGCGAGTTGGGCCGCGTTCTTCAGCTCGGCCGCGACCACGCCGCCGTTGCCTTGCGTGCCGAGGGGCACCAGAAGCGCAACCCGCGTGCTCCCGGTCCCGAGGATTTCCCCCTGCGCCGGCACCGGTGCGGTATCTTGCGCGGGCATCACAGCGGGCTCCCTTATGGGCAGCCCCGAGGGGATATCCCCAGCCGAACAGGCTGCAAGGAATGCGACGCAGGAAAGCATCGCGGCGGTGGCGATTCTCGCGCGAAGCGCTCCGGCGAAGTTCATTGCGTCCTGTCCTTTATGAGATGCGGTCGGGCAGTGAATTTGCAACCCTCGGGCCGGCATGTCAAAGAAGTTGGCCGGCAAGATGTGGACAGCCGTGGGGAAGAGCGACGGTGGATTCCGACAAAAGCGAAGAGCGCAGGTCTTTTGTTATCAAAGGCGCGGAGATCAATGCGCCCCGGCTTGAACCGGCGCTTTATCTCGTGGCGACGCCCATCGGCAACCTTTCCGACATAACCTTGCGCGCGCTGGAAACGCTCGCCGCCGCCGACGTCCTTGCCTGCGAGGACACACGGGTGACCCGTATCCTGCTCGACCGCTACGGCATTCGTCGCCGCATGCTCGCCTATCACGAGCACAATGAAGCCGAAGCCGCCCCGCGCCTGGTTGCCATGGTAGAGGAGGGCAAAAGCGTAGCGCTCGCCAGCGATGCGGGCACACCGCTCGTCTCCGATCCCGGGTTCAGGCTCGTGCAGGCGGCGCAGGAGAAAGGGATTCGGGTGGTGCCGGTGCCGGGCCCATCCGCGGTGCTCGCCGCGCTGGCAGCCGCAGGCTTACCCACCGATTCATTCATGTTCGCGGGCTTCCTTCCTTCCAAGGCGGGACAGCGCCGGACCCGCCTGGATGCTCTCGTTTCCGTGCCCGCAACACTTGTCTTCTTCGAATCTCCCCGCCGGCTTTCCGAAAGCCTGTCGGCCATGGGCGAAAGCCTCGGAGACCGGCAAGCCGTCGTGGCGCGTGAATTGACCAAAGCCTTCGAAGAGTTGCGGCGGGGAAGGCTTTCCGAATTGGCGGCGCATTACAACGAGGCGGGCGCGCCCAAAGGCGAGGTCGTGGTCTGCGTTGCTCCGCCGGGCCAGGCAACCCTCGCGGGGCCTGAAGAAACAGACCGGCTGCTTCTTGCTCTTGCTGCCGAAATGCCGGCTTCGAGAGCCGCGGGCGAAGCCGCCCGGATGACCGGGGGGAAGAAATCCGAACTGTACCAGCGCCTGCTCGCGCTTAAGGAGGGCGGCGATGGGCGCTGAGGCGCGTCTGAGCCGCCAGCGAGCATACCGAAAGGGCCACCGGGGCGAATGGCTGGCGGCGTTTGCCCTGAGGCTTAAGGGCTATCGTATTCTGGCGCACCGCTTCAAGACACCCTTGGGCGAGATTGACCTGATCGCAAGGCGCGGGGACCTTGTTGCAATTGTGGAAGTTAAGGCACGGCCGACCTTGGGCGAGGCGATGGAGGCGGTCTCCTTTACCGCACAGAGGCGGATCGACGCCGCTGCGGATCTATGGCTTTCGCGCCAGCCCGACTACGCGCGCCTCAGCCTGCGCTATGATCTCGTCGCGGTGCTGCCGCGCCGCTGGCCCGTGCATGTGGAGAACATCTACGCCGCCCGCTGACGGCGGCTCACACCCATCGGCAGGCCACCCTGAGGCTGCGTGGTAAGCTTCTGCACCGGCCAGGGCTTGGTCTCGGGAAGAAGATCGAACCGGTAGCGGGACATGAGCACGGCGAGCGCGATCACCGCCTCCTGCATGGCGAAGGTGGCACCGATGCAGACGCGCGGACCGGCCCCGAACGGAAGATATTGGAAACGGTTTATCTTTTCCCGGTTTTCCGGGTGGAACCGCGAAGGCCTATAAGCATCCGGATCGTCCCAGAGCTTGCGGTGCCGGTGCACCGTCCACGGCATAACGAGCACCTGCGTACCCGCCGCGATCTTCAGGTCTGAGTAGGAATCGTTCTCAATCGCCTCGCGGTTGATGGATGGTGCCGGCGGGTAGAGCCGCATCGCCTCCTCGAAGGCGGCGCGCGTGAGCGGCATCGCGTCGAGCCACTTCACGGGGTCCGGCTCGCTTGAAAGCACGCTGTCGATTTCAGCTTCAATCCGCTCTCGCTCCTCTGGCAGGTTTGCCAGACAGTAGAGCGTCCAGCCCAGAGCGCGGGCAGTGGTCTCGTGACCGGCGCCGATGAAGGTGATGATATTGTCCTCGATTTCTCCACGCGAAAGGCCCTGCGGCCCTTCTGCGCGCAGGAGCAGGGTCAGGAAATCCTCCGGCACTTCCGCATCGCCCCTGGCGAGTTTCTCCTTCCGCATCTCCATCGTCCGCGCCACGATATTGCGAAAGAAGGCGAGCGAGTTGCGCCCCAGGATTCGTGTGATCCTCGGCAGCCAATCGGGAGCGCCCAACAAATCGAGAGGATCGACCCTGCCCATCGTTTCGAACAGGCGATCCACCTGATGGGCGAAGCCGCCGGGATCTCCCGCCACCTCGCCGGAAAAAAGCGTTTCGGAGAGAATATCGAAGGTGAGCATCGTCATATCGCGGGAAACATCGACCGTGCCCCCGATCGCCTGCTCGTAACGCTCGGCGAAGGCTTCGGCCTTCTGAAGCATCGGCCCGGCAAAGCCTGATATGTGACGGGGCGTGAAGACGGGGGCCATTGCTTTGCGGGAGCGGCGCCAGACCTCGCCTTCCGCCGTCAACAGGCCATCACGCAGAATCGGCCGCAGGATCTTTTGGCGGACGCGAGCCATTTTGTAGTTCCTGGCATTGTCCACCAGCACATGACGGATCAGGCCAGGATCGTTGGCAATCAATAGCGGCCCACCAATGCCGCCCGTCACGAGCACCCAGGGCTCGTTGTAGGAAGGCTCACCCCAGAGTTCCAGCGGATTGCGATAGACGATCCGCATCATCTGCAGGGTCGAAGGCGGTGTCTGCCGCGGGCTTGGCGCGGGCGGACGGAAGGAAGCGGCAACCAGGTCTGTCGGTGTGGCCATGCTTCTTACCTAGGATCCTGCACTTATGGCTTCAATCAGCGCGAGGGGAACGGGGCCGGAGGGTGAGCGTTTATAACCTAGATAACGCTCAAGGTGCTGGAAAGCGAGGATATGCTCATGAACTGGAACCAAATCGAAGGAAACTGGGAGCAATTCAAAGGCAAGGCCCAGCAGAAATGGGGCAAGCTCACCAATGACGACCTTGACGTCATCAAGGGCAATCGCCGCGAGCTTGTTGGCCGTATTCAGGAACGCTATGGCAGGACCCAGGAAGAGGTCGAGCAGGAAGTGGACGATTGGATGTCCCGCCACTAGCTCCACCAGAACATGAGAAAGGCCTGCGGCCGAACCGCAGGCCTTTCTGCTGTGATGGATTGCCTGTTATTCGTGCACAGCGCCCGAACCGCCGACCGCGACGATCTCATAGGGCGCGCCGCCGGTGACGAATTCGCGGCTCGCCTCCAGAGTGGCTGCGTCGAGCACGTGGATCAGCCCTTTGAGCGGATCCGTCACCATGATCTCATCTCCGGCGACGGCGATCCGCGGACGCGGGTCGTTCCAGTGGCCATCCATGGAATAAGGCTCCGTCACCCCGACCGATTTGGCGATTTTGCCTGAGAGCACATTGATCTGGTGCAGGCGACCGTCCTCGGTGAACACGTAGGCGAATTTGGTGCGGACGGGATCGATCGCGAAGTGAACGCGCCGGACGGGCAGATCGATGAGACGGAAAGCGTTCTCGTCCTCGGGATCGATGAGCACGACAGCCTTCTGGCCGAAATTGCCGAGAAAATACTGCAAGCCCTTGCCGCCGAGCAGGGTCGACACCTTGGCGTCCTCCGGCAGGTCACCGGCATAGGCGAGATGCTTGATTTCCGGCTTGCCTCCCGTCTCCTTTACGATCAGCAGGCCCGTTTCGCAGGCGATTGCGGTTAGATGGCCGGAGGAGGCTTCGCCGTGGAGGCCGGGGCATTCCGCCACCTCGCCGACCTGACGGCCCGAGGAATCCAGCACGCGCACGCCGGTGGGGAGTTTCGAAGGGTCCTGCTCATTCGGCACGGTGACAACGACATGATCGCCCAGCGGGATCGCGACACCATGATGCGGAGCGGCAGTTTCGAGCAAGCGGACAGCGGATTTGCCCTCCAAAACATCCGCTTCCTTGATCAGTCGTACAACGCCCTCACCGTCATAGAAGATCGCGACATCGCCGTGATGCGGCACGAAATGGACAGGCTTCTTGCCGGCGATCTCCACGCCCAGCGCTTTTGGCTCGCTGACTTCCAGATCCCCATGATCGCCATGGTCATCCAACTCGATTCCAGTCGCAAAGCCCATCGCGACATCGGCATCCGCCTGCACGGCGAAGACGACCTTGCCGCTCTCCGTCGGGTAGAGCCGCCCCTGGCTTTTCAAATCAAAACTCTTGATGATCTTGCCTTCCGCGGCATCCAGAACATGCATCACCGGCAGGTGACGATCCGTGACGAACAGGCGCCACGCGGTCTCCGCCTTCTCGTCAGCACGCGCGGGTAAAAGCGTCAGGCCAAAAGCAAGCCCCAACGCACAAGATGAAACGAGTGATTTCACTTGAACCTCCTTTGACGTAATAACATTACAGCCGATGACCTGAAAAACGCCGCTCACCTCAAAGACGAGCGGCATTAAGCGCGCTTTATGCCGGGGACTACTACGCTGCGGACAGGCAGTCCGAGAGGGATTTCGCCAGATTGCCGACGAGCGTGAAGTAAAGTTCCGGCCCCTCGTCGAGGCTCGCGCCCTCCGGATCGAGTACGCCCATGCGGGCGTTCGTGCCTTCCGTTACGACATTCGCGAATTTCGGATCGAACTGCGGCTCGGCGAAGACGCAGACCGTTTTGAGCTCCGCCACTTTGTTGCGGATTTCCTCGAGCCGCCCGGCACTTGGCATCTGTTCGGGGCTGACGGTGATGGACCCCGCCGCCTCCACGCCGAAGCGGTTCTCGAAATAGTGATAAGCGTCATGAAAGACGACGAAGGGCCTGCCGCGGACAGGTTCGACGGTTTTCTGGATATCATCGATCAGTTCATCGAAGCGTCCGTCAAGCGCGGCAGCATTCTTTTCATAGAGCGCGGCATTCTCCGGGTCGGCCTCCGCCAGGGTCGTTGCAATCTGGCGCACCATCAACCTCGCATTCTCCGGGTCGAGCCAGATATGCATGTCCTTGCCGTGCTCGTGATCGGCATGATCGTCGTGGTGATCGTGGCCGGCTTCTTCGGCCTCATGCTCGTGATCATGATCCTCATCGCCATGGCCGTGCGGCTCGAAAGTGCCACCCTCCCGCATATCGAGCAGGGTTATGCCAGGCGTTTCGGAGAGCTTGACGATTTTGGCGTTTCCCCCGAGCGACGCGAGCGGTTTTTCGAGAAAGGTCTCGACGCCCTCGCCTACCCAGAAAATGACCTTGGCATCCTCCAGCATGCCGGCTTCGGAAGGCCGCATGGTATAAGTGTGCGGCGAGGCCGCGCCTTTTACCACCAGCCCAACATCCCCTGCCCCCTCCATCACCGCCGAAACGAGCGAGTGGACCGGCTTGATCGAAGCGACCACCCCGTCCATGGCCATGGCCTGCGTTACGGAGAAGAATGCCGCGTAAGCGGCTAGCGGCAAGAGCAGGCGTTGTTGCATCGAATTCCCTCACTAAACGTTATGACATTACACTTCTTGCGTAATGCTATAACGTGTGCCATATGGATTGGCAAGCAGGATGCGAGCCGAATGTTGCAAACAGCAAGACAAGATCAGGAAGTGCTGGTCGAGATGAGAAATGCCGGCGTCCATCGCTCCGGACGCTGGCTGGTGCGCGGCGTGGACCTGACTGTTCGGCGCGGCGAAATCGTTACGCTGATCGGGCCGAACGGCTCTGGTAAAAGCACCACGGTGAAAATGGCCATCGGGGTGCTTCAGCCTGATGAAGGTGTGGTTGGACGGATGCCGTCGCTGAAGGTCGGCTATGTGCCGCAAAAGGTTTCGATCGACTGGACTCTTCCATTGAGCGTCGAGCGGCTTATGGCGCTCACCGGCTCCCTTGACCGGAAGAAGGTGGCTGAGGCTCTCGATGCGGCTGGCATCGCGCATTTGGCGCGCGCGGAAGTACAGACGCTTTCCGGTGGCGAGTTTCAGCGGGCCTTGCTCGCCAGGGCGCTAGCCCGCGAGCCTGACCTGCTTGTGCTCGATGAGCCGGTGCAAGGCGTGGATTTCACCGGCGAAATAGCACTTTACCAACTCATCAGCGAAATCCGCGACCGCACGGGGTGCGGCGTGCTGCTCATTTCGCACGACCTGCACGTGGTGATGGCGGCGACGGACACCGTAATCTGCCTCAACGGGCACATATGCTGCCGCGGGACGCCGGAGAAAGTGCTGAAGAGCCCGGAATATGTGCGGCTGTTCGGCGCACGCGCAGGAGATACGCTGGCGATCTATCATCATCATCACGACCATACCCACCTTGCCGACGGCCGCGTGCGGCAGGCAGATGGCACGATTGTCGATGATTGCCACGCCCATCACCACGATCACGCCCGCGATGGCGGCCAGGGCGGGGGGCATGGTCATGCTGGATGATTTCTTCACAAGGGCACTTGTGGCCGGCATTGGCCTGGCAATGGTGGTGGGGCCACTTGGCTGCTTCGTCGTCTGGCGGCGCATGGCCTATTTCGGAGACACCATGGCGCATTCGGCGCTCCTGGGCGTAGCGCTTTCCTTCCTGTTCGAGATGAACCTGACCGCGGGCGTTTTCGTGGTCGCGGCCCTCGCCTCCCTGGCTCTCCTTTTCCTGCAGCGGCACGGCACGCTATCGACGGATGCGCTGCTCGGCATCCTGTCCCACTCCACACTTGCGCTAGGTCTGGTTATGGTGGCTTTCATGAGCTGGATCAGGATCGATCTCATGGCATTTCTTTTTGGCGATATCCTTGCTGTCTCGCGAATGGATATTGCAATGATATATGGCGGAGGGGCGCTGGTGCTTCTGGTGCTTGCCTGGCTTTGGCGTCCGCTGCTTGCCGCCACCGTAAATCCGGAGATCGCGGCGGCTGAAGGCATGCGGCCGGAGCGGGCGCGCTTCATCTTCATGCTTCTCATGGCGGCCATGATCGCCATCGCCATGAAGATCGTGGGCATCATGCTCATCACGTCCTTGCTCATCATTCCGGCAGCCGCGGGCAGACGCTTTGCATCCACGCCGGAGATCATGGCAATTGCCGCCTCGATCGCCGGAGCGATCGCCGTAATCGGCGGGCTGACCGCATCCCTGCAATTTGACACACCGTCAGGCCCGTCGATCGTCGTCGCGGCTCTCATCCTTTTTCTCCTGAGCCTGGTGCGTCTGCCCTGGCGGCAGACGGCGCCGCTCAATACCGGAGGAAAAATATGACGACCCACCCGGAACTCACACGCAACCAATCTTTGGTGCTCAAGACGCTCGGCAGGGCGGAAAGCCCGCTCAGCGCCTATACCATTCTCGACCGGCTCCGGGATGACGGCTTCCGCGCGCCGCTCCAGGTTTATCGGGCGCTTGAGAAGCTGCAGGAATTCGGCCTCGTTCACCGGCTAGAGAGCATCAATGCCTTCGTTGCCTGCGCCGATCCTCACTGTCACGGCCATTCCATGATCGCATTCGCGATATGCGAGACCTGTGGTCGTGTCGACGAGTTTTCTGATGAGACCGTCGAAGCGCGGCTCGGCGAGTGGGTGACGGCCAACGGTTTCAAGCCGGCCAAAACGACCATCGAAATCCGTGGCAACTGCGCCGCTTGCTCGGCGGCCATTCAGGCGCCTAAGGGATTAGAACAATCCGTCCTTTGAAAGCTGGATCGCCGCCGGCCCGAGAATGATCGCAAAAAGCACCGGCAGGAAAAATAGGATCATCGGCACCGTCAGTTTGGGCGGCAGGGCTGCTGCCTTTTTCTCGGCCGCGTTCATGCGCGCTTCGCGGCTTTCATCGGCCAGCACGCGCAGCGCCTGGCTTATGGGAGTGCCGTAACGTTCGGCCTGAATCAGCGCCTGGGAAACGCTCTTTACGGATTCAAGTCCTGTGCGGGCGGCCAGATTCTCATAGGCCTGCCTCCGCTCCTGCAGAAACGAGAGTTCGGCGGTTGTGAGCACTAACTCCTCGGCGAGCGCCACCGACTGCGTTCCAATCTCGTCTGCCACGCGCCGGAAAGCCTGTTCCACCGAAACACCCGATTCGACGCAGATGAGCAGCAAGTCTAAGGCATCGGGCCATGCAAGCTGGATGGACTTCTTCCGCTTGCTTGCCTGGTTGGAAATATAGAGGACCGGCAGGTAGAACCCCCCATAAGCGGCCAGAATGCAGACAAAGATGCGGATCGGGAGCGACTGCGCGGCAAGACCGCCCATGACGAATATGTAGAAAAGGGCGAGCATCAAGCCGGCGGGAGGCAGGACGAGGCGGAAGAACAGGAACCGGGTGAGCGGGCTCTGCCCGCGATAACCGGCCGTTCGCAACATGGCGACAGTAGACTCGTCGGCCAAAGCGCGCCTGAGATCCAGTTGGTCCACGATGGCGCGCATTGAGGAACGGTCTTCCCGGCGCAGACCTCCGGCCCGCCGGCGCTCCGCCTCAGCGGCAAGGCGTGCCCGCTGTTTCGCGCGCAGCTCCTCCCGCTCCAGGGCCACGGTCTTCATCCGCGCCTTGAGCGGATCTCCTCCGCCGACGGGAACCACGGTGAAGATCGTAGCGAATACCGCGATCGAAACGAGGAGCGCCAGAAGGAAGCTCGGGTCGGTGAGGGTCGTGACCACATCAGTCATTGCAGGATCAGACCTCGAAATTCATCATCTGGCGCATCACGAAGATGCCGATGCTCATCCAGACCGCGGAAAGCCCGAGGATCAAGTGGCCGACACTTTCGCTGAAGAGCGGCATGATATAGGCCGGGCTCGTGATGTAGACGAGCGCGGCAACGACAATCGGCAAAGCGCCGATGATCACGGCAGAGGCCTTGGCTTCCATCGAGAGCGCCTGCACTCGTGCCTTAATCTTTTTTCGTTCCCGCAATACGCGCGATAGATTGCCAAGCGCGTCGGAAAGATTACCGCCGGCCTGGCTCTGGATCTGAAGCACGATCCCGAAGAAATTGACTTCGGGGCAGGGCATGGTCTCCGACATGCGCATGGCAGCCTCAGCCATGGGAAGCCCGAGCTGCTGGGCTTCAACCAGCCGCCGGAATTCCGTTCGAACCGGTTCCTGTGCCTCGGCCGCGATCATACGCACCGCGTCATTCAGCGGGAGGCCCGACTTGACGGCGCGCACGATGATATCCAGCGCGTTTGGAAATTCGTTGAGGAACGCCTGGACGCGGCGCCTGCGCAAATAAGCAATGATCCAGCGCGGAGCGCCAAAGAAGCCGGCGACCATTGCACCCGCCACCGCGAGCAGCGGTGCTCCGGCGATAAAAGTCACGATCACGAACAGCAATCCGACCACAGCCGACAGGATGTAGAAGCGCTCCATGCTCATCTCCAATCCCGCCTGGCGGATCTGGATTTTCAGCGGCGGCCGCTTCAGGAAACGATCCTGATCCTTCTGCCTCGTCTCGATATCCTTTAAGCTTTCCTGGATGGACCTGCGTCTCTTGGCAATTTCTGCCGCCCGGTCGCGCGCCGCCCTTACCACATTGCCCTCGATCTGAGCGCGTTTGACGGTCTCGAGCCGCCGTTCGACTTTTTTCTCGCTGGCGATCGTGTTGAACATCAGCACATAGGCCAGTCCTCCTGCGCTGCAGGCCGCCAGCACGACAAAGGCCAGGAGGCTGAGCGACAGACCGAACATCAGAGAGCCTGCTTTTCCATCGCTTCGAGCGCGGCTGCGAGCCGCGCCTCCTCGCCATAGTAGAGCGCGCGTTCCCAGAAAGCAGGCCGGCCGATGCCGGTGGAGACGTGCTTGCCGATAATGCGGCCCGACGCGTCCTCCCCCTTTATGTCGAAGACCACCAGGTCTTGAGTGACGATCACATCCCCTTCCATACCCAGCACCTCGCTTATGTGGGTGATGCGACGGGAGCCGTCACGCAGGCGCGCGGCCTGAATGATGACGTCGATAGAGCCGACGATGATTTCGCGAACAGTCTTCTGCGGCAGGGAAAAGCCGCCCATGGCCACCATGGATTCGATGCGGTTCAGGCATTCACGCGGGCTGTTGGAATGGATCGTGCCCATGGACCCGTCATGACCCGTGTTCATGGCCTGGAGCAGGTCGAACACCTCGGGCCCGCGCACCTCACCCACGATGATACGTTCGGGCCGCATACGCAGGCAGTTGCGCACGAGATCGCGCATCGTCACCTCGCCCTCGCCTTCGAGGTTGGGCGGGCGGGTTTCGAGCCGCACTACATGAGGCTGCTGCAGTTGAAGTTCGGCCGAATCTTCGCAGGTTATGACACGCTCATCCCGGTCTATGAAATTCGTGAGACAGTTGAGCAACGTGGTCTTGCCGGAGCCCGTGCCACCGGAAATGACGACGTTGCAGCGCACTCTGCCGATAATTTTCAGCACCTCCGCGCCCTCCGGCGAGATGCTGCCGTGCCGGACAAGCTGATCGAGCGTCAGCTTGTCCTTGCGGAACTTGCGGATGGTCAGCGTCGGGCCGTCGAGCGCCAGCGGCGGCGCGATAACGTTGACACGGGAGCCGTCGGGCAGGCGCGCATCGCAGATCGGGCTCGACTCGTCCACCCGCCGGCCGACCTGGCTTACGATGCGCTGACAGATGTTGAGAAGCTGCTGATTGTCGCGGAAACGGATATTCGTCTGCTCGACTTTCCCGTTCACCTCAATGTAGACGTTTCGCGCGCCGTTCACCATTATATCGGCGATTTCGTCGCGCGCGAGCAGCGGCTCCAGCGGCCCAAAGCCCAGCACGTCGTTGCAGATGTCCTCCAGCAGCTCTTCCTGCTCGGATATCGACATCGCAAGATTTTTGATTGCGATGATGTCGTTGACGATGTCGCGTATTTCTTCCCGGGCGCTGTCGGCGTCGAGCTTCGCCAGTTGGGAAAGATCGATCGTATCGATGAGGGCGGAAAAAACCTGGCCCTTGGTGTCGTAATAGCTGTCGCTGTGAGCCGCCGGGCGAGCCGGCGCCTGGGCAGGAGCGGGCGCGGGTTTCTCCTGACTGGAGGCGGCAGGCGGAGCAACAATTGCGCCCGCTGCATCCGGCTGCTGCGGACGGGGCTTGGGAGCAGAGATATCTGCTTCGGCGTGAGCCAGCGCCGGCTGAACGACGAGGCGTGACCTGACCGTGCCTGTGGTGCCGCCTGTTCCTCTTCTCCCGAACATGGCGCTACTTCTTCAACCGGCCGAGAAGCGCGGCCAGGCCAGACCTCTTCTTCGGCGTCACCTCGCGCCGGCCGGAAAGCACATGCGCAAGTTCATCGATGGTCTTTGCAATGGTGTGATTGCGATCCGTCTCGCCAAGCATGCGGCCATTATTTGCGGCGGTGCCGAAGAGCTGCGGCTCGAAGGGAATAACCGCGAGCGGGGCAATGCCGAGCGGTTCGGAGAAGTCTTCCGGCTTGATTTCCGGCCGCTTCGGCACGTTTGCCTGATTGATAATCAGCTTCGGGGGCCCATCGTTTGGCCGCAACATCTTCAGCATGTCGACGAGATTCTTCGTGTTGCGCAGATTGGCCAATTCCGGGGTGGCGGTGATGACGATATCGTCGGCGCGCATGAGCGTCGTCTTGGCCCAGCCCGTCCATAGATGGGGCACATCAAGCACGACCATGGGGGCGGTGCGCTGGGCGGTATCGATGATTTGCGAGAAGGCCTCCCCATCCAAATCATAGACCCGATCGAGAGTGGACGGGGCAGCGAGCAGCGAAAGCCGTTCGGCGCATTGGGCAAGCAGCCGATCCAGATAGACCTCATCAACGCGTTCGGGCGCAAAGACCGCCTCCGCTATTCCCTGCGCCGGATCCTGGTCAAAGTTGATGTTGGCGGTTCCGAATGGGAGATCGAGATCGGCGACAACCACCTCGCTCTCGAAAAGCGAGGACATGGACCAGGCAATGTTATGCGCAAGCGTCGACGACCCAACGCCGCCTTTGGCGCCCACAAAGGCTATCGAGCGGCCGAGCGGTTCTGCACCCGGATCGACGAAGATATTAGCGATCACGGCCACGATATCCGCCATCAAAACCGGCGCCACCATATATTCGGAAATGCCGGCTCTGACGAGTTCCCGATAGAGCCACACATCGTTGTGGTTTCCGATAACGACAACTTTCGTGCTGGGATCGCAGACCTCCGCGAAGCTGCCGAGCTGGGCGATCAGCTCCCTGGGTTCCATACGTGTTTCAAGCAGGACGAGATTGGGCGTGGCCGCGGTCCGGTAGTGTTCGATTGCCGCCGGAAGGCCGCCCATCTGGACCTTGAGATGGGTTTTTGCCATGCGCCGGTCCTCACCGGCCCGGCGGATCGGACCCGCCACCGCATCGGTCTCGCAGAATGCCTGGATGGAAATGCGCGGTATCGGCCGCAACATCTGAAGCAGGCCGTCCTGATCGGCGTTCCACCGTTCCTCATCGGTTTCCAAGGCAAGGCTGCTCATGATTTCTCAATCCTAGTATTCGACTTCCGAGCGCACCCAGAACTCATCGGCAACCTGACCGGTTTTGTACCGTCCAATGGCCGTATCGCGGTTTTCAGCATCGATTGGGGTGGTCTTGCGCGGACCCAGCAGATCCATGGGGTTTGCTATCTGCGCGGCGAGATTGTTCTGATAGGCGCAGCCAAAATTCGCGTAGTGCTTGTTTTCGGTGGTATCGAGCAAATCTTCCGGCCAGCGCCCGCACTGGCCGGTTGTCGCCGCTACCACCGAGTAACTGACGCGAACCGGAGAAGCCTGCTCTGCAGGGGCATCATAGGACAGAACCTGAAGATGACCCTTCGGCACGCCTCTTCTGTATAGGAATTGGGCGATATCCTCCGAGAGCCGGCTTGCCGCGCGCTCATTTGGAGAACCAGATGGCACGAGAATCGTCACGACCGCTTTGCCGCTCTCGCCGTAATGTTCCATGAAGCCTTCGAGCGACATCTTCTGTTGCGGCGTCATACGGTAGGAGAAAACGCCGACCGGAAGGTCCAGCACCTGCTCCTTTTCGGAAAGCACGATAGGATGATTGGTGCGATAGTCGTCCGGCAGCGCGCCAACGGTAATCGAATCCCGTTTGGCACAACCGGCCATTGCGGCCGCTGCCATGAAGACCAGGAAGACCAGCCTGCCGCTCCGATGTATGGACATAGACATCCCCGTCATTTGTAAATGTAGCCGACCACGCCGTGGTAGCGGCCCTTGGGCAGGTTGGTTTTCATTGCGCCATAGATTCGGTTGACCCGGCCGAGAAATATGCCGGCGCCATCGCTGGACGGATTGAAATTGTCGTCCGGCCTTGCAAGTGCCGTGCGCGCCACCGGGCGCGCCAGATAGGGCGTGATGATGATCACGAGCTCGGTTTCGTTGCGTACGAAATCGCGGCTGCGGAAGAGAGTGCCCAATATGGGAATCTTGGAAAGGCCGGGGAGACCGTTGATCGTCTGGCGTACATCATCGCGCACCAGGCCGGCAATCATCATCGAGCCCCCCGAAGGCAGCTCCACCGTGGTGTCGGCCAGACGCTTGCGAATGGAAAGCGCGTTCATGCCCGGGCTATTGAAACGCCCCCCGATCGACGGCGACCCCAGGGAAAAGGAGCCCTCGAATGTCGGCTCCGAAACCGATGTTCGCACCTTGAGGCTGATGCGTCCGGGCGAGAGCACAGTGGGCGTGAATTCCAGCCCGATCCCGTAGTCGATTTTCTCGACCTCATAGGTAAGCTGGTCCGACTGCCCCTTCGACGCATCGCCCTGCTCGACTTTCTGGCCGGTGACAAGGTTGAATTCCCCGCCCACCTTGAATGTCGCCTTCTCGCCTGAGATGGCCGTGAGCGTGGGCTCGGAGAGCGTCTTCATGACGCCCGCCTGCTCCATGGCATTGAGATAGCCTTGAAGGAGCGATCCCTCGAGTGCGAGCTGTGAAGCCGAGGCCGGGGCGCCGAGACCGTAGGGACTGTCGACGATGGCGCCCCAACTGATCCCGTCAAGGCTTCCCGAGCCTATCATATTGACGCCAAGCTGCTTCATGACGGAGCGGCTGACCTCGGCCACGGTCACCTTCAGGGTCACCTGGTCCTCGCCGATGATCTGAAGCATGTTGACGATCTTGCTAACCTGGCGTGCAGAATCAGGATTGCTGATCGCGACGCCGCCGCCGTCAGTGGGCGCAGCAGCTGTTTGGGAATATTGCCCGGTCGTCGCTTCGCCACCGGTCACGAATATGGTGGCGAGTTGTGCAGCACGAGAGGCGTCAAGCGGCGTTTCTACCGTGCCGGTGAGGACGACATTGTCGTTGATCAGCTCGACATCGATATTGGAGTTCGGAATAAAGCGCTTCAGATATTGCTCGAGCCCGGCGACATCCCGCTCCACTGCGACATCGATCCTGGCGATCTGCTCGCCGCCCGCCCCGAAAACAAAGATATTGGTTTCACCCACCTGCTTGCCGAAGAGATAGATGCGGCGGGCCGTGCGGGTCACGGCGTCCGCCACCGCAGGATTGGCAACCAGAATGTCGTAGGCATCAGACGGCAGGTCCAGGACCAGCGTCTTGTTCAAGCCGAGCTTCAATCGCTCGGTTCCTGCTCCGCTAACCTCAATCACGCCTTCACCGCGCGCAGCGGAGGGTATGATCACCGGCCCCGCGGAAGCTAGCACCAGGGCCGCCGCCAGCAGGGCCCTACCGCGCCATTTTCCCGTTGCCCCTATCATCACTTTCGCCCCCTACGATGCCTGCCTATCGCCGTGTTCCGACGATGCTTGTTTCGCCGGATTTGATCAGCCGCACACTTTCTCCGCGCCCGGTGCCGGTAACGAGATGAAGGCCGCGGTCGGTAGCTTCTTCATTCGAATCCGCGACTGAGCGAAGGGAAAGCGTCAAGCGATCCGCCAATTGCTGCGCCACGGTGATGACTTCGGCCTCCTCCGGCGTGAGCTCGAGCGTGGCTGTTTCCCCGAGCTTGACGCGGCGGCCTTCCTCGTCTTCGTGGATCGTCTGGTCGATCGCCAGCACACGGATATTCTCCAGAACCGTCTCGGTAATGAAGCCGTTAGGGCTTGAGCCCTCGTCCGCGCGGCGCGTCATGATCACATCGACGCGGTCATTGGGCAGGATGAAGCCGCCCGCGGAAGTGTCCGCCGCTATGCGAGTGGCCACAGCTCTCTTTCCCGGCGGCAGGATCGCAGCCAGAAAACTATCGCCCTCCCCCACCAGCTTGGAGCGGCGTACCGGCTCGCCCGCAAAGAGATGCAGGCGCGCAACCGCATTTCTTATCGTTTCAAGGGCATCCGGCTCTCGCTCCCGCGTGATGAAGGCATCCATCACGCTCTCAGCCGGCCAAGCCTGCCACATCGCCGCGCCATTTATCGGCTCCCCGACGGGAACGTCCTGCGTAAGCACCAGGACGTCCGTAAGGCTAACTGGCGGCTTCTCAGGCGTCGGCGCAACCGCGGCCACCTTCGGCGGTGATGCGAGTTTCTTGGCCAGGTATCCCGCCCCGATCGCCGCAGCCACGGCTACGCCGAGAATGACAATGCGGGATTTGTTCATATGACCGCCCCCTGACATGCGGGCTTAGGCAGCCCGCCGTTTTTGGACCATGGAGGGGAAAGGTCAAATTATGGTTAACAACTTCGATACTAACATCGTTAATGAAGTGTGGATGTCTTTCTCAGTCTTTCCAACGTCGGACCGCCGACGGCTGCTCGAAACCAGCAGAGTCGCGCGAGTGACATGGAATTTTATGAAAAATTTACTCTAATGCCTGGCAATTCGGACCGGTTAGACACGAATTCGGAACGTTTTCCGCCCGGCTTTGTTAAACCAGCAAGTAAGAAGTGCAACCAGGCATTGCGAGCGAAGTGATGCGGAAAAACGAACAGGCAAGAGATGCGCCAGATGTGGCGCGACTCATAAGCCGGCAGATCCGCAATGCTGACAACAAGCGTTTCCTGCGCCGGCTGCCAGGATTGGAACTAGAACGGGACCTGCCTTCACAGGTGCTGGATCTCCTGCGCAAGTTGCAGGAGGTCGAGGGCACCTATTCGACACCGGGCATGAGACAACAGGATTCCCACTAAGCCAAAGAATAAGAGCCGGGCGGCAACGCCGCTCGGCTCCTTACCTCTTGCTGTAGTGCTAGGCAGCCCGCTTTTTGCCGGGAAGAAGGCCTTCGCGCTGAGCCTGCTTACGCGCAAGCTTGCGAGCCCGGCGGACCGCTTCCGCCTTTTCCCGTGCGCGCCGCTCTGAAGGCTTCTCATAAGAGCGACGCGCCTTCATCTCACGGAAGATGCCTTCGCGCTGCATCTTCTTCTTAAGGACCCTCAGGGCCTGATCGACATTGTTGTCACGAACGACGACCTGCAATGCTTCCACCTCACTCGGTTGGATATTTCTGCAAAAAGTCCGGCACGCGCCCGCGGGGCGCTAAAGGCGACACTTCGGCCGCCGGCTCAGACGACTCGGAATGGCGCGAGCTATAACAGCAATTGCGCCAGAAGTATTCCCTAAAAGGGAAATATAGCGCGCCGAATTCCCGATTGAAGGAGTAAGGCGACTTTCCTGCACCTTTTTTGGCTATTGCGCCGCGCGCCGCCAGGAATATCTGCCAAGGCCGGCCGGGGCGGCCGCACTCGGCTGATAGTGCAGGGGAATGCCGCCACGCCGCCCGGCTTCAAGGCGGCGAAGGGTGATCTCGTTCTTCACTTCGAAGCTCGAAAAACCGCAGCGCAGCATATGCGGGATCTGATCGATCAGCACGTCGCCGGTGGCGCGGACATCGCTTCGGTAATTATGCCGAGAACGCAACAGCTCGGCTTTCGAATAGCTGCGCCCATCGTTGAAAGCGGGAAATGAAAGCGCCACAAGCGGCAGGCGATCAAGAAACGGCAGGATCGGATCAAACGCATCGCCTGGCAGGAGTTCAACCCCGAGACGAGGCAATACGTTCTCAAGCACCACCGGGTCGAGTGCGAGAAACGCGCCGAGCGGAAGCAGGAAATTTCCATTGCCGCGCAGCGCCTCCGCGCTGTCGGTCCGCTCCCATCTATTCTCCTGGAAACCTTCCGCGGTCCAGAGCCGGGGCACCGGCGCGATGATTTCGGTTGTGTTCATATTCAAGCCGCGTTGGTGAGAGCTTCGAGACCCGGCAGATGGATGCCGCATTCGGTTTTAGCCAAGCCTGCCCAGCGCCCGCTGCGTTGATCCTCGCCCGGTTTCACAGGCTGTGTGCAGGGAAAGCAGCCGATCGAGAGATAGCCATAGGCCACCAGCGGATTCTCGCGCAGGTCGTTCGCGCGCATATAGGCGGCCTGATCGGCCGTGGTCCAGCGGGCGAGCGGGTTGATGCGAATGCGCGGACCAACCGCCTCGAATACCGGCATTTGCGCCCGCGACTCCGCCTGGTGGCGCTTGCGGCCGGTGAACCACGCGGAATACGGCTCCACCGCACGCGCCATGGGCTCCACCTTACGAATCTCGCAGCACAGATCGGAGTCGCTCTTGTGAAGATCATTACCCGGATCGCGCGCGCCCAGCACATCGGATTTCGGGTGAACGACCACCAGGTTTGACAGACCGAGATCCGATGCCAACTGGTCGCGATAATCGATCGTCTCACCAAAATGCTGGCCGGTATCGAGGAAGAGCACGGGCAAGCTCTTGTCGACGCTGGCGACCATGTGAAGAAGCACGGCCGAATCGGCACCGAAAGAGGAGACGGTGGCAATACCGCCCTCGTCGCGGAACCGTTTCACGGCAAGCTCGACGATCGCCTCGGCCGCCAAATGGCCGTAACGCGCATCGAGTTCCAGCGCCTCGATTTCGGCGTCAAGCGGCTTTGGCTTCGCTGCCATAAAGTGCCTCCTTGAAAGGTGCAGGGCCAAGCCGGCCATAGGCGGCAAGGAACGTCTCTGATTTGTCTTGGCGCAGGCCGACATAGGTCTCGACGATAGTCTCAACCGCGTCGACGATTTCGTCGGGGCCGAAGCCGCGGCCAATGATCTCGCCCACAGCGGTGTTCTCGTCGCCCGACCCTCCCAGCGTGATCTGGTAGAGCTCCGCGCCCTTCTTCTCCACGCCCAGAATGCCGATATGGCCCACATGGTGATGGCCGCATGCGTTGATGCAGCCGGAAATCTTGATCTTGAGATCTCCGATCGCCTCCTGGCGAGCCTGATCGGCAAAACGGGTTGAGATCTGCTGGGCCACAGGAATCGAGCGGGCATTGGCGAGCGCGCAGTAGTCTAGGCCGGGGCACGCGATAATGTCCGTGACAAGCCCCACATTGGCGGTGGCGAGCCCGATCTCGACCAGCCTGTCATAAACTGCTTTCAGGTCCGCCCGCGCCACGTGCGGCAGCACCAGATTCTGCTCGTGGCTCACGCGGATTTCGCTCATTGCATAACGCTCGGCGAGGTCGGCGACGGCGTCCATCTGGTCGGCGGACATATCACCCGGCACCTCGCCGATACCCTTGAGCGAGACCGTAACGGATGCATAATCGGGGTTCTTATGCGTATGCAGATTGCGAGCAAGCCAGGTGGCAAACCCCGCATCCGCGGCGGATGCGGCAGCGATAACTGCATCGCCTTCCGGCCGGGCCGGCAGCGAAGGAGGCGCGAAATAGGCCTGAATCGCACGAATATCGCTTTCGGGAAGCTTCAGCTCACTATCCTTCAGCGCCTCGTATTCACGCTCCACCTGCGCTCTCAGCTCCTCGGTGCCCGTTTCGTGCACCAGGATCTTGATACGCGCCTTGAATTTGTTGTCACGGCGGCCATTCAGGTTGTAAACGCGCAGGATCGCCGTCGTATAGGAGAGCAGGTCCTCTTCCGGAAGGAAGTCGCGGATCTTCTTGGCCACCATGGGCGTGCGACCAAGGCCACCGCCCACATAGACCGTAAAGCCCCGTTTGCCTTCGGCATTCTTCTTCAAATGCAGGCCGATATCGTGCACCTGCACGGCCGCGCGGTCGCGCTGCGCTCCAGTCACTGCAATCTTGAACTTGCGCGGCAGGTACGAAAACTCGGGATGAAGCGAGGACCACTGGCGCAGGATTTCCGCATAGGGTCGCGGATCGGTCACCTCATCCGCCGCCGCGCCTGCAAAATGGTCGGCCGTCACGTTGCGAATGCAGTTGCCGCTCGTCTGAATGGCGTGCATTTCGACAGAGGCGAGCTTTTCCAGAATGTCCGGGATGTCTTTCAAAGCGGGCCAATGGAACTGCAGGTTCTGGCGTGTCGTAAAGTGGCCGTAGCCCTTATCGTAATCGCGCGCGATATGGGCGAGCATCCGCATCTGCCGTGGTGCAAGCGTCCCATAAGGAATGGCAATCCGGAGCATATAGGCGTGCAGCTGCAGGTAGACGCCGTTCATGAGGCGAAGCGGTTTGAACTGCTCTTCGGTCAGCTCACCCGCCAGGCGCCTTTCCACCTGATCGCGAAATTCGGCGACGCGCGCTTTCACAAAGGCGTGGTCGAATTCGTCGTAGCGGTACATACTCGCTCCTTAGACCAGCGACACCGCAGGCTTGTTCGCCTGCTTGCCAAGTTCGGGGTGAATGGATGGGCCCGCGGCTCGGATGCGCTCGCGAAGCCGCAGGGGGCGGACGGCCCCATCAACGATCTCGACATCGATCAGCTCGATATCGAGCACCAGATTTTCTGCCAGCGCCCGACGGCCGATCTGCTCCAGGCGCGCCTCGCCTTCCTTGTCGCGGGCGATCTCGGCGTCCGAGATATCTTCGACCCAAGCCGCATCGGGCCCGAGCCAGACTGCGGTGCCATCAAGCAACCTGTTTGCCGCGAGCAATTTCATGCTCATTCCTCTTCTGCCGGAGTGCGTGCGCCGTGCTCGTGGTAAGCAGTGAGCGGTTCCGAGCGCGCCAGATTCGCGCCAGCGACGGCATCACCTATGATCGTGAGCACCGGGCCGGAAAGATCAGCGCGCCTTCCAAGCGCCGGCAAATCGGAAAGCGTGCCGTGAAAGAGGCGCCGGTTTCCGAGGCTGGCGTTCTCAACCACAGCCACCGCGGTATCCGGCGACAGGCCAGCTTCCTGCAGATGCTGCGCTACCTCGGCAGCGGTCGAGCGCCCCATATAGACAGCGACCGTCGCGCCATCGATGGCGAGCTTGGCCCAATCCGGCAGCGCCTGCCCTTTCAGATCGTGGCCGGTTGTGAAGACGAGCGACGAGGCTATGCCACGCAGCGTCAGCGGCAGCTCGAAATCGGCGGCGGCGGCGAAAGCGGCGGTAACGCCCGGTACGACTTCATAGGAAATGCCGGCCTCGCGCAGCGCGGCTATCTCCTCACCCGCACGGCCGAAGATGAGCGGATCGCCCGATTTCAGGCGCACGACACGCTTGCCATTACGCCCAAGCGCGACAAGGAGCTCGTTGATCTCGGCCTGGGTCTTGGAGTGGCAACCCTTGCGCTTTCCTGCCGCGATGCGCTCCGCATCCCGCCGCCCCATGGCGACGACCGCCTCGGGCACCAGCGCGTCATACACGATCACATCGGCTTCCATCAAAAGGCGCTGGGCGCGCAGCGTGAGCAGATCCTCCGCGCCTGGGCCGGCACCCACCAGCGCCACGTGGCCGGGCTCAACGCCCTGTGAATCCAGCAGCATTTCTGCTGCCCACGCGGCGCGATCCGCACTGCCTGCCTCCACGGCGCGTGCCGGACCGCCGGTAAAGAAAGCTTTCCAGAAGCGACGGCGTACGACGCCTTTGGCAAGGCGGTGCTCCACCGCCGCGCGGTAGGAAGCGGCAAGAAGAGCAAGCCGCCCGAGCGAGGGCGAAAGCATCTGATCGATGCGGGCGCGGATCATCTGCGCCAGCACCGGGCCTGCGCCTTCCGTGCCGATGGCGACGGCCACAGGCGCACGGTTGACCAGGGCCGGGGTGAAGAAATCGCAAAGTTCCGGCCGATCCACGGCATTGACCGGGATGTACCGTTCCCGCGCATCGGCCACCACGGTGCGATCGGCCTCTTCATCGCCCGTGGCGGCGAAGACAAGGACGGCACCGTCGAGAAGGGCGGGCTTATAGGAGGAGCGGGTAAGAGCCGCGCCGTTCTCCGCAGCCCAGGCTGCAAGCGCTGGCTCCGGCTTTTCGGCGACTATCAGGAGTTCAGCGCTTGACTGCGCCATCAGCCGCGCCTTAGCCAAAGCCTCGCCGCCGGAACCGACGATGACGATGCGTCGTCTTTCCACCCGTAAGAAAACGGGAAATGCGTTCAGCTTTGCCGTTTCGCCAGCCATAAAACCAGTTGCTCCTGATCAGTGGGCCAATTTTGCCCGCGGGCGAGAATTTTCAGAAGAAACCCAGTCGCGCATGAAAGACCGCCGCGCAATCGCTTTTCCGCTGCCGACCACACCTAAGGAAAAATCATCCGCCACTTGTTTCCGCGCTGCCACGCCGCCGTGGAACGCCGCACGCCCAAACGAAGTTGTGCGGGAGCGAATAAACATCAAACATGGAGAGAAAAATGGCGGGCATTCGGCTCGAACACGGCATTTGGGTTCTCGTGGCAGATGGCGAAAAGGCACTGTTCCTGCACAACAAGGGCGATGCCGAATATCCCAATCTTGAAGTCGTGCGCGAGTTGCGTGACGAAAACCCGCCCACACGCGAGCAGGGAACGGATCAGCCCGGCCGCTATTCCGACGGCGCAAATGTGCATAAGAGCGGCTTCGCGGAGACGGACTGGCACCGCATTGAGAAGGAGCGCTTCGCCGAAGAGATCGCCGAGCGGCTCTACAAGATGGCTCACAGCGGCCGGTTCGAAAAGATCGTGCTCGTCGCGCCGCCGCTGGTACTGGGTGCGCTACGCAAGGCGTTGCACAAGGAAGTCGATGCGCGGGTCACGGGCGAGCTACCCAAGACGCTCACCAACCATACCATCTTCGATATCGAGAAGACGTTGACGAGCGGCGGCGCACCGACCTTTCCCCTGCAGGGCGGCTCCCGCGTGCGGTGAGGGAAGCTTCCCCTCAGACGTGCTGCCCGCCATTGATATGGATCTCTGCGCCCGTGACGTAAGAGGCGTTTTCGGAGCAGAGAAAATAGATCGTATCCGCGACTTCCGATGTTTGGCCGAGCCGGCGCAGCGGTATGGTTTCGACCAGCTTGTCGGTGCCAGGCGACAGGATCGGCGTTTCGATCTCGCCCGGTGCGATCGCGTTGACGCGTATCCCGTGTGGACCGAAATCACCCGCCATTTCACGTGTAAGCGCGGCAAGGGCCGCCTTCGAGGTGGCATAGGCGGTGCCTGCAAAGGGATGAACGCGACCGCCTACTATGGATGTGACATTGACGATCGAGCCCTTGGCGGCGGCGAGCTCCTTGAAGAGGCCGCGCGCCAGCATGATCGGCGCGAAGAAGTTCACCTGGAAGACGTCGCGCCAGACATGCATTGGCGTATCGATGGAATTCATGCGCCTGCCGCCATCGAGCTTGGGTGAGATCGCGGCATTGTTGACGAGCGCATTGAGCTGTCCGCCATTTTCGGCGAGACGGTGACGGATTTCGGCGATCGCGATGCCCACTCCCTCCTGATCCGAAAGATCGAGCTGAATATGATCCTCAGGACCAGCCGGCCAAGGACAGTCCTCCGCGAAAGCCTGGCGCGAGCAGGTGATGACGCGCCAACCTTCGCGCGAGAAGCGCTTTACCGTCGCATGCCCGATACCCCGGCTTGCGCCCGTCAGGACCAAGGTCTTCCGCTGATCAATCTGGCTCACGTCGCTCTCCATTTGCGCCATATGTAATCTCTGGGCGCAGAGAATGCGATAGGCCGGCGCGCTGCCTAGTTGCCTAGAATTGCATCCAGGATCGAGAGATGCCGCCGCTGTTGCGGTCCGCCCACATCCGCTGGCGGAACTGGGCGGCCATTCCCGCCGCCGGCATCCGCCACGGACGGGATCGGCTGAGGCCTTGCGGCCTCCCCAACCGCGTTCTGCGGCACCGGCCTGGAGGACTCCAGCGGCCGGGCAACATCCAACCGCGGCTGAGGTCTCCAACTGCCGGGAAGTCCTGCCACCGGAACACCCTTGTGGGCGGCTGTCATGAACTCGCGCCATGCCTCCGCCGGCAACGAGCTGCCGGTTGCCTTGGTGGGGCGGCTGTTGTCATTGCCGAACCAGACACCGGTGATAAGATTCGATGTATAGCCGAGGAACCAGGCATCGCGGGATTCCTGCGTGGTGCCCGTCTTGCCCGCGGCAGGCCAGCCGAAAGCGGCGGCTCGCCCGCTGCCGTACTCGATTGTACCTGCCATCATGTAATTCATCATGCCGATGATCTCGGCATTGGCCACGCGCGGGACGTGGCTTGCCTTTTGCTGGTAGAGCACCTTGCCGGACGCGGTGGTGATGGTTTCGATGAAGTGTATCTCGGGCTTAAAGCCGCCATTGGCGAACGGCACATAGGCGGCGGTCAGCTCAAGCGGCGTCACCTCGGATGTGCCGAGCGCGATCGAGGCATTCGCGTTGAGGCTCGACTCGACGCCCATGCGATGCGCCACTTCGACGACCGCTTCAGGTCCGACCTCGACGGCCAACTGCGCTGCGACGGAATTGAGCGACCGCGCAAGCGCTTCCGCCAGCGTGACCTGGCCATAATACTTGCCCTGGTAATTCTCCGGCCGCCATTTGCCGATTCGAACCGGTGCGTCGTTGCGCATGCTGTCGGGCGTGCGCCCCTGTTCAAGCGCGGCCATGTAGACGAATGGCTTGAAAGCCGAGCCGGGCTGCCGCCGCGCCTCCGAGGCACGGTCAAATTGGCTGTGCGCATAATCATATCCGCCCACCATCGCGCGTACCGCACCGGAACCGTCGATGGAAACGAGCGCACCCTGGCTTACCTGGAGCTGCTTCCCCTTCTCGTCGATGAGGCGGCGGATCGACTTTTCCGCCACCTTCTGCAAATGCAGGTCAATGGTGGTTTTGACCACGACATCCCGTTCCACCGTGCCGACAAGAGCGGGCAGCTCTTCCATGATCCGATCGGCCACGTAGTGCTCCGAGCCGGTCCAGTAGGCTGCCGCGCGGTTGGCAGGCGCGCTCATCGCCGCCGCCAGCTGGCTGTCGCCGATCATGCCCTCCTCGCGCATGGCCGAGAGCACCACCTGGGCGCGTTCCTCTGCGGCCTGCGGATCGCGCGCGGGGGAAAGCCGAGAGGGAGCCTTCAGGAGGCCGGCCAGCAAAGCCGCCTCGGAAAGCGTGATTTCGTGGGCCGACTTGTTGAAATAGCGCTGTGAAGCAGCCTCCACGCCATAGGCGCCCGAACCGAAATAGACCCGGTTGAGATACATCTCGATTATCTGGTTCTTGGTATATTTCTGCTCCATCCATAGAGCGAGCAGCATCTCCTGAACCTTGCGCTCAAGCGTGCGGTCGGGTTTCAGATAGAGGTTCTTGGCCAGCTGCTGGGTAATGGTGGACCCCCCCTGGGACAGCTCGCCCTCAAGCAGGTTCGCGACCATCGCGCGCGCCATACCCATCGGATCCACGCCCCAATGGGAGTAGAAGCGCCGATCCTCGATAGCAATCACCGCCTGGGGGATGAAGGGCGACATTTCGTGCAGGCCGATCGCTTCGCCGCCTGTCATGCCGCGATTGGCGATCAGCGTGCCATCCACTGCCACGATCTTTACGTTTGGCGGCCTGTCGGGAATTACCCAGGTGGTTAGGCTCGGCATCTGGGCGCCGTAATAGGCGATGAGCCCTGCAGCGGCGATCCCTCCCCAAAGGGCGAGCACGATCGACCAGTAGACGAAGCCTCGCAGAAAACCTCCGAGCCCGCTGCGCCGCGCGAGGCTGGAACGGCGGTGGGCTTTCTTTTTACCCTTTTTGCGGCTCGGACGGCGCGCGGGAGGGAGAATACGGTCGGACTGGCTCACCGACAATGTTCCAGAGCGCCGCCCGCCCGGTGCGCCGAAGCTTGGTTCGATGCGTTTTCCCCGATCGCGCTTCGCCATCTAAACTCCCATCACCACCCGCGATGCGGCTCCTTCGCGCCCACCTGCAAGCTAAAGATGGCGATTTAAGGGGGCGTTAATGGCGAATATCCACAAATTCACGGAACTTCAACGACTTAGCCGAGATGCCGCGGGCCCTCATTGCTGGAAGCGCGTCTCATCGCGGCCGCAGCTCTTTTATGGAAACTCATCTCAATTTCCTGCCCTTGTCAGGAGTTCGGAGATATAGCGCCGCCAGCGGAAGAGAACTTCGCGATGAAGTGCGGCGCCCGTATGGGCCGGGAAAACAGATAGCCCTGCATTTCATCACACCCTAGTTTGACAAGAAGATCGCGCTGTTCCTGAGTTTCCACACCCTCGGCGGTGACCTTCAGCTTCAAAGCGCGCGCCATTTCAATCATGGCTCCGATTATCGCACGCCCTTCTTCGCCCTCCAGCAGCGCACGCACAAAAAAACGGTCGATTTTGAGCCTGTCCAGCGGGTAATTCCGAAGGTAGCTCATTGAGGAATAGCCCGTCCCGAAATCGTCGAGCGCTACGCGAACGCCGGCGGACCTCAATGCGCCGAGTATCGTGCCGGCAAGTTCAGGATTCTCGATGACAACCGCTTCGGTGACTTCGATCTGAATCCTCTGTGGCGCGATCCGGTGATGCCGAATGATATCGAGGCACCGGCGTGCAAAATCCGCATCGCGAAGCTGAACCGGAGAGACATTCACGGCGATCCAGGCGACTGGCACGCGCTTGGCCATTCGGCACGCCTCATGGAGCACCCAATCACCGATTTGGGCAATCAGCCCGCTTTCCTCGGCGATTGTGACAAGGAACAGAGGCGAGACGGATTGGTGCACGGGATGGTTCCAGCGCAGGAGCGCCTCAGCGCCGGTGATCCTGCCTTCCGCCGAATAGAGAGGCTGGTAGACAAGTTCGAGCTCTTTCCCCGTCGCGAGCGCCTTTCGCAAATCCGCCTCCACCTGGCGGCGCTGCTTGACGGTATCGTCCATCGTCCTGGAGAAAAGTTCATAGCGGCCGCGGCCCTGCTTCTTGGCTTCATAGAGGGCAATGTCAGCCTTGCGCAGGATCTCTTCGCGGTGCGCAGCCGCTTCAGGGGCGGTGGCAATGCCAATGCTGACGCCGATATGCGCCGTATCCCCCTCCAGCTGAAAGGGCGGGATAAATGCCGCGAGCACCCTATCCGACAGTTCGCTGGCTGCCTCCACCGCATTTCGAGAGGCTATCACAATGGCAAACTCATCGCCGCCGAGACGAGCCACGAGGCCGGTATTTCCGACGATATCCTTCAGCCGCCGCGCTGTCTGCTGAATGACCTGATCGCCCGCGCGGTGGCCGAGGGTATCATTTACATTTTTGAATCGATCGAGATCCAGAAGAAGCACGGCAGCCTCTGCCTGCCCCGGCAGCAGATCGGCTAGAATGTCATCGAGCCTGCTCTCCAGACGCGCGCGGTTGGGCAGTCCCGTCAGCCAATCGTGAAAGGCGAGATGGCGCGCGCGTCCCTCGCTCTCCTGCAGTTCGGCCGAGGCGCGGCGCAATTTGCGTGCCTGGTAGAACGCGATACCAGCGGCAAAGGCAAGTACGAGTGAGGCCCAGGGTGCGATTTGACGTATCAGGCCCAACCCGGGCCGGTCGGCAGTCCAAACGTAATAGCCGATCACGTCACCCTGTTGGGAGCCAACCCCGATGCTCCCAGGCTGGGGCACGTAATCGCGCGCTGGTTCGTAGCCAAGTTCCTTTACAAGCGTGGTGCTGGCGATCTCGTTCACCACCGGCCCATCCAGGAACTTTACCGCCAGGAAAATGCTTTCCTTCCCCCTGGGAACAACGACAGCATCCGTATGAGGCCGAATGGGCCTGGCGCTTAGGATGGCCGGGCGCTGTTCAACTTCATCGATATCAACGACGAAAATATCGCCGCTGGGGACCTGCCAAGGTGCTTCCCGGGCCTGCAAGCGCTCGCGAAGTTTAGTCATTACCCTCTCGGCAGCCCTAAAATCCGCACCAAAGCTCGGCGGCTTCACCACATCTTCGCCACGGGCCGAAAGGAGGAGCTCACCATCAGGAGCAACTATGTAAGTTCGGTCATGCTTGAAGAAGCGGTACATCCAGCCGCCGAAGTTTTCCTCAACCCACTGGACGTCACGTTTGTTGGTGTGGATTACGCCGTCATCCCATACGCTAAAGCTTTCCTGTTCTCTTGGGACAGCAGCCATCATGGAAGAGATTTCCCGCTGGACGAGCATTTTTTGCGTCCGCAGAGCTTCTTCATCAGCCCTTCTCGCCGCGAACCACGTAAAGGCGGCGAGCGATGCCAGCGCAAGAAGCGTGAGCAGGGCAATAGCCACGGTAATCTGGGAAGCCAGCGATTTCGATAATGACTTCATCAATTAAATGCTTAAAAATAGAAAAGTTTATGTATTTTTCAGTATGAAACGGCGCAAACTCCAATATCCAAGCCAGACAGGCGAAACTACTTTACCCCTCAACAGTTTCGTGGCGACAATTATTTCTGATAAATAGCGTGATAATCCAATCAGGCTTTTGTTTTTCAACTATGTGCAAATATGTCTTGCTCGTCCCAACCCATGAGATCCAGCTTTGCTCGTGTGGGCAAAAACTTGAAGCAAGCCTGCGCTTCCCGCGCGCGGCCGTCCCGCATCAGACGCTGCTGCAGGACGTCCGCCAGGCGATGAAGATAAAGCACATCGGACGCAGCATATTCCAGCTGTTCCGGAGTCAGCTGTTCCGCTGCCCAATCGGAAGACTGCTGCGCTTTGGAAAGATTTACCTGCAGAAGCTCGTAGCAGATGTCCTTGAGGCCGTGGCGATCGGTGTAAGTCCGCGTCAGGCGCGAGGCAATCTTGGTGCAGAAAACCGGATCGGGCATGACGCCGAACGAGTGGTAGAGAACCGCTATGTCGAAACGGGCATAGTGAAATAATTTCGTGATGCGCCGGTTTCGCAGAAGCGCGACAAGGTTTGGAGCGCGCCTCTGGCCTGCCGCGATCTGCACGACATCTGCCGTTCCGTCCCCTGGAGAAAGCTGCACCACGCATAGCCTGTCACGATGGGGATTAAGCCCCAGCGTTTCGGTATCGATCGCCACCGCGTCCACATCGTAGCGGGAGAGATCGGGCAGGTCGTATTGATGAAATCGGATCGTCATTAAATCGTCCCCTCAGCGAAAGCAGCGAGGATTCGCGCCCAGGACCGCTGTCCCTTATGAAACGAATTAAGCTCGTATTTCTCGTTCGGAGAATGGATCCGGTCATCCGCCAGGCCAAAGCCGACGAGGAGCGATTCCATCCCGAGCACCTTTTGGAAATCGCCGACAATCGGGATGGACCCGCCCATCGCGATCGCCACAGCCGGCCTGCCCCACTCCTGCGATAAAACTTCCTGCGCAGTTTTCACCAGCGGCGAATCGTAGGAAAGCTGGATTGCGGGCGAACCGCCATGCGGCGCGAACTCCACCGAGCAGTCTTCCGGGATGCGCTCGCCAACAAAGGCGCGGAATGCCTCGCGAATTTTGGCAGGGTCCTGATTATGCACCAAGCGGAAAGAGATCTTGGCCGAGGCTTGCGCCGGGATGACGGTCTTGAACCCTTCGCCGGTGTAGCCGCCGGTAATGCCGTTGAATTCGGCGGTCGGGCGCGCCCAGATGAGCTCCAGGATCCCGCGCCCTTTTTCGCCCGCCGGCCGGGAGAGCCCGATGGGGCCGAGGACATTCTCCGGCGTGCTGCCCAGGGCCTTCCAGCTCTCGAGTATATGGGGCGGCGTTTCTTCTACGCCGTCATAAAAGCCGGGGATCGTCACGCGGCCATCCTCATCATGCATGGCTGCCAGGACACTGGCGAGCACGCGGATCGGATTCGCAGCGGCGCCGCCGAAGAAGCCCGAATGCAGATCGCGATCAGCAGCCTTTACGGTGACCTCCTCACCGACCAGCCCACGCAGCCCGACACAGATGGCAGGTGTTTCGCGATCCCACATGGTTGTATCGCAGACCAGCGCGAAATCGGCCTTCAGCTCCTCTGCGTTGGCCTCCAGAAAGGGCCGCAGCGAAGGCGAGCCGGATTCTTCCTCGCCTTCCAGCAGAATACTGATACGGCAGGGCAGCTTGCCGTGTACTGCCTTGTAGGCGCGGCATGCCTCGATGAAGGTCATGAGTTGCCCCTTGTCGTCTGACGAGCCGCGCCCGGTGATAACCTTGCGGCCGGGCTCGACTTCCCTTACCTCCGGCGAGAACGGGTCACTTTCCCAAAGGGGCAGAGGATCGACCGGCTGCACGTCATAATGACCGTAAAAGAGCACATGCGGTCCCTCACCTTCGTGATGAGCAACCACCATCGGATGGCCGGCAGTTTCCCGCACGCTTGCCTCGAACCCGATCGAATGCAGATCTTTAGCGAGCCAGGCAGCAGCGCTCCTCACGTCCTTAGCAAAGGCCGGATCGGTGGAAATCGATGGAATTGCCAACAGGTCGAACAAGCGCCCCAGGCTGCGGTCCAGTTCGTTATCCAGGTGATTGAGCACCGGTGCGAGCTCAAGCATGGCGGTCTCCTTCAGTTGCGCATCGCGCCTCAGACAAGAAAAAGGGCCGCGCACGGCCCCTTTTCCGTTGCTGACGCATCGCTTACCAGTAAGGGCAGCTGTTGTCGTCCAGGTAGTTGTGGACAGTGACAGCACCCGAAATAATATCGGCCTTCGCCTTCTCCACCGCGTTGTTCATTTCCTCGGTGATGAGCGACTCGTTGTTCTCGTCGACCGCATAGCCCACCCCTTCCTCTTTCAGGCCCCAATCCTCATGCCCGAAGGTGAACTCGCCATTCTTGGCGTCCATGAAGGAATCATAGACGGCAAGATCCACGCGTTTCAGCATCGAGGTGAGCACGTGGCCAGGGTGCAGGTGATTCTGATTGGCGTCGACGCCGATGCCCAGCTTTCCGGCATCCGCCGCAGCCTGCAAGACGCCGACACCAGTGCCACCCGCGGCGTGGTAAATGACATCTGCTCCCTGATCGATCTGCGTGCGGGTGATCTCGCCACCTTTCGTCGGATCGTTCCAGGCCGAAGGTGTGTCGCCGGTATAATTGCGGATCACGTTGGCGTCGGGCTTCGCGGCTTTCACACCGCCCACATAACCGCATTCGAACTTTCCGATCAGCGGCACCTGCATCCCGCCGACAAACCCGACAGTCCCAGTCTCCGACGCCATGGCCGCAAGCATTCCGACGAGATAGGAGCCCTCATGCTCCTTGAACGTGACGGAGCGGACATTCGGCTGGTCGACCTTATCGTCGATAATGGTGAAGCTCACATCGGGGTAGTCCGGCGCCACCTTATTGAGGAACTCCACCCAGGTGAAACCCGCCATCACTATGGGATTATGCCCGTTCTCGGCGAAACGGCGCAGGGCCTGTTCGCGCTGGGCATCATTGGAGATCTCGAACTCGGCATATTGAACGCCGGTTTCCTCCTTGAACTTCTCCGCGCCCATATAGGCCATTTCATTGAAAGACTTGTCGAACTTTCCTCCCAGATCATAGAGGAGCGCGGGGGAGGTCTCCTCCTGTGCCATTGCGGCGGTGACCATTGCTGTTGCGCCCAGAAGGCCGAGAACAATCTGCTTCATTTGATCCACACCCTGTCGGTTGCTCTGACACCGATCCCCACGCTTCCGCATGGTACGGTGCGCTATATGCCGGCAGGATTTTGCATCCTGCTTGAGAGCACTCTTGCACGGGCGCAGGGAAAATTCCACGCGGAAAACAGGTTAGAAAATCGAGCCGTGCGCCAAATAGGTGCGGTGTACTGGGCTATTGAACAGACGCCCCCGGCATCGGGCAGGCGACGCCTGTTCCCTGCAGACCGCAATAGCCGCCGGGATTCTTGGCAAGATATTGCTGGTGCTCTTCCTCGGCAAAGAAAAAGGTTGGGGCACGGTCAATCTCGGTCGTTACCCGGTTTCTTCCGGCGCCTCTCAGCGCCTTCTCATATGCGTCCCGGGAAGCCTCGGCTTCGTGTAGCTGCGCGTCCGTGGTGGCGTATATGACGGACCGGTAAGTTGTGCCCACATCGTTTCCCTGCCGCATCCCCTGGGTCGGATCGTGGCTCTCCCAGAAAACCTTTAGAAGCGCGGAAAAGGAAACCACCTTCGGATCATAGACGACGAGGACCACCTCCGCATGGCCGGTGAGTCCCGTCGTGGTTTCCCGATAGGTGGGATTTGGCGTGAGCCCGCCGGCAAAGCCCACGGCAGTGACCCAGACCCCCTCCATCTGCCAGAAAAGGCGCTCGGCACCCCAAAAGCAGCCCATGCCGAACAGCACCTGCTCGGCACCTTCCGGATATGGACCCTTCAGGGGTCTGCCGTTGACGAAATGATGCTCGGCGGTGGCAATGGGCTGCGGGCGACCCGGCAATGCCTCCTGCGGGGAAGGAAGCCTGAGCTTCTTTTCCGAAGTCTGAAAGAACATGGGAGTTCTCCTCGGTTTGACCGGCTAGCGGGCGGCCAAAAGATCGCCCGGCCTTCGTCTTCGATAGCCAATGGCGTAAAGGATGAATGCGAGCGCGGAAAAAACGAGCCACCCGGGCAACGAAAGGATGGAGGTCATCACAGGATCCCACAGGTAGGAAACCGTGCGAGCCTGAATGAATCGTTGGACGGACAGCAGCGCATCGGGAAAGCTGGCCTGCCAGCTTTCACCCAATGGCGTGAACGTCCAGGCATCTGCCGCGATCGTGCGGGTTGCGTCGATAACCGCCATGACGACAGCGACGGCAAGGGCAAAGAGCGCAAGGATGCGAAAGATGAGCCGCATTGTGAAATCCGCCAATGGCTGTCAATGCTATTGCCAGTGAGATAAGGCTGCGAGAGCGACTTGGCAATCGCCGCGGATTCATAAGTTTTCAACCAAGAGAGAAAAGGCGTCTAAGCATCTTGGCATGCGGGGCTAATTCGACTAGATGAGCCCCGGGCTTTGCATGCCCCCGTGCAGCGGAAGGCATATTCAGCTTTCGTTGCCTGTGGAGAGGTGGCCGAGTGGTTGAAGGCGCACGCCTGGAACGCGTGTATACGGGAAACCGTATCGAGGGTTCGAATCCCTCTCTCTCCGCCAGTTCCTATCTGATTTCATAAGCTTTTTAGTGGCAATAGGCGCCGAGCGACACGAAGGACGCGTGAAGCGCCCCTCCGTGCACCCTCGGTGGGTTGATGCTTCCTCGCCGTCTCAGCGGTCTGAATTCTTCAAGCTGCCGGTTAGCTCGTCACGATAGGCCAAAGGGCGGCGGAGACTGGAGAGGCTCCTCCAAAGTCATATCCATCAAAGCGCCATGACCCACTCGCGGCGGCCGGCCTCGGAAAATCTCATGAATCTCCTTCCGTATTTGGAGGCGCTTTGTTGGCTGCTCCCCTCTAGCCCACCTTGTTGCACTCCAGAGGAGCAAACGACCACTGGACGATGTCGAGCGGGTAGAAGGGCCTCGCCTGGGTGAAAGGGAACTGATGCGGCTTAAAGGCTGTGAGGCCGGGAGTATCGACTGTAATCGTTCGAGCGATATCGGCGAAGGAGAGCTTGTAGTGGTTGGCTGCTCTGGCGACTACCGCCTGCTGGCTCGCCAGCGGAACACCCACCGCCTCGTAAAAGGCAGGATCATGCACGTTGGGAGCCATAGTTGTGACAATTACCGTGACAGCATCACAGGTCAGCACAGCGGCATCGCCAAAATCCGCTTCCGTCCCCGCCATATAAGGCCCGATATTCGTAAAACGCGCGCGGCAAAGTTTCCGGACGGTCCAGTCGCGTTCGAGCGGTGCGACCGAATGGGTGAAAGCGCCTCCGACGGCCATGCGGACCGTAGCGTTCTCTCCCGCTTCCCGTGCGGTTCTGACCGCCTGCGGATCATACACTGGAACAGCGACTTTTAGGCCCGGAAAATGCTCGAGGGCCACGCGCGCGATCTCGGGTGAATCGCCAGGGCCAGCGCCCATGACGCGATCGCCCTGGTCCCCGAGAGCGAGCAGTTGCCGCGAAGTGCGTGCAATTTCCAACGCCTTGTCGACAGACATGAGCTGCTCTTGGAATTCGTCGCGTGCCTTCCAGAGCATGTCGCTCAGATCCCTGCACGCATCAATGGCCGCCCCACTTCCGTTGTCATAGGCGAGAACGACCTGCCCGTATCCCGGCACGTCGAGAAAAGGATGGACGTTGAAGATTGACAAGTCGACGACATCGGAACGCGCGCGCCACCTATCCGCCGCCGCGCCGATCTCGGCAAGCGGCCCCGACCACGTCTCGTCGTTACCTCTGGTGAGAAAAGGAATCAGCGAATATATCGCACGCGGAGGCCGCGTTTCATTGTACAGGCTGTCAAGCAGGGTCATGGCCCGGACGCCCGTTTCCTCGATATCCGCGTGAGGAGTCGTGCGGAAGCTCGTTATGATCGTCGCCTGCTCCACCATTTGGGGTGTCAGGTAGGCATGCAGGTCGAGAGCAAGCGAGATCATGATGTCGTTGCCGACAATCTCCCGGAGCCGCGACAGCAGATACCCTTCCGTGTCGAGTGTGTGCTCCGCGAGTGTCGCACCGTGAAGGTCAAGACAGATCGCGTCAAAGTCTTGCATCCGCGCCGCCTGGACGAATTCGTCAACAATGTTATCGAACACCTTCTGTTCGATAGCTCCGCCCGGACGCGCACGGGCGCTGATCGAAGGTATGCAGCGATATCCGAGAGCTTCAGCGGTCTTTACAATACCGCTCAATGCCGTCGACGAAGCTCGGGCTTCCTCAAGGACGGCTTCTCCCCGCAGGAAGAGGAAATCCTTTTCGCGCGTCAGGATCGGATTGAATGAATGCCCCTCGTGCCAAATCTGGCCGACGAGGATTGAACGCTGAGCCATTTACTTTTCCCAATCGAGGGAGGGCTCCCGGCCTTCCCTGTTTAGTAATGGGGAGATACGAGCGGATGAGTCATTCCTTGGCTCATATCTCCCCGATATTCTTTGAGGCTGCTTTAGAAGGACTGGAGGTTCCCCAACTCTGCGCCGATCCACTTTTTGCTCAGCTCATTTAACTGGCCGCCCAGCCGATAAGAATAGATGAAGGTATTAATCAGGTGGAGGAACTCCAGATCGCCCTTTCGAAGCCCGATGGAATAGGGATTTAGCCCAAGCAGAAGTTTGCGCTCGTAATTCTCGGTGTCCCGCGCGACGAGTTTGTCGCCAATAAGCGTGCCTGTGGCGATAAACGGTACCTGTCCTGACAGGAATGCTGTCGCGGCGGTCGCATCATCCTCATATCTGCGGATCACTGCATCAGGCAGCATTCGGGTGACAACATTGTCCTGAATCGAGCCTCGAACAACAGCCACCGGCTTCCCGGACAAATCAGCAATAGAGGAGGCAGCCTCGTCTTTCTGGCCAAAGATCCAAATCTGATTTGCGCCGTAAGGTATGGTGAAGTTAACTGTCTTTGCGCGCTCCGGAGTCACGCCGAAAGTGGAAATCACCATATCTGCCCGATTGCTTTCGAGATAGGCAATTCGGTTTGGGCCGGTGACCGGAACAATTTCAAGCTCGACGCCGAGATCTTGAGCGATCATCTTCGCCATGTCGACATCGTATCCCACCGGCTGCATGTTTTCGTCGAGCATGCCGTATGGCGGCACCGCGGTGTCTATCGCGATCAGCACCTTGCCGCGGGATTCGATGGCCTCCAAAGTCTGTGCGGCAGCCAATGGGGCGCTTCCGACAAGTGCCGCAACGGCAAGCATGAATGTGCAGAGCAGTTGTTTCATTGTTGTTCCCTTCTTCATGGTTCTTCTAATTGCTAATGTGCGGTTTTCTTCTCCAGAAATCGGCTAATCAATGAGATTGGATAGCAAATGCAAAAATATATGATGGCGACGGTCAAGAAGACTTGAAAAGCTTGAAACGTTGCATTGTTTACGAGCTGGCCAGCGCGCGTTAGCTCGACCAAGCCGACAATCGACGCCAGCGACGTGTTCTTGACGAGCTGGACAATGAAGCCGACGCTCGAAGGTGTGGCAAGGCGTATGGCCTGCGGGACGATCACATAGATCATCTGCTGCGCCCAAGACAGGGATAGGGACTCGGACGCCTCCCATTGGGCGATCGGTATCGACTGAATCGCGCTACGCCAAATTTCCCCCAGATACACGGCTGCAAAAAAGCTCAATGCGATGCAGGAGGCCATGAACGGGCTGACGACGATGCCCGCGAAAGCCAGCCCGAAATAGGCGAGGAACAGAAGGACGAGCGGCGGCACGCCTTGCCCAATGGCGACAATCGTGGCCGCGATTGCCCCGATCAGCTTGGAATTGCTCAGTCTCAGCAGGCAAATGCCTATACCGACAACACTACCGAGAAAAAGAGATGCCAGCGACAGCCACACTGTGTATTGGGTGGCGTCGAGCAGAAAGTAAATGTCGTTGTAGGAAAACTCTCGCATTAGCGGCCTCTGGATCGCGCGCGCTTGGCCGATCTGCGCAAAATCCGCTGTTCAGGGAAAAAGAAGATTCCCATGCGAACGAGCACAGTCTTCAGGACAATAGACAGGGCTAGATACAGGGCTGCCAGAACAACGTAGACCTCGAAGCTTCGGAACGTCTGGGATTGGATCTGGCTTGCGGCGGCCGTCAGCTCCTCGGCCGAAATCTGTGAGACGATGCTCGACGCCAGCATGATCAGGATGAACTGGCCGCTCAGCGGAACCCAAATGTTCCTGAGCGCCTGAGGCAGTATTACATAGACGAAGGTCTGGATCTTCGAGAGGGCGAGGCTCTCGGCGGCTTCCTTCTGGGCGGGCGGGATAGATTGGAAGCCGGCCCTAAATATCTCTGCCGAATACGCGCCGCAGTTAATCACCAGCGCAACCAGGGCGGCCGGCAGCGGATCAAGCCGAAAGCCAACGCTCGATAGACCAAAATAGATAATGAATGCCTGGACGAGGAGCGGCGTGTTTCTGATGGCCTCGACATATGCTGCGCCGCATGTCCTCAGCAGGAGGTTTCCCCTATGCCTGCAAAGACCAACGATGATTCCAATCGCACTGCCTGCGGCACAGGCTCCGATTGTAAGCAGAATGGTCGTCAACGCCCCATAAAGGAGGGTGTCGTAGTTCTGCCATAGCCATCCAAATTGCATGAAATACATCGTCTTTACCTGTCCATTGCGCGGTCGGCAGACGCTCAGGGAGGAGAGATCAGGGGGAAAGAGTTCAGAACATTGGGATGCTACAACCCGTTTCCTATGAACTGCCTGAGTTCAGGTGTCGCTGCCTGCGACAGGAGGTTGCGCGATCCGCGCTCCCACACAGTGCCTTGGTGCATGAAGACGATGCTGGTCGCCACAGAGCTTGCGAAGGCCATTTCGTGAGTAACGATCAGCATGGTCATCCCGTCACAAGCCAGCCTCTCAATCGTCTTTAGAACTTCGCCGGTCAGCTCCGGGTCCAGCGCCGAAGTCACCTCATCGAAAAGCATTAGGCGAGGCCGCATCGCAAGCGATCTTGCAATTGCCACCCGCTGTTGCTGCCCACCTGAGAGTTGGTTCGGATAAGAATCGAGTTTTTCCGAAAGGCCCACTTGCGCCAGCACTTCGCCTGCAAGATCACGCGCTTCACCGAGCCCGATCTTCTTAACCTTGCGCGGAGCAAGCATCACGTTCTGTGCGACAGTGAGGTGGGGAAAAAGATTGTAGCCCTGAAAAACAATCCCGACCTCTCGACGCAAGGCGCGCAGGTCAACTTCAGGCACATGAAGATGATGCCCGCAGACTGTCAGTTGCCCCGCATTAATCTGCTCAAGGCCATTTACGCATCGCAGCGCCGTGCTCTTACCGGAACCGCTGCGACCAATGAGCGCGACGACCTCGCCCGCTTCCAATCGCAGATCGATGCCCCTGAGGACCTCAAGCGCTCCAAAGCTCTTCCTTACACCTTTGAAATCAACGATGTTCTCACCCATGAGGTGATCATTCCCCTCGTACCGTCAACCCGCTGGCTGGTTGTATCTCAGCTTCCTTATCCAAAAAAGCTATCACAATTGGTTTTTGTCGGCAATACTCTTTTTGATTTCGGAAGAAGGCGGCAAGGAACGGCAGTAGTGTGCATTTCAACACGAAACAGCCAAACCGATAAAATGGACTTTGCAGACATCTTTTCCTGCCTGCGGGGGCTTGGACGCTCAATTTGTCGTCCAACAACGTAGAATTTCCCTCATTTTTCCAGCGGCGAGCATACCTTCACTTTAGCGCTGCGCTGAGTCATTCATAACGGCCTCACTGTGTGCGCGGCCGTTATGATGCCGACGAGCCTCACTGGCCAAGCCTAGGCGAGCGTGTAGCTTGTTTTTACAGTAGTGAAGAACTCGGCCGCGTAGCGGCCTTGCTCCCTTGGCCCGTAAGATGACCTCTTTCTCCCGCCAAACGGCACATGGAAATCGACTCCGGCGGTCGGCAGGTTTACCATGACCATTCCGGCTTCAGCGTTCTGCTTGAAATGCGTAGCGAATTTCAGGCTTTGGGTCGCGATGCCGGCCGACAGACCATAGGGCGTGTCGTTGGAGACGGCTAGCGCCTCCTCATAGTCCTTTACGCGGATAACCGCCGCCACAGGCCCAAAGATCTCTTCCCGGGCGATGCGCATATCATTTGAAGCCTCCGTGAACAGCGCTGGCTCGAGATAAAAGCCGTTCGTCTCGCGCTCCAATCGCCGGCCACCGAAGTGAAGCCTGGCTCCTTCTTTCTGGCCTACTTCGATATAATCGAGATCCTGCTGCAACTGACTTTCGTCGACGACCGGACCAATATGCGTTCCCGGCTTGAGTGCATTGTCTACGACCAGGGAGCTAAGCCGCTGTGTCATAGCTTCGACAAAGCGGTCGTGGATCCCTTCGGTCACGATAAGTCGCGAAGAGGCAGTGCAGCGTTGGCCAGTCGAAAAAAATGCAGAGTTGGTTGCCGCTTCCACGGCGATCGAAAGATCGGCATCGTCCAGAACGACCATAGGGTTCTTGCCGCCCATCTCCAGTTGGAAGCGACGATTGTGCTCGATCGAGGCGGCCGCGACGTGCTTGCCGGTTCGCGTCGAACCGGTAAACGTAACTGCGGCGACATCTGGGCTCTCAAGAATTGCCTGGCCAACCACAGAACCCTTGCCCATGACGAGGTTCAATACTCCCGCAGGCAATCCCGCTCTCTGCAATATATCGACAATGGCCCAGGAACTGGCGGGAACAAGGTCGGCCGGCTTGAAGACGATCGTGTTTCCGTAGCAGATCGCCGGCGCAATCTTCCATGCGGGGATGGCGATCGGAAAATTCCATGGCGTGATGATGCCGATCACGCCCACGGGCTCCCGCGTTATCTCCACACCGATTCCCGGGCGAACCGATGGGATAGTCTCACCGCTTAGCCTTAAGCTTTCGCCGGCGAAGAAATCGAATATCTGCGATGCCCTGACGACCTCACCGATGGCTTCCGGCAGGGTTTTTCCCTCCTCCCTGGCAAGGAGCGAGCCAAGCTCGTCCTTTCGCGCCATGATTTCATCGGCTGCTTTGCGCAGAACAGAATGGCGCTGCAGGGGCCCCGAGCGGGACCAACCGGTAAAGGCAATTTTGGCCGCGGAGATTGCGTCGAGCACATTCTCGCGGGTCGCCCGCGAATACACGCCAACGACATCGCTGGTGTCGGACGGGTTGATGTTCTCCGTTCCTTCGGCTTCGACCCACTCGCCGGCAATATAGTTCTTGAACACGTCTGCTCCTTCAGGCCGAAACACGGGAATAGGCGGCGATGACCTTTCCAATCGCGCCAGCAATTTGCACGAGGTGGCGTTCTTCCATGCGATCCGTCCACCACATGCAAATCGTTTCCTTGCACGCCTTCTCCGCCTCGGGGCAAAGCGGCGATCCGAAGTCGTCTTTGCGAACGCCTTCCAAGGTGAAGGGCCAGCCGGAATTTCCGAATGTCTTATGTTCCCGGATCATGGGATAACGGTAAAGCGGGATGGGGCCAGGATACCCAATGAATCCATCGATGCCCTCGGCCACCAGAGCTTTCATCAGCTCCGGTACCGAGACCGTCAATTTCGCGGGATCGACTCGGAAGCTGTAGAAGAAATACACGCCGATCGTATCGCGCATGGGCAGGACCGGCGTCACCGCGACGTCCGAAAGCAGCTCCGTCAGCCTGTCGGCGGCTTTAATCCGTGCATCAACAAACTGCTCAAGCTGTTCAAGCTGACCAAGCCCCACGGCGGCTTGCAGTTCCGTCATGTGATAGTTCGTTGCGAGGAAAACATGATCGCGGCCGCCCTTCTCGCGTGGCCAGCCCTTGTCCGAGCAATGCCTGAGTTTCCGGCCGAAGCGTCCATCACCGTTGGTAATCACCATGCCGCCGTCGCCGGTGGTCATGTGCTTCGACTGCTGAAAGCTGAAGCATCCAACATCGCCGAGCGTGCCGCAAAGCTTCCCCTTGTAATATGCAAGGTGTGCTTGAGCGCAATCTTCAATCACGAACAAATCATGCTTACGCGCGATTGCCATGATCGCATCCATGTCCGCGGGATGGCCGTAGACATGCGTGACAATAATTGCCCGTGTGCGCGAGGTGATATTCTTCTCGATCGACGCAGGGTCAATGTTCTGTGTCACCGGATTAACATCGGCAAAGACGGGGATGGCCAGCTGGTAGATGATCGGGATCACCGTGCCCACGTCTGTGATCGGCGATAGGATGATCTCGTCTCCCGGTTCGGGATTCAGATAGGTGACCGCGACGTGAAGCGCTGCGGTTCCGTTCGAAACCGCCACCGCCGTATCTACACCGTATTTTTCCGCCCAACGGCGCTCGAACTCGGCGGTCTTCGGACCCGTGAGGAACGACAGCCTGCCGGTTTCCATGACATCCCGCAGATGCTCCGCTTCCTTAGCACCAAAGGTTCGACCGGAGGCATCGCGAAAACTCGGCAATACGCCCTCTATCGCCCTGGGGCCACCATTGACGGCAAGTTCTTTCATAATGCGTTCCTGTAGAGTTGAAGGGTAGAGGTGATGTCTTCTAGGTCCGTCAAAGGCCCATAAAGTCGGCCATGAGTTGGAGCTGGTGCTGAAGCATATGGCGGCCGTGATGAATTCGGCAGCTGGCCGCTTGCGCAGCACGCAGCAGGGGAGTCATTTCCGGCTCCATTATGACTTCTGCAACGACCATTCCCGCGTGTAATGTGGCAACATCCAGCGGCAGCGGATCTTCGGGTTTCATACCGAGTGTTGTGCCGTTGATGACAAGATCATGACCACCCGCGTCGCCCGAGCCGAGCGAGACGGACAGATCAGACCTGAACTTCCGCAAGCGGTCACGCAGATTTTCGATTTTGTGCCTGCTCCGGTTGGACAGGGTGATGTGCGAAATTCCGGCGTCTGCCAGCGCAAACGCGACTGCGCTCGCGGCACCGCCAGCTCCGGCAAGGAAGACGCGCATTCCAGCAGGGTCTACGCCTGCCGAGCGCAGCCCCTCAACGAACCCGATACCGTCAAGTTGGCCGCCAATCAGCCGGCCATCGGGTTCAAAGCGAAGGATATTTACAGCGTTCACGGCGCGGGCCTGAGGTGTCAGCTCATCGCAAAGCGCCACAATCGACTGCTTGTGGGGAACGGTAACGATTGACCCGTCGAGGCTTTTTATTTGTCGCAACGCTTCAACAACCTTCGCCAACTCTTCCGGTGCAACATCAAAGGGTACCATGACGGCGTCTTTTCCCCGCTCTGCTGCTATGCGATTGATTGCCGGAGGCGCTTTTACATGCTCGGTTGGATGCGCGAGAATTCCCAGCACCCGGGTGCGGCCGGTGATTTCACGGTTTTCGGGATGATTGGGCATCTACTTGCCCCAGCTCAGCGCCAGAGGGTTCATGGCGTGCGCAAGTTCCAAAAGGCCGGCTTTGATTGCAGGGTCAATCTGGGCAAGCGGATGACGCACATGGTCCGAGGCGATGACACCCCCCTCCTTCATGACGGTTTTTGCCGCCCGCAGCCCGCACTGACGGTTTTCATAGTTTATCAGCGGCAGGATCTTTTCGTAGGCGGCCATTGCCGCCTGTCGACGCCCGGCGCGATGGTGGTCGATAACGGGCCGAATGAGATCAGGCAGCAGGGCGCTGGACATGACACCAGTCGCCCCCGCATCGAGATCCGCCATCAACGTAATAGCTTCCTCTCCATCAAACGGCCCTTCGATCGCACCGCCCCCAACCTCGATAAGCCTACGCAGCTTGGCAGCAGTGCCGGGCACCTCGATCTTGAAGTAACGGACCAGGGGAAGGGAGCGCGCAATACGCGCCAGGAATTCAACGGAGAGCGCTACGCCGCTTACCGGCGCATCCTGAATCATGATCGGAATGCCGGCGGAATCGGCGATGCGCGAGAAGTGCTCATAGATTGCGTCTTCGTCGATCCGGGTAATTACCGAACCCGCACCGTGGTAGGGTGGCATGACCATGATCAATTCGGCGCCGTGCTCAGCAGCATGTCGGGCGCGCGCCGCCGCTATCTGGGTGCTAAAGTGGCTGCAAGTGACCATCACCGGAACCCGTCCCGCAACATGCTCCAGGCAGAGTTTGGTGAGTTCCAATCTTTCGGAGTCTGAAATGAGGAACTGTTCTGAATAGTTCGCCAGAATGCATATTCCATCGACCTTCTGGTCGATCATGCAATCGAGCACACGGCGCTGACCGTCGAGATCCAGTGTCCCGTCTCCGGCAAAAGGCGTTGGCGCGACCGGAAACAGCCCCGAATACGACTTCCTGTTCATACGACAAATTCCTCCGCAAAACTCAGCAAACCAAAAGGATGTCCTTGACTTCTTGATCGCTATCATAAATGACTTTTGCGCACAATAAGCAATATGGATTGCTACATGACCAGTCCCAAACTGCATCGCGCGGCCATTCGCCTACACGAGGCCGATAATGTCATTGTGGCCACTCGCCGCCTGGAGAGCGGGACTGATCTCGGGGAGACGGTCACGCTCGAGCCGATTCCCAACGGGCACAAGGTCGCGACATCCGAAATCAAGCCGGGTGATCATGTAATTAAGTACGGTCACGTTATCGGTGTCGCGAGCAAGCCGATAAGGCCAGGTCAGCATGTGCACTTGTCGAACCTCGCCATGCTGGAAAGCAAAACGGCACACGAGTTCGCAGTCGATGGCGGTCCGACCCCTCTCTTACCAGTCGAGGAGCGCAGAACCTTCGAAGGTTACGTCCGCGAGAACGGGCTCGTCGGGACGCGCAATTACATCGGCATCATTACGTCGGTGAATTGCTCTGCTACCGTCTCGCGAGCAATCGCCGATCATTATAAGACTAGAGGGTTCGGGGATTACCCAAACATCGACGGGGTTGTCGCACTGACCCACGGGACCGGGTGCGCGATCCCGACCAACACGGAAGGCTATGTCTATCTTCGTCGCGTCCTGAACGGCTATGCCCGCAACCCCAACTTCGCCGCGATCCTGATCATTGGCCTGGGTTGCGAGACAAACCAGATCAGCCACCTCGTTGACGCATTCGAACTCCGGGATATCCCGCGGCTCCATACCATGACAATCCAGCAGGTGGGGGGCACACGCAAGACGATCGAGGAGGGCATTCGTGTTATCGATGGAATGCTCGAGGAGATAAACGCGACCAAGCGCCAGACCGTGCCGCTATCAGGGCTTAAAGTGGCTCTGCAGTGCGGTGGGTCCGATGCATACTCCGGAATCACGGCGAATCCTGCCCTTGGCTACGCATCTGATCTCGTCGTTAAGCATGGAGGGACGGCCGTCCTTAGCGAAACCCCCGAAATCTATGGCGCGGAGCATCTTCTTACCCGTCGCGCTGTCACATCCGAGATCGCCGAAAGGCTGATGGCGCGGATAGAGTGGTGGCGCAACTACACGTCCCTGAACGGCGCCGAGCTGAACAACAACCCTTCTCACGGCAACAAGGAAGGTGGTCTGACGACCATACTTGAAAAGTCCTTGGGAGCGGTGGCCAAGGGCGGCTCCATGCCGCTGCAGGCTGTCTATGAGTATGCCGAGATCATCGACACCCCTGGTTTTGTCTTCATGGATACGCCTGGTTACGATCCCGTCGCAGTGACGGGACAAGTTGCAGGCGGATGCAATCTCATCGTATTCACGACCGGACGCGGATCCGTTTCGGGCTTTAAGCCCGCGCCTTGCATAAAAGTTGCCACCAATACCGCCATGTACGAAAGGATGAGGGAGGACATGGATATCAATTGCGGTGGCATTATTGATGGCAGCGACACTATTGCGGACGCCGGGCAGCGGATTTTTGAGCGAATCATCGCGGTAGCATCCGGCGAGAAAAGCTTGAGCGAAACATTCGGCTATGGTGATAACGAGTTCGTTCCCTGGCAAATCGGGGCTGTCACTTAGAATGAGTAGGGGGCTATGTCGCATCGAACGCTAGCCAAAGAGGCAATAGCGGAGACTTTGAGAACTGCCCTCATCGAGAAGACGCTTCCTGAAGGCGCTGTCCTTCTGGAAGGTCCAATCGCGACGCTCTTCAATGCAAGCCGAACGCCCGTCAAACAAGCGCTCGCTACCCTGGAATCCGAAGGGCTGGTCCGGCGGTTCAAGGGGCGGGGATTGCTTGCGGGAAAAGAAGGAGAGCCACTCCGAATTAAAGTTACCCCAGAGATGCTGAAGCTCAACCCGGAAGGTCATGAGTACCCTAAGACATTCGCGTGGGAGAGTTTTTATTACGACTTCGAGAAAACGGTCATTCTGCGCGCCGTGTACGGGACAGCCCGTGTGAATGAGTTGGCATTGTCGCGTCACTACGGCGTCAGCCGGACCGTCGCCGGTGACATCCTGAATAGAGGCGCGGAAAAGGGGATCGTTAGCAGAGACGAGAAATCGAGATGGTTCGTGAACCCGCTCGACGAAAGGCGCTTTCGTGATCTCTATGAGGTGCGGGCACTTCTGGAGCCGGCAGCTCTGCAAACCGCGATCGACCACGCTCCAGTCGAGTTCGTCCAAGGCCTCAGGTCGCGGCTTCTAAGAACGAGCGAACATTTCCCTGATGTCCAAGGCGCCGAGTTGGATGAGTTGGAGAAGGACCTCCACATCGATCTGCTTCAGTGGACCGGAAATATCGAGATCATCGAAGCACTCCGGCGTACGCATTGTGTGCTGGTTGCCGGAAAGCATATTCAGCGGGCAATCCGAGGAATGGCGGGAATCGATGCGTTCATGGGCGAGCATCTTGAGATCGTGGACGCTGTCCTGGAGAAGGACCATCAGTTAGCAAAAGCTCGTCTCTCCGCGCACCTACTGGCATCCAGTCGAAAGGCGGCCGAACGGATTCACGCATTTCGATCGGTAAACCAGATGGAATCTGTGAGCTATTTGGTAAGCTAGCCGCGGCGCTTTCGAAGCGGAACCGGAGCATTCCCCTGCCCCGGCCATGACTCTCCTGCACCTTTAACCGGACAATAAGTTGCTGCGGAATGTGGCAGGGCAATTATTCCGCCCTTCCCAAAATGGTTATTGTATGCATTAATCGATTATGTTATCTGAACCGCTCCGCAGGAGAGCTTTGAGGGAGGAGACAATGCGTTACGCATTCAAACGAGATTTGCTAAAATCGATTGCCGCGGCCATGGTGGCGGTTGCAGCCGCGAGCCAGCCCGCATTTGCGTGGCCTGACAAACCCATCACGATGATCATTCCGTTTTCCGCCGGCGGCGGCACGGACGCGACCGGGCGGATGCTAGCCGCCCTGATGGAGAAGGAACTCGGGCAGCCGATCAACGTGGTAAACCGCCCGGGAGGCAATGGATTGGTAGGGCACTCCGCGATTGCCGCCGCTGCACCGGACGGGTACACGATCGGAGTCGCGACCACTGAGTCCATGTCCTATAAGCCGACCGGCCTTTCAGAGTTTCAGCCCACCAAGGATTTCACGCACCTGGCCGTTTACAACACTGATTCAACGTCAGTGGTGGTCAACGCGGATTCCAAGTTCGAAACGATTAGCGATTTGCTGGAGGCGATCAAATCCGGTGAAACGGTACGCGTTTCAACTGGAGGAGCTTTTGGCGGCTCCTATCAGATTGCGTTCGGTCTCCTTCTGAAGGATCGGGGAATTGACCCGATGCTGCCGACATATGTTAGCTCTCAGGGTTCCGCACCGGGACTTCAGGAGATGGTGGCGGGAGGAGTGGATGTTACTCTGACGACCCTGGCTGAAGCGGCGTCCCTCATCCAGGCCGGGAAAGTGCGCCCCTTGGCGACAATCGGGGATAAACGCAGTCCAACATATCCGGACGTCCCAACCACAGCGGAATCTCTTGGTGCTACAGAACTGACGTTCAGTTCCTGGCGCGGCGTAATGGCTCCTGCGGGAGTGCCGCAGGAGGTTGCCGATAAACTTCGCGACGCCATCAGACAGGGCGCGGACTCGAAGGAATTCAAGGAATTCATGGATAATCGCGGCTTTGGTGTCGCCTGGATTGTTGGTGAAGACCTTACATCGTTCCTTTCGGCAAGCGAAAGTGAGATGGCGACAGGGCTGAGGTGTAGTAGCTGGGACTTGATCGGACATTTGGCGTCCGGAGATCGGTCGGCTCCACCTGTCGGATAGGATCAGGCGGCGATCATTTTCTCCCTCGCCAGCGGCACGGCGTCAAGGAAGGTCTGCATTG